>Ga0207705_10000017_pt1 | contig 376608 bp, 599 predicted proteins | sample KBSC13metaG_FD_184314 | JGI IMG/M metagenome (GOLD analysis project Ga0207705, IMG submission 184314) | Corn rhizosphere microbial communities from Kellogg Biological Station, Michigan, USA - KBS C1-3 metaG (SPAdes) (version 2) | ecosystem: Host-associated > Plants > Roots > Rhizosphere >... | reverse complement strand
GAACGACTTTGCGTCCTTGGCTGGGCCTTCAGTCGAAGAGTCGTTCTGACGATCGAAGGTCTGCATGTAGTCGATCCACTTCGGGTTCTTCATGACCTTCTTCATCTTGGTGATCTGTGTGAGAAGGTCGTAGAACTCATCCGAAAACTCGCTCTGGTCGCCGTACTGACGGGCTTCTTGGAAGAAGCCATTGCCTGGACGGCTCTCGTTCAGGCTGACGAGTTCTTTGAGGTGGGTAAAAGCCATTGGGTGTTCTCCGTTATGTGGGGTATTTATTGGCCCGGGCAAGAGAAAGGGCTCTACGAGGGAGCCCTTTACTTGGTGCTATCTAGCCACTAATGCTATTATCCGTGCGCGCGCTCAGCGAGAGCCTCCATTTGGCCAGCTCACTTCTTGCCCTTGTAAGCAGCTGCTGCGGCTTCGACCTTGGCAAGAGAACCCTTGCCCTTCATCGGTGCCTTGCCCTTGCCGACGGCAACAGGTGGCTCAGCCTTGACCTTGACTCGCTTGGCATCTGGCGCACCGAGAGCGGCTGCCTTGCCGTTCTTCTTCTCGCCAGCGGCTACGCGTGGGTCTTCGTTGTCGGTGAGAGCCTTGGCCTTGTGGCGACGTGCTTCGTCGAGGTCAGCCTTGGCACCCTTCGTGGATGGGCGCTCTGCGTCCGCAACCTTCTTTGCACGAGGTGCACCAAAGCGCTTCGCGTCATCGTCCTTGTCGCCATCGTCGTCCATGTCGACTGGCTTCTTCTTGTGGCGCTTGGCTTCTGCGAGGGCTTGCAGCTTCTTGAGTTCGAATTCCATCTAGTGTCTCCTTAGGATTGGAGACCTATTTATTGGAGTGGGCAGACCTCTGCATGAAGTTTGTTCACGTTCTTCATCGTGCGCTCCCAGATCTGTGAGACGTAGGAGTGGTTTGCAGGAAGTGGGAACGTGACTTGGTCTTCGGCCTGCACCTGAGCGATCGGTGCCAGGAACTGGTTGAGGTCAGCCTTTGGCCAAGCCTTGTGCTCGAAGTCAAAGATGGCCGTTTCACCGGTGACCGTGTCGATCAGGATCTTGGTGAACTTCTCGGGCACGACCTCACCAGCTGGGATGTGCTGGCTCGTAGGGCCATACTGGGCCGAGATGTAGATCTGGATCGGATGGCCACGTGTGACAGCCCAGCCACGAGTCGAGTCCTCGAGCTTCTTCCAGACGCCACGATTGAACTGAGCGAACTGCACCCACATGTTCGTCATGAGGAACGACTGCTGCTCGCTGAGGTCTGACCAGCGTTGGTCGAAGTCGTTCACGCCGTGACCAAGGTCGATGCCGTACACCGTGCCATCCGGCCGCTTGATGAGAACCCCTGCGAAGTCCTTCGGGTTTCCAGACTGTGGAACGGAGTCGTCATGTGCGAACGCGTTCGACCGCTTCGAGCAGCCAGTGGCGTGCTCGGGAGTCAGGACGTAGGCTTCCCACACGGGCGTCTTGTTGACGGTGTCGTAAGCTGTCACGTAGCCAGCGCGACACACGATCGTAACGTTTGGCTTCGTAGTCGTCGGGAACCCGTAGAGGGCCTGAGACTTGCACTGGTCCAGTGGAAGTGGCGCAACTTGTGGCAGACGAGCGGCGCTCGCGTTGGCACCGGCCACGAGTGCGAGTAGGGCAAGCAGCTTATTCATAGATCAGCTCCGGGTTGTCGAGCTCCTCATGGCGCGCGACAAGTTCAAGGTAGGCCTGCTCGTTCGAAACTGGCCAGCGGAAGTTGTAGATCTTCGAGAGAGACGGGCCCTCGATGTTGATGTTCCAGTTCTTTGCACGGGATGGCATGAAGTGGTACGCTTCAAGCAGCAGCGCGTACATGTCAGCCCAAGCCACGACGATCAGACCAAACTCCCACATTTCAGGGTGCTTGATCGGTCCGCTCATGAGGCCCTCAGGGCCGTAGCCGAGCTGGAACTTCTTGTACATCGCTGCATCCCAGATGAGCTCGTACTTCTTGTACGCCTCGTAGACGCCAGGCAGGCGCTTCACTGGAGTTGGAAGGTCAACGAGGATGTACTCGGCGTAGTCGTGCATGAGACCGTGGCGGGTGTACATGCGACGATGCGTGTCCATGCCTTCACTTGAGAACTGAATGTGCTTGTCGAGCGCGCGGCTCCACTTGTCGCAGCTTTCGTTGGTCTTCTCTGAAGCCTTGCGCCCATTCAGAGCCAGCTTGAACTGCTCCTCCAGGTAGCGACGAAACTGTCCATACAGCTCAGTGTCGGGCGTGAGCGCCTCCTCCACGTAGCGTGAGACCATCACCGTGTGCTGGGCAACGGTGTAGGGGATCTTGCTCATCGTGTGTCCAGCGTAGCGCGACTGTCGGCTGATTGCCCAGGCAATGTCGTGAAGGTGGATCTTCTCCAGCTCCGGGTCCGTGAGGTCGATGAACTCACCACCGACCGTCTCAGTCATGGTTGCTGTAACGAGTCCTGATGTCATTTACTTCCTTAGCGCCAGTAGGCGAATGTCATTGGCTTCCCAGAAAGTTCGCTCATAGATCTCGAGCTCGCTCCACAGTTCATCTGTTTCCGGGTCGTATGTAACTGGTCCAAAGATCTCGAGGTTCGAGAAGTCATGGGCCCAGATGTTGAACTTGTCGCTCTTGATAAGCGACTTCCACATCGCTCGTCCAGTCTTTGACTGTTGGCTGCCAGAAGCGAGCAGCACGCCGTCGTGGATCACAGCCGAGTAGAGCTTTGTGCCCAGCCCTCGACCTCGCCACGCTGTGAAGATGTACGACTGCGCCACCTCCCAGCAGTTCCAATTCGTCTTCTGCGCTAGGAACAGCCAGCCTTGAATCTCAAACGTACCATGCGGCTTGCGGGCAAGGACGTAGATCCAGTTCGTGTGTCCCCATGGACCACGTACAAACATCTTGTAGACTGGCTTGCCGAGAAGCTTCTCGTAGTTTCCCTTTTGAAAGTTCCTGACGATGACGTCAAAGATGGGTTTCCAATGTTCTTGCGTAATGGGGGCGTCGACTCTTAGCATTACCACTTTTCTGCTGGGCACTCGGCACGCAGCACTTTTGTTTTCATGTCGAGCTGGCAGTTGCACAGCGCGCACGTTCTTGTTCCAGCCCTGAACGACGGGCATACCTCACACACCTTGATGCGCTCGCGTGCCAGCTCCTCAGAGGAGAGCTGAAGACGACCAGCGATCAAGTCCCTTGCGATCTCACGAAGGCCGTAGCTCATGGAATGGCCTTCAGTAGGACGGCAACAAAGAGCGTCATGATCAACAGCATGACCATGACACCACCGAAAATGAGTGCGACGTAGTCACCGTACCTTGAAAGAAACGGTGTCACGCCGTAGATGAGCGCAAGCTCGATGACGATGGCAACGAAGTATGGAGTCACCGACGCAGCACTCCCAGTGGAAGGGATCCTGGACGCGCCCACGGGCAGTGGGTCTCCCACATGTTCTGCGCCACGTCCGGCTTTGCTGAGTGCAGCGCGCCGATCAGCCGCTCGATTTCCTTGAGCTTCTTCTGGCCCCGGTCCATGCGCAGCTCATCTGTCGCGTCAAGGTCGAAGTTCCAGTCCATGCCCTCAAGGGCCCTCTGTGTCCTCACCGCCAGAGTCGGTTCGTGAATGAGTTCGTGCAGCTTCATTTCGTTTCCTCTGGATCAAAAGAAAAAGTACCACCACCGTAGCGATGACGCCGACGGTTAGGCACACGTATGCGATCAGGTAGATCAGTGGGAGAACCGTCACCGCGTACAGCAACAACATTAACGCGTGGACGATTTCCATGTCAGTCGTTCTGGTCGAGGTGAATGAACTGGTCCGGCATGTTCCAGTCTGCTGGAAAGTCACCAGGCTCGGTTTCGACAATGATTGGCATGCTCGGCTCGTAGTAGCCGCTGGTGAACACGTCCATGTTGATCGAGCCAGGGTTCGACGCGGCAAATTCCACGAGCATGTTGATGTATTCGTCCAGTGTCATCAGCCTCTCCGTTTGTTGCCACGAAGCTGGTTTGCCAGCTCCTCTTCAGTGACGAACACGTCGCCACCCTTGTTGTATGCTGGAGCGATGTTGAACCTTCGCTCCCTGGCAATGCGCTCACGTTCGACCATCTCGTCATTGCCCTTGTATTCGATCTCAGGGCGAATCACCTTCTTGGTGCCACCACCCACGCCCATCGGCACGGATTGAACGACGACACCGTCGATCACCTGCCTCTTGACAACACCAACGACCGGACTCGGAGCCGCTTTCTTGGCTCCCTTCCACTTGCTCGTGCTGAAGGCCTTCATTGAGTTGATCCCAGCAAGCCACTCGGCTTCCTGCTGCTGAGCTGCTTGCCAGCCCGGCTTCTTCTTGTCGTGCTTCTTCGCACCACCACCCGTGTAAATCATCTTACCCATACGAAAACGGCTCCTTACGTATGATTCATTTTATCACACGCTAAGGAGCCGTTGAAAGAGATGAGTGGTCGCTAACGACCTAGAGGATCACTCGGCCTTCGAGTCTTCCTTCGCCTTGCCGACGTGGAAGCTGCCGATGATGCCGGCGAAGTGCTCAGCTGTCTCGTGCAGGTGTTCCATCATGAGCATGTTGTTGTGCTTCAGGTGGTCGAGGATGACGCCGTTCATGCCGTTCGGGTGCTCGGCTGCTTCCTTCTCGAGGCGCTGCTGGTAGGCGATGGCCTTGTCACGCTGCTCGCCGGCGAGGGAGTTGATGTGATCCCACAGCGCCTTCGTGGCGGTAGTGACCGCGTCAGCTGCTTCGGTGATGGCCTTGATCGGAGGTTGTCCCATGGTAAAGTTCCAAAGTTGAGAAAGTGGTTACTGAATGATCAGCTTTTGGTTGGAGCAGCAGTCGACCAGTTCTGCGTAGACGGCCGGCTCCACGTTGATGCAACCCTTGGTGATGTGCCTCACCTTCGGGTCCTTCGACTTGATTCGCTGCTCGCGGTGCTCCCACGGTCGTAGCAGCCAAACCCGGTGAATGGCGAAGATTTCACCATCCTTTGAGTCTTCCTTGAACTGAAGAACGTCGCCGCCGTAGCCGGGACTCTCAACGAGCCGCTGCTGAAGCGTGTACTCACCACGTGGTGTTGCTGCACCAATGAGGGCATTGTGGCACTCTTGCGGAGCGTCTGGTGCCTTCGTGAAGCAGATGGTGGCAAGCAGGATTGAGACGACGACGGTCATGTGTGATGCACGATCAGAAGGTAGCAGATGAAGAGCAGTGACATGATCGCCACTGCTGCACCTGGGAAGACAAAGAAAAGGAGCCACAGTCCCAGTGGCCCTGAGGTCCGATTGCCGTCATCACGACCTGCAACGAGTATCCCGATAAGGGGCCAGACGATGCCAATGATCAGTGCGATAACGGCGTAGACCACATTATTCCTTCATCTTCTTGACGGGAACTTCCTTGAGGATCACGGGACCTGGGACGACCACGACGGTCGACTTGGCAGGTTCAACGATCTTCGGCGTGAAGAACAGGTACTCGGCGCGGTAGATGCCGTCGAAGTGGTAGCCTTCGCACTTCAGCGCATTGCCGACGTGGACGCATGGAACTTCAATGATCCGCGGCCAGATGGTCGCTGCGGTCGGGTAGTACGGCAGGTACTGCGGTGCGTGGAAGATGTCGTTCTCGAGAACGGGTTGGGCTTGTTCCCAGCCGTATTGGCCTGGGGTGCCGGACCCGAGGGTCTCGCGTTCGATACCGACGACAGGGGCGGTGACGGTCTGGGCAGAAGCCGCCGTAACGGCGACTGCCATGACGGCAAACAGAAGATGCTTCATCATGGCGTCAGCTCCTTATTCCTTGACCGGAAGGCCGAGGCGGCGACGAACGATCGGGTCGTTGCCCGTGTAGACCGATGAGTCAGCTGCGGGAGCGGCTGGCGTGGTCACGACGGTCGTCGTGGTGGCACCGGCGTTGTAGGCCTGGCCACGAGCGCGCAGGGTCTGCGGGCAGGTGAAGCCGGTCATCTCGAGTGCTTCGCGGTTTTCCGCGTCCATGCACATGCGAGCCATTGCAGCGCCCTTCATGCCCATGTTCCACAGTTCACGCGCGTTCTTCAGCATCACGCAGTTGGCGTCCGTGTAGGTCTTGCCGACGGAGAGGCCGAAACCGGGGATGTTGGCCGAACCGGAAGCCGAGCCCATGCAGGTGTCGTTGCTGGAAACCAGCGGCGGACCCGAGACGGATGGCGTGTTGCGGATGATCTGCGTGCCGTAGTCGATGCGCTCGTGCGAATCGGTACCGCCGCTGACGTTCTGGTTGTTGTTGATCGTCTGCGTGCCGCTGACGTTCTGGTTCACAGTGGCCGTCGACGTGATTGTCGAGGTCGTTTCACCAGGTGATGTGAACGTGATGTTCTGCGCGTTCTGCTGACCACCGTTGTTGGAGGTCGCTCCAGCGGTCGAGGTCACGTCCGTCTTCTGCGAACCACCTGCACCCGAACCGGAGCCCGAGCTGGTGGTACCTGCTGAAGCTGCGAAACACGCCAGCATCAACACGGAAACCGTGAGAATCTTCTTCATATGTACTCCAGAGGGGAGAGGAGGAAAGGGAGGGACCGAAGTCCCTCCTTGCATTCAGCTCGAGAGCTTAGTGCTGCGCGTTGACGTCGATGACGGAGACCGTCTTGCCGACGACGGCCTGTGCACCGCCGAGAGCCGTGGCGCTCGACGTTGCGTTGGTCAGGCTGCCAGCTGCCGCGTTCGACAGGGTCACGCCGTTGAGCGTGAAGGAACCCTTGGCCTGGTCGGTGTACGACGTGGCGATGGCGGTCGTCGAAGCCGTCTTCGTGTCCGAAGTGGTCGTGCAGCCGTGGTCGCAGGTGCCGGTGGTCGTCACGCCGAGGGCGATGCTCGAGGTGAAGGAGGCGCCAGCGACGGCACCTTCTGAAGCACCCTGGTTCTTGCCAGCGAGAACGCCGGAAGCGAGGGAAGCGGATGCGGAACCGGTCACGCCGCCGAGTTCAGCCGAACCGTTGGCGCTGACGCCACCAGTCGAACCGGAACCGGAGACCGAACCTTGTGCCAGGCCACCAGCGGCTGCGAAGCCGGAGCCGTTGCCGGTGGAGACGTTGCCAGCGGCCGACGTCGAGGTCAGGGCGACCGAGCCGTTCACCGATGCGGAACCGCTCAGCGTGGTGTCGCAGTTGGCACCGACGTAGTTGGCAGCTGCCGACGCGCCGACCGTGGTCGTTGCGGTCGTGGTGTTCGTTGCGTACGACGTGCTCGAAGAGCCGGCGCCGGACGAAGACGACTGGGCGGTGGAGCCGCTCACGACGGTGTTGCTGCCCTTGACGGTGGCGTAGGAGCCGGAGACGCCGCTGATGGTGCAGTTGCCGCCTTCACATGCGAATGCGGACGAGCCGACCAGAGCGAGGGCTGCGAGAGCCAGGAAAGACTTCTTCATTTGGTAACTTCCTTTTAGGAGTAACGATCATCGAGGTAACTAATGTTACCCCACAGGGAGTTCATCTGCTAACGTTGCCGTTGCTTGATGAGTGGTTGATTATAAGCCGCTCACGCGTCTTACAATCGGATTCATTCAGGTCAGAGGGCCTTGCCTTGCGAAGCGGCCTTGCCAGTTCCCTTGGCAGGCTTCGATGCGCCACCAGCGCCTTCGAGGATCTTCTTGCCGGAGGTCTTCTCGGTCGGTGCCGAGGTGGCCTTGATCTGCTCAGCGATGCGCTTCGCGACTTCGGGGTTCTGGCGGTACGTCCAGCGCTTGCCGTGCAGCGGCGTGGTCTTCGCTGCGGCCTTCTCACCCTTCAGGTGGAGGGCAGTGATTTCCTTGGCCTTGGCCAGCTTGCGAGCATTCTTGCTTTGACGGGACATTTGCTTCCTTGTGTTGATGATGAATTATAGACCGGTGTGACCAGAAATACACACCATTGTTCAGGTTGACATGTTGATCGAGCTCATGATCAGGTCCATGCGCTTGTTCTTGATGGCCTCGCCCAGCTCCTTGCCCGAGAGCTCAGGGAAGTCGGCTTGTCCTACACGCGTGGCGTTCATCCAGGCCATCATGAACCAGCCCTCTGCCAGCGAAGAGAAGTCATCCAGACCCAGTTGATGAGACAACGAGATCGCGTCCAGTGCATCCAGCGACTGCTGAGTCAGGTGGTGTTCACCGCGTTGAAAGCCGCCTGCCTGCTTGATGAAGGCATGCACGCTTTCTCGGTTGACGACCTTCTTGATCGAACGCGCGAAGCGCAGGTTGCGGTGCACGTCCATGATCTCGGTCGACGCCGCAACGTTCTTCAGTTCCTTCTGCGTGCCGACGAGGGCGACGAACTGACGAACGCGCTGTTCTTGAGACAGCTTCAGCTTTTCAGCAACGCCCATCAGCGTTTGGATCGGCGTGTCGCCAAAGACGCGTTGGAAGAACCGCACCTTCTTCAGCGCACCCATTTCGTGCAGCGCCTGGAAGAAGCGATCAGGCCGCTTCTCAGTGAAGACCTTCTCCAGTTCGGCCCAGAAGCGCTCGAACGGCAGGGCATCCAGCTCACCGCTGTTGACCACCTGCTTGCACAGCTCGGCAGTTTCCTCAGCGACGACGAAGTCTTCGTAGCGAGCAAAGAAGCGAGCCAGGCGGATGACGCGCAGCGGGTCCTCAGCAAAGGCCGGGCCGATGTGGCGCAGCACCCTGTTCTTGATGTCGTTCAGACCGCCGAATGGGTCGATGATCTCTGTGGAGCCAATGGCGATGGCCATTGCGTTCATCGTCAGGTCGCGACGCGACAGGTCTTCTTCCAGCGTCACGCCGTCAGTTTCGACGTCGAAGCCCAGGTAGCCGGAACCTGACTTGCGTTCCGTCCGTGCCAGAGCCCATTCATCACCGCTCTGCGGGTGCAGGAAAACTGGGAAGTCTGCGCCGACCTGCTTGAAGCCCTTGGCCAGCATCTCTTCAGGCGTCGCGCCAACGACGACGTAGTCCTCGTCCTTAGCTTTCAGGCCCATTGCGGCGTCGCGAACTGCGCCACCGACGATGTAGATCTTCATACCTTGTTCCACCATGTTTCGATGAAGGGGACCAGGTCGTCAGGCGATAGGTCGAGGAACTCGAAGTCTGCACAGTACTCCAGCATGTCCTCGGCGATGGCGAGGTTTGACGCCGTCTTAATGAACTCGGGCGCGTTGTCCAACGCGTTGTCCATGTTCTCGTTGACGATGGCTTGCAGCTCTGCGTGATTCATGGTCGATTATACACCAAAGTAAGGAAGACGTGTTAAGCCCAGTCCATCAAAGATGGGACATCGAGGTTGAAGGCCATGCTTGAGTAGCCGACGTAGACCACCTGGGTCTTTATGTTGACGAATTCGAGGTCGCTGCGCTTCATGCCAGCATCCGTGAGGAGCTTCGTGAGCGACAGTTCGAGGTTCTGATCGGTGATTGCATCGAGAGTTGGCCAGTGGTAGTCTTCGAGGCGAATGACGAGCTGCGCTTCGATCGTGTCGCCCTTGTCTTTCCATGTCTTCAAGTACGTGCCAACATCGACGTCGAGAATCTTGTAGAACTTCGCAAATGGGTGTTGGCCACGTTGACCGAAGCCATCGTCGCCAAACGCATTGAGTGTCTTGCCGAGGAGCGCACCCCTCAACTTCATCGAGAGTTCATTCTCGACATACTTCAGGTCTTCATCCATTTATACGATGTACTGTAGCTCGTTGCGGCGGATGCCCGAGATGACGATGTGCATCATCTGCGAGCGTTTGACGGATTCGATGTTGACTCCGTCTTCGGTGAAGCTCAGCACTTTGAAGGCGCGGTTCGAGTGCACCAGCAGAGGGTCTGCGGGCTGCATGTTGACCGGGTTCAAGCGAACCAGATCTCCTGCCTTCATCTTGTGCATGGTCATTCCTCGAGGTTGTAGTCGCCTCGACGGAGCGCTTGCTTTTCCTTGGAGCGAGAGACGTCCTTCGGATTCTTCATCGGACCGCCCTTGCGACGCATCAGGGTCTCATTGAGCTCGCGAGCACGGGGCTTCTGACGCTCAATGCGAATGACGTTGTCTTCGTTGTCTTCACGACGGGTGGTGCGGTACATGATCCTGGGTGTCAATCGTTTGTCGATGTCCCATTATACATCGAACAGGGTTGACGTGTTCAACTGTTACACTTCAAGGTCGAGGACCCATTCACCCTCACCAACGTCCAGGTCGGCTGCCTTGATCGTGCAGCCGGGATGGAGGTTGCGGGCGTGAGCGAGCATCCACGCTCTCTCGTCTTCGACCATGCCCAAGACAGTTCCCTTCAGCAGGTGAAGGGCGATGACTTCTTCCTGCTCTGGTGAAACAGGAATTCGAATGGTAATCTCACTCATCTTTGGGCTCCTCATCTTCCGATAAATCCAGAAGATCCTGTCTATTTACAACCATCGGCTCGACTTCGCGAAACTGGGTGGGTGTCGCGTTGACAAACGTCCAGTCATCCAAGTTGACGCACGTCAAACCCTTCCACTGAGGAGCAGGCCGCTCGTAGCCAGCAACGCCGTACTGCGACCCGCGCTTCTCCGGGTACGAGCCGTATGCTTCAGTGTCGATGTTCGTTTGACCGAGAATCGTCAGCGGGCGCTTCAGAATCGTGTGACCAGAGATGATGTGCGACAGCTTGTCATTGAACATGCCCAAGGCGTGGCCGCGCTTGATGATGCGCAGCACCTTGTTGCGGTTGTTCAGGTCACGGTCGTAGAACGGCATGAAGAGGTAGCGACCCCAGCACATCGTGTCGCCGCCGTTCTGCGTTTGAATCGTGGCCAACTCTTCGACCTTGCCAGGGCTGGACAGAGTGTCATCGGTGATCTGATGACCGGGTGGCAGCTCAGCATGGATGATGTGGAACTTCTTCCCACTCTTGTGGTTGATCGTGATCAGGTACGGCAGCTCTTCAACGAGCGGCAGTAGGTCGAGCAGTTCGAAGTCATCGTCCGTGATGATGGGCATGTTCTGCGGGTCGAGCAGGCCTGAGTCGCGCTTCTTGATGGCCTCAGCCACGTTCCAAGCAGACATGCCCCACCCACCGCCGTTCATGAACCAGTAGGCGCCCATGTAACCGCCGTTGAAGCCCTCGTACATCATCTGCTCGTGATTGGCGAGCACAGCATGGAACCAGTTCTTGCGCAGAAGACCGAGGCACTCGAGCGGCTTCGGACCACGGTCGACGAGGTCGCCGACGGAAAACATGCGATCGCGCTTCTCATCGAAGTTGATGCCACGCAGGAGGTTCTCAAAGCAGTCGTACGCGCCATGGAGGTCGCCGATGACAAAGTCACGGCCACTCTCGTTTGGGCCAAAGGTCTTCAGGATGTTCTTCATTACTGTTCTATTGTATCATGCGGGCCACTGAAGGAGAATGCTGCGCGTCTTTTCGAGCGTATCTCCTAGTAGGTTCAACCCCTGCCACTGGCTTTCGTCAGCGCAGCGTGGGTCGTTCTCTTCCAATCCAATGCCCCAGATCTTGTCAACGGGCGAGGCCTCAACAATGCGACGGGTGCCGGTCGCAAGGAGTTGGTCCTCAAGATTCGGGTTCTGGTGAAACTTCTCAACGAGAATCTCCACCATGACCTGCTCGCGGCCCGCCACCCACATCTTCTCATTCCAGTTCTTCACCTGGCGGCCAAGCTGCTTCACCACGTTCGGGTGTTGCCCCTTGGCCGCCAAGATCTTCAGTGACGTCTCTTCATCGCCCATCATCTGGGCCTTGTAGAACATCAGCGCCTGCTCTGCGTTGTCAAAGACAAACCCCTTGACATCGACATCGAACGAGTACGGGAGAGTGAACTCGCTTGGGTGCCAGTTGGAGTAGATGTCAGCGGTCCGCCAGAAGAGGACCTGGGTGTCTGTGATTTTCATGTCAGTGAGATGTAGTTGAAGTCGTCCTCATCGGGAAACTTCACAGCGATCCCTAATGGATCTGCTGCAAAGTCCTCGATGGTTCCACGGCTGAGGAAATCCTTCAAGAGCTTGAGGATTTCCTGCAGGCCCCGCAGCTTGTAGCTTGCTTGAAGTGCACGCTCGACGAGGCGGTAGTCTGTAGGAAACATGATCAGAACTTGAAGACGTCCTTGAACGTCACGCGAACGAGACGACCAGAGATCGAGGCGATGAAGTCGGCGACAGCACGGAAGAACTCACGGAGCAGGTCACCAAGGACGAGGCTGACGAGGTAGAACGGCCAGAAGATCGTCCAGCAGCCCACGTTCTCTGCGAGCTGCTTGCGGTTCACGCGAGGTTCGATTGCCTTCTTGTCTGCTGACGAGACCACACCGATGATGCGGTACTGGTTGCCACCGAAGCGGCTCACGAAGTCACGAACGATCGTTGCTTGATCTTCCTTGGCGTTCTTCAGGTAGTCAGACCACTCCTTTGACCAGTAGCGCTTCGAACGGCGCAGCTCGATCAGGAACTCGACAACGGAGTAGGCGACGCCGATCAGGGCGTAGCAGACGATGTGGCCCCAGGGAATGACGAGCAGGTCACGCCAGGTTGCACCGTTGTTGTACTGCCAGATCAGGAAAGCGACCAACCCTGCTGAGAAGATCCACCACTTTGGTGCTTCCGCGTGGGTGCGGTCGAACATCGTTCCGATGACCATGGCAACGAAGAACAGTGCGAAGACCGCAAGTGTCCAGGTGCCAACTACAAATCCAAAAAGTTCCAAGATACACTCCATTGTTACGTGTAAGCTCATTCTACAATGCCCAGACTCATAACTCATCCTGGCTTTAGGTCAGCCCATAAATAGGCCAGACCACCTGGAGACCCCTACAAATGACCACCCGTTCCCTCTTCATCTTGAAGCGTCGCGAGGATTACTCGCAGGACCCGAGCTACTCGGGCTCCTATCAGATCGCTACAGGCATGTGGAACTCGGCTAAGTTCGTTGTCGATGAGCTCAATGCTGCCGGCCGAGAAGCCGAGATTGAACTGGTCATCGACGCCAACGACATCGACCGTGTTGTAACCGCCTACCAACCAACAGACGTCTTCATCGAAGGTCTGTGGGTTACCCCTGCCAAGTTCACCGAGCTGCTGCGTATTCAGCGCCACCAAGCTGTCAACTGGCACGTTCGCATTCACTCCGAAATTCCGTTCATCGCGACAGAAGGAATTGCGATGGATTGGATTGCCCAGTACCTGCAGCAGGGCGTTATCGTTTCACCGAACGCTCCTCGCGCCCATGAGCAGATCTCATGGCTGTCGAAGAAGATGCTCGGCAACACCAACAACGTCGTGTACCTGCCGAACTGCTACCCGGTTGACTACTCTCCGTTTCCCATCCAAAACCTCGACACATCGGCAAAGGATCACCTGGACATCGCCTGCTTCGGCGCCTTCCGTCCTCTGAAGAACCAGCTTCAGCAGGCCTTCATTGCTCTCGAGTTTGCAGAGAAGCAGGGCAAGCAGCTCCGCTTCCACACCAATGGCCGCATGGACTCAGGTGGCGCTCCAGTATCTCGGAACGTTACCTCGCTGCTGTCCAACGCCGGTGCTGAGCTTATCGTACATGACTGGGAAGATCGCGAGACCTTCCTGAACTCTCTGTCACAGGTTGACCTGCTCATGCAGCTCTCCATCTCCGAGACGTTCAACATCGTCGCCGCCGATGCCACCCTCGTTGGCCGCCCAATCATCGTCTCGAAGGAGATTTCTTGGGCCTACCCAACGTACGGCGACCCTCAATCTGTCGGTGACTGCCTGCGCAAGCTTGAGCTCATCATGAGCAACAAGAAGTTCTTCATCCACAACAACCGCGCCGGTCTGTCGATCTACGCATCTGCTTCTCGTCGCCGCTGGCTCAACTACTTGGAGGCATGATGGACCTGATCTACGACAAGGATGGAGTGGACATCGTCATTGCTCCGGCAGGCGAGGATGATGGTGTCGTAACGAACCTCGACTTCAACTTTCCAGCACTTCACCTCCACAAGCTCGATTGGCGCAACCGTCACTGGGACCTGCACATGGTTCACCGTGGTGTGCTGATCGGTAAGAGCAAGTTCTCAGCCTACCAGTTCTTCGCCGACGGTGTGGAACGCCGCACGATCTCACTCGAGCACATTGAGGTTTTCCCTGAGCACCGTCACCAGAACCGCAGCGAGGCGATCGCTCAGTTCGTGATTGACACTGTTGAGCGCGAGTGCAACCGAGACTGGAATCCTGTACTTGGCAAGCCAGTCCTGTTCATCGAATCGAGGAACCTTCGTCTGGTCCCCGAGCATGAACGTCACGGTGCTCTAGACTTCCTCAAGAAGATCGCAGAGCGGGTGCTTGGCCAGCGCGACTCACGTCAGGTCACGCCTGACTCAGACCTGACGGTCTGCATCGTCGGTGATGACATCTCAATGCAGCTGATTCACGGTCACCTGGTGCGCTCAGCGCAGGCAAGCCACTGCGATCCACGCAAAGACGGTGTAGACGAGAAGTGACATCCGGAAGCTGTAGACCCGGCCCTTGAGTGCATCGAGGGCCTTGTCCAGCCGACCCTCGGTGGTGAACTCGCGCCACGCGAAGAAGGCCAGCGAGAGCACGGTGATGATCGTAACGCCAATGGCGAACGTCCAGACGGCGATGTGGAGAAACTTCATCCAATCCATTACTTGACCTCACGGTGCTTGATGATGACTTCCTCGCTGATCTTGTAGCAGAGGACAGCGAGCTGGTCGTAGTAGACCAGCGTCATGTCGATGATCTTGTCGATCTGCTCGCGCGTGCAGGCGATGCGAACCGGGATCATACGTTCGATGAAGAGTTCGTCGTCTGGCGAGATCCACTGGCCCTTGGCAGGCGGTAGAATCGTCAGGCCGCCGGTGATGGCGCGAACCTTGGCATCCCACACGCGGTGGTAGCGGGTGCGGTACACCTTGCCAGGCTGCTGGCGGATTTCAGTGGGGACGAGGATTTCCCAAAGGGCGATGGCGTCAGCCACGGTTGCTCCCAGTTTGCATGATCGCGCATGCTAGTGCGTGGTATTCGCGGTGAAACATCTCATCACGAGCCAGCGCGTTCTTCTTGCGCGTCGTGAGAGAGTCCCATTCGGGATGCTTGGCCTTCGCTGCTGCAAAGTCGCAGCACTCGGGCATCTTTTTCGGAGGGAGCTCTTTGTCCATAGGCCCATTATACCATAGGCCGGGACAAAAGTAAACTGGTGCGACTGGCGGGGTTCGAACCCACAACCTCAGGCTTAGGAGGCCCGCATTCTATCCAGTTGAACTACAGTCGCATAGGAAGGCTTCTCACCTCCCCGCAGGTTTCCTCCAAATCCCATACGCGATGGGCCTGATGAACCTGTAAGATGCACTTGGTATTTATCGCAGGGCCTTTGATGGTTGCCACATCGGCCCATCTCGCCTCTTGGTCTCATGGTTGTACGGCGCTTCATCCGCGCAACACACGACGATCTGACCACCAACTTCGTGCACGTCAATGTGGTTGCCGTAGTAGTAGTTGTCAGACCTGCCCATCTTGTCGAGTGCCTGCAGCGCCTTCTTCCAACTCAGGTAGATGCCCCGAATCGGAGCGCGACCTTCGTTGTCACGGTCGACGATGACGTAGACAAGCTTACGCTTGGCTGACATTCTTCTTTTCCTTCTTGGGCTTGCCGCCCTTCGGCTCGAACCACTGCAGGAGCAAGTCGTCGGTCAGGGAGTCCATGTGGCGCTCGTAGATCGGAACGAACTCCTCTTCACCCGCCACAGCGATGAAGAACTTCTTCTCCTTGCCGGTTGGAAGGTGCGTCACCTCGATGTGCATGCCGTAGTCGACAAACACATGAACGTGGAAGACGTTGGGGTCGTAGAGCTTAGTCATACGACCATTATATCACTCTTGCTCGTCCTTTGGAACAGGCAGTGCTTCCTGTTGGCGATGGTCAGGTTGACGAGCAGCTTCTTCCATCTGCTTCCGCATCTCAGGCGTGACCGTCTCGATGCCGTCAAGTGAGATCTTCACAGGCTCCTTCTTCTTGCCGAAGATCGTGTCCCACCCATCGCGGTAGGCATCTGTGCTGGCCTTCGTCTTCATCTGCTGGCCAGTGATGTCGTTGAACGAGCTCATCGTAGAACGGCGAAGATCTCTTCTTCGCGAACAAGGAAGAACTCCTGGCCTTCGACCTTCACGATCTGGCCACCGTACTTCTGGAAGACAACGCGGTCACCCGCCTGCACGACGGTCGGGACGAGCTCACCCTTCGGGTTCCTCTTTCCTGGACCGACAGCGATGACGGTACCTCGATCGGCCTTCTCTTGCTTGATCATGGAGATGATCGAGGAGACCTGCTTGTCCTCATCGCGCTCAACGAGGACGTAGTTCTGTAGTGGACGGAAGTTCATTCTTGAATCTTGATGTTGACGCCGTAGCTTTGGATCAGGGAGACGATGTCCTGCAGGGCTTCCATGCTGACGGTGAAGTTGGCAGTGAAGTTGTTGGGATCGATGGTGTAGGGCAGCGAGACCGTACGTGGCCATGCATCTTCACCGTAGTGAGCTGGTGGCTGGTAGGTCCAGATGAGCTTGCCCATCAGAGTGCCTTCAAGGTTTCGATGCACTTCGTCAGGTCAGCTTCGTACTGTTCTGCCTTCGGCGTGCCTTGAGCGGCCTTCACCATCTTCGTGAGAGCTGCGTAGTTCGACAGTTCGTCAGAGATGCGCTGACGGGCCTTCTCGCTGCCAGTGATGGTGTAGTGGTAGTTCAGGCGGCCACAGACCCCTTCGAACAGCTCTACCTTCTTCTTGTCGGAAAGCTTCTTCATGACAGGCTCGACTTCGCAAGGACGCCGGTGTTCCGCAGTTGGGCTTGATCGGCAGGGTTGATGGGACGTTCGGTGGCGTGGCGCAGGGTCTCCACACGCGTGCTCACAGAGCAGATGATTCCATTGAGCGTGTTGTAGTAGACGAGGGTTGCGAAGCCATCGTTCGCATTCACGACTGTCATGTTTGGGCTGCCAGAGCGGAGCTGAACGACGTCGCCGGGTTGAATGATGTCCATGTGATTCCTAGTAGATGAGTGAGGACTCGTCGATACCCAGGATCTTGCAGCACTCGAGGTAGTTCGTGTGCGTGAAACCGACCGTGGGATCTGTCTTCACCAGGTTCTGGTGCGAGAAGAAATCTGCACCATCATCGATGATCACGTATTTATCACCGTCTTGGAGCACATTTTCAATGTACATGTCGACCTCATGGCCGCGCTCGCAGTGAAGGTCAGGTGTGATGTCGAGCTCACCAAAGAAGCCCAGGCCCATGGCCTGGAGGTACAGGGCCAGCCAGACGCGGTGCTCCTTTGAGTTATAACCGCACGGTAGACGTGGGTGATCTCGGAAGGAGTAGCGGTGCGAGGAGCTCATGACCAGCTTGCAGTGGCCCTTGACGAGCAGCCGCGTCATCAACGCAACGGCAGTCGGATCCGCGGTGTCGATCGTGTCCTGCTTCCGGTAGTCGAGCTGGAAGTCCTCATCAGCCCAGACCATGTGGAGGTGCTGAAAGCTCTCCATTTGAATCGAGTCACGAATCGGACCAGTCTTCACGAGGCATGAGCCCGAAGAGTTCAGCACGCCATCAATGTCCAAGAAGACGTACTTGATCGGGGTCGAACGCAGCTCTTCTGGCTGAATGAGCTTCTGCTCCTTGAGCCAGGTTTCGCCAGTGAAAAGGTGATCGCGTGCCACAGTGCTCTCCGTAAAGAGCAATTGTAACTTGTTCTCAGCTCTTTTCGAGAGCGAACTTTGGTCGAAGAGCTGGGTTGTCCATCGACTGGAGTTCCCAGTACGCGATGTCTTCATCGGTGAAGTGAAGAGGGCGGCTCTTCAGGGCAGACGGGTCGATGTCCCACCACTTCAGCTTGAGCAGCCGCTCGATGGTTGGTGGGTCGAACCGCATCTCGTAGATCTTCGCGGGCACGCCGATGGCAATCGCGTAGTCAGGAATGTCGTGTGTGACGACCGCGCCTGCGCCGATCACGGCACCATTTCCGATGGTGACTCCATTCAGGATGATGACGCCATCGCCAATCCACACGTCGTTCTTGATCACGACTCGAACGGACTGGTCATCACCTACGTGCCTAACGGTCGGACCTTTCTCCGAGTTGAACCAAGGAGACGTGGACATGAGGTCCTTGTCGTGGTGACCCACGCCGATCGTGACGCTGTAGCCGATCGAACAGTACCGACCGATGTACGAGCCGCTGTTGATGCGGCCACCGTTCATGTAGGAGTGGGCACCCATCCGAACACCAGGGCAGACTTCGACCTGATCGGAAACGCGGGCACCCTCCTCACGAAAGAAGGGAGAATGGATCATAGAGGCTCGTAGATGAAGAGGATAGGTTGATGTTGGGCCTGCGGCTTGGTGAACTCCACCTCAGCAGCGTATCCATTCATTTTACCACCACTCCACGGCGACTGTGACTCAATTGGTTGGGTTCGAAGACCGGTTACTGTGCCGACGTAGTCGCAGAACAGGAGACCAAACTTGCACTCGAAGAGCTGGTCATTCACTGCAAGCTTCGACGTGTTGGCGACGAACACCAGGCCCGTGTACTTCTTCTGAGGTGTGGCGGGCTGGGTCTTGAGATCGGCGATTCTCTTCTGACGTTCGACAATGGAAGTGATGAGGTCACTCACTTGCTTCACTGCGTCGTTGTACTCCTGCAGCCGCTGGTTGACAGCACCAATCAAGGCACCGTCCTTAGAGCTGATGTTCAGTGGGCGTTCCCATGGACTGACAGGCGCCTTGTACTCGGGAGCTGCAGGCTGGTCAGGAATCGACTGCGTCAGGTCAGGTGGGATTGTTGGATCCACAGGAGCTGGGTCCGGCTCAGGTGCAGGCTCCTCTTGCTGAGGCTCAGGCGTTGAGGCAGGAGTGTCTTCTTCGAGCTGTGTAGGCTGCAGTGCCGCCTTCTCGTCGGCAGCATTCAGCTTCTTCTGCATGTCAGCACGATACTTCGTGATGAGGTCAAGGTCGTTGCGCAGGTCTTGAAGAACCTTCAACTGCTCAGGGTCGTTCTCAAAAGTGTGCGCCTCTGTCAGCGCGCTCTCAGCAGCGAACGTGTCAGGTGCGGTGATCTGCGGCTCAAATCGAGACAGCAGGGTCGGGTTCAGGTTGTTGTGCTGGTGCAAGTCGATGACCGCAGCGAGCACCTTGCCGTTCAGGTAGCGAGTCCCCTCAGCTAGAACGGCGGCTCGCTTTGCCTCACGCTGAATCTCGGCAGTTTCATTTGCGATCTGCTCAGCAGGAGAAACGATGACTGGCTCAGGGGCCTGCTCAGAGGCGATGGGTACGACCCAGCGTGGGGTTGGTTCCATGTAGAACATCCCCTCGTAGACCTTGCAGGCAAGGTAGGTGTTCAACACCAACAGCACCCAGAAGGCGACCCACATCTGACGCCTTGTCATCTTCATCATGAAGATATTTAGGCGTCAGCGCGGGTGTCACCGAGCTTTGACCCTCAGCGACTTGAAGAACTTACACTGCTTTGTCGTCAGGCTCGCGGTAGTCCTCGACGCAGAGGTCGCACAGCGCGTTGAACGGACCCGTGTGGATCACCGGAGAGTCGGGCAGCAGGGCCCAGAACGTGTTCGCGAGGGCGACGCACGTGCGGTCGGACTCCTCGTGTTGATCGATGGTCGCGACTGAGCAGTTGTGCTTCATGAGGGCGCGGTCCCATAGAGTGGGATAGTAGTCCTCCGCGTAGATGCGGCCCTGCAGGGAGATGGTGAGGTCTTGAATGCGTGACATGTCAGCGTTGTCCAAAGGTGCGGGTGTCGACGGCCAGGTACATGCGGTTCGGGATCAGCATGACGTGGTAGCCCATCTTGTGGAGCTGCTCAGCCACGGCGTAGTACTCCTCGACGGGGCGAAGCGAGCGGTGCGGGTGCGTCGGCTCCAGGTCCTTGATGCCGCCGGCCCAGTGGAAGATTTCGAAGTGCGTTGGCACCGGTTCGGGCGGGCCATCTGCCCGTACTTTCTTACTCATGTTCGTTCCTTCAGTTCTTCGGGACTTCGATCAGCACCAGCTCGTGCTTGGCACGGGTCGATGCAACGTAGCAGAGGTTGTCTTCCTGCTCCAGCTCCCAGGGCAGGCGAGCGAAGCCAGACGGGCCGGTGACCAACCAGATCACCTTGTGCCATTCACGACCCTTCGACTTGTGGATCGAAGAGAGCAGCACGACCGGCTGGTCAGGATCACCACCGAAGATCGCGTCGATCTCTTCGATGACTGCGAGTTGCGGCGGTTTGGTGACAGCACCCTTGGCCAACACGCGGTTGATGATGATCCGCAGGCACTCAACCTTGTCGGCCACGTCCTGGGCCTTCTTGCCTTGGTCCTTGGCCAGCAGCTTCTCGACCTCGCGCTCCTTGAACTCCTCCAGCTTCTCGAGCAGCGCGTCGATCGTCTTGACCTTCCAGCGGTTCGCGAGCTGCTTGAGACCGTCGCCGATTTCACGACCTTCGACTCGAGCAGGAATGCCCTTGGCGATCAGCTGGTAGACGTACTTGATCAGCGGCGCGTTGAAGCGGCAGAGGATGGCATCGCCGACCTTGACTTCCTTGTAGAGGTCCTCGATCGGTGCGTGGCGAACGAGACCTTCAGGAGCCGTCTCGTGAGCTTCGATGTGGTTGACCCATGTCTTTGCGTACTGGACGACCGCCTTCGGGCAGCGGAAGGTCGTGGTGAGCGGCATGCGAGCTGCGTTCACTGCATCGCCGATCATGTCGAGGGCCTTGGCATCCGCACCGGTGAAGCCGTAGATAGCTTGGTGGCGGTCGCCGACTGCGACGAGGCGTGACTTGTCGTGCAGCATCCGCAGAGCGAGCTCGCGTCGGGTGGCGTTGGTGTCCTGCGCTTCGTCGATCAGCACCCAGTCGAACTTCTCGATCGAGCAGTTGAAGTAGAGCGGAGCCCAGATCATGTCGTCGAAGTCGATGATCTTGCGGCAGCACTCGGAAGACCGTTGGAAGAGTTCCTTCGAGAGTGCAATGATGGCGTCGGTGTTGTCACGACCACGCTTCTCATCGAAGACCTCGACACTGAAGTGGGTGATCAGAGCCATCCAGTTGTCACGAACATCAGGGTCCGTGTTGGGGATGGTCTCGATGCCGAAGCCGGCCTGCTTGGCCAGCGAGACGAGCTGGAGCACCGGACTTTCGAGGATGGCGTACTCGATCTGGCGGAACGTCATCTGGCGGAAGATGTCGCGGCACTTGCCGCCTTCCACCTTCATGTACTTGTCTGCGACTCCGCGCCAGGCCTTCATACCGGCAGCGTGGATCGTTTGGACGGTCAGACCAGGCAGCATACCGGCACGTTGCGCGATCTCCTCGGCGATCTTCTTGTTGTAGGCACCGAAGAACTTCCGGCCCTTCATCATCGAGAGCGCTTCGAGCAGGGTCGTGGTCTTGCCAGCACCGGCGACCGCCTCGAGAATGCACGAGCCGGTTCCGTGGATGATCCACTCGAAGAAGCCGAACTGCTGAACAGACGGCTTCTGCATGAACTTGTACTTGCGGTCGGTCATTTGACTAACTCCGTTGGTATGAATAGATTATATCCACACCGACCGCAAAAGTACAACGTTACGCGCAGCTCACCTCAACCATAGAAGTGGACCGCGGCCCAGATCAGGCCAACGATCAGGCCTGCCGACAGGACCATCGCGACGATGCTCGCGACATTCATTGCTGCCATTTCTTGCTTCATGCTTCTCTCCTATTCGTCTGGTACCAACTTTGCGCCGACCTCGTAGGCGAGGCCATCCTTGAACTTGACACACCACAGGTCGCCCGCGCTTTCGCCGTACGCCTCGAGGTAGCCATCAGCAAAGCCCTGCTCAGGATCGTTCTCCTGCAGGAGCTCGCCAATTTCGAAGAGCCACCTGACCATGTCGTAGGTCTTCTCGGCTCCGTTCCACTTCAGTGCATCGTAGTCGATCCAGTTGCCGTCCTCATCTCGACCAGCCAGCTCGAGGTCTGCGCTCTCGTCGTCGATGTAGCTCTGGATGATACCGAGCTGCTCGTCAGTCAGGGGTTTGCGGAACTTCGCCAGCCCCAGAAATGTTGTGCTGTATCCCACTTTCTTCCTTGTCCATGTTACGAGCAGCTTCGAGGAAGATCTTCTTGTAGCCGTCGATCGGGCCGATGAACGACTTGTGCGGGATGAAGTCATCGTGCTTGCCGAGGGGCCGCCGCTCATTCAAGAGCTGAATGAAACCTGCCCACAGACGCTCAGCTTCACTCGTCATCTTCAATCTCCAACTGCTCCGAGTTGGCGAGGACCACGTTCTGACCATCTCGGCCAGCAAACGTGAACACCCCGCTGGAGGGATTCCACTGGCCGTGCATGTGGCCCTTGAGTTGGATCGGTGCACCGCCGTGGAAGTTTTCGTAGACACCTGGACGAATCCAGGCTTGGTGCCAGATAGGGGAAGTTTTCATGTCGTTCCTTTCTATCTGACCATTATACCACCTTTTACACGAAAGGATGGAAAACGTACGAGGGAACGGGCTTCATGACTTCCCAGTCATTCCACTCCTCACCGCCCCACGAGTCGAATGGGCCTGAGGCCTGCACGAACGTGAGCGCCTTGTTGACGTCACGCATCAAGTTGAAGTCCTTGGCATCCTCTACAGACACCACGGCGAACGTGACGTCTTGGTCCTCGCCGCCACCTTCGTAGCCGCCGTTCGAGTCGACTTCGACGAGAGTCAGGCCCTCGTGCTCGAGAACTTCTGCATCCTCGTCTTCGAGCTGCGAGCGAAGTTCGTCAACATCGTACTGTTCGATCTCGTGCTTCTCGAGGAAAGCCTCGAGCCACTTCAGCTGCCGGTCAGCGATTGCTGCGTTGCTGTTGTCTTGTGTCATGTCAGCCCTTGTTGAAGTACTGAGTCACCACGACCGCGCGCGGCTCGACGGGTTCCCAACTGCTGTCCCATTCCGTACCTTCTTCGGAGGTGTAGTAGCCGGTGATACGCACGTAGGCGAGGGCACCATCGACCTTACCGTCCGATAGTGAAAGACCAGGTGCCGCAATTGCGAAGACGCGGTCAACCGACTCGCCTTCACCCTCACCACCTCCCTCTGAGTGCACGAGGTACGGGCGCAGCCCGCCGAGCAAGTCGTCAGCGTCTTCCAGTTCGTACATGTCGGGCTGACCGGCGCGCCAGCGCCCTTCTTGGCGCAGCTCGAACTGGTCGATGTACGCGTTCATCCATTTGCCGGGGTCAGTACCGGCAAGGAGGATAGATTGCTCAGGGCTGAGTTCAGCTTGTTCATCCATTTCTCTTTCCTTTCGGACAAAAGTTCTCTTTGGTTCAAAATCAAGTGCCGTGCAAACCAGCCCGTGGTCATTGACGTGCACAACTTGAAGTACGCGTTTGACATTGCCTGAAGCTTGTCAATGCGCGAACTTTCGGGGGTCAGCCGCGACCGTTCGATCGCAGTGGCCATCATCTCTTCGAGGCACAGCTCGTACTGCACCTCAGGGTCGAGGCTGTTGAAGGTCTCAACCGAACACCACACCGTCTCTGGATCTGGGCGAATCGTCTCGTGAAGTGGGCGATCATAGAACGCCACGAGGGTGTGTAGGTCCTCGTGGTCGTAGATGCGAACAACAGCGTCCTTCCAGAAGGTCTCACGAGATTGGCGCATGTTGACGCGCTTCTTCCCGTGCACCACCTTCCAGACCTTCGTCAGTTCCTCGTGAAGAGGAAGGATGAGCGTGCACCCCTTCTTCTTGAGGAAGCCAATGTCCCACATCGTCTTCTTCCACTTGATGTCCCAATTTGCGTGAGACACCTTGAGAGTGAAGAGGACGTTTGGGTCCGCGAAGACCTTGTCAACTGAGTAGGTCATCACCAGCTTGGCCGCGTCGTGCCACTGCGCGTCCACGAAGCACTCGCTGAGGTCGCTTGACGTGATGCCTGCCGGTGTCAGCAGGTCAAGGTCGTGCGGCTCGCGGTAGTCGGGAAACCAGTGGTACGCCGCCACTGAACCGATGATCAGCCAGCTCATCAGATCTTGACGATGTAGAGACGGTTCTTGACGACGCTGCGAGTCGGTCTGCGCTGACGTGTGCGGCGATCGTACGAAGGCTTGTTGACCTCCAGGCGGACCATCTTCGGCGTGAAGCCGGTGACGACACCGATCAAGAGGGCCGAGCCCATGTACTGCGAGCAGGCCACCTTGTCGCCGATGTGCAGCGTCTTGTCAGCCGCGTCCTTGACGAAGCGAGCTGCCTTCCGCTTCGTACCAGGCACCGACGGCTCATCGAGCGGGCCGCTCGGGAAGGGAGGCGACTGCGTCACTGGCGCTGCGAGACCGGTAGGGAACGGCCAGGACTTGCCGTACTGACGCTTGAACGCGTCACGGTCTTGTTGCGCCTGTTCTGGCGTAGCCACCACCACACGAGGAGTTGGCGCTGGGACAGGGAGCTTGGGCGGAACGAGGCCTTGGGCTGCGAGGGAGTCAGTGAGGGATTGAGCGCGGGCGCGCTGAGCTTGCTTGTCGAACATTTGTTGTTTCTCCAGTTCATCACGGTAGAGGTGCTTGAGAAGGCTGACCCCGTCTCCGGAGGCCAGCAATCTGTTAGCAACTTCGTCGAAGTCGTAGGTACGCATGATCAGCGTGCCGACGGACCTTCCTTGAAGGCCTTGCCGACTTGGTCCCAGTACATCAGCTTGGTGCCACCGTCGACCTTGCGGTTCACGGAGGTGGACTGAATGAAGACCTCGAAGTCGCCGAGCTCGTCAGGCGCGAGACGCACCGTGCCGATCAGCGGGAGAGCCAGCATCTGGCGTGCAGCGTCGCCTGCGTAGACCGCGCCGGTCGTCTTGTTGCGGATCGCGATGCGCTTGTTGGCCTGCACCTTCGGTTCCGTCTTCACGAGCTGGTAGAACGCGGCGCCCTTCAGGAGAGGAGCACCCGTCTTCTGCTCGACGAAGTCACGGATCGCCGTGCCGGCCTCGATGTTGGAGACAGGGAAGTACTTGACCTCGCTAGAGATGTCGGTGAGGTCACCGTTGGCAGCGTACTGCTGGATGTCCTTGATGGAGACGTCGGCGAGGTTCGCGTAGAACTTCGTCGTCGACTTCATGCCCGTCGAGCGGTCGTTGAAGTACTGCGTGAAGGCCTGCTCGCTCTGCTGTTGAGCGACTGCCATGCCGCGCGAGGTCGTGTCCCACTCGAGGACGTTGCCCTCTGGGATGCCCAGCTGGATCAGACGACGTGCAGCACCACGTGGCACACGGAACACGAACGTCCAGCGGTCCGTACGGGTCTTCTCGTACATACGCGCAAGCAGTTGATCGATGGTGTGATCGGAGTTGTTCTCTTCGCCGTCGGTGGTGGCGAGGATCAGAAACGAAACGTTCGGGTCGTCGGCATCAGGTACCGACTCCATGATGTCCATCAGTTCCCAGATGGAGTCCCACAGCGCAGTCATGCCGTTCGCAGGGTAGCTCGTGATGGGCTGAAAGACTTGAACGTTGGAGTTGACGAGTTCGCGTTGAACTCGGTTGGCGAAACGGACCGTTGACAGAATGGTGTCTTGGTTGTTTGCCACGGCGCCGGCCTTGATGGCGTTGACGGTACCGTTGTAGTCGGCCATTGCGGCCTTGGCGATCCCTTGCATTGACGAGGAGTGGTCACGGGACATGCCTACGTAGTTCTTCATGGAAAACCTTTCAAACGAAACTGTAAAATGAAACACTGTCGCTCGTTCGCGACGGTCTATTTATACGCTCAGAGGTTCATTGTACAACCTGCTGTGTTCGAAGTACATGAGGTTAGCCTGATTGAGGCGGGCAAAGAAAAAGGACCCGAAGGTCCTTTGGTGTCTTTGCGACGTCGTTACAGCCTTGGCCCACGTCCACCCATCATGCCCACGACGAGCGCGACGAGGAAGACAACCAGGAAGATCCAGAAGAGGATCTTCGCTACGCCGGCAGCAGCAGTGGCGATGACACCAAAGCCAAGCAGACCAGCGATAACGGCGATGACAAAGAAGACAAGTGCGTAGTACAGCATGTGAGTCTCCTAATCAACGTTGAGCCGCGGAATTGCCGCTCACGAAGTATTTACGGGTGGTCTTTCAACCACCGCGTTTTCTTAGTGCGAGTGCACGTCCTTCGTTACAACGACATGGCGATCAACGCTGCCGTCGCGCATCATGTGATGGCGGTGGTGACGGTGCATGTGACGCACTTCCGTGTCACGCACGACCACTACGTGGCGGTGGTGACGGTGATGGCGCCAGCCGTAGTGGTGGCCCATGTCATGGCGGTATGGGTGGCCTTCATGGCGACCTTGATCACGCATTTCATGGTGGGTGTCCACCGTCTTTGTGACGACGGTTTCGGCAGCGACTGCGCCGAGGGACATTGCTGCAAGCGCAGCTACAATAAGGGTCTTGATCATCTCATTCATCTCCATGGTTAGTGAGAACTTCTAGGAGAGGCGAAAGCCCCTCCGTAGATTTAGCGAACGTAACGACGTTCAGTCGTGATTTCCCAGCGGGTGCACACGGCGTTGTCATACGCATCCAGTGTAGATTCTACACAAGTTTGGGTACGCGTTACACGGATTTTGCGACCGTAGCGGTCCCACTCGTAGGACACGGTGACAGTTGGCTCGATGTATGGCTGATCGTTGTCGTCGAGGTAGTAGCCACGATCCCAACGATGGTAGCGGTGGCGCCACTCTTCGCGGTCACGCCATTGATCTTGCTGAGCTGCTTCGTTGTTGTGTTCGATGCCGTTGATCAACAGGCCGATGCCGGCGCCGATTGCGAGGTCACGAACCCAGTTGCCGTGGTTGTCACGGTGCCAACCGCGATGATCGCCATCACGGTCACCACGACGATCATCATGACGATCGCGATCGTGGTGTTCCTCGTGGTGCTGCACTTGGATGGTTTGCGTCTGTGCGGTTTGCGCAAACGCGCCGAGCGACAATGCCGCTACGGCGACTGCTACAAGAGTCTTCTTCATGGTAATTCCTTCATCAATTGAACATGGGCTCCAAGGATTGGAGTCTATGTCTATCATCTCAAAGTTTGTTATTCCTTGGCGGAAACAATCTTCTTTGCGGCGTTTACCTTCGCCTTGATTTCTGCGCTTTCGTTCTTGCCTGCGCGGTTGTTGTAGAAGTTCAGGGAAGCCATGGCCTTTGCCTTGTCTCCACCATGCGACTTCAATGCCCACGCTGCAATCTTTTCAGCTGAGCCATCCTTGAAGAGTCCCTCTGGAGGGTGCTTCTTCTCCTTGACGTCCGCTGACCACTTCGCCTCGAACAGTTCATCTACCTTCATGTAAGTCTCCTGTATCTGGAACTTCTATTTACTGGACGAAGCTGATATGAAACTGCACGTGAGTGTCCAAGCTCTTTGCATTTCCTACTTCTGACTTGATCAGGTGCAGGTGACGCTCGGAGAACAGGTAGTTCGTCACTGCGTTTGTAACGACACCGGGGCCCGCTCCACAGCCAACTGCGAAGAAGTCCCCGAAAGTCTGTTTGAATTTCTGTCTGGCATCTGTCTCGTCTTGACAGTACGAGATCTGGGCCATCAGCGTCCGGCCTTCACCAGAGGCGTAGTGATCTGCCCATGTGGTCCAAAGGTCCATGATGGTCTCCCGACGGAAACACTCTCCGTCTTCACATCACTGGCCACCATCATCTTGGTGGCTGGCCCTCCCTGGGCTGAAGTGGGAGAGCCGAAGCCCTCCCATCTTTCTTACTTCTGAACGAACTGTGGGTTGACGTCGCCGTCAGTGCCACGTGCCTTCGCTTGATCAGCGAGTGCTTCCTTGCCGACTTGCTTGATCTTCTGTGCGTCAGCAACTGCGCCTGGCTGGACGACCGTCATGTCCATGGCCTTCTGCTTTGCAACAGGGTCACGGGTTGGGTCGCCTTCGGCGAGAGCAGCTTCACGCTCGCGTTCGAGACGAGCTGCCTTGCGGTAGCTGTCTTCACCGAGCTTGTCCTCAGCCATCTTGGCGTAGGCTTCCTGCTTGTCGTACTCCGACATGTCCTTCGTCTTGTCAACGATGGACTTCAGGTTCGACTGCTCTTCCTTCGTCGAGTCCGTCATCTTGGCCGTTGGAACGGCGTTTGTGGTTGGAACTGCGGCGCGAGGCAGGTTTGCGTTGGCAACGTGTGCGGCGTCAGCGGTCTGTGGGGTCACAGGCAGCGAGTTCGTCGACGTGCCAGTTGCTGCTGGCTGCTGGGAAGCAGGAAGAACCTTGGCATCTGGTGCCGAGTTCTGTGCTGCATCCTTGTTGGTCATGTCAGTCATGTCATCTCCTTAAAAGGTTGGAATGCTTCTCGGGTCCGTGAGGGAACCGGCATTCGGGAAGAATCTCAACTTCATCCTTGCTAGTATTTAGCAGGGACAAGTGCTTCATCTGCTTCTTTTATGGAGATGTGTTTGTAAAAGGTGCTCAATCACCTCATAGCCGGGGTTCTACTTTCTCCATCAGGCATTCACAACCGCCGATGGTTCCTAACATTTGACTACGCCGTGTGACCGACGTCCTCCCCGGGTTCCAATCCGGATCATAGGTGCATCAACCCGACCCCTCAGCGGACAGCGTCGACGAGGTCTGTTTGACTTGCTGCGGAGTCGTTGTGGTCAAGCAAAGCTAAAGTGGCAATAGAGAGCTCTCACTGTTACCGCGAGAGATCGACCACGATTGAACGTTGCTGGAGCTTCCGACCCTTTCGAGTTTAAAGGCAGTTTCCAACGCACGACCGCTTCTTCCACAGAGCGACAAGCCCTGTCCTGTGCAGCCCCGAACTTGTTCTAGCCGTGAAGCCAGCGTTAGGCCGGGTGATTGAGCATGTGGTGATTATATCACACGTTCGGTGAAAGTTCCTTCTTTCGTTGAGCCATCTTTTCACCGAGCTGGGTCGTCTCCATGCCAAGCTGACGAAGCTTAGGGAACATGGTGCCTTCCTCGTCCTTGACGTGGTCTTCGATCATGAGCTTGAGCGCCTTCATCTCGAGATTGAGGCGAACACCGACCTCAAGAGTCTGAATGTCCTTCATCAACGAGCGAGCGTGCTTGTGTTCCTTCACGGCGTCATCGACGAGTTCATCGTCCTTGTCGTCGAAGAGGGCACGAGCAGCCGGGTAGAAGAGCTCTTCCTCGATCGCCATGTGAGTGGCTAGAGCAGCACAGATCTCGTGTGACAGCGTGATCTTCTCGTCGGCGTTGTTCAAGTTGTCGATGTGTTCGAACTGCGCAAACTTCTCTTTGACCGCGTTGTGGTCATCGATCAGGAGTTGAATTGCGTCCATTACTCCTCCGTCTTCTGGGCGCCGCTATTAGCGCGCTCCTTCTGGATGGCAGAGTTCTCTGCATCCTGTGGGTTGTAGAAGTCGGCTCCTTCGAACTTGCTCTTCACAGGAATGGCTGACTGTGGAAGGGAGTTGCCTTGCGAAACTGGCTGTGCAGCTGGCATGCCAACCCCAACGGTGTCATCGCCCGTGTGAACGTCAGGTGCGTTCGGGCCAACCTTGCGAATCTCAGCTTCTTGCTGGAGACGCTTCAGCTTTTCTTCCTCAGTTTCAGGCTGCTGAGGTACGTCCGGTGGATTCTTGTTGTCCATCATCTCTCCTTACTGTGACCGCCGTTTGCGGCTCTGTGTCTAGGAGAAGTCCCTTACGAAAGTACAGGGACTGTGAAGTCATCCTTCACCACAACGCGCACGATCTCGTTTTCGACGTCAATGACGAATGGGAAGTCGTACAGCGGTGTGGTGGGTTCAACATGAAGATTCAGAACGTACTCATCGCCCTCTGAGCCGACGCCAACTGAGTAGCGTCCGTCATATCGAAGAAGAACTCGACGCAAGAGCGTCTTGTCCTTCATCGCGGCCTTGAGACGTTGAAGTGTCATTCCTTGACTCGCTTCTTGGTTTCGACCGGTGCTGGAGCTGGTTCAGGAGCTGGAGCCGGTGCTGGTTCTTCGGTGACTTGGACCGTCTGTTCGACGACAGTTTGCTTCACTACTTCTGGTGCGTAGTGGCAGTCGACGAAGGTCGTGATGTCGCCAACTTCAACGCGCACGACGGTGTCGTGGCCGAGAGCGACCTTGCCTGCGTACTTCCATGGGAGAACGCAGCCGTAGCCACGGACGCCAAGGTCAGCACGATCCCATGTGTTGGAGTAGAGGTATGCGTCCTTGTTTGGCGTTGCCTTGAGGACGGGTTCGTCTGCGAAGGCACCTGCCGAGAGGGCGAGGAGGCCTGCCGCAAGAGCGGAGAGGGTAAGCTTGGTCATCATGATTCCTTGAGGAAGAGCTACAACATCGTAGCACGTATGGGTATTTATCCGGACACCGGCTGGCGGGGCCGGGAACGACAACATGCGATCTGTAAAAGCTACAGATCGCAAATCAGTGTGGGGTGGGGTCTCAATCTGAGATGCCATATGGTGGTACCCAAGGTCGGATTCGAACCGACAACCCACGAGGTTTGAGCTCGCGCGCGTCTTCCAATTAGCGTACAAGGGCAGAGTTCAAATGGAAGTTGGTTTTACCTGCGAGGAGTCGAACCCCGCGAGCCAAATCAGGTTCTAAGTCTTTCGCAGGTGGCCACCCGCTACCGGACCGTTCGGCCGAACTACCACGCGGTTTCGACGCCGCGTCTTCCATATCTTGGCGGAGAGTGGAGGAATCGAACCCCTGCCGGCTCATCACCGACACGCTGCTTTTCGAGGGCAGTTGAGCGCCATGCTCCGCACAATCCATGTTTGGTACGGGTGGAGGGACTCGAACCCTCAGGACCTGGATTCTAAATCCAGTACGTCTACCAATTGCGTCACACCCGCGTTGTTCTGTGTGTCTCGACTAGGATTCGAACCTAGATCTACCCCTTATAAGGGAGGCGTCTTTACCAGTTAAGATACCGAGACCGCGCGTTTTCATTCAGGCGAGCAGGTTGCTTCTGCATCGACCTTGACGAGCTTGTCGCCTTCAGCGGCATAGAGGCGAGCGTCGTCGTTGTACTTGAAGGCTGGAACCGATACGGTGCGTGTGTTGCCGATCTTGAAGCCCCTTTCGGTGCGACCGAAGACATGCACGGTGCAGCTCAAGTTTACCCGTGAGTGATTGTCCACGGCGCATCGCGCAACGTCATGAGACCAGATACAGCCGGGGCGGGTTTCAAAGCTTCCTTGTGGGGCCGGAGCTTGAGGAGCAGCCAGGGCGGAAATGGAGACGAGCGCACTGAGCGCGAGGAGGATCTTCTTCATGGGCTTCCTTCTAGTTATGGTAGCGGAGATTAGGAGTCGCACCCATCTTTACCGTGGCTTATGAGACCTCGTCCGACTGCTGGCCGGCCCTCCGCATAAATTCGTGAAACAGGAAGGGTGCTCTGCCCTGTTCGTCGCCCACCTTTTCCCACCGTCTTTGGTGCCTGTGAAGGTCCTTGGTTCCGGCGTGGGACTTTGCATACACGTCTGCATGCCATTTGTTCGTGACGGGCTAGGACCCGTCGTGGACTCTGTTAGCCGCGTATGAGCACCGTTAGGAAGTCTCAGGTAGCCGAGTCATTGCGGTCGCGAGCCGCCCACTTTATACTAGGAGATGTGCGAATCTCCACGATCCTTACGGATTTGGTTGCGGCGCCTCGGAATCGAACCGGCCCTCTGGGTTATGAGCCCAACGTGCTACCATCACACTCGCCCGCTACAATCAGTCGTCCTTCTTTTCCTTGGCCTTCTTCTCTGCCTTCATCTTGGCGTTGTCCGCCTGAAGCATTCGAATGGCCTTCTCAAGTTCCTGTTTCCGTTCCGGCTTCAGACGTTTTCCGGCACGGTTGATGAAGAACTGCAGCATCTGAATTGCAGAGCCGTCTCCATGTGGAGAGACCCTGTGTCGCTTGTAGATCTTGAAGATCTCTTCAGCGGACTTGGAGTGCGTTCCCTTTGGGGCGAAGGTGCCTGGCTTGCGGTGCGTCACCGCGTCAGACCATTCCTTCTCGAAGAGTTCTTCAAGCTCGGCCATTTCGTTTAGCTCGAGCAGTTCGTTCAGCAACATTCATCGTCCTCCTGTTGGAGGACTATTTATCATTGGCAAATGTTAGGGCAACAAAAGGCGATTTGGAGAATTCCCTTCCGTGCACCGGCATAAAGGGATGACACGAGTCGAACGTATCCGGGTTTTTAACCAATAAAAGTAGATAATCCAAGATCAAGCGGTTGCTCTAACATTTGCCAACAGGGTTGGTGCCCAAGGTGGGATTCGAGCCCACAACCACTCCATTTTAAGGGGAGCCGCACTGCCGATTAGCGTACAAGGGCGCAATCATGACAACGAAGGAGGTTGACCAGGGGTTGTCGAATGGGAGATAACCCTGGTCGATCGGTTGTCGTATTCATCTGCGATGTCAAGGAGGTCCTGCCAGCAGGAGCCGCACTGCATCGCGCAATTCGTTTCGATCATGAACTCAGACAGCGTTTGCGTCTTAAGCTTCTCTCGAGCAACGCTCTCAGGAATGTTCGCGCAGCTGCAGAGGATCATGAGTTCATTATACCATGTTCATTGAGAGCAGTGATTGCCTGCGTAGGTTGGCCTAGAGCAGGGAACTTCCTCTACGGCAACCACGCCTACGAGGTTTCATGCTGCATCCACTAGCTCGTCTACGTTCTGTCATGGCGGTGGAAGGGTTTTCCGACGTGGGTGTCCCGTATCCGCATCTAGCTCTCAAATTGGTGCACGACTGCCTTCTCTTATCGACGCAGAGTTCCATGGCGCACTGCGGAGTTCCAAGCCGTGACTTGTTCGGGCGATCCTCAACGCTTCAACACTGCGTTCCACCTCAACTTTCGTTGGGACTTGCCTAGGGGCGGCTAATGCCTTGGATCAAATCTGGTGGAGACCGCGAGAATCGAACTCGTCTAGACATCCTCGCTGCCAGCGAGAACCGCAACCCATTGCTGCCCCCATGAAATTGAATTGAAGCGGTGGGACCGTTACTCCCCACAACCAGGTAGTCACAAACAGCTAGGATCGGCCGATCCACGTCGCTGTAATCGTTCATCGACAACCAGTCGGACCTCGGACAAACGACAATTAGGCATGCAGGATTCTCTCATGCTAACGCTTCAAATTGGATGTTTCGTTGCGGAGTCGAACCGCTTTCCATCGTACCTACCTCTTGGGCCACGTGCTCTGTCCCTTGAGCTATCGAAACGAAATTGGTCGGTGCAGTAGGACTCGAACCTACATCAGACTGTATGTTACACAGCCGGTTAACCTCTCACTCCATGCACCGTGATCTCGTGGACTTCCTCCAGCCTGTGCTGGTGAAGGGAACAGCCGCAAACCACGATGTGCTGTTCCTTTGCTGGTCCCCAGGTCCGTAGACAAGGGGCAGCCCTCTCGCGAGGTAAATCTGGTCAGGGTGCAGGGAGTCGAACCCTGACTACAACGCTCCGGACGTCATCGGCTGCCACACGCCTCCCACCCTGAAATCTTGTTCATGAAGATGAAGGAGATTTACTTCCACCATATTTCTCCCTGACAGCCCCACACTTTCATGTGCATTACGGTTTTTGGCCGGGCATGGAACGCCAGTCTTCTTTCATGGAGGAGAAAGTGGGATTCGAACCCACGGACCGGTTTGACCCGGTCTCAACCTTTCCAAGGTTGTGCAATCGGCCTCTCTGCCATTTCTCCATGTTGGTCGGGTTTGGTCTGATAACCCGAAAGAGTTGTCTTTACTTAGCCTCGCACTGCATCATCGATCTTAGCCATGCGCTCTACGCCTACCACGTTCGGCGATTCCCTCGAAGGGGAGTTCATTCTGGTGCACTCGACTGGACTCGAACCAGCACGGGTTTCCCCTCTAGCACCTCAAGCTAGCGCGGCTACCAATTACGCCACGAGTGCAAAATTCTGGAGGAGACAGTGGGATTCGAACCCACGGACCCACTTTCGTGGATCTCCGGTTTAGCAAACCGGCGCAATCGGCCTCTCTGCCATGTCTCCAATTGTGGTCCTATATTCGGCACGCAGCCTTATTCTCAAACCGGCTTGAACGGATTCGGCACACTGTGCGTCCCTACCTGGAGCCATTGGCAGGCGAAGCGCCGGTACTGCATACCCTTAGGCTGCAGTTACGACAACTGGTGATTGACGTCTCCCCTCACGTTTGCTTACTCTTGGGAAGAACCTTCATGCATAGGTGACTACCGCAAAACGATCCGTGCCACCACACTGTCCCCGCTAAGGGCATCAATCAAATAGGCTAGCATCGCAGAACGATGCCGTATACTCCTCGTACACATGGTACGTGAGCTAAATCGTGAGGAAAATCTCATTCCTCTCTCACTCCATAGGTTTGCTTACATCCGGTTATGATTTCCCGGTCGTTCCTATGACTAATCCTAGAGTAGGACACTTGTTTGGTGCGGAAGGTGGGATTCGAACCCACACGCCCGAAGGCCCTGCGTTCTGAGCACAGGAAGACTACCAGATTCCATCACAACCGCAAATCTAAGTGACAACAAAGGAGCGACAGGAAAATGCCTTGCGGCGAGGCGGGTGACTTTACCACTTGTCGAACGGCACTTGCGCACCGTGTAGGATTCGAACCTACGTATACCTGCTTGGATGATAATCCTAATCTATCGGTTGTCAAATTCTGGTGGGGACCCGAGGGCTCGAACCTCGGACAGCCGGTACGTACTTCGTTGTGCATTGAAGGTCGACCTATGCAGCAACGTTTTCATCCAGTGCTCTACCTACTGAGCTAGGTCCCCGAAATTTCTGCGCCAGGTTCCACCCTCACGACTTCAAGAGATTTGGCTCAAGCACCTAGAGAGTTCCCCTAACGAAAAGGTTCTCACAACACCGACATCAGCAGCTTCGTATCTCCTTCGATTTTGAGTCGAAAGCCAGGGGTCCTGAGTTGACGCCTACCAGTAACGTAATGGCGACGAAAGTCATGTTAAGTGACAGACTATACAAACTAGCGGATTCACGCCGCCACGTGGGAATTCTTGGAGCCGTCGTGCTTCCGCCGCGGCATGTACTTCTGAAATTCCTGGTGCGGGAGGTAGGACTTGAACCTACGACCGTCCGGTTATACACCGGCTGCTCTTTCACTGAGCTACTCCCGCAAATTTGGTGGGTCCTCTTGGAGTCGAACCAAGTATGCCCGAAGGCGTCGGATTTACAGTCCGGTGCAGTCGCCAGTGCTGCTCAGAACCCAGAATTTGGAGCGGGTGATGGGACTCGAACCCACTTGCGTGCTTGCGCACTGCCAGCTTGGAAGGCTGGTGCCCGCCTATGGACCACACCCGCATGTGTAGGGCCGCGGAGCTTCACTCCCTACTCGTAATCAGCAATGCTCGCTGGCCACAGTTGTGGACTTTTCCACCGTGCTGGCGCATGTCGCAGACGAACTACACGGGATCGTCTGTCTATCTGACTACGCTTCATTAGCGAAACCAGAACGTGTTTGGAGCGGCTAGCGAGAATCGAACTCGCGTCTTAACATTGGCAATGTCATGGGTTACCACTACACCATAGCCGCATTTTTCTTCTTCCGCAGAGATTCAGCGATCTTTTGCTTGTGCTCTTCGGATTTTGGTCTTCCAGAATTTCCCTTTCCGCCTGCTGAGCTTCCACTCGTGTAGCGCTTTGCAAGAAACTCTTGACCGTGAATTTTCAAACTTCTTTCATGGAGTGTTCCACGATCTTCTACACAGTCAATGTAGTTGTCCTTTGGAGTTCCCCAGTAGAGGTGCTTGACATTGGAGCAAGCTCCATTATGGCATGCATGGCAGAGGAAAACTTGACGACCAGATGGAATCGTTGTTCCAAGATGGTAAGCAAGAAGCCCTTTGAACTCCTTCGACGTTCCACCGATCTTCGAGCACTCAGCAGTGAGATCAAGATGCGAACGTCTTGTTTCTCGTGGGAGCTGAATGTAATCTTGGATTGGTGTCATAAATTTGGAGCGGGTGATCGGACTCGAACCGACGACGACTTCCTTGGCAAGGAAGCATTCTACCAACTGAATTACGCCCGCTAAAATCCAACTGTTAACTTACGCTCTCCCCGTTGGCGGTAAGCAGCCTCATGACGCAGAGGAAGGGCGTTAGATGTCCCAGTAGTCCCACTCTTGTGGAGGGTGGTGTTCAATGAAGTGCGCGTACGCCTTCTTCGACTTCGCTTCGACAATTCCTTCGTAGTCGCCGCGTACCCACCCGAGAGTAGGATGCGTTGCTTCGAAGTAGTTGACCCACTCAACGTAGTCTTCCATCACTTCACCTGTGATCGTCCATCCCGAAGGATTTTCGCCAAGGCAGCCAGGAGACAACGTACGAGCGCCATGGTGGGCGAATGCTACGTTAACAACTTGCTTCACTGATACTCGCATGACATACTCCGTTGTTGAAGATGTCAGCTGCGTTTACTTCACGCGAGTAGGTGAATGGTCGGAGTACAAGGATTCGAACCTTGGACCCTCTGGTCCCAAACCAGATGCGCTACCAGGCTGCGCTACACTCCGATTGAACTTTCATTGTATCACAATAACTTGGTCTGTGTGGCAGGATTTGAACCTGCGACCTCCGAGTTCCAAACTCAGCCGTCTAACCAGACTGACAATACACACAGATAACTTGGTGCGGAAGGCGGGAGTCGAACCCGCACGCTCTAAGAGCCACGCGTTCTCAACGCGTGAAGACTACCAAATTCCATCACGACCGCAAAATTCTTGGTGCCCCTTGTCTGAATCGAACAGACGATCTCCCGCTTACAAGGCGGATGCAGTGCCACTATGCTAAAGGGGCTCGGGGCTTCCTGTGCGTTCTAACTGAAACCTTGTTGAGAGCCCGAAAGTTGGGCGTCTGCGAGTGACAGGTGGGGCACAGGAATTCTAAATTCGTTAGGACATTGTTTGTCGCAATGCCATCAATGTGGTTCACTTCCAACGTGACTGGTTTTCCTAGCCACGTATCAGCGACAGTGCAACCCGGCGCATTGCACTTGTAACCAAAATGTTCGATCAGCATTCTACGCGGCCAGGAACCGGTCCCGTACTGCATGAATTTGCCGACGTATTTTCCTTCGAGGAACGCTTCAACTTTGGCCTTCGTCTGAGCTACTTGCTGACAAGCATTGTCACAGTATTTCAGATTCGAAGTTTCCTTATCGCAGCCTTTGCAGATCATCGAGGTCTCGTGTAAGTGCAACAAAAAGGTTTGACAGGCGAATATTTTGCCGATAAGCCTGCCAGATCGGTTGCATGTTTGGAGTCGGGAGCCGGAATCGAACCGATGCGTCTAGGAGGTTGCAGCTCCTCGGATGGACCACTCTCCCACCCCGACAATTATTCGTGAAGGTTCCAACTCGTAGCCGTTGCCCTTCCGGGTACGCGCCATAGAGACCGTCTACCTACAACCTTCTTGTTTTGGTGGAGAATAACGGGATCGAACCGTTGACCTACTGCTTGCAAAGCAGCCGCTCTCCCAGCTGAGCTAATCCCCCAAATTCGTTTTGATCTAAGCGCCCGTTACGGATCGGTGGAGGTCTAGCTCCTGACTGGCAAACGATTCATGCAAGACACCTGTACGGCCTCAACCGCTGGGAATCGAACCCTACTTGAACTTCACGATATCAGCCACCGATTCGGTCCCTTGCTCTAGACAGCGCAGAACTTTGTCAGCAACCAATAGCCACACTTAGATCAAAACAAACTCAATGGCGGAGATGGTGAGACTCGAACTCACACGTCCATTTCTGAACCTTCGGTTTTCAAGACCGCTGCCGCTAGGCCAACTCGGCTAACATCTCCATTACCTCCACGATTTATTTTGCAGGTCTCGCAAGGAGGTAGTTCGACCAGCCTTCATGTTCCATTTCTCTGCAGTCGTCATGAAGGACCGTTGCCGCAGCGAATTTTGGTGGACCTGGGGGGAATCGAACCCCACTGACACAGCACTTGCAAGGCGCTGCCGTAACCCCAATACTACAAGCCCAAATTCTGTTGGTGTACGCGGTGGGATTCGAACCCACTCAGACTTACTTTTATGCCGCGGATTTACAATCCACTTATCTCTCCTAGGACAGCACGTACATTACCATATCAAAGCACACTAGGCGCAACCACGATCCCTTGGGCAGGATACGCTGCAGACGTTGGTTGATCTTGCCACAACCGAGTGTGCTTTGATATGGTGGTGTTTGGCTGGATTCAAACCAGCGTGTTTGCTCGCTTTTCGCGACCCCAAGGGTGACGCTACTCATTGACTTGGAACCCACTTAATCGCAGGCGGCTTCGTCTCTTGCCCACAAACACCTTACCATATCAAAACGCTCGACCGGCGGCCGCATGAAAAGACTTACGCTACCATGGAGCGCTTTGATATGGTGGGTCCTGTAGGGATCGAACCTACGACAATCTCCTTGTAAGGGAGGGGCTCTACCGCTGAGCTAAGGACCCAGAATGGACTGTTGTGATGGACTCCACGTGTTCTTGTGAGGGCACATGGGAATTTAAGCAAGGCTACCGAGACCCTTGCTCCACTGCCAACAGTCCTCTTACGTCTATCAAGCTACGAGACCTTCTACTAGTCCAACACCCCGGAGCCCGCGATGAAGTGAACCAATCTCGATTGTCGCCAGATAGCGTAAGCTGTTGGCATCTCAAATTGTTAAAGAACCAATCAAACCGTTGTTTGACTGAAGAAGCTATTTTACAACAACTTCGTTTGCTTGTACACAAATTTTGCAATCAGTGTTCAAACTGCAGAATTTTCCCGTCTCAGAGAGTCCATCTGCGGACGCAGTCTTTGTTTGGAAGACCTAACTCGTTATCAGTTTTTCAACCGATGAAGCTATTCTATCATCGGCTGCGTGCTTGTACACACAAATTTTGTAACCTTGAAAACAACAAAGGGACCGTCTTTTCAGAGGGTCCCTTCGTCTAGAGCTTAGCACTCGTTAGATTCGGGAACCCTTTGTTACATAGACCGCAGCAGGGGACAGCGAGCTGCAACCTGATCCAGGAAGCAGTGCGACCAAAGCGGCGAGTGATGTAAGGTTTGCGTTCATGAGATTATATATGCGTTTCGCCCGAAAAGCGTGGACGTTTGTGCAGGTTGACTTGTCACTTGACCCTGTTCTGAAGATCGTGTACGCCACGTTGAATGAGGTTGACATGATCCTTGTGGGCAGCATGCTCCTTCCTCAGGGCTGCAATTGCCGCCTCTTGCTTCTTGATCCGCGTCTCCTGCTCCTTCGTCACCTTCAGCAGGAGAATGACCTGCTTCTCAAGGGCCGCAACTCGTTCCATAGGATTAGGCGTGGCTGTCATTCGAGAGGGATGATCTTCTGAGAAGAAATTTCGTAGCTGCCGTGGCCGTGAAGGATGCCCTTGTGGAAGCCGCCTGGGCGAGTCTCTACAACTTCAGCATGGTCGCCGCTGACGCGAACAAGCACGCCCTGGAAGTGTTGGTGTTCGATCCATGTCTTCCAAGCAGCTTGGAAGATCTTGTCATGGTCAGGGTTGTCGAGGTCGTGGTCCTCACCGAACGTGCGTTCGAAGTTATGGTCCCACTTCTCATTGAATTCATTCTCGTTCAGCCACGCGTCAAGACCAACGTAGAGATCACCGTTCTTGACAGAGTAACCAGCCCAGACCGGCTCTGCGTCGTCAACCTCGGCTTCGATCGTGTACGAGGTGGCGTCGTCCATGTCGGCGTGTGAGCCGTCCATGTCAACGTCGACTTCCACTGTTTGGCCCTTCACTGCTTCCTTCGCGGCTGCGTAGGCGTCTTCGATCGCTTCACCGTTGTGGGAGCCATCATAGATCGCCTTGCCGTTGTACATGAGGCGGCTCTTGGCAAGAAGAACGTGGATCGCCTTCTTGTAGGTGTTGGGGAAGTTCTTGACCACGTCCTTGATGTCAGGGTGGTGCTGCTCAGCGGCATCAGCGAGGGCAGTCAGCTTGCCGTCCTCTTCGTTGATGCAGATGTCTTCGAGTTTCATGTGGTGGTCCTGGATAGAAGAAAGGCCGATCACCTATTTACAGTGATCGGCCTTCGATTAGGATACCTGGTCGACGATTGCTTGAGGAACCTGTCTCAGCAACCAGCAGACATGTGTTGATGGTGGGTAGTTCTCGAGGTGCGCCAGGATGTCGTCGACAACCGCGTGCGCAGCGAGGAACACCTCCATGTTCGTGGCGTCTGCTGGAATCTCCGCTTTCTCCAGCGCCTCTACGAGCATGTCTCCAAGCTCAGGCGGGAGCTCACCGAAGATTTCGACGAAGTTCACGTCAGCCCTGCAGAAGTTGCGACGGCATACCAGACACGATCTGAATGCCAGACGTGTTCTGAATGTAGGCTGCCTCGACGTCGCTTGGCACGTCGTAGCGCGCCACGATCGCGTGCGAGTTCACGGTGATGTTGCCCTCGGCGATGATCGTCCATGGGAAGAAGTTGACGGCGAGGCCGTCCTTCCCTGGCGCCACCATCAGGAGGAGCGGGTTCTTCAGCTCCACACCACCGCCACCAACCACACCGTGAACAACTTCAGCGACGAGCTCCTGGCCTGTGACCAGCTTGATTCCTTGGACTAGCATCAGAAGGTGTACCCGATTGCGACACCAACGCCGTTGAAGCTGGTGCCATCTTGGTGGGAACGACCGTAGCCGACGCGCACGTCAAAGTGCTTGTTGACTGCGTAGTCAAGGCCGACTTGGATCTTGTTGGCAGACGGGTAGTAGTCGCCGAGGCCATTGCGGTGACGAGCACCAATGAAGGCGTCGATGTGGTCGGTCAGGCGGATAGAGGCTTGTGCTTCGACGCTGTAGTACTTCGTGTGACCGGTGAAACCACCGCCGTTCGAATCAACGAAGTTCAGACGACCAGCCGCGATGCGAGCTGTCACGCCAACACTTTGGAAGCTGATGCCATTGCCGTAGCCGACTTCAAAGCCATTGGCGTTTGGAGCGCGAGCTGAGTCATTGAAGCGCAGCGCGAGCAGGCCTGCATCGACAGCACCGACTCGGGTGGACTCGGTGACAGATGCCTTGGTCTCGGACATCGTCTTGATGCCGAGGCTGCTCGTACCTGTTGCACGATCGAGGTCAGTCGAGATGCCGACAGTTGCGGCGGCGCTGGCCAGACCAGTCGTCAGCGCAAGAGCGAGGGAGAGGAAAAGCTTCTTCATTGTTGTGAGGGTTCTTCTGTTAGTCGTAGAAGTACCAGTCGAGGGCATCGGTGACGTTCAGCTCCTTGCCCGTGATGGCTTCCTTGACAGTCAATATCATGCCGAGGGAAGTCGGTGTAAACGTGTAGCTCACGCCGCCTCCAACTGCTCCGTAGTAGGGTTGGCCTGCGCCAAGGTCCTGCTGTTCTTTGCTCTGCTTGGCCACGACTTCTGCCTGGACTTGAGCCAGCCAGTCGTCGATTACTCCTTGCTCAGCCTTATTTATCCCGAACGTGGTGACCCTCTTCTCAAAGTCAAGCCCGTACTTTGCAAGAAGTTCCGCGCGCTTTGCGTCGAACCTTGCTTGGAGGTTTTGCATGAAGTTGCCAAGGCTCCGGGCGCGAACAGATTCCCTGAGCTCTTCGTCGCTTTTCTCGCTCATAGTTCCTCCGGTTTCTGGTAGAATGACTTGACAGTGGTCACGTGAAAGCTGCGCCAGCCCTTGCGGTCCAGCGAGTAAACGTGAATCAGGGTCGGGGATTCCGGTCGAGGTGTCGAACCGGTCTTCAACGGCGGTGTCAGCTTCTGATCGAGGGTGCACTCCATGACGGCTGCACTCCCGTCTGCCTTCGTGAACTCGACAATCCAGGTGCCGTGCTCGAGCTTGTCCTTGTAGTACTTCTTGGACTGCTCGTCGACGTTCTCACCGATCCCAGCCCAGTGGTCCAGGAGAACTTGACTTAGTGATCGGTCTTGAGTCGGGGTCATGCACGTGCTCCATCTGGTCGATGTTCAGGATGTGGCCGCTGATCTTCATCTCGGGCCAGTTGAAGCTTTCATTATACACCACGTCGTCAAGAAGAGTGACATCAATTCCAGGATCGATGTTGCCCTTCAGACCACGCGCGTGCATGCACTCTCGAAACGCGATCTGCTTACCAAGAAATTGGAGCAGCTCAGTTCGTGAGAGCTCACGACGGAAGATGGGGATCAGGACCTTGCACATTTCCTCGACGGTTGGCACGGCGTCGAACTTGACACCAAGCGCCTTCTCCAGACTGGGGCGGCAGCCGAGGTTGAAGTTCTGGCGCTCCTCGTCGTTCCAGATGGCGAACGAGAAGATGTTGATCGAGTGCGGCTGCCACCGGCGGATGTACTCCTTCGTTCGCACGATGCCAGCAGGGTAGAGGTCGGTGTGATACCAGCCTCCAGTTCCTGTTGGAACGGGGGCGATGAGGGTCGACTCAAGGTCTAGGTGCAAGTGGCGGCGACGTTCTGTCATAGTCGAGGTCGTACAGTGATCTGCTGCCACATGTTGGCAGCTTTTCAAGGTTCATGCCAGACCACACGCCGTTTGGCCAGCGGTCGTTCATGAGGTCCTCGGGCTTTAGGTTGGCGAGAGCTGCCCTCTGTTCAGGCGGGAGGTTCAGAATAACGTCACCTGGCTTGCTTGGGAACCGAACGCTCATACACATGCGGAAGTTCAGTGCCTCGTCGGCAAGCTGACGGATCAGCTCGCGAGCTGGGTTCACGTGGCCAAGGTAACGCTTCTGATTTGGTCTCATGTCTCGATCTTCTTCTGCAGCAGGCTGGCGATGTAGTCGATCACGTCCAGGTCGTTGGCCCGCGCATCGTCGATAAGCCTGTCGATGTTGTCAGCGGGAATGCGGATGTCGACGGTGACCGGAAGGATTGGATCACCCGTTGCCCAATCAGTACCGAGGGCGTGAACCCTGTTAGTGCTGAATGAAACGAGTCCAGCCGATTTCGAACGAGTGATGATCTTCATTGTCAGAGTTTGAGGTTCTTGCTCAGCTCATTGAGCTGAGACATTTCAGCCTTCGTTGCCTTGTCCCCAGGGATCAGGCACATCTGGGCCAGGTCTCGCGTCATCATCCTCAGACCAGCTTCAGACATCTTCGAGGCCACGACCACCTTCTGAGAGGTAGGAGTGGTGTCCACTTGCGTGAAGAAGACGTACTGTGCCCCGCTACCCCGCTTTGCGGGCGGGTAGAAGGCCTCGGTGAAAAGGCCTGCTGCAACGGGGGTCAAACGTGCTTTGTACCAAAGTCGATCTGTGATTTCTTTTTCGCGCTTCATGAGAGCCTTTTATGAGTGTGGGCTCTTATATCTATTGTAACTCCAGATCGACCTGGTGTGGCTGGCTTATGCAGGTTGGCGTCGAGCTTCCCAGGCCAGGCGCGCCTCCTCCTTGAGCTCCTCTCGGTTGCTGAGCTCAGCCGTGGCTTCGTGCTTCAGGCGTTCGTACTCACCGAGGGTCTTGTAGACCGACTCGCCTTCTCGTTGGGCCTGCTTGTAGGCAGTACGAGCCTTGCGGATCTTCTCCGAGAGTTCGTTGTAGTTGTTGATCCAGGTGGCGACTTCAGCCAGGTATTCAGTGCGGTCCATTATGCGATCTCCTTGATGCGGTTGATGAGGCGGTTGCCGAGCTTGTTGAGGTTCTTGAACTTGATCTTGAAGGACGTGCTCTCGATCCCGCCGAACATGTCGGCGTTGGAGTGCAGTTCAGCAAGGGCGGTGAGAAGCAGAGCTGGAGCAATGTCCAGGTGCAGGTAGGTGTCGGCATCTGCCGGCTTGAGGGTGTGCATGTCCATGTCGTGTTCGATGAGACGAGCAACAGCCGCGTCGCCACCGGTCACGCGCCAGATGGAGGCGCTGATACGGGCATGGTCAGGGAAGTGTTGACGACCTTCTTCGTCAACCGTACGGCAGTACGGCTTACCACAATCATGGTAGATGTGGTAGCGCTCCATCGTCCCCACATCTGGGCAGAGCTCGAAGAGGGCGGGATCGAACCAGTCAGGCAGGCGCCACTCACGTGTGCGTGCACCAATCAGGTCCTTGTACCACTCGGCCACGGACTCGCCGTGCTGGAGAATGGTCTGGCCTTGGGTCTGGTTGCAGGCGGCCATCTTCTCACGAAGAGCCTGCAGCTTGGGGGAGAAAACCTACGTCATGTTACTTTCCTTAGTGAGCGAGCGGGTAATAGCATTAGTGGCTAGATAGCCGCTCGCGATGTTCACTGAGCCAGTCACGAAGCTCCTGCTTCAGGGACACGTCCTCGATGAGCTCATTGAGCGTGCGACCACGGGCGAAGTACTGGCTCAGTGCGTACCCTTGGTGCTTGCCAATTCCCTTGATCGTATTGAGACCAAGCATGTCCTCGGCATGGCACTTGCAGCAAGACGCGGGGAAGGCCGTGCAGTCACCGTCGTGCCATGACTGGAGTTCCTGAAGGTACCACGTCAGTAGATCGTCAGTCCGCTTCTCGATACCCTCACCATCCTCAGCAAGCAAGTAGTCAGGGTCAAGTTCCTTCATGGCCTGCTCGATGGCCATGTCCTTCGTTCGAATCTGACCACGCAGCTCGTTGCCAATGTTTGCGAGGGCCCAGTGGGCGGCGAAGGCACGGTCCTCGTAGATCTCCAGCTTGAGCTTCAGGCGCATGACCTCCTTCTCATGGTCATCGAGCTCGATGACGGTTGCCAGCGGATTTTCCTTGTACGTAATCTTCATGTTAGACTCCCAGCTTCTTTTTGAGGGCCTCGAGCTGCGCGAGGTCTGCTTGTCGTTGAGCTTCGACGGCACGAGCCGCCTTCACCCTGGCTTCTTCCTCGGCGCGACGCTTCGCCTCCAGCTTGTCTGCCTCGGCCTGCTTCTTCAGCGCGGCGTACTCGATGTCCTTGAGTCGCTCCAGCTCGTAGTGCGCGTCATCGAATTCCGTCGGCACGCCATCGTACAGGATCTGGAAGTCGTCCCAGCAACCGGATGGCTGCTTCAGGTCGAACTCAGCCCACTTCTTCACGAACTCGGTTTGATCAGAGGTGCAGAACACCTCGAAGGTGCCAGGTTCGTTCCAGCCGTCGCCGCAGCGGTCGTAACCATGGCGGGCTTCTTCATGGACAATGATGGTGTAGTTCATGCTTCTTCTCCTTGGGTGGGGAGGCGCCACAGCTGGAGCCCCTTCAGGTGGTGACGTTGTTCCTCGGTGAGGAGGCAGGAAATGGCGGTGAGACCCCAGTCCTTGTACGGTTCGTGGAACTCGGCCGTCGGAATGCCAGCTTCTTGGAGCGCACGCCGTTGCTTCTCGAGCCGTTCCTTGTCTCGAATCGTCAGGTGAATGTAGGAGGGGTGATGGTCGGCCGGACGGCCGTAGAGGTAAGCGTGTTCAAGGGCGGCGTGGCCGGCTTGCACAGCTTGTTGCGCGAGAGGGATGTCGCGGCGAGAGATGGTGTACAGATAGGTCTTGGCGTCTTCGCGGATCTACGATTGCATGATGGTCTTCCTTGGGAAGTTGGGGAACCTTTTTACCATGGAGAAGGTTCCCATGAAACTCGAAACTCAAAATCGTTAGCCTGTGTGATGAAACTCAGGGTCGGACTTACATTTCGGGTGCCTCGTCGGTTGTTGATCGGAACTACAACTTGTTAGTCGATGTATTTATTGTACCACTGTGGGTCGAAATGAACATTCGGAGACGCAGGTCGCTCTTTGCTGCGCAGCACGATCAGCTCGTTGCGGATCGCAGACTTGCCTGTTCGCGGTGGCGCAATCAGCAGTACATCTGCCAGTTGACGCCAGCCACGACCGATGTGCTGATCTGAAAGCTGAGGCGTTAAAATCGAACGAATCTCCACTTTGCCTAACGCCTTAAGAAGCCGGTTGTAGAGCGGCGTCGTTGCGGACTCGTACCCCTCAGGGTCTGCATCAGCAGCTGCGATGATCCTTGAGAGTGTGCTCACAGCTGCCCCATCGAACCAGAGGTGTCAATGCTCAAGATCGCGCGCTGGCGCGGCATCAGAGCATTGGTGATCGCAAGATCATTCTCAAGGTAGCGGAGCATGTCCTGTTGAATACCTCGGGCCGTCTCAGTGATCACGCGTGATCGTTCCAATTGAAACATGTGCGTGTCAATGTTGAAGTCGCCAGCAAGCTCCTCAAGCAGTCGAATGCTCGTCTTCCCGCGGCCCGCCTTCCAGAAGTCGAACTTCGGCTGCGTCGCCCTCTTGTACCCTTCCGGGTCCGCGTCAGCGGCTGCAGCGAGTCGGCCGAGGATGCTCATTGCTTCGCGGCACGCAGGGCTTCCTGCGCCTTCGTCAGCATGGCGACACGACCCTTCGGAACACGGCGTTCGCCGTCGCAGGTGAGGACCTCGGGAGAGAGCTCGACCTCGCAGTGGACGAGGAGCTTGTCGATCTCCTCGTTCGTCAGGGGCTTCGTCAGGTCGTAGACCTCGACGTTCATCTTGAAGATGTCACGCAGCGTGGTGTTGCGCTTGTTGATCTCTTCGAGCAGCTTGAGGATGTGTTTGTTCATGAAGCCATTATACTACCCGTCCCCGGGAAGTACACACTAGATTACACCAGCTCCCACGTTCCGTCTGCGTTCAGACGAACGTTGAAGTACTCGCCGTACTCCAGCAGTTCTTCGTGCTCGGGAACAGACTTCCCCTGGTCCTTCAGCAGCTTGGCGTACATCTTGTACACCTCGATCGCTGCGTCAGGTAGCTTGACATCGGTGATGGTAACGCGCTTCACTTCTGGTCTCCAGAGATTTGATGTCGAAACTGAGCCTCGAGCTGCTCGAAATTTTCCAGGTCTTCCTGCAGCTCACGCACCTCGTCGATCATGTTCAGCTCGACGCGAAATTCGACCATGGCGGTGTCATTCACCTTGTCGAACTTTACCGAGTCGAAGAACTGTTGCCAGAAGTCATTCACCTTCTCGTACCCTTTCGGGTCGGCGTCAGCCTCAGCAACGATACGCTTCAATGCAGACATGTTTGGCCGTCCCTCCGGGGCTCGAACCCGGAACATACGGTTTTAGAGACCGTCGCTCTACCCATTGAGCTAAGAGACATTTGATCGTTCGTCCATGGGCAGGACCGTCTGCGGAATTGAGCTCACGAACACGCATGCGAACGCACCACAACCACACACGCAGTGATAGTTGTTGTTTGTCTTCGGCTTCCATTCGCCTCGCTTGATCTGCGAGTTGCGAACATCGTCCTCATGCCTGATGGCATTCATTTCATGCAGGGAAAGTCTACGTCCCATGGTCATCCTTATCTGTGCCCCGGGTGGGAATCGAACCCACGACCCGACGTTTTAGAGGCATCCGCTCTACCACTGAGCTACCGAGGCGTCGAACAATAACACTGAAGGTTGTGGATGGAATCGAACCACCTACGCTATCACGCATGACGGGCGAACCCGACTGAACATGATTGGACACCCCGTCCTCGGGGCCGCTCTCCCGGTGAGCTACAACATCCTTCAGTATTTACCGTCGATGAGTCATTATAACTCAAACGTTGATCGCAGGAATCGTATTTTTGCCGCCGTTACACATGAGGTCCATGAAGCTCGTGACAAACGTGCCATCGATGTGGTTGTTTGGCAGGTCCATGTTGAGGTGGTCGTCTTGCGCCAAAGGCTCACCGTCCTTTGAGAACAGTGTGGCACCAGTCACGACGAGCTTGTCGGCACCGCAGTCTGCAGTTACCTGCTCGATGTAGTAGTGCCCTGTCTTCTTCTTTCCCTTCACAGGGATGGGCACGTTGTACGTGACCTTCAGCTGAGAATGAACCGTGTTGTCTGCCTTGACGTCTACCGACTTTAGGTCCAGACTGATCTTGAACACCTTCGAACTCGCTATGTCATCCCACACGGGTTGACGAGGTGTGGGTGTTGCTGCGGCCAGGCCAACTGCAACTACAGCGGCCAGAAGGTGGGTCATCATCTCAACTCCTTTGAAGTTGAACGTATTTACGATGGAAGCGAAAGTCAGGTCCATCGACCTGGAAAGGCAGACGGACCCAAAGATTGCTCCTCGGGTCCGTCCTAGCTCATTCTTTTACACGGTGGCTTATGCCGCGCGCGGGCCGGTTATTAAGCGGCGATCGCGTAGTTGGAGTCGTTTGCGTTTACTAGACGAGTTTTTAACGTCACTACGACGTGTCGCGTCAATCATCTCCGTAACCTGATCGATAGCCTGGTCGGCCCCATGACAAATCACCCTTGCTGCTTTCCTTGCCACAACGTTGGCGTAAGGTTCTTGCTAAGATGATTTGTGGTGGAGCCGGCGGGAATCGAACCCGCGTCTCAAATCCTTCAAGTCATGCCGAATTACGACAATACAACTGCATTGCTGCAGTATGTTTCTATTATAGCACAGGCCTCAACCTGTGCTCTGGTTTATTTATGAGTGGCCTGGAGAATCATCTCAACATAGTGGTCGAGGTTCTCATCAGTGATTGTAGCCGAGGAGTCAAGGTTGTCCAAGCTGAAGTCCTCGATCGCCTGCCAGTCGCTGCGTTCCATTGGCACGAACTTGAAGTCGATGATTGCGTCGCTGTCGTTCTTCGATGCCAGGCCGAAGCACTTGTGGCCGCGGAAGACGAGGACGGTTTCAATGTCGAGATCGGTGTCGGTGAAGTAGGCGACTCGGTACTTGTCGGTCGTCTTCAGCCAGTGCGCGTAGTTGCCCTTCGCCTTCTCATCTCCGTCAGCCTTGAGAGCCTTGTCGAAGGTGCGCCCAAGGTCCTTGATCTTCTCGATCCTGTCCAGGACAGGACCGTGTTCCTTGGACATCTTGGAGAGCGCTGACTCCTTCTCACCGCCATCCTCTTCTGAGAGCAGGTCAACGAAGTCACGGAAGCCGATGACCTCCTTGATGCCACCACGGCGCTTCACGATGCCGTTCACGTACGCCCAGTAGTGAGGGCCCTTCTTTGGGAACTTCTTCTTGGCTTCCTTCTCGGCCTCCTTCCACCATCCTTCGATGTGCTCAGGCGACTTTCCAGTCTTCTTGGCGTAGCTCTTTACAACTGCGTTTGGCATGTTCGTTCCTTATTTCTTCCAGCCTGGTGCCATGTCTGGCAGCTCTTCGATGTCCTTGTACTGGGATCCAGGGATCAGGCTGCGGAGGTAGTGGACGTAGCGATACGCCTCTGTCTTGTTGTTTTCAAGGCTGTCCTCACCGCGCTCAAAGCGACCCTTGAGAACGTCCTTTGCGTAAGAGACCGTGGCTTCTGCATCTCGTGAGATCGCAGACTCACCTGGTTGCCAACGACCCTTGATGACCGACTTTGCGTACTCAGCAGATGCTGTTGGGTCAGATGCAATGGCATCCTCACCCTCAGGGAATGGCTTCTTCATCTGCACGGCGTAGCCGACTGCAGAGACTGGGCTCGACGCGATGATCTTGAGGTTCTCCTTTGAGAGACCCTCACCCTTCAGGAACTTGCCAACGTAGTCCAGTGTGTTGCGGATCGGTCCCTTCATGAGGGTGTCCTCGCCCTCGGGGAAGCGGCGGTTGATGGCAACAGCGTAGTTGTAAACGTTCTCTGGACCAGACTTGATGATGGCCTTCTCAACATCTGGACCAAGCTTGCCGAAACGACGGGCGTAACGGATGGCCTTGGCAGGATCGGTGCCGAATTCGCCCTCGTACTTCGCAAACATCTTGCGGAGCACTGGGTTGTTCTTGCGCATGTCCTCAAGCTTCGACTGAGGGATTGCACGGTCCTGCGCGTCCATGTACTGGTCAGTGTCGAAGTGGAACTGGTACTTCTCACCGTTCTTGTCCTTCCAGACGATGAGCGGCTTGTCTGGCTTGGAGTAGTGGTGGAAGTAGTTGCCCGAACCGGTTGCTGCGGTGCACCACTTGGTGCCGCGACCAATCTCACACGAAGCTTCCTTCGTCAGAGGGATGGCGAGCAGGCCGAGCGGTCCCTTGTACAGGACCTTTACGTCCTTGATCTTGGCGTCAGGGTCATCACCGTCAGTGGCGTCAGCCTTGTCAAGGTCGATCTCGTCATCTTCCTTCTTGGCGTGCGCGTCGACTGCGTCCTCGAGCGAGTGGTACGTGTACTTGCCGATGTCGGCGTTCTCCATACGGCGCTTGCGCGACTCGAAGTTGACAAGGGTTCCCTTGACTCGCTCACTGTCTTCAAGCAGGAACTGACCCTTCAGGTACTGACGAATGAGCCACTCGGTGTACTGCTTGTTCTTGGTTGGGTCCATCGCCTCGATGTGCTCGAGGAGGGTGTTGATTGCGGCTTCGTTGTCACCAGGCTTGCGACCAACCTTGATCTCAGGCTTTTGACCCGTGTCTTCGTTGTAGCGCTTCAGGAGCTTCTCGCCCCAGTTCTTTGCGGTGATGTCGCGCTTGTACTCGAGCAGGATCGGACGGTACAGGTGGTCGATTCTCATTCATGCCTCTAAGTGATCTTTTCCAGATCACTTATTTATGGCATGAAGTAGGATCAGCTACGTCCTGGGAAAAGGTTTCGGAGGTCCCGGAGAAGCGCACCGATGCCGGAGATGGGCTCATCACTGAGCGCATTCAGCTCAGGCAGGGTCTCGATTCGTGGCACGTCCTGGAATAGGTCTTCATCGAGTTCACCACGCAGGCGCATGCGATCGAGGCGAACGTAGAGCCGAACCTTCGTGTGCGGGTTGTCCTTGTTGAGGTCGTACACGTACGAGCCGCGGGTCGAGATGCCGGCGTAGTCGGCACTGTAGATGTGCGTGAACGGGCGGCGGCCGTAGGCGTACGAGAAGAGGTTGCGAATGGTGCTGAGCGTCAGCGCATCGAGTCCCTTGTCAGTTGACTTGGGCTGAACCTCTTCGAGGTAGGCACCCAGCGCCTTCTGCACCTTCGGTGTGTCGAGGAAGCCCTTGAGCAGGTGTAGGGCCAGCGGATCGATGCTGCCGATTGGAGCGTCAGGGCCACCGAGATCGACGCCCTTGATCATGCTGTTCACCTCTTCGAGGGTGACGGGGTACTGGTGGGTGTTTCTCATTCCTTGTCCTTCGGGTACTCGGCTTCGACCATACCGATCCCGCCGAGGTGACCGTACTTCTCAAGCAGGTCCATGTGGTTGATGAAGCTCTTGCCCGCATCGCGGGTCCAGCCAATGGAGATGGTGCGGAAATCGACGCGGCTCTTGCCGGACTTCCAGCCGACGGGCAGTGGGTCCTTTTCCACGTTCCAAGGGATCAGGCCGATGGCGTTCTCGTGGGTGACGGTCTCGCCCTTCCCCTTCTTTGCGGAGACGGTCTTGTAGGCCACCGCGAGGATCATCACGGACGAGGCCTTGTATTCGGGAGTCATATTGGGTCCTTCAGTGGCTGATGACCCATTATATCACAGTGGGGTCAGAAGCCACTCGGTGCGTGAGGGTCGTATGGCTCCTTGGCCCACTGCTCCTGCATGCGCTGGTAATCCCTCCACTGCCTGTCCCACTCTGCCATCTGCTCCTCAGGTGTGCGACATGGAAAGTGGCTGCCACCGTCCGTGTGTTCGTACTCAGACCCCCACCCGCCGCGCTTGCAGTGCGAGTACGAGATCGAGTACCACTCGGTACAGCGCTTGCACCTGAAGCGAAGCTTCTTGCCCTTGTACTGGGCGGAGTACAGCGCCTCCTCATCCTCCCAGTCCTTGACATTCTCCTTCATCCACTGCTTTGCGGCGTCAGAGAGGGTGTCGTAGGTCCACGTGTTCGCCATCCACTCGTCAGCCGCCTTATTAAGCCGCGGGTGTTTGAGGCCTTGCAATCCAAGCCACTCCGCCTGCTCCGCATACGTCCACATTGGAGAATGCTGCCAGCTCACGATGCGAGTGTGACGCTTGCCTCTGTTGTCCATCACTCAGCCCAGACGCTTTCCTTGTAGACTACCGGAATGGCAGCAGCCTTGGCGATCGAGGTCTCGACCTTCACGCCAGTAGACTCCTCCCAGCCGCGATACTTGATCACCCACATCTCATCACACTTCTTGATGAGCGCGGTGCAGTGCTCCTCCCAGTCCGCCCACTCGGCGCCATGGACTCGCATGTAGCCAAGGAGCTGGTAGTTCTGCAGCATGGGCGAGATGAAGCAGCAGTTGCGGTTCTCTTCAGTGAGGATTGCCATCTCCTCGATGAAGCCAGAGGTGAGGTTGCCATTGACAACCCCACGACTGGGGACCGCGATGTACACGACCCGCATCATGATTAGACCGCGCAGCGGGCGCGGACTTCAGCCAGCGTCGTATGGTTGTAGAACTGGCCCTTGTCGTAGACCGTGACCATGGCATCGTGATAGCCGCGCGGGTACGGGTTCTCGGAGTTGTCGAGGCGCACCGTGAGGTAGTCACCGAGGCCGTTCGTCGCGAGGGTCAGGATGCCTTCCTTCGACTTCTTGCCGGGGTCGGTTTCCGGGTCCTTGACGATGCCCTTCCACTTGCCGTCGACCTTGATCGCAGAGGCCTTCATCGCGAACTTGAACGTGTCGCGGTTGACCTTCTGCAGCAGGCCGCCACCGGAACCGAAGACGATGTTGTCCGGCGAGAAGTTCATGGCCATGATGTTGCCGAGGATGGTGAGGATCGTCATGCGATCGACGCCGTCGCCCTGCAGGATGCCGATGCCGGGGTAGAGCTTGATGTAGCCGGCGCTGGTCTTCGTGGTCGGGAACGCGTCAGCGAACATCTTCAGCAGCATCGGAATGATCTCGAGCGGATCGCCGGAGTCCGGGCGGCAGACGATCTTCATGCCGAGGCGCTCATGGAGGTCCATGATCTGGTCACGGAAGGTCGTGCACAGGTGCTTTGCGAAGCGCTTGATGCTCTTCGAGTCGCCGACCATCGAGATGATGTTGCCATTGCCTTCGAAGACCTTCAGCTGGTGGGCGATGTACGCGATCTCGTCTTCATCCGACAGGCCGAACGAGCAGGCGACCGAGTGCTCCGTCGCACGGACGGAGAAGGCCGACATGGCCTCGTCGTAGTAGAAGTTGGCGTAGCGAACGCCTTCGACCGTGTCCGAGCCCATGAAGGACGGCAGGTGGGCGGCACCGCCGATGGCAGCGGTCTCGCCGGACGAAACGCCGCGGCCGCCGAAGTCGTGCAGCGAGAAGGGCAGGAAGTTGAGGTCGGCACCGGCGATTTCGTAGAAGCGCTTGATCTGCAGCTTCGTCGCACGGTCGAGGGTGGCGATAGTGGTCGGGTACCAGTAGGCGCGCAGCATCTGCGTCTCGAGGTACGAGGCGATCCAGAAGACGAGAATCCTGTTGACTTCGCCGACGAGCTCTTCGTCCTCGCACTGGATGGTCACGAGGGCGTTGCCGCTCGGAACCGGCGTGCCTTCGGGAACGGCGCGGATGGTCACGGGCATGTAGCCGTGATACTTGTTGAGGACCTTCTCCCAGGCCGCGCGGCTGAAGGGTTCACCGTGGGCAGCTGCGAAGAGCTCGGCCTCGTCGATGTTCTCTGCGGTGATGGGAATGGAGAGGTGTTCGTTCAGCCAGATCTGCAGGCCGAAAGGGACGATGATGTCCTGGCCGCCGGTGCGGGCCTCGATGTACGAGAACATGCCAGTGGCGTTGCTCGGGTACGAGAAGGCGTGCGAGAACTTGTAGCTGTCCGTGCGCATCAGCGGGTTGTACGTGAGGCGCTTCGGGGTGTAGGGAACGAGTTTTTCAGACATTTGATTAGCTCCTAATCAAGTTGATGGGCAGTCGTGTCTATCACGACTGTATGGAAACATTATAGCTCAGAGGTGAACTCTCGTACATCCTTTGCTTCAGGTCCGTAGGAAACGTGCGAGACGGACACCTCGAGGAAGTTGCCGATTGCTTTCGCAGCAGCTTCACTCTCGACAAGGTAGCTCCATCCAGCAAACTGCACCTTGCGGCCGAGCTGGTCGAGGTGGGTGACGACAAGCTTCGGCTGAAGGACCTCGATGTTGAAGACCTGGCCGACGTGACGTGCACGTTCCATGTCTCGCTCGATTGCGTTCCGAAGGTGGCCGAGATTCAGCGGTGCGAAGCGCAGCGTGCCCTGGTGCTGGTTCGGCATGTTCGTTTCATCAGGAAGCGAGCGGACGCCATCGGTGATGATCTCGCCTTCCTTGTACAGGGGACCCGCACCGTGGCGGGTCGTGTAGCAGCGCGTGATGTAGTACGGCTGAACTTGAGTGCGTCCAGCTTCAGCGGCAGCACGAACAGCGGAGGCGACGCCTGTCACGGAGCGGGTCACGTGCGGGAACGTACCGTGGTACTCGTCGAGCAGCAGGCCTTGTGCACCTTCGTAGATGATCGGCTCGCCTGACCACGTGAACGACTTCGGGTCGTAGAGGTGGATCGAGTGAACGTCCTTCTGCATCCTCGATGCGAGGGCGCTGCAGTGGGCCGCACGATCGTCCTGTTGCACCATGACGGTCTTGAGGTAGACGTCCGCCTGCGCTCTGACTTGCGGGGTGGCCGAGTCGCGGTCCCATTCCTGGTAGCCGATGGCATAGAGCCGGGTCGGTACGTACTCGCGAAGGATGTCCTCGAGCTTGGTTGCGAGAACTGCGGTGCCTGCACGGATGTCAGCCATCGTGAGGTAGTAGCCCGCCTCGTTGCGAGTCACGGTCTCGTTGATGCCGTAGCCGCATGAGCCGTGAAGGGCGCGACCTCGGAAGAGCTCGGCCAGGGAATTCAGCGCCATGTCGAAGATCGTTGTGACACGGCAGTTGGAGTGGGCATAGACGGTCGGGTCCATGCCAAGGGCCTTCACCTTCTCCAGTTCAGGAGCGAAGGCCATGGGGTTGACGATGAAGTTCTCAGCGAGGTAGGTACGAGCACCAGCCATCGTGCCTGAGCCGATGTGGCCAAAGACGTGACGCCTCGTGCCATCGACGACAGTGTGGCCAGCTTGTGCACCACCGTTTCCTCTCATGACGAGAGGAACCTTCGTGCCTTGGAATCTCGAGTGCTTGCGGGCAAGGTAGTCGGTGAAGAGGCCCTTGCCTTCGTCACCGTAACCAGCTCCAATCACTGCGAGTACTGGTGCGATTCGTGATCCTGCCATGCTTGCTCCATTGTGGGTCCTACTCCATTGTATCACAGAGTAGGACCCACGTACATCAGCCCTTCAGCGAATTGCTGAAGGCGTAGCGCAGTTCCTCGGGAACACGCGACTCGGAGATGACCTCGTTGATGTCACGGCCACCGGCGATTGCCATGGTCGCGATGACGACTTCCGTCAGGTACTGCGGGTCACGCAGGAAAATGGCATTGTTGCCGAGCATCTTCGTCCAGCTGTCACGCGTTGCACGGTCGGCGCGACCGCGTTCCACGATGATGTGGAAGACCTGGAACTTCGCCTGAGCGGAGCGCAGGCTCGATTCCGGCGGGGTGTTCTCGTACTCGCCCGGACCGAAGATGGTCTGGAGGTCGGACTTGGACACCGTCTGGTACGGAGCCGGTTCGTCGCCGAACGTGAACAAGAAGCCAGGCTTGCCCGTCTTCTCGAAGTTCTCGAGGTACGTGTAGTGGCCAGCGAAGTACCAGGCGAGGTCGTACGACTCTGAGCCGTTGCCGCCGCCGTTGCCGACGAGCCACATCTGGCGCAGCTGCTCGACGATCTTCAGGTCAGGCTCGAAGTACGAGACCTGCAGGGCGCCGTGGCCTTGAGCGAAGACGTCGTCGATGCCCATGAACATGACGTGCGGGTCGGAGACGACACCTGTCTCGTGCACCTGCGTCATCAGCTTCGGCAGCTCGGTCTTCGCGATCTGCTCGGCGACCGCACCCATGGAGCCCGTGACGTCGAGACCGAAGATGATCGGCGTCGGGTCCGGGTTCTGCTCGGAGATGATGGACTCGCGAAGCTGCAGGCCCTTGCGGTCGCCCTTGCCGACCTTGACGTTGCGCGGATCCAGCTTCTCACCAACCTTGTGAGAGAAGACTTCGTCGCGCGACTTGTTGACGTAGTTTGTAGTGCGTGCGTACGACACATAGTCGTCATTTGACCAACGTGAACCACCCATGATCATTCCTTCCGATGTTTGTCTGAAAACTTCCTAGCGAGACGCTCGTTGATACGATACTTCCCGTAGACCTTCAAGCTTGCCACGTGGGCAAAGTCTTGCTTTGTACTTGAAATTGGTGCCATCCGTACAACTATGACATCATCTGCCCACTCGGGATGCTTTGCGCCCGCCGCAGCTGCCTTCTTCGCCGATTCTGCTTTCCAATCGGCCATGATCCGACGAACCTTGGCAGCACTTTCTGCTGCGACAGACCCGAGCTTGATCTTTCCGTTGTGCAGCATCACCGCGTTGCTGTCGAACTCATTTGAGGCCTCCGGCACCAGGTACAGGCACTGCTCTTCGGTATCGCGGACCTCGCGTCCTACCGTGTGAAGGTAGTCGTGCGCGCCCTTGTAGAACCGCATTCCGACGATTGTGACGTCACTGAGAACCTGAAGCTCAGGGTACGTCAGAGAACGAAGCCCCGAGTGGAACTTCGCCTCTACGTCGCTGTCGTCGGTCAGCGATTGAAAGGGCTGTTGCTTGAGCCCGTCTTCTTGCTGCCGAAGAGGCCGTTGCCGCCCTTCATCATGGACATCAGCATCATGGTCTGCATCATGTTGTTGCCGCCTGCACCACCATCGCCGTTGCCCATCGCGCTCATGAGCATGATCGGCATCAGGGATTCCATGTCGATGCCACCACCGTCACCGGACATCGCAGACATCTGCATCATCATGACGAGGTTGTTCTGCATGCCGCCGAGGGCGTTCTGTCCGCCAGGCAGCATCGTCAGCAGCGAGCGAATGACCATGACGCCATCACCGCCCATGCCGAGCAGTTGAACCTTCGGTGGCTTCCACGTGGTGCGCTGGCCGTCGACCTTCATGAGGGTGAACTGCACGTTCTTCTTGTCTTCCTCGGTCGTTGCGACGGCAGCAGATGCGGCCGTCTTGCGCTTCGTGGCAGTCGTGGAGCCCGTCGGCTTGACGCCGTACTTCTTGTCGACGACCCAGCCCGGCTTCTCGGTCGAGCCGAAGAAGATCAGGTCGCCGATGTTGACGGCCTCGACGGGCGTGGACTGCGCGAAGGCGGGAACTTCCATGCCGAACTGGTCGAACATGTTGATGCTGACTTCAGCGTCATCACCTTCGCCGGTCAGGGTCGAGATGCCTTCCTTCGACTGGACGCCGACGCGGCCGGTCATGAGGTCCCACACGACGCCATCGGCGCGGCGGAAGAGGCGGTTCATCAGCTTGTCGCTGCCTGGGAATTGGAATCCGGTCATCATTTTCTCCTTGTGGCCTTGTGTTTGGGTGCCATTGCCGTCAGGCCAAACTGACAATGGGGTGTTTGAACAGTTACAGCCAAAAGCGCCTGTAACTGGTGTGCCTTCATACTCGAGAACGCCGAAGCACTTGGCGCAGCATTTTGATCTTGCCATTCAGTCCTTCGCAAAGCCGAGCATCGTCTCGAGAATGTAGTAGTGGTCCTCGAACCACACCGAGCTGTCGCGCAGCGCGTCGGCGATCGGCATCCAGAACGCGTCAGCCGTTTCGACGACGAGCTTGCCGCCGGTCTCGTGGAGCGGTGCGTACTGGCCCTTCACCTTCGGAAGCGGCTTGGTGTCATCGAGGCGGATGAGGTAGGCAGTCGTCACGGTGCGACCACGCAGCGAGCGATTCGGATCGTCGAAGATTTCCTTCGCCTTGATGGCGCCCTGCAGCATCGACTTCGTGATGCGTTCGGCGTTCTTGCCGTCAGCCAGACGCAGACCCGTTTCCTCGATGAGTTCACGAACCACGCCGTCGGCGAGGCGCTCGTTCTGATCGAGGAAGCCACCAGGCAGAGCGAGCAGGCCCTTGCCAGGGAGGGCGCCGCGGCGGACGACCAGCACGTGGCCGGATTGGATCACGACGCCGTCGACGGTCAGGAAGTAGGGTGCGTAGGGTGCTGCCTTCCAGGCCTTCTTGTACTTCTCGATGAAGTCGTACTCGGCCTTGAGGAGCGCGAACTCCTCGCCGAATCGGAACTTCTCGATGAAGAACTGCGTGATGCGAGGGGTGTCGTCCTTGATGGCCGTGCCAAGCATGGCGCCGAACAGCTCATGACGGAGGTTGGTGGCTGAGAGGTCGCGGCCGGCAGGAACTGGAGCGCAGAGCGCCAGCTTCCACTGCGGGAAGGCCTGCAGGTACCAGGTCGACTCGTCACGGTCGGAACCGGTGAGGCGAACTTCAGTGGTGCGGGGGTCGAGATGCTTCTCGATCATGAAGTTGTGGACCGTCTTCTGCACCGACTCGATCCACTTGGAGTTTGAGTAGGGCTGGTCACGCAGTGGCAGAACGGTCAGGCTCTTCTTGTCGAGCTCCGAGTCGTCGTGCCAGGCCATGAGCACTTCCTTACGTTCGTCGAACGTGAAGGGGTTCTTGATCGTGCGGGAACGGAACGAGCTGCCGACGAGCACCAGCGTGTGGTCCGACGTGCGAAGCGCATTCGTCAGAACGTGGACATGTCCGTTGTGAAGTGGTTGGAAACGACCGATGTAGACGGTCAGAACTTTCGATGCCATGTTCGAGCTCCTCGATAGGCGGTTGACGTAGAGAGTCTTTCTCTCTGACTGTATTTACATTGTAAGTCGAACTCTTGCGAAAAAGTCCGAACTTACGCAGGTTAGAGTTTGCTCATCTCGCGGAGGGTTTCCTGGGCGTCGGCGAGCTTGCGCAGTTCATCCATCTGCTTGCGGTGAAGGTTTGCACGTTCGATCTCGTGCTTGACCTTCAGCTTCAGCATGATCCCTGTGGAGCCTTCTGCTTGAAAGATGCGGCGGGCGGCAGTCGCCTCGTTGCTGTAGACCTGCCAGTTCGTATCCTCGACGCCCGCTCTCTTCTTGAGGGCGTCCCAGTCGTCCTCGTCTTCAGCGCATTGTTTTTGACCAGAGCTCATTGTTTCCTCAGAACACGAACATGGAAATGAGACCAGCAATCGTCACAGGGACGAAGATGATCCAGAGAAGGATGGTGCCGCCCAGCGCACCTGACGTGCCAGAACCGACGTCGTCATCGGGGCGACCCATCCACCACGTTCCACCGATCAGGCCAAGGAGGCCGATGATGAAGATTGCGATGGCGACGTCATGCCACGTGATGGTGATCATGTCAGCGCTCGTACCTGGCCAGATCGGAGACCGTGTAGAGGTCGTCCTTGTGGACCTGGAACCAGGCCTTGCGGCGGCCGTCGTCGCGCTTGAACGTCTCGAGCTCGCTGCCGTTGTAGCAGACAGCGGCAGCGGTGAACGCGCCGTTGTCGACGAGGCAGACGGGGTAATAGTCGTTGACGATGATGCCAGCCTTGCCGGTCGTGGAGGGGCCGTCGCTGTGCTCAGCGAGCCACTGCTCCTTGGTTTGGCCGTTGGTCGGGTTGATGTAGCATCCCATGTTGGTCTCCTTATTGGCCGTCGGCGATTGCCTGGCCCATTGCGAACGGGCTGGAGAAGGCCGTGGTCTCGACAGCACGGGTGACCGCGCGGCGGATCACGGTGCCGCCGTTGGCCGTCTTCGTGACGGTGACGTCGCCTTCGGTGTCCTTCTTGACCTTCTTCACGGTCTTGCCGGCTTCCTTGACGATGTCCTTCGACTTCTCCTGGATGGTGCCGACCTTGTTGTTGCCGCGATTGGCCTTGGTCGGGTTGGCGTTCTTGTCGGTGAGACGGCCGCCGACGATGCGCGAGAGCTCGATGAGTTCCTTCTTGACGGAGCGGAAGTTGCTCGACGCCTTGGCGGACTGGGCTGCTGCCACGAGCTTGGCCTCGTTCGGCTTGATGAAGTCGGGGTTGACGAAGTTGTAGAGGCGGGGGATCTTGAAGTCGACTGGGCCGAGGGTGTCGGTATCGGAGACCAGGATCTCGACGTCAGCCCACTGCGCTGCGTGGTCGGCGGGGCGGTGATCCTTCCAGAAGCCCGTTGCCATCTCGGGAATGAGGACTTCCTTGAGTAGTGCGACCTGCACCGCGGACGACACGTAAAGTTGTTTTGCCATTTCAAAATCTCCAAACGAAAGTAGGTGACGCGGTTCGACCGCTTAGTTCATTATAACACAAAAGGGTGATTCAGTGCTTTGTATCCTGAGTTCCCACGCAGCGCATCAGCAGCCAGATGATAAGCGCGGTGAGTGAACCAAGAATGACGAGGGCAATTGGCCATGAAATTGCCGAAGAGCGGGCGATTTCCCAGTCGGCGCCTGATGGAATGCAGGCTGCCCATGAGCAGCAGGCGAGGTACAGGTAGAGCGGCGCCTTCCACGAGAAGCCAGCACTCGTTGCAAGGCCAAGGAAGAGCCCGGCGAAGGGAGCGAGCACGAGTGGAGCTGCACCGATCGTGGCTGCGTTGTACCAGTTGGGCTCCACAGCCACGTACCCGAGTGCGTCACCCGATGGAATCAGGTGCATGCTTCCAGGATTGCCATGCAACGCTGCTGCCGTAAGCCAGTGCATGGACTCGTGGAAGAACGTGCCTGGTGCGGTGATGAGCGCGTAGAGCCAGATGGAGTCAGAGGTGTCACCGATCCACGTTCCAACCACGTACGACGCAACCATGTAGGCAAAGAAGAGGGGCCACTTCATTTCCACGGTCTTTCAGGCACTGGAGGATTCTCCAGCTTGTGAATCTTCCGCTGCAGCCGAACGATCTCCCTCGCCATCAGCTCAGCGACGTCAGTCATGAGCAAGCCCAGTGGAGGTGGGTTGGAGGCATCACCCTCTTTCCATTCCTTCTCACGCTTCTTGATGGCGCGATCCATGAACTTGCTGGCGACTCCTGCAGCCTCAGACTTGGCGCTCATCGATCCTGCTCCACGTAGGTGTGGCCGAGCTTGACGGCGATGTTGTGGTACATGATCGCGATCGAGTCGAGTCCGTTGTAGCCGATGTCGTCGGCCCGAAAGTAGTAGATGTCCTCGCCATCCAGCTCGAGGGTCAGGCTTGTGTTGTGCAAGCCCTGCCCTCTACCTTCGAAGATCGCGCGGAACTCGCTCACTTGTGCTTCGCTTCACGCTTGATGGCGGCCACGGCGGCGGGGTGAACCGGCCACTTCACGCGATCGATGTCCAGCGGGTCGACGTCGCGCCACTTCGGGTGACCGGTTGCCTGCAGCTGGTCCATGTTCTTCGTGATGCAGCCGACAAGGTCGCCGATTTCCTTCTGGTACTGCGACTTGTACGCGAACGTCGCGAGCACGTTGTTGACCTTGTAGGTCGAGACGGGCTGGCTCTGCCATGGGTACGTGCCCGTCGGGAGCATCGTCTTCGTGTAGTAGCCGTACTTGTCGAGACGCGGATCCTTGATGTTGACGAGCTGGATGCCGCTCGCGCCGGTGAGGACTTGGATCGGCTGGCCAGCGACGATGAACTCAACGTCTGCGGCGCCGGTCTCGACGGCCTTGAGGCCGTCCTTCTGGGAGAGGTTGCCCTCGACGGTCTGCCAGTGGATGCCCGTGACCTGCTTGATGATCTGCGTGGTCACCCAGGTACCGGAACCTTCAGGGCCCTCGATGACGCGCTTGCCTTCGAGGTCGGCCAGGTTGTGGATCGGTGAGCCGTTGGCGGCGATCGCGTGCACTTCGACCGAGAAGAACGGGAAGACGGCGACAACGCGCGACATCATCTTCGGGTCGATCTGCTTCTGGTAGGCCATCGCATCTTCTTGCGCGATGCCGAACTGCGTGTTCGGGTCCGTGTAGATCTTGTTGAGATTGTCGATCGAGCCGTCGCTGATGACGTTGCGCAGCGGGTAGGCGCTCGTCGAGCAGACCTTGACGATGTTCTCGGCCATCGGCCAGTTCGTGCCGGTCTTCTGGCCGGACGCGATGCCTGCACCAGGGAGCTTGCCGCCCGGGCCGGGAATGGTGGCTGCCTCGGTTGCAGCAGGTGCGTCGTTCTGGACGGCAGGCGGCTGGGCGATGGGAGCGGGAACCGGTGCTTGCGCGACGGTGACGGGAGCTGGAGCGGGGGTCGTGACCGTCTCAGTGGCTTGTGCCACTTCGGTCTTCTTCGGCATGAACTTGTAGGCAGCGAACGCGCCACCACCGACGACTGCAGCGACGATGAGCGCCTTCGGGAGAACCTTGAGCTTCGGCATGATGTCCTTTTGGTTGTTGATGAGCTATTGTAAGCAACCTGTGACAGGTTAGACACTCACAAACGCAGGTTGATCAGTCGATGGCCAGACGAGGGCGCGACCACCCATGGAATTGCCGAACCAGCTCTTCGTAGTCCGCCTTGAAGGCGCGGAGAGCGGGCCACACGCTCTCGGCCTTGATGCCGCGGCGGTGATAGGTCTCTGTGTCGAAGCTGATCGAGACTTCTTGCCACCGCCCACCGCTCAGGAAGGAGAAGCTTGCAAACCCTGATTCAGGCACGTGCTCGACTACGCCATCGCCGAAGACGTCGATAGGCCCACCTTCCTCACTGTAGCGGAGCGGTGTGATGCCGTCGATAGAGGAGACGCGAAGGTGGCGCTTGAGCGCCTTGAAGTGGTATGTGTCGCCGTTCATAGCGTCTTGAAGAGCTCCTTGAGCTCGTTCACCGTTGGTTGGAAGTTGGGGTGCTTCGTGATGTCCGGTGACCAGGCGAGGTCTCGCTCGATGAGGTCGATCGTCTTGATGACGGTGGCACCAGGCTTGTCCTTCTCGCGACCAAGGACCCAGATGTGGTCAGCGATCTGTACACTGGACTCGAGGTCGTGGGTCGTGAAGATGGTCGTGTTCAGCTCGTCGACGTGGTTGACCTCGTTGATGAGGCTGCAGACCTTGTCCTTCGCGATGATGTCGAGGCCCGAGAACGGCTCGTCCATCAGCAGGAAGTGGCGTGAGCAGACCATCTGCTGGATGATCGCGACGCGTTGACGCTGACCACCTGACAGCTGAATGGGGTACTTGTCCGCGTGCTCCTCGAGGCCGAAGCGAGTGAGGAGCTCTATCACCTTCGACTTGTCCTTGTTCACGAGCAGAAGGTTGCTGAGGATCGTGCGGTGAGCGAGCAATGGGTAGCTCTGTTGAACCACACCGATCTCACCAGCCTTCACGTGGTCCTTGTCACCATTGATCCGGACGATGCCAGACGTGGGGCGCTGTAGGCCTGCGATGCAGCGAAAGAGTTGCGTCTTGCCGATGCCCGAGGGGCCGAGCAGCGCGACGCATTGGCCCTGCGTGATCTCTGGGCGGATGATGTCGTCGATCACGAGGTTGATGTCGCGAAGGATCGTCTTGCTGCCGTACGAGAGGTTGAGTCCCTCGATCGTCATCAGACGATCGGCGTAGCGGTACTGTCGGGTGGTGCTCATGATGGCTTGTATTCCTTGCCAAAGCGGACGACAGCTGTCGGGTGCTGCCGCTTGAACTGGGTGTAGAGGGAGTGGAAGGCGCCTGGCGTCAGGCCGACGTTCAGCATCTCGCAGACCTTTTCACCTTCGATGGTGCGCGCCTCGATCTCGCCCTTCTTGTTCTTGAACTCCTCTACGCGATCGTTGATCGTCGCGTAGATGGTGCAGTAGATGGAGACGCCAGGGGTTGAGTAGGCCATCAGTCCTCGTCTTTCTTCTCGAAGATGTAGAAGCCATCGTACGACTCGTTGTAACCGGGTCCGTCATAGGACACCTTCCAGCCGTAACGTCGGTAGACGCCCTCGAAGTCGAGCCAGCGGTCCTCGAACTTGACATGGTCTGGGAGTAGGGCCTTGATACGCTTCGACACTTCCTTCGACGTGAAGGTGATGCGACGGCTGGTGCCACGGCTTTCCTCCGCCAGAAGGCCGTTGACGACATCGATCACGAGGTCTGGAATGGTTTCCGCATGAGCGGCGACTGCATCACGTGGGGTAAAAGGCTTAGTCATCAGAGTTCCTCGCAGCCGAGTTGAGAGATGAATTCACTGATCATGGACTCAGCGTCGCACACGCAGTCGGCAACTGCCTCGTACTCTGACATTGTACCACGAAACCGCACCGTGATGTTGATTTCGTGCTCAATGATTTCATCATCATCATCGTCGTCGTCGATCACTTGTCGCTCCGGTTCAGTTCAGTGTATGGGCACACGATCGCCCGGAGAAGGTTCAGCAGGATGTCCTGAACGATGCCGTACGTCAGAATGGTGAGCTGAATGGCGAACACTGACGCGAGGTTGAAGTACTTGCCTTGGATCAGGAGCATAGCGCCGATACCACCGTCGCTGCGAACCAGGCCTTCGACCATCACGATGAGGGTCCAACCAACTGCTGCGTTCTGTCGCACGAGGTCGAGCATCGCATGGAGACGGCCACGAACTGCCATCTCGTAGGTGATGCGCCAGCCTCGGAGGCCGAGCGAACGAGCGTAGTCGATGGACTCCAGCGGGATGCTCTTGACGTCATCGATGGTGGAGCGGGTCAGGAAAACCGTCATGCCGAAGGTCAGCAGCGCAAGCTTGAGGTTCTGCCCGCTCGACGTCCACATCGTGAAGAGGAACGTGAGACCAGCGAAGCCGAGGAACCGCATCGAAGCGATCATCGTGCCTGCTGGCTTGAAAATGTCCGCAGTGGTGAGATAGGCGACACCGAAGGAAAATGCTGCTGACAGGATCAGCGCCTCCCAAATCACCACCACGGATTTCATGAGCTCAAGGAGAAGACCTTGAGTTGTGGCCAGCGTTTGCCACGCCGAGCCGATGTCTGTTGGGGATGGGATGCCAGTCGAGGCAGGCAACACGACCCAGATGGCCGCGAGAATCGCGAGTTGAACCGCTGCAAGAAACTTGAGGCTGAACTTCCTGCCTTGCGCAAACGGTACGAGGAGAGTGGTGAACATTGTCTTTTCCATTACCCACACGGGTAGTCAGCTACAACGAGAAGAGGAGAGAGTCTCCCGACTCTCTCCTTCAGGTCTTACTTCGTGCTGAAGAGCACGACTTCGACGCGGCGGTTCTTCGCCTTGCCGGCAGCGGTCGAGTTGTCGGCGACCGGCTGGGTGTCACCGTAACCGCGGGTCGTGATGCGTTCCGACGGGAAGTTGCCGCTGGCGTTGGCCATCAGGAACTGCTTCACCGTTTCGGCACGTGCCTTCGACAGGGCGAGGTTCGCGTTCGGGTCGCCGACGTTGTCGGTGTGGCCGTTCACTTGAACGCTCAGGCTGGAGACCGCGATCTGGTCGAGCAGGTCGTTGAGGACCGCGATCGACGCCGGCTTCAGGGTCGCCTTGCCCGTTTCGAACTCGATGCTGTAGCTCTTGTTCGCCACGACTTCCGACTTCTGACCACCGTAGACCGGCTTCGCTGCTTCACCGACGTTCGTTGCCGAGTCGAGCAGGGCCTGCACGTAGGTGGTGTTCACGACTTGACCGTAGGGCACGAGGGCCGGCAGGTTGTCAGGGAAGTACTTCACCGCGATCTTGCCGTAGACGTCGTAGACCTTCTTGTACAGGTTGTCGTTGCCCTTCAGGCCGAACAGGAAGGCGTTGTCGGCGAGGCCGCTGGTCGTCGAGCCGCCCAGTGCGATGCCACCCTTCGTGGTGCCCTTGAAGTACGTCGCCCAGTAGTTCGCGTCTTGCTCGCCGTAGACCTTGGCTTCGACTGCGGCACCCTTCAGCAGGGCGCTGTCATCGGAGCGAACTGCTTCGCCACCTTCGAACGAAGCCGCGAGGAAGGCCTTCACGACGTCGGGGTGAGCGGCCATCCAGGCCTTGTTGCCGATCACGACGGCCGGCATCTGCCACGCGTACTCCTTCGTGGAGGCGAGGACCTTGATGTTCGGGTGGTGGTCGTAGACGTTCACGTCGCCCGGCGTCCAGGTGGCGGTGCCGTTGATCGTGTGGCCGCGGTCGCTGGCGCCGGCGATGAACTTCTGGTCAGCATCGGTGAAGGCCGACACGCCGACGAAGTTCATCGCGTTCGGGTCGTAGGTCTTCGGGTCGCTGTTGACGACGATGCCGTTGTCGGAGGCGTACTTGATGCAGATGTTGATGTCGCCGTCACCGAGCACGCCGGCGATCAGGGCGCCCTTCGGGGAGGCGTTCGCGTCGATCACGCACTTGTCTTCGCCGCGGCTGTAGCCGAGCGAGCCGACGACTTCGGCGGAGGTGTTGAACTGCTTGAGCGCGTCGTTCGCGCCCTTGACGAAGGCCGGGTAGCCGTCGCCCATGATGACGACGAAGTTGGCGCCCTGCGAAGGGTCCTTGGCGTTCAGCGCGAGGTCAGCGACCATCTTGCTGTAGTCGTCCTGGCGGACGAGATGCACCTTCAGGCCGTGCTTGTCCATGAGCGAGCCGCTCGCCGTGTCCACGCCGCCGTTGGCGTAGTGCATGCCCATCGTCGCGTTCCACGCGAGGGTGTCGACCTTGACGGTGTCGGCCGAGTTGGCGGTGATCGGGGCGATCACGGTGCCGGAGGTCGTGGTGGAGTTCGCGCCTGCGGTCGGCAGGTCGATCTTGTCCGGGACGGACGACGCGATGGTTGCCTTCGGCTTGAAGTAGCCCGCATTCATCGCTGCGTGGACGCCGTAACCGGCGATGCCCAGCACAGCGGCGATCAGAATGGCCTTTGGGGCCGCCTTGAGTTTTGCCATGAAATTTTCCTACAAAGTTGATGAAACTAAGTCCTGTCAGACTTCTCTATCAGCGCAAGGCCGATGAGTCATTATAACTCACCGACCTGGAACGTGTTAGCTATTTTAGCGGCGCAGTAGCGAGGCGAAGTCGTTGTCAGCGGCTGCCGGCAGGCCGATGCCAGTGGCGACCGGCGAGGACATCGTCGTCTGCTCGAGCATCTTCTGCTTCTCGTTACCGAGCAGGATGCTGTCCGCACGGGACTCCCACTCTTGCAGCTTCTTCAGCGCGTCTTCCTGGTAGACGCCGTTCTGGAGGTCGAGCGTGTCGACGAAGCCCTTCGAGTTCTCGATGAAGTTCTCGATTTCGCCCATCTTCATGCCGTAGTCGTTGACCGTGGATTCCATGGCCATGTCGAACAGCTCCTTCTCGTCGGTGCCGCCCATGAGGATCTTCTTGGCGGTCGACATGGCGTTGTACGATGTACGGATCATGTCACGCTGCATCTCCTGCGCCTTGACCTCGTTGGCCAGGTCGGCGATCACCGTGTCGGTCACCTCGCGGTACTTGCGCAGTGCCTTCAGGTGGATCGTCATCTGCAGGAGCAGCGGCTCGAGTGAGGTGGAGTTCAGCTTCTGCAGGCGGCCGGCTTGGCGGCTGGCGACGGTCAGTGCGGACGTCATGTTCTTGTCCTTCGCGACCTTTGCCGTTGCCATCTGCTGGTCGTACTCGGCCTTGTTCGTGTCGACTTGCTTCTGGCAGATCTTCACTTGGCCGTTCAGCTTCGCGATCGACTCGTCCATCGTTTCCTGCTTCTTCCGCAGGTCCTCGATGTACGACTTCATGATGCCGATCGGGTCGATCTCCACGAACAGGCCGGTGATCTTCCGCATCGCCGACTTGAACATGTAGCCGATGAGCGTCTGGAACTTCTTGTTCGTGACGATCATGATCAGCGCGAAGAGGATCGAGCCGAGGATCGTGAGGGTGATCGCCTGGCCGACGAGCGTGATGGCGGTGTTGAACAGCCGCATCAGCGTGTCGCCGAGGAAGAAGAGGCCGACCAGGATGCCGCCGATGACGAGCATGCCGGTGGTGCCTTCAGGCCGTTCCCAGAAGGACTTCGGCTTGGTGGTGAGTTCGTCCATGTTTGGTTTCCTTTTCGGCTTAGCCGAGAGTTGAGAGAATGGTTTGCTTCTGACCGTTCAGCTGGTCGCGCACGGCTTGTGCGGCGGCCTTGAATTCGGTCTCGGACTGGCGCAGCTCGGATTCCTTCTGCGACGCCTGAGCGGCGAGGTCAGATGCGGCGTGCTGCGCGTCGGCGATTTCCTGCGTGAGGCGCGCGATCGTGTCCTGTGCGCGCTGGAGCTCGGCCTGCTTGTTCGATACGGTCGCCTCGGCGGCCTGCGCTTGGGTCTTCAGACCGCCGGCCTGCGTGTCCACTTCCTTCTGGACCATCGACGAGAACGTGCGTTCCGCCATGTCGACGTCGTTCAGGTGGATGTCCACGGCGGCAGCGATGTCCTGGCCCGAGCGGCCAGCACCAGCGGTGCGCTGTGCTGCCTTGAGGCGCATCGTCTGGTCGGGAATGACGTCGCTGAGGGCATCTGCCGCCTTGATGAGGGCGGTCAGCGCCGTGTTGCGCGCCATCGTCTGGCTGAGGATCTTGTCGACCATGGCCTGGTTGAGCACGGGGCCCGGCGTGTACGTGGACGTTGCACGTGCCGCCTGTGGAGCCGCCGTTACCGGGGCGGGGGCCACCTTTTGCGGGGCTGCCGGCGTCGAGCCGTCATCCTCGAAGAGGGAGCCTTTGAGTGTGTCGAGAATACCCATGTTCATTCCTGTGTTGATCTGATAAAGCAATTCTACCACGTCATCCTGAGGCAGTACAACACCTCAGGATGAAAACGCAGGTTGACTTACTTCTCCTGTTCGAGGTAGAGGTTGCTGATCACCTTGAACTGGTGCGTGCCGTCGTACGCCTTGAAGACGAGACCTTCACGCACGGCGTTGTGCAGTGACTTGCCTTCGGCGAACTTCAGCAGCGATGCCATGTCGGTGATGCCAAGTTCAGCAAGGCTCATGCCGTTATCCCCGAACCGCTCGGTCGGGAAGAGAACCGGCACGTGCGCGATGTACTTGAAGCGCGGGTCGATGCCTTCATCTGCGAGGGCGTTGATCTCTGCCAGCACCTTGTAACGTTCTTCAGGAGCGAGGTAGACGCCCGTGTTGATGTTGAAGATGTTGTAGAGGAAGAACTTGTTCTCAGTCAGGCCTTCACGGTTGCCCTGAATGCCAGGACCCATGAGCTCGCCCTGCAGCGCGAGGCTGCGACCAGTCCGCTTGCAGTACTCGACCAGCTGATCGAGCATGCCGCTCTGCGCCATGTCGACGAACGAGTTGCCTTCGTTGCCCTCGATCTTGAGGTCGAGGTTGCGAGAGCAGACGCCTGACTGCACGCCGTTGCCGATGACGTTGCCTTCGGCATCCTTGATGAGCATGTCACCTTCGCTGTCCGGCAGGCGGCAGTACATCGTCATGGAGCTGCCATCGAGCTTGATGGTGATGTCGTAGCGCGTCTCACGTGAGGCACGCGGCGGCACGACCGTGAAGTACTGGCCGTTCTTCTCGATGATACGCTTCGCGTCGAAGGCGAGGGTCAGCTGCTCCATCGAGATGCCGCTGATGTCGACTGGACGCAGCTGCTCGTCGTAGCTGAAGATGCGGTCGCCCATGTTCTGCGCACGCTCCTGGTCCGACTTCTGGATGAAGGATGGGAAGTTGCCACGAGCCTGACCAGCCAGCTGGGCGCTCATGATCTTCTCCCACTTCATGACGCCAACGACGCCAGTGAAGTTCACGTCACGAATGGTCGTGTTGGCGGCCTTCACGCCCGGCTCGTTGCAGAGACGGTCCCACTCAGCGATGATCTCTGGGAAGTCCTTCAGCGGCAGCGCGAGACCCTGCGACAGCTGCTTGCGCAGGCGAATGGTCTTGAGGCGAGCACCACGAATACCGTGCCACGTGATGGCGTTCTTCTCAAGGAACGCGAAGCGCGGGTCACTCAGCTGCAGGAACGCGTCGACCTCGAAGAAGACGCACGGGTCTCCGACGTTGAACTCGCCGGCCTTCACGACGACCTGCCAGCCCTCGATCTGTGCGACCTTGATGAGGTCGGCACCGGGGATGTCGTTGATCGCGTCGATGGTACGAACAGTGACGAGCTTGCGGCCGTCTGCCACTGCTTCAGCGATGAGTTCCCTGATGCGCTCGGCCACAGCTGTGCCGTCATCCACGATGATGATTTCTTCTGTCATGTCACTGTCCTTCTGTTAGGTCATTCATTATAGTTCGAAGGTCACCGGAGGTGTTGGTTTGATCAGGACACCTCGCAGGTTGATGGCCTGGTAAATAGTGAGCCAGAGATGGCAACACCACAACTACTAGGACTCACCATGCTTTACATCAAGATGATGTCGGCCGAAGATACGGCTGACGTTTACGAGGGCAAGAACTACTCCCTCATCACCGTTGGTCCGAAGGATCGGATTCAGTTCGGCGAGTGGGGTTCGCTCTACACGAACCCCTACAATCCAAGCGACTTCAACGGCAACGCCTCAGTCATGATCGTCATTCGGGAGAACAGCGACGCGCAGGAGACGTACCCGATCTTGGGCAACGTCTACATCATGAATGAGCAAGGCAAGACCATCTCAACGAGAGCCTTGCGAACTCACGACTGATAGGCCTCCAGGGCTGCGAAGACGAACCTGTTGTACTTGGCGAACGGACAGATCAAGGGATCGGTCAGGTTCGAGCGGGTCAGCGACATTACCTGCAGTCCTTCTTCGAGGACGAGGTCCGAGAGGTTCATGCGTACGTAGCGCGATGCATACGTTGTGACCCAGAAGTCCTCGCCACCTTCGCCACCTTCGCACAGTCCCGAGTAGATCGGTTCGAGCCAGATTTTGTGCGGTAGAAAACCGACTTCTTCGAACGTTTCGCGCTGAACTGCTTCGAGATTCGTTTCACCTGGATCGACCTTGCCGCCGGGCAGGCCCCACTTGGTGTAGTCGTTGCGGCGCGAGACGGCGATGTAGGTGCCGGACTCCTCGCCCTCGATGAGGACGCAAACTGCTGAGCGCATGTGGTTCCTTAGCGGTAACGAGGGCCGCAGTCGAGGTGCTGGACTTCGACCTTGCGGTTCTTGGCAGGAACGCGTTCCTTCGTGGCGATCTTCAGGAGGCCTGCGACCTGGTCTTCCCAGGTCTTGCCGTCCTTGACTTCCAGCTCGTAGATGCAGTGCACGAGCTGATGCGGACCGCTGTGGTCCATGATCAGCATCTGCACGCACTCGTGAACCGACACCCAGTTGACGGGACCCAGGATTTCGTCGTCGCGCCAGCCGTAGGACATGTGCTTCAGGACGATGTGGAGGTTTGCGTTCATGTGTTCATTATACCCACACCTTGGGAAATGTACACACTATCTTGCCACTACTGGGTGCGGCGGCTATCTAGCCACTAATGCTATTACCCGCGCGTTTCAGTGGGTAGTCGCGTCTTCTGGCTTGCTGTCATCAATGCGGGCGAAGTCACCAAACTCACCGTTCCAGATGCGGCGAAGCATCTCATTCGGATTGAGCCCCTCGAAAAGAACCTCTCGACCCGCGTTGCGGCCGAGGCGGTACACCTTCCAATAGTTGGGCTTCCGAACGAACTTCGTCCATCGCTGGAACATGTAGATGGCGTCACCCCAGTTGACCTCGGCAAGGAAGAGGTCAGGCGTCGTCAGACGCACGGTGATGTACGGCTTGTCCTTCTTGTAGAAGAGGTTCCAGCCGATTGCATCACCGCCCGTCATCTCGTGATCGGGATTGATCTTGCGCTTCATGCCGCCGCCTTCTTTGGCTTGTGCTTGTCGGTCGGAACTTCCAGTGGGTTCTCACGAATCCACTTCATGAAGTTCGGGTCGAGCGCCACGAAAGGCGCCACTGCCTTCTGACGTTCCCACTCCGGGATGCCAGCCCGGTACCACGCGCGCCGCGCACCGTTCCGACCTTCTTGCAGGCGATGCGGAGAGATGAGGTGCGGGTTGTCGAGGCGGAACTGGATGTCCACTCCCGTGACTTCGTTGCCACGACTGCCGTTGCAGACCTCACAGGCAGGCCGGAGGTTGGCAATGTCGTCGACGCCGCCCAGGGACTTGGGGATGATGTGGTCGCGGTTGATCATGACGAGTTTGCCGTCACGCAGACCGTAGAGGTTCAGGACGGGCGCGCCGTAGAGGTCACGCTGGCCCTTCTCGGCGATCCAGCGGTCGGCTTGCGCCCCACATTCCCAGCAGCGGATCGGCCGCCCGCGAAGGGACTCGAACAGGCGAATGCCAGAGCAAGCGCTCACGCGCTTGCCACGAACGAGGCGAGACTCCTTGTCCTTGCTCAGGACATCGAAGCCCTCCTCGAGGCTCAGTTCAGAGTGGTAGACTTGCATCAGTCTCGTCCGAAGCGTTCGGGAGGTGGCAGCGTTTCGCGCACCTCGTAGAACGAATCGATCTCGTCGCCGAAGCGGAGACCGATGATGATCGACGGGTCAGCACCGTAGCTGCCGCGATCGATGTCGACCTGCACGCGGAGGTTTTCCGAGAGCCACTCGCGGAGAGCGGCTTGGAATTCAGGAGTAAGTTCGGTGGTCATGGTTCATTATACACCGAACCTGCGCTCACGTACATCAGTCGGTGCTGCGACGGCCTCCATCGCGTGGAACGCCTTCAGCACCCACGATGCGGTCAGAGCGACGGCGCGGCTTGAAAGCTGCGGTGATCTGTGTATTCGATTCGGAAAGGGTCACGATGACCTCTACCATCTTCTCGTCTGGACGGAGGTTGATGTCGAACTTGTTGGTGAAAAGCTTTGCCTCAAGTGCCGAGCTTACGAGGCGGGCTTGATTCATCGTTGGATCAAAGCCGCCAAAGTACTGGCCGTCAACATCACGCCTGATGGCGTACAGGGAAATGGTTGTCATGGTGTCTCAGAAGATTTCAATGCCGAGGGTGGTCATCTCTCGGCGGAGTTTCAGGAAAAGCAGGATATTGAAACACCGGGCGTACGCTTCAGACATCATGAAGGGCGTACCGACGGGTATTCCATTGATCTTGAAGTTTGCAAGCCAACCGATTTGAGACTCATCGATTGTCTGCGGCGCGAAGAGACCGATGTTCAAACCAATCTTGCTCTCGATCAGTGAGAGCGCGTTGAGGTCTGACAGATAGTCGACGCTAGGTTGTGTCCACGATGGGACGGACTGGACGAAGTAGTCGTTCAGCCGGTTGTTGCGGGCAAACTTCTCCCAGTTCCCATCGATCTCCTCAGAGCAGTCCAGCGCCAGCTGCTGGATAGACGGCGGCGTGGACGACTTCTTGGGAGTGGGGAACTGTAGGATGTCAGCCATCGACTTGCGCCTCACGATCCTCATTAAGGTTCTCTAGGTCAAGAAACCTGGGCTTGAAGTTCTTGTAGCGTGCATCGTTCTCAAAGTAGTAACCCGATGGGTTGCAGACGACGCGGGTCTTCCATAGACGGGTGTCGATGGAATCATGCGTATGGCCATGAATCCAGATGTGCGGCGCGGTATCATGCGACAGGAACAGGTCCATGTTCGACGCGAAACCGCCATTGGCATCCGTGCCAAAGCGCGGATGACACAAGCGGTACGAGGGCATGTGGTGCGAGACGACGACATTCACGCCATCGAACGGTTCGCCCAACAAACGCTCTACTTCTGCGCGCTGCTGCTTGTGCAGCTCGATCATGTCGGGCACCTTGAAGCCACGCCCACTGCGACGAATCACGGAGAAGTCACGCAGGTACTTTCCGACCATCAGCTGTTCATATTGTGACTTGCCACCATCTCCCCACAACGTGGTGAAGATGAAGCGGACGTTCTCTAGCTTCAGCTCGCCAACACCCAGCGTCGAGAGACTCAGCTTTGGAAAGGCGTACGCATCGGCCAGCGCTTGAAGGTTCTTTGCCCACTCATCCATGTCGTGACCGTAGAACTCATGGTTTCCAGGCACATAAATCGCATGCATGAACCGCGTAGGTGCAACTTGAAGAAACGGGTACAGCGTTTCCGGGTGAGAGTCGATGTCACCAGCCAACACGAGAACTGACTCGGCATCGCGAGGATCCTCGGGAATAAACGTCTTCAGATTGAACTCAGGGCGGTTGCCCGAGTACTGTTCGAGGTGGAGGTCGCTAACGACTCTAATGTAACGCGGCTTCATATTGTCCATTCTATCACGTCCTCATACGGGACGACTCATTAGGACAGGTTCGCCACGCGTTGGATTGCTTCTTTGTGTAGTGAGAACCACCCGTTTACTCGCTGCTTCAGCTCGTGTACCGATCCCGGTTCCTGGAGATGCGCGACGGCTTCTACGACCGCCTCAGCAGCGGCACGTTCCTTACGGATGGCGTCTCGCCTTTCGGCGTACGCTGAGAAGTCATAGAGCTTCAGGATCCTCTCCAGTGGGTTTGTCCTCACTGGTATTTATCTCTGGCTCAGTCCCAGGTTCAGGAATTTCCCGAACGAGGTCTCGACCGTCAATGACAAGGTTTCCTTCACCCGAGCGAAACCGCTGAACGCGGCTCATCACGATCTGCTCAGCTCGTTCACGAATCTCAGGCTTCTCGTTCTTGAAGAGATTCAGCGCCTGCAGGATGCGGTAGGCAACCTGCTTTGACGTTTCGTCCTGCTTCTTGAATTGGCTCACGGCCGGTCCTTGAACTTCGTAACCAGCACTTCGTACGGGAAGACGAAGTACTGGTTCTCGCTGTACGTGGTGCCGTCGTACGAGTAGTAGGTGCCAGTGACGCGCACGTAGGCGAAGGGCTCCACGTGCTGGTCATCAGAGACGCCGATCACGCGGGTGACGTCTTCACCACCACCTTCACCACCTCCCTGGGACTCGTAGGTCTTCAGGTAGAAGGTTCCGTCCTTGAGCTCGATGCAGTCCAGCTCAGTGAACATTTCGAGGTAGTTCTCGTCGCAGTAACTGTCGACCTCGAGGAAACCCTCACGGTACTCTTCTGCGGTCTCGTAGTCATCTGCGTACTCGAGCAGCTCTTCCATGTTCTGTGTATCGAGCCACGCAGACATGAGTGCCTGCACGAACGCGTTCGCCTTGCCTGTGACGCCGTTGTCGCCCAGGGCTTTGATTTCTGCAAAGGTCATTTTTAGTTGATGTAGGCGGAGAGGAGCGCGATGACAGAGGAGGGGACCGCTGCGACGACCAGCACCGCGAGGTGAAAGATCAGGGGGAAGGGAACGTCCCGCGACTCAGGGCACTCAATGTTGCTCACGTCACGGGCGTATCGGAGGAGGATGGCGTAGAAGACGAGGATCGAGATCACGAACCATACGTACGGGGCCATCAGAATCTCCTTAGATTTCGACCAGCTTGTCTTCGCGGAAGGCCTGCTTCAGCGTGCAGAAGCGGAGGGAGCGAAGCTCCTTGCCCTTGGCCTTCGTGATCTCCTGGTACGAGATGACATGGGTGCCCTTGAGCCACTTGTCGGGGTTGGCCTTCATGTCGGCGCGTTGCGCGTCGCTGAAGCCGGAGCCGACGTTGAACTCGACGCGTTCACCGCCTTCGAGGAAGGCCACGCAGTTGACCCCGCCGACGGTGTTCTCGAGCCTGCTCTTGGCGCGGCCAGGGTAAAAGCCGACGATGCGTGCATCAACGTCGTAGAAGCGCTTGACCTTCACCCACGTGTAGGACCGCTTCCACTCGTAGACGGCCGAGCCGTCCTTGAGGATCAGACCTTCACGCTCGGCCTTCGACTTCGTCTCGTCGTCGATGACCTGGTTGCAGAAGGCCATCATGTCGTTGTAGTCGGAGACCATGCGGCCGACCGTCGGACGAACCGTCTTGGTGTCCTTGAACATGCGTGCGATGAACTCGCGGGCTTCATCGTTCGTGATGGTGGTCGACTGCTCGATCCAGTGGGCGATCGGCATGATGTAGAAGGCGCGGAAGATCAGGCTCTTCTTCGCATCCACGTTCTTGCTGCCCTTGGCGTTCATCGCGCCGGCGAACTCGGCCGACAGCGTTTCGCCGTCCACGATGAAGTCGTAGTCGAGCTGCTCTCGAACAGCGAGGAGGTCCTCGTCGAACAGGCCGTTCAGGTGGTCTGATGGTTTGCCACCACGAGCGCGGTACTCGACCGGCTGGCCCTTGCGAACGAACGCGAACTGGCGGGTGCCGTCGTACTTGATGTCCGCCCAGCACGGAAAGGTGACGTACTTCTCGAAGTCTTCGACCTCCTCGCACTTCTCGGCGAGCTGCTCTTCCCAGCTGGGAACGGGGTCGGTCGGCCACACCTTGTTGTAGGTGTCGGCGCTGAAGCCACCCTTGAGGTCCTTGTCGATGACGCGCTCGATGAACTCGGCGGTCTTCTGCGTGAACGTGCCGAGCGCATCGCGAACGGCTTCGCGGGCTGCGTTGCCGGTGATCTCACGCTTCGAGAGACGATCGAGCAGTGCGAAGAACATGTCGAGCGACTCGGGGTCCTGCTCGGCATACGTGAACGGCTTGTCGAACTTCTTCACGTAGAAGGTGACGTAGGGGTTCTGGGCGTACCACGCGAGCCGCCGGCTCGGTGCATCCAGCTTCGCCAGGTGTTCCTTGATGGCAGCCTTCGAGCCGCCACCCGTGGAGTTCTCACAGGCTGCGATGACTTCAGCAAAATTCATTGGGACTCCGTGTTGATGGTTCCATTATACACCGATGCGCTACTTGCGTAAATCACTTTTAAGCGATTTGATCTGACTCATCGTGATCGATTGCTTCAGGGAGAGAACCTGCAAATCGTGTTCGATCTTCAAGCGCTTCATTTTCGTCTCGCCTTTAGCTCGTTCCTGAAGGGCATAGATGATCTTCCCACGGGCATTCGCATCTTCAAGCCTAGCTTGGTGCCAGATGCGTAAATCTCGCTTGATGTAGCGCTTGCTGCTGCGCCGCATCTGCAAGTCGCTCAGCGGGCCGAGGATCGCCATCGCCCCAATCCATATGGCACCAACCTCGATGACGTTCATCGGACCTCGGTGGGCGGGTTGTCGATCAAGTCGAGCATTTCCTTTGCAAGGATGAGGTCGAACATTCGTCTCTCGTAGGCCTCGCGACACTTGTCGATCGCGATCGTGATCCCTTCGAGGTCAGCGAGAAGCTTGATCTTCTTCATGGGGCGTTCACCAACGCAGGCGTCTACGACCCTCTGAAACTTCTCGAGCTGAGCGTCCAACAGAGCAATTGACTTGACATACTCGTCAACGTCCGCTTGGATGCGCTTGATGCTCGCTACTCGCAGGTCCCGAGCTGTCCTACGAGTTCGCCTCGCATCCCACAAGATGGCGCCAATACCGATGGCGCCAACTGTGAGAGAAAGGCCGGCTCCGATGAGCGGCCAGTTCATGATCAGGCGGCCTTGTAGGCGGCGACGATCTTCGGGGCGATTTCGTCGCTGAACAGGAAGTTCTGCGCGTTGCCGTCCTTCATGACGATCTTGGAATTCTTCATGCCTTGGAAGGTGTACTTGATCAGGCCGCGCCGGCCGTTGAGGACCACGGTCGTGCCGATCATCGCCTCGGTCAGGCCGAGGAAGAAGCCGCGGCGCTTGAGGTGAACGATGAATTCGGGGTTGACGGCGTTCGGGTTCGCGTCCTTCTCGGTGAAGGTGACCTTCGCTTCGAACGAGGTGTCCGAGTACTTGATGGAACCGACGCCGGAGGTGAGGCCGTTTTCAGCTGCGAAATCGGCGAGGGCCTTGTCGAGCTTGACACGGAGGGCGGCGATTTGGGTCTTGGTCAGCATGATCAGTTTCCTTGAGCAGGTTGGTTAGTCGATAGATTCATTATAGCGACTCTGCCCTAGATGTACACAGGAGAAGTGTAACAGCGAGATGTGGGAGCGACGCGTCGCTCGTACACCGGTCTCAACCCAAACCGAGGCGCCTTCCTATTTCACCGACGTCGGTCTCTGTCCACTTCATTCCATCTTTCCGCTCGTAGGTCTTGCCTGCCTCAAGCACCTGACCTGCGATCAGGAAGTCAGCGCCTCCAATTTGCACCAACTCGCTAAAGCTGGTACCACCGCCATTTGACCATGCGTAGTCCATGGCATGGTTGCCAAGGTACTTCACCGCGACCCCAGGTTTTGGAGTCCACGAAACCTCTTCTGGCGCGCTGCGGCAGATGTCCTCAGTCCACACATTTTCCACTGGAACGCGGTGCCAGCCCTTCATCCGGATTCGACTCACCTCTTGAGCACAGCGATCGATCAGGCCTTGGTACTTTTCGGGATGCATCGCGTGAATGCGCGTCGAGCCGAAGTACGACAGCAGCTGCAGGGCCGCGGGCGAACCAGCGAGCAGCTCGTACTCACGCAGCGCGGACTGCACCTCATGGAACTGCGGGACGTGTTCCGAATGGTCATGTGACCATGGAACGTCCGGCTCGATCGTGGCCGAACGGCGCTTCGCCTTCTGCTTCTCGAGCTCGCGGATCGGGAGGTAGCCGCCCGGCATGACCCAGTAGATCGTGAGGCACGGCAGGAGGTTGAGGCAGTAGCGCTTCTCGTTGGGCGAGTAGTGAACACCGATCCACCAGCCGCCCTTCTGCACGAGCGTACCGAACGTAAGCTCATCGACCTTCAGGAACTCGGCATCTTCATTCGACACTGGCATCTTGTCCTCCATGTTCACGTGCGTTGAGACGTTCGACCAACTGCTTGGCACCCTCTTCCGTGTAGCCTTCGTCCACGACCTTACCAGCTGGATCGATGATGCTCCAGCCACCAAAGCCCGAGCTTCCTGGAATCTGGTCGAGGTAGACCGAGTACATCAGAGGCCACACTTGACGGGTGTGCCGTCGTCGTTGACGTTGACCACGTACGCGCTTGCGCGCGGAATCGGCGGTTTGCCGTCGTTGCCTGCAGTACCCTCGTCGGTGATGTGCAGGTACTGGTGACCGTCGATGCAGACCTTCGAGTACGCAATGTCCTTCACGTTCGAGGTGTACTTGTGCGACGCGATCGGGCCGTACATGGCCTTGTAGGCGACAGCGAGGCCCACCAGCAGGGCGAGAACGATGGCGATGCTGCCGACGATCGTGTTGGAGCGTGATATCATCGCGCCACTCCCGAAGCCGCGGTGCTCGGGCACTTGGCCTGCGCGTTGATCTGGGCGATCTTCAGCTGGTTTTCCTGGTAGGATTGGAAGCCGAAGAGGGCAAACATCGCAACGATGGCGACGGCCGAGAAGGTGAAGTAGTTCATGGGTTCTCCTAACGGGCAAAGCCGCACAAGGCGGCTTTGAAGGAAGCGAAGGGTTCGCTTACGCGACGGTGGTTTCGGCCGTCGGGGCCGGTTCGCTGTGCAGGGTGGCGAAGCCGGGGACCAGGGCGTTCTGCACCTTGGCGAGCAGCGTGGCCGGCTTCAGGCGCTTCATGTCGCTGCGGGCGCCGATCTTCAGTTCGACGGCGTGTTCGACGAGCTTGACCTGGTCGGTGACCGTGCCGGCGAGGACCGACTGGATCCAGACCGGGCCGAAGCTGCAGCGGCGGCGGGCTTGACGCTCGGCGAGGTACTTGGCCAGGGGCTTGACCGTCGCGACGGTGCTGGTGGCTTCGACTTGGGTGGTTTGCGTGGTGGTCATTTCAGATTCCTTCAAAGTTTGGGTTGATTCGGTTTGAACGTCTGTTTGTTTAACCGATGATTCATTATAAGCAACCTGTGGTTCTTGTACACATCTAAAGTGTAACAGTTTCCAGCCAGTAAATACCCAATCTGAATCTAAAGGAACCCATGAAGAAGCGCATTCCAGATCTGCACGTTGAATTTGCGTCAGATCAAGGCAACTACTTCTTCCTTGCGGTGTTGGAGTATCGACGCGAGAACTACCTCGTGATCGTCGACAACATCACAGAGGAAGCAATCTCGGCCTACGTCCTCGACTTTGCCCAGCAGGAGGGATTGAACCTCGCACAGCTGATCTCAGTCATCACCACCTGGTTCTATCGAGCCTCCTACAAGTACCCACTCTCGTTCGAGTTCTCGCGCCTGGGCATGGCACACCACACGAACCGCATCTACAAGAACTTCGAGCTAGCTCACGTCACACGACTGATCGGCAACAACTTCAAGTACGAGCTCGACACACCACCAAAGGTGCGACGCCGCCGTGTGAACAAGATTCCAGCTGGCGTCGAGATCAAGCTGAAACGGTCAGTTCAACCGATTCAGCCCCACGAAGACGAGCACTTCACTCCGCGCTGAGACGGTGCGTCTTGTAGATCTTCTGGAGCTGTTCCAGCATCCACTTGTCAGCTTCAGCCTCTAGAGCGGGCGTTCGCGCAGGCAGCTTTGAAGTCGCGATGGCTTCCTTCACCTCTGCGTCGAGAGATGACAGCAGCTCCTTCACGGTCTCAAGGCTGATCGAACCCTGCTTGATATCGAGCAGGAAGTCAGCGTTCGGCCGGGGGAACTTGATCCGACGGGTATCGAGCAGTTCGATTGCCTGTTCGTAGACGCGTACAGCGTGAGACAGCGACTTGTAGTCGACGTCCTTTTCTGCCGCATCCGTCGACCGATCACCATACTGCTGGATCAACTTCGCCACTTGGCTCGTGACATGATCGATCGTGGTCGTCTCGAGGTACTGCCGACCGTTCAGCTCGAGCGTCCGCAGCTTTCGGTTGCCGTTCGAAACAGCTTCACCAATTGGTAGACCGGTCTGCAGCGCGATTGCGTCCAGCACAGCTGCACCAAGGTACGGCGTGTCGAGACGAATCTCAAGTCGCTTGTTCGGACCTTGAGCAGGATTCGGGTTCGATGTCTCGATGTCGCTCACCTTGAACTTCGAACTTTCAAGCTGCCACGAACCTTCAGGAGGAACCTGAACAGACGTAGGAGCAGCGAGCTCCAAGCTCACGTCCAGCCGGATTGCTGACAGAACAGCCATCACCTTGCGCGCCTCGTTGAGTCGTTCACCGCGTTTCACGTAGTCGAACGTCTGCTTGGCCGCGAAGCCAACCATCGAGTAGACCTCGGAGTTCGAGAAGAGTGTGATGAGGTCGTCGACGAACTCCACTTTGGAGATGAACTCGTCATACTCCGCTTGGGTCATATTTTCAGCATCGGTGACCGTCATCTTGTCGACGTTCGACATGTAGCCGTGCGCGATCTCCAGCGCGTAAGTCTGACCAGCGACGAAGTCGCGAACGAAGCGCTGCAGCGGGATGTACTCGGTCTCGACGCCGTTGTCGGCCATCTTTTCGTTGTCGTTCAGCTGTCGCCCTTCAGCATCGAAGCGCCTCTTGAAGATGCCTGGCGTCCTGCACAGGAGCAACTCGTTGAGCTCAGGAATGTACACCACCTTCTCGTCGGTGTCCGACGTGGGCGTGTTCGTTCCGTACAGCTTCGAGCCGTAGGTGATCTTCAGGAATTCTTTCATTCTACTTCCAGTTCAACGATCTCGTAGGTGGTCTCCGGATCGGCATAGCCGCAGTGCGGCAGATTCAGGCGAGCGAGGAGTTCCTCGTCCTCGCAGTGCTTTCGCAGTTCAGCGAGAACGTCGACCTTGCCAGCTTCCCACCACTCTCCCATTTCCTTCGTGTAGGCTTCACCGATCTTTCGGTTCTCTTCTCGCGCCGCGTTCTGGCGTTCCACGAAGTCCTTCGGCCAGTCCTTCTTCTTGACACCCTGCGGGATGTTCGGAATCTTTACCAGGTCGGCGCAGACCGGACGCGGGTGCGTCTTGCACCATTCCTGGTAAATGTTGCGGCCAAGCTCGGTCAGTCGCACGAGTTCCTTGAGGTTCTCCTGCTCTTGCCACATGCGGTGCTTGGCCTTCTCCGGGTCGAAGAAGCCCTTCACGTCCCACTCGGAATAGTCCTCGTAGGAGCCGCAGCTGCCGCGCACGATGTAGATGATTTGAGTCATGCTCCCATTATACAACACGGGAGCGGACGCGTGTCCTACTTTTTCGGAGAGTAGGTCTTTTTCGCAGACGCCACCTTCATGTAGGCGCTGTGGTCGCCAATGAAGAACCAAACGATGGTCTGTGGGTTGCTGTTCACCTTCGTGCCGAGAGCACGGTAGTTGGATGTGACGCGCACGGAGAAGGTGCCGTCATTGTGGATGCCACCGCCCGACGATCGGAACTCCTTGAAGTGGAGGATCGGATTGGACGGGTCTTCCTGCAGCAGCTTAAAGTGCGCAGTGGCTTCCTTCTGGATATTCGGCGGCAGAGCCGCAAACATCTTCTTGAATTCGATTGAGCGACGGTGCTTGATCAAAGAGGTTCGCCTTCCTGGTTGAGAGCTTCCTCGATGACCGGCTGCAGCTTGCCCGACTTCAGGTCAGCTTCGATCTGCTTGTCCCAAGCATCCCAAGCGGCCTCGTCCGTTTCATCGGCTTCGGGCTTGTTGTTCTCGGCGTGGTGATCGTTGGTGAGTTCGTGCAGCTTCATGGTGTGCTCCTTGACTTGTATTTATTGTAGCTCAAGTCAAACAAGAAGTACACAGTCAAAGGTGCCCTTGCTCAATCAAGTGGAGCTGTAGCCAGACGACGTAGGCGTAGGCCAGCGCGTGTGACTTCTTGAAGGAGTAGCCGGTCTCGTCCTTCGCGTAGAGCATGGCACGAGCTGCCTTCCGCTCCTTCTTGTAGAGCCCGACGAGGGCCTTCTTGCCTGGGCGGATGAGAGCCATCACGTCAGCGAGTTCCTGAACGTCCTTTACCTTCAGGTCACTGAGAAGGTCGCCGTGCTTGGCAAGCTGGAAGATCTTCGGCTGAACAGATGGCACCTGCAGGAGGGTCCAGTCTGGCTCCTTCTGGAGGAGCGCGTCGATCTCAGCGCGCGTCTTGAAGTTCTTGTAGACGTGAAGCGGAAGGAAGTCAACCTTCAGGTAGCCGAGATCCTCAGCTTCCTCGTACGGGATTGCCGCGAAGCCCGTGATCGGGTCCTTCGCGATCTTCTGAGGGTAGACGCCGACGTTGTGGGCTGACAGCTTTCCGTCCTTGACAAGCGACGCCCGTCGCCAGTCCTTGAACAGCTCAAGCGGCTTGAAGTTTGGGTCAATGTCGATGTCTACGTCCATGCTTTACTCATTGCGGTCTCGTGCCGCGCTAAGCAGCATTATAACTTGGGGCACCGCCTCACGCCAACGAATCAAGATCGTAGGGTCCTCGGTCTCGCAGATGAACGTGTCGAACCAGCCGCGCCGAACTGCGTGCATGTTCAGGAGGGCCGTGTTGAAGATTCGCTGGTAGAAGCGGGCGGAGTCCTCATCCATCGAATCGAAGAGCTTGCGCGTCACAGGCCTGCTTCCTCAGTCGCCTTCGAGAACTCCTTGAAGAGCTTGATGTGCTTCTCAGTCTGCTGTATGCGCATGATCATGGCACCAACCTGGACTGCACCCTCGAGACGAGACTTGTCCCACTCGTTCTGGGCCGCCATCCACTCACGGAACTTCTTCGAGGCAACAAGGAACCACGGCGAGAGCTTTCGCTTCTGCACGCTCAAGAGCACCTTCTCAAGGCCCATGGCCGAGAACACCTCGGCTGGCTGTACCTCGTGCTCTCCCGCCATCCACAGCGCGAAATCGAGCGAGTCAATGAACTGCGTGGTGGGAGGAACAGCCGTGTCGTAGCTTTGGAGGTAGAGTGCGTAGACGTTGTCACGGCACCACAGCGATGGCTGAATGTTGCTGCTGACCATGATCTTGATGAAGCCCATCGGATTCGGCATGTTCACGCGCCGAACATGGTTCGCAAACTTGATGAACGTCGAGTAGAAGCTCGAGTGTGCGAACGTTTCCAGGGGTGGGACGCTGCGCTTCGACTGCTTCATCCACTCGCTGTAGTACGCGTAGGCCGACTGACCAACCAAACCACGCAGCTCCTCAAGGCGCCCCTTCTCCTTGCAGCGGTGGTTCATGAAGACCCGCTCGCTTACGAACGGGTGCTGGCAGTACTCACAGGTCCAGGTCACCTTACGTGGGGTGACAGCAGGCTCACTTGAGTTTCGCCTTCCCTTTGCCAGTCCCTTCAGTGCTTCCCGATCCATCAGCTACTTCCTTCTTGAGCTTTGCGAGCTCGTCCTTGTCCAGACCACATTCTTCAGCCATCTCGAGGAGGTCCTCACCTGAGATTGTCTGCGCGTAAAGAGTGGCTTCGCGTGTTGAGACGCCGTAGTACTGCTTGATGACCTCGACCCGTTGCTTCACCTGCACCTTCGTGCCTGGTGCCTTGAGCCAACTGTATCGCCGGGTTTTCCCCGTAGCTGCCGCAGCGAGCAGCTTGAAGAGGAGACTCTTCTCTTGACCGAGAGAGAACCCGTAGGGATTGACGAACGTATTTATCCGGACGAGTTGGGCAAGGTCGCTCGTGCCTGTCATCCAACGTGCGAGCACGAGAGGTGAGGCCGTTTTCTTGTCTTCCTCTGAGAGGTTGTCGTACCACTGCAGGTCACCGTTCGACAGCTTCGCAAGACTTTCAAACAGATCAAACGCCATGCGACCACCTGATTCCAATTGCCCAAAGATCCAACCGCACGAACCACCTTCCATTGTTCAAGCCACCACCAAACCGAAGCATTCGATTCGGTTTGTCCATCTTGATCACAGTGATCACGACAGGCCGCCGAAGATCGCAGCGAAGATGATGACAAGCAGAATGGCGAGGATGATCCCTAGCACGCGAAGCGTGAACCAGAAGAGCATGAAGAGGAACAGTAGAACGGCGAGGGTGGTCATGCGAGCCTTACGAGATACGTTGTTGGTGACGTTTCTTCTATTGTAACTCGCACCTTGTACCCCGCAAAGCCGATGTAAGGACCCTCGGTGGCAGTGTGGTGAATGGGTAGCTCGTCACTGACGTATCCCTCCGAGCTCACGTAAAACTCGTTTAGAGCATCAAGGAAGTCGGCGGGAAGCTCATAGGAATGAACGGTCCCTTTTGGCCATGGAAACTGAAACATCTTTCTCCTCTATCTTCTGGCAGTGCGGGCAAAAGCGCCGGCTGAACCAGAACGAGTTCATTCTCTTTTGAAATGGTCTGGACCATGGTGTCCACTCATGCAGACCAAAGCGGCAGCGGAGGTCCACCCTCTACTTAGTGGGAACCGAGGAAAGTGTCGGTCAGCCACCGTGTCCAAGAGTCAGCACCCAGTAGGTGGTTTTCACTCACTGGCTGCACGGTCTGCTCAAAATGGTGCGTCGGTGGGTACAAATCCAGAGGAGCAACACCGGTAGCTTTGTCGGCTGATTCGAGATCGCCGGAGTGCACCATGCACCCACCGCAGGCTGGAGTGCCGTCAAGGTTCTTCAGGAAGACGTGATCGTAGTCGTTCTCTGCGTACTCATCGTCCCAGCGAAACTTCGAGACGATGTACACCTGACCCTCATAGTCCGCATACGAGTCGTACATTGGGTCCGTGAAGACGAAGTCGCGGAAGCGAACACGCATTCCGAGCTGCATCTGCTCATTTCCCTCTGCTCGCTTGAGCAGCTCCCTGTATCGTGCCTCGGTGATGTACTCGTGGGTCATGACTTCTTCTTGGTTGGAGTGGTCATCAACTGCGAGCGCTTGAAGCCGTGCACCTGAGGTGCATCAACGATCGTGCTCGCGTCAGGCTGGACCAATCCAAGGGTCGACTTTGTGATCTCTTGTCGAGGGGTCGGCAGGAAGTCCATGCCTGGTTGCATGCGCTTGGCTGCTGCAGTTGCCTGCTCTGCTTCCCTGCGCGCTTGTTCTTCGAGCTCTGCGTCACGCTCAGCCTGCGCCTTCAAACGACGGGCTTCGAGCTCCTCATCATCCACCATCGGCACGTCGATGTTCACCTTCGCTGGCTCAGCGTGTAGTGCCGGTTGTGGCAGCGGGTCAAGCACGAAGTCAGGCATCTGTGGATAGATTACGGTGCCGTCATCGCGTCGCCACCCGCCAGTTTGTCCTTCTTCCTGGGCACGATTGAACCGCTCGAGCTCGTCACCGACCATCGGAGCGGGCTCCTCGTTCGGGAACTCCTTGCCAACTGGTGGACCGAAGTCGACCTCTGGTCCTGTGTATCGTTGCGTTTCCTCAGCGGCCTTCTTAACCTCGTCCCATACAGGGAGTGGTGAAGTGCGGTGAACCAACTCACCTGTCTCCAACTTCTTCTTACGTTGAGCAACAAGGAAGTTGCCAGCGATGATCAGGAACACGGCCAGTGGGTCGAACACGGTGATGATCATGCCGATCACGTACTTCACGGCCTGCTCAACAGTCACGTTGAACGCCTTCGCGATGTACAGGATTGGACCAGCGTGAGCCTCAGTGCCGATCTGCGCGATCTGCGCGTCAGGAAGCTGCTTGTCGAGGTCAGTGATCTTCTTGTCGAGTGCCGCCTGCTCGTCCTTGAATCCCTTCATGAGACGCAGTCGCTGTGTGACGGTCGTCTTCGTTGGGAGGTTCGCGATCTGGTCGTCGATCTGCTTCTTCCGCGCCTCGTACTTGGCCTGTTGGTCCTTCAGTACGGACACCTTGAGCTCACCTTCCTTCGTGCCCTGAATGGCCGTCTGGAACTGGGCTGACAGGTAGCCTGCTGCACCAGAACTGGTGATGATCATGGTGACACCAGCCGCGATGAGGGCGTAGCCCTTCATGAGCTTCGAGAGCTGCTTCCAGTAGGTGTACAGGAGGGAGACCGTAACGATCTTTCCAACGTCCAGTGCAATGGCCAAGGCGATGATGATCGGGTTCGCGCCAAACAGGGCAGAGATACCGATGACGGAGACTAGGCTGCCGAGAGCCTCGATGAAGATCGCGGCCGCAAACGTTAGAAAGATGAAAAACATGGTTAGTCGGTCGTGGCGTACGAGAAGATCAGGTACTCGTGGTCAAGAAAGTCTTGTTCGGTTAGGGTGTATGGTGTCGTGTCGAACTGATCGTCCATTGCATGAACTAGTTCGCCCGGAGATCGAGCCTTCAGCCATTCTGCATGAGGAATAGCAGCAGCCCATGGGTAAAGCCACTTCTTCACGTCAGGCAGAATGATGCAGTCAAGTTGGCGAAGGTTCAACTTTACACGAGTCACGTTCACCATGACTGATGGAACATCAACGTGCGGGATAGGCTTGTCAAGGGAGACGACAGGAAGGTCCACCTTCGGCTGAACGAGCTTGCCGTCCCAAACTTGGTCGACAGGACCTCGCAGCTGTGCACCGATCCTGTAGTTGCCCTGAGCCTGAATCTTTTGAACAACCGCATCAAGGAGACCCTCAGGGGAATATGCAATGTATTCGCTCTTCTTGAACATCAGACCTCCATCTTGTAGACGAGGGTCTCATCTTCCGTGGCGAAGAGAACTCGGCTGTCTTCGGTCTTCCACATCTTCTGGCCATCGATCTCCGTGCCGAAGGTCCACTGAAGGGCCTCGATGAAGATGTAGTCGCCTACGTTTACCTGCGAGTCAGGACCGACTGCGAGCACCTGACCCCAGCGCGGATTCTTCTGCGAGGAGTCGAGGGTTGGGATGATGATGCCAGAAGCGGTCTGGCGATCGGTGAACTTGCCCTTTGAACCGCTCGTCTCATCGAGAAAGCGGAACATGATGTTGTCGCGCAGTGGCTCAACTTGCATGGTGATTCCTTATTTCTTATTCTTCGCGACGAGGTATAGACCCAGCGCCTTGACCTTCAGGTCGTTGATGGTGTTCTTGTCCTCATCAGGGAGAAGGTCAAACAGATCTGCGGAGATTTGCGTCTCAGTGATCGCGATCTTCTCTCCTCGGGCCTGCCTCATGCAGTAGCAGTTTCCTGGCGGGCCCATGCAGGCGCATGCTGACATCTTACTTCCTTTTGATTTGCTTCGCTTGTCCTGAAGCCGCAGCTGCCTCGAGGGAAGGCTTCAAGAAGTCCACATCTGGCTTGACGTCCGACTTTACGCCGTCCTTCAAGTCGATTGCCTTCTTGCGCTGCTCGACGGCCTTGGGAACAGGGGCTGACGCGAGTTGTTGCTTGATGGCCAGCAGTTCGAAGTCGATCAGCTCGCCACGGGCGCTACGTACTAGTTGTCCCATTGTCTTGGTTCTCCGGTGAAAAGGCGATATTTATCGCACTAGCCTATTTATAGGCCACCGCCCCAAGACTACGGAAGCTTCCTGGTCCTCCACTTGGTCTTGTCCGCGTTCAGCTCAGTGTTCTTCACCCATGGTTGTGGTTCAAACTTCATGTCTATCCAGCCATCCAGGTCGATCAGACGGAGGGAGTAGGCCTCCTCACGGGTCATCATCGAGACATCGAACTCGTCCACAAAATCGGAGTCGAACATGTCGACGTCGTACCGCAGCTTGATCAGGGCGAGGATGGTGTCCTTGTCCTTCGAGTACTTCCCATCGAACAGAACCTGTCCGCCGGGCGGCAGGTCAGCCAGACGAATGGCGTAGCCCTTCTGGAAGTTCTCAGGAACTCGCGACGGCTTCTCCTCTTCGTCCTCAGCCCCATCACGCTGCTGGATGTACCGCTTAAACCTCTTCTCGATTTCGTCCAGCTCCTGCCGAATACGCATGACGTGTATCGTGGAGCCAGTTTGCCGTTCGTAGATGTCCAAGTTTCGGCGGTCAGATTCGAGCTGTTCGAGACCTTCCTCAAACCGAAGCGCTGCACGAAACTCCACGGAGTACCACAGAGTGAAGGCAGTCGGTTCGCCTGGTTCGCTGTTGCGGCCAGACCAGGGGCTTGGGTAGGGGTTATTCATGGAAGAACTCTGTCATTGGAACTTCCATCTTAACACAATCGACGGCATGGAGGCCGACCAAGAACAGGAGGTAGCACGCGCAAGACGAACCACGACCTACTCCCCACACGACGTTGTTCTGGCGGAAGGTATCGAGGATGTAGATGATCGTGCGCATGAACTGGTCCATGCCACGGCGGTGAACCTCCTCGAGTTCTGCGACGATGCGGTCAAGCATCTTGATCTGCTCGTTGACGTTCTTGTTGAGGCAGGCCTCGTCGTACTTCATCTGGAAGTAGACATCGAGGTCCAGCTTCGCGTAGTTCTCAGGGAGGATGTAGCCCATGTTCAGTGAGATGGGCTCATCACTGGCGAGCTTCAGAACATCTCCAGCAGCTGCATTGAACTGCGCGATGTCCTCTTCAGACCCCACAACACGGAGCTCCTCGGGCTTGGCACCTAGAAGCAGGAACTTTGCCAGCTCCTCAGGTGCAACCTCTGAAACTCCGTCGAAGCGAAGCGTCCGATCTGCGAGCTCAACCTTGAGCTGGCGCACGGTGTGGTCCTCGTCCGAGCCTGCGATCGGTTTCGATCCAGCTCACGCTGACCTCGAGTTCGACGACGTGTGGTAGGTCATCGATGCGCAGCCCCGACTTCGCGAACATCTCGTCTTGCGGGTGTACGAGCGAGTCGAGAGTCTGCTGGAGGTCGTGCTTCACCTTAAGCCCGCCGTTCACGTACGGCTGCCACGTCTCGTTGAAGTTGCAGGCTTTGGTCGGGTCATCCGTGATCGGCGCCGGGTCCCAGCAACTGGGGTGCGGAGAGACCAGGAATCCCGTCTTTCCTTCGACGGTAACTTCAACGAGCTTCAGGTGTTGGGTCATTCGTGTTCGACGATGCGCGACTGCGCCTTGAGGGTGTGGGCCGCCATCTTCATCAGCACCGTCATCGGCACGTCAGTGAAGGGGAACTCGGGGTAGAACTGGACGCCGCCCCAGTTGCCGGTCTCGATGAACTTCTTCAGCGAGGCCTGGTGCGCAGGGTTCGTCGGGTCGAAGATCGCACGAGCGAGGCCGTGACGGCGCAGGTTCGTGGAACGGGACATGAAGTCTTGGGTCGACGCGTCGGTGAACGAAGGCATAATGTAGGTCCTAGTTAGTTGATAGGTCCATTATATCACAGCTTGCGCGCGTGTTTCACGGCATGTGACGTCGTTACTCTTGCGAAGATTCTCGTGTTTGCGGGCCAATCTTGCCAGCGCCCTTGATCCTCGTCGACAGCAGTGAACTCATTGAGCAGGTATGCAGACCCATTCTCGCCCCCGCTCAGCGGGTCCATCGCGAGGCCGAACATGCCATCAGGGTAGAGCTTGTGAACCACGCCATCGTAGGTCAGCATGAGGTCGAACTCCTTCGGCAGCTCAAGGACGTCATCGAGAGTTGGAATGATGAGCTTGCCCTCGGGCAGCCGATATTGATCCATCGGACCAGCCGTCTCTTCCTGCACTGGAACGTCGAACGCCGCAGCTGGAACGGTGTCAGGGAAGTTGTCGAGCTGCTCGCACTTGATGCCCCACTTTGTGAGAAGGCCAACGCCTTCTGGCCTGCGGTAGTGGTTGCGGAACACGACGCGCTTGATGCCCGCCTGCTTGATCAGCTTCGCGCACTCGGGGCACGGTGAGTACGTGGTGTAGAGGGTGGCACCCTCTGTTTCCCTACCGTTCAGCGCGCACTTGAGGATCGCGTTCGCCTCGGCGTGAAGCACCTCTGGCTTCGTGCGAACCTCGTACCGCGTGTCACCGTATGGATCACCTTGGTTCGGAGGTGTCTCGATTGTCTCGATGTACTCGCAGATTTCGTCTTCGCCCTTGCAGCCGGCTGGCATGCCGTTGTAGCCGTCGGACATGAGCTGGGTGCCGCGCACAATGATCGCGCCGACCTGGAGGCGACGTGCCTTCGAACGTCGGGCGGTGATCTCTGCGATCTGCATGTAGGCTTCATCTGCAGGCAGACGATCCTCGTTGATGGTGAGAATCGGCTTTTGTGGGGGAATGGGGGTTTCCATCATGTTATAATTCTACCATAAATACCGCACTCGTACAAAAAGGATTCAGAATGAGGTTGGATGAAGTAGCAGACGTTGTCGACAAGACCGGCACGGCCACCACCGCCAAGGAGGTGCCGCTGAACGACCCTACCGGCTGGAACGTCATGATCCTGAACAACCCCGTGACTCCTGCAGAGGTAGTCGTGGAAGCCATCGTGGCAGCCGTGAAGATCAGTCCGGGCGAAGCCTACAAGCGGATGATGAAGGCGCACAAGAATGGTTGGGTGGCTGTCGCTGCCTACGGTTCGAAGGACGTCGCCGAGTCGGTCGCCACCAAGATCGAACAACACGCTCGCAACAACAAGTCGTACGATCACTACCGCCCCTTCGTCAAGCACAATGGCCCATGGCCGCTTGACACCGAGGTCATGAAGGCTGGCGAGTGAAGCTCAACGAGATCAAGAAGAGCAGCCTCTCTAAGATGGCAGCTATGGTGGACAAACAACCGATTGTCGGCGTGCTTGCAAAGTGTACGTATACGTGGTGGCACGCGACACTCAATGATTCACACGCCACAACAACCGTGTGGATCAATTGCCCTGCAGACAAGGCGCACGACCTTGTAAAGCTCATCAACGACGATGAGATCGACGTGCAAGATACGATTGAGCTCATCTCAGATCGCGACGTCCAAGGAGGCATTTTGAAGGACGCGAAGATCATGTACAAAAAGCCCGCGCGACAGTATTTCGAGATCAACTATGATGATCTCGTGAACGACATGAGCAACGCGAAAGTCCTCAAGGACTGATCTTCTTGGGCTTCTTTGGAAGCGGGTAGAGTTGCTCCACAATGCGCGTGAAGTAGCGCTTGTTCGGCCAGTTCAGCTCGAGCACTGAGAGGAACGCACCGTAGTTATCCACCACAGAGTGCCACGTGTTCGCGTCCTTCTCCAGCGGTTGCACCTGGACAAGGTCACCGAAGTCGTCAGTGAACTGGAACTTGATCACAGCTTGTAGCCGCAGATCGCGCACACCGTGTCGAGACCTTCGACCTTGGTGTGGCGATGGTTGCAGCGCATCTTGAGCAGCGCGCTCGCTGCCTCCAGCCGTTCCACCTCCTGCTTCGCACGAAGGATGGCGCCGTTCGAGCGCTTCACGTCGCTGGCAAGTTGCGCCTCGACACCAGTCCAGCCTTTGGGGATTTGCATCATGATCAGAATGAGTAGTTGGCTTGAGGAATCCTGCACTTGACCTGCCAACCCCAGTTGGAATCGGGGCGGAGACAAGGCTGCAGCACGGAGTTGGGGTCCTTGAGAACGAGGCCTTCGTCTTCCTTCTTGAGGTTCGCGAACAGCTTCTCGAAGCCGCCCTTAAAACACTTCGCCAATGAGACGTGCTCATGGAGAAGGAAGTGATCGTCTTGAGATTCGCCACCGAAGCGGGCCTTCAGCCCTTGGTAGCGATCATTGAAGGTCTTGCCGACGAGCGACACGCCGTTGTCGACGAGTTGATCGAAGATGTAGAGGTGATCCTTCGGGCCGCCGGAGACCTTGCTGTGCAGCAGCTCAGCGACGAAGACGTTCCAGCCTTCGGAACCCGAGAAGAACTTCTTGTGCTCGGCGTTCGGCGTCCAGAGCTTGTGGTCGCCGTTGTTCTCGTCACCGTGGCGGGTCTTGAAGATGACCTGCTTGCCACGAGCGAAGATGACCGTGCACGTGCCGTTCTTTTTCTTCTGCGCGAAGAAGCCCTTGTTCTGGTAGAAGCCGAGCATCGGCCGCGCGATCTTCGTCTCGGGCCGCGGAGGCCAGAGGTACGAGTATTCGGTGTAGTCCATGGGTTGATTATAACCCATGGCCCCACCAAGTACACTACTCGTCGCTCTCTTCAGGCGGCTTCCAGAAGAACTCGAAGGCCACTACCAACCCTGTGACAAGCGACACCGTGACCACGAGTGCGGCAAACGGGCTGCGAAACTCCGGAAAGATCAGCACGAGAATCATCGCCTGAAAGAAGGCGACGCAGCAGTACTCAACCACCTTCTTGGCCGTCTTCTTCGTCAGCAGGTGGATGAGTGCCATGAACTCACGACCAGCTGGATTGACCCACGTCCGGCTGGGAGGCCGAGTAGTCAGGTGCAGAGGCAGCTTGATCAGGAACCCACGCCACGCCACCCGTGTCGGAGTTGTCCGGGACTGGCACGTAGACGACGTCAGGCTGTGGGGGCGGCTGATTCATCATCGTGCCAACGAGCATGCCCATCATCATCGCATTGGAGCCGTCATCGTACGTCGTGTCGTCGATGTATGTGCTGCCGTCCGAGTAGACCGAGCGACCAACGTGTGGCCTCCACTGCGGGGTCGGAGGAGTTGGCGTGGTCGTTGCGGTGTGCGATGGAGCCGACCAGCCGGGGCGCCCGACTTTCGGTTGTGGCAGGTTTGCCGGCTTTGGTGCGGGCTTTGGGGCTGGCACTGCCTTGCCGAGGTTCTTCAGCTTCTCGCGGGCGTTGATGATTCTGACGTTCAGCTCGTTGAACTGCTGCTTGGGCTGGGCGTCCTGCTTGAGCACCTCGATCGCGCGTTCCTTCAAGTCTTGCAGTGCAGCCTTATCGGCCTTCGAGTGCTCGACGAACCAGGACCATACGCCCTTCGGGGGAATGTGCCTCTGCGCCTGCGCGAACAGCGTGACCATCTTGGAGCTCCACAGGCCTTCCAGCTTGAGCACCTCCATCGTGGTGTTGTCGAAGCCGGCAAACGTCTCCTTGACGTAGTCGTGAACGGCCTTGTCACGTTCCTCGACTGCGGAGGCAATTTCTTGTTGGAGCTTGGAGATGTCTTCAGCGATGGTCATGCTGCTCTTTCGAGTTGCTCGCCGTCTTCTTGACGAGCGGCGAAGTAGTTGTAGAAGTAGGCGATGAGTTCAGGTTTGGCACGTGCGGTGGTCGTCCAGCGGAGAGGCCGACCTTCCGGCGCCTCAACGTCGGTGTTCGGGTTGAAGCCTAGATCGGTGACGTCGTGCATGCGCATGAAGTATCGACGGTTCTTCAGGTCGCCGTGCCAGAGGTGATTGATCTTGCCGGGAACGACTGCGAACCGACCCTGCACAATGGCGTGAAACTTCTGACCCCACGCCTTGAAGTGCTCGATCTGCAGCGCGTCGTGCTTGAGGGCGTTGGCGATGCAGAAGCCGTAGTCGTTGTGGATGGCATGAGCCATGAAGTGGTCTGACGACCCCACGACCGAGTGTTCGTAGAGACCGACCTTGTCGAAGAGCTCTCGCGTCATCGCCCAGGCGTAGCCTGTGTGGCCGTGAACGTCGTAGCGCTGGGCTTCAAGCAGCTCAGGGTCACTGCCCGTCACGGCTCCGAAGGAGTAGACGACGTCACCCACGCTGTTGTCCTGTTCGTCCAGGCGGTCCGCAGAGGTGAAGAGTTGCACGACTGGATGGGTGTCCATGAGGTGCTTCGCCTGCAGTGGCCACCGATCGTTCTCAAAGAGGATGTCTGCGTCCAACCACGCCACGTACCTCGCCTCAGGTGGCAGCTTCTGCGCAGCGAGGTTCAGCAGCCGCTCCTTCTGCCAGAGCAGCGACTCACTCCGAATCTGCAGGAGGTTCGGACCAGGTGGGAGCTCGAACTCCTCACCGTCGAACACGCACTCGACGGTGAAGCACGGCACACCTTGACGCGCCAGCCCCTCCATGAACCGCTCGTAGTTGACCCGGCGGGTCTTGTAGCGGCAGGGGTTGAAGTAGGTGGTGATTGCCCAGAGGTCGCTCATAGGAAGAACTTCCAGACGTCGCCCTCGATCTGCGTCCCGCCGAGCTCCTCGAGCTCTTCGTTCAGCTCGTCGTACACCTTTCGATGTTGTGCTGTGATGACGAGCATCTCGACGAAGACGATCAACCCATCCTTCACTGCCTCGATGGTGGCGTCACCCTGCCCTGCGTCCTGCAGAACCTTCATGATCTTGAGGAGTCGGCTTGCGTTCATGCTTTGGCGATCGCTTCTTCAATGAATCGGTAGAGACGCAGGCGGTCAGAGTGCCCGCATGTGCACGGCCCGTAGTAGTCGCCGTTGTCGTACTCGCACTTGCTGAAGTCATGACCATGCTTGACGTCGGGCATGGCGTCCTTCAGCAGGTCGAGGGCCTGCACCTTCAGCTGGAGCTTGAAGGCTTGAGCACGGATTTCATCGGCGGCTGACAAGGAATCTCCACATTTGGTTTCGTTGGTCTGCCAGGCGGTTCAGCTCAGGCACACGTGCGTTGAGGTCTTCTGCATCCCACTTGGCGTAGAGCGCATTCAGTTCGACACGACACCGCCTGCCGAGAGCACCCGAGCCATCACGTGGCGCGAACTCCCTGACCACGGCGTCAGCTTGCTGCTGACGATTCATCCGAACACCACCGCAATGGCGAAGAGGACGAGGATCAGCGCGATTGCTGACCCCATGAAGTCGCGGGTTTCGTTGTTCACATGTGCTCCAGAGTGAGGGGCACCTCGGCCCAGAATTGGAAGTGGTAGAACTTGGCGTCCTCGCCGTTCAGCTTGCACTCGATGTACGTGTAGCCCTTCTCGGGTTCGAGAAAAACCTGCTGATTCTCAGCGATGTAGGACATGCCGACACCCGAGGACCAGATCGCCTTCTCCATCTCCGTCTCAGGTGGACGAATGAGGTAAAACTGGATCGTGCCATCAGGTTGAGGCTTGATGTGCGTAACACGCCTGCCTTCGATGTCAACCTTGAAGTTGCCACCGCAAAGCCACGCGAGGTTCGCTTCGTTGTCTCTCATAGGTCCATTCTAACACAGGTGCTAACCTGCGTGTTAGTCGAGGTAGCGGCGGCGGGAACCGTGAAAGTTCAGGCCGTTCTTCTGCGCGAGCTCTTCTGCGTACTCCTCGCCTTCGGCCTCACCTTCATCGGTGTAGGGGAAGACGCGTGAGGACGCGATGTCGTAGTCGATGCGGTCGCTCTCACCGGCACCTACGACCACGAGGCCGGTGCGCCGCTCGCGGTAGACGATGATGTAGCGCATGCTGCTCATGTCAATCCTTCTTGAAGGCGAGCCAGTTGATGTGGATGATGTGGTCGTCGCCGTCACGCTCGACGAGCGTCAGAATGTGACTCACCTTGAAGCCAGCGGCGAGCGCTTCTTGGCGGGCTTCGCGAATCAGCTGGAGATTCGTGGAGTTGAACGTGACCTGCCAGTGGCCCTTCTTGGCTGCATCCTCGATTCTTTTCTCGAGCCAGCTCTTCGCTGACAGGGCAGCGGCCTCTTGAGCGGTGATCACTGCACCGTCTCCACAGTGAAGGTGTACGAGATGCCATCGATCGACTTCGGCACCGAGACTTCGTAACCGAGCTGCGTGAACAGCTCGGCGTTGCGGAACGCCTCGTCCACGTCATCGTACGTGTGTTCGGTCACGGTGTCGGCGTCGTCGAGATTTTGGAGAGCGTAGAACATGAAGAGCTCCTTGGGTTGATAGGTTCATTATAACCAGTCAGCCCGAGAAGTACACCACTTCTTACACTGGCAGCTCAACGGCCATGTTCTCGGGCACATGAAGAACGTGGTAGCAGAAGACCTCGTCGATGTCCTTCTCGTCGTAGAGGTACTCGTGCTGCGGGTTCTGTGCGCCGATGTACTCGCCCCACTTGTGCCAGCGCCAGCCGCCCTCGGCCGGTTGCTCGTCACGGGAAACACGCGTGACCGACATGATGTACAGGCCGGGATCGCTGGGCTGCAGCTCCTTGCACTGCTCGATGACCTGCTTGTAGTTGTCGCAGACGCCATAGCAGCCGAAGCTCTCGTAGACCGGACGATCGTTAGCCAGCGCCACAGCGATGTCTTCTTCACTCGTGATCCTCGTCAGATGAGGATACTTGTCGTCGTACTCGTGAATGCCGACTTCGTTGCTGAAGTTGAAGTGCGGACAGTCGTAGACGCCGGTGTCGATGCGTTCGACCTTGCCGCCCTGCCCGAGGATGGCCAAGATGGCCTCCATGGTCGGGTCTTTCGGGCCGTTGTAGAGGAGGATGTTAACGAGCATAGGTCACCATGGGAAAATCCAGAGAAAGAGGTCCATGAAGGCAGCGAAGAAGCAGATGCGCAGCCACCACTCTGTGAGCACCGGCCTGTGCAGCAGTCCCTCCGTGATCGCGCAGCCGATGAAGCCGAAGAAGATCACGTTGAGCAGGAACTGGAAGTGGGTCATGCGTACCAGACGTAGCCGTTGTCAGTCGAGCAGATCATCTCGTCCCACTCGGGACGGTCTTCGTCCTCGTCCATGGACTGGTCGTACTCGTCTTCCTGGATGAAGCGCAGGTTCGGCAGCGACGCATCGCCCGTGCGGAGGTAGACGTCGTTGCTGCCGTTCCAGTGGCCGTGCTCGTAGAGGTCAGCGATGGCCTCGCGGTGCTTGGTGTAGTCGAGGCCGGCAGCCTCCTTCACGTCCTCGATGAACATGTCAGCGGACTCGAGGGCTTCGTCACGAATGCTCATGGTGTGTCTTTCAGATGGCTGCGAAGGCGAGGATGAGGAAACAGATCACGAGTAGCGAGAGGAGCAGAAGCCCACACGCGACAAGTGCGTTGATGAACCCACCGAAGTAGGCGCCGACGTAGGACCCGATCACGAGTCCGACGCCAAGAACGATGAAGAAGGAAACCATCAGGCCACTTCCTCGAGATGTTCGGTGATGACCTCGACGAGTTCGTCTTCCCAGGCGGGGTCGATCCCCTGGTGTGCGACGAACTGGCGGATGCGCATGTCGATGCCCTCGTCGTTGTACCAGTCCTCGATCAGGCGGACGTGGTCGACGATATCGGGGTTCTCGTCCGCGAACTGCTCCGCGAGTCTGTGGAAGTTGTTGTCCATGTCAGAAGATCACCCAGAGGATTGCGAAGAGAAGGGCCAGCCCGGGCTGGCCGACGATCAGGGAAACGAGGCAGAGGATCAGAAGCATTTCAGGCTTCTTCGGCTTCGTCGTCCTGCACCGGCTTGATCAGAGCTTGCACATCAGCAGCGAGCTGCGTGAAGTCGTAGTCAGCGGAGAGCTTCGGCTTGAGGGCCATCGTCGTGACCAGCTTGATGGCCGAACGGCGGTTCGGATCGTTGGCCGACATCGCGAAGACCGAGTTCACGAGACCGTCATCGACGACGTTCTTCTTGACGCCGGCTTGGAGGACGATGAAGTCTTCCGGAACGAAGCTGCCGATGGCTTCGGAGACCTTCTCCATCAGCGTTTCGTCCGCGGCGTACTTCGGGTTGATGCCGTACATCTCGGTCGTGATGACCTGTTCGAAGGGCTTCAGACCCATGGCTTCGAGAGCCGCGACTTCGTCGGCGTTGAGGGCGGAGTTCGTACCGCGCTTGCGCATTTCGACGGAGGCGGAACCGACGCCGTCGATGCCCTTGAACGATTCGGGACGGACCGAGCCGGAGATTTCGAGGAACTTCTCGAAGCCGGCCGACTTGATCGACTGCTCGAGCGTGGCCTTGGCCGCCTCGAGGGAATCCATCATCGCCTTGATCTTGGCGAGGTTCGCGATGTCATTCATCGGAACTTCGAGCTTCGCACGCTTCTTGGCGGCCGTGGGCTTCGCCGAAACTTCGGTTGCAGCCTTGAAGAGATTGAGCTTTGCCATTTCGAAACTTCCTAAGTGGGTTGGTATGGATTCATTATATCCAACCTGCGAGATGTGTACACTGAGAAAGTGTAACTCAGACGACAATCATCCCGTTCAACCACTCGTGAGGCCAAATCTGGAGACCGATGTTGCCCAGCTTTGGCGCGTCCATCTGGTACCAGACGCCCCATCGGTTCATGCTGTAGTCGTACTCGTAACGGGCAAAGAACGCGTATGACTCCTTGCCGTCACGGTCACGGACCGTGTGGCCGTTGCTCCACTCAGTGGGCGGGTTGTAGTGGGCCGACTGCCAGTTCTGGACTTGTCTTCGGTGTCGTTCGCTCATTCGTGTGCCAAGGTGAGGGTCGTGGCAACCTTGTTGGCAACCACAACGATTTCAGGAGGGGCACTTGCCTCATAGTCGGTCGTGAAGAACCCACCAGCAGCCAACACGAACGTGTACGGCGAACGGCCCTTTTGGACCTTCGAGATGATGATGGGCGCGTCAGTTTGAATCGAGACCGTGCAGCGCTCTCCCGAGCAGACAGATCGTTGCGTGAACGTCTGCGTATGCGCTTGAGGTGCGCTTGCGGCGATCGTAACGGCTGCGATTAGGAAGAGCATAGCTGATTATAGTCCAGCTAGCGCCCATTGTACACTACGACGTAGGGAACGTTGTAGGAACTGTGTAACCTCCAGTCGACATGGCGTAGCGGTTCACACCGACGGTCATGCGCAGGTTCTGGATGTGGTAGGCAATGGTGGTCGAGTTGTTCAAGTTGCCACCGATCTTCATGAAGTTGTTCGCTCCACCACCACCCGTGTACGTGACGGCTGAGTACATGTTGCCGTCCTCGCCCGCTGTGTAGGACGAGTTGTTCCGCTGCCAGACGATGTGGTGCCAGCCCTGGTTGCCAACGGCATGGGCGCCGAGTGCAGGTCCACCAAAGCCTGGGAAGGTCATGCCAATGGCGCTGGAAGAGATGTCACATTCCCAGCCAGTGCTTGCGCCTTGATTGCCAGCGATGTCGAGACGCAGGGATGGAATCGATGACTGGTTGCCATCGAGGTAAACGTACGCCTCGACTGTCCAGATTTTGTTGGTAGAGGACAGATCGAACTTTGCCGCTGTGTACGGCGTGACAGAGATGAAGCTCGTGCTCGTGAACTTCATTGACGACGTACCAGCGATGGCCACGTTGACTGTGTCTACCGTGACGCCTGTCGGCGTGAGTGTGTTGCCATACTGGGACTGATCGACGATCGAACCACCCACGACGTTTGTGAGGAGTGTTACGTTCGCGAAAAGCGGGTCATGAGGGACAACGATCGTCGGCGCCAGGGCGTAAGGGTTCAGAAGAAAGGGCATTACGTCTTGCGGAAATAGAGAGTGACCTTGAGACCTGTTGCGCCAGTACCGATGGCGTTGAGGTCGACCGTGATTTCACCGTCATCAGGGATTGATGTAACAGCCAGCGTTGTAGGTGTTGCTGCCGTGACAGAGGTCTTTTCAGTGGCGTCGATCGAGAGCTTTGCTGAACCAAGAATGGTTGTACCTGCAAGCTTGATGTCGACCGTTGTCAGGCCAGAAGAACCAGATGCGGTCAGCGACAGGCGTGGAATCTGCGTCAGCGTGATGGCGTACGGGGCACGGAACGTGATCTTGGCAGAGCCAACGGTTGGAGTCGTTGACTCGTCCGAGATCGCAAACGTCATGTACGTGTCAGTGTAGTACGTCGAAGACTGCGAGTTGAAGAGCTGTGCATTCAGGTTAGTGACGAGCGTTGTGCTTGCAACGGTCAGCGGAGCGGTGCCTGTTGCAGTTGTCGAGATAAAGCGCGTACCCGTGACGGTGTTGTTCGAGCCGATCGGGCCAGTGAACGAATCACCACCCACGTTTGCTGGAGTGTAGCCAAGGGCCGAGATGACAGCAGAGCTGGAAATGTTGACAACGTCATTGACCCACTGCACACCATTCCACTTGAGAACCTGTCCTGTAACAGGAGACGTCGTTGTCACGTCATTGAAGCCGTCGATCGAAAGGGTGGCGAGCGCAGCAGAGAGGCGCGAAGTCGTGAAGTACTGGTTGCTGCCTTCTGCGACGTCAGACGTTGTCAGCGTGATCGCACCGGTGCGACCGGCGACGGATGTAACGGGTGCGCCAGGCGCATCACCTGGACCCCAGTGCAGGGTACCATCGCCGTTGTCGTAGGCCTTGAGGTACTGACCAGCGTTCGCGACACTGTAGCCGTTGATGTCCTTGAGGGAACTCAGGGTCTTTGACTGATAGGCCGAGGTGAACGCGTTCGTGAAGCGCGTTTGGGTCCAGTAGAGATTGGAGCCCTCACCGACGTCGTCTGTCGTCAGGCTGATGTTGCCAGTACGACCAGCAACCGTCAAGACAGGAGCAGATGGAACTGGAGCGTTTGCCCACTTGGTTCCATTGAAGATCAGCGTGTCGTTCGACTGTGGGTTCGAGATGCTCAAGTCAGCCAAGTCAGCAATTGAAGAGGCCTGGAAGTTGTTCTTGAAGCGCTGCGCGCTGAAGAAGATCAGCGTGGCATTTCCAACGGTTGTTGGCTCGACGATGTCACCAGGAACGAGGGTGATGTCACCAGTCTTGGTTGCAACAGACGTAACAACCGCAGTTGGTGGAACTCCACCGTGCCACGTGTCGCTTGCGGCATCGTACTGGAGGAACTCACCGTCAAGTGCACCTGCAGCCACGTTCTTGAGAGACGTGATCGAGGTGTTGTTGATCTTGTGCGGGAACTGGTCGTTCAGGTCAGTCGTGAAGTCTGCCGTTGTGTAGAAGGAAGAGATACCGAAGTCAGCAGCCGTCAGAACAACGGCCCCTGTCTTGTTGTTTACGCTCGTGACCGGCGCGCCAGGCGCCGGCGTAGGAACCCAGTAGCCATCGCCAGTTGGGTTGCCGTCTTCGTCGAGCGGTTGAGAGAACGCGAGGAACTGGCCGTTGTGCGGCGTTCCAGCGAAGTCCTTCAGGCCGACGATCTTCTTTTCACGGTACGCATCGTCAAAGCGACGCTGCGTCCAGTAGAGGTTGCTTGGATCCTCAGTGATGTCCGCTGTCGTTAGCGCGATGTTGCCGCTTGGGAAGTCATCCGAAATGTAACCGCAGACCATGCGGACAGGCGCGACAGGCAGTGCCAGGTTCGTCCACTTGGCGCCGTCCCAGGCAAGCACGTCAAAGGGCAGCGGCGAGATCGCCTTGTCGATGTCTGAGAGAGTCTTGAGTGGCTGATCGTTCATCACCTGAATGGTGCGACCAATCGTGAAGTACTTGTTCGGTGGGTTGTCGCCTTCGGGCTCAAGCACATCAGTCGTCGTCAGAACGACATCGCCTAGCTTCGAGTTCACCGAGGTGACGTTGACCTGCATCGTTGACGGGATCCACTGCGAGATAGGATCCGACCAAGTCAGAACCTGACCATCTTGTGGAGACACGTGCTGGCCATGCTCGTCAGTGTACTCCGTCTGAACGTCAACGAGGGCGTTGATGGAGGTAGTCGAGATGGCCGAGTTGAAGAGCACCAGGAAGTTCGCTTCATTGAAGAAGAGGTGAACGGTGCCTTCCTCGATGTCGTCAGTTGTGAGGACGATGTCGGTACCTGTCTTGCCATTGACTGAGACGATGTACTGAGGAAGCGTGCGATTTGTCCAGTTGCCAGTGCCAAGGTCGAATGACAGTACGTCGCCGCCTGCGCGAACGCCAGTGTACTTGACGTCCTTGATGCCGCTGAGCGGAGTCAAGGCAATGCGGGCATCTGTCTGCGCGTCGGTGTAACCAGGTGGAATGTTGTCGAGCTGGGTCTGGAGGCCGTCGAGAATGTCTGGCAGTGTCGGTGCGGTGCCAACGTCAGTGAGGCCCGTGCGATCGACGGACGTGTAGACCTCATCAAGCTGGGTGAGGTGGGTGCGATCGGCCTTCGCGTTGAGGGCATCTTGCAGACCAAGCACGTCCACGATCTCGTGCGTGTGGACGAGCGGCGCGTAGCGACCATCGTGGTTGTGGTCGATCAGTGCGTAGCGTGCGTCGAACGGCGTGTAGTCAGCGTCGAACTTCTGGTCAAGCTTGTTCTGAATGTCGATGAGGTCGGCATCAAGCTCGCTCTGCAGGTCAGTAACGCTCTGGTTTGTGGCGTCAATCTCAGACTGAAGGTGGTCGAAGCCAGGCTGGATGCTTGCAATCTCTGCCGCCTGCTCAGGCGTGAGCAAGCTCGGCTGGCTTGGGTCTGAAGGCGCGACCGAGATGGTGACAACGCGTTCACCAAGGTCGTTCGTCGTCTCAACGGTCGTGACAGGCGCGGTGCCTGCGATGATGACCTCGTTCGCGGTCTGAGAGTAGACCTGCGGGAACGTCTCAGCATCGATGTTAAGAAGGATCGTGTTGTGGTTCTGGATCGTACCGATGCGGTACGCAAGCACGCCTTGAGGACGTGACGTCGTCAGGCGACCGTACGAGTTGCAGTAGACCGGCTTTCCAAGGGAGTCGCTCCAGTCCCACTGGTCGTAGGTGATGGCGCCGTGTAGTGAGAGGTTGCCAATCTCGTTTGCAGCGAGCGGCTGCTGGATGATACCGACTGGGATCTGGCGCTGAACCAGGCCAGGGTCGCTCGAGGCAGCGGCAACCAGGTTCTCGCCTACGAAGTAGACGAGCGTCATGGCTGGAATGTTCTGAGCCGCACGAACGGCGGTGATGGCGCTTGGTGGAGTCGAGAGAACGCCGGACGTGCCGCTCGTTGTCTTGATTCGAACTGGCGTGTCGGTAGTCAGGAGCTCATCTGCTGACGTGCGGAACGGGCGCAGCAGCGAGTCGAGCATGATGTAGCCCGCGTTCGAGGGAACGTTCAGTCCAACCTGTGAGCCAGCTTCCTGAGGAATGATCTGGCTGCCGATGACTGAACCTGCGAACAACCTGACGCGCTCAACCCACTTGTTGGCAGCGGCCGACCAGACCCGCATCTTGTTCGTGGTCGTGTCAAACCAGTGCTGGTCCTCGACTGCTGGAGGAGGAGTGGCGCCGAAGGTCGGCTCAAGAACGGTGGTACCGTACGAGACAGCTGCTGACAGCAGGTCGATGTCCCAGTAGAGGTACGTCGGTGTGGAACCTTGTACTGGACCCCATGCGGTTGGAACCGTCACGTCAAACGTCTGCAGGTAGTCTGAGCCACCATGAGCAAACGTTGCCGTGACAGGGGTTGGGCTAACGATCAGAGAGATGAAGCCCGGGGTCTGCGATGCGAGCAGGAACTGCGGTGCACCGGTACCGTCCTTGGTGTAGGAGATTAGACCCTGACGGAAGTTGATTCTCATTATGAAGGTTCCTGGTTTGAACCTTCTATTTAGGACCAGGTTAGCTGGTGCCCTTCTCAGTCGTCTTGTCTACGCTAAGAACGTTACCATCAGAATCGAGCGTGGTCTTCGTCGTTTCCTTGATCGGTCCAACATCCTTGCCGCCGTCGTTCGGACCAGGCGGTGGTACCGCAGCTGCGTCCTTGACCGAGGTCTCAGAGTAGTTGTACTTCGCCATCATGAACTTCGAGAAGCCTTCTACACCGCCAACGTACACGAGGTAGATGCCGAAGATTTCAGGAGAGAGGGTGCCTGCAAGGCCCGTCTTCAGAACGAACCATGTCGACGTCAGACCACCGAGCAGCTGGAGAATCTTTGATGTTGACACCTTTCTACCATCTGCGGTGAGCATGTCAGCAAAGTCAAGCTTCTCAGACCTCTGAGTTCTGTAGATGAAGTAGACAATGGCGAGGATGCCAAGAACCAGCGCCAAACTGGCGATGTTCAGGTGATAGCCAAAGACTGTGACGACGCTGGTGTTGAGAGTGGCGGCGACGTTTGCAGCCGTGGAAGCTGCCTGTGCGGCGGCTTGAGCCGCCTGTGTGACTTGGTCGAGGGTTACTGCCAAGATCTGCTCCTATAGTTGATCCGATATTTAGGAGCAGGCAACAAAAAGCCCGCGTAAAGCGGGCGCTATCTAGCCACTAATGCTATTACCCGCGCGCTTAGCGAGGGAGACGGCAGTACGAGCAGGCGGCTCCGGTCTCGGTTCCTGATCCACAGCCCTTGCAGGTGTAGGTGTAGACCCGGGCCGGCTGTTTGGCTCGCGTCTGCACGTATGAGCGGCGGTCCAAGGAGGCGAGGTACGCCAACGTCGCAGCGACGATGAACACGATCCCGAAAGTGAAGACAAAGAGGACCGTCATGGCTACTTCCTGTCGTAGTAGTCGGCGTACTTCGCCGTGATAGTGTTGAGCAGCGCAGCTTCCTCGCCGGTCAGGCCATAGTCACCGCACATGTTCATGAAGTGGTGGTGGCAGCCCTCGAGGTTCACGCAACCCTCGGAGTAGTTCACGATCGCTTGGTTTCGGCACCGCTGCTTGTTCATGGGCGGTACACCTGCCTCGATCTGCTGCTTGAGCTCCTTCTTGGCCAGCTCCACGAGCCGCTTCAGGGCGGGCTCGGGCGTGTAGAGCATCTTCTTGCGCTTCATCGCGCCTCCCGATAGCGGCGAATGCCGTCAGCCGTGATGGCCCCACCGAGAGCGCTGAGGAAGATTGCGGGGTCCATTCGGACCACCGCGTAGAAGTAGGTGCCGATCAGGGCAAGAGCGACACCTGCGATGATGGCGTAGATTGGTTTCATTCGAGGGCCTCTCGTGCTTCGTGACGGAGCTTCTTCATGTACTTCTCCGTGCTGATCTTCCACGAGAGCATCGTCGCGAGTCGGGCTTCCTCCTCGTAAACGCGGGTCACGTAGAACTCACCGCAGTCCTCGTACATGCCGAACGAAGCACGGTCCTTGCGGGCAGACTCGACAGCCTTGGTCTGCGCCTTCAGCTGCTCGTCCATCCACTTGACGATGTCCGAAACACCGTCGGCCTTGGCGCACTTTTCTGCTGCCAAGGCCGACGCGGGAATGTTGAGTTGGGTGGTCATAGGTCCATTATAATCTGCAACCACCCGAAAGTACATCACTGAAGTTGTGCGCGAAGCTCCGTGAAGCCACCGATAGGTTGACCATCCTTCAGGATCTGGGGCATGGTGCGGGCGGTAGGAATGAGAGCGAGAAGCTCGTCACGGGTGATGTCCTCACCCAGCTTCTTCACGGAGAAGGGGATGCCCTTCGTAGTGAGGAGAGCCTTGGCTTGGTCGCAGAACGTGCAGTTGTCTTTCGTGAAAACGGTGTACATGTTGCTCCTTAGAGGGAAGGAAGTTCTTCGTAGTTGATGGTGCTTGTCATGGCACCAAGGACGTAGCTGACGCTCTCGTTTTCCTGGAGCGCAGTCTGCTTCTTGTTTGTGTTGAAGTGCTTGTTGTACCACGGCAGCGGGGTCGACTTGACACGCGTCGGAATCTTGACACCGATCTCAGCAAGCTTCAGTGGAGCTGTGTGATCGACGAAGTCCACCATGATCTTCTCGTTTAGGCCGATCATTGGGCCTTCCTTGAAGAGGTAGCGTGCCCAGTTCTTCTCTTCATCGATGACTGAGATGAGGGCGTCCAGGGTTTCCTTGCGCAGTTCGTTGGCGACTTCACGGAAACGTGGGTCAACCTTCACCAGTTGGTTGATGATGTAGGCGGTCCACTTCGTGTGAAGCGTTTCGTCCTGCAGAATCAGGGAGATGAGGTTGCCTGAACCGATGAAGATCTTGTTCTCGACCATGCCGAGGGACGTCGCGAACGAGACCATGAAGCGAATCGCTTCAAGGCCGTAGGACGCGATGAGCGCCATCCAGATTGCCTTGACGTGGTCATGCTCGGTGACCTCGAGCCACTTCAGCACGATTGCAGGAGCACCTTCTCGCTTGGCCTTCTGGTAGGCGACGATCTTGGAGTTCAGCTCGTGCAAGTGGTTGTAGTGGAGGTCGATGCCTGAGGCCATCTCGGTGATCTCAGAGATGCCGTGAATGGCGTTGAACTGCTCGACTGGGACCTGGTAGATGTTCTTGATGATGTGCGAGTACGACTCGCTGTGGATCTGCTCGAAGGCCGACCACCAGAGGGCGAGGCCCTCCATCTCAGGCACGGACGAGACAGGCGTGAAGATCTGAACAGGCGAACGACCCTGAATGGAGTCGAGCATCGTCTGACGCAGAAGGTTCGACGTGTAGATGTGGCGGGTCGACTTCGATGCTTCCTTGAAGTCAATCTGATCCTTCATCAACGTCACTTCATTTGGCGACCAAAATGCGCCCTTCTGTGTCGCAAGGAACTGTGCCAGCTTTGGGAACGCATACTCTTCGTAGCGCTGAATGGTGACTGGGCCTGCCGGGTCCAGGAACATCTGGCGGTGGGCGTAGTCGGGAATCTTGGTGTAGTCTAGTTGGCTCATTAGAAAATTTCGTCGTTGCTCTCTTCTTCGGTCGTCACGCGCATGCCGGTGTAACCATCTCTCAGCCACAACCGCCATGCGGCGTCGAACGAAAATTCGCCGAGGAAGGCGTCGCTTCGTGTTGGTGAACCCGTGAAGACGACGCAACCCTTTGTCGCGTCGCACACTTTACGGAGTTCGATGTCAAACTCTTCTCTTGTCACAGAACACACGCCTCGCAGTATTCGTCTTCTTCAATCTCGGGAAGCGGTTCAAACTCCACGTGGCTGTCCGTCTTCTCGGCAGACAGGCTGTCAATGAGCGCCTGCTTGTCGACGAGGTGGTAGTAGTTGGACTTGCCGCCCCAGTAGTGGAACAGCATGAGGTTCTTGATCACGAGTGTGACAGGAATCTTGCCTTCAGGGAAGAACTTCGGCGAGTAGAACGTGTCGCACGAGATGCCCTGGTCGGTGTAGGCCTGCAGCACAGCAACCGTCTTCAGGTACTCGATGCAGTCTGGCTGGTCCCACAGAAGCTGGTAGTAGTTCTTGAGCTTCTTGTACTCGGGAACGACTTGAGCGAAGTCACCTGCCTTCGAGGACTTGATCGTGATCAGGTTCTTGACAAAGGAGATGCCGTTCGTGGAGCCGACACCAGAGATGGCGACAGACGAGGACTCAACTGGTGGCAGCGCGATGGTCGTGGCGTTGCGGACGCCGTAGACCTTCATGCGTTCACGAAGCTGCTCCCATGCCAGGTCAGGAGACGGCGTGAAGTCGGTCAGCTCGTTGACACCCTTTGCACGACGTTCGTGAGTGAACACGCCACGACCGTACCAGGTATTGTCAGATTCCAGGCACTTTCCCTTCTCCTGTGCCAGGTCGACGGTGCCTTCAGTCGCGTAGAACGACATGTGCTCCATCCACTTCTTGACTTCAGCAAGGGCTTCCGTCTCACCGTACTTGAGCTTGCGCTTGGCATGCCAGTAGGCGAGGTTCGTGATGCCGATACCGAGCGGCTCGAACTCCTTGTTGTGGAGCTCAGACTGGATGGTCAGGAAGTCTTGGTACTGCAGCAGGTTGTGCAGCATGCGCTGCAGCTGACGCAGTGGACGGCGCATCTCTTCTGGGTGACGGAAGGCTCCCCAGTTCATCGAGCCCAAGGTGCAGAGCGCGATGCGACCGTTCATGTCGTCAACCGTTTGGAAGGCGCGGGTCGGCAGCATGATCTCTTGGCAGAGGTTCGACTGGTAGATCGGGTGGATCGACGCATCGAACGGACCCTGGTTCATCACGTTGTCGATGTTCAGCAGGTAGATGCGGCCAGTTTCACCACGCTCCTTGACGAGCATGTCCTTGAAGACCGTCTCAGCTGGCATCGACTTGGTGCGGAGACCAAGCTTGGCGGCGTTCTTCTCGTTGTACTCGTACAGCTTCTCGAACTCAGCCGTGTCACGGTAGAAGGTCTCGTACATCTCAGGCACTTCGTTCGGGTCGAAGAACGTGATGATGCCCTGCTGCTTCAGGCGACGCCAGAAGAAGGCATTGAGCACGACCGAGTAGTCCATGTGGCGGACGCGGTTCTCTTCGGTGCCTTGGTTGTTCTTGAGGACGATGAGGTCATCGAACTGGTAGTGCCAGATTGGGTACGTGACAGTTGCAGCGGCGTTGCGGATGCCACCCGCCGAGCATGAACGCAGGTCAGCAAACCACTTCTTCAGGAAGGGAATGTAACCGGTGTGCTTGATCTCGCCTTGGCGAATTGGTGCACCCAGCGGACGAAGACGGCTGACGTCAAGACCGATGCCGGCCTTCTTCGAGGCGTAGTCGGCGAGCACCTGACCAGAGGCGAAGATCGACTTCAGCGTGTCGTCAGACTTGATGAGCACGCACGAGCTGAACTGCTTCGTCTTGGTGCCAAGACCAGCGAGGACTGGAGTTGCGAGTGTGAACAGACCGTCCGACGCAGACGCGTAGAACTCCTTGACCCACTTGAGGCGATCCTTCTTCTCGGCGTGGAAGGCAGTTGCAGCGGCCACCATGTAGCGGACCTGTGGAGATTCAACGACCTCACCTGTCACGCGGTTCTGGACGAGGTACTTCTCGATGAGCTGGTCAACTGCCGCGTAGGGCATGAGCTCATCCTTCTCGTGGTCGATGTGGCGCTCGAGGTGATCCCACTCCTCTTCCGTGTACCACACGAGAAGGTCAGGTGTGTAGAGCTTCTTCTCCACGTTCTTCTTGACGATCTCGTACAGGCGCGGTGGCTGGTACTGACCGTAGACGTCCTTGCGGAGCATCGTGATTCGCTGCTTACCAGCGGCGAACTGGTAGTTGACGTTGCCCACGTCAGGGTGCTCTGTCTCATCGATCAGGTCGACCATCGAGCGCAGTGCAATCTCGTCCAGCTTACGAGTCGTCATGCCCTCGTGAAACTGTGCTTGAGCTGCCATCTCGATCATCGATGGCGAAACGTCTGCCACTCCTTCGCAGACCTTGGCAATTTGAGCTTGCCACTTTGCAAGATCGAAGTCGACCCTGCTGCCGTCACGCTTGACGACTGTTTTTGTTTGTTCCATTGAGAAAATTCAGTTGGTTGTACATAGCAGTGCTTGACAACCAATAAGAATATTGTAACTTAGCGGCGTCAAGACACGGAAGCAACAACAGGTGCCGCAGCACCCGTTTTGCGATTGAGTTCTTAGAAGCCTGGACCCGTCGTCCAGGCACGAACCTCGGCTACACGACGCAGCCAGCCGGCAAGGTACCTAGCTTGGGAAGGATTGTTGACGACGATGTTGCGGTAGAACTGTTCACGTTGGTCGCAGATGCGATTGCAGACCGTGATGTCGTTCATGCCATTCGTCTTGGCGAGAGTGACAGGACCTACGACACCATCAGGTGTCACGCCAACTGCACGTTGAAGGAACATGTTCTCGCGCCGAATGCCGTGATTGACTGCACCGTCGAAATGAAGGGCAGCAACGCGGTCATGAAGCTTGTCGCACTGCGCGGCAAGCCAGTAGCGGATGAAGTAGACGGACTGAGCTTGAGCCCACGTCAGGTCCGTAATGTCAAGGTCAGGGTTGCCTGACTTTGCGACACCGAACTTCGTCTCACCGCCGTTGTCATTGGGGTCGTTCGTGTAACCCACCGCGCGGCGATGGGCGTACGTATCGATCAGCCCCTGCGGAACAGCTGGATCATTCACATTCCAGAATCCACCAACCTCATACTTCATGACGTTGTTGATTGCTTTTTGAAATGCGATGCTGTAGGTCATGAAGGCTCCGTCACGTTTGTAAATACTGAGGAGACTATTTATGGATAAGATATATGCATGCTCACCGAGACTATCAAGTGTACTTCCTAGAGCACCCGCTCACGCATGAGGTTTTCTATGTCGGAATGGGTCGGCCGGGTAGGGTTTCATTTCACGCCAAGCACGTTGCGAACGGTGGTGTCATTAAGGCCAACGACGTCAAAAGCCAGCTCATCAAGGAAATTCAGGTTGAAGGTCTCGCTGTTCGTGAGCGCATTCTACATGATGGTATGAGCAAGCAAGAGGCGTCAGACAAAGAGCGCGAGTACATCGCAAAATTTGGTCGGCTCGATCTTGGAACAGGTCAGCTCACAAACAAGACAAGTGGTGGAGCTGGATCGCGCGATGTGATTCGAACAGATGAGTGGCGTGCTCATCAATCAGCTTCCTTGAAGATTGCGCAGAATCGACCTGACGTGAAAGCGAAGAAGAGCGCTGCACAGACAGGGAAGAAACGAACTCCTGAACAGATGGAGCGAATTAAACAGAGCCGCCCTGGCATTGCCGAGAAACCTTCTAAGCAACGTCAGGGCGGTGGAAACCCGGCGGCTAAGCCGTGCATCATTGATGGAGTTCTCTATCCTTCTGGAAAAGACGCCGCGATTGCTCTTGGCGTCGATCCTTGGAAGCTAAAGAAGCTCTTCAAGGTTGAGCGGCCTTAGGTCAAGATATCTGGCAAGCTCAGCAAGTTGTTAATCACAGACTTGTCAGCCTCCGTGATCAAGAAGGGATGACCATTTCGCAAATGGCGAGCAAGCACCGGCGTCTTGTTGCCCCAGATATCTGAGGTAAAGAGCGACCACTCTCCCTTTTCAATTTGCTCTGCAGCAAACTCTTTTGGGAAAATGTAACCGCCTGGATGAAGACGGACAGAAGTGATGTAGCGATAGGCACCATTATGCGCCCACGCTTTTCCAGTAGCGACTACTTGATAGGATTGCATGAATCCTCCTTGTGTACAGGTTAAGGCTGCCTAACAAGGATGGGGTTCCAAGCCCAGAGCTAAGTCGGCCAGGTCAATGTGTACAGAATTGGCCTGCCATATTTACTGAGCTCTTAACCCAAAATATCGCCCACAGTCCTACCGCCAATGAATCTCACAAGATCATGGGGGCCGCACACAATCCCATAGAAAATGTCACGGCCGTGTGAGCGCTCTGGACCTGTGGGGTGGATCATTGCAGAGCCCTTTGGAATCATCGGGTGAATGCACGACGCCTTCTCCTTGAAGTCGACGACGTTCAGCTTCGTCGTGACGAGCTTGCTATCATCTGGTGAAAAGAGCAGGATGTCGTGTTCGAAGGTGGCGCAGGCGGTGACGGGGATCGTGTCGATCGTGTACGTCTCCTTGTCAACAGCGACGAGGGACCACGAGGTCGGCATTTCGATCTCGAGGTTCTGCACTCGGATCTTCATGGTCGGTCCGATGGTTTCCTCAAGGTACTCGAGTGCCTCGAGCTTGAAGTCCATCATGTGACCTGAGAAGGTCCAGAAGTGGGTGACACCCATCGGTGAAGTGATGGAGTCGACGATGTATGGCCGTGAGACCTCAGAGAGTAGTTGCATTTGGTCCAAGTAGTTGTTGTAGCTCGTCTCGATATGCGTAGTCGCCTTTGCCTATCGATGACTCGCGAAGATCTTTGAAATAACGCTCACCCCTGAACATCAACTCCTCATTGACCATCTCGATGCAGATGTAAAGAATGTTGTCGTCGTGCTCCTCGCACAACCTCTTCTCATTGAGGGTTTGTTCGAAACGGTCACCGCCCCGATACTTTAGTTTGATGTCTACCGGTCGCGACAACAAATGCCCATCAATATGAGCAGTTGCTGGTGACCAGGCAGCGGAACGTTCACACTTCCAACCTGCCGTCGAGAGACGCTTAAACGCGGCAAGTTCTCCTACTACACCGTAGATGCAATCAACGAGATGATCCTCTTCTGTTCGGCGGCCGCCCGTTGCAGTGTTTTGGAAGATCTCAAGAGCCTCGTCTTGTGCTTCTACCGACTGTGCGAACTTCCAGAAGTAATCTGTCAGCTCCTTGTCTACCACGTTGTAGATGATGGGATGAGTCATAGTAGATTGTAACAAAGATTGTTACAGCTTCTTGAACTTAGACAGGACGCCGTGCATCGCGTCGAAGGCCTTCGCGGCGTAGGGCGAGACGTTGTCCATCATGAGGACCTCTCGGTTGATCAGCTGGTCTGCCGCCTTCTCAAGCTCGGCCAGAACTCCTTGGAGCTTCTCCTTCTCAGGATGACTGATGAAGAGGGCCGTCAGGAGGATCTCAAGACCCATGATGTTGCCCCAGTTGTCGAGGGTGCGGCGCTCTAGCTCAACCGCGATTTCTTCTGGGGTCATGGTGTCTTCCTCAGGTGGCGGTAGACCGGCGTGTAGAAGTTGGAGCGCATGCGCATGGCGATCTCGTAGAGACGGTGCTTGCGAATGCCTTCTTCTCGGCTTGCGTCGTAGCTGAGCTGACGAGCAATTGACTCAAGGAACTCGGTGTCTTCAGTCAGGTATTCTTGTTGTGTCTTCATAGCTTGTACTTCACCAGCTTTGACACTGGGTACTTTGCCTCCTTGTAGTACTTGTTGCGCTCGCGGAAGTGCTTCTTGCTCCACTTGAGCTTGGAGTGCACGTCGACGAGGTGCACGCGTTCCTTGTCATGGCCCTTACGCAGGCCGCGACCGATCGACTGGATGCAGCGGATAAACGCCTTGCCGGCATCGATCATGATTTCACAGAAGATTCGATCGATCGAGATACCTGTTGAAGCAATGCCGAAGGTAGCGATAACAATGAGGTCATCACGCTTCTCAAACATGGAGTACCATTCAGCCCGAACATCCGTGTCATCCGCGCCGTAAAGGAAGACGGAGTCCTTGATGAGCTTCTGGAGCTCCTTGCCTTGCTTGACCGAGTTGACCAGGACCAGAGTATTTCCGTACTGGGCTGCCTTCGCGATGATGAGGTCAGCGAGGAAGTCAAGGCGGTCTGGGGAGCGGTTGAGGAAGGCCTTCTCAGACGAGTAATCAGGGAACTCTTCGTCGACGTCGTCTTCAATCTCCACTGGTTCAATCTCAAGTTGCGCGAGGTACCCGCGTTCCATGAGCTCGGCTGCTGTGATCGAGAAGAGTGTTTCACCGATGGATCCTTTCAACGTCATCTTGTCGATTTCCGGCTTCGGCATGGTGCCAGTGAAGCCGAAGCGGTAGGCGATGGCCTTGCCGTGGACGTTGATGAGGTCACCAACAACCTTGGCCTTGGCACCGTGGGCCTCATCGACGATGACGCACTTGAACTCGTTCATCAGCGATGGGTTGTTCTGCAGCGCCTGCCACGTGGCGATGACCGTCTCGTGGTAGATGTCCTTCGTCGAACCTGAGTAGATGCCAACGTCGAGCAGACCAAGGCGAAGGGTCGCAGCAGTCTGGACCACGAGGTCATCAGACGGAACGATCACGAGGGTCTTGATGTCGGCGCGGTTCATGATGTCGCACAGGGCCGCGACCATCCAGGTCTTGCCTGAACCCGTGGCAGCAAGCACGAAGCCGGACTGCGCGTTCAGGCAGCAGTTCACTGCCTCTACCTGGTAGTCGCGAAGCTCAACTCGCAGCGCCATCTCAGGTTGTTTGCGGATGAACCAGTCCTTGTCCATTCGCTCCGTGATCTGCTTCACTGGGGCTCGGGTGTCCACGAGGTTGATGTCGTAGCCCCAGGATTCCAAGTACGGCACAACATCATCGAGCAGGCGGTGGTAGATCTTGCCTGTCTTCTCCTCGAAGAAGCGCACCTTCCCATCCCAGCGGCCGAGCTTGTAGAGGGGCATGAAGAACGCCCCCTCCACCATCAAGGCGAACTTGTTGCTCAGGAACTGGGCGTCAGGGGGCGTGAGCCCCAAGACGTTACAGAAGACCTCGTCGCGAACGGTGATGTTGCAGACCTTGCTCACAGCACCTCTTCGAACTTGAAGTGACGCTCAAGGTTGTGCTTCTTGACGTACAGGTAGAAGTTGAACGACGACTGGTCCGCGTAGCTGGCAACTGCGACCATGATCTTGAAAAGATCCATGGCAGGAGCGCTGTAGTCCGGAGTCAGGACGAGGTCGATGCGGGTACCGTCTTCGGTCATGGAGTCGATGACGAGAGGTGGAAGCTCTGGGTCCATGGAGTAGGCCACGTCTTCCTCCATGAGCTCATCGTCACCCACGTAGATTGAACTCGTCACCGTCATGGTGTTGGAGTAGCCGGCTGGCGGGTACATGGCACCGGCGGCGGCTGCTGCAACAGTAGTGTTCACTGAGCCGATGCCGATGCTGCCACCTGAGACGACGGTGCCCACCGCTGGGTATCCACCATGAATCGGAGGGATCGAGTTGCCTGGCAGCGGACCAGTTGTCGGGCCAGCGGTAGGCCCATTCGTTTGTCCAGCTGTTGAAGAGTTCTGCGGCCAAACTGTGCCGCTTGCTTGTGAGATAACGGGCGCGAAGAGGGTGACGCCGCCGCTGACGTTGACGTCACCAGCCACGTTGAGGTTTCCAGTCATCGTGCCACCTGACAGCGAGAGGTAGTCCGACCCCAGTGAGATGTGACCTGTCTTGCCATCTACGCTGTGGACCACATTGGTAAGATGCTCGGTCAAGCACGTGTCAATGTCATTGACGAGCTGGTCAATGCCTTGACTGAATTCGGTCTCCATCTTTTGAACCTTGGAGTCGATGAGGTTGATGATGTCTTGGTCTGTCATAGTTCTACGTCCTGTAGTTCGGCGACTCGAAGCTTCGTGATGTTGCCGCACATCCAGCCCATCTGCTTGAAGCACTCGACAATGTCGTCTAGGTTTTGGTAAATGAGGGTCGCCTCAATGATCAGTTGATTGAGTTCGACCATGTCCTTCTCACCGTTGATGTAGGTGGTGGCCTCTCGAGCAGGAAGGGCTCGCTGTCCTTGCGCGTAGTTCTTTGTCAGACGCGACTCGATCTTGTTCTTGTAGTTCTCAAGCCACTTGACAACTTGCTTCATCTCAGCAGCACGCAGCGAGTACTCGCGCTGGTGGTAGGGGAGGTTGCGCATGACAACCTCGAGGTGCATTCCTTCCAGCTCGAAGAGAGGCTCGGCATTCTTGACGTGCCGTTCATAGTTCTCGAAGATAGCCGGGAGTTGGTCTCCCAGCTTGTCCTCTTCAAGCGTGAGGAGAAAGCTCACTCGTCATCTCCGTCGAAGTTGAGTTCCTCGATTGAGTCCTCATCTTCATCGATGAGTTCGACGTCAATCGTGCTGAACTCGGATGCCATCTTGTCGGCAACCACATAGCTGCCGATGCGCTCGGCCAGCTCATGCGCTGCGTCGTAGTCCTTCGCCTTGGTGACGAAGGTGAGAGAAATTGCGAACGTTGGCTTTGCCATTATTCTTGTCCTCGATTTGAAATGATGAACTCTCCAGTGAGGTAGTCAAAGTCTACAGACTGACCAGCTAGAAGAGTGACTGTCGTGATGTCGGCAATAACCAGCGGCACAGTTGATATTGTACTATCTTGAGCTGTTACACTCTCGTTAGGAATCAGGTCCACGTGTGCGCCAGCGGATCCGCTGCCAGAAGCCTGGATGCGAAATGCCTTGCCATCATCCAAGAGCGTAAGGATCTTGGACCTAGCAGATAGAGTGATGTTCATGGAAAGAGAGGGGCGCGAGGCCCCTCTTGGATTACTCTTCCGAGTCGGCTGCCTTGCTCTTCACGAGCAGGCTGTTTTCGTCAATCGCTTGACGCAGTGCCTTCATCAGCTTGCCTTGAGAGGTGAAGACTTCCGTCTTCAGCCCTGCCTTGGCTGTCGGTTCAACGCCAAACTTGCTGAGGCCACCGTCGTCAGGCGTCGTCAGCACGAAGCCGCCGTGTACCAGCTGGATGGTGATTTTGGATTCGGTCATGCCATTTCCTTTTCGTCTTGGTCGACAACATCGTCGAGTGCTTCAAGATCGACTTCGGGTTCGCCACGCGCGAGCATTGGCTTGCAGGCAGGATGCTTCAGCAGCTTCAACGCGATCTCATCGTTGAAGTCCTTCTCCTTGAACTTGATGTGTTCGCCATTCACTTCAGCGACCCACATCAGCTTCTCACCAGGCTGTGTGCCCTTCTTGATGACGCCATCGGCTTCCAGCAACTCGAGCAGACCCGACGTCGAGGACATGCCTCGATTGTACGGAACCTCGAGCTCGACCTTCGTGCCAAGCTTTGCGAAGCGAGACTTGTAAGTCTCGAAGCGCATGCGAACACCAGTGACCTCGCCTTCTTCCTTGAGCTTCAGCTTCGTGATGATGCCGATGATCGAGGAGGAGAACTTGGTGGAGTTCGTGATGGCCCATGCACCGTCGCCCATCATGATGTCCTGAGGATACACGTGGTCGGTGATGAGGAGCTTGATCGGCAGACGACCGAGCTTGCCCACTGCCAGTCGCAGCATGGCCTTGCGGCGCTTTGCGAGCTGACCTTGGTCACCCTTGATGACGCCCTTGTCGTAGTTCTCCATTTCGGTGGAGGACGAGAGCATGGCGAGCGAGTCGATGACGATGAGCGTCTTCTGAGCGTCCATGTTGTCCTTGCCGTACTCCTTCTGGTAGCCAGTGAAGTACTCGGACAGGATGCCGTTCACGTCTTCGATCGTGGCGACCGAGAGGTACGTGAGAGCTTCTTCGGACACGTCAACACCGATCTTCTGCAGGTAGTCAACGTCGATGGCGTGCTCAGAGTCCAGGAACAGGATGTGGTAACCCTGCTTCTGTGCTTGAAGCGCGATGTTCGAGGCGATGAACGACTTGCCTGATCCAGATGGACCAGCGAAGAGCGTGATGCGACCGAGGGGAACGCCCTTGAGGTAGTCGCCGGAGAGTGCGCGGTTCAGGGCGTAGTTGCCCGTGCTCAGCCACTCTTCGACGGTCTTGATGCCAACGCCGACTGAGTCGAGCTTAGCAACAGCCTTCTTGAAGTCTTTGAGGAACTTGAGTGCCATCAAACCTCCTTTGCTACAGGGTTCTGGCCTTCGGTAATACCGGGGCCGCCCTGAGCGCGGCGCGAACCACGCAGCGCTTGACGTGTTGATTGCTCAGGATACGTCTTGCCGCGGGCATTCTTGCCATACACTTTGGAAAATTTCATTGTTGCTCCTTAGAGAAAGGGCACAAGGCCCTTTCGATCAGTACTGCTTCTCGTCTTCACCAGCGGCTTCAGCAGCCTTCTGGGCAGCAGCGCGTGCGCGGAGCTGTTCAACGACGGAGAGCTTCTTCTCGCCAGTGGCTTCAGCAGGAGCCGGAGCTGGTGCAGGAGCTTCATCACCTGCGACCTTGGCCTTCGGAGCCGAGACAGGAGCTGGCGCTGGTGCCGGCTTGTCTTCACCTTCCTTGGCGTCCGTGTAAGCAGCGCCCGTCTGGTCAGCAAGAAGCATCGCTTCCAGGACCTCACGCGAGACGCGTGGCGTACGGTACTGCTTGAGGTCGTACAGGTTGAGGGCCTCGATGACGTCATCAGCGACGTCGGTCTGCTTCGGTGCGAAGCTCGAGGTGCCGTAGTCGGCGTACTCGCCCGACTTGGTCTTCTTGATGCGGAAGTTGTAACCGCCCTTGAGCTCGAACGGAGCTTCCTCGAGGTCACCCGAACCGAAGGCCGAGTTGATCTGTTGGAAGATCTTCGGGCCGAACTCGATCAGCTTCACGAGCTGCTCTTGATCGTGCTCGATCGGGGTGTCGATCACCAGCGCTTGGCCGATGTAGCTCTTCTTGCGGTAGTACTTCTTGCCCAGAGCCTGATTGTGGTCTGGCGACTTCTCGTCGTAGTACTTCTGGGACAGTGCGCAGATTGGGCAGTCTTCGCCGTACATCTTCAGGCAAGGGACCTTCTCGCGCTTACCGTTGATGGTGAGCTCGTGCGCCAGGTTTTCCACCAGGAAGCCCAGTGAGTTGTCCTCGTCTGCGTCAGGGAGAAAGCGGATAACGGAAACGCTATCCACAGGCGCCTTCCAGAAGTTGAAGAACAGCTTCCACGTTTGGTTGCCGCTCGATTCACCGGAGGTCTTCGATGCGAATGCTGCTGCGATGTCAGCGAGATTTTTCTTGGCCATGGTCTAAAACCTTTCAAAGTTACAAATGATTGCAAAGCGCTGCTCTCTTTTGGCAGCGTGGTATTTATAGGGTTTCCCCGTGCTTGCAACCTACGCAGTTAAGTGTACTTAACCGGAATAATGATTGTAACATTGAGCCACTAGAACTCGACCTGACTTAAGGTCAAGCATCTAGTTTCGGCAGGACCAGGCAAGAAAAAGGGCCCGAAGGCCCTTGAAGAATGTCGAAGGAGGATTAGTACTTGAGCTTCTTCTTTTCGCGGCGTACTGGCGCCTTCGGTTTCTTCTCGACGTGCGGCCGCGTGGCGAGGATTGCCTTGACTCGCCTGTTGAACTTGTCATAGTCGGACTCGACAATTTCCCCGTCCTTCCAATCACGGTCGTAGTCAAACGAGCGGGACTGGCGGAACAGGGCGAGGAGGTGACGGTCCCCCAGCTTGTTCAGCTGTTCGTCCGTCATCACCATTGCTTCTGCGAAGGTTGTCATCTTGTCCTCACTTGTCCAGCGGAATGATCTCGAACTCGTCCACCTCAGAGCCGACCCACGGCGTCTCCAGCTGCATCGCGATCTGGTGAACTCGGTAGTCAGGAACCGCCTTGTCACCACGCGACCGCTGACGCCGCTTGGCCTCGCTCTCGGAGATGAAGAACTCGACCGACGTCACCATGAAGCCGCGCTGCTTCGCCTCGTTGATCAGCTTCGTCCGAGCCTTGCGACCCTGATTCATCTTGTCAACGATGACATCCTTGCCCGACCCCAGCGCGGCGATGAAATCGGCCTTCGCGTACGCGTCGAACTTCGAGCGCGGGTCCAGGTGGCAGAACTTCCAAGCAACGTCGTACCGCTCCTTGATGGACATGTTCTCCCACGCCTGCCAGTCGACCTCGTTGAAGTTCTCCATGGCGTACACCACGCGCAGCACGTCTTCCTCGTACACGACGAAGCGGTTCGGCTGATCGTTCATCAGCTTCTTGATCCACGTGGACTTGCCAGCGCCCGTGATACCGACCGGAACCACCAGCACCGGCTGACGTCGCTCGTGACCATTCAGGATCAGCTGCACTTCCTCGCCCGGCTTCTTGATCGCCTTCAGCGAACCCTTCACGTGGCGCAGCTTGTCGAAGCGCTCGCGCGGATTGATCGGCAGAACCGGCAGCGGGGCGAACTCCGCGATCCAGTCCTCGACGTTCTGCAGCTTCGTCGGCATGTCGTCAGAGATGCGACCTGCCGCGTCGGAACGCAGCATGTCGAAGTAGCAGTCGTCGAACTCGCCCAGCGAGTGAGCGATGTGGGAGCGCAGCGCGATGCGCTTGTCTTCCTTCTTCAGGCCGTACGGCAGGTGGTGCTCGATCGCCACCTTGATGGCGCGCAGGTCAACCCACGAGAAGCCTTCCTTGAAGAACAGCTCACGCAGCGAGTGGTGATCGCACATGAACGACATGAACTCGTTCGCCGAGATCGGCTCATGGCCGGCGTAACGACGGTAGAACACGCCCGGCTCTTCCTTCTTCTCCAGCGTTTCCTCCGCCTCCGGCTTGCCGAAGTCGTGGAACAGCAGGCACATTCGCGTGAACGTGTTCTGACGCGCCGTACGGGCGTGGGCGAACGTCTTGTTGTAGTGGGCGATCGTCATCTCCGTGTGAACGGCCACGTTGGCCTCACGGTGCCACGGCGAGGCCTCGACGGTGTTCACCATCACCTGCCAGCGCGGCGTCCACTTGACGCGCTCCAAAAACTCTTCGAAAAATTCCATCACTTTCCCTTTTTCTTCGGCTTCCAGTTCTTCGGGGGCCAGGGCCACATCGGTTGTTCTTGCTTCTTCGCCATGTCAGACCCCCAGCTTGCGGAGATCGCGTTCGAAGTGGCGGAGCTTGCGACGGCCGCTGTAGCGGTACGGCTTGCCACCGCAGTCCTCGTACCACTTGTCGACGTAGCGCTTGCGGTTGTCCTTCATCACAGGCTCCTTGGTTGTATGAATCCATTATACCACAGAACCTGTATTTAGGCCCAAAAGACCCACAAAATAGTTGCGATGGTGAGGCCAATCACCACCCACTTCACGGAAGATCTACCACGTATTCGTAGTTCTCGATTCGACCGACCTTACGTGCCACGAAGGCGCGCATGCCAGCGACGAGCGGACTCGCGTCATCGAACTCGTGGTTGCCGCAGATCGCCCAAGCGTACAGCTGGTCTTCTTCCTCGGGGTCCGAGTAGTTGAGCGAGATGCGTTCTCGATGGAGGACGGGCCCCGCCCATTCCCAGTTCGTGCAGTACGGGTCAGGAACGATCGAGCACTCGAACGCCATGTCGTCCTCGGTGTCGGTGACCATGACACGGAGTCCGTCCTCGCGCCGCACGACCTTGAGACCCATTGCGAGCATGACTGCGGCGTTCAGGTCGCGGCCACCGAGTAGGTTGATTTTGTACGTTGGCATGATCAGTCCAGTCGAGAGAAGGCAGAAACCTTCAGGCCGTACGAGCGGAGAATTTCTGCGAAGACCTTGGCGCCAGCTTCTTTCGCGCTCATGTCCTGCGTGGGATGGCCCGAGGGGTTCCAGATCGTGTAGCCGCCTTCGAAGTCGTCGGTCTTGCCCATCTTGATCTCCTTCATCACCTTGATGAACTGACCACGAGCGGGGCGAATCTTGACCCACGCGAAGCCGCAGTTGAACGGGTGTTCGCCGTACTGCTGGATGTAGTTGCGCGTGGCCTCGGCGGCCTTGAGCTCCGCGTTGCGGAGGATCGTCTTGATGTCCGCATCGGACAGCTTGACCTTCTTCATGTTCTCGATGGCGCTCATGTCACGTCCTATAGAAGAACTTCACGGTGACTCCCGAGTACGGCATGTCACGGGAAGCCTGCATGAAACGGGCCTCGTGGCCGTGCGGGCCGATGATGTCGTTCAGCCGCTTCACGTACTCCTCGCGCTGTGTCCAGTGCTCGCGCGGGTTCATGCCCTCAGGCCCGTAGTCCACCATCGTGCTGTACGCGTACCGCGCCGCAGCAGCGATGTCTTCAGGAAGCTTTGCGTGGAGCCAGCGTTGGAAACCGTTCTCGATGTCCTTCTCCACGTCGGTGGGGGTGCGCTGCTTCAGCTGCAGCGCTTCTTCCAGAGAGATCATGTCACTTCCTTATTGCGACGGGCAGGTCGAGGTGCGAACCACGCATTTCGTCGAGGTAGGCCTCGAAGCTGCCGAGCTCTCGTTCGAAGGCATCGACCAAGTGCGCCGCGAACTGGTCACGCGTCATCTGGTCGGGATGGCCGATCTTCAGGAGTCGCTGCGCGATCACGAACGTGCCGCGAACCTCGGCGTCCTCTTCCTTTTGGCCAGCAGCCCAGTCGACGAAGCCGATCGAGCCGATGGTAAACTTGAGTGCGCGTGCCATCAGAGCCTCGCAGTCTGGATCGTGACTCGCGTGTAGTCGTTGGCGTACTCGAAGGTGCGCTTCTCGACGATGCCGAACGTGTCACCGATCTTGATTGTGTCGCCGATGTCAGGCACCGGAGCGAAGCCGCCCGGCAAAATCGTCGAGTTCACCAGGACGGTGTCCTGGTGCTTGATGATGATTTGGGTCAGCATGTTAGAAGCTCGGGTTGCGTTCGTCGTGGTGGCCGCTGATCATCCAGAAGCCGCGGCCGGTTTGGCGCCAGGCGCCGGATTCCTTGTAGCGGCGGAACTTGGCGCCGGTGTCGGTCGTGATCTGCCACGTCGGAGTGATCTTCACGATCGTGCCGCAGGGGTAGGAGTCGCCGTTGAAGGACTTGGAGACCTTGTCGCCGACCTTCGGGGCTTCCTGCACGTCGTAGCGCGGGGAGGTGCTCTCACCGGCGTCAGTGGCCAGGTAGATCGTGCCGAACTTCTCGGTCAGGATCTGTGCGAGGGTCTGGGCGTACGCGAAAGACTTGATGTCGTTGCGATTGATCCAGCCGTCGACGCCGCCCTTCGGGCACCAGGTGCCGTCCTTGGGGAATTCGGACGTGACTTCGACGGGGAAACCAGCTTCGAGTCGAATGTGCAGCATGAGAGGGTCCGTGTGGGTTGGTATGAATCCATTATACACCAACCTGAGCGGAGGTGCTCAACTGTTACACTTCGTCCTTCGGGCGTGGGCCTAGCTCCAGCTCGATCTCAAACTCCGTGTAGCCTTCAACCCACATTGTGTTGGCGGCCATGTCCCACTGCATCGAAGGAGTGTAGTGGAACCACGACTTGAGTGTCTCCCAGATTTTAGTCCATGTTGGCAATGACATCGCGCAGAGCTCCAATCTCCTGTGCCTCAGCTGTCATGAGCTCGAAGAGAAAACCGAAGTGGCGCAGGCCAATTGAGAGCCGAACGGCGGTGTTCAGCTCCTTGTACTTCTTCAGCTTCGTATCAAGAATGACTTGAAGAGTCTCCTTAGGTGTCACTCCCATTCCTCAGCCATGGCCTCGCGTCGGGCCTGTTTCTCGAGAACGAGCTGCTGCTTCTCTGTGAACGTGTCCCAGATGGCGCGAACGTCCTTCGAAATGTAGTTGTGCCAGTTGTGAAAGCGAGCGTCGCTCCACACGATGGAGTCACCAGACTTTTCCTCGGGGTCGAACGCGACCGTCATGATGCGCTCGAGGATGGTGATGTCCGTGTTCATCAGCTTGAGGGCTAACTCACGGGCTTGATCCTGATAAGGCTCGAAGCAGGTGTTGTAGAGCTGGATTAGCGTGGCGAGCTGCTCCTTCTTGATTCTGCAGAGGTTCTGCAGCTCGAGGCGATTTTGCTTCTTCACTTCTTCGCCTCCTCAGCCCAGCGGTCGCGTTCTGACTGGCGAATCTTGCCAGCTCGACCGGCCTTTGACCAGTCGTAGGTGCTGCCGTCAGGCGTCTTGCCGTCAACGACTGCGTCGACACCAGGCTTTCCGACGTGGTCGCCGTGCTCCGAGGAGTACGTGACGTGATGGTGACCGATCTTCCGCATGCCCTCCATGAACTTGAGGGCCGTCGTCAGCTCGTTGTCGTTGAAGGGCGTTGCGTACGGTTCACCCGTCTCGCAGCTGATGTGGTAAACAATGATGCTCATAGGTCCCATTATAACATGGAACCCGCAAACAGGTTAAGCAAACATTGCGAACATGTCAGGCCGATAGATGGCCGTCGGTGTGTACGTGATGATGATGCCGCCTTGGCGACCTGCACCCGCTGAGATGGCCTGTGATGTGCCGCCGGTGCCAGTTGCGTTACCACCGCCACCGCCACCGAAGCCACCACCAGCACCGCCAGTTGCGGTTGAACCGCCTACGGCACCACCGCCACCGCCACCAGGATTGTTACCACCTGAGCCGGCGCCGCCGTTGAAACCCTGACCACCTGCACCACCACCACCACCACCGTTGGAACCGGCACCACCAGCTGCGTTCGTGCCGCCTGCACCGGCCGTTTGGCCAGAGATTGCACCACCGTTACCGCCCTGGCCTGAGACGCCGTTGCCGCCGTTGCCGCCGACAGTGGTGCCACCAGCGCCGCCGCCACCACCGCCACCACCGTTGGTAGTGTTACCGCCACCAGAACCACCCACGCCACCATTGCCGTTACTAGAACCGGCGCCACCACCGCCACCACCGCCAGTTACAAGAGCGGTTGAGCCCGATTGGCCAAGACTGCCTGCGCCACCGCTACCACCATTCGCTGTTGTACCAGTGCCACCAGAACCTGGGCTACCACCAGTGCTAGATTGTGTGGCGCCAGTGCCACCGCCTGCAGAATACGTCGAGAAAGTTGTCGTGCCGCCGTTGCCTGCTTGAACGAGTGTGGAAGAAGCGGTGTTGTTTTGGTTGACACCTGCAGAACCAGCGCCACCGATCGAGTAAGAGATCGTTGTGCTTGCACCTGGGTCGAAGTTCGTGATCTTAGTGTAACCACCACCGCCACCACCGCCACCAGCAAAGTGAGGAAGGGCTGTCTTGCCCCAGCTACCTGCACCACCGCCACCGCCACCGATGAGCTCGACGGTGTTATTGTTCGGGTCAAAGTCGGACGGTACCGTCCAAGAAGATCCTGAGGTAAGAACGATTGTAGTCATATGGGTTTAGACCTGGGCAGTCGCGATGATGTCCCAGAGAGATGCGAATGAATTGTAGATCATGCCGACGTAGAGGCCCTTGCCAGCGCTTGTTGCAGTTGGAAGGGTGAGACCACCAACTGCGCGGTAGATTGCGTTCCACGTGATCGTGCGTGAGGTGCCGTTGTCCGAGATCAGAAGCATCATCTTCTGACCAAGAATTGGCGTGCCTGATGGTGCGGCGATCGTGAAGTTCTGTGCCTGACCCGTCACGGCGTAGAAGTCAGACGTGTCGCCCGGTGGCGTGATCGTTGCCTGATTCGTGGCCGTCGTTGCCTTTGGCAGGAGGCGCGCCTTGACAGAGGTACCCGTGATTGTCGTGCCGCTCACTGCGCCTGTCGATGCAACAGACGTTGGTGTGATGTCACCAAGCGTCAGCGTGATCGATGGATTGGTCGTGGCCGAGGCAACGGTACCAGAGATGCCGTTCGCTGTTACAACTGCAACAGACGAGACACCGCCTGGAGGAGCTGCCCACGTGTTGTCACCACGGAGGAACGTAGTCGTTGAGGCGGTGCCAGAGGAAGCAAGACGCGCAAGCGGAACTGTGCCGCTCGTCAGGTTCGTTGCGTTCAGGTTCGAGAGGTCAGCAGATGCAGGCGCGACCCAGTGTGGAACAAGACCAGGACCTTGCGACGTGAGCACGTAGCCCGAGACGCCGACTGAGCTGTTCACCGAGATGGTGCCAGTGAGGGTCAGGTTTCCAGTGCTAACCGCAGTTGGCGTGATCGTGCCAAGAGACAGCGAGATGATGGGTGACGTAGGATCTGAGATATCGACAGACGTGCCGATACCGTTGCTTCCGTTCACCGTAAGGTTCGTGACACCTCCCGTACCAACGGTACCCCAAGCAGTGCCATCGAAGACATTCAGGCCAACGCCTGTCTTGTAGAAGAGTTCGCCAGCAACGCTTGCAGAAGGCAGTGTCGAGCCGCTTGCAATCGTGAAATTGGTGGCGGCTGAGGTGCCAAGAAGTTGAATACCGTCTGTGAGCATTGTCCAAAGTCCTTAGTACGTGGTTGCCATCGCAGCACCAGCTGTGCCGAGAGGAACGCACTTCCAGGCGGAGCCTGTGTAGATCCAAAGCTTGTTGTTCGTCGTGTCGTACACGAATGGAACAAAGCCAGACTTTGCTGTCGGCGCGCCAGAAGGAGCGCCTGCCATGGCAGGCATGTAAGGGAAACCACCGAAGGCTGCCGTTGCTGGAGAGCCAACACCGAGGGTGAGAGCACCTGCCTGTGAACCACCGGAGCCCGCGCCTGGAGTGATCGTGATGTCACCGCCGATTGCGTTACCACCAGAGCCACCAGCAATGGTGACAGAACCACCAACACCTGCAGCGCCGTTACCGGCCTGGAGCGTGGCGTTGCCGCCGGTGGTGGAGCCGTTGCCGGCTGTCAGTGAGACAGGACCACCGGCACCGGCAGATGCGGTACCAGCCGTGATTGCAATTGAGCCGACAGTCGAGCCGTTCGGCGTCTTCATGGCGATGCCGTTCGCGCCTGTCGTCTGAATGACCATGTTCGCACCGGCCGTAATCGTCAGCGTGCTTGCAGACGTGAGCAGCGGAGACGAGAACGACGTGTTGGTCGACATCGCGGTCGTCGTGAACGAGATCGCAGTTGCCGTTGTGCCAGAGCGCGTGACTGCCATCCATGCTGCGTCGGCAGCGTCAATGTCATTGGCGAATCGACCTTCGAAGGTAGTGCCTGTGCTGATCAGGTAGGTTGCCTTCGAGTCGGTACCGCCGCTGCTGTTGACGAACGTCAAGTTCGGACGGCTTGAGCTGTCCTTACCAATGAAGACACCAGTTGATGCTGAGCCTGGCTGAGTACCACCGGAGTTCGCGATTGGCTGGGTGCCAGTTGCGCTGAGGGTTGTCGGGGCTGCCAGTGTCGTCCATGTTGGTGCAGATGAAGCACCTTGGCTCGTGAGAACCTGACCAGTCGTGCCCGCGCTTGCATTCAGCTGAAGACCAGACGTGAGGCCAGAGAGATTCACCGCTGTCGATGCCAGCGTGATCAGCGTCGCGGTGTTTCCTGAGCGCGCAACAGTGATGACATTTGAGCTCCCGGTGTTGGCGTCATTCACGAGCGACAGAACAGTGCTGCCGGCCGAGGTCACGGCCCATTCGCTGTACTTGTTATTCGTGCCGGCGGCGGTGTTCACCATCGCCAAGATTGGCTGAGTGTTACCGTCAAGACCCACATACGATCCAGTCGTGGAGGTGTTGACTGAGGCGCTAGCCGTGGCCTGCAGCGAGGTGAGGCTGACAGCCGCCCAGATTGGTGCAGCAGAGGAACCTTGGCTAGTCAGAACCTGACCAGTGGTACCTGCCGCACCATTAAGCGTCCATGTACCGTTTTGGTCGATGCGCAGGCGTTCAGTACCACCGCCACCACCGACTGTCGTACCACCAGTTGTAACGCTGACGTAACCCTTAGAACCAGCGACCGACGAACCAGCGATGATCGTGACGTTACCGCCGTTTTGACCGCCAGTGTTGGTCGTGCCGTGACCAGCTCGAACAACGAGGGTACCACCGGAACCACCGCCGCTAGAATCACCAGCGCGAACCGTGAAGGTTGAGCCTGGGTTGTCGTTCTGTTGGAGGGTGGCGGCCTGTGTGTTTGTCGAGGCGCCGATGACGAGTGTTGGAGCTCCAGAGCCGTTTGTTGGAGAGCCCGAGAAGGTGAGCGCGGTAGAGCCGCTCATCGTACCAGAGATACCGTAGGCAACGAAGCCGCTTGTCAGAGCTGAGGTGGCTGAGGAAGAAGGGGTTGACCAAGTGCCGTCACCGCGCAGGTACGTCGTGGAAGATGGTGTTCCAGTTGCAGTGATGTTCGTTGGTGTCAGGCTCGTCAGACCCGAACCGTTACCCGTGTGGGCACCAGAGAAGGTCGTTGCAGTGACGGTGCCGGTGCCAGAGTTGAACGTGAAGGTCGAGCTGCCTGCAAAGGCGCCAGACGCGTTGTACTGAACTTGCGTGTCAGAGCCACCTGGAGAACCAGTGCCACCAGAGACCGTAGCCCAAGAAACATTCGAGCCGTCAGTTGTGAGGAACTTGCCAGAGTTGCTTGTCTGCGTTGGAAGAACTGCATTCGCAGCGCCAGCCTGGGTAGTTGCACCTGTACCGCCGTTTGCCAGCGCGAGAGTACCGGCAAGCGTGATCGTTCCAGAGCCAGTGATCGGACCGCCGGAAGTCGTAAGACCCGTTGTACCACCCGAAACTGCAACAGAAGTGACTGTGCCGCTGCCACCCGATGGGGTTGCCCAGGTGCCGTCACCACGAAGGAAGGTCGTAGAGGAAGCCGTACCTGAACCAAGACGGGCCGTACCAACCGTGCCGGTAGAAAGGTTCGATGCATTGAGGGCCGTAAGAGCAGAACCATCACCGCTGAAGGACGTGCCAGATACGGCGCCCGTAAGCGTGATTGCCGTGCCTGTGAGCGTGATGTTGGTTGCGGTGTTGCTAGAACGTGCAACCTGCAGCCACGCTGTACCGACCGTGTACGAGTCGTTCGCAAAGTCCCAACGCAGGATGCCGTCGGAAGCAATGTAGATGTCAGAGGCACGGTTGCCAGTGGTCAGACCGGCGTTGTTCAGCGTGATGACCGGCTGGTTCGTCGCATCGAGACCGGCGTAGACACCTGTCGTGCTTGAGCGTGGAGTACCGCCAGTTGCCGACAGCGAAGTTGTCGCAATGGTTGTCCAGGTCGGTGTCGCACCGGCACCAGCAGACGTCAGAACCTGGCCGCTTGAGCCTGCTGAGCCGCTGACGATCCATGCACCGCCTGCCTGGATGACGAGGCGGTTGACGAGTGTGTTGACTGTGTTGTTTGTGGACTGCGCTGCACCCGTCTGGAAGACGATTGCGCCGTTGCTGTTGCCACCCGTCGCGCCAACGTAGGCAGAAGCTGGGTTGCCTTGAATAACGACGTTGCCGATGCCGGAACCAGAGGTTGCACCATTGGCACCTGGAGAGATGTAGACCGAGCCGCCAGTCTGGGAACCGGAACCAGATGGACCAGCCTGGAGGTACAGCGAGGAGTTCGCACCGCCTTGACCCGCTGCAATCGTGAGGTTGGCGTTCGTACCACCTGTCGAGGTGATCGAAGAAGCGCCTGTGCCGTCACCAATCGTGGTGGCTGCCGAGAGCGTGCCTGCCGTTCCGGAGGAGAACGTGATGACACCAGTCGAGGAGTCATACGAGCCGCCAGAGCCAGTTGCCGAGATTGCTGCACGAGCACGGGCGTCTGTGTAGTACTTGTTCGTACCTTCCGAGATGTTCGTGGTGGTGAGCGTGACTGCACCGGTCTGAGTGTTGACTGAGGTGACTGCCGAAGTTGGTGTGAGCAGCTGCGTCCAGTTGGAGAGCTGAGAAGGATCGGTTCCCTTCAGAATCCAGGAGGTGTTCGAGTCGCTGCGAACTGCAACGTCGCCTGTCTGAGCGGTGAGCGCCAGCATCTCAGCTTGAGATGCGACAGGGAAGGTGTCAGTGATGGCGATCGCTGGCAGCTGGGAGGTGCTCAGCTTGCCGGTGCCGTCGAGAGTTGCAGGAGTTGCGCCAAGCGCGGTCGTGATCTTGGCAGCGGTCAGGACGTATGCTGAACCGACTTGGTTCCACGCGGAGCCATCCGAGACATACAGACCAGTTCCAATCTGGTAGAAGAGTTCACCGACGTTCAGGCCGGTAGAAGGAAGGGTGGTGCCGCTCGTGATCGACAGGTTCGTCGCAGTTGAAGAGCCGAGCAGCTGAATACCGTCTGTAAGCATGGTGTAGCCCTGTGTTAGAAATTACAGGGCTATTTATGGGCAGACCTTAAGAGATCGAGAACGGGACTGGCTCATCTCCCCACTGATCATCCACGTCAGGTTCTACGTATTCGTTCACCATTCTGAAGGCCCGGTCGTCGTAGTCGCCGATACGCTTGAGCAGTCGCATGACGAGCACCAGCGCCATGACACAGTCGTCTGTGGCACCAGACTTGGCCTCGTACGATCCACCCTTGGCCACGAAGTTCTTGAGCTCGTTCAGGAGCTGGGCTGAGTTGATCTTCAGGCCGCCCTTGACGCGCTCGACTGCCGCCTTGAGCTGCAGACAGGTCAGGACCTTCGTCTTGCCCGAGGTAAAGACGCCCAGCTTGGCAGGGTTGTCATTGAAGAGTTCAGCTTCTGGCTGTCGTTCGTCGTTGTAGTAGAGCGTCGAGACAGCTTCACCGATGCCGTTCCGTTCGAAGGTCCATAGCACCTCAGCACGTCCACGGTTGATCGGAGCAGAGAGCTTGTTCAAGATCCACTTGAGCTTGGCGTACAGCATCGGGATCTTGATCTCGTTGGATCGCCACTCAGCAACCTGCTCCAGGCTCGGGAACTCAAACACCTCGATGACCGAGTAGTCGTTACCGCCACCGGTTGCAGGGTCGACACCGACGAGGTAGGTCTTGCCACTTCCACCAATGTCCTCGTCCGCCTTCCAGAACTTGAAGCCCATGTCCGTGTGGTGGACCATGGATTCGTGAAGCTCATGCAGGCGAAGGGAGTTGATGAGCAGGGCGTCAGACGAGAGGAACTCGCAGCCAACTTCCTGACGGCAGGCAAGAAGACCAAGCTGAGAAACCATCGTGTCCCAGTAGTCGTCGCTGCGTTCAGGGTGTTCGCGCCAGTCAACCTGGAAAGGTGCGTAGCCGTTACGGCCTGGCTTGCCATCTCCCTCGGTGTTGGCCTCGCGCCACAGGCTGGCGAAGAGCTCGGTGTCACCGTTTGGCGTCGACGAGATGATAGCCGAACCACCAGTCGAAAGGGTAGGGGTCAGAGACTTCCACAGCTCCTGTTGGATGCGTGGGTTAATGAAGGCCAACTCGTCGAGGTAGATCTTCGTGATAGCGAGACCACGACCTGTCTTTTCGGTCGTGGCTTCCGAGATGATGCGCGAACCGTTGTCGAACTCGATGTTGTGGCGGTTGTAGTACTTGAGACCGCACTTGATCCAGTTTGGAAGTTCCTCGTAGGCGAAGCGAACGCGCGCGGCGATCTCAAGGGCGTGGCCCTGGTTCTTCGAGGCGATCAGGAGCAGCGCGTCTTCATTGAACATCGCGTACCACAACAGGAACATGGCCACCGTCAGGGTCTTGCCGCACTGGCGTGGCTGAAGCGTGATCGTGAAGCGGTTGTCCTGCATGTGACGGATGAACCGCTCTTGGTACTCGTACAGGTCAAACGGAACCGTACCACGGACCGGGTGTTGGACCTTCACGTAGGTACGGATGAAGTAGACGGGATCCTTCTTGCACTTGGCAAGCTCACCAATCATTTGAGGGGTATACTCGTCTGTGGAGTAGGCGCGCTTTAGCTGGGGATTCTTCATAGGAACTGGCACTCAAATTCTGACTTCCACGCTGACTCGCCAATCGCCTTGCGAGTTGACTGGAGCCAGAGTGGGTCCAAGTGAGTCATGTCATGCACGTTCTTGAAGAACGGCGTGAAGTCGTTAAACGTCTTGCCATTGGCAATCTGGAGGTTGGCCTCGCGCCAGATGTGGGCAAACGTTGAAGTGGTACCGCGAGGAGTACCGGTCATGGAGATGTTGTTGGACGTGACGAGAGTACCGATGAGGGTGTACCACGCGTCCTTCTGTCGCTGGTCAGACGCGGCTGCAAACGAGTCGAGGTGAACTCTAGTTGGTGATCGGCCACAGACAGTAGATGGGTTGATGTGAGCAACTTCAATGCGCGAACCCTTCGCGAACGAGATAGCTGTTCGATTCTGCTGTAGAACAGATGGTCGCATGAACGCTGGAACAGAGTTGAGCATCGTCTTCAGGATGTCTGCGAGCGGTTGCACGTTCATTTGATCCGTTGTAAGGATCATGGTGTCGTCAGCGCCAACAACAAACATGCTTTCCCAGAGGCAGAAGGCCAAAGCAGTCATCGTCTGGCCTGACTGACGTGGCATGACAGCGATGACGTTTTTGTTCTGCTTGATGCAGTTGATGAAGTCCTCCTGGAAGGGATGGAGCCTGATCTGCTTTGTGCCACCGATGGCGTAGGGAGTGTGCATGTACGCGTTGATGAACTTCACGGGGTCCATCATCATTTGAACCTGGTGAGACGTGTACGGATGGATTGCGTGAGCGTCGCGGTGGCGCTTTGAGTGGATCTTCATTCGGTGTCTCCGAAGACGAAGTCCTTGATCGTCTTGACGGTCTTGTCATGCATGAGGACTTCAAAGTGGGATACGTTGACCTCGATCTTCTTTCCGAACTTCAAGGCGCGCTGAGAGGACAGTGAGACGACGCTGTCATTTGGCTCTGGTGATGTAGGCAGGTGACCGCCCGTGGAGATGATCGAGATAGTTGGAACGTCCAACTTCAGCGACTTCACCTTCTTGATGTATGAGGAGGCTGGCGTGATGTCGTTCAGGATCTTCAGGGAGCCAGGGATCCAGCGAAGGGTTGAAGCCGCGCGGGAACCACTGAAGGGCGAGGACATCGTGACGAGCTTGAGGACGCGGTCAGGGTACTCAGCCGCGATTAGCGTGCCGATGACGCCACCTAGGGAGTGACCGACGATGACAACAGGCTCACTCTTAGGGAACTTCCGAAGCACCTGCGCGATCGAGGTGCCGAGGTCCTGGTGACTCTCGTAGTCAAGGAACGTGGCCTTGTGTTCAGGTAGCATCTCATGAATGTACTTGAACGACGTGTGACTAGAATTCAGTCCGTGAATGTAGGCGATGTGCGTCATGAAGAGATCCGGTAGATCTCTTATTTACTCTTCACGGGGCAACTGTTTTCCAGAAATGAGGTCAGTGTAGTGTACATTTGGCCCACAGGCCACGGCGTAGTACTTGTCGCAGATGAGCGTGATCTCGGCATCAGACTGGACTGCCTTCTTCACGTTGCCTTCATGCCAGTGATTGTGGTTCGTCATGACGCGGTCAGCAACGTCGGCCTGCTTGTCCGGCTCCACGGTCTCAGCAAACCTGTAGATGGAATCTGAGAGGCTTGCAGTGTCCTTGACGCCGCTCGTTCCAGCCACATCGTGGCTGGCCCAGAGAACCTTGAAGTTGCCAATTGGAAAGACGTAGAAGGCGCGCCCATACGAAGCAGCCTGAGCCTGACGAGGAGCGCAAAAGACGCCCTCAGACCGAGCGCGCACACCGTAGTTCTTCTCGAACCAGTCGTCCATGAGGTCATGAGCCAGCTTATACGAGTCAAGTGGCCGACGGTCAGTGCGTGGAGTTGCCTTGAGCCAGTAGATGGGCCCAATGTGGTGGCCGTGATCATCAGTCAAGCCTCGTCGGCCCCTGAACCCGCGGAAGAGCGCGTAGTCGCCGGCCTCGCGCAGGAATGGCTGGCAGTCCTGCTGAATGAGGTCCACAATTTCTTCTAGATCCGTGGAGTACTTTTCGACCGTCGTTTCGTTCAGGAACTGCTTGAAGGTGATCACTTTTGCGGAGGTTTCTTGATGACGCCGGCCCACTGGAGAAAGCGCTTCCCCAGGTAGGTCGTAGCTGCCGTAGCAGCCACACCGGCGATTACCTTGCCGATCGTGCGGAGCATCACTGGCTCTTCAGACTGTCCAGGTACTTTTGCAGACCCTCGATAAGCTCGTCCTTCTTGCCCATCGTCTTTTCAACTGCATCAGTACCTGCGTCCTTGGCAGCGGTCGTGTAGACCTCCGCCATCTTTTGCAGGTCGGCCAGGCGTTGGTCGAGCGGCTTCTCTTCAAGCAGCTGCGCGACCCACTTGGTTGCGTAATAGGATGCCGCTGCACCTGCACCGGCAATCAACACTTTCTTCAGAATACCCATCATCGTTCCTTTCGTGGAATTTACACCAGGTTATCAATCTTGTATTTCGCTCGGGCGACGACCGCCTGTAGTTCCTCGAACTTGTTCTTGATATAGTCATCGCCATCCTGAAAGACCAATCCGTGGAAGGCCTCAAGGGTCGCGAACATCTGATCTATGTAGCTCTTTTCGGAGGTCATATCTGCGTTCCAGTCCTTAGTAGGAATGGGAGTTTCATTTCCGTACTTGCCCATCCAGATCTCATTGAGCTCGTCAACGATGTCAACCATGGCCTCGTACATGTCACCCAGCGCAACGTGGCGAGCGAACGACTTTGACTTCCAGTGCATCTTTTGCGTCGCCACCTCCGCGTAAAGAAGGTAGGACATCAGGTCAGTGAAACTCATGATTGCTTTCGTTACGCCACGTAGGACTTCATCTTTCGATCGGCAGTTTCCAGACGGACCATCTTCTTGTCACCGAGCTGGTAGAGAATGACGACTGTCTTTCCCATCGGCGTGTCAATGACCTGGCGCTTAACCTGACGGCCACGGTCGAGGAACTGCTCCTCTTCGCTACGCAGGGCCGGTTGAGCAGCACCGAGTGACTTGACACCTAGCCACTGCGTGGCTAGGTCGTTTGCGTTCACTCCTTCAAAGAGGTCGTCTACCGTCAGCTTCGCAAGCTCCTTCTGGAACTCTTCTCCGAAGTGTTCATTCCACTTCTTAAGCATCGGCTTCGGCATCTTCTGCGTCGTCCAAACCGGAGTCTGGTAGGCAACGCTGCGTGGGTTGGACAGCAGGTCCTTCACGTTCTTTGCAGCCGCCTTTGCGGCCTTCTCAACTCGAGCAGCACCCTTCGTTGAGATGCCAATCTGCTTCATGCGTGTCTTGATACGCTTTGCGGTGATGAGCTGCTTGACAGATGCGTAGAGTTGATTGAACCACATGCCACCGAAGACTGGACCAACACCGATTGGACCGCCACCCCAGTGCCCAATCTCGTATGGGCCGCAGCTGTGTGAACCACTGCCGTCCACGACCGGCGTGGTTGCAGTCGTTCCAAGCGTGCCACCAGTTGCAGCAGGCGGGCTACTGTCAGCAGGAGGTGCAGCCGCGTCGTCCTCAAGCATGAGGTCCTGGATCAGGTCCTCATAGATGGACAGGGTGAGGCCCTCGAGGAGGGGCTGTGGAACCAAAGGGTTCAGGAGTTCATCAATTTTCATGGTGTTATTTACGTCCGCCCTTGTACCAGCCAGCCAATTTTTCGGCAAGGTCTTCCTTCTGATAGATCGTCGGTACGAGGTAGCCCTGCTTCTCGCTCTTAAGCTTCTCAAGGACTCCTTGACCACGTTCGTTCTTTACTGGCTCACTGTAGAAACCCTGAGCGGCCCGGTAGATCTTCAGCAGCGCCTCATTGTCCATGGCGCCCGAGCTGTTGTCAACCTCCTTGTAGAACGAGAAGCGGTTCATGAACAGCTCCTTGTTCTTCTCGGAGACAGCGTGCGTCTTCTCAATGAAGTCGTCGGAGACGTGGCGACCATTCACCTTTGCCCGCGCTACAGCCCGGGACTTCGCAGTGTACAGGTCAGCGTGCACGTAGACCATGCCGATGTCGTAGCCAATGTCCTCAAGAATATTGATGCGCGACTGAACGTTTGAGATGTCGTTGAGGGTTCCGTCGACGAAAAGGGGCAGCACGCCATTCACGTAGGAGTAGAGGGATCCAAGTGTCATCTTGCGAGCTGTGTCGACGATCTTTGGCCAGGTCTCGTCAGTCGATGGGATGCCCAGCTTCTTGATCAGGTACTCAGCAGCTGTGTCCATCGTGACCAGCTTTGGTGCGATGCGGCCGTTGATTTGGGAAATGGTGTAGGTCTTGCCTGCACCAGGAATACCCACGACGAAGATGGCCTTGAGGACGCCCTTGTCGTTGGTGCTCTCATCGATGAATTGTTTGAAGGTGATCATTGTCCGTACAGAAGATCTGCCACGTAGTGAAGTCGATGAAGGATGACACGCGCCAGTTCGGTAGGCGTGCCGTACTCGCTGTGATCGAAGGACTGGTTTCCTGAGTGCCCGCCGCCCCAGCGTCCCCATTGCATGGACGTTCTATCAGGGTAGAAGAACACGCTTGTCATCAGAGTGATGTGATTCTCATCTCGATACTCAAAGTGCAGCTCGGCCTTCTTAGGATCGGCATTGGTGATCTGCATTTTGTACTTGCTTTTCTCGGCCTGAGACTTGAGAACGTCAAGCATAACGACAGGCACAATGGGTGGGTTCTCATCAGCATCTTTCGCCAGGTCCTTCAGCCCTTCTAGAAACTGCTTGAAGGTAATCACTTCAGCATCTCCTTCAGGTTTGCAAGGGAGCTCTCTGCATCATCACGGCTATTTCCTAGACGCCACGCAATACACTTCCCACTTGTCCAGCACTCATGAGTGCCGGAGATGTCGTAAATTAGGTGCGTGTCAACAAGATCAAAGTCCTGGTTTTTGGCGTCGTATGCTCGGTGAAGCTGTTCATCAACCTTACCATTGTCGAACATCTCAACAAGTTCGTCAAGCTCGTCCTTGTCCTCGTCCTTGATCTCATGTTCATCAGCCCATTCATCCTCGTTCTTGATGGCAGTTTCAATGGATGAAACAAACGCCTCATATGAGGAATCATCGAGGTGCAAGGCACGGAAGAAGTTGTTCCAACCGTTCAATTGGCGCCTGCGAGTTCCATGACCGATTTTAAAAGCGGGCCCTTCCCAAAGGTCCCACTTAGGCGTAACACCAATCTTGACGCCGTCGTAGGGGAACAGCGCGTACATGCCGCCTGCCTTTGCGTAATGATCCATGCTCTCCCAATTTGCCCAGTTGCCGAAGATGACCGACTTGGAACGCAATGGGTAACCCTGTGGGCCATTGACCTCATCCAGAGTGATGGTGTAGAAGTTGCTTCGAGACCACGCAGACTGCCGTTCGCCAAGCTCGCCATGCATGATGTACGCCTGTTCGCTGCTTCGCTTGGAAGCACGAATGAGAGGCGTATCGATGTGCTTCAAGGCGTCGCTGCAGTTTGCCTTGAGGAGGTCGATGGCTCGCTCCTCGCTGATGTCGGTCCGGTAGCGCGCCTCTTGAAGGTATTGTTTGAAGGTGATCATGCGGCTTGCGCAAAGTGGTCGTCGTTCTTAGATGGCTTTGGATCCTTGATCTTGTAGGAATCAACGATCGTCGCAATGAAGCGCGTGTGCTTGAAGGTAGCGGCCTTCGCCGGAATTTTGAGGTAGCCCTTGAAACCATACGAGCTACGTGATTCTCGAAGGATTAACTCCTTTGATTCTTCATCATAGCCTACAAGGAGAAGGGCGTGGAAGTACCCGCCGCCCTCGATCTTATGCTTTCGAACGTGTTTTGTCGAAACCTGACCAGTCTTCTCAAAGTCGGGATTCTCATCCTTACCTGTCAGGTAGTTGTATCCGCCCCAATCACCCATGTCAGAGTTAACAACCATCACAGAAGGAATGCCCTGCTTGACGTGCTCAATTGCCTGCTGAGTAGTGAAGCTGTGTGAGGAGAGCTTGAACGTAACAACTCGCCCATCGCGAAGCTTGAGCGGCTTGTTGTTGAACGCATTGAAGAGCTGCTCAAATGTGGCCGAGCTCGTTGACATGCGAGGGAAGTTTCTCTCACCAGCCCACACGAGCTGCTGCGCTGGAAGATCCGTAGCAGCTTCAAGCGCGAAGACGAATTGAGCTGCCAAGCAGGTCATTGAGATCTTGCTCCAGTCCAGGCTGAATTTGTCCTTGATCAATGAGGAGATAACGTTCAGTGGGCCCTTGACATAGACGCCAGCAACTTCAGCCTCAGCAAGGAACTGCTTGAAGGTGATCACTTGATCTCTTTCACGTCCGCATCCACGCTGATCATCTTCATGATTTCTTCACGAGAGGCAACGACGACGTTGTTGGTGTTTCGACCGCCGTTGGCGTATGGTACGAAGTTCGCCGTGCGAGCACGGTCTCCCTTGACGCGGGCACGGGTGGCGGCGGCGTTGAGGGCGATGTTCAGGTAGTTTGCGGCGACTTCAGCATTGCGAGCTGCGTAGCGAGGCTCGATGATCTCGGTGTAGGCCGTCTGCTGGTTGAAGGCATCGATGGCCGCGGTGTAGACAGTGTCGATCTTGGCATCGATCTCAACGTCTTCCTCGTCCTTCGTTGGCTTCTCTGGCTCTGCCATCTCGGCGAGCTCACCTTCAGTGACCTGTTCGTACTCAACGACCTCCTCAGACTGGGCTGTGTTGAAGAGCTCGTCCAGAGGGTTCGTCAGCTTCTTGTCGTTGCTGAGCATCGGGTTGTCTGACTTTGGCTTTGGGTTCATCATGACCTCTCAATTGTGACAGTGGCCTGGCGCCAAGCATGTACGCCGCTTACATGCAAACTAAATCCTGCCTTAGAAAGCTTGGCGCCCTCATTGGCGTCGCGAACGAAGTCCGTCAGCTTTTTCTTGAATTCAGCTGATTCGATGTCTGAAGAAGCTGCACCAATGGTAAGTTCATCAGCTACATATGTGCTACGCCAAGTCTCAATCGGATACACCTTCAAATCAAATTGATGGCCCACACGATCAAGGTGGTCTGCAATCTTTTCATCGGACATATCTGGGCTGAATTTGAACAGTTCTCGGTAGGAGGATTGCAGCTTGGCAAGTCCCTCAATCAATTCATTGATTTTCACATGCGTCCTTGCTTGAACATCGTCTTCTCAGTGATGACGCGGAACTTTGCGCCCTGAGATTCGGCGAAGGTGGCTGCGGCCTTCCACTTGGCTTGATTGACGGCATAGGCCATCTTGTCACGCTCTGACATGCCAGGAGTCATGACGGATTCCTTGAACGGCTTGACCTCAACGATCTCCTTCTGAATCTGGTTGAGGCGGTCCTTGTACATGACGACGAAGTCAGGGTAGTACTGTGAGACCACGACCTTGCCGCGTTCGGCGCTCTTGATCGGGTTCACGTACGGGATGGCCATCTCTTCAGAGCCCCAGCGCAGAATAGCTGGAGTCGTGTCGAGCCAGATCATGAAGCGAAGTTCCCAGGAACTTCTAAAAAGGATGTTGTTGACGTTGCCAACGTACTTACCTGGGTTCTTTGGTGAGAACCGTCCTCGCATTGCGCCGCGAACTGCTGCCATTAGATGGATCCTGGTAGTGTGTTGAGAACGTCACTCTCGGCGATGACGACCTTGTCAACCTGCTGCGGTCCCACGATTGCTGAGTCTACGACCTGCTGAGTCGAGCTAGAAGTAGAGGCGGCTGGTCGAATGATGTTCAAGACAGAAGAGCCTGCTGCGCTGACCTGCTGCAGGACAGAGCCTGAGTAGGCCGTGCCAAGGTTGCGACCTGCCTGGCCGACGATGCCACCGGCAAGGTTCGACACTTGTGAGTTGATGAGCGATGCAAACTGGCCATTGCCTGCGATCGTGGTGATCGCCTTGCCAACAGCAGTGGATGTGACCTGCTGCCCAGCACGTCCAAGCTGGTTCGTGATGATGCTGGCGAAGGGGTTCGAGTTGCCTGGGCTGGCTCCACCACCGGTGTTCGGTGAGAAGTCGGTTGGTGCTCCGCCGATGGATGGCAGCGAGGCCTTGGCACCGACATCTGCTGTCGCGTTGATTGAGCCGAGGTTCACGATCTCCATCCAGTCGTAGTCGAACTGCATGTTCATCTGGCCGAAGTCGCTGGACTCGTGAGAGAGATCCTCAAGGTCGAACGAGACAAGGCGAGCATTGATGAAGTCGAAGACGACGTCCTTGACGGTCTGACCAAGTGGCACACCTGGATCAGTGTAGATCTGGTGGATGCGAATGGTTTGAATGACCGCGCCGATGTCATTGGTAGAGATGCCAGGCTGAAGCACGCCGCGGTGGGAGTAGTCGAGCTGGTCAAGATCACCAGGCGAGGAGAACTCCATGCCCGAACCGAGGTTGACACCAGTCGGTGCCTTGATGCGGTCCTGATATGTCAGGCCTTCACGAGTCAGCTGGCGCTTCGTGATTGGCTGGTAGATCATCATGAGCGCACGGAAGAAGTTCAGCACGCGGTTGCCAACGTCATCGATGAACGTCATCGTCAGCTCTTGGTGACGAACGCGCGTGATGGCCTTGGAACGGAAGTTGTAGTAGTTCAGGTCGTCTGAGTACTCGAACGTGATCTTGGGACGGTCAACGGCCTTGATCATGAAGGTGAAGTCGTTTGACTTAGCACCTGCGAAGACCTCAGGGTAGGCTGCCATGGCAGCAGCCGTGAAGACGAACTCGACCTTGAAGAGGAACTTCTGCTTTGGACGGTAGTCGTGGCCTGCAGTGATCGACGCGGCGTAAGAGCTCGCGTAGAACGAACCATCGCCACGGTTCACAGGAACGTTCGTGGATCCTGTTGCGTTGGCAGCTAAACCAGCACCAAGGTTCTGCGTAGCGAACGTTTCAACAGCTGCACCGAACTTGTCGGCGGCTGCGCGCTCTAGCGAGATGCCCGTGCTGTTGAGAATTGGTGTAATGTCGGCCATAGAGGTCCCATAGGTATCCTCTATTTATGTGGCCGGTCAGGTAGGGAATACCTTGAGAAAGTCTTCTGCTGTGATCTTCAGCGTCTTGCCAGTCTTGTACATCTTAGGGATCTGACCGTTCTTGAAGACGCGTATCATGACGCCCGAGGGAACAAGCTTGTTATAGTTGTCGTGATCCATGTAGTTCTGGTAGTAGCGCTTCGTCTTCTCTGTGATGCCTGCAAGCTCTGCGACCTTCTCTTGATTTGCAGGTGACAGCGCGATATCACCATTGTGACCTTCCTCGCTCAGTCGCTTCAGCACCTTGTTGACCTTCTTCAATTGCGAGGCGTCACCAGAAACGTAGACCAAGTGGAATGGTTCATTCCCATATTGCCTGTGGTACTCTATGTGGTCCAGGCTGATCTTCTTATCCGTGTCCTTGAGAAGGATACCACCGCCAGCCTGTGCGGCAAACGCAGCAGCCTCTACCTCTCCTGTGTCGAAGCGCATCTCACCCTCTGTGTTTGATCCTTCATACTTCAAGAAAACGTCCGGCTTCGTGGAAACACCTGCATGACGTGGCAGCTCGTTCCAGAACTTGTCCTTCATCTCGTTAGATTCAGCGGCGTATCGGACCCAAGCAGCGTCCTGCTCCTCGCGCTCAGGTGAACCGTCTGGCAAGCTGTACACACCATACTCTGCACCTGTCTTGGCAAGCAGTGCCTTTTCTGCGGCCGCGGTTAAGGTTAGCTTGATCGAGTAGACAATTGCAGCTTTGTTTCGGCGAATGAACAGCGTGACTGTGAGACCATACTTCTTGGCAATTGCACGAATGCCCTTGCCCACAGCCGACTCATCTGTTGGATCCTCGAAGAAGTCAGCGAATTCTGGCTTGTGCTTGTCGATGTCGACCTTGAGACGACCAAGGGCGCTTGCCTCAAGAAGTTCTGAGACTTTCATTCTGTGATGTATTGGTACAGCCACTTCGCGTCGGCTGGGTGGGCGCCTGCTTCGATCGCGTCCTTCGCGGCTTCAGGTGTGCCGTGCGCGTACTTGTAGAAGAACTTGTCGAGGTTGGTCCAGGTTGCGTAGTCATGGCCACCCTTGAGGTAGCGGGTGTACGCGTCCTTGTAGGACATGTGCAGGACCTTCATGTCGTAGATCGCGTTCATCAGGCCGACTCGGTCTCGACCTGCGGAGCAGTGCGCGTACGACTTACCGCCGCTCTTCACGGCGGCCAGGAACTTGTTGATGTCCGCTTCAGATGGGTTCTTACGTTCGTCCATATCGATGGAAACGAACTTCATGCCTGCAGCTTCGACAGCTTCCTTCTCGGCTTCGACGCCTGAGATCTCAGCTGGGTACTTCTTGTCTGCGCGAAGCAGGCAGATGACCGTTTGGATCCCCTTACCCTTCAGCTCCTTGATCGCCGCCTTGTTGAGCGGTCGACCGCCACGAACGAACTCGTCAGAGACGTGGCGTGGCTCGTTCTCGTTGAAGTTGCCAACGGCTTCTTCTTGCAGGTATTCTTTGAAGGTAAGGTTCATGGTCATATTTACAGCCCATTATACAACAAAGGGATCCCACGGGATCCCTTCTCAGAAGCTCTTTCGAGCTTAGGTGTTGGAGTTGCCAACGACGTTACCGCCAAGAGCCGTACCGTAACCGGTACCAGACTCGATCTTGCGTGCGTGGTCGTAGCGGATGCCAACTGTGATCGTGGCAGCTTCGTTGGCTGCGTAGTCACGGTCGCCGAAGTCAACGCTTTCGAACTGCGCGCCTTCAAGGATCCAGGTAGCTACAACGCCTTCGTCACCGTCCAGTTGGTCGATGCGAACGCCGAACTTGTAGTCAGAACCAGTTGCTGCAGTGTTCAGCCAACGACCGTCAAGGTCGGCACCGATGATGCGCTGTTGGGTTTCCATCTGAGCTTCGATGACCTTCGTGGCGAGACCTGTGATGTCGTCTTCGAACGTCATGTTGATGGCTTCCCACGTGTGCTTGCCTGCGACGTATGCGGTCGAGTTGTAGCGGTTCAGGGTAACCATTTCCCAGGTCAGGTTCGGGAGGGTCGTCGTGACAATCTGCATGGTCAGATTGCGGGAGTTTGCACCTGGCACCAGTTGTCCGATACCGCTGAACGTGACGCGGAACTTGTACTTCAGACGTGGGTGTAGAATGCCGGCGCCTGCTCCAGGAATACCGAAGTTGCTAAGAGTTGCCAAGCTTTTCTCCTTTGGGTCTAATGACCTGTGTTTCTCAAGATGAACCTATTTATGCGTAGGTCATGTTTTCCAGCATCAAACGGGCCGGAAATGAAAAAGCCGAGGCGAACCTCGGCTTCAATTGCTTGAGCGTTAGACCTTAAGGGCCAGGAGCTGGCGATGGAGCAGGAGCTGGCGATGGAGCAGGAGCTGGTGCCGAAGCGGCAACCGATCCAGTGACTGCAACGTTAACAGAGCCGTGGTCGGTGACAACAGTAGCGGTGAAGCTAACTGCGCCAGCAGCCGATGGCGTACCCGCGAGCGTGACGGTCTGACCAGAGACAGCGAGGGCCATGCCAGCAGGAACGGAACCGGCGGTTGCCGAGACCGATGCTGGTGTACCGCTCGAGATCGTCGAGAGAGTAACCGTTGCGGCGGTGCCTTGGGTCAGAGAGAGCGTTGGAGCTGCAGTGCCGTGCGCCATGACTGGGCCGTAGAGCATGGCGGCCTGCTTTGCAGCAGCGTCCTTTGTGACGTCGCCAACGTTCAGCGCGCGGTCGTACTGGAGAATCCAGCGGTTTAGCTCGCGCTGAGGGGTGTCGCTGGAAACCGGAACGTACGTGAAGTCCTTTTCCGATTCGTAGCTGCGGCCTTGGGACTGGGTGTTTGTAGACATGAGGGTGTCCTTTAGAGTGTTGCGTCAGCTGTCAGGACGCGGATTGGGATGTAGATGAATTCAGCATCGTGGACGATCTTGATCGCGACGTCAAGCCACAGCTCGTTGTTGTCGATGCGTGAACCGAAGTTGTTCGACGTATCGCAGTACGTTGCGAAGTCAGACAGACCGCGCTTGACAAGGATGTCATGCAGGATTGCGTCAGCAGCTGCCTTCAAGTTGTCGCGAGTGATCTTGTCGTTTGGTTCGAACGTGAATGGGAACGAACCCTTACGCAGCGAGCGGCGCAGGTACATGACGAGGCGAACTGGACCGACGCGGTCAAGCGACGATGCAGCTGGAGCCGAAGTCTTGGCACCCCAAACCAGGAGACCACGACCTGGGAAGAACGTGATCGGGTTGATGTTGGTGTCGTACTCGTAGAGGATGTCGCGCTGGCCCTGGTTCAGGTTCACAGGAACGAAGGTCGTTGCCGTGCCTGGTGTGCCAGTGATGTAACCAACTTGCGAGACGCCAGTAACGAGACCGCGCGAGACACCAGCTGGTGCGTTCCAGACGTAGCCTGCGTTGTCGCTCACACCGAAGGTGCGCAGCGCCACGGCCGACGGAGCAACGAGAACGTTGGTACCATCGAGGTTTGAGGCGAGAGCCCATGGGTAGTAGTACGCAGCCGACGTGGAGTTGAAGCGCTCCGACGTGAGACCCCATTGAGCGGTCTGTTCAGGCGACAGGTACGAAGGCGTGTCAGCGATGACGAACACTTCGTCCTTGACGTCAGCCGAGAGGGCGAGCAGTTCGTCGACGACCTCAGGGAAACCTGGGCAGAGGACGAGGTTGTACTCGTACGTCTCAGAGCGAACGTCAACGTTGCTGTTGATTTCAGCTTGGAGAGCGGTAACGATTGCAACGCGCTTGGCTGCGTCGTTGGCACCGAGAGGAGCCGAGACGGTGACCGAGGAAACGTCGATCGTGAACTCATCGCCAGTTGCGAAGGCGACGGTGCCAGGAATGACCGTGAAGTTGACGCGGTTGTTGTCGAACGGCGTGTTGATCACGCCAGAACCAGCAGAGCCCGAGACCGTGCCAGTGACCGTGAAGGCTGTTGGCGAGGTGAACGAGACGGTGAGAGTTTCAGGAACGGCGAGGGTGTCAGTCACGAGATTGACGAGGGAACCATTACCGACGTTACCTGACCCGGCTTGCGCCATGTACACGAGAGCGAAGGTGAACTTGTCACCAGCTGCGAATGCGACGGAGCCAGCAGCCGAGTTGAAGTTGATCACGTTCGATGCGAACGGCAGACCAACAGAACCAGCGCCGATGTAGCCAGCGACCGAGCCCGTTACCGAGAAGGTCGAAGGCGAGCTGAACGTAACAGTGATGAGCTGTGGTTTGACAGTCGAACCTTGCGTAGCGAAGTTCGAGAGGGTACCGTTGCCAATGCCGTAGAACGTTGGTTCACCAGAAATAACTGGAGTGCCAAGGCTGATGAAGGTCTGTGGCTCGTCGGTCAGGTCAATGTTGGCGCGAACGACGTAGGCGACGTTGCCGACGCCAAGGAAGTGATTGAGCGCGTACAGGCCCTGTTCGTTGCGTGCATCACCGTGGAATTGGTTGCCAGATGTGTCTGCGCGGAACTTTGGAACGCCGTAAAGCTGAAGCGATTGGTTGAGAGACGTGACGGTACGGACGACAGAGTGCTCGAGGGTACCTGCTGCTGGCGTAACTCCGTCAGTCTGGGTCTTTCCTGCTGCCGTGGCAATGAAGATCAGTGGTACTGTCGTTGCCGTTGCAGGGATGAAATAGCTCTGATCAGTAACAGTGACCGACGTACCTGGTGAAACCAGTGTTGCCATTGTTGTTCTCCTATTGTGGGCAGATAGACCTGCTCTGGTTGTTCATGCGGGTATTTATTCCTAGGTCAGGAATCCGGTCCAGAACGTCACTACTTTCCACTCAAACCGAAGATCCGGATGAAGTCTTCTAGGTCTTGGTGCTCATGCATAACGAGCTTGTCCTTGACCTTTTCCCACAGGTCAGGGTACTTTGCGAGCAGCTTGCGGAAGATCTGACGCACCTGGATCTTGACGCGTGTGCTTGGATCGAGATTGCGACGCTGCATGAAGCCGATGACGCGAACAATCAGAGAGGACACGACGTAGGCCGCGGTGTTTTCATCGGCATCGTCCTTGACAAGACCTAGGAGCTGCTCCGTCTTAGAGTAGCCGCCACCGGCCTGGAGGAACTCCTCTGCGGTTTCCATCGGTTCGCCTGACTTAGCTGCCGAGATGGCCGCGCCAAAGAGCTTGCTCGCCTTCTTCAGGTACTGCTGACGTTCAAGGTCGGCGCTGCAGGCAATTTCAAGGGCGGACAGGAAGCGACCAATCGTCTGGTTCACCTTCTGAATCTCTTCGTGGTAGTTGTCTCCACCTGCCACACGGAACTCAAGGTAGCCAGCAGCAAGCTTGCTGAGGTTGACGGTGTGGTACTTGTGCTTGCTCAGAAAACGGTTCAAGACCTCGAAGATGCCAGTTTCCTTTGGCACGCCGTGGTTCTTGATGTCATCGACAATCTCCTTGGCGTGCGACTTCGTGTACTCATTGTTCGTGCGAGCCCACTTCTCAAGGATGTGTTCCTCACCCATGAACAGGATTAGCTTGAGCGGGTCAAGGCGTTCACGTAGGTGTGGGATAGAGATGTTGATGTGCAGGCCAGTCGACTCGTTCGTGACGAGGTCGTACTTCTTGATGAAGCGGAAGATTGACTGCAGTCCGTCAAGCGCCTCCTCGGTTGGCAGAGGAGGCGAGACAATCTCGATGCCTACGCCTGGACCGTTGCCATGGCTGTTGATCGAGCCGTCATCAGTGATGGCCCACTCAGACTTGCTGACACCGTCAACGACGTTCTTGCCAAGCCACTCCTTAAGGGCAGCGATGGCGGCGTCGGCCACATCTTGATATGGCACGACATGGTCAGATGTTGCTGGGTGTTCTGTGTAGACGGTGTCTTCCTTGTGATCAGTCCAGCCGTAGATCGGCTTGAGATCATTGAGCTGAACGAAGCGCTCGACAGAGTCGTACTCGTCTTTGATGTAGTCGATCCACATCTTGCCAGGGTTGTCGACCTTCCACTTTGCCAGGTCCTTGCGCAGCTTGTCATGCTCGGCCATCGACATGTAGAAGACGTCGAGGAAGTCGGCGAGTGTACCGATGCGGTCAAGGTTCAGGACTGGGACAGCAGGAGATGGCTCACCGCGGAAGAGGTCTGACTTCTCACCGACGAAGCACTCAAACTCGAAGCCCATCTTGGCGTCCTTGCCGATGCGCTCAAGGGCAGAGGCAAATGAGGTCGGCGTCATACGCGCCTCAAGGAACTGCTTAAAGGTTTTCTTCACGATCCACCTGTTCTGGATCGCCAGGGACCCCTTCTACTGGGTGACCGTCGAGCTCGATGCGGGCGAGCGGTGAACCGAACGGCGTGATGTTACCTTCATCATCGACCTCATCTAGGGTGATCGTGTCGAGCTCACCAATCTGGATGATGATCTTACGGACGAGGTCGTCACGCGCACCCATCGGGATGCTCAGCCAGATCGGCATGAGGAAGTTCAGGGTCCAGACGGTCAGGCGACGGTCCGTTCCTGTTGGGTAGTTCTCTTCGTTGTTGATGTCCGTGAGGATGACGCGAGTAATCTTGGTCCAGTCGAACTCACCATCCGACTTTTGGATCTGGATGTCTGGATTGAAGAGCACCAGGATCTGCTCGAGGATCTGCCAAAGCTGGTCAGAGTTCGAGGCGTAGATGGAGAGCTCCATTACCATGTTGTATGGAACTGGCATGACGCGCTTTACAACTGTCAGGTCGTTCGGGAAGATTCCGCCAACCTCAAGGTGGGTGCGCTGGTCTACCATACCTGGAGCGCGTCGACGATCATCAGCCATTTCGAGACCGTTGATGTGGACAGCCATCGTTGGCAACGAGAACATGCGGTTGTGCGTGTTGCCTTGGAGAATGGCTGCGACGACGCGGTCCTTGTTGCCGACAACGACTGGTACCGAGATCATCTCAGGAACGTCACACTCTCCCTTGCCCGTCTGCACCTGCAGACCATGGAAGATTGCCACAAATTGAAGCAGGAACTGTCGTACCTGCCCGTCGTACCAGTAGTTTTGGATTGCCATGTCAGAGGCCGATGCCTAGTTTTGTTCGGAATTTGTGGGCCCACATGTATTTACTGAAGACGTAGTACGTCTCGCAGTCGATCATGATCTCATTCGCAGACTTCACCGCCTGATCAAGGCCCGTCGTGCGGTACTTCTTGCCCTCCAGCCAGGTCTCAATCTCTTTCTTCTGCTCTTCAGGGTCCTCACTCTTGTAGTGAAGCTGGCCAAAGATGTCAAAGACCTCAGGCGACCACACGTACTTGAAGTCACCGATCGGGAAGACGATGTACGGCGTACCAAACTGGCTGGCCTTCTGCGTTCCCTTCTCAGACTGGCCAATGCAGAACATCGCCTGAGAACGACCACGAATGCCGAGCTTGTCGTGGAGGAAGTCGTCAACGACCTTGTGCTCGATGGCGTTCAGGCCGGCACCTCGACGTGGTACGCGTTCTTTGTTCACCTTCTTGATAACGTATGGGACCGACTTGTCATCCCACGGCGTAAGGTCAAGTCCCTGCATGCCACGCTGCAGGAAACCCTTGCGACGAGACTCATGAAGAAATGGTCCACAGTGGTGGAGGATCTCATCTACGGCCGCATCGATGTCATCGAACTGCGCCTCAGAAATGAACTGCTTGAACGTCTTCATTCGATCTTGAGCCCGCGCTTTATCGCTGCTTCATCAGCGACTGGAATGATGTAGTACGAGTTGCACTGAATCATGAGCTCGTTGCCTGACTTGATACCTGCTGGAAGGTCACCTTCACGGTAGTCCTGATCGTCGAGGTCCATGCCAATTTGGTGCCAAAATTCCTCTTCAGAAACGGAACCCATCCGGAGTCCCTGACGAATCTTGCCCCATTCTCCAGTCTCAAAGTGGCCGTACATGTCATCAACCTTCGGGGACCAGATGACGTTCATGTGGCCCTTTGGCAACACGATGTAGGTGTCACCGTAGTCAGAGAGGGCGTGCTTGTTTCCACTAGCGAACAGTGACTTTGAGCGGGCGTAGACACCAAACTTCTGTTCGAACCAAGCATCAGCTGCATCGTGCTGTGACGAGCTTGAATCACGAGGCCGGCGACTTGATCGACCACCCTGACCCTTGACGAGCTTTTCCCACATCTCAATGGGGCCATGGTGCCCAGCATCGTGGATAGCGTAGTCATGGTGGTTGGCAAGAGACGTCTCTTGAATGCCACGATAGATCAGTCCTACCCGCTGCGACTGATGCAGGAAGTCAGCGCAATCGCGCTCAAGGACTTGGAAGAGATCAGGGTCGTCCTGCTCAAGTAGAAATTGCTTGAAGGTGATCATGAGATCTTCTTGGCTGTTGGCGAGAACTGCTTGTCAAGAGCAAAGATTTCGCGCTGTGATGGGGTGTGCGACGAACGCTGGTTGCGACGGTCAGTCTCAACAAAGATCCAGCGGTTCTTGACTCCACTGAACTTGTAGAGGCGAGCTGGAAGGTTGCGCTCAGGTGAGTACTCCAGGCGGAAGTAGTCGCCGTCGTTGGCCTCAGCGACATCCGGCAGCTTGTCGAAGCCTGTCTTGTATTCATGGCCATCTGGTGGCAGACCGTCCTCGACGTAGACGCCAACGCCGTCGTAGGAGCCGGGCTGGTTAAAGCGATTCGTACCAGAGGCGGCTTCACGAACGTTCGTGCCCGTTTCTGGAACTGCCTTGCGAGCTTCAGCTTCGTTGTTCTCCATGGCCGTGAGGTAGCCAGTGGAGATCTGTTCGATGCCATCAAAGAAGCGGCCGTCATCGACGACGTACTTCTGCGTGTCAAGGGTGCCAAGCAGGTCACGGTGCTCCTGACCTGGGATGAGCTGCTGCGCCTGGAAGCGGTAGATGATTGGCTGCCAGCCTGTGGTGTAGCCGTCCGCTGCCCAGCCACCGTCAGTGACCTCGAGGAACTTGCGAACGGGACGCATGTTCTGGTCCCACTGCATCTCGGATGGAAGCTCAAGCACGTCACCAACAACAATTGGGCGGCCTAGAGCTTCAACCATGGTGGCGAAGGTCGTCGTGAAGCTGTAGATGTCTGCGACCTGGAAGCCGAACTTCGTGAGGTCAGAGACCGCGTCAAATGGAGTGTAGGCAACCTTCAGCTGGATGGAGGTCTTCGCGTAGTCGCGGTCTCGGTTCTCCATGAACAGCGGGTCCTGGATGTCCGTGAGCATCGTGGCTTGGTAGTCAAAGAGCTCGAGCTTCTCAACGACCCAAGGAGAGTTCGTGGTTACACCAGCAAATGAGGTCGGGACGATGCGCCAGAAGCGAGATGGTGCCGACTGCTTGATACGAATCAGGGCAGGAGTTGCAACGTTCGGAAGGTTCACTACGTCAACGCGCTTCCACTCGAGCTGGATGGGCACCGAGATGGCGTCGCCTGCAGCAAATGGAATGGTGCCAGGAGCGATGACGAACGAGCCGTGCTTGGAGTCAAACATCTGACCGACTGTGGCGTCACCTAGAATGTAGGTGCCATTTCCGGTCCACATGACGCTGAACTTGGTAGGCGACGTCGCGAAGAGCATGAACGCGCCTGGCTTGGTGTCAATGCCTTGGCTGAAGCGAGTGACCGTGCCGTTACCAGTCGCGGTGTAGATCGGCGTGCCCATGATGAAGTCACCGTCAGAGCGATCGACACGAACTTGAAGGGCGCGGGTGTTGGCGTCTGGACCCTGTGTGATTCGGATCGAGGTGATGTGCTGGTCTGCCGGCTGTCCCTTGGCGTTCTCAAGCTGGCCGTAAGACGTGAGGCGGTAGCCGAAATCGTAGCCAACATAGGCAGGCGTCTGCGTGACAGCGAGGCCGGTGACTGAGGAGGTCCACTCACCAGCAAGCTCGTCGAAGGCCATTGAGGTATCGTCAGAGCCAATTGCGTGGCCGTGACCAACGAGGTCAATCAGCTTTCCCTGTTCATGATTGCCGAGCAGCTTGAAAACGTTCAGCGGTGCACCAGAGATGGCCAACTGCTGAGCAGCGAGTGACTGCTGGTAGTTGCTATCGTTGATCGCACACTCGTTCTGCGAGATGGTGAAGTCACCAATGCAGATGTCAGGTGGAACGTAGACGTTTGGAGGCGTGACAACACCACCACCTGGGCTTGGAATAGTGCCAGCTGGAATCGGTGGCAGGCCCGAGTTTGGTGTGTTCGGGTTGTTGAACGAGCCGGCCGCATCTGCGCACTCATCGAGAGTGGTTCGATGTTCCGTTGGTTCGTACAGTGACTTATTTGGATCAGCCATTATCCGATGAGGAACGCCGTGTTGCCGAGACCGACTTGACCGCCGTACTCGTAGTTAAGGAGCTCTTCCTTCAGCTCAGTCATGTCTTGACGAGCCTCAGAAATAAGGAGTTCACCGTTCAAGTTGATGGAACCAGCCGCGCCTGGAGTACCAGACGTGAACTTCGAGCGGATCATGCCAAGCATGTACTTCAGCTCAGCCATCGCCCAGTTTTGGATGTACTGGTTGGACCAGCGGTCGTTGATGATTTCCTGTTCAGAGCGCTCGAGCATTGCCTCGATGATGACCGTCTCGTAGCCACGAACGGCGCGCGTGATGTAGAGTTCACGGGTTGGCTCGTCCCACTGGAACATGAGCTCACCAGCAAACATGCGCTGCAGCTCCTCGCTGTACATGGCAACGAGCTGCGTGGAAAGCAGGTCACCGCCCCCAGCAGCCATGTCGTAGTAGCGCTGTGCGAAGGCCTGAGCCCAAACGTCATTCGGTCCACCGCCGTAGATGCCAAGTGGGCCCATGCGGTGGATCTTGTGGATGTCGACGATCGAGTCTGTACGGTCGGCCTTGTTGTTGAGGTAGTACTGCTGCTGACCAGGGATCAGCTTGTAGATGATGAAGCGACGCGTGTAGGCGCCCGACGAGAGCTGGCGGTAGTTAGCAAGTGCATTGTCAAGGGCGATGTTGAACTGCTCCTCCTTGAGCTCGACGCACTGCTGCGGCCAGCCAAGCTGGGACTGACAGACCTTTATCATCTGCAGGCGGGCGGCGTAGGAGCCATCATCGCCAATCGCGATCTTGTCGTAGGACGGCGAGCCCTGCTGGTCAGTGTTGACCTGGTTCCAGGAGACGCCGTTCCAGGCATTGAGCGTGCGGGTGGTCAGGTTGTAGAAGAGCTGACCGATGTAAGGATCCGAGAGCAGCTGCGGTTCAATGGTGAGCGGCGTCACAAAGGCAGGAACTACCTGGGCACCTGTATTGAAAAGCGTGTTCGTGGAGTTTGGGAAGACCCACATTGCGCCATCCCAGTACTGGATGCGCTGCAGCGTGTAGTCGTAGTACATCTCACCCAGAACTGGCAGCTGAGGCGGCGTCGTGGTAGCAGAGAAGCGCGTAAGCGGTACCCACGTCACGCCTTGACGGAGCTGCGTGTTCGAGGGGGTCATGTCCACCCACTTCTTGCCATTGAAGACCTTCAGCTGTCCACCACCGTAAAGGTAGACTTGTCCAAGCACACCTGGATTGTAGGCACCCGAGACAATCGAGTCAGAGCGGGTTGGAATCCAAGAGCCCGAGACGCCGTCGAAGTACTGAACAAGGTTCAGCTGCTTATCGAAGTAGACAGAGCCAGGAGCTGGCGAGAGAGGTGCCGAGTCATAAACGGGAATGTTACCCGTGAACGCGCTTGCCAGGTTCGTGTTGCGCCCTTCAGTCAGCTCACCTTGAAGTGGGTAGGACGAGACACCGATCGGGTAGTACTGGAGGACGTTCGAGGAGGCGTGAACCGACGCGTAGTAGATCGTGTTCGGGTTTGTGTTCGTGACTGTGATGGTGAACGACTGGTAGGCCTCAGCCGTTCCTGACTCATTGAGGCTTGTCGAGGTTGCCGTTGGAGTTGGGAACGGCAGTTCCTGGATGTTCGAGTAGAAGCCGACTACGTGCGCACCATCGAGCGCTGGAATCTGACCATTCGTTGGTGACGGAGCCAGCCAGTCAGTTGATGGGTTGTAGATCGTGCCATCTTCTGGGTAGTTGATCGCGTTGATCGGCAGGTCAGAGAGCAGGATCAGAGCGCCATCAGCCACTGCCATCGTCGTTGGTCGAGTGATGGTAAGCTGGATCGTCGTTGGGGAAGGACGAGAGATGCTGATGCTGAACTGGCGCGCGTCAATCCACAGGTCGTGTGTTGACTTCTGGGAGATGTCTGTTGCTGTCATGTGTCGATCCACTTTTCGATCGACTATTTATGGGCTCTGATGTATAATCGGATCAACTGTAACAGAAGGAGCCAGCATGGCAAAAGTAGCAGCCCACGAGATCTACCTGCTTGTCGTAGACGTCGGTGATGACATTTTCATTTTCGGCGATGACGTCTTCACCGGCGAGAACGCCAAGGAAGAAGCCCAAGCAGCGGCCGTCGTCGCAAACAAGGGCATCAACGACGACGGCCGCTACAGGACGCCAGTAGAAGCCTGCATGTTGGAAGACCTCCTTGCCAAGACCAAGGAATACTCGTTCGATCGAGGTGTGCAAGACGCTTCTTGGTGATGTACAAGAGCCTAGATCTGTTGTACAATGGATCTATTCCAAGGAGCCCATCATGATCTACGCCAAAGACAGCCTGTTCGTCATCACGTACTACATCGACAACAACATCAACATGTTCGGTGATGAGGTGTACACGAACAAGGCCACAGCCGAGGAAGTCGCTGCCAAGGACAAGGACTTGTCGGTCAAGACCCTGTCCGACTACATCATCGAGCACGGTGATGATCGCTACAGCAACGGCAAGGAAGACGAACGTGCCCCTGACTGGGGCCGCTGGTAAGCGTAAATAGCTCGATGAAGTACATCGAGCACAAGTTCCGGCCCACAGAGACCATCGATGCTGTCCTTCGACTGAAGGGCAGGCATGACTACACGCAGGACGACTTGATCGTCCTTCGTCGCATGTTCAACGAGTTGAATGGAACTCAGGTGCCCCATCCCGGGGAGACCTTTAAAATTCCGCTGCTACCACTGCGCGAAGAATAATAGCATTAGTGGCTAGATAGCGGTAGGTGCCTGCTGAACTTGGCATCGAACAGCTTCGTGCCGTGATGGCCGAGGTGAATCTCTGGGTCGATCATAACCTTCCCACCGATGGCACGCCAGCGATCGCAGAACGTGTAGTCTTCGCTGATCAGCTGCTGCTTCTCAACCTTCGTGTCGAACAGGGCGTAGAAGTTCTCTCTCCCGAGATACGTTTCTGGGTACGCCTTGATCATCTGAAGGATGCAGCGTCGTGAGATGCACATGAAGCCGGTGCCCACCCGCTCCGCCTCGATCAGCCCCTTCTCATTGCGTTCCATCTTTGGGCCGAAGACAACAGCGAAGTCAAGCACGTCCTTCTTCTTTTGGTAGCAGCCAGCGATCAGGTCCTCTCGCTGCTGGGTCAGGCGTGCGAAGTCGACACCGTACCATGAAATGTCTGAGTCGATGAACACGAGCTGGTCGTACTGGCTCCGCAGGAACCGCTCGACGAGCTTGTTCCGTGCATCTGCGATCAGGCTGTTGCCCACCTCGAAGTCGACCGTCAGCCGGCCCTCATTCAGACAAGCCAGCGACTTCGCGTAGCCAGCATGGACTCGGCCATCGATGGTCGGTGTTGCGATGTAGTTCAGCATCAGACGATCTCATCATCCTCGTTCGGGGTGTACATGAGGTCCCAGTAGAAGAGGACCCAGTTCCAGATGGTCAACAGCCACCCAAGAACGAGCATGCCGCCTACCCAGGCCAGCCAGTGTGCAAACACCCAGCCCATCCAATAGACGGTGAGCAGCCAAAAGATGCTACCCAGCAGCACTGGGATCAGGAGGTGGCCCCAGATCCGAGTGAACAGCCAGGTGAGGCACTCAATCGACCAGTAGTGAACCTTCGAAATGATCACGCATCTGCCCGTCCGATGGACCAGTGACGGGAAACGTATCCCTTCGGCAGTCCGCATTGCTCGATGAACTTCGCGTGCACGGCGTCGTAGTGGTCGATGACTGCCCGCTGATCCTCGACCTTCTTGGTCTTCTCAGCGGTCTCCATCAGCTCGTACAGCTTGGAGTTCGGGGCCACTTCGCAGCCCTTGTAGACTTTGTTCTTGCTCATTTCAGGAGTCCCGGTTGGATCAGGCCACCTTTCGGATCGCGAACCCAGGCGAGGCGTTCGTTGCCGGCCGCGAGGAAGTCATTGATCAGGCCATCGACGAAGAACGTCGTGGTGATCAGCTCGCCACTCGTGTCGACGAACGCGTTGCGGTTGGTCTTGGCGAACTCAACGAGCTTCTCGACATCGAGACGTTGGGTCCTGGCGACGGAGGTGATGGTGTGGTGCATGAATCCATTATACCACAAACAGGATCAAGATAACACCTTGCTCGCAATTTGTGCGATGTTCCAGGCGTCGTCTGCGCCATTGTGGTGTCGACCCTCAAGCTTGAGGCCGTAGTAGTTCAGCGCCTTTGCCATCCCCATCTCGCGATTCAGCTTGTGCTTCAGCGCCATGAGGGTCTTGATGTTGAAGTGACCACGCATCTGGTCGAAGGGGTTCGACTCGGGCTTGATGCCGTACATTTTCAGACCCTGCCTGGTCGTCGAGCTCAGCATCCAGCGGTCGTACTCACCGTACGAGCACCAGACCTTGCCCTTCGGCTGGAACATCTTCTCGAATTCGTCGAGGGCCTGCTCGATGGTGAGGCCCTCTTCATCAACCTGCTCCTGCGTCCAGCCCGTCAGCTCGGTGCAGAACCGAGAGACCTTGCTGAACTGTGGCTTGATCACGATGCTGGCCCGCTGCGTGACGCCTCGCGTCTTGATGTTGAGCGCGGCTACGCCGATCTCAATCACCTCGTTCACCATCTCAGCGGGCTTGAGTTCCCGCTCCTCAGGATAGAGGTCATAGTCGCCGTTCCAGCACGTGGACTCAACGTCCACCACCAGAATCTCAGATAGATCTGCTGCCATTATGCCTTCACATCAAATCTGCTGAGCACGTGCAGCTCGATGCTGATCATGACGCGCTCACTGTTGAACTCCATGAGGGCGCGCTGCATCTCATCACGAGCTACGCCTCCACCTTGCATTTGGTACATCTGCGATTGTGCAATCTTGATGCACTCCTCAACTACCTTGAGACGCTCGCTCAGCCAGTTCGCGCGCTCGATAGAAATCGGCTTCGTCATATTCGGGAATCCTTGTTGTGAACCACTCGGGTGGCTTCCGTGCCGTCCATTTGGCGAACGACGCCTTGCTGCCCACGTAATAATTTTGGTAAGAAGTGACGGCATCGTCGACCTTGTATTCGTCCGGCATCGCCAACGGGAGGGGAGTCTCCGCTCCTGGTCTGATATTTACAGGCTGCTCGATGAGCTTTTTCATGTAGCGGCGGCATGCATGAATCTTGCCATAACGGAGATGATATTCGATCATGAGCTCGTGCCACAGGGCGAAGAGCCATGAGTAGTTCTCGGAGCTGGTGCGGGCCCAGATGTTCGAGGGGTGGTTCGCGTGCGCGATGTTGTAGCACTGCGGGTTCTCGATCACGAAGACATGCTTCGACATCTCGACACCGTCGACAACCTTGATGCGGTTCTCGGTGATGACGTTCTCACCATCGAAGAGCCAGAAGACCTGCTTGTACCGCTGGCCCTTGACTCGGTGCATGTTCAACGCCTCAGCACGTCGACCATCGAGGAGACGGTGGGCGGTGCTCAGGAGCTGCGCATACTCCAGGATCATCTTGACGACGTGCTTGTCGCAGTGCATTCGCGCAGCTACACGCGGGTCGTTGTCCAGCCGAAAGATGTTCATAGCCCATTATAACATGGGCGCCGGTCCACGTGTTCGACGTTACAGGCCGAGGCGACGGTTCAGCCGGGACATGATGATGTTCCAGCGGTTTGGGTGCTTCGAGTCGACGTCCTTCATGATCTCGTCACGCGCCTTGCGAACGACAGAGACGTCGACATTGGCACGCTGAGCCAGATTCTTCAGCATCTTCTCAACGCGAACGTTCGTTGAGACCGGTGTAGGAGCGACGCTTCGCTCCCTCGTCTTCGGCAGCTCAAGCTCTCCGCTGACGAAGGGGTTTGACCGCTTCATCATGCCTTCATCCAAATCATCACGAACCAAAACCCACTTGTCGTAGATCTGTCGTGGGTCATCAGTCCTCTTGATCAGGCGATAGCCAGGAAACATGCCACGTTTCACGAACCGATCGTAGAGCTTACCACGGCTAAGCTCGCTTCGATCTGACGCGAAGCCGATCTTCTTTGGCTTGTACTCCTGGAGGAACTGATGCACAATGGCCTTAACAGTCGCGAAGACCTCCAACTCACCGCCGCTGCCAGTCGCGGCCCAGTCCCCCATACCACCGTTCTTACCTGACTTCTCGATGAAGCCAATGTCCCAGCCAAAGTTGCCGCCCATCTCTTCGATGTCGACGCGAATGGTCCTGCCATTAGACTCAAACTCGGCGCAGAACTCGTGGTTGTTGTGGGTCACTACCTTGTACTTCGTCGCCTTGTCGAACGCTTCATCAAGGCTCTCTGATGTCGGCTTCTTGATGAGGTCAAACTGTACGTACTTTTCCGCAGATCCCAGACCGATCTCGTACTCCTGCTTCCAGTAAGAGTCCTTCAGGAAGCGGTCAACGAGCTTGCGGTAGAGCGAGGCGCGTGAGCCCTCAATCTTGCGTACGCTGAACTGAATGCGCTTTGGCTGGTACTTCTTCACGAAGCTCCGCATTGCAGAGACGATGAAGCTGAAGACTTGAATTTCATCACCAGTCTTGGTGAGCTGGTACTTCAACGCGCCATTCGGCATCTTCTGACCAAATGAAACCTCCCATGTTTCACCACTGCGAGCAGCCTCAAACTGAAGAAGGCGATCACCAATCTTTTTGGTCACATGGTAGCCGAAGCTCGAAGACGTCGAGTCGCCATCATGGTCCTCCTGATCGAAGAGCTCATTGATCTTCATGGACGAACCAGGACGTAGCCCTGCTCTGGGTTGGAGAACGTGACCGTCAACTGGTTAGCAGAAACGAAGGAGACGTCAGAGGGAATGATCAGCTTCGGGCCGGCTCCACGATCAACGAAGAACTGAACGAAGGCGATGTACGGTGACTGGAGGTTCAGCCCGTGGTTGACTGTCCAGGTGGTAGCAGGAGTTGACTGCGTGAAGCGAGCCGTCGTGCCGAAAGAAGCCTGGTTCAGCAGCCCCCAGCTCGTGCCGTTCCAGACGCGCACTTGACTGTCGTCGGTATCGTAGTAGATCTGACCGACAAATGGGTTGGCTGGAGGAGTAGGGCTTGAGAAGTTGCTGGCCAGGTTCAGGAAGTTCTGCGCGAACACCTCACCCCAACCGATGGAGTTGCGGCCTTGGAACTCGAGCGGATACGTCGTGAGGTCGACGCCAGGCGGCACGATGATTGTCGTGCCGCCAGCCTGGAGCAGGTACGTCGAGATGTTGTCGACGTTGCCATCTGACGCGACGCTTGGTGCATCACCAGAAACCAGAGGAGGAACGACCTCGTTGACGTAGATGGTCGTGTTGCCACCACCCAGGCTGCTTGGTGGCAGGTCGCCTGAGCCAGTTGGTGTGTAGACGGTGTAGCGGCCTGAGTACTTCGCGTTGTCTGAGACGTCGAACTGCGTCGCATCGATCAGGTCGTAGTTGGAGCCTGGGTTGACCGTGTAGGCTGGAAGAGTGGCTCCAGTTGTCGGATCCCGATAGAACTTGCCATTGAAGATGGCCGTGAAGTCACCGGCAACGACGATGGAGCCTGGTGTGCCACCAACGTTTGGGTTGACCGAGATGATCTTGATTGTGCGCATGAAGATACCTGATTGCTAGTCAGGTATTTATGGGAGATTAGAACTCCATTGTGTTGCGAACCCGAGCAGGTTTCTCCCACTCAGGCACCTCAACACCTAGGTTCTTCTCGAACCAACGCGCCACGATTCGTCGGTGGCAGTAGTCACCCGGTGACTCCAACTTCTCAAAGCAAAGGAGCACCACATCCTCTCCGTACTCAGCTACGATGGCGTCGTAGACCTCACGGGGGTCAAGGTCAGCAAGCACTTGGCGGTGGAACTCCTTCTCATACAGGACATCGGACAGGCCCTTTTGAGCCAGGTTCACGAGGTCCCATGGAGGAGCCAGCACCTTGAACTGCGGGCCCGCGTACCACTTCGGAGGGTACTGACTGATCGACAGCACCTTCTTGAGGTTGCGGATGTTTGAGAAGTAGGACGTCTTCACAGGCCGACAACGATCTCAACGAAGTCGCGGGGTTCTGGCTCATTCCTCATCATGAAGGAAACGACCAGCCGGTCGGGAGCTAGCAGCGTGCACGCAGGCGCGTCGATGATCTCAGCGGAATAGAAGGCCAGCACCGCGCCTTCAATGCCTGTTCGAGCAATCTGCATGCGCTCGTCACTTGTCGAGGCCACTACGTTGGCAGCATGACAGATCGTGTCGAAGAGCGCCTGAATGTCGGTGTCCTTCATCACCTTCGGACCGCGCGCAACAACTGGCTTACGCGTAACGATCTTCATGGTTGCCTTAGAAGTCTTCGTTGGAGTTGCCGAGGAACGAACCGGCGGCGGCGTACAGGGCCTTCGACGTGATCAGTTGGTTGGACCACGACCACTCGTTCTTGATGTAGGCCTTGAACGATTCGGCGTCGAGGTTGATGACCTCATCAACCGACATCTCCAGCATCTCGATGACTTCGTCGTACTGCGACGTGTAGTTCTGCGGTGGCACGACGTTGAAGCGGAACTGCTTCAGCTTTTCGTTGTTCTTGGCCTTGCTCACCTTCTCGAGCGCTGCCTTCAGGTCAGACTCAAGACGTGCACGGAACTCGAGCAGCAGGTCGGCGTACTCCTTCGCGTGGATCTTCCGGTTTTCCTTCAGCTTCTCGAGGAGCTCGGTACGGGAAACGTTCACCGAACGTTGGCGGATATTCATCATGGTTGGATTCCTTAGAGGGGGAAAACGTAGAAGTTCTGGAAGTGGTTTATCTTCACAGCGACTGTTAGCGGATCGAGGATCGTGTAGTCCTCGATTCGACCTGTCAACATCTCATTCAGCAGAAGCGCCTCTACCTCAGCCACCTTTCCAGTCAGCTTGTAGAGGGAGGTGCACGCGTTCCGCAGAATGTCGATGGTCATGGCACGAGCTTGGCGAGGAGGCCAATGTTGTCGGAGTGAGTTGGCGGGGTCCAGCCTTCTGGCTTGATGAGGTCAGGCAGGCCGAGCGGGTTCGGGCGGTTCTTGTTGACGCCTGCGTTCTTCTGCATGTTCTTGTCGTGCACGCGGCTCCATGCTTCGTAGGCGTCTACCTCGAAGGCGTTGAGGGTGCCAATCGCAACGACGCAGAGGTCGATGAGGGCGTCGACGATGTCGTCAGCTGCCTTGTGGGCTTCTGCCTTCGCGATGTCGTAGGTGACCTCGGCGAAGGACATCGAGTTCAGCTTCTGCTTCGCTGCCTGCATCTCGTCGAGCTCCTCTTGGAGGAAGTCGATGCGAAACTGCAGGAACGTCATGAGCTGGTTGTAGTCCAGGTTGTTGATGACGGGGTTGACACCGAACTTGGTGTGCATGTCGGCGATGTCACCGACCCAGTGTGCGTTTGATTTTGTCTTGTCCATTTATGCGCCTCCAAGCGTGTAACCAGGGTTGAGAGGCGATAGAGTATTGTAACACTGGGAGCGTCGGACTCGTCCTATGTTGAGGTCCAAGTGCAACAAGGCCCTCACGAGGGGGGCCTTTGAAGAAGGAAGAGAAGCTTAGCGCTTCTTGTTCCAGCTGCGGGCAGGAGCGGCGGCCGGCGCGGCCGAGCGGGTCGGTTGGGCTGCGGCACTGCGGCTCATGGCGTTGAAGCCGCCGGACGTGGAGGGCTGCGCGGCCTGCTGGCGCTGTTGGGCACGCTGCTGTTGAACCTGCTGTTGCTGTGCCATCTGCTGCTTCATGCGGTCCTGGCTGGCCTGCATCTGCGCCTTCTGCTGCGCCATGGCGGCGTCGTGCTTCTGCTGCTGGGCAGCGAGCTCTTGGCGGTGCTGGTTCTCCTTGGCGACGGCCGCCTGGCGCTGAGCGTTGATCGTGTCACGCTGCGCGTTGATGGTGGCGTTCTTCGCTGCGATACGGTCGTAGGTGGAGCGGTCGACGTGGTTGTGGATGACCGTGGTCGAGTAGTACTGGCCGTTGCGGTAGGTGTATTGGTCCGGGCGGAGCGCGCTGATGACGGCGGCCGAGAGCACTGCGCCGGCGACGACGTCCATGTAGCCGTTGTTGTAGGTCGGTTGCACGAAGACAGGTTGCGGCACGTACTGGATCTGCGGTTGCGGAACGTACTGCGGTTGCTGCTGTTCGACCACGACCTGCGGCTGTTGCGGCGGCGCTTGGTACACGACCTGCGGTTGGGATGGGCCGCAGGCGGCAAGGGCCATCGCGGACGCGACAGCGAGAAGAGTGACGGAACGGAACATGGGACGGTTCTCCAGGTGTTGAACGAAAGAGGTCAGCGGTTGATGGTGAGGCGGCCGAGCGTGAAGATGCTGTAGATCATCAGCGTCAGCCCCGCGCCTGCGATCAGCGGTGATCCGTGCTGGTAGCACAGGATCGTGGACACCAGCCAACCGATGATGGCAGCGAGCGTGTACAGAATGATGCGCATCAGTACCACTCGCGGGAAACTTGGTGCAGACGCGGGGCATCGACGCCCTTTGCCTTCGCCTCGGCGAGACGCTGCTCGTCGATCTCGGCGTACTTCTTCTTGACTTCATCGAAAAGCTCGCGGGACTGGCCCACGGAACTGCATTCACGGGCAGAGACCTGGGTCGCACCCAGCATCACGACGATATACCACGACTTCATTTTGGCCAAGGTGTGTCCTTTGAGTTGATAGAACCATTATAGCACGTCGGTGCAGGATGTACACTCATTTGAGCGTGACAGACAGGTTCTCAGGTCCAAGCGTGTAGCAGTTCCAGAGGATGTCGTAGATTCCTCTGTTTTTGTAGACGGCGTTCTTCACTACTTCTGCATCGAAGTCAAGAACTGGATGGGGTAGGTCTTCCTTGAGCACGCCTGCGATGCGAAGCATGTTCACGCCGTCAGCGTACTTGGCCACCCTTGCGCACGCGATGTCATTCTCGCGGGTACGCATTGACTTGGGAATGCCTTCAAGCCCCACGTCGCTCATATCGAGCTTCAGCTCGAGCTTAGGTTCTGGTGGGGTGGCGCAGGCAGAGATACAAAGCAGGCTCACCACGACGGTGAGCCTCTTCATTGTGAGGCGCCTGAAGCAGGAGCGGAGGCCGCAAGGGCAGGACGGGTGTCGATGTGCTGAGTTACGACAATGTCCGTGCCGTACGAGTCAGGCTTTCCATTGCACGAGGCAACGACCTCCTGAATTGGTCCGTCGGTGTTGTCGTTGTTGACAGAGATTGACTTGAGACCGCCGAAGTGACGGCACGCATCGGTCGCTGTGATCACGGCCTGCGTGGAAGTGTCCTGCTTACAACCCGCGAGGGCGAGCAGAGCCAGAAGGAGGATTGAGGTTCTCATTGGGTTTCCCAAGAGTAGGTGAGTTCAGGGAAGTGCTTGCGCACCTTGTTGAAGACGAGGTGGTTCGGAATTCGGCCTGGAGAGTTCCAGTGCTTTGCATCTTCCCAACCCAGGTCGATCGCAAGGGAGACTACAGCGCCTGAGCGACAGATACCAGCGTGGCAGTTTGCCCAGAGGTTCTTGCCTTGGGCACGAGCCTCCTTGATAAAGTCAGCAATCTCCTTCGCCTGCTCGTCTGTGATGGCGTTTCTCTCGCGCTCATCGCCGACGTCGTCAAAGTGCATGTAGAGAATGCGACCGAACGGTAGCATCGTAAGTGCAGGTGGGGTCTTCGCATCTGCGATGGAGACGAGCCAGTCATCCTCAGTCACCTCGAAGGGGAGGTTGCAGCCAATGATGTTGACGCGGGGGAAGTTGCCGGCCTTCATTCGTAGTCGCATTCACACTCATCATCGACATACTGAGCTCGATTGACGTGAAAACCAGCTTCCAAGTCAATGAAGCAGATGTAGACGCCTTCTTCATGGTACTGGTCGACAAGCACCTCGCACGTCGGCTTTCCACCATCGCAGATGGTGAAGACGTAGCGAACAGTCTTGTCCCATTGAAGAAGGAGCTCAGGTGCGCCAAAGAGCTCTGTGAAGGCCTTAACTACGAGCCTTGGAGATTCTTCGACGTAGCTCTCCACTTCATGATACTGGCGCGACCAGATTCCCATTTCAGGATTGACGGTCAGATCCATCCTGTCGAAGAGCTCTTGTACACGTTTCTTTGCGCTTGCCATATGGTCATTTTAACACGCAACAAAGGGGCCGAAGCCCCTTTTGAGTTGAATGAGCGGTTGCTCAGGCCGTGTAGCCCGGGACCAGCGCTTCCTGCACCTTGCGGAGCAGGGTTTCCGGCTTCAGGCGCTTCATGTCCGAACGGGCGCCGACCTTGAGGGCGACGGCGTGTTCGACGAGCTTGACCTGGTCGGTCACGGTGCCGGCGAGCACCGACTGAATCCAGACCGGGCCGAACGTGCAGCGCTTGCGGGCCTGGCGTTCGACGAGGTAGCCGGCGAGCGGCTTGACGGTGGCCACCTGAGCGGTGGTCGATTGGACGGCTTGGTCTTGAACTTGGGTCATGATCGTTTCCTTCATCAGGTTGGTTAGTCGATAGATTCATTATAGCGACTTGATGGGGAAAGTACACAGTTCAAGTGTAACAGTTCGAGATTAGTCCCAGGACCAAGGTGCTTCGTGGTCATTGAGACCACTTCTTTCCTGCACGTCCTTCAACGCGCCCATCAGAACTGCCTCGATCTGCTCGTCGCTGACTGTACCGAAGGCGCGACCATTCGCGTCGAGCGCCACCGAGTTGTGGCGTGCGGCGATCAGCGTATCCAGTTTGTCGCGGCTCTTCGACGCACGCAGCTCACGCTTCATGATGTTGATCGTCTTGTGAAGGTTCTCGATGTGCTTCTCTGGGTTCCAGAGGGTGCCGCCTTCGTAGGAGCGCAGCGCGTCCTCGAGGGTTTCGATCACGAGTTGGATGTCAGCGGTCTTCATCATGGCTGGAGGTACTGCAGGCCAGGGGTAGTTGGAATGGTGTGCTCAATAAAGATCGAGTCGACCTCCTTGAGAGGTCGCTCTATGTAGAAGCCCCCACTGTCGTCCTTCATGGCAAGGTCGTACAGCACCTTGCTCTTCTCGAACTTCACGCCGACGACGAGGGCATCTAGCCCAACCCAAGAAACGTAGACACCACCGGGACGGGGCCACGTTGCACATGGGGCAAACGTCACGATGTCACCGATCTGGAAGGTTGATGGGATCGGGTTCACAGCTGCGGCCTTCTGACCGCTACCGGTGTTTCGTGTCTTGATTGTCATCATACGGTTGAATCTCCTGGGGTTAGGTCGAGCTCGCGCTGGCGCTCCACCTCTTCATTTGTCGGAAAGCGAAGTTCACCTGTTGCGAGGTAGTTCATGAGGCGCCACTGCGCGTGATAGACGCCTGGGTAGTCGTCGTAGGCGAACGCATCTCGGTTCGCCGCACGACGGATGGTCTCTGCGAGGAGGTAGATGACCTTGGCTTCTCGAATGATCTCAGCGCAGCCAAGATACTTCTGCCGCTCCAAGCGAATCTTCTCGAGGTGAGCGAGATTTCGACGAGTCAGTTGGCCCTCGTCTACCGTCCCATCTGGGCGCAGAATTGGCCGAGAGTGGTGGTACGGCTTCGGCTCTTCTTGGTTGTCGGGTTCAAATGCCACAACGCCTCCTAGTTACACATACGATCATTGTAAACTGGAGGCAGAAAAATGGGTCCTGCTTTCAGGACCCATAGAGTTTAGAACGCGCTCGGGTCGTACTTGCGCTTCGATTTCACCAATCCTTGGTGTTCTTCTTCCTTGGAAAGACCAGCGCCCTTGTTGTAAACCTTGAGCAGCTTTTCCATGTTCGAGCGTGGGCCCCAGAAAAGGAACTCTGGCCAGCCACCTGAAGGGCCATTTGCGACCGTCATCTTGTGATGAACCTTGAAGCGCTTTGCGAACTTGGCAGCTTCAGCTGCCGGACTGCTTGAAGAACGGCTGTCGTCAAAAGCGAACGGCATTTCTGACTGCCAAATCTGCTCCTTTGCAGGAGCAACGTCCTCAAAAAGCCCCAGTTCCTTCAGCATTGGGAAGGTCTGCTGTTCGCTCTCGGTTGTCGCCATTCGACGATCTCCCCGCTCGCTGCGACCAGCACCTGTGCCGAGGCCGATACCTGCTTGCGCGCCTTGACCACCGTTCTTGCGAGACTTGCTCGTGCCGTTCAGTTGGTCGAGCTTGTCATCGATCTTGTCTTCATCAGTGAAGACACCGAAGCCACGCAGTTCACCACCTTCTGGATCAGCAACGACCCAGTGGCCGTCTGAGATTTTCTTCTTCGTGAAGCGGCGTTCGAATAGTTTTTCCACAGATCCTCCTAGATTGAGAATCTATTTATGGCGCTTGCACCTCACAGCGCAGGCATTTGCCGCCTGGCCAGCTTCCACAGATACAGGGCCCGGGTACATCTCCTTCAGGATATGGAGGGATGTAGACAATCGCAACGCGAATGGTTCCCTCGTACTCACCAGGAATCGGCGCATCGGAGATGGCCTCCGAGACATCCCGCTCGAGGTCAGCCAGCTCTTCCCAGCTGTACTCTCTGTCCATGATCTTCATGCTCGGTTCCACTTCTCAGCAAGAGCCCTTGCCGTGTTGATGTCGGTGATCACGTGGCCTGGCCGATCTGCAAAGGTCAGACAGTTGATCTTGTTGGCGTTCATCACGCCTGACCATCCAGTCCTTGGTGAGAACAGCTCGGCCTTGTAGGGTGGCACCGCGAAGTACGGCGCAGGACGGGCGCTTCTCATGCGCTCAGCCAGCCGCGCACGGTTTCGATGGGTCAGGGTGGAGTAGCTGCGCCTCTTCAGCGCACGCACGTTCACCATTCGCTGTCCTCGAAGTTCTGTCCATCGCCCGTCTCGATCTCGATGCGGGACGCTGCGATCCCGTTCTCACCGAGAATGTCGATGCAGAAGCAGCCGTCGATCGACCACGCGGTAAGGCCGTAGGGAGCTTCGACCTTGCTGCCGTCTTCGAAGTCCTCAGGATTCTCCATGAGCTCGACGGGCACCAGGCCGATCGAACCGGAGTCGACGCCATAGACGACGCCATCAGACCCATCGTAGCCGCCATCTCCATAGGCGGTGTAGTCTGCCCAGCACTGACCAGTCTTGCCCTTTATCGTGATCTCGAAGGTCACGCCCATCTTGCGTTCACCGATGGTCTTGTCGGTGAACGTGTCCCACTGCTTGTTGGCGATGGCGTAACACGGATCGCCGAGGTAATACGTGCCGGCTTTCAGGAAAGACATGCGTGCTCCTTAGAGGTCGAAGACAGGTTCGACGTGCTTGTACTCGATCTTCTCGATCGAGTAGCGCACGACGATGGAGTAGCCGCTCATGCGGTGCTTGTCGAGGCCACCAGGGCCGACCTCGATCATCGAGCTCTTCACGACGCCGACGCACATCAGCGTGGTCATCGTGCCGCTGACGCAGGCCACGACTTCAGCCGGCACGCTCTTGCGCGGGCAGTCGGTGATGGCGAGCTTGATCGCCTTTTCGATGCCCTTCGAGAGGGTCAGGTTCTCTTCCGGTGTCATGCTTCTCCATACTCCCGAATCAGTTGGTCACGGAACTCGACAGCCTCGGGGTACTGTGCGACTTCTTCATCAGTCATCTCACGGATGAGCAGGCCGGCATCTTCACCGAACAGCCCACCTTCTTCAGAGCAGGCGTAGACGATCTGCTCCTTCGTTGCGTTGGAGAAGAAGCAGTCGGCCCAGTGGCCTTGGTGCCCCTCGAAGAGGTCGCCACCTTCGACGACGATCCAGATCGGATTGGTCATGCAGGACCCAGGAACACGCGGATTCCGGCCGACGAGTTGATGAAGTGCCGGACGTGCACTACGGTGAAGTTATCATCCTTCAGGTAGACATCTTCGCCGATGCGCGGAACCGCTTCCACAGTGGCTTCTTCGAACAAGCCGTTCGGCATGATGAACGTGATTCGCATAAGGTAGACGCTCTCTTCCGACGAGCGCGGCAACCGGCCGATCAGCTCGTCGAGCAGCTCCTGATACGCGGTGAGTTGGTCAAGCAGCGTCTGCTTGAAGGCGTGATTGAACGCGCTCACTTCTTGGCCTTCTTGATGGTGTCGATGTGGCCCTTCACGATGCGAATCATGTTGTCGCGCGTGAGGTACTGGCCGCCGCTGTTGTCACGGAACATTCCGGGCTTGTCGAGGTCTGCTTCGCCGAAGAACCAGTGTTCCTCGTCGAGGCCGACCTGAGCCCAGTCGTCGCCTGTGCCGCCTTCGAAGATCTGACCGCCGGCTTCACCGACGATGCCGTTGACGTCGTGAAGCGTCACGTACGTTTCGTACTTCACGAACATCAGGCGAGGAACCTGCTTGTAGCAGTCCGTCAGCGAGAGCTTCTTGTCCTGAAGCACCTTCAGGACAGCCAGCGAGTTCGTGAGGGGGAGAGTGGTGTAGGATGACATAGGACGATTATAGCAAGTTTGCGGCGGAATGTACACTCAGATGGAGAGGAAGTCTTCGTCCGACATGCAGAGGTAGTCCATCTCGGTGTAGCCGAGGCGGTCGACTCCATCGCCGATACCGACGTAGTTGCCTTCAGCGTCGAAGCAGGAGTAGCCGTAGCTGTCGAAGCCTTCGTGATCGTAGTTGCCGAACATCGTCTTCTCGTCGTACTCGCCGGTGGAGTCCTTGTTCCACTCGACAGCCGGCTGGCCGTAGCAGTTGAACGAGAAGTCGGTGTGCTTCGGGAGGGAGGGGGAGTACTTGCCGCGGCTCATGATGTTCTCCAGTTGTTGAGACCATTATATCAAGGGCCACCAAGATGTACACAGGCCCGGGCAAAACAAAAGGACCCGAAGGTCCTTTTGGAAGGGTGGCCCTCTGAAGGAGGGCTCTTATCTGTGTGCGAGGCTTTACGAGAAAGCGACGTTGCGGACCAGTACGCGAGCGTAGTAATCAGCGGAGTTACCGAACGACGTTGCAGCGTTCGTGAACGTTGCCTTGCCGTAACGAGTCGAGAGCGAAACTGCTGGCATGAACGTGTTGGCGTCCATGACCTGGCCGGTGCTCATGAGCGGCACGTATGGGCAGTAGAAGTAACCGGAGTCGAGCTCCGAGTTGCCGCCCTTGTAACCGATCAGAACGTCTTCACCGGTCGAGCCGGATGCAGTGTTCACGCCACCGGACATCCAGTCGTAGTTGTCGTTCAGACCCCAGTTGTAGGTGTAGACCTTGATACCACCGTTGAGGGTACCAACCAGGCGGTTGCCGGTTGGAGCATCGAACGTACCGGAGATTGCTGGTGCGAAGACCGAGCGCGAACCGGATTGGAGGATGGAGGTGATCAGGTGACCGCCGACGATCCAGTTACCAGGACCGCGCTTGGTGCGTGCACCAATTTCGTTGGCCATCTGGTTGATCAGGATACCGAGTTCAGCGTAACGGTCGCCGATGTAGTTCGGCGAGAAGCCTGGAGCTGGGTTTGCGAAGTCGTACGTAGCCGTCGTCGAAGCCAGAGCGAGCAGGTCGGTCAGGATTTCGTTGTCGATTTCGTGGGCGATTTCAGCGGCGAGAGCTGCAGTCAGTTCGCTTTCGATGTCGATGCCGTGCTGTGCGTTCATGTCCTGCGCAGCTTCCATGGTCCAGCGAGCTTGCAGCTTGCGGGTGCCAACGTTGACAGCTTGCTTCAGAACGGAGAGGCGCATCTGACGACCGCCGTAACCTTCGTAGTCCTCAGTCTTGGCGGCGAAACCGTCAGACGTGTTGGCCGTGAGGCTTGGTGGGTAGCCAGCGGTGCCGACATTGGCAGCCGAGTAGAAGCGCTTCATCTTGCCGTTGTAGACGAAAGCTTCGTCACCTGGCGTGATGTCGTGCAGCGTGCCTGGGGCATCAACTGGTTCTGCGAATGCGAAACGCAGCGTGTAGATCAGACCCGTTGGGCCGGTCATTGGCTGAACGCCGACGAGCTCGCCGCCGATCGTGCCAGGGATGATACGGCGGATCATCGGAATCATGATCTTCTGGAACGTTGCTACGTCCGCAGAAACGACAGCGTTAGCCGGTGCCGTTTCGAAGATCTTCTTCTGATTTTCCATCAGAGTCGCGACGATGGTGCGCTTCGAGCCGGAGAGTCCTTCGAGCAGGGCCTCTTTGGTCTCAGACCAGTTTTCGATAAGTGTCATTTTGGAACTTCTCCTTGTTAGGCAGTCTTGGTGAGACCTGCGAGGCTGCGGACGCGAGCCAGGTGCTCTTGAAGAGCGGTTGGAGCGCTGTCAGTAGGCGCTGGAGCAACTGGCTTATCGCCCGTTGCAACGGTGGTTTGAACCGGCTTAGCAGCCTCGGTCAGCGGCTTGGCGGCTGGTGCCGACGAGTCGTCTTCCTTGAGGATGCGGCTGATGAAGAACTTGTAGGATTCTTCCAGACGACCAGTGTCCACATTCTTGAGGACCATGGCCATTTGTTCGCGCTTCTTGCCAGTCAGCGGCGACAGAACTTGTTCCATCTTCGCTTCGCGAATCATCTTGTTGCGCTCTTCTTCGAGAGCTGCAAGCTGAGCTTCGGCTTCTTCAAGCTTCGATTCAGCAACAACGAGCTTGGACTGAACCGAGTCGTCGTCAACATAGTTGGTTGCGTAGGTCTGAGCGTATGCTTCAAAGATCTTGCGACCGAAGTCATTCTGCTTGACTACTTCGATGTCTTCCTTGAGCTCTTCCATCTCGGCTGCGAGACGCATCTCAAAGAACTGGTCGATCTTGTCGACAAGAGCGTCAAGCTCCTGGGCGACTTCGCCGGCCATCTTGTGCTTTTCTTCGACGAGCTTGAGAGCGTACTCGGCTTCCAGATCGCGGAAGCGTTCGATGTCACCCTTGAGTTCTTCGATTTCGTTGGTCAGCGCCTCGGCCACGAATTCATCAACCTTGCTGATGAGCTCGTCGCGTTCGGTAATCCACTGGCTGGCGAGCTCTGCACGCACTTCACCCGAAACTTCTTCACGGACCTGGGTCTTGAAGGCTTCGACCGATGCGGTCCATTGCTCGGAGATTTCAGCCTTTGTTTCTTCGCTGAGAAGCTCGGACTGAAGCAGTTTGTTCAGAATTTCGTCCATGTGCTTTTCTCCTGTGGTTGATGTTGGACAGCTTTCACTGCCGCGTCTTGGACAACACAGGTTTCACAACCTGAAATTGTTTGCATTTTCTATATAGGACCGTGCAAAAAAATAGGCGTAAAAACGGTGCGTTTTCGCCTATTTTCTATAGCGGGGGAGTTACTCGTCGTCCGAGCCGTCAGTTTCCAGAGCCGAGAGGTCGACGTCGTCATCCTCAACTTGAACCGCAGGTTGGCCAAGGCCAGTGATCTCGCGGGTCTTTGCAACGACGTAGTCATGGACCGTGACGATGGCTTGTTCGTGACGATCGTTGATCAGGTCTTGAAGCATCGACTTCAGGTTTTCAGCATGATCTGCCATGGTGTATCCTTTGTTAGGTTGGGATGCAACTATTTATCGATTGCGCGGGCTCATTCCGGAGTGTAGCCGCACTCCCAGAGCTCACGGGCAATGTCACGGCTGCCTGCATGCTCGAGCGCCTTAAAAATTTGCTTCTCACTGGAGCCAAAGCCGTCCACAAACTCGTCTTCATCAAAGTCTGGGTGGTCCTTCGTGTAGAAGATTCCAACGAAATACTTCTTTGTTTTGGTGTTTGCGACAGTGATAAGCCAGGCATGGCTATGTTCGGGATCCCTGTCAACCTGGAAAGTCCAGTTGCCTAGCAGGTGGTGGTAGTCGTCAAGCATTCGTGACAGAGCAGAAGTGCCTTTGCTTTTCTTCTTTGGGGTTCCGCCAAGATGGTAGGATAGACCACTAGTGATGGCGCGCTGAAGAATGTCCAGTGCACCACGTGAAGTGCCGTTGAAGCGATGTACATCAAGCTTTGGACGTGCTGCCTTCTTTACGGCAGACTCATCGGCGTAAATGTCACCATCGAACGACTTGATGTCATAGCCAATCTCAGGTTGCTCGTAGTCGTTGTGCTCGTCTGGCGGCTGGTGGTCAATGCCCGTGATGACACCGAGCTCCCCCTTGGCTTCAACAAAGTCACCGATCTTGAACTTGGGAGGTGTCGGCTTAGCGTGTTTGCCGATCTGCCACTTTTCCTCGTAGGCAGCCAGCGCGGCGTAGTGAGCCTCCTCGTCTTCCTTGGTGTCGTCAGGCATGGAATAGATGGCCTTGTACTCCTTCTTCTGCTCACGTGACATCTTGGCAAAGTTAGAAGTGCCAACTTTCTGCTTCGGTTCGGAAGCTTCAAGGAGATCGGTAAATTTCATATGACTTTTTCAAGCCCGTGAGGCGGATCATAGCCGTGGCTGGTGTCAGCTGAGAGGGTGCCGTCAAGGTTGAAAACTGCCGTGTAGGAATGTTCAATGTGTTCAGGATCGTCCTTACCGCGCCAAGTGACGTGTCCTATAAGGAAACCGTAATCGACATCATGGTAGACATGGACTTCCTTGTCCTTGATGCCCTCAAGATCCCAGTCCTTCTTCTCCATGGACTGAAGCATCCACTTCTTGATCTTCTCCGCGGCCTCGACGAGATCGGCGTGAGCTGCCTTCATGTTGGAGAGGGCGCTCTCGTGCAGCTCACGCAGCTTCATTTCTTCGGGGAATCGTTGTAGCCGTCCTTGTAGCCTTCAGAGTAGGCCGCACGAAGCTGCTTGGCAACCTCTGTCTGGCACTCTGGCTCGGACATCTTCTTCCAGGAACCCATGAGCTTCTCGACCATTGCATCGACCTTTGGGTTCTTCATGTTCTTGGCTTCCTGGAGACCAGCCAACTTGCGTGCTTCTTGGAGGTTCACTTCTTACCCTTGGTGATGGCCTCGAGGAACAGGGACATTTCCTTCTTGAAGTAGGCCTGTGCCTTCGGATCGTGAACGACGGCTTCTGCCAGGCTCAGGATCTTCTTGTTCTCCATGGCCTCACGAACCACGTTCGGGTAGGCGTCAGGTGCCGATGGCTGGGAAACGATGTCGACAGTTACGAAGGCAAAGTCAGAGACCGCGCCAGATTCGTTCACGTTGCCGGTACCACGGGAAGAGACACCTAGACGTGCACCACCTTCGATCAGACCGCGGGCGATCTGGCCAGTTGGGGTGTTCAGGAGCTTCATCTTGCCGATGGCGTTGTTGCCGTCCATGCGGACCTCGGTGATGATGTGCGAGACGCGGTCCAGGTTGATCGAGAGAACGTCAGGGTGGTTCAGCTCGCCCATGATCGGGTTGCCTTCGGCGATTCGCTTTGCAGCTTCGTCCACCGCACGGGAGATCTCAGCCAATGGGTAGACACGGCCGTTGCCGTTCTTGAGCTCAGACTGCATCATGATGCCGTTCAGGAAGAGCTCGCCAGAGGCGGTACGTTGTTCGCGAAGAGCGGTCTGAACTGGGGTCAGGTCTTCAACGAGGAGGATGGACTTCATGCTTATTCCTTCTGGGTTAGATCCCGTATTTATGGATCAGCCTTCTTTGTTCACTGTTACACCGAGCTTTTCAGCCTCAGAATCGATGATTTTCTTGAGAGACTTCTGGCCCATGGCCGTGTAGCTAGATGGTGTGACAGAGAGCTTGTGCTTGGCTGCGAACTGAATGACCTTTCGGGCGAGCTCTTGGCCAATTCCCTTCTCCCGATAGTCAGGATCGACTGAGATGAAGGTGATCCACATGTCGTTCTTGTCGTACGGGTTGTTCTTGAATCCGGCTACGCCGACAATCTTCCTACCCTCAAGACAGAGCCAGTCAATCTCTTCCTTGTAGTCGCTGTAACCACTTGACAGGTACTTGATCCGCTTGTGCAGCTCCTCATTCTCCGGCAGGTGCCAGAGCTTCTCGTAGAGCTCAGGCCCACGCACCATCTTGTAGGTGAAACCTGAGGTTACTTCAAGAAGAAGGGTCATGCCGATGGGCCAGGTGCTGTTGCTGGGGCCGGAGCAGGTGCAGGAGTTGGGGCGCCTCCAGTTTCAGGAGCGGCTTCTTCACCTCCACCTCCACCTCCACCACCTTCTTCACCTCCACCGCCACCGGTCTCATCGAAGAAGCCGGTCTCCCCGCCTCCTCCACCGCCACCACCGCCCTCATCTCCACCGGCCGATGGGCCAGAACCTTGAGGAGCATCAGGAGACGCAGCCTCGACCGTGAGAGCTTCACGGTTGTCGTAGACGGCTGGGTCGTACATCTGCTGGATCGATGGGATGTTGGCGTTCTCGAGGATGCCACGCTCTTCCTTGAGCATCACTTCGTTCATCTGGATCTCGTCGTCGGTCAGGCCGAGGTAGCGCTTCAGGATGAAGCGGCGGCTCAAGGTCTTCTCAGCGGCAATGTTGTTGAACGAACCAATCAGGTCAGCGTCAAGGGCGGCCTGACGGTACAGGGCGAAATTGGCTGGATCTGGGAGCTTGATGCGGAAGATCTCATCATCGACCTTCAGACCGAGAACCTTCAGGTAGATCTTGAACTCTTCGTCGAAGATCTCATCGAGGCGGTCCTGCATACGACGAATGAACTGAGCGAAGCGCAGTTCCTCGATGTAGGCAATACCGACCTTGCCGTCGTTGTACTGCGCACCCTGACCATCCGTACCAGTCATGTACGAGGTTGGGATGCGGAGACCGCGGAAGATCTTGTCTTGGAACAGCTTGATCAGGTTCGTACCGAAGTCCTCAGTGCCGCCAGGCAGGGTCTCAACGCGTGAGCCACGGCCACCTGCGGTGACAGGGAAGAACATGTCTTCCTGAATGGACATTGGGTCAAGCTGACCGTCGACGGTGTCCTTGCCACCGTTCACACCCGGGATCCGCTTCTGTCGCATCTCGTTCTTGATCTGTTCGAGGTACTGCTTCACGCGCTGAGGTGGCATGTTGCCGACGTCGATGTAGAACAGGCGACGCTCAGGTGCGCGAACGATGCGGTAGATGATGACGGCGTCTTCCAGCATGGAGAGCTGGCGGTAGACGCGGTGAATTGGGCGGAGCACGGAGTTACCGAACGGTGCTGAGTCGCCCATGTCGTCAGACAGCGTGAAGTGAATCATGGCCGAGGCTGGCACCACTTCCATCTGCTCGTTCTTGGAACCGTAGAACGTGTTGTTCGTTGGCTTCTTCAAGTGATAGGCGATCTTGTTGCCGAGCATGTCGATCTCAATGCCGTGCACCAGAGATGGATCAACGGCCGCCCACTTCTGAGTGTCAGAGACCTTGCGGAAGAAGCAGTCACCGTACTTGACCATCTGACGGGCGATCGAGAAGATGCGCTTGTTCAGGTCCTGCGTGGACGACCACTGGCGGACAGCCTGGCGAAGGGTGACAGCAGTCGTGTCGCTGATGTCTTGGTTGTCTTCCTTCTGGTACTCGATCTCGAACGGCAAACCGGTCTTCTCGTCCTTGCCAGACATTTCCTCAGCGATGATGTCGAGAGAGCGGTTGATGTCGATGTCCATGTCCATGGCATCGTACTGCTTGTAGTTCGCTTGACGAGTACCTAGACCACGAAGAACCTGTGAGTACCACTGCACGGACGTCATCGACGAGTTGTCAGTGGTGCGCGGATCGTAGGCGTCTACCGACAGTGTCGTATACAACTGCTTACGTGATGCTGGCGTAATAATGCGCCAGTAGTTTTGGAGCTGTGCCAAGGGCGTTCCTTACATGATGAGGTTCGCGGCAACAGCGGTGTTGTCCGTGAACGTTGGGCGACCAAGAGCAGAAGCCAGAGACGTAAGACCACTTGCCTGTGCTTGTTCGCTGTCCAACATCTTCGTAAGAAGCTGGATCACCTGAGCCAGTTGAGTTGGCATGTCAGGAGCAGCAGGCGCTCCTGTGGTTGTCGTACCAGGAGCGGTCGCAATCGCTGGAGTTCCATCTGGGTTGGTTCCATTTGCTGGCGTATTTACAGCTCCCGAATTGACACTTGGGCGAGTTTGTGCAGCTGGTGAAGCAGCGATACCTTGAGCCGTTGTAAGCACAGAGCCGGCGAGATTGTTTGTACTCGTGAGAACGCCTGCCGCCTGCTGGATGTTTGCCGTGGCGGCGCTCGCAGTGGTAGTTGCAACCTTTGCTGCTGCCTTGTTGGCATCACCAACTTCCTTGAGAGTTTTGTCGTTGCCGTCCTGCAGCTTCGCCATCGTCTCTTCATTCGCGGACATCGCGGCTGCAAACGTCTCTTGACCATTCTCAACCATCTTGCGAAGACCAGAATCCTTTGGCAAGAGGTCGGTGACGAACGAGATGGCGTGAAGCAAACCGAAGATGAGCGTGTTGATGCCGAAGGCGAGGCCGGTCTTGAACATGTCAAAGTAGTGCTGGATTGGCTTGAGCGCATCTGGGCCGATCGCCCAGGACAAGGCATCAATGAGCATCTGCGGAATGGCTGAGAAGGCTGCGATCGCGACGCCTTCAATGCGCCCGAAAAGGCCGCCATTTGGGTCGAGTGCATTTGCAAGGGCGCCGGTGAACGCCTCTTCAATGCCGTCCACGAAGGCAGCAATGATTGGTCCCTTTGCCAGGATCTTGCCAAACGTGCCAAGAGCAGTTCCAATTCCAGTCGAAGCCGTAACAGCAGCCGCGTCAACTGCGACGGCAGCTTCACCCGTTGCAGCCGCACCTTCGGCAGCCGCAGTGGCTTCTGCTCCAGCAGTGGTCGCTGCCTGAGCTGCCTTCTCGGATTCAGTGAAGAACTTACCGACATTGGCTGCATCGCCAGTAGCTGCGGCCGTGCCCTTGCCGAAGATGCGACCAAAGATGTTGGCGCCAACCTTCGTGCCAATGAGCGTCGTCAGACCGGAGGTGACGCCACCAATGATGGCCTCAGCGATTGGATTGGCCGCGAGGCCCTTGCCCCATGTCGTCAGCTGACCTACGAACTCACCGAACTTGTCAACTCCACGTGTGAAGTCCTTGTTCACGCCTTGGTTGTCGCCAGAGTCAGCAGCAAGGCCGATGCGAGCTCGTGCCTGACCAATCTTACCAAGGTTGCCAAGACCGGCCCGCAGCGACTGGGCGATGTTACGAGTGTTCAGGTCGTTGCTGTTCTCAGCAGCTGAGAGGCGCTGATCGAGCTCACCAGTAACGTTGGCGAGCAGTGTCTTTTCTTGTTCAGTCTGAGTTGCCTCTGACTTCAATGAGATGCGGCGAGCGGCTTCGATTTGGCCGGGGTCCATACCGAAGATGGCGCCAGCTTGGCTGAGGGTGCCTGACTGCTGGAACGTGTCTTGAACGGAGGCCTTGCGCTGGTCAAGCAGGGCCTGAGCAAGTGCATTCGACTGCTTGACGGTGCCGCCCATTGCAAGACCGAGAGTCTGCGTCTGAACGTACTCAACGAAGCGCGCCGCACGGTCCTTCTTTGCAAGGCCGATGAGGGAGTCTTGAATGTCCTCGTTGTCAGCGAGCGTCTTCGTCATCTCCCTGAATTGATCAGCTGTGAGACCGACGTTCGTCGCCAGGGTCTCAAACATCTTCTCAAGAGGACGGCTGACTTGATCGAGGTTGCCTTGAGCAACACCGACCATCGTGGCAGAGTTGGCGAACGTTGCCGCGAGAGCCGTGGCCTGCTCACCAAAGATGCCGAAGCTGTTCAGGCTTTGAACTGTTCCCTGAATCTTCTTGTTGAAGTCGTCAATCGAAGCTGAACGGGTCAGCAGCGAGTTGTTCTCTTGAAGGAGCTTGGTGTAGTCCTTCAGTGACATACCCGCTGCAGCAGCGTTCTTGTAGAGGTCAATCATTGACGAGCCAGCGTTGAACGACTGGCTCTGAAGGAAGAGGAAGTCCTCAGCGAGCGGCTTTACTGCCTTGACGAGTGCGGTGCCAACACCTACGATGGATGCAGCTGTGACTTCGTACTTCTTACCGAAAGACAGGATCTGTTCAACAGTGTCGCCTTCGGCAGTCTTAACCATTTGACCAGCAGGCTTGAACGTCTGCTGAATGACCGAGCCGAGAATGCGCTTTACACCGCTGCCACCCGCGTCAGCGTGAAGCAGGTCAAGTACACCACCGCCACCACCGCCCCCGCCAGTGCGACCACCTGTCCGCGCTGGACCAGCTGCTGCCTTCTTGACATCGGCTTGGCTAATGGTCTCACCACCGCCACCACTTGCTCCACCCGCGACGCCCTTGACGTAGGCGCGCATCGAGCGGTTCATCTGCACGAAGTTCGCGCGAGTGTTGAAAACCGTCTTACCGAGGCCGTTGAACTGCTTGCCGAGGGCGTCAGCTACGTCTCCAAGGTCGGTCAACGACTTGGTTGTGGCCTTGAAGTGCTTGCTCTGGTCGGCTTGATCCTTCTTGGAAAGCTGCTGCGCCTTCGCTGAATCAGCGCCTACACTTTGGCCGGTTGGAAGCACGCGACGATTGACGCCGCCACCCCCACCAATGGTAGCGCTTGAGTTACCAAAGGCCTTCTCGATTCGTTGTAGAACCTTGAGAATGTCGTCTTCTACTGCCATCCTGATGGGTGTCCCGGCGGGCGTTTGGCCCAGTGCGTAAATATCATGATCCTGAGAGACATATTTATGACATTGGAGAAACCCCAGATGGACACAACAAACCCGCTTCTTGCCAAGATCAAGCTTCCTGGCAAGACGTTTCAGCTCCCATCCCGTGGTGCTCTGTACAAGAACGGTGAGATCGACGCGTCGGAGGGTGAGATCCACGTTCACGCCCTCTCAGCTCTCGCTGAGATTGACCTGAAGAACCCAGACACCCTGTTCAACGGCAAGGCGATCGAGCGTGTCTTCGCTGAGTGCATCCCGCAGATCAAGAAGGCAACGGAGCTCTACGGCCGCGACATCGACGCGATCATGTACTTCCTCAGGTTGGTGACGTATGGACCGAACTTCGACATTCAAGTCACGCACGACTGCGAGGAGTCCAAGAAGACGCTCACCCTCCCAGATGGCTCTGAGAAGGTCAAGCACACCGAGCACGGCTACTCCGTGAACATCGAGCAGCTCGTCATGAACATGCCGATGCTGGACCCAACCACGATCGAAGAGGAGTACACCTGCACGCTTCCCAACGGACAGGTTGTAAAGGTCGAACCTGTGAAGTTCGCTCACATGATCAAGCTCTTCCACCTGAACGCAGGCAAGAAGAAGTTTGAGACTGAAGACATCAAGGAGAACGTCGTCGTAACCCTGACCTCACTGATCAAGTCAGTGGACGGGATCGAAGACAAGAAGCAGATTCGTGAGTGGGTTTCCGGCATCACGACTCCTTGGCAGAACCGGATCACAGAGACCATCGAGAAGACAAACACCTGGGGTCCATCACAGACTGTCACGCTCTGTTGCAAGGACTGCAAGAAGGACATGAAGGTCGACCTCCCGGTCAACCCGATCTCTTTTTTCACAGAATGATCATGTCCGGCGATGAGAGCAGGATCGCCGAAATGATCACGACTCTGGGTATCGACACACGCAACCTGCTCCAGACCGCGCTGGAGGTCTCCTACTTCTCTCGCGGTGCCTGGCCGTATGAGACCGTTCTTGAGATGACGCCGCTGGAGAGAGACCTGGCTGTTGCCTTCGTCAACAAACGCCTTGAGGCGGCGTCAAAGGCAACGTTCCCGGTCTACTGATCCTAAATACCGGCATGAAACTCAAAGACCTTGCCAAGACTGTAGAGCCACCGACCAAGCTTCCAGCCGGGATGGCTGCGAAGTTCCGCAAACGCATGGCTGAATGGTGCTTGGCGGTCGGCAAGTACGAGCCTTCTCAATTCACGATCCATGCGTGGTACGACCAATGGAACTCCCTCTATCATCTCGAGGGCTGGATCGGGCAGCGTAAGGGCTTCGGAAACGACGAGACATACAAACCCGACGGAACTGAGGTTGATCGAACTAGTTCAACTCACTTCATCTACAAAAAAGACGCGAAGCACTGGGTTGAGATTGAAGACCCGCAGCAGTGGTGAGCGCACGGGTAATAGCATTAGTGGCTAAATAGCACCAATGCAAACCTTCCGCCAATTCCTCGAAGCCCTTGACAAGCTTAAGGGCCACTACGATGACGTCACCACGTCACTGTCAGACCCGCACAAGGCCGAGTACACCCTTCGCATGCTCGCAAGGCAGATTAAGGGTTTGTCATTCCAGTCCTATGTGAGGGTCAAGGTTGAGGATCCTCGTAGCCCTGACAAGTTTCACTACGAGGCTGTGGTAACTCTAATCACGCCAAAGAGCCCGCCGATCGCCGACGTGCGCATGAAGCAGTACCTCGATCTCATCAAGAAGCAGAACTCAGACGTGAAGGTAACCGGTCAGAAGTTCACGCACTCCGACCGGTACCGCTTCGTGATGATCTTCCCGTCTAAGAGCGGGTCAGCTTCAAGTTCAAGCTCGAAATGATCTCAGGGATTCGGCTGAGCTCCTCTTCAGGAATGCCGTCGATCCCATCGTGCACCATGATCCCGTGTCTCCCAACACTTTCCCAGATCTTGTAGCGCGCCTCACGTTCCCACTCGAAGTAGCCAGCGAAGACCTTCTTCTGGTTGGCCCTGGTTGGTGCCAAGCCGAGCTCCCACCTGCACACCACCTTCTTTGCTGCGGAGTACTGTCGTGAAATGGTGAGGAGCCGTTGACCGATGTGGATCAGTTTGCTTGCAGTCACGTCTGCCGACTCTTCGAGGATAATGTTGCGAGTCATTGAGTGACCCATCTCCGAGAGCAGGATCCCAGGTGAGATCTTTGAACCGTTGGCCAGGCTCATGCAGATCTTCTTCACCACGCCCACGCTGTGGTCATTCCACTCCATGCCGAGCACATCTTCACAGATCTCTCGGCGCCACTGCGTCTTGTCCTCGAGTGAACGCAGCAGGTCTGGGTAGAGAATCCGAACCATGTCCGGTTCCTTCTCGTATGCCTTGCGAACTCCCTCGATCAGGAACTGGGTGTACGCGGCCTCGATGTCAATGCCAGGGCCAAAGAGATCCTCACGCAGCCACGAGGGCCAGGTCTCGATGGCCGCGATTGGCCAGATCGAGGTATCCCGCATCTGCAGCTTCCCAGATGGGATGAAGTAGAAGTTGAACTCGTTGGTTGGCTGGGACAGGAGCCACTCGACTGGAGCGTAGAGGTCCAGGCGGTTGTTCGTGGCCAGCTTCTTGAGGATGGGCTCCTTCTTCTGCACCTGCACGAACACCTTCGACACGACACCCTGAGCGGGGACTGGAGGTGGAACGTACACGAGTTTCCGCTCGGTGTGCTCGAAGTCAGGATCCCGTGGCAGCTCGTTCGGGATGATGACGCTGTACTGCCAATCATCGCCGATGTGGTAGCCTGACTCGACGATCGTGAAGAAGTGATTGAACGCACCCTTGTAGTCGTGCACCCATTCCTTCAGACTCGTGAGCCGCATCGGAATCCGACAGAAACCACGAGGCATGCCAGACTTGATCGCCGCCTCGTGAATGCTCGCGAGGTAGAGGATCAGGTCTTGGCGTTCCTGCATCTTCCCTTGGTGCACACGCTGCGCATGTGGGTAGAACCGCCCCACATGGAGCGGATCAGAGAAGTGCAGCTGCTTGGTCGAGGAGACCTTGTAAATCACTTCGGCGGGTTCTTGATCTTGCCGGTGACGACACCCTTCTTGATCGTGCGATAGAGCGCGCGAAGGGAGTCAGGACGATTGTGAACGGTGTAGGAGATGGTTGGTGGCTCTACATCTCGTTGAGCCGCCGGGTCAGAGCTGAACTGCGCCGAGATTGAGGAAGGGCTGTACACGCGGTGCTCTTGCACGACGTGACCGTCCTTGTGGATCTTCTTGCCGTTCTGGTCGAGGGTTGCAGCCAGACCGAGGGCCGCACGACGAAGTCGCTTTGCTTGTTTTCCGTTCACATACGCTCCTGCTAAAGAGCTATTGTAACACACCGATTTACTCTTGGTAATCCTCAGGGTGGATCAGCGTGTCGTAGTGAACTTCAAAGAAGCCCTGTCCATTGTCGCCACCAATGTAGCGAGGAACGGCATAGGCGCGCCGGCAGACAACGATGATTTCCGCGCCAGACTGCAGTGCCTGCTTGAAGTTGTCTGTACGAATCTCAAACGGGCCGTCCTTGCTGAACGTGTGGCTAATGAAGTCGGCCAGGTCTTCCTGTTCTTCCTCACTGTCCTCGCGGTCGTAGATGCGCGCATCACCACGAAGGCGAATGTGGCGCGTCAGTCGGACCGTGTCACGAAGAACTTCCTTGAACCGCTTGTCGTAGAACCAGAAGTACTTGAACTCCCCAAGCGGGAAGAGGTAGCAGACCTGGCCGAAGGAGGCAGCGTTGTGACTGTCACCTGTCGTGAACAGACCTTCTGTGCGGGGCTTGACGCCATACTTCTTCTCGAAGTACCTGTCAAGTCCCTTTTGAACCTCGGGCTTTGTGTCCATTGGCTTGCGATCAGTGCGAGGTGTGATTGTTGCCAGGCCACCAATGTTGCTGCGGTGGATGCCACGGTAGAGCGGCTTGCCACCAGCCAGTGCAAGGAACGGCTTGCAGTTCTTGACGATGAGGTCGCCCCACTTTTCAGCAGAGGAGTTGACATCGTGAATGTCGACAACTTCACTTAGGATCATCAGTCGTCCTCGTCGGGTCCATTCACTCGAGCATAGCTCTCGATTTCAGCGAAGCACTTCTTCAGGTCCTTGACATTCCTCTGTCTGAACACGTGTTCACCACCAAACAGGACTGCTTCTACCTCAACAAAACTTGCACCTGACTCTGAGAGATGGAAATAAACGGGATACGTACCATGCAGCTTGGCTTCGATGGTATCACCGCTGAAGGTTGCTGCATCGTCTTTGAAGTCAGACTCTGCATCTGTAAAGCCGGCACTCTCAATCATCTTGACAAGCAGGTTCATGTAGTCGGCGCGCGCCGTTGCCCAGAATGTCTGATGCGCAACTACCGTATCATGAGGCACACTGTCCTTGATTCGTGACAGCGCACTCGCTTCGTGGAGTTGGCCGAGCTTCATTTGATCTTTGCCCAGAAACGAACGTACGAGCGAGCGCCTGTAGTGTTGAAGATGTAGGAGCCACGGTCTGTTTCGAGGATGCCCATGTAGGTATTCTCAGGCCAATGCGCATCAGCCAGCGGACCATTTGGCAAGCTTGACTTACCGAACAGCTCCTTCACGGTGAAGGTCTCAAGCTTGAAGCCCAGTGACTTCTCAATCTTCTCGATCGTCGACCTTGGAACCGTATGCTCGTCGATGTGATCCCAGCTGTCCGGTTTCTCTACGAAGGGGATGACGTCTTGAAACTGGCGAAACTCATCGTACGTGAGCTTGAGGTTTCCCTTCTCACTGTCGACGTCCTTGGCCAGCTTTGAGAGGTCAGCCTCGAGAAACTGCTTGAAGGTGATCACTTGCCGGCCCGTGCACGAAGTCCATCAAGCTTACGATCGTAGCGCGAAGCCCAGTCAGTGATCGATTTGACCATGCGCTTGACCCAAGCCGTGACCTGACCAAAGGACATGGCCTCCTTGAGCTCTTCCTTGGAGACCTTCAGCGAAGCTGCATTTGTCTTGCCTGGGACAACCTCAACGGTCGTGTACTGCTTGACGATCTCATCGACCTTCGGCTGCAGGTCATCGCTGATCAACTCAGCAAGGGCACCAGCAATCTTCTCGAAGTCGATGCGAGTCTCAGTCGTGTCTGGCTTCTTGGTCTGCTTGTTCAGCGTGATCGTGAACTGAGCCGTCTCAACCACACGGGTCAGGACGACGTCAGCAGGATCGAAGACGTCAGCAACTTGGTCCTTGAGCGTCAGGTTCAGGCGGTCGCGCTGTTCCTTCAGCGCAACGAGGCTGGCCTCAAGGCGGGCGTAACGACGTGCAAGCTTCGTCCAATTGCCAGAGTCGGACCCCTTGAGCTGAGCGGTAACGCGCTCAACGACACCCTTGACGGATTTCTCGGTGTAGGTACGCTTCGGGTCTCGGGCTTCAGCCAGAAACTCCTTGAAGGTCTGTGACATGTGGGGTCCTATCGGATTGTTAGATCCGATATTTACAGAGTCGACTCATTCAGAAGCTGCTTGCCAGGGCCCCGATCTTCAGCCAACCAGCGCGATTGTGCTGCGCGGAGTTCATTCATCGAGAAGGTCTTGCCTTGGAAGACGAAGTGGGTACCACGGCCTTCGAGGACCTGGTGCTTCACGGCAGCCTTGAGAGCTGCAAGTTCGCCTGCATTGAGGGAAGAGATTGGGGTGTATTCAACTAGCATCAGAAAACTCCACTGTAACGGGGATTGAGATGTGAATCCGCCCAGTCTGGAATGTAGCCGAGCGGCGTGCGGTAGAACAGGATTTCCCAGTTCTTTGCCGATGCCGTGCCAAGCTGGCTCAACTTCGGTCTGACGATGATGAACTTGACCGTGTCTGGGTCCCGTAGCCCCTTGACGATCAGCGGTTCGTCTGCACCCATGATGTGAACCTCGGTCTCTCCAGGCTTCTTTGTCTTCAGCTCAAAGGCTGGGAGTGGAAGTTGAATCGAGTGGATGGTCGATGGGTGCGGAGCAGGAGGAGCACGGAGGCCCTTGTGCTGCTCACAGAACCGGATGATGCTATTTAGCATCGCTGAATACGAGAAGTCGTTCATGCCGCCCTGCTTCACGAGCTGGCGGAGGGTCTCACGATCAGGTGGTTGATACGGGTAGCGCGAGTTGCGCTGCTTCGCGTTGTACGGGCCTAGGAACTTGTCGACGGCCTCATGGGCGCGGAAGTGGGAGTTGACGATCGGAAGAAGGTCGGAGAAGCCAGTCGTGGGGCGCGTGGCATCGAGCCGCACGCTCCAGCGTGGCAGAGTGCTATCTGTCATGGGAGGTTACGTTTTGGTGACCCAGAAGTCTGGGACATTGAGAAGGTCGTCGAGCTCGTAGATGTCAAGTATACGACCACATGGTTCGCCGATCACCATCCGTGGTATCTTCCAGCGCGCTTCCTCTGAGAGGGTGGCAACAAAGATGGGAGTATGGTTCCACTTGAAGATCAGGATCGGCTTTCGACCAATCTTCTGGGCATCAACAACAGACTCCTCAAACCACTTGAAGACGTTTGCTGTGTGGGCCACGAGGGACGTGAAGTGATCCTGCGTGGCGTAGAACTTGCACTCGATGGAGTAGCGGAACGTGTAGCCCGCTTCCTTCTCGTTGATTGGCACGACGTCTGCGTTGAAGAGCTTCATGACCTCTTCGCCCATGAGGGCGCCGACGGTTGCGAAGTTCTTGCCACCGATGCGGGCACCAGAACCTGGAGAACGAATGAAGTTGATTGGGAGGGCCGCCGAGAGCTTCTTGGCGACCGTGCCTTCGAAGCCATTGCCCTTGGCCTTGCCACCACCAGGGCGCATCTTGCGCTTGGACTTGATGACGGTCTTTTCTTCTGACATGGGGATCCTTTCTGTGGATCCTCTATTTAATTCAATCCTCAAGCATTTTTGGATCAACTTGATCTTTGATTGAATTCCACCACTTCACCGCATCTCGAAGATCATAATAGCGCGCGGGATTAGAGGTGGTGTTGCCGCTTGTTTTCATTGCTGTTTCAGGAAATCCTGGATGTGACCTAACCAGAGCCTTAAGGTTTTGCACTGAGACGCCAAACCTACCAGCAAGATCAATAAAAGTCCATTTTGGACCATGCTTCTCGGATTGTTTCCACTTTAGTCGTGCAGACGACATGTTTGCCATCATGACGTTGTCAGGATCCGGACGACCACGGCGGCTTTCTAAGAGTTCAGAGATTTTCATGATGTCTTCTTTACGTAGCCGTTGTCGAAGTAGTTGGCCTTCTCGACGGTGTAGATGAAGTTGTCACCTGACGTCTGGCGAAGCAGGTAGTCACCCTTGTTCATTAGCACGACGATGTCCTTGTCCTTGCCAGCAGCGCCGAGGTTCACGCGAACTGGGTCGCCTTGGTATTTGAACGCGTCGTAGACGTCGCCTGACCGGTACTGGAGGTAGCCCTCCGCGTCGGCCTTTTGATTGCCACGCAGAGGCGTGAAGGCAGAATCCAAGTCCTGCTTGGTCATGGTGCCGTACGTCTTGCGTTGATCGTTGTCATCATCGTACGTGACATCAAAGTAGCCTGCCTTGGCAGCTGGCTTGACGTAGTAGACTGTAGAAGTGATGTACGAAGCAGCGTCGCCCTCGCCCTCAGCCCACACGTCTTCCGCGTTCTTGGTTTCGATGGGCTCTTCAAAGAGCTTGATTTCAGAGAGTTTCATGATGTCTCAGATGAGGATGTCTGGGTATTTATGGGCGAAGAGCGCCTTGAGTTCGTCAACATCTTCCCCATATGGGCGCGGATCGGCGTAGTAGACAGAGTAGTCAAAGTTGCCGCTATCGGCCAGTCGAATCACCTTGCGAAAGAACGGGCCCATCTCAGCTTCTACTTCAGCTACCGTTGGAAACATCTTACGCCTGTCCTTGTCTTTGGCGTGATCGAAGTCCTCGCCTGTGATCACGAAGAACTCAATGAAGGGACGTTTGAAGTCTACGACTTCGACATGGGCACCTTTCGCCGTAAACTTCTTCATCATGCTGACAACGTGGCTGAACATTTGCTCAGCCTTCGGCGCCTCGTCAGTTGCCTTCGCCAGATCTCCAAGGCCCTCGCTAATTCTGTCGAGCTCGAACTTTGTGCTACCCGTAATCTCAGTCGACTTGATGGTGTAGCCCTTGATTCGACTCGCAATTCGTTTGTAGACAGCGGCCTGGCCCGTATCGTTCATTCCATGGAAGGTAATCTTCTCAGGGTGATGCTTCTGAATGACGTGCTGAATGGCCTTGACAACTGCGCTGTAGACCTGAAGGGCGCCGCCGTTTCCAGTTGGGGCGTTGCTGATGTTGCCATCTTCACCAAACATGACTGACCAACCGTACTTCCGGTTGTTCTCAATGTCGATGTTGATCTTTCTGCCATTCACAGTAGTGTAGGCACGGAAGACCCGGTCAGTATCCATCTTGACACGCAGGTCGACATCAGAATCCAGAAGCTCAGTAATTTTCATGCGACTATTTAGTCGAAAACGACAGAACTAAATCCGTTCTCTTTTCTGATCTTTAGATCGCGATCGAGGCGGCCCTGGACGGATGGGTGATGCGAGATGATGAAGACTGAAAGCTCCTCATCGCGTGACTTTTCCTTGAGGGTCTTGATGATGTAGTCGATGCCAAGCTGGTCAAGAGCACCATCCAATTCATCGATGATCAGCAGGTTCGTCTTCGCGTGCAGGTGGTGGAGCACATCTCGAAAGGCCAGGGCCATTGCCGTGTTCACGCGCTTTTTCTCACCCGCCGACAGGTTACCGAAGTCCAACTCTCGTCCGAACTCAGCCACTGTGCAGGACATGTCGGCATCGAACTTCACGATGTGCGGCAGACCGAGAGCGTTCGTGTAGTGGTTGAGACGGTTGTTCAGGAACGGGATCGTCTTGTTGATGATCTTCCGGCGCAGGAACGAGCTCTTGTCGGTCAGGAGCTTGAGCAGGAACGACTGGTGATCCGCGCGCTTCTTCAGCTTGTCAACCTTGGTGTTGTCGACTGCATCGCAGCCCTCAGCGACCAGCTTCTCATACGCCTCGGTGTGGGGGTTCGTGGCAACTCGGAGCTCCTCGAGCTTCGTCTGCAGGACTGACGAGTTCGTGCGGGCCTTGGAAAGCTCAGACAGGTCGGTGTGCTTGATCTGGCTCGTGACTTCGGCCAGGCGCTCCTTGCGAACGTCATCCTGCTTCTCAAGCAGCTCAACCTGCTCCTCTACTTCAAGCAGCTTCGCACCCTTCTCTTCGAGCTCGGCATCGATGCCGATCATCTTGTGAGGAGCATCAGCGAACTGCTGCGAGCAGTACGGGCACTTCGCGTCTGCCAGGTGAGCGTGCTCCTTCATGAGAGCTTCGACGCGACTTGTCAGGATAGTTCGGTCCTTACGGGCCGGTGCCAGCTTCGCGGCAAGGTACGCGCCCTTCTGCTGAAGCTCGACCTTCTCATCGTGCAGTGCCTGCTCGCCCTCAAAGTCAATCGTGGCGATCTTGGCAAGGGTTGCTTCGATGTCGGCAATCTCGTCGTTACGAGACTCTTCCCAACGATCGATGCGATGCTGTGCTTCTCGCACGTGCTTCTTGTGCAGGTCGATGGCGACTTCCTGCTGTTTCACGACTGCCTCGGCAATCTTGATGTTCGCCTCAGTCTCGCGAATCTTCTCCTTGAGCTGCTTCGCCTTCTCAGAGAGCATCGTGATGTTGAAGAGCTCTTCGATCTGCGTCCGCTGTTGGTGAATCGGAAGCTGCAGGAACGGCTGTGCGTTGCCTGAGAAGATGATTGTCTTCGTGAAGAGCTCGTACGAGATGCCGATGATCTCTTGGATCATGTCATCAGTTTCGTAGACGCCCTTGCCAGGAGTGATGTCCTCGCCGTCCTTGCGAACCTCGATGCGGTACTCCTCACCACGAGCGCGGTAGATCTCGTACTCGATGCCGTCCTTCTCAAAGACGAGACGAACTTCCATGAGGGTGTTCTGCTTCGCGTTCGTCGTGTTGACGAGCCGCTCCTTCGAGATGTTGTCGAAGGGCTTGTTGTAGAGCGCGTAGCAGAGGGCATTGATGATGGTCGTCTTGCCTGAGCCGTTCGAACCGCCCTTGTCCATGTTCTCACCAGTGATCGTCACTGTGCCTTGACCATCCAACTCGATCGTGCTTTCGACATTGCCGAAGGACATGAAGTTGCGAATTGAGATGGTCTTGAAGATAAGAGGTGTACTCATCGTTTTCTGTTCTTGCCTTCCCAGTACCGGCTGGGATTGAGGGGAGGGATCGGTTCCACGAACTGGTCCGCTACCCCTGTTGGTTCATTGCCCATGTCTTGGAGGTCATAGGCCGAGGGACACATGTCACACGGCACCATGACGCCAGGTTCTGGGCCAAAGATCTCGCCGTAGCCGCCATTGCAGCAGTTGTTACCACACTTCCCACAGATGACGACTGGTCCGCACATTGCGCACACGCCCCATCGGTGCTTCATGAAGTAATCAGACGCGTCAGTCAAGGGAATCCCAATCAAGCTTTGCTTCTTCCTTTGGCTTCCGCTTCAGCCACTCCTTGACCTTTTCTGCGAAGGTCTTCGGCGTCTTGGGAGCCACGAAGTTGATGCCGCCCGTGGACTGAATCGGCTTGTCACGCGTCTTGATCTTCACAGCTCACCTGCCAGTCTCATGTTGTGCTCCTTCTCTGCGACCATCAGCTTGAGGATGTTCTTGAAGCGACGTCCATATGCCATGAGCTCCTTGTCAGATGTGCGGTCGTTGAGCCGCTCCATGTAGATCTGGGAAAGCTCAACCTCCATGTCGATGCCATACATCACAGCTGGCTTTCCAAGCTTCCAGTTGACGTACTCGCGAAGGCACATGTCCTCAGTCGCGAGCTCCTCTGCGGCGATGTCCTCACCTCGTGCCTGTCGAATGGCCTGCGTCTCAAACATGCTCTCACGAAACTTGCAGGTCTCTGGGTGCAGCTCAGTGTTCAACACCTCAACGTAGTCCAGGCACCTTGACTTCCAGTGGATGTGGAGGTCCTGAGACGTCGAGTTGAGTTCACTGTCCATGTAGGTCAAACTTAGAATCATGCGAGCTCCTCATAGAGTTTGATCAGGTGGGTGGGGTCGATCGTTGCCGATGGGGCCACACCTTCGGTGATCAGCTGGCGCACTGTGTTGTCAAGTGAAGACAGGTCCAGGTCACCTTCCAGCTCCATGCCTTCTGCGATCATCTCCTTACGAGTGGCCATGTCCTCCTCAACCGAGAATTCACGGAGCTCGAAGCCCTTGAGCATCTCCTCCTTGAGAGCCTGCACGTCTGAGTAGCCGATGTCCATGTCGATCACGCAGCGAACGCGTGAACGCGGTGGAAAGTCAGCCTCACCGCCAAGCACGCGAGACAGCCGCGTCTTGAAGAACAGCGGAGCTTCCTCCCAGTCGTGGAACCAGATCTCGTCCTTCTCCACGTCGAAGATGGCGCAGCCACGTTCCTTGTCACCTGCATCGCCGTAGTTCGTTGGGAACGTGTTGCCGATGTAGATGATGTTCTTGTTGGCCTGACGCTTGTGGAAGTGACCAGAGAAGATGTACTTCGGGCCCTTGAAGTCCTCTGCATCTGGACCATGGTCCATCACTCGGTCTGCACCAGTCACAACGTAGCCACGAAACTCGAAGTGACCGAGCACGTACTTCGCCGTGTTGATGTCTGCTACCAGATTTGGATACTCAGCACGGAACAGATACGGTGCCACAAACCAATCCTTACCGAGGGACGTCGGCTCTGAGATGAGGTGGAAGTTTTCGAAGTTGCTGAAGATGTCGGTCGAGAAGATTGAGCGATCGGAACGGTGGTAGAGATCGTGATTCCCGACGATGAAGATAATGGGAAGCCCAAGCGCATTGAGACGCCTGCAGGCCTCATTCGAACGGTGAAGGGTCCGAATGTTGATCTGATTCCGATTCTCAAACCAGTCTCCTAGAAAAGCGATGTGACTCGGTTGCTCGTCCTTGACCATCTTGCAGAACCAGTCCACGAAGTCGAGGTTGTCGAGGTTGTGCTGGTCCGAGTTGTTGCGCGCGCCGAAGTGAATGTCCGTGAACATCGCCAGCTTTCGGATGTTCTTGAACTCGGCCATCGTTGACGTGACCTTCATGCTTACTCCGTTGCGGAGGAGCGGAACGCCGTGTCGTCTGATGTGGACGTGTTGGCCTTCGACCGTTCTTGGTACGAGAAGGATGGGTTTGCGCCGGCATCGACGAGCATCTTGTCACGGATGTCGCGCTGCTTCTTCTCGTCAGCGAGGTACTGAAGGAACGAGCGGTAGGCTGCTGTGGTGTAGAATGCGAATGGGTTGTCTGACTTTGCCGGGTCGAACTTGTACCAGTTCGCGCAGAGGTTCACTACTGCGAAGGACACCATGTCTTCGCGGAACGAGTAACCTGCAAACGACGAGCTGTACGAGTACCTCTCAGCGATCATGTAGAGGTAGTTGCCGAGCTTCTCGCTCAGCTTGTTTCCGTTGGCCTTGTCAGCCGCGATGGCTTCGAGGAGCTGTGCATTTGTGACGTAGTGCCCACGAGTGCTCGTAGACTTTGCCTTCTTGATCGGTACAATTTTCTTTTGTGGAGTCGTCGCCATGGATCTTACCCTTCCTACGGGATTTTAGAGTTGATGCGACGTTAGATAGATTGTAACATCGCGTTCATATTTAGGACGAGAAAAGGGTGAACCGAGGGGATCTGGATGGTCCATAAATATCCGATCGCAAGGAGCACGTATGTACTGGTTCGCAGCATTTCTCATTCTCATGGCCGGTCTTGGGCTGTACTTCTCTGTTTCGTTCATTTTAAAGTGTGAATGCGAAAAGCAGCTAAAAAGCGAGGAGGGAGCGATTCTTTTCGCCGCTGGGCTTTGGGCTCTCATCCTAGTCATCTTTGCTATTGCCGTGGTGTTCACCAAATGACAGAAGAATTTATCATCGAAGAGACAGTTGGCATGCAGAAGAAGCGGGCTGCTGTCATGGTTGGCCGAATGAACCCGCCAACCCGTGGCCACTACAGGGTGATCGACACCATGAAGGCCTACATGCGGAACAACCCTGACCTGAACCTGGCTGCCCCCGTCGTCGTGGTTGTAGAAGGTGAGAAGACCAGTCAGGACAAGTCGAAGAATCCACTCTCAGCTGAGGACCGCATCAAGTTTATGCAGGCCTCTGGCCAGGCAAATGGTGTGAAGTTCCTCACTGCACCATCCGGCTTCGCCGCCTTTGAGGCCGTGCGACGTGCAGGCTACGAACCAATCTCTGTCGCCGCCGGCTCTGACCGGGCTGACAACTACATCAAGATCCTGAACAAGTACTTCACCACGCCAGATGGTGGCAAGATTGCTCACACGAAGATTGACCTGCCTCGTGAAAACCAGGAAGGTCCTTCTGAAGACAAGAAGGGGGCCATGGAGAAGGCACTCGCTGCCCTCAAGAAGGGTGACGTGCTTGACGACTCAGAAGTTTCTGGTACCATGGCCCGTCGTGCCGTCGAACTCGGTTACCTGAAGGAGTTTGCCCACATCACTGGCTTGGAGAACAAGCCGAAGCTGGCGCAGCTCATGTTCAACAAGATCAAGGCAGTTCTGCCACAAGAAGAGGAGAAGACTGATGCCGATTGATCCATCCGCCATTGGCGGTGGCACAGCACCTGGCTCACCTGAATGGTACGCAGCGGTCGACAAGCAGATCTCTGGCATTCAGAACGTGTTGCCACGCCTGGATCAAACCTCCTCAAGCTACCAGTACGCGACAGCGAACCTTGCTGACCTTCAAGCAGTTCGAGCACAGGTCGCAAGCACGCCGCCCGGATCCCCACGTCCTCCTGTTGACGTTGACAACGGCTCTGCAGATACCGAGACAGAGGATCCAGCAACCGCGTACGTCGATCCAAACGGCAACGCGACGCTGACTGAAGAACAGCAGTTCGTCAAGAAGCAGTTCCTGGACGCTCAGCCACTGGACGTTCCAACTGGAACAACCAGCAGCTTCACGCTGACAGATTCGACGACGAAGTTGGCTGAAGCCAGCAACCGCACCTTTGATCAGTTCGGCCTAGACACAACCTCGGCCTTCAGCACGCTCGGCGCAAACCTGCCCGGCTTCTCGAGCATGAAGAGCGCTATCATGACAGGAAACAGCGGCTCTACCGCAGGCGGTATGGCAGGCCTGCTCACACCGAAGGCGCAGTCGACGATCGTCGGCAACACTGGAACCGCACAACCATCAGCCTCTGCAATCATTCGAGCAGCCGGAGCCAAGGGCCGTTCATCTGCCCACGTCTTCACGCTGACAGAGCGAGATGACCTCAAGAACGTCGTCATCTTCGAGATCATGCCTCAGGTCACTGAGTCGCACGTTGTCAAGTACACTCCAGTTTCACCAGCTCAGTTTCCAGGTGCCTTTCAGAAGTACGAAGGAACGGAATCGGTTCAATGGACGGTTAGCGCCACCTTCGTGTCGCGCACGTCGTCTGAGGCTACCAAGAACCGTGGCTACCTAAACATGCTCCGTGGTTGGACCATGCCGTACTTTGGTCAAGAAATTCTCGCGACCGACAACCCAGACCGACTCGGCGCCCCACCTCCAGTGCTGTCCCTGTTCGGCCTTCGTGGTGTTGTGGGTGAGGTTCCTGTCGTCATCACGTCCTTGAACTGGGACTGGCCGAAGGACGTCGACTACATTCCAACGACAGATACGAATGAGTACGATGGCAACTACGTTCCATGGCCAGTCGTGCTGCAGGTCAACATGACCCTCGTCGAGAGCTTCTCGGTTGAAGAGTTCAACGGGTTCGACCTCACAGCCTACCGCAACGGTGACATGCTTGGCGCGTACAGCCCATTCGGCACGCCATCTCGCGACATCACAGCAGACACTGACAAGTCACCAACTCAGACTGAAACAAATGTTCAAGCTCCAGCTGAGATGGATTCAGATTTTGGTACCCCTGCTGATCCGAGCGAGAGTCAGGATGCCGTCAGCACAGACAGCAAGGGCCGTTCGCTGAATGCGCAGGGCCACGTTGTCAACTCACGTGGAAGCTAAATGACAGTACAACGCAACTCCGTCTTGAACAGCAAGACCCGCTATGTCTCAGGCGGCAGCAGTGAGATGGGCCAGAACTCCATTGAGTGGTGGGAACGCAACAACTTCTCTGCAGCGCCCGACGACATCGTCTACATGGTGGAGCAGAAGTTCTCGGGTCGCCTTGACCTGATTGCTGCCCTGTTCCTGGGTGATCCTCACTACTGGTGGGTTCTCGCTCAGTACAACAACATCCTAGATCCATTCAGCGAGATCGTCGCTGGAGCCAGAATCGCTATCCCATCATCATCCCGTCTTGAGGTCATTCTCAGCGGAAAGACTGGCGGCATCCCATCTACCCGTGAGATTCCGACCACCATCCTACCTATCGTCTAATGGCATCCCTTTACAATCCGCTTGATGAGTTCGAGAGCTACTCGGTCCACTACGTCATGGTCGCTACAAGGACGACTGAGGACGCAGCTGACTTTGTCTCCGAGGACCGTAACGTTCAGAACGCCACACTCGAGGCGATCAACAGCACCTCACAGCTTGGTGATCCCATCGAGTACCTAAACAAGAAGCGGGCCGCGTTTCTGGTCATGGACACCCGCCGCTTCTCCCAGTTCAGCATTCAACACCTTGACTACGAGGTCTTGATCAACGGTCTGGCCGCTGGAAACGCACACTCGAACGTAGTCAGCAAAGTCTCAATGACCATGCTGGATGCCGTAGGCATCTCGTTTGTAAACTTCCTGCAGTACCTTGTTGACGAGCAGATGCAGTGCAACTTCAACGGCATCGTCTTCATGCTCCGCGTGATCTTCGTTGGTGAGGGCAAGAACTCCAAGACCGGAAAGTACGGCACTGAAACGGTTCAGACAATCACTCTGCCGCTCATGCTTCAGAAGCTGGAGTTGAACCTTGACTTCTCGAAGGGAGTCTATACTATCGAGTGGCTGCCATACCTGAACTTCGATGCCGTTGTGGATACAGACTGGCTTCGTGTCACCTCAGCAGCTACCATCTTCTCCAAGGTTGGATCGAACACCCTAGGCAGCATCGTGGAGAACTTTCAGGCGGTGCTCAACAAGAAGTCCCTAGATTTTTACAATGACGTTCAAGCAGCAAAGGGCGGCAACGGCCACTTCGGCCGGCTGGTAAAGTACATGATCACTCTGCCTGGCGATGAGCTAGCAGTTGGATCGCCAGGCCGCTGGGCCGACTTTGAGCTGTCCGCTCACGCAGTTGCTAACGCGAAGGAGATCATCTTCAAACGGGACGCTGAGTCAGCAGCCGCCAATGAAAAGATCAAGAAGGCCCAAAATCAGGCGCCGGAAACTCTTGAATCTCCAAAGATCATTGATACGCACTTCTCATTTCAGCCTGAATCGAAGATCACCGACGCTCTTGACGCACTGTTTCGTTCTGTCCCCGCCATTCAGGACCTGGGTGCTGGCGTCCATGATAAGGACGTGATCAAGTTCTACAACCACATCATCGGCCTGTCTAGTGACGATGACACGATCTGCGTGCACGTTGACGTGGTGGAGTTCGTTGTGCCCAACGTGGAAGTGCAGAAGGCCAATGCTCACTCGCAGGCCAACTCGGATGCCTCGCAGTTCTACAAGCCCGTCGGGGATGACGGTCGCCGGATCCCCTTGAACTACGCCGAGTTTGACTACATCTACACGGGTATGAACAAGGACATCTTGAACTTCGATCTCAAGATCCAGAACCTCCAGTACCTGTACCAGGCCAACTTGAACGTGGGTGCTGCTGCTCTTGCAGGAATTTCTGATAACGGCCAAGAGGATCCCAAGAACCCTGTTGATCGAACAGCCGAGTTGATTCAGGCACGTGCCTACGACGCGATTCTACTGCCACATTCTACGGGTGAGGAGCTTCGTAATTTTTCTCGGTTCAGCAAACTCAAGTCAACGAAGGATGCAAAGGAACACCAGAAGTCGGCACAGGACTACACCAAGAACCTGTCAGCTTTCTACGCCACCAGTCCCGTCACCGCGCTGATCACGATTCGTGGAAACCCAACGATCATGCAGAAGTTCAACTACGATACCTTGCTTCGCCATACGAATGACAGCACTGTCTCGGCTGGTGGAACAGCGTCATCGGTTGCCCCTAGCGTAAAGACGGCATATCGTCAGTGGTTCGTAGACAAGATCATCCGCAACAACACGGTGACGTCGAACGTTACAACAGGCGAGCAGGTTAACAGTTTCAGGCGAGAGGACGGCACCCTCGTGCTGCAGAACACGCTTGGCAGCACGGGCTACGCCTCCGCGCCGGTCTTCGTGCTCATCAACATCAAGGGTCCGAACGTCGATTTCCGTGGCAAACCAATCTCTGGCACGAACTACGCCACGGAGGTTCTCAAGGACAACTACTACGTCGTCTTCAAGGTCGCCAACCACATCGAAGGTTCAAGCTTCACGCAAACGCTTGAGCTCTACCTCCACAACGTGTTTGGCCTGGGCAAGACAACGAACAGCGCCACAACCAAGACAGTGAAGACCGTATGATTCACCACAGCCTCATTGAAGGCGTCGTCATCGACTCCAGCGATCCTCAGCAGATGGGTCGTGTCCGGGTCTGGTGCCCTGCCCTTGATGGCGATGACTATCGGCCCGAGAACATTCCTTGGGCGACGTACGTCTCTCCTCTAGGTGGTCAGACCTCGAACTACCCTGCTGGATCCTCTGGCACCCCCACCACAGGCCACATGTCGTATGGCTTCTGGGCCATCCCGAAGGTTGGCTCGATCGTCATGATTGCGCTGATGTACGGTGACCCGATGCAGCGCCACTACCTCGGCTCGATCTTCCGACCACACGGCAACCGTTCCCTGCCACAGGGTCGAAACCGCTCTGACCTGGCCAACGTTCCACTCTCTGACACCTTTGACTCAGTTGAACCGCAGAACACGAACCTGAGCCAGCAGTTCAATGGAAAGCTGGATGCGCCTGAGGCCCTGACTCGTGGTGTCTACGAGCGGTCTGTTGCGCAAGGCGTGGACAACCGAGATGGCTCAGAGGGGTACCAGAATAGCGTCGTTCCAGATGCCGGCCTGGACCCACAGACGTACTGCTTGGTCACGCCAGGCCGACACGCTATCATCATGCAGGACAACCCTGCAACAGGCCGCATGCGCCTCAAGACAGCTGACGGTCACCAGATCATTCTAGACGACGCGAACGAACGCATCTACATCAGCACCGCGAAGGGCAACACCTGGATCGAGATGGACTCTGATGGTCACGTCCACATGTACGGAGCTTCATCCATCTCAGTCAGCTCGGGCGCCGACATGAATTTCACAGCGAACGGCAACATCAATCTTCTGGCTGGTGGTAACATCAACCTGAGTTCTGGCGGTTGGCTGCGCGGCTCCGCCTGCAGCGACATCTCTCTTTCCGGCAAGGGCCTAAATATCGAGAGCACGGCAGCAGTCGACCTCAAGGCTAGCGGTTACATTCACCAGACCGGATCTCAGATCCACTTGAATGGCCCGCCTGCCAAGTCTGCACCGTGCGCTGACAAACCAGACATCACACCTGACCATGAACCATGGACCCGCCCTGACGGTGTCTTCGCACGCAACAAGAACTGGAAGAAATGAAAGTCACCGAACTTCTTGAGGACCTGGCAAAGCTCAAGGCTTCAATACCGAAGACGAAGCTTCCGATCTTCAACGACCTCCTTAAGAGACTGAACTTCGGTCCTGGTTACAAGTTCCTCGGGCTGACAAAGCCCGATAAGGACGGTTACTCCTACTTGACGCTGAAGGTGCCTGAGTGGGACCCCTCGCCGGGCCCGATCGAGGATGACGATCAAAATCGAGCACATGACCTGGAAGTTGCCAGGAACATGACGAAGCTATGCAAGACTATTGAGGCAAAGTCAACGAACTTGGGCCTACATGAGTTTGCTTCTTGGAACCCCTTCAACTTCGACACAGGCAAACCAGAGTCCACCAATCGTGTTCGCATCAATATTAGGGAACTTGATGAGTAAGTACCTCGGCTTCTCCACCAAGGCGAAGAAAGGCTTCGGCATGAAGGGCGCAGAGCTCATCAACCGAGACCTCCTAAACCACATCTACACTCTCAAGGGCGAGCGCGTCATGATGCCTGGCTTTGGCACGCGCATCCCACTGATCGCCTTTGAACCTCTGGACCAGCTCACACTAAAGGACGTTGAGTCAGACCTGCGGGAGGTCGTCGACTACGACCCTCGCGTTCAGCTTATTGACATCGCTGTCATGGCCCTTCCTGAGAACAACGCCATCGTGGCTGTTCTTGACCTTCGCTACATCGAACTGGGAATCGTGGACACCCTGCGCCTCGAGTTCGCCACTGCATGAGGAAGGAACCGCGACCAAACGGATGGGCCATTCGGAAGTATCCTGATGGCCGGCCTGGTGGCGTGGCCTTTGACTGTCCTGGCTGTGGGGACGACTCCTACGTTCCAATCGACAAGGAGTTCAATGACGGCTGGACCTGGAACGGTAACGAAGAGAAGCCAACTCTGACGCCTTCGCTGCTTCAGCGCTGCTGTGGCTGGCACGGATACCTAACCGATGGCGAATTCGTGTCGCTGTAAATAGACGTACACCTAGAACAGGACAGCAATGGCACTCCGTACCACTTACTCGGCCGAGACCTGGGATCGAATCTACCAGGCCTTCAGCGAGGTCAGCTTCGTCTCATATGACTTTGACAGCATCAAGCAGTCGCTGATCGACTACACCAAGACCTACTACCCAGAGGTCTTCAACGACTACATCGAGTCGTCCGAGTTCATTGCCCTGATCGAGTCGTTCGCCTACGTCGCTGAGCAGCTGGCCTATCGCGTCGACATGATGGCTCACGAGAACTTCGTGACCACTGCTCAGCGTAAGCAGTCGATCCTCCGCCTTGCCAAGCTCGTCTCGTACAAGCCAACCCGCAACATTCCTGTTCGTGGCCTGATCAAGTTCAACACCGTCTCGACCACCGAACGCGTCGTCGACTCACGTGGCACCGACCTGGCTGGTCTGACAATCAAGTGGAACGACCCGAACAACTCGAACTGGAAGGAGCAGTTCATCCTCGTGATGAACCGCGTCCTGAACACCCGCTTCGGTCAACCCTCCAAGACCTTCCAGATTGGTGACGTTGTCATGGACCTCTACGGTCTGCGCAACACTTCTGGCTCCTTCACGAACGGCGTCTTCCCATTCACGGCTCAGGCCGGTCAAGACTCCTACCCAATGGAGGTCGTGCCCGCTGATATCGACTCGAACGGTCCGTTCGAGCGTGAACCAGACCTGACCTCCCCGCTCTCGATCATCTACGCGAACGACGGTATCGGTGATGGCTCTGACTACACCGGCTTCCTTGGCTTCGTGAAGCAGGGTGCCCTGACACGCATCGACTACAACATCGCTGACGCTCTGCCTGACCGTCGCCTCGACTTCGACCCAACGAACGTCAACCACACGGACATCTGGGTTCAGAAGCTTGACTCGAACTCCAACATCTCGGAACGCTGGACACAGGTTGACACGCTCTCTGAGAACCTCGTCTTCAACTCGATCCGCAACACGCGTAAGAAGTTTGAAGTTGACACGGGTGAGAATGACAAGATCACTTTGATCTTCGGTGACGGTGACTTCTCGGACATTCCTCAGGGCCTGTTCCGGTTCTGGATGCGTCAGTCGGCGAACCGCTCGATCGTTGTCCAGAAGAACAAGGTTCAGAACGTACCGTTCAACTTCTCGTACACCTCCACGCTGAACAACACCGAGTCCTGCTCGATGACGTTCAGCCTGACGACGACCCTGCAGAATGGCTCGGCAACTGAAACGATCGAGCATATTCGTCAGTCGATGCCTGGCAGCTTCTACGTCCAAGACCGCATGGTCAACGGACAGGACTACAACACGCTGCTGCTTGAGGACCCATCGATCCTCCGCCTGAACACGATCAACCGCACCTTTGCAGGTCAGCCGAAGTACATCGACTGGAACGACGCCTCTGGAACCTACGAGAACGTCAAGCTCTTCGGTGACGATGCCACGATGCGGTACCAGCTTTCTCTGTCTAGCCAGACGACCTCTGTCTCTGGCCAGGCCCTCATCGACTCAGTCATTGAGCCACTGCTCAGCACCTCTGGCGTCATCAATACGCTGCTCCACTCCTCGGCCACCACGCCTGGAATGCAGGGCGTTGTGTCGGCTCCTCGTCGCAAGTTCATTGAGGACAACCGCGGCGGCATCTACTCTGACGCGACTGGCACCTTGATCGGCGACGGCTCTCTCAAGGAGAAGACGTCCATTCAGGGCCTGATCGACCGCCACTGGTACGGTGAGCCACTGCAGTACGTCCAAGCCGCTGACGGCACAGTTCTTGCTCAGATTCCGGATCCTGACCTGAACCCGAAGGACGACTCCAAGATCTACGCGGCCACGGTGCCACGTACGATCGACGGCGTGAACCGCTTCCCACCAGGCGACATCGGCTCGGGTCTCCAGCCAATCGCTGACCAAGACTACTTCGCGCTCCGCTACAACCGCTACTTCGCTGGCATTGGTACCGGCACGATCACTCCTGTCTCAGGCTTCACGAGCTCGATCCCAGCAACCTCGACCTCGGTCGCAGAAGTCTGGACCATCGAGGTCGCTGCAGATGGAGGCTCCCTCTACGTCCGCTCGAACCTTCGTGGTTCATTTCCGACTGGTGCCATTGGTGACGTGTACAGCATCCTGCTGCCAGGTGAGACGAGCTCTAAGGAGTTCTTCACCGTCACGTCCTCAACGACCAACCCACTCCAGCCTGGTGACGCGTTCATTCTTGACACGAACTCAGATGGTTCGGTCACGCAGCGCCTGTTCTCGGACGGCAACCCAAACAACATCGTCAACCTCAACGGCTGGTGGGAAATCATCTCAGCAGCTGACCTGACGTCTGAGTTCGCCAACGGTCCTGACTCCTCCCTGTACCACGACCAGAAGTTCACACCTTCCGTTCGTCGCTACAGCTGGGTGATCTTCATCCGAAAGCTCCGCCAGAACTCCACGATCATCGGCTACGAGGTTCACAACCGCGAGGTTGCACTCACGATCCGTTCTGAGGACACGAACTTCTGGTTCAACACGGTTGATCAGCTTCTAGACAATGAGACGAAGGACGTCGTCTACGACAACATCAAGATCCTTGGCTCGAACTTCAACTCAGCTGGCATTCAGCTGAAGAAGAACCAGATCTACGACGTCGTCGGTCCTGTCAAGGACTCTGACGGTGTGCTTGACGTTCACCAGCTCCAGATCGTTCCATCTGACCTGCTCAAGGAAGACGACTCAGGTGACCTCGTTCCTGACCGCCTCCTGCAGTACGAGACGTTCTCGGGTGGCACTGAACCGTCCTACGAGTACTTCCTCATCTCGAACCCGACTGTCACTCTGACGGGCATTGCAGCTTCAACCGCCGCTGGCATGACATGGGGTGCAGGCGCCTTCGTTGATGACTCACTCGTCTATGGTCGTCGACAGCGCATGCCAGCTCTAGACAGCGGCAACACGGGTCTCGACTTCATGTGGCAGCACTTCACGCCGTTCACGAACATCATCGACCCAACGCCAACCAACATTCACGACGCGTACGTTCTGACCTCAGGCTACTACAACAACGTGATCGACTACGTCCGTGGCACATCTGTCTACGCACCGACACCTCCAACTCCGCTCGAGCTGCGCAACTCCTATGGCGATCTGCTTCGCAAGAAGATGCTCTCTGACACGGTCGTCATGCACTCTGGCAAGATCCGCCTACTCTTTGGTGGTCTGGCCGAGCCACAGCTGCGCGCCAAGTTCAAGGTTGTGAAGTCCCTGACTGGCACTCTGACCGACGAGCGCATCAAGGAAGAGGTTCTCGACGTCATCAACACGTTCTTCGACATCGACAACTGGGACTTCGGCGACACGTTCTACGCCACGAAGCTCATCGCCCTGATTCACCAGCGCCTGCCTGAAGACGTCGCTGCAGTCGTGCCAGTCCCTGTCTACTCCACGAACTCGTTCGGTTCTCTCTTCACCGTAGAGGCCGGCTTTGACGAGATCCTCCAATCTGCTGCAGAGATCTCTGACATCGACGTCGTCGAGGCACTCACTTCAACCGTCATCAGGCAATCCAAATGATCACGTTCAAGCAGTTCCTCGAAGGTAAGCTCAAGGATCTTGAGAGCGAAGCCAGGAAGTACGGAGATCTTTGGTACATCGACCTTGACCTGGCGAACAGCGACAACTCGAGCATGAGCGTAGCGCAGCATGACGCTGACATCATTGCAAATGACTGTGGCGTGAAGGCCAAGGTGATTGAGCTCGTTGGGCCGGGCGGCGGCAATCCGCTTGTTCACTTCGTTGGTAAGGACTATCGTCTGCTAGACATGGTCGAACGTCACTGGGGTGAAGACAAGGAGTTCTTTGACGAATTCGCCAAGCCTGTAACCTCAGACAAGCAGCTGATCAAATGAAAGTTGCCGAACTTCTTGAAGGTCTGAAGGACATGGCCAAGGACTACGATGACGCCGACAAGTGGCGAATCGCTGTCATCAATGACGATCGCACGGCTGACGACGAGAAGCACAAGGCCAACGAAGATAAGTTCGTGAAGGCGATTGAGAAGCGCGGCGTCGTTGTGCTGTCTCACAATGGCTACAGGTACGAGCTTGAGGGAACCAAGGAACGGTTGATGGACGTACTCCTCCACGTAGTGGATGATGGTGAACGCGCTTGGCAAGCTGAGTACAACTTCAAGTCTGGCGCAAAGCGCGTCAAGAAAAAGAAGGTGCAGGAAGCGCTCAAGGACTTGGCCAAGGACTTCGACTCAGATGATGACCTGTGGCTCATGGACATTGACTTCACGTCCTACGACCTCAATGACATCGAAGAGGAGTTCAAGATCTGGGGTGCTCGGTCCATTCATCGAAACGGCAACGTCTTCACGTTGATGGGAACCTACAATGCTCTGATCGACGTACTTGAGTACGTCTACTATGATGAGGATTCCCAGGCAGCAAAGCGCTACTTCAGGAAGCACGCCAAGCGGGCCAACAAGGTGAAGGAAGGTCTAAAGGACCTTAAGAAGGATTACGACAAGGTTGTCAAGTGGAAGTTCGAAACTAGAAACTTCAGCCCATTCAACTTCCAGACGAATCAACGACCAGAAGATTACGGTCGATATGACCACGATAGAATCGAAAAGACCGTCAATCGCCTGGCCCGTGAGTACAATCTCGAAGCTCATGTAGACCACACGAGCAGGGACAAACACGGCTACCCTCTTGTAACGTTCACTGGCTCTCTGGAAAACCTTGAGAAACTTGGTGAGTACCTTGAAGAAGATGGCGCAAAGTGGATGAGAGGCCAGGCAAAGCCAGTTACTGAGGGCGTTCTCTCGAAGCTAAAGGACGAGGCGCCAAAGGTAGGTCAGAAGTGGAAGATCACAGGTGACGTGTTCCTACACCATCCTGTGGATGACATGCTTGGCTTCAAGACGGAAAAAGAGAACGCCATTGGCAAGGTCGTGACGATCAAGTACGTCGACCCAACATCCTCGCTAAGCTCTTATTGGATTGGCTTTACATTCGATGAGCCGTTCACCTACTTCGATAAGAAGGCGACAACTAAGGGCGCCAAGTTTGAGGTCGGCGATGCGAAGTTCCTTGCGAACTTCGAGCCAGTCAAGTCCTGAAAGTCACCCCGAGGGGAAACCTGCTAGGTCATAAATACCTGATCCTCTGATCAGCGATTGACATGGCTCAAGCACCAGACTTCAAACTTCCCTTCAATGACCTCATCAACTACGTTCCTCTGAACCTGAGGGACGAGGTCATCACCTCGCTGATCGACAACCTGTTCAATCGGCAGATGACTCATGACGAGAGCGTGCCGCTCTACGGCTACGTTGGTGTCAAGCCAACCAGCAAGGATGATCGTTCGCCACGCGTCCCGCAGATGAACGTTGAGCGCGACATCAACTCGATCGTCCCTGTCATCTCGTTCACCCTCGGTACCGAGAAGTTCGCCTTCACCGTTGAGGATCTCGTGCGCAAGGCTGAGGCTATCGGCATCACTGACGCAGGTCAGCAGTGGCTTTACTCGCAGGGCAACAACTTCGCCCCACCGATCGACTTCGACAAGTTCACGAACTTCTTCAACTACTACTGGACGGCCAAGGCGGTTGCTGCAACCCCTGACATGCCTTGGAACCCTGAGCTCCTGCCAGAGTATTACACGATTGCGACACCACGTCCAGGCGACCAGAACAAGCTGAACGCCCGTGTGGCCACGACGGGCTCGATTGTCATGACCGGCACGGGCTTCCCAGCCATGTCGTTCAAGGTGCTGTTCACCACACCTACCCACTTCACGGTTACGCCCCAGCCAGCTGGCGTCATTCCAGATACCTGGAGCGGTGACCTCACGACAAACGACGACCAGTTCTCATTCGCGTCTAGCGGCAAGACCCTGCTCACGTTCAACATTGCCCGTGAACCGATCATCAACTACAACGGTGACGTCATCGGCACCGCCTCGTTCGACGCTGGCGACTACTTCACGGTTACACCGACCTTCCTGTCCCACAACTACATCGTGTCGTTCGTCGGCACTGAGGGTGTCAAGGGCAAGCTCTACAAGGTCTCGTCGCTAAACGAGTACCAGACGATCGACGGTGTGCAGCTCCAGCTTGGTGACCGTGTTCTCGTGAAGGACGGCAATCCAGCCGACACGGGCATCTACGTCGTGGCACCTGGCGTCTGGGCCCGAGCCGCTGACTACACTGGTTCCTACATCGCCGATGGCGCTCGAGTCTACGTGACCTCTGGTACCCAAAACGGTGGCATGCTCTTCACCTCTGCCTTCGGTGGTACGGGCTGGACAGGCGTGCCATCCCTTTCTAACACGAACTCCTGGCAGGAAGGCAACTACTGGGTCCATGGCGACGACCTCGCTGGTCTTGGCCTGAGCCGCTCGACGACCATCCAGGCCGTCCGTCCAATCATCGAGTACACCTCTGACCTGCAGTTGAATGGCTTCGTCAAAAACGGCCGTCCTTCGGACAGTGGTGCTGCGTTCAAGCAAGTCAAGACGGAATTCAACCAGCTTCCGATGTTTGACCTCTTCCGCTACGATGGCACCCACTCTGGTCTCGTGAGCTCGGTCTTCTTCTACGAGGAAGACCCAACTGCAACCCTTGACATCGACCTGCAGAAGCGTCCACTCCAGTCGAACAACGACTCTGCTGACTTCGTGTTCAATCACGGCATGGCTGATGCCAATGGCCAGCTCCTGTTTGTCAAGGCAGGCAACCAGCTCAAGACGATCTGGCACGCTGGCTACAATTCTCCGACGATTGCTGGGATCTACTACGGTGGAGCTGGCAACGGCACGATCACGAACGCTGCCGCGATCAACTTCTCACAGCAGCAGATCTGGACCCTCACTGCACAGACGTCAACGACGTTCAGCATGCAGGGCTCTAAGATGCCTGACGTTCCCGACATCGCTACAGTTGGCGTACCATTCAACAACGGCTACATCTCGTTCACGATCAACGCAGGCTCGATTCCATTCACGCCAGGCGACACGTTCCTGATCGCCGTCGGCAACCTTGAATCGCCACGCTACGTCTTCCGCGATGCTGACAACAACATCGTGGACTTCTACGGTGGTCCAGAAGCTGACACGAACAGCGTCGGTGCATGGCAGGTTCCGCGCACGTTCTACAACAACCCATACAACGAGTCCCAGTCTCCTCTCCTGGAAGGCACGCTGTACTCCCACTTCCGCGGCATCCTCCAGAACCAGCTTCCAAACAGCCAGCTGAACCTCGCGTTCGGTGGTTCGATCAAGCTCTGGTCTGAGCAGCAGACCCTGCTCGCCTCCCTGCTGATGCAGCGTGACATGACCCCGATCTCGATGATCGACCTTGCCGAACGTCAGTACGAGGTCGCGCTGAACACGGTCCGTGACATCTACCAGCAGCACATCGTCCAGTACATGGCCAACAACGGTCCAGTGACGGACATCAACGACCTTGACGCCCTGCTCGCGTACGTGGAGTCGGTGCGTGCTGCTGACAATGACGTTCGAACGGTTCTCTACGACTCGACTGCCTCGGTCGTGGGCTTCCCAGCCACGCTGCCACAGCTTGGCATTCTCGACCTCGTGCAGCCGACGATCCGTCTCGATGGCGTCTTGAACCAGCTTGTGCTTGTCCACCATGACGGTCATGAGTCGCCGCTGGTTGTGGACAGCGATGAGTTCCGCCAGTCGATTCTGGGCAACCTCACCTCACTCCAGATCCTACGTTCGGATGGCATCTACACTGGTGCCGTCGGTTCGTTCACGAACACTCCTCCTGCTTTGCCGTACAAGGGCCAGCTGTGGATCCCACCAGGCGACATCATGTACGCCTACAACGTGGTGTCGGACAAGAACGCACCTACGAGCCCTGCGGTTGGTGACTACTGGCTGCAGCGCAGCACGGCGACACTCTTCACCTGGACTGGCACCACCTGGTCCACTGTCTCGAACATCAACGCGCCTTGGGTTGCGACGAACCTCGCTGACGTGCTGAACTCGCTCATGCTTCGCGTTGAGGAGAAGCTCTTCGACGGCATCAATCCTAACGCCCGCAAGTTTGACTTCAGCCAGCTTGAGGGCAACGCTGCCTTCCAGGCAGAGGTTGAGGCTGAGCTCTTCTCGTTTGGTGCCACGAACGGTCTTGACCCACTGGCGCCTGACTACAACGCTGGCAACGCGTTCACGTGGAACTACTCACAGCTGACGAGTCCAGTTCCAATCAACACGTCCTCGACTCCTGCCCGCTGGTTCAACTACCTCATGGCACACCAAGCCACGGTGGCTGGTGTCATTCCAACACCGCGGCCAGACATGGAACCGTGGAAGCTGTTCGGCTTTGCTGATCATGATTCATGGTGGTCTTCCTTGTCGTCTGGCACCCAGGCGGCCTACACTCCATACATTCGCCTTGATCAGATCGACGCAACGTACATCACGGGTCCAACAGTTCGAGTCGTGAAGACCGACGCTGGCATCACCATGCTGAGCGGCCTGCCTGTGATTGACGGCGTGCAGCTCGTGTCTGGTGACCTCGTTCTCCTGCAGAACGAGATGTCTCCTGAGAACAACGGCATTTGGGCAGCGAACAGTGGTGGCTGGACCCGCAACCTGACACCACTCGTTGAGAAGCTCGTAGTCACTGTCTCGTCTGGCGCCCTTTGGAAGGGTTCGAAGTGGGTGCTCACTGCAACTGCTGGCCCAACCGATCCAGTCATCTTCAAGCAGGCCCGTATCTGGTCGAGCCAACTGTGGGCCGACGTTCAAGCTGCACACCCAAGCCTGAAGCTCAGCGTTGACGTGGCCAACGATGGTCTCTTGCCACCGTACGTTCGACCATCGTCTGGAAATGCAGGCAACGCGCTGACGAACTTCATTCCAATCGGCGCGTCTCTTGGTTACTCCTACGGCCAGTCGTCTCCAATTGAGACGACCTGGAAGACGTCGCTCGAGTATGGCTACTCTCTGGCACGCGCGCTGTTCCGCTTTGACCCACTAGCGTTCCTCGGCTTCTGCTGGGGCTTCAACTGGGTAGAGGCTGACGGTATCCTGTACGACGGCTTCGACATGAACATGCCAGGTCACAAGCGCTTCCGCCTGCACGGCGATGCGATTAGCCTGATCAGCCGCTCAACCATGCCTGTCACTGGAACTGACTCGATCGTTGCCACGTACACCGCGTACGATGACGACCACAAGCAGAACTTCACGGTGACTCAGAACGGTGTCACTATCGGCTACGCTCAAAACGGTGTGGCTGCAACTCTAGGCGGCGTCACGTTCACGATTGAAGACGAAGGTCAGCCGTTCCGCATGGGTGACCGCTTCGAGATCTCTAACGGTGTTGCCACCTTCGTGCCAATCACCACGTACCGCTACCTCGGTTTCGGTCAGACGTTCACGCACGCCCTGCGTGAGGTCTCGATCGACACGACCTCGAGCTTCGCAGTTGCAGCGTTCCGTGAGTGGGACGTCAACATGGGCTACCGTGCTGGTGGTCTCGTGGCAACTGACGACCTTGAGATCTTCACCGACTCCTACACCCTCTCGAAGTCGGCCTACGAGCTCATCTTCAAGAAGAACCCGATTGCCCGCAACGAGTGGCTGCAGGGCCTCCGCATCTCGGTAACCCAGTTCGGTCAGACGAGCGCTGGTCCGGACGGCACGTTCGTTCCTCCAACAGATGGCTCTGATTGGATCTTTCGCGTGGAAGGTTACAACCCACGCCACCTCGGTATCACGTACTACTCGATGTCGACGGCCACCGATCCAGTTGACTTCTACGCGCTGGGCAAGGCCCACACTTCACTGGCCTGGCTCCACCCAACCGTCAAGACCGGCACAGTTCACACGAACCTACCGCTCACGATCACCGGTATCCAGAACGTCGTGAACTTCCTGTTCGGTTACGAGGCCTACCTCGAAGACCAGGGTTGGGAGTTCAACAAGATGGGTGACTACAACATCGATGACGAGACTGGTCGGACCCGCACCTTCCAGCTTGAGATTGAGAAGTTTGTTGACCGCTGCTACGCAGGCATCACTCTCGGTCAAGGCCACGTTGTGAACTCCTTCATGGACCGCGTCTGGTTCGGTCAGGAGACGGGCCTGATGTCTGAGTTCGTAGACAGCCCGCTGTTTGACGTGTCTGGTCACCCGGGAATCTTCGACGTGCTTGGCGTCAAGTACAAGAAGGACGACCTCAAGGTGCTGCGTGGCAACCAGGAATCCTCGGTTGGTGCAGCGGGCCCAATCTTCTCGGCTCACGTGCAGGTGGATGAGTTCGAACACGTCTTCATCTTCGCTGACTACGCACAACCATCGACCAGCTCTGGCCTGCTCTATGACGCCTTCTCAGGTTCTCGCGTCGTGACGTACAAGTTCCACGGCCGCAAGCAGGCCACGAACACGCTGCGTCCAGAGTTTGGCGGCCACTTCTTGGTCGGCAACGAGGTCAAGCAGAACATGCAGGCCAGCGCTGACAACTTCGGCAACTTCTACGACGCGAACAAGGCGTTTGAGAATGAGACGACGTCGCGTCACGCCCTTGCTCTCCTCGGCTTCAACACGAAGTCGTACTTCGACAACCTCGACATCTCGGAGAAGACGCAGTTCAACTTCTGGCGTGGTCTGATCCAGTCGAAGGGCACGAACATGTCCATCGACGCGTACCTGAACAACGACCGCTTCGACGACGCGAAGATCGACGAGTACTGGGCCTACAAGGTCGCTCAGTACGGTGACGCTCGTCAGAAGTCATTCCCTGAGCTGAAGCTGTCGGTTAACGACACCGTGACACAGTTCACGCAGCTCCAGTTCGACAACGACACGCTCGCACCCGCCTTCACGACGATTCGTAACTACGACGAGAACCGTTGGTTCTCGTACGATGACCTGAACCAGCCAAGCACTGGCTTCGCAGCTGAGGTCGTTGGAACGTTCGCCGCAGTAGGTCCAGGCACCATCACGCTGCCGTTCATTGCTGACCAGCTGACCTACCCAGCGGGCGTGACGGTCAACAACGCCACGACTGTGACGATCGACAGCTCAGCGACCTTCCCAGCTCTGATCGTTGGCTACGGTCCAGCCCGTCCTCGCTTCAACCCAGTCAAGCTGTTCAACTACGTCGATGAGGAGCTCGTTGCCGAGATTCCAATCTGGCACCCAGCAACTGGGCAGCACACGCCGGCGGCGCTCGAGTGCATCAACATTACGTCGAACCTGAACCCTGCGAAGTACAACTTCTCGACCCAGGTCGTGAACAACAACTCGTATGACCCGCTACGCCCATGGGGTGCGAATGAAGTCGGTCGCGTTTGGTTTGACACGCGCAACCTCGCCTACGTTCCGTACTACGACTACGTGATCTACCCAGAGATTGCCGATCGACTGTCTCGTTGGGGTGCCCTCGCTGACTACGCCTCGATCGACGTCTACGAGTGGGTTGAGTCGACCGTTCCACCGTCTGAGTACAACGCCCTCGCTGCAACCCAGGCAGGTGACGCCTCGCTGGACCCGAACACGAAGGCCGCCGGCACCGTTGCCAACCAGCAGACGTACCAACGTGAACGCGTCTGGAGCCTGCGTCCAGTTGCCTGGTCGTACTCACCTGTTCCACTGAACATCGACTTCGAGGAGACTCCACCGTTCAACGGCGGCCACACTCTTGAAGCTGCAGGTCGCCTGTGGTTTGACGACAGTGGCACGACGGTCTCTCTGGGTGCCAGCGACTTCGCCACCATCGGCATCACGAGCGGCATGCGCATCGGTGCCTGGAACGTCTTCAACGCCATTCCAAAGCCAATGAGCGAGTACATCGTCGGTGACGTGTTCTCGAAGGTCCTAGTTGATCAGAATGGTGGAACGTTTGCTGACGTGACGAACGTCGGCATCGCCTCGAACATCTCGGTGGCCGTGTCCAACACGAACCTCCTGACCGGTCAGCTTGCGTTCTACCCGACCTACGATCAGGCTCCAATCCTGGACGCAGACGGCGTCACGACCTCGTACTACACGACCGTTGGTATCAAGGCCCAACTCGAGGACGGCTCAACCGACTTCGCAACGACGACTACCTCGACTGACCTCACGACGACTCCAGCTCAGGTCACCTACACGGCTGGTGAGAAGATTCTGGTCGAACTGCCGGCCTTTGGCATCTTGATCACGGTGACTATCGCGGCAGACGGTACCTACAACGTGACTGACCTTCGCGACGCAATCGTGAACGGCCTGGCTGCAAACCTCTACGCACGAAACTCGGTGACGATCCAGGCGGTTGTTCCAAACCCAGCAGGCGTGACGAGCCCTCTGTCGAATGACAGTGCGGATCCTGGCACCTTCTACGGCTGGCGTGCTTGGACTGTCCCAACTCAGGCCGAGCTTGACGCGGACGGCACCTATCCAACCTCATCCTGGAAGCCGTATGTCGGTGACTACGTTGAAATTCCTGGCAGCCTTGTCCAGGTGCAGGACGCCATCGCCTACTCCAAGGCGCCTCTGACCTTGAACGACGGCACTATCGTTGACCGTTACAGCACGACGTGGACCGACTGGTCTGTGCTGCTTGACAAGAAGCGCACGTACCCGAAGCTGGACGACGACATCTCCTACACAGTTGTGGCAGACGGTGCAGGCTGCACGTTCACCAACGACGTGAACTTCGACTCGACCTCCACCTCGGTCTACATCAACGGCGTGGCACAGCTCAAGGCCTCGTACACGATCAGCGGCAAGCTCCTGACGGTGAACTCCGTTCCAGCTGGTTCCCAGGTCGTCGTCATCACGCGCAAGTACCAGCCGACGGTTGCTGAACTTGCCTTCGATCCAGATGTCAAGGACAACCTCGCAGTTCAGACGCAGTACAAGCAGGACTACGAGTACGTCTCGCTACCTGTTCGCGACGCTGATGGCACGTTCTCGTCGACGCTCTACTACTTCTGGGTCTCGAACAAGTCGACAGCAGCTCGTGGTAAGGCGCTCTCGGTGCAGTCGATTGTCCAGGAACTGCGTGACGGTCCAGACAATTTCCTGACGTTCCAGAACATGGACCCGGTCACGCACGTCTACGACGCCATCACGATTGCTGGCCTCTCCTACGTGGTCACCAAGGACGACACGTTCAAGCTCCGCTTCACCCGCAACTTCACGCTGCGCGATGACCCAGAGGAGTGGAACCTCAAGAACGTGCACACGGAATGGACGCTCATCCGTCCAGGCCAGAAGACCTTGATCCCCGAGGCGCTGTGGCAGAAGCTCACCGACTCGGTGGCTGGTCGAGACATCGCTGGAAACTCGGTGCCTGCAATCGCGCGTTCCCTGTACGATGAACGGAATGGAACTCGGACCCAGTTCGGCTTCGGCCCAGAGCAAACCCTTGCTCCACAGGATCTGCTCATTTCTTCCATTACCTACACCATCCTAAATACCAGCTTGGTAGATACGAGTGGTGCCTCACCAGTTCCTGATTACATCTCGTTCCTGGACTTTGACCAGAGCGACACGTGGTTCGCGGATCCTGTGGCAGCACGCAACATGATGACCAAGATCTGGACTCAGGCAAAGGTGGCGCAGGTGAATGAGATCTTCTTCGCAGCCTTGAATGACATCGTCGCCTCGAACTACGAGCTGACGGATCTCTTCAAGACATCACGTCTGTCTGCTTACTCGATCAAGGTTGTCCAATCTGGAACGGCTGCAGCCACATACGAGTAAGACATGAAAGTTAACGAACTCCTGGAAGAAGGCAAGTTTGCCAGCACTCTCGCAGCAACCGTGCTCGGCGCTGCGGCTCTTGGCCACAGCTACAAGGTCATGAAGGACGATGAGGTCCGGTTCCGTGCAACGCACGCGGCCAAGGTAACCAATCGCGAGAACAAGGCGCTTGCTCCTCTGCTGACCCGCCAGAAGGCCATCAAGTCAGAGCTGGCCCTGCTTGCAAAGAAGGACACCACCAAGAACACGCTTCGCGCCATGAAGCTTGAGGACGACCTGAAGGTTGTGGAGCGCGCCATCCAGAAGCACAATGACGTGCTCGCGAAACTAGCAAAGAATGACAAATAAGAACAGCCTCTACGTCCAGAGTCTTGTTGACTACATCAACGACACGAAGCCGTACCACTCCAAGTTGACGGAGATCGTTGAGGAGTACCAGTTCTTTGAGGACGTCAACGTCAAGATCACAGAGAAGCTGCTGATCAAGACAAAGATCAGCCCTGCCTGGACCTTCAACTACTTCTCTGGCGCGAACCCGCTGTATCGTTCGTTCCCTGCACACCGCGTTCAGTCGCCGTTCATGCGTACTCGAACCTTCACGGTGGGACAGGACGAGAACACCGACCTGCCAACGGTCCCATACGTCTACTCCAAGAAGAGCTTCGACGCCATTGGCGTGAACCAGGTCTTCGTGAAGAAGGCTGGTCTGCTCGAGCCGCAGACGGAATCGGTTGACTTCTTCCAGAGCCACGGCTCGTTCCAGTTTCAGATCAAGCAGACGTACTCAGGCACCGGCAACTCGTCAAGCCCATTTGATCCTCTGTGGATCCCGTCCAACGAGGATGGCATCATCACCGAGGCCACGAACATTGCACGAGCCGCTGCGCTCGATACGACCAACCCCCTGAGCGCGATCAGCCAGATCACGAAGATCCTGAACGACATCCAAACGGTGGTGACTGACGTTGGCGGTGATGCAGACGTACAGCGAGAGCTCGATGCTTTGTTCGCTATCATCGCAATTCCTGACCTGCCAACCAGCTACGAAGCTCTCTTGGCCTGGATGGGCGCCTCTGCAAACCCTGACATCGTGCAGGCACGTGATGGCGTTCAGGAGAAGATTGAGCTGCTGACCTCCTCGCTGGCCCTGCGCCACTTCAGCGACATGGAGATCTACGAGTCTGGTGCGCTCGTCTTCAAGGACGTTGCCGACGCCTACACGTCTGTCACAGACATCACGGGTGGTGGCTCTGACGCTGAGGAGTTCACTCTCACCGTTCTTGATCCCGACTCCCTGACGTACACGCTGGCCGGCTCTATGACGGGCTTCTTGGCCTTCGTTACGCCAGGCACGTACACCTCGCCGCGCGTTTCATTTACGCTGACGTCGCTCGCCACTCCTCCAGTGGGCCAGAAGCTGGCGCTCACGCCGTACAACAAGATCACGATCGGCACCTCTGCGCTGCGCGAACAGTGGAACATCATCAAGGTCAACCCAATTGCCCATGATCGTCCGTTCTACGGCTCCTCGCACTACGGCCACATTCAAGATTCCTCTGGCACCGTCGGCAACATTGACCTTCTCGATCAGACCCTGATCGGTGACTTCGTCATGACTGCAACGGATTCCACGCACTTCTCAGTTGTTGGGCCGACCTACTACAGCGTGGCAGAGGTCGGCGTTCCATTCAACGACGGTAAGCTCGGCTTCACCCTCGTCGGTCCATTCCAGGCAGGTGACAAGTTCTACTTCAGCATCGCGAACATCCCAGCTGAAGTGCAAAACCTGGACCTCGGCTACGGCTACGACCTGGATGCCTACGACAACGATCACCTCACGTATGCCGACGGCACGACGAAGATCAACTTCGCGTATGACGGCCGCTTCACGGACTATGACCTCACCCAGCTGAACCTCACACTGACGCAGGCAGTCCAAGACGGACGTTACTTCCGCGTCCGTGCGCTGCCAAGCACGTCTCTCATCACAACCAAGAAGGACGGCACTTCTAGCGACTTCGTTGACCTTGACGACGCTACGTCTGGCGTGTCACCAGATCCTGCCTCGAATGCAGCAGCTCGTTATGGTGCTCCTGAGTTGGAGCTCTACCTCTCCACGACGTTCAGTGTCGACTACTCTGACGACAACTTCCTGACCTCGCACCACATTGGCAACGTCAACGTTGGTGAGTCGTTCTCGTCTTCCACGTACGGCATCAGCTTTGACCTTCCAGCAGGTTCAAAGCCATTCATCGCCGTAACTGCTGCTGACACGACCTACCCTCGCGTTGAAGGTGGCGATGTCTTCTCGTTCCAGGTTGTCAACCCACTGCCCACCCTTGTTGAGCGCCCTGTTGGTCTCGTTGCGGCCCGTCTGCCGCGCCTGATCATGCACAGCGACGACTTCTTCAAGGCGCCTGAAGCCAAGTGGACTGTCAAGTTCGACACGACCACGTCGTACACCGTCTCAAACGACAAGGGCTTCTACAGCTCAGGCAACACGATTCCAACTCCTGGCTTGATTGCCGCTGAGGGTCTCTCGTACAAGAACGACTACGTTCACTTCACGATCGTACCAAACGGCGGCATCTTTGCAGGCGACACCTTCACGTTCAACACGTTTGACAAGAAGCCATCGTACCTCGTGCACGGCTCTGTCACGGGCTGGACGAAGCCAGCAACCATTGGCGAGTACTACTGGAACGACAAGATCGGCTTCAAGCTGAACGCTCCAGTTGGCCAGCTCTTTGACACGACGAACTCACTTCGCACAGACCTGCCTCTGACGTACACGATCCGTGAGGACTGCCCCTCCCTGATCTACACGTTCACCAAGACCTCGAGTGGCTACCTCGTTCAGCGCTCTGACATCAACGTGACAGGCTTCATGCCAGCGACCGGCACCTTCAACGACAAGTACCTGAGCGCCACGTCGACTGGTCTGACTGAGGACGTCGTCCACCTCAGGGTCATTGACCACGGCTACCAGCTGTGGAACTCAGCCGACATGGTCATTCTGAATCCAGCGCTGCCACCACGCCTGCCAGATGCGGGTGACCTGGTAGTTGTGGAGAAGTCTGAGGATGGTCGCGCACTCATCTCGATTACGACCAGCACCGCTGACACGTCACCACTTGACCTGATCAACATCGACCCGCGCTTCATCTCGACGAGCACGAACAGCGACATTCCACTTTCAAACACGAGTCCAGAGACCGCCATCCTGAACGGTTGGCTGCCAATGACAGATGGTCGCTACGACAGCGTTACATCCATCGCTGAGTACTCTGACCCTACCACCCTACACGTCTTCACGACGGCAGCAAGTGGCGAGACAATCGGCAAGCTCCAGCAGACAGATGCCACGAACGTCAACTGGCCAATCGAGTTTGAGTGGGACGAAGCCTTCTTCACGAAGTACCTGCCGCTCAACGCACAGGTCAACCTTGTCACGATCGACAACAGCTGGAACGAACTCACACGAGTTCGCATCGCCGAAAGCCTGCGCTTTCTTATCGATGGTGGCCCACTCGCTGAAGACCACATGTTCGAGGATGATGCCAACATCTCGGTTGTCGACACGACCGAGTGGTCGATCAACCAGACCCTCGTTGACTCCTTCAACACCACGATCGTTGACGGGCCATTCACAGGTTTCCTGGCCGGCTACGACAACCTGCCGTACGACAACGAAACGACAAACGGCTTCTACGACCTTGGTCAGCCGCTGACTGCCTACTTCTTGGAGGCGCAGGAGCTCATGGCCCTGCCATCGCCTTCACCAACTGATTCAGCTCGTCTCGCGGACCTGCGTGACCTGCTTGGTGACTTCCTGGTGAACGGCAGCCTGTCACAGACGACCCTGCCAGACTTCTTGGCTGCGCTGGACGCAGACACCGTCTTGACGGCACAGAACTTCGGCTTCCCAGAGCAGGGTTCCGCGTTTGACATCGTCGATCGTCCATCGACACCAGTTGCCACCTCGATCACGGATTCGATGGTGCTTCTGTCTGTAGACAACGGTAACACGTTTGGCACAGCTGGCTACGACACTGGCGGCCTTGACTCGCAGACGGAGTCTACCTCCATCTCGTTCATTCAGTCTGCACCAACCACAATTGACGTTACACTGCCGGCGCGCATCTTCCAGGTCGTGTTCACAGTGGCGCCACAGTCCACACCTACTTTCTCTGTGCTGCTGCCTGTCCAAACCGTTCCTCTGCAGGTGGGCGCTCAGAAACTTGCAGGCTCTTACACCTACCAGTTCTCTTTCGCTTCCCCAACCACGCTTCAAATCATTGTGGCCTGAGCGATAAATAGAGCCGAATAACCCCCTAGAGGACTACATGCAAGAACTTCTCAGCACCCGCGTCTCTGGCCACGTACTCATCAAGGACGATGCTGGCAACGTGCTGGTCGACAAGCACAACGACATTCACCCGAAGAACATGGCAACCGCCATCGCTCGCGGTCTGTCGAACACGAGCAACTACCAGATCTACAAGCTGAAGCTTGGCAATCAAGGTACGTACATCGACTCGAACCAGCAGATCGTGTTCCGCCCAGCCATCACGACTGGCGACACCGCAAACCTCTACAACGCCACCTACGTGGAAGTTGTGGATGAGTCTGATGCTGGTGTCGGCGTTGGCAACTCGGTTACGTTCACCAACATTCCAGCTTCGACAAACACGCGCGTCATCATCACCTGCGTGATCTCGGCATCCGAGGCTTTCCAGAATACAGCTGACACGACGAACGACGGTTCTACGACGTCTGGCAACTTCAACTCGCCATACTTCTTCGATGAGCTCGGTCTGTTCACACACGAGACTGCAAACCCATCTACGCCAACCTCCCTGCTCTCTGGTGCAGGTGAGCTGATGCTGTCACATCTGATCTTCTCGCCAATCGAACATACTGGCAACCGCGAACTGACCATCGTCTACACGCTTACGATCTCGGTTTCGTAACAGCTCGCCGCAAGGCGACAACAAGAGATCCTGAATGCGTCTGACCTTCCGCCAAGGCATTGCAAGATATCAGACCGATGTCTATGCAACCGCGACATTCCTGGCGAAGAGCGGTAACTTCATCAACCTGGTCGTTTCACCAGACCCGACGGTTATCATCTTCGCGCACCGTTCTGCCACGTACGTGGTTGAGGAGGTGCGGTCTGTCCCGAATGCCTGGGGTCCGTTCACCACCAATCAGACGAAGTACCTCTACTGGGACATCAACCTTCTTGATGCCTCGCTGACACGTGGTGCCACGAACTTCCCGCTGATAGTTGCAGCAACGGCGCCGAACAATCCAGCGGTTGACCAGCACTGGTACGACACGTCGATCAGCCAGATGAAGGTCTGGAACGGTAACAAGTGGCTCGATAAGCTCCGCGTCTTTGCTGCAACGTACCTGAACGGTGCGACGATTCAGCCATGGGCCAAGGGATCCCAGGTCGGTGACAACGGTTCGTACGACGCTGGCGCTCTCGTTCTTGACCAGTACAACAAGCCGCTGCGCGCCTCTGATGGCACGTTCGTCACGTCTACGTCTGGCCTGTCTGTTGTCACAGGTGACACGACAAAGGTCAACTTCGAGACTGAGGTGCTGGCAGGCATGGCAAACGAGCCAATTCCTGCCTTCAGCTTCGTTCAAGTTCTGCCAGGCCGGAAGCTGGCGCTTGCTCGCTCCGACAACTGGCGCAGCCGAATCATCGGCATCGTCGTTGAGGACCTCTACTCCTCTGAGGTCGGCTCAGTCGTGACCTCAGGCGTTGTTCGCAATGAGCAGTGGTCTTGGCCAGCCGAAGCGATCGGCCGCCCGATCTTCTGTGGTCCAACCGGTCAGGTCACCACCACTCCACCAACTCTCGGTGTGAACCAAATCGCTGGCTACGTCTATGACGTTGACTCCATCTGGATCGAGATCCAGGCAGCCACGATCCTTGAAAAGAACATCACGTACGTCGTGCCACCAGTGACGGGTCTCCCACCTGTTGCAAACTTCACGGCGTCTCCAGTCACCGGTACCCTGCCGCTGACGGTCCAGTTCACGAGCACCGCGTTGCACAACCCAACCGAGTTCGAGTGGGACTTCCAGAACGATGGCATCGTCGACTCGACAACTCAGAATCCGTCCTACACCTTCACGGCCGCAGGCAACTACTCGGTCAAGTTCCGCGTCAAGAGCGTGTACGGCCAGGATGAGGTGCTCAAGACCAACGTCATCGTGGTTGCGGCTCCTCCAACACAGGGCAAGAACACGAACCTCAAGCTCCAGCTCTCTGCTCCGCTCAACGCGCAGCAGGGCGAGACAGTTCAGGTGCTCGTCACGGCCTCCAATGAAGGCCTGCTCAGCGCGACGCAGGCAACTCGAGTCATCAAGATCAGCGATGTTGGCGGTCAAGCAGTCACGGTGTCTGGCCTTCCAACGGGCTCCACCTCTGTTCGTACCAATGGCGTCACGACTGTTACGCTTCCAGTGCTCTCCTCGCTCGCCACTGGCCAATACGTCACAGCTAGATTCAATCTCACGGCTCCATCGGTGAACGGATCCATGACGCTTTCTGGCGTCCTGCACTCACCTGAGAATGACAGCTCGCCGGACAACAACGCGGTTGCGATGACCATCAGGATCAAGCAATGAGCACGCCAGTTTACACGCCACCATCAGACGCGGTTCAGCTGCCGATCAACCAGCCAGATGGCGCGTTCAAAGCAGCGAACACGATGCTTTGGTTCAAGATCGTCGTTGACACGACAGGCATCTACACGTTTTCGACAACCGGTTCTCCAGTCGACACGTACATGGGCCTGTATGGTCCGACAGGCGCGCTCATCGCTTATGACGATGACAGCGGCGGCAACCTCGCCTCACAGATCTCGACGTACCTGACAGCAGACACGTACTACGTTGGTGTCAAGGGCTACGACGGTAATGGTGCCACGGCTGGCTTTGGCATGACCGACACGACTCCATCGGCCACGATCCCATTCATCTGGTACTCGGGCAGCGGCACCGACGGCGGGTCTGGCGGGTCTGGCGGTTCCGGCTCTGGCGCACCTCTAGTTGCCAACGCCGACTTCTTCACGATTAGCGAGAATGCCGGAGCAACTCAGTTTGACCTGAGCCTGAACGACGTCTTTGACCAGTCAGCAGTCTTCCATGCCCTGACTCAGCCAACCAAGGGAACGCTGGTGTTCCCTGACAGCGGCTCAGGCGTGTTCACCTATACGCCAAACGTTGGCGCAACCGGCCCAGACACCTTCAACTACGAGGTCTACCACGTAGAGGCTGACGCATCTTCTGCACAGGTCACTATCACGATTACACCGATCTCTCCAGTCGCAGGTGCGCTTTCTACGAGCATCAACCAGGCGCACTCCTACACTGGAAACCTAGCAACGAACTCGACTTTGGTTGCAGGCGAGAACCACACCTTCACTGCTGCGACTCAGCCGTCGTTCGGTCAAGTCACGGTCAATGCAGACGGAACGTTCACGTATACCCCAACCTCAAGCTACTCCGGTCCTGACAGCTTCACGTACACGATCATGGCGCAGAACGGCCTGTCCTCGACAGGAACTGTCTCGTTCACGATTGTTGCGGCAGCTCCACCGCCACCCCCACCTCCTCCACCAAGCAACGTTCCAGTGCTGTCCCCGATCTACCTGGTTCCAACGCTAGGTGAGTTTGGTCTGCTGCCTGACGGCGCGATCATCAACATCGGTGGTACCGGCCAATCGACCTTCACGGTCGGCGGCAAGGCCCTGCTCTTCGCAGACGGTTCGACCACGGACGGATCTGGTGGAGCAGCCACGGCGGTTACACTTCAGACCGCGTACAACGCTTCTCAAGCGCCGGCGACGATCAACCTGACTTCGGGCAAGAGCCTTGTTGTCTCGGCGCTGAACAACAAGGCGTTCTCGATCGATGCTGCAACGGGTGATGTTCACATCACCGGTAACCTGATCGTTGACGGCTCCACCTCTGTCGTCACCGACACCGAGACGAACACCGCCAAGCTGCAGATCCACCAGTCTGCTGGCAACTACGTTCCGTTCCTGATCGAGCCGAAGCCAGGCATCACGCCTACGGTCAACCTCGTCGACATCAAGGTCGCCTCTGGTGGCTCCTCGGTCTTCTCGATCCTGCCGAACGGCACGACGTTCATACAGAACCTGACGGCTCCGCTCGTCAACGGCATTGACATCACGGCCCTGGCCAACAAGGTCAATGCACACACTGATCTGGCTGGGACAGCCATTGATCACACTGCGATCCAGGTCTCTTTTGACCCGACCCACGCTGCGCCGATCACCGGCACCACAGTCCAGTCGGCCATTGAAGAGCTGGCAACCGAGATCGAAGCCATCACGGTTGTGGCCAGCTCGGTCAAGACCCATGAGCACGTTCAGAACAGTGCTTCTGCTCTCTGGACCATTGCCCACAACCAGAACTCGAAGCGGATACAGATCACGGTCTGGGACAACACCGATGAAGTCATCTACGCGGACACCATCCAGATCGTGGACTTCAATTCGGTCACCATCTCCTTCAACACTCCTGTAGCCGGCCGCGCCATTTTGATCCTTTTCTGAGTTTTCTAAGGTCTGCCCATAAATAGGTTCGACATAGAAAACAGACTGGAAGCGGCATGAAGCGCCACATCGAAACATCAGACATCGTCCTGGCAGCATCCTTGAAGGTGAAGAACTTCAAGCTGGATCGCATCGAGAAGCAGGGCAACCGAGGAATCTTCTGCTTTGCAGACGTCGATGACAGCGTTCTAAGCGACTTCGACTTGGGCAAGTGCCTAGTTGAACCGGTTTCATTCAATAACGCCATTAAGGCACTCACGACGGCTACACGTCGGATCATCTAACCTAGGTCCCAGGAGACACTATGAAAATCAATGGTAAGCTTTCCTTTGACGCGTCGGCCCTCTCACAGATTGAGAACCTACGCCTCGAGAAGCTCTCATCCCTGCCAACACACGCAGGCGCAGGCTCGGGCGACGTTGGCCGTCTCGTCTACATCACTGGCACCCAGGTCATCTACCTCGGCGGTGCAACTTCTTGGATTGCACTGGCAACTGGCGGTAACGCTGCTGCTCTGCAGACCGAAGTCGATGCAATCGAAACAGCTCTTGGCGCCCTCGTCAATACCGATGGCACCCTGAACGTTGGTGGCGTTACGTTCACCAACGTAACGAATCCAACCAGCATTTCTGACGTTCTTGCTCAGCTTGACGCAGCTATCTCTGGCAAAGACCAGCTCTCTGAACTCCTCGACGTTACGCTCACCACGCCAACGTCTGGTCAGTTCCTCGAGTACAACGGTACCAAGTGGGTCAACCACACCCTCGCAACCACCGACATCAACGGCGTCACGGCTTCTGCCGCTGAGCTGAACATCCTCGACGGCGCAACGGTCTCGACAACCGAACTCAACTACGTCACTGGCGTTACCTCTGCCATCCAAGATCAGCTTGATGGCAAGCAAGCTTCCGACGCAGGTCTCGGTTCTCTGGCCGCTCTTGCAACGACGGGCATCATCGTCCAGACAGCTGCTGACACGTTCAACGCTCGTACGCTCACTGCTCCTGCAGCAGGCCTCACGATCACGAATCCGGCTGGTCTCGCTGGCAACCCAACGTTCGCACTTGCCAACGACCTCGCAGCTCTTGAAGGTCTCACGACCACTGGCTACGTCGTCCGCACTGGTGACGGCACGGCAACCACGCGCTCCATCACTGGCGTTGCAGGCAACACGGTTGTCACGAACGGTGACGGCGTTGCTTCTGACACAACTGTTGATCTCGACACCGTTTCGCAAGCTTCGTCTGGCGACTTCGTCAAGGTTACTCTCGACGGCTTCGGTCGCGTGACTGGCAACACTCCAGTTGTTGCTGCTGACATCACTGCTCTCGTTGACGCCACGTACGTGAACGTCGCTGGCGACACGATGACCGGCAACCTCAACATGGGTGGCAACTCGGTTCTTTCTGTCGCAGCTCCAACCAACGACACAGACGCAGCCAACAAGGCCTACGTTGACTCGGTCGCCGCTGGTCTTTCTTGGAAGACAGCTGTCAAGGCAGCAACCACGGCAAACGTTGACCTCGCAACTGGTGGTCTCCTGACCGTCGATGGCGTTACCCTGGTTGATGGTGACCGCGTCCTTGTCAAGAACCAAACAGCCGCTGCTCAGAACGGCATTTACGTCGCCCACGCTGGTGCATGGGTCCGTGCAACTGACTCCGACTCTGCTGCGGAAGTCGACGGTGAATCGGTCTTCGTCCAGCAAGGTACGTCGCAGGCTGACACCGCATGGGTTCAGACCGCATCTGGCGTCACGCTCGGTACGACAGCTCTCGCCTACTCGCAGTTCTCTGGCTCGCAGATCTACAGCTTCGGCACTGGTCTCTCGGTCTCTGGCAACACGGTCTCGGTCGCCCTCGGTGCCGGTATCGCGGAACTGCCAACGGCTGACGTTGGTCTTGACCTCTACAACCCAACGACTGGTGGTATCGCACTGACCACGGACGGTTCGACCCGTTCGACCAGCGCTGATGCTCAGCTCGCCCTCCTCACGGATGGCACCTCGGGCCTGGCACAAGCTGCTCGTGGTCTGTACATCGCCGCAAGCGGTGTCTCAAACGCGATGCTGGCAAACAGCTCTGTTGGCCTGAACGGCGACACTGGCACCTCGACACTGGCCCTTGGCCAGACACTCGAGATCGCTGGTACGTCGACTGCTGGTATCACGACCTCAGTCTCGGGTCAGACTGTCACGATCTCTGCTGACGACGCTTCGGCAACTCAGAAGGGCGTCGCAAAGTTCAATACGGCTTCGTTCACGGTTACCGCCGGTGACGTCACGATCAGCGATGCTGGCGTCTCGAACGCTCAGCTGGCCAACTCGACGATCACTGTCACGGGTACGACTGGTTCCGACACTGTCAACCTTGGCGACTCGATCGCCATTGTTGGTGGAACAGATGAAGTTACGACCGACGTCACGGGCACCACGCTCTCGATCTCGGTTCGTGATGCTACGACATCTGTCAAGGGTGTCGCAAGCTTCTCGTCGACTGACTTCGATGTTACCTCTGGTGCAGTTTCGCTGGTTCAGAAGGACCTCACCTCGCTGTCGGACGTTTCGCTCTCGTCCCCAGCAACCGGTGATGCACTCGTCTACTCGGGTGGCGCCTTCACCAACAAGCCAATGTACTTCCTGTACACTGGTGCTTCGGCTTCGTCGCACACCGTTACCCACAACCTGGGCCAACAGTACTGCAACGTCACCGTTGTGGATGCAACCGACAACGTCGTCATTCCAGAATCGATCGTCTTCACGAGCGCCAATGCTCTGACTGTCACGTTCAACTCGGCAATCGCCTGCAAGGTCGTTGTCATGGGCCTGAACGCCTAAGTCACTAGACTTCTAGATCAGGGCTGAAGAGAAATCTTCAGCCCTTTTTCATGCTCGTCCCCATAAATAGCCAGTCTAACCCATGCCCATCTAAGGACAAGAAATGAAGTTCTACGGTAACGCCAACCTCCAGCAAAACGAACTCCAGCAGGCCGTCATTCCTGTTGAAACCGCATTCCCTGCGAACCCAAAGGTGGGTCGACTTGCTTTCTGCAACAGCATTCTCTACATCTGCGTGAGCATTGCGGATGCTCTTCCTGTGTGGGTCCCACTCACCCGTGAGATCACCCTGTTTACGTACACGGTGACTTCGGCCTCTGACACGTGGGTCATTCCTCACGACCTCAACACGACCTCGGTTCAGGTTCAGATCTTCGACGTGAACAACCAGGTTCTCATTCCAAATTCCGTCACCATCGACGACGCCAACCAAGTGACCGTTACGTTCAGCACCGCCATCACAGGCCGCGCGATCGTTCTCACTGGCCACAACGATGGCAATACCAAGCCGACATACTCATTCATCTACGAACAGACTGTCGCCTCGGCTTCATGGGACATCGTGCACAACCTCGGTCGCGAACCGATCGTGCGCGTCTTCATTGGCAATCAAGAGGTTCAGCCACAATCGATCACGCACCTGTCCAACAACGAGCTCGTGATCGCGTTTTCACAGGCCTACACAGGCATTGCTAAGCTGATCTAACATGCGCCCTATCATGCTCTACAAGCACGTCCAGGACGTCGCTTCAGATACATGGACCATCGTTCACAATCTAGGCACGTACCCAGTGATTGACGTGTACACAACGGCACCTGACGACACCGTTCAGAAGGTGCTCCCCGAGACGGTTACATTCGTCGACAACAACACCGTGACGTTGGGCTTCTCAGCTCCCGAAACGGGTTTTGCAACGGTGGCTGGATGATTTACACCTTCAATCAAACCTCGGCCTCAGACACCTGGACAGTCGCTCACAACCTGAACGGCTATCCAATTTCTGACGTCATCGTCGACTACAATGGCGGACGGGAGAAGATTCTCCCGCTGTCCATCACCTACTCTGACGCGAACACCATCGTCGTCAGCTTTTCCATTCCAGTGACGGGCTCGGTCTCACTCTACGGCCAAGACAAGTCAGTCCTGAACACGAGCACACAAGACTCAACGAAGTCGACTGCGACAACCACGGTCACTTCGCCATAACATAGGAGATTGAGAATGACAGCTTTTCTAGCACTGATTGGGGGCGTCAAGGGCCTCGCAATCCTGGCGTTGCTAATCGCGCTTGGCGGTTACATCGCTGTCCTGAAGCACCAGGCAACCTCTGCCCAGAATGCTCGAGACGTAGCTGTCGCTCACGCCACTGAGATCCAAGGCCAACTTGACAAGGCCATTCAGGCGAACAAGGACAACGAAGTTGTCATCGCCAACCTGAATCAGGAAAAGCAGAACATCAACGACGCGCTAAATACGCTGCAGTCCGCTAAGGACACGAACCATGCCAACAGCCAGACACGTCAGGTGATCATCACCCAAGGTGCTGGTGTTCCAGCCAATGCAGCTCAAGCTGCACCTGTCGTTGGCAACATGATTCAGGCAGTTCAGTCCGATCGCTTCATGCGTCGTGGCTTGCCAGATACCCAGAACGCGGCCCCGGCCACGTCAGCAAGGATCAAAGAATGAAGCTCCTCATCTCACTTCTAACCGTCGCAGCCCTCGCTGGTTGCGCAACGAAGCCTGACACTCAGGTTCTGCTAGACGCCCACTACGTGGTGCGCACTGCACCTGACGTCCTCAAGACTCTGCCTCCTCTTCCACCGACGCTACAGAACCCAAAGACCGCGACCAACTCGCAGGTGGCTGAGTTCATCAACAACACGGAAGAGTACGTGGCAAACCTAGAGGCGATGGTCCAGACTCTGGTCAACTTCTACGAGAAGCCAGTGACTACCGCAGAAGCAGGCACGATGCAGCCGGTTACACCGCTTGCCACACCGACTCCAACTGCAGGCCGTGTGATTCGTCCACAGACGACCGCTCTTCCTGCCTCAGCCGCATCTGCTCCAACTTCTCGCTTCGCAAACGCACTTCAACGCCTGCGTGGACAATGAAACTTGATGAGCTTCTTGAAGGCCTGAAGGATCTCTCGAAGGACTACGACGAGAACGCACCTGAAGAATTTGGTCACTTCACTGGTCGTCTCGACAAGTGGGGTGTTGAGATGACTAAGGGCGCGCGCAAGATTCTTCGAAAATACAATCTACTCCTGGACGACACGTACAGCGACGCTGGAACGTCAGCACGCCACGAGAAAGATCATGACTCGCAAACTCTAAAAGTTACCGCTGTTTCAGACGATGTTGACATGCAGGCGAGCCTCCGCGCAGCAATAAAGGACCTACAGAAAAGTCTGCCACTTCACATGAGCATGCACTTTTCAGAGGGTCCTCGTATTGCATGGATCACAATTCAGATGAAGCCTACTAAGGTTCACTAAATGGCCGCGTGCTGCCCAGAAGTTCCCAAGATTTCTGTCGGTGGGTCAAGCAACGCTGACTACCACGCACAGGACACCTCGATCCTTCCAGGAGAGAGCGCTGACTGCTACGCGGCCCGGTCTGGCAATGACACGGGTCTGCTTGACGACAAGACAGACTACCCGAAGAACAAGATCCTGAACACCGAGATTCCTGTTCATGCTGACTGCTCGGTCAGCGTGCAGTTCACGATGACGCCTGGCTCTGACAGCATCAACCTGACTTGGACGATGGATCAAAGCTGGTCAGGCATCACGCTCACCCCGCAAGGTCTGCTCTCAGGTACGTTCCCACTCTCTGCTCAAGGCAAGCCAATCACGCTGCTCGTCACCGTCTCAGACGACGCAGGCGTAGTTGACTCACGCTCCTTCACCTTCTCGGCAACTCCAAGCACTGGCAAGAACGACATCACGTTCGTCCACCCGCTGCCTGGTGCGCACGTGAGCTCTCGCTTCGGTCCTCGTGTCTCACCAACGACTGGCGCCTCGAGCAACCACCATGGCGTGGACTTCTCTGTGAAGCCGCTGCCGCCTGCCGACGTGCTTGCTGCCGCGGATGGTGTCGTGATCTTTGCTGGTCAAGGTGGTGCAGAAGGCAACTACATCAAGGTCAAGCACCTGAACGGCCAAGGTAAGCACCTCTGCACGACGATGTACTGCCACTTGGATTCGATCTACGTGGCGCAGGATCAGAAGGTCGTAGCTGGTCAGAAGATCGGCAAGGAAGGCAACACCGGTGTTTCCACGGGCCCGCACCTCCACTTCCAGATGTTCTTGCCAAGCGGCATGATCACTGACCCACTGCCGTACATTCGTGGCCAGGTCAAGGTCGCACAGGCCACGAACCCAGACAACACCGCGAAGGGCACGATCACCCCTCAAACTCAAAACGGCGTTCTCACACCGCAGACCGTAGACGCAAAGCAGAACGGCTGCGCGGCCTTTGGCCCAGATTACCCACGAGACCCATCTGCTCCAGATCCTGTTGACGTTCCATCGTCACCAATCACGGATCCATTCGAGCGTGCATGGTACTTCACGATGACCTACGAGGTTGGTCCGGCGTGGACCCAAAGCTCACCCTCAGATCCAGAGATTGCCGCTGGTCTGATCGAAACAACAGCACAACAGAAGAAGGACGGCTACGTCAACACACCTAACTTCCCAGGTGGTGAGACGAAGTTTGGCATCGCACAGGGCCCGAACCCATCTATCAAGGTGACGACCATGCCCTATGACCCTGCAAAGAAGACCGGCTACAACAACTACTGGCTGAACCACGGTCCTGCAGACCTGGCAACGTCAAAGCCGAAGACGGCAATCATGCTCTTCGACTGCAACTATCTCCATGGAAATGGAAATGCCGCGAGCATTCTAAGGGACGCGAACATCGCCGCCCTCAGTGATGCTGACTCGGCCGTGGCTCTGGCTACGGCACGCGTCAAGTTCATGCAGAACATTGTCACGAAGAACCCTAACCGGATCAAGTATCTGGCTGGCTGGCTCAAGCGCGCACGAGCGTCTCTTGCATATGTCCAATCTTTGTAAAAGGCCTTCCTATGTCAGTGCTCTCTCCCACTGCTCCAACACCAGCCGTTCAAGTCTCGTTCGCCGTCGGCGTTGACATGATCAAGAACGGGGATCTCCTCTCGTTCTTTGACACTCACGAGGACTCTTGGCTGCACCGCTGCACAACGGTACCTATCCTCTACGGCTGTGGTTCCAAGATCTTCCACAGCGCCATCGCCCTGTGGATGACGTCGGGCACAGGTGAGAAGTACCTCTACTGCTGCGAGGCAATCGGTATCGGCCGTCGACTCATGAAGATGGAACACTTCAAGGACCACAAGTTCGAGGTGACGCCACGTCCTGACTCTGTCGATGAACGTAAGGTAGAGGAGTACATGCTCAGTGGCATTGGCACTCCATACTCCTTCCTAGACCTGCCCAAGATTGCGCTGAAGGAGTTCTTCGGCTACGACAACGTTCACACGTCGACGTCAGGCGCAGTCTGCTCTGAGACGGCTGCACGTGCATGGGAAGCAGGTGGTCTTTCGTTTGACACGACGACACTGAGCCCAGGTATGCTGCGTAACGTTCTGTTCCAGAAGCACGGCATCGCGCCGACGATCCTGATCAACCCGAACGATTAAGAGCCGACTCCTACGCCATCAAGGTCGGCCAGTGGGGTGTTCGCAAGCACGATGTTGCTGGCGTGGTGCACCTCAGTACGCTTTCCTTCTTCACGTTCGATGATGTAGCGGGTTTCTTCCCATCGGCCACCACGAATGTAGAGGATACGTGAACCGAGGTAGACTCCCTTCGAGACCCTGGCACCTCCGTAGTACTTCGTGAAGGTGATCACCGCATCGCCAGGCTTGATTTCCTGATCGAGCATTCCCTTGATCGGGTCTGTGTTTGTTGGGATGAGCTTGCTCACCACTTGTGGTCCACCTTTCATGTCAGCCTTCAGACGGCCATGGCCGCATTGTTTGCACGTCAAAGCCCCTGCCACAGATGCGACATGGCGCGAAGCCAGATCCATTTGTGCTTGGGCCAAGCACGTGAGGGCACTGAGCCTCTATGTGTTCTACTTCCTTCGAGGCGTCAAAGACAAAGCCCTGAGCATCTCTCAACCGCTGGCGCGTGTCCTCCACCCGCTGGCGAAAATTGAACTGCGTGCGCGTCAGACCGTCTGCCACGATCTGGTTCATGTACGCCTCGTACTGCTTCTTGCGGTTGTACTCGCTGCGCGGGTCGATGAAGATCTTGTCGAAGTGCTGCGCAGTCGATCGCGGAATGTTGTACGACAGAGGGAAGATGTCGTAGTACCGCTTGTCACGCATGGACTTCGTTGGCATGAAGTTGATGCGAAATGATCGGCTGATCGCGCTGCTCTGATTGCCTGGCTTCATGCGCTCGCTCCAAGCTTTCTGCATCGGCAGGCGAGGTCGCTTCGGGTAGATGCAGGCGCGGTTCTTCTTCGCAGCCAGTGCCATACCAGACCGCGTGTTTTCTTGGCGAATCTGGATTGGGCCAGTGACCACCTTGTAGTTCGCGTCCAGCGTGACACGCGCCCACGGTTTCATCGGAGTTGCAAGCGACTTGCGGCGCTGCCGATGGTGTCGAATGGCATCCCTCAGCGAGCCATCGCTGATGACGTAGTGCTTGCGACCGGATTTCATCCTCGCCCCGTGTTCAGGATGATGAAGTCAGGTGAGTTGTCGTAGTCACGCTCACCGTCCTCATCTCGTGGGCAGATTTCGTCGAGCACCTCGTCACCGTACTCGCAGTTGCCGAAGTACGGGAAGTCAAGCTCGATCCGCTCGGGAACGAGCAGGTAGTCGTCCTTCGCCCGCATTGCGATGTGCGTATCACGGCTGATGCCTTCGGCATCGCAGAAGTCGATGAGTTCTTGAAGTGTCATTCGATGTCCCAGATTTGGATCCACCCGCCGTGCTCCTCTTGCAGCTGGTCGCGGGTCTTTTCAGCGTCCGTTGTCTCGACCCTCATGGAGCGGGCGATGGGATCGTCTCCCTCGCAGGGCACCGGCAGATGGTCATAGAAGGCGTAGGTCGCGATCATCACCAGTCCACATCACCGACTGCGTCGACGCCGCAGACGCCAAGCACGCAGCCTGCGCCGATCAGTGCTCCCCACCAGCAGTCAGGTGAGAAGCCGTGTTCGAGGTGAACACCGACACAGCCACCGATCAGGAGACCAAGGAGGGCCACGATGATCGTGACAGCTCCCATCATTTGTGCGTCTTCCATCAGAATCCCCAGGGCCAGAGTTTTGGAAAAATCACGTCGAGGTCCTTGCAGGCCCATTCCTGCAAGGCCTGTGAATCGTGCATCGACTCGAGGTAGGCCTCGGCCATCGTCTCACCGAGCCACGTCCAGGAATCTGGTACGCAACGCGTCATGAGGTACTCGACGTGGCCGCGAAGCCACAGCGCCCATGCCGTGAACCAGAAGATGGGGCCGAAGTACTCCTTCGTGGAGAGCTTGACGATCCGCCAGGTTTGCTTCCATAGTTTCATCAGAACACCACCGACCAAGGAGCAGCTTCGTACTGCTTCACTACATCTGCCTGCTCAGCCTGGAACTGGAGGTTGTTCTTGATGAGCTCTTCACGCGACATAAAGCGCTCAGCTTCCGGCGACTCATCCCACATCTTCCCGAGTTCCTCTGCCGTCAGCTTGTTTGCCAGCGTTTCGAGTGCGAACTCGTAGTCCTCCTGAGAGACCAGGGACTTGTACGTCATCGAGCCGTTCGGGCGATCGATGATCTTTCCGAGCTTGAAGCTCAGCGATCCGATACCCCACTCGGCATCGTCGTGGAACGTGTCGATGTTGCCTTGCTCGTTTGCAACCGCATGGAGCGCGTCGAGCAGTTCGAGGAGTTTCATAGCGTTGTCAGGAAGTCGGACAGTTCATCGAAGGGGCCAACGACGATTGCCCAGAGGTTATCGTCCTTGGCGAAGAAGCGCACGTACAGGCCAGCGGACGCAGCTTGCGCGGCGAACTCGATGGCATCCATTGAGGTCAGAGAGTCAACGTCGATCTCTGCCTGGCTGTTCACTCCGAAGAGTGGCTGTACTGTTGGCATGAGCCCATTTTAACACACGTGTCCCGATAAATACACTACAACTTAGGAACAGCATGGGAAACGTCGTTCGCATCGGAGATTCTGTAACTTGTGGAGACCACTCAGCGGTCGGGTCTGCCAACGTCTTCGCCAACGGCATGCCGATCACGCACAAGGGAAAGCCGAACACGACAGGTCACGGCTGCTTTCCACCAACCGTCTTCATCGGTCCTTGGACGTCCACTGTGTTCGTAAACAATCAACCTGTGGCGTTGAACGGCAAGACCAAGATTTCACGCCACTGCTGCCACAAGCACTGCCACGATGGTGTGGCAAGCTCAGGGGCCGCAACTGTTTCATTCGAGGCCTAATGCCAAGTGGATTGATGCCTACGTACTCCTACGTTCCAGCCGTAGGAGGCGACCCCCATATCAAGCAACACAACTCCCGCCGCGCCCGTCTTTGGGCTGGTGGCACGTACTTCCGTGCCCGTGACGTCGGAGCTCCTGGCAACAACATCTCGATTGAGGTCTTTGAGTGGACACCAGATGGTGGGGAGCTCACAGGCAAGTGTGTCGTCACGAACCACAATACGAAGTTTGAGGAGAACGTCACGGGGCCGGTGTCTGTTCTTTCTCTAGACCAGCAGCTGACGTGGCATGACGAGTACATCATTGACTACGTTGACGGCAACTGGCGCGTCACGAATTATAGCATTAGTGGCAAGATAGCGCCCGAAATCGTCTCAGTGCAGCCGTTTACGTGGACCAAGCTTTTCTACGTTCCGAGCAAGCTAGGGCTTCAACTCACCCCGGACACTGCGGTTATCAACCCAACCGACACCGTTTCGATTCAAGCTCGCACCCGTACGTACGATTTGGTGGCAAAAACAGTGACGCCCACGACAAGTGACGGTCAGCCGGATCCCGGAGGAACGCCTCAGACGGGATGGGACATCGACGACCTTCGAACGAAGATCAACGCTGACAATCCGTGGATCGAAATGATGGGTAGACGAGCCTACTCTGCGCCAGGCTCGACCGGTGTAGGAGCGACTGACGTCACCCAGATCCCCAACGCAGACGTTCAGGATGATGGATCGGATGCCGAGTTCCTGACTCCGTTTGGCGACACCTACCTCGCAGGCGGCGATGGCCTTCCTAGCACTCCCGTGCAGGAACGGACAGGCCCAATTCGCTCACTCGTGTTCGTGAACTACGGTGAGGCGTACGACGGCTCGCTGATCAATGTCAACACCGTCTACGAATGGGTAGGGAGCAACTCAGTCCAAGGGGACTGGAAGCCTTACTGAATGTTCGCTGAGCCTGGGTTGTACTCGAACTTCATGACGTGCGTAGCAACGCCAGTGTTCGCGTAGTCCAGAACGAACTGATGCGATAGCATCTTGGTGTAGCCTTCGATTTGGCTCAGAACACCGTCAGATCCATCCAAGAAATCGATCGAGAAGCGCGTGCTTCCTGCGCTCTTTCGAGCACCGATCTTGGTGATCTGATGCAGGAACTTCTCTGCATTGATCGCCGGCTGCTCAGCGTAGAGCGTGAAGGAGCAGTTGATGAGGTCAAGCTCAATCTTCGTCGCCTGCGCGGTGATAAGCTCTGCACCTGGAAACATGATGCGCCAACGGTAGGCCATCAGCGGGTGAAGGATGCCAGAGCCGGAGCCAGGAACGCCAAAGTCTGCTAGAGATGCCATTATTCAAACCAATCTTGGTAGGTGCCAGGGAAGTTCGCTGGCTGGTAGAGCCAGTGAGTGCCATCTGCGTTCTCCAACTTGATGCTGATCTTCAACAGCTCAAGGCTGCCGACCAGGATTGGTGAGATGGCTGTGATGAAGTGTGGATCCGCAGGGAACAGCACGAGGGTACCGCGCTGTGGGATCAGGGAGAAGTCGTAGCCAGGAAACTCGAGCTTGCCACCGTAGACCTCAAAGCGTGGATCAAGCGGAACACCGTTGCCGTAGTCCTTGAGCCAGATGTACCCAACGAGGTGAACGTCTTTGCTCTGGATCCACTTCTTTCGGAAGTAGGTGAAGGCTTCGCAGCCGTGCGGTTCAGCTGCGTCCTTGGGATTCTCAAAGTACTGTCGGAAGATTGGTGTCTTGTCACCCATTTCCTTGGCGAGCCCCTTGTACCGACCTTGAATGTCAGCGAGGTGCTCGTACAGGCCATCCTGCACAGTGGCAAGGATCTCAATGTCAGTGAAGCGCTCATTCTTGATGGGCTTTTCCTTGTCATCGAGAGATGGAACGGCGATGCCGTACTCTTTGATCACGTGCTCGCAGAATGCAGGGGACAGGAAGTCCTCGACTACATGGAACGGGCTATGGCTTTTTGTCATTATGCGTATGTTTCTTTAGGGACTTCTTTTCGATTGACCAAACCCGCGAACCCGCGGTCCAGCGATCACAGATCCTCCAAACTGGACCATCTTTCCAGTCTTTGTCCAACCAACGGTCACCTGTTTCACCGTCAAGTGGAATCTTAGGACCTGTGCTGATCTTCACTTGTAGAGGTCTGCGAGGTCGTCACCCACCAGGATCTTGGCCTTGCCGTCTTCTGACTTCGCGATAGCGATCTCGTGAGACTGACCTGGCTTGCCTTCGATCTTCAGGTCAATGCGCTGAACGAGCTTCGAGGCATCTGTCGGGTAGAATGAGAAGATGCTCTCATTCAATTGATACGTGGTCTTGGAACCTGTCTTGAGCTCTTGAACGAGCAGCGTAGAGGTTGGGGACTTGACTCGCTCAGCTAGGATGCGCTCACCGTCAACGGTCGTCGCGAGGTTCAGAGCTTCGAAGTTGAAGTCGTCACCGCCACCCGCATCCGAGCCGCTGTCGTCAGTAGACGTGTCATCGTCCTTACTGCCCTTGTCATCGTCCTTTGGAGCAGGAGTGTCATCGTCACCCTTGTCCTTCTTGCCGCCCTTGTCATCGTCGTCACCGCTGTCGTCATCGTCGGAACCTGGGTTCACTTGACCGATGGTATAGGCGGCACCGAAGCCGTAGGCAGACGGGCTCATGAGGCCGAGGAGAATGTGGAGAAGCGCCTTGCCGTCAGGGGATTCGACGTCAACGTCGTTACCTGCGTTCTTGAGGAGCTTGACTGCGTCGTCAACGTCTGCGTCAGATGGGGCGATGATAATGATCTTGGCCATGGGATTCCTTACTTGAGACCGGAGAGGGCCTTGAGGCGTTCGAGATTGTAGCGTGGCTTGCCAGTCTCAACGGTTGGTTCCGGTGTCTCATCTTCTTGAGATTCGACCGTTTGGGAGGTGGCTCCAGTCGCGTCGGCAAGCAGCTTCGACTTGGAAACGGAGATGCGCTTCACAACCTTGAAGGTCTTGCTGTCACCTTGTCCGTAGCAGCTGACAGTGAAGACGATGTCGAACATCGCCAGGTCATCTGAACCACCGTAGGAGGTGTTGCTGATTTCAGCCATGACCGAGGTCGAGACGGCTGGGTCTGGTGCAACTTCGACAGCTGCGTCAGAGGTGGCACCAGTGGTGTCAAGGGCGATGGCTGGCAGAGCAACGACGTCGCCGTAGTCCTCATCAGTGGTCTGTGTTGTCATTTCTTCTCCGAGAGATTATGCAACACTATTTATCGCTTTGGACCAGAAGGAATCGACTCGTTTTCCGAGCTCTTCGTAGTGGTCCAGGAGGTTGACGTTGAATTCCTGAGGGAAACCAAGGTCAGAGACCATGAGGATGACGCCGTGCTGGATGTCCGTCCCGAACATCTCGTTGTGGGCAATGGCGTAGAAGGCAAGCTGCAGGTTGTAGTCCTCGATGTCCTTCTTGCCCTTGACACGGGAAGCAGTCTTGAAGTCGACGATCACGGGTCGGCCCTTGTACTTGCCGATCAGGTCACAGCGGCCAGCGACCTCAATTGTCGTGGAGTAGAGAGCGACCTCCTGACCCCAAACTTCTTCGATCTTGTCGAGCTTCAGGCGAAGAGCATTAAAGGCAGCAACGTCGAGGTGAGGCACTGGCTTTCCATTGATAGGAGCCAGAACTTCCTCACCCTTGAGATAACGTTCTGCCAAAAGGTGGACGTTTGTGCCATGGTCGGTAGCTTTCTTGGAGACCTCATCGGCCTTGGCAGCACCAAGGGACGTGCGCCAGTTCTGCAGCGAGGCAACCTTTTCAGGAGGGGCGGTGGTGCCTAGGATCGTGGTTATCGAAGGATAGGCACCAGTTGGCGTAACGTACCACCTCTGATTGTTGTATGTCTCTGTGCTGAGATCTGGGTATGGGAACTTCATCTGTTGTTTTCTTCTGAACCTATCGTCCCTGGTTCATGCGCTTCAAGCGCTTGCTGATTGACATTCGACGAGTGCGCTTAGACTTCAACACGCGGACGACCTTGTGGCGCTTTGCTGCACGACTTAGCTTCATGCGAGTTGCAGCAGGCGGCTTTGGCTTGTAGGCGGTCTTGAGGTTCGTAACAACTCGGCCCTTGCGGTAGCCAGAGGTAACGCGGAAACCCTTGACGATCTTCTTGCCGGATCGCTTGTAGGCAACGTGGACGCCTTCTTCCACCTTGTTGTCAATTGTATCATCCGCTGGATCGTCAGGCGCGTCTTGAGCAGGATCGTTGTCGTCCTCACCGTCTTCTGCATCTTGGCGTTCCTGTTCGTCCTGCTCGATGCCAAGGTCCTTGAGGGTGCCAAGGTCGAGCACGACACCAGATGGGTAGACTGGGTCACCGACACGTGTCAGGATAATGGAGTCAGAGGTTGGTTCAACGCCAACGATCTTACCAGACTGGTCGCGAATCTCACCTATGTCCCCAGACTCGGCAATGTCGAAGAACTTGTCAAGTTGCTTTGCGTCAAGCTTCAGTTGGAAACCGTCGCAGGCGAGCAGAACGCCGTGGTTTGCCAGGTGGCCGATGGACCAGCCATCTGGCTCGACAGGCGCAGGGGCGTCTGAGATCTCTGCAGGATCTGCCTTCTCAACTGGCTCGTCAGCCTTGGTAATTTCTTTGAGGAGCCACATTACTCGGATGCCTTCAGAAGAATCATGTAGTCCTGCTTTGACATGCCCATCTTGTTTAGCTTTTCCTTGTTGTAGTCCCAGCCATCTTCAAGATGAATGTCTTGCTTTTCCATGTACTGTGCGTAGTCGTCACCTGGCATCCCGCCGCCGAGCCAGTAGGAAGACACAGAAGCATAGGAAGCTCCCGCCTTCTTAGCAAGTCGGCGAATGATTTCCTCGGCCGCCTCATAAGCTTCATCTTGCTCCATGTCTTGAACGCGCTTGCTCACATGATCCGAGAAAACCGGGTGGTTCTTCGGATCATCAGCATGCGCCTTGAGCTTGTCAAGATTGGCTTCGAGAAGCTCAGAGATCTTCACGTTAGTCCTTGAGAGCCGAGAGGAACTTCCAACGGGATGCAGCCTCATTGGCCTGACCCTGCTGTTGATTGTTCTGTTGGCCTTGCTGCGTGTTCTGCTGCGTCGAAGGGGTCTGGATCTTGTTGGCAGTGATCACGTTCGACAGCTTGCCAATGGCCGTCATGACAGTCGACGCACGTACAGCGCGCTTCTGGGCAAGCAGACCTTGAACAACAGCTGCGCGACGGGAGTTCAGCACGACGTCCGGAACACCAAGTTGCGACATCAGGTTCGAGACAGCAGTCACATACGGGTCATCGCTACCGAGGTCAACGGCTTCAGTGACCTTGTCCTTGTAGATGGAGCCCTTGTCACCGTCCCACTGGCCGATGGACTTCGTCTCACCGCGCTTGTATGGGTTTGGACCGACGAACGCTTCACAGATGTCCTTGTCACCTTCGAACCAGACCTTTGGGTCCAGCTGCTTGCACGCGCGCTTCCAACCAGCGAAGGTCGTCTGCTCTGGCTCGCCGAGGTGGTTCTTGGCTTCTGTGACCGATTCGTCTTCTTCAGGAGCACCACCCCTCTCGTCATCAACGTCAGCACCCACATCCGTTGGCTTGATGCCAAGACGTGCTGCAAGAGTGCGGATCATGCGTTCGAGGTCTGAGGACTGCTCGAGCATCTCAGCCGTGCGGTAGATCGCAGTACCAACTGCAGATGGGCCGGTGTTGGCAACTAGAGCAGGTGGAAGACCGAGTTCGATCATGACCGACTCGAGGAGCTTTTGCAGGTACGAACCGCGCTTCTTGACAGAAGCTTCCATGATTCCCTCAGCGGTGACTGTTGGCTCCGATGCCGGGATCGTGTAGCCCTTGGCAGTTGCGAAGGCGTCGTAGAAGTCAAGGAACGCGCGGCGAACTGAAACCTTCTTGCGCAGCATGTCAGCTGCGCCCATGATGGAGCCCTCAGCTTCTTCGTTGTTCAGGTAGCGACCTGGGATACCACACATTGCGTGGAAGGCGATGAGGCGCTTTGCCCAAGGGAGCTTCAGCTTGCCGGTCAGGGCGCGCTGCTGCGAGTCGAGAGGGATGTTGAAGCCGTCCTTGACGCCGTCCTGGTCTTGAGAGGTGTTTGGAGATGGATCAACGGCATCCTCAGTGACCTTCGTCGGCTTTGCCGTCACCATCAGACCGGCGGCCTTTTGAATGATCGCGTCGACCTTCTTCATGTCAGCAGGATCGATGGCACCACCAACGCTGTGAGCTGGACCGGCCAGGTTCATGTACGTCTTGTGAGCCTTCTTTGCGATTCCCATGAGAGCATCGCCGTTGTCCATGGCGCGGATCTTCTTTTCAGCTGCAAGCGCCGCTGCAGGAGTCTTGTCACCAGCGTTCAGCAGCGCAAGTGAGTAGTCGTTTGACCACTTCTTGAACTTCTTGAACTGATCGGTGTTCATGGCAGCAGGCGCCTCATTGAGAACGCGCTTGAGGAATGATGAGCCAATTGTCATGTTGAGGCTTTCTTGTTTGGTAGTGTCGTCATCCGACGGTTCGGCTGGTTGTGCCTTCTTCTTTTTCTTCTTGGGCTTGCCATTGTCGTCAAGCTCTTCTTCATCGTCGTTGTCGGTGTCGTCATCGGCGGAATCACCGTCATTGTCAGCATCGCCGTCGTCTTCTGACGAGTCATCCGTGGTGTCGTCTGTCTTGTCGTCAGCTGCGGCAATCACGTCGTACTGGTCGTCTGCGAAGTCGTCATCAGACTCATCTGAGAAGTCATCGTCAGCGGCGTTGTCGATGGTCAGGTCAGCATCAGGATCCTCTTCGGCACCCTCTTCACCCTCACCCTCGTCACCACCAGATGGCCATACCACGTCGACGATGTCGAACTCAGTCGTGAGGCGGTTGATGGCAGCCTCGATGTCGTCTTCCATGCCAAGCATGTTCTTCATGGCGCCCTCGAAGGCGTCTGCCTGCTCAGCGTTCACGTAGACCTTGACAATCTGGCCATCGTCAGTTTCCAGGCCGAACGGAACGGTGTCAACCTCGTCGTTCAGGTCTTCAGCGCGTTCGATGTAGTCAGAGACGTCCGAACCGGTTACGCCGCCATCAGAGTTGATGGTGTTGCGCATGAGTGAGAACTGAACGTCAGAGCCGGCAAGCGCCTTGTCGATGACGTCTGACTTTCCCGCGTCTGAACCGTCAGAGGTCTTCAGCGCGGCTTGATTGCTGGTGAATTCACGAATGAGGCTTTCTTTCATTGTCATCCCAATTGCCTTGTCAGAGAGCTTCTTCGCGTCATGAGAATATAGATCAAGGATTGGAATCACGAAGCCCTTACCCTGAGTCTGAATGTCGTCAAGCGAGTAGTCATCGTAGCCGTTCTTCGTCAGCCAATCAATGAAGCGTTCTGCATCCGCCTTCTGATCAAATTGAATCGGAGATGCCTTAACTTCTTGGAGTGGAGTGCTGAGAATGTCTTGGAGTAGTGACATGTGGGTCCTTGTTATACCGTGGAGTCCTCTGGCTTCGGGAACTTTGCCTTCTTGACGGCCGGGTTCCGACGACGCTTGACGACATGTCGATTCTTGTTCACAGTGGGAGCAGAGGTCTTGTCTGTCACGTCCGCGCTGCGAGTTGCCAGGTTCACCATGTCAACCTGAGGTCCAGCTGCTTGAGCATTCGCAGCATCGCTGGTCTCATCTTCCACGAGCGCGTTGATTGTATTGAAGAGTCTCATTTCCTTGACTGTGTCGTCATCCTTCTCGTCATCATCGTCCTCGCGCTTGATTGCCTTCTGAAGGATCTTGAAGCGAGTGAACAGCGGCGAGTTAGGAAGGGTCATTGCCACATAGGTGTGCAGCTTGTCCAACAGCTTGACCTTATCATCATGGTCGAGCTTATCAAACTTGAACACACCATCCATCAGGGTATTTATGCGGTCCGTCTTCATCCCGTCGAACTGCTGGAGGAGCTGTAGGACGTGCTTGTGTTCTGTCCAGTCGAACGACTTGTCCTTGCCAAAGGAGAGGTCCTTGTGCAGAGAGCGCCACTTGGTCAGCGGGATCTGACGGGTGATCTTGAAGATCTGACTTGTGGCCTTTGGACCGACCAGCTTCTTCACCACAGGTTGAGACGCGTGCCAGATTGGGTAGCCCCAGAAGTTTAGCTGGGACATCTGTGGAGACCAGGCATCCATCATGTAGTGAACCTTGTCACGCAGCATCTTGATGCCGACTGCGTCGTCTGCCTTGAAGAACAGGACAGACATAAACACCGTTGCGAAGTAGTAGTCGAGCAGGGTCTTGGCCTGCTTGCCCTTGTACCGACCCTTGTCCGTGTCGTTCTTCTTCTCAGTCAGCATCTCCTCGAACTCGCGGATCAGGTGGGATTCCTGAACTTCGGAAGGGGTATCGTCGTTAACGTCCGAGAAGAGAGCGGTTGCGTAGTGGCCGTAGAGAACTGCGATGAGCTGGGCAGGTGTCTTGCACGCCTTGACCTTGTTGAACTGGTCAGAGACGTTACGACGAGCTTCAGCGAACACCAGCAGCGTGCGCTTCTGGATCTCAGGAGAGATGCCGATAACCTTGCCATTCTTGAGCTTCAGCTGGAAGTCACCGACGTGGGCCTTGAAGTCTACGAGCAGCTCATGAATTTCCTTGGCCGCCTGTGCGATCAAGGCCAGCACCTTGCGCTTCGTGCCTTGGAAGTCCTCGATGTCCAGGTTGGCTGCGAAGCGCTTGACGGTCTCGACTGCATCCTTGCCACGTGCCTTGTCCATGAGCTTCTTGCCTGGGCCACCGCGGGCCAGGTCTGGCTCACCGAGCAGGTCAGCGATCTGGATCTTCATGTTGCCGAGGATGCCACCACGTGATTCAAGCGGCGCGGTTGAGTCAAGCGTGCGAACGACACCAGAGATCTGGTTCCGAACCGAGTGGTTGAACGTGTTGATGGTCGTGAAGGTGTCCTTGTCGACGAGCTTAATCATGTCGCCGTTCGTAGGATCCCGAAGCACGACACCTTCAATGCCGACGTCCTCATCAGTTGTAACGTCGGCCGCGCCAAGCTGTGGCTTGATCTTCGCGACGTAGTTTAGAAGGAGGTCCTTCTTGATTGGCAGCTTGAAGTCAGTCATGACGCGTGCCATGATGTCTGCCTTCAGCTCCTTGGCCTGAGGACGCACGTCAATTGGGATCGTGCCGAGCGAGTTCGTGATAAGCTGCCAGTTGGTCAGCTCTGGGTGGGATTCAAGCCCCGCTGGTGCTTCAAGGAACTTCTCAAGCTCCTCGACCTGCTTGTTCAGGTCGACGTCCTTGAGTTTCTCAGTTGGGATCTGCTGCGCACCCGTGAACTGGTACGTGACATCTGTGTCAACGAGCTCGAGGTCTTCGCCATCAGTCGTGTCCACGATCTTGACGCGAACGGTGACCGACTGACCACCGAGGGATGTAGAGAGCTGGTCTGCAACGATGTCAGGAGTGCCATCTACGCCGCGCAGGAACGCGATGTAGGACTTGTCGTCGGCGCCGTAGGTGACCGCGTTCGGTTGGCGACCGAAGAGAACCTCGCACTCGACCGTCTGGCCAGGCTGCATGATGCGCTTGACATCCTCGATCTTCTCTTCGAAGGCGGCCTGTGCCGCACGGAAGCCATTGTACGCGGCAAAGTACGGGTACTCGGCCTCGCTGTAGAAGTTCTTGGCGCCCTTGCGCTTGCCCTGTCGGGAGGTGAAGAGCTTTCCCTGTTCGTCAAGACCCATCCAGAGATTCGCGCCGTCCAGCTTCTCAGATGCGTGCATCGAGCCGATGTTCTTGACGACGTGGATGAATTCGCCAAGTGGGAGGTCTTCTAGGTGTGCGATGCCCATGTTAGTCTGGAATGTCCCGGTCAGTCCACGAGTCATCGATGTCGATGAAGTAGACGTTTTTGAGCTTCTCACCGCCCTTCTTATCGAAGGCGGCAATTGGCGTGGCGTACTTGAAAGTCACGAAGGCCGTGCCTTGTTTGATGTGGTTCTCAGAAACTTCCTTGGCGCTTGGTCGTTCAAGCTGCTGTTGAAAGTGGCGCTTCCTCATGCCAGGCTTCTCATTGAACTCCTTTGCTGAGTCAGCAAAGGTAAGCTTCTTGAAGGTGCCCTGAGTCATCAGCCAAGAATGGATGGTCGCTTCACCATGACCTGGCCGCCAATCCCAGTCAACAGCTTCATTGATGATCTTCTCAGTGATAGGGATCACGTGGATCTCACCACCGCCAGCATCAGCGACCGCAGAAAGCTTCTTGAGATCCTCGAGGATCATGCTGAGTAGCCCTCGTCAAGCTCAATGGTCAGAACCTTGTGCGGGAACTTCTCGCGCTTGTCATAGTTCGTGTAGACCGCTGAGACGTCTCCATCCAGGTCAAGCAGCACATCGACAGACTCGTCAGAAGTTTGAGATGGAATCTCGTCCTGGCAGATCTTGTCGTAGAGCTCTTCCTTCTGGTGCTCCGTCATGCTGTGCAGCTTGTACGGAATGAACTTCTCGTAGACTGCGTAGATCGAACCGTCGATGACGCGCTTGCTCTCTGGCAGGTCTTCATTCTGATCAACTTGACGCCGAACATCACCGATGTCTGAGGTGGCAAGGAAGAGCAGGTAGACGAGTGCGTCATCTGCGTCGTAGTCCTTGGAGATTCGGCCAAGGATGCTGGCTTCGTGGAGATCTTTGAGTTTCATGCGCCTATTTATGAGCCAGGTACAACAAAGGGGCACTCAGTGCCCCTTATCTAGCCACTAATGCTTGTGGCGCTCAGACTGGGTGGTGATCGGCACCGTTCGCAACTTGTGCGTCTTCGACCTGATCATTTGCGGCCGGTGCTGCAGCAGCCTTCTTCGCAGCGAGTTCCTTCTGAACTGCCTCGGAGATTTGGTTGCCGACCTGGGAGATGGCGGCCTGGGTCTTCATGACCTCGAGCTGCTGGTCCTGCAGCTGCGCAGAAAACTTGTTGTAGATCATGACCGCCTGTTGGACACCCTGCGAGAACTGGGTAACGTCGTACGAGATGCCGTCGAGGGTGATGGTGCGTGTTGGTTCCATGGTGGAGTCCTTTGGGTTTGGTTATTCGATGGGGCTATTTATCGATCAGAAAGTGAGGTCACTCGAACTTCTTTGCGAACTCATCGAGGGTCTGCTTCTTCTCTCCTGGCTTTCCTGCGGTTAGGGTCAGGCTGCTCGCCTTCTTCTTGAGAACAAGCTGGGTCCCCAGGTCCGAGATCTTCAGGGTTACCTTGTTCCAAGCCATCGTGACCTGCTTGGTTCCTGCATCCGAGTTGCGTGCCTTCGGGAACTCGAAGCGGTACTCGCCTGCCTCGTGCATTGCGTCTGTCTTCACCGTTGCGATCATCAAGTCGGCCGTGTTTGTCTTCGAGGAGCCACCTTGGACGTTACCTTGGTGCATCTTCTGACCGTCGTTGATCTTCTCCGTCGCGCCCTTCTCGAGCTGAGAGCCCGAGATCATGATACACTTGAAGAGGTGGCCGATTTCACGGACCTCTTCAGAGACGTACTTGTCCTTCAGAAACATCGACTCGCCAGCGCCACGCTGGACTGGTGCCATGATGTCGAGGTAGTCAACGACGATGAAGCCCAGCTTCTTGAGGTGACCTGCCGCCTTGAGCTTGCGGATGTACGCGATGATGTCGTTCGCATTCGTCGTACCCGCAGGCATGCGCTTGATGAAGAAGTCGGCACCAGACTTCTGGTGGAACTTCTCAATCTCATCTGCAACGATCGCCTTGTTGTCTGGGATCTGGTTGCTGGCGATCCGCGCAATCATCTGGTCGGCGCGCTTGGAGACCTTCGTGTCCCGCATTTCCAACGAGATGTAGACGCCGTCGTAGCCCTGCTCGAGAAGGTTGTATGCAAGGTTCAGCATCGAGACCGACTTACCACCGCCAGATGGAGCCAGGAAGAGCACAAGCTCCTCAAGACCGATGCCTCCACCGATCACCTCGTCGATCGTGGTCCAGCCAGTTGAGATGACAGGGTCCTCAACCTCGTTGTTCACGAGGCGCTCCATGACGTTCTCAAAGTAGTTGATGCCGAAGTCGGTGTCGAGACCAATCTCAGACGCCTTCTTCATCTCAGCGACCATCGAACCGAGGTCGCCCTTCTCGAAGTAGCCGTCCTTGCCCGTAGACTTCTTGATCACGTCGATGCAGGCCTGGAACCTGCAGAACTCGGCGATCTGGTTCGCCACGAACTCCTTGTCTGCAGGAAGGAGCGGTGTAAACTCGGTGTCAAGCTTCGTTGCGACCTTGTAGATCGCTGCATCAGGCACCGCGTGATTCTCGTAGAAGTAGTCCTGCAAGTACTTGACGCCCTTCGCAAGGTGCGGGTCAAAGTACGTCGGACGAAGGATCGCGTTCACCTGAGTAAAGAGCTCAGGGTTCGAGATCATCGAGTTGATGTAGAGACGCTGCGCGTCTTCATCCATCAGTGGAACGTTCATGCTTTATCGCTTTCTCAGTCGGTCTTCCAGGCCCCAAATATCCAGGCTAACAGAAGATTGTAACTTGTCAGATGGTCGCTGCGCGTTGGATATGAGGCTGTACGCGGTGTAGGGCAACCCAAATGTGGTTACTGATTCGTTGATGTCATTCACTCGCTTGTCCACGGTGGTGATTTCCCACCCGTTCTCAAGCGCCTGCTTCGAGAGGACGTCTCCTTGAGAGTCACGGTCACGAACGAAGATCAGGCGCCGCTTCGTCTTCTTCAGTAGCTCGATCTTCGATGCGTTCAGCGTGGCACCCATCACGGAGATGCCATCGACCATGATCGCGTTGAAGACGCCTTCGGTCACGAACAGCGGAGAGTTCTCGTGCGTGAACAGCTTGTCGTAACCGTAGATGACTGCATCTTTGGCAATCTCGCAGTTTCTGTAGCGCGGCTTCACACCTTCATCGATCGTTCGGGCCTGCCAGTAGATGAGCTTGCCATCACGCCAGTAGGGGATGATGACTCGACGTAGGAACTTCGGGTCGAGGCTGAAGTAGAACGTCGTCTTGAGTGGGTCGATCTGTCGTGCAAGGAGGTACTCAAGGATTGGTGCCTGCATGTCCTCTTGAACTGAGGAGAGCAGGGGGTGACTGCGATCTGGGAAGGCAACCTCAGGCGTGTGAGTCTTGACCTTCGTCAAGTTGTCGATCGTGATCGTCGGTTCCTCGGCCTTCTTCAAGAAGATCGGTGAGGTCAGCTCCTGCAGGTCCTCACGAGAAACTCCACATGCCTCAAGGATCTCCTTCGCGTTCTTCGAGAGCTTGCCTGAACCCTCCTCGTACTTGAACTTTGCGCTGCAGTTCCAGCAGGAGTAGCCCGTGTTGTCACCGTCGAACTTGAAGCCCCCACGCAGCCGTGAGTCCCCGCAGAGCGGGCAGTTGAGGTAGTACCAACCGGAGCCGCTAACGCCTCCTAGGAATACTTTCTCACGAATGAGGTCTTCAAGTGTCTTTTGCTTGAGCATGTACCATTGTAACACTCACGTGTCAAGGACATGTCCTGAAGTCTGGTTACTCGCGACCTTGGTCAGCAGGTGTGATCGTCAGGGTCTTCGCTTGCTTGTCGATAGTTGCTTTGATCCGGAAGCCGGCCTTGGCAGCCAGACCACGGTATGAGGTGGACAGGCTGCGAGCATTCGATTCCCAGAAGTGGGCGTAACGCTTGTTCTTCGGCTTCTGGTCCCACGTGATGGTCATCGACTTGCCAGAGTCAAGGTGGGCTGTCGCCTTTTCGACGGTGCTGTCGTGGATGTCACTCTCGACGTTCTTGAAGATGGAGTCGAACTTCTCAGGAGAGACAGAGGCACCAGATGACATCAGCGTGACGTCAACCTCATGACGATTGTATGGGTTCATCTGTGAGCGCACCTTGATGTTGTTCTCACGGGCTACTGCTTGCACACGGTTGCTGCACCACTTTGCACTACCGCGACCCCATTCTTGCCACTCAGGATCAGGCTTCAGGATGAGGACCTTCTCACCGTTGTATTCCTTGATCTTGGCAAGGACCATTTCAGCATGGTCCTTTGGATCTTCTCCAGGGAAGAACTGCTTCATGTAATCGGCCTGCTCCTTGAAGCGGTCCTTCACACCAGCGGCGATGATCTCGAGCGCGCTGAGCTGATCTGCCAGCGAGGCGAGGTCCTTCAGCGCCTCATTGACCTTTGGCTTCTTTGCCCAAGCAAACCACACATTGCCGTTCTCCTTCGTGAGAACAACTCTCTGCGACTTGCCCTTCAATGGCGTAGCAGTGCCGACCTGTGTGGTAACGTGAAAGAGCTTGCCGCCCTCAGTCTCGCCCTGAGTGACCTTGAACGAGTCCATGAGTGCGTCCCAGGTCTCATCGTGAGTTGGGAGGCCGCTTGCTCTAGAGAAGTTGTCGAAGGAAGAACTGGTGTAGGAGCTGTCAGATGGTTTATCAACGAGCTCCAACTGGTTCATGTTCTTCAGACCAAGGATTTCGGCAGCGAGCCATGGGCCGAGGTCCCAGTCGCTATCATGAATCCACCCATCGATCTTTGCGAGTTGAGTCTTTGAAAGGAAGTCAAGCTTCGACAAGGGAACAACGACACCATTCTCGATTGATGTCTGCATCTTCTCCATGGAGAAGTGCTTCTCATCATCAAGCTCAGCGGCGATATCCTTCAAGCCCTCGAGAAGCTCAGAGACTTTCATTTGGCCTTCGTAACCTTGGTTGACTCCCAGTCCTCGCCTTTCTTGTGGAAGTGACCCTTCGGCATGATCTCGCCGGTTGCACGCTTTGCGGCAATGGTCTTCTTCGATTGGGCTGGTGCGGTCTTCTTGCCACCGCCAGTGCCAAGCTTGCCATCTGCACCAACGAGGGCCTCAGTCGTCTGCTCGGTGGAACGTGCACGGCGCTTGTCGGCATAGGACTGACGCATCTTTGCGATCTCGTCCTTCGTCTTCTTGCGGGCTAGCGCCAGCTTTTCGTCATCGCGGTTTGCGCTGTCGCTCTTTGAGCAGTCGCAGTCTTCAAGAAGGTCTGATACTTTCATTTGGGATCCTTGGTTGGGATCCCCTATTTACGTCCTGTGCTTGTACGCCGCCAGCTTCTCTGCAGCTCCACGTGCGTAGGAGCCGTCTGAAGTGCCGAGTCCACCAGGGCCGGCTTGGTAGGCGTTCACAAGGTTGGCACCCGACAGACCGTAGGTCTTCTGCAGAATCTCGAGGTACCGAACTGCAACTCGAATGTTGAAGTCGTGGTTGAGGATCAGGTTGGCCTTGACCTCATCGTCGGTGTGGGTGTGGAAGTCGTACTTCGTGTAGAGAGACGGATCACGTGCGAGCACGTCACGGGTTGCCGCAAGCTTGATCTGCATCGGACCGTAGTACGCGTCCGGTCCTGCGTTCGCCACGTTGTAGGACTTCATGCCACCGGCTCGTGTCTCCTGAAGTAGGATGCTCTGCACGATCTCAGGGTTCTTGAAGCCTTCTGCCTTGGCGATGGCGTAGGCTGAGTTCAGTAGCACGGCCTGTTTGTTGTTCAGGTTCTCGGGCAGCAGAACTGCGGCGGAACCACCGAGGGTCTTCTCTTGCTTTTCGCCGATGACGGCGGTTGGAACGGGTTGTGGGACGTACTGGTAAAGCTTGTACGCTGCGGATGTGGCTGCCGTCACGACTAGCGCCATGATTGCGATTACCTTTGTCATCTGATCTCCTGTAGTTGCTCTGACCTGGAAAGGGCAAAGTACTTGCCTCAGCCTTCATCAGCTGAAAGAACATTTTACACTACCGTGTGAACGGCGTGTTAAAGAGAAGGGGGAATGAAAAAGGGCCCGAAGGCCCTTATTGCTAGGTCGAAGACCTTAGACGCGGTGAATGATCGTGATGTCAGTATCGCGCCTGATTCCGTCTGCTTCTCGAACCCGCGGCACAAACATGACTTTCTGTTCGGTGCCGAAGATGTTCGCTGCAACCTCTGCCTTGATGTTCCCAAGGTACTCCTTGACTCGAGCTGGAGGCAGGTTGCCGACATCGACGTAGAAAACGACGATGTCGTCCTTCGCTAGGTCGACTTCCTTGATCACGAGAAGCTGCTGCCGCTACCACCGCCGAGAACTGGCTTCTCGTTCGTCACAACCGCACCACGTGGGTCAGAGAACTGGGAGCCGATCTGCTTGTCGGAACCGGAGTAGACCTCAACCGAAGCCAGGCCGCCACCGAGGATGGCGCCACGAGGACGCTTGACACGAACGTAGTTCATGTGGAAGAAGTCCAGCGGGTTGATGCCGTTGTTGAGCTGACCGTTGGCCAGAAGTTCCCACAGTGGGTACTTGTCCGCGTGCATGGACACGAGGAACTTCTTCAGGCGGGCCTTGTCGATTGGGTGGAGGCGCTCGATTTCGATGCCATAGATCGTGCCGTCTGGTGCTTCCATGACGACTGCGATTTCACGTGGGCGACCGTCGTCGTTCCAGTCGATCAGGAAGACGTGGTGCATGTCTGTCGGACGCTTTTCGATGCGGGCTGGGGCTGCCTTGGCACCGGACGAACCGATAGCGAGTTGTTCTTGGTTAGCCATAGTTTATTCTCCGTAGGCCAGGTCAACGTAGTACGTTTTATCGGCGAGTGCCGAACCTGTTCTCAGAGGTATTTATAGCAGATCGGAGGTCACCTTTCCGCACCCGCTATCTAGCCACTAATGCTATTACCCGCGATTGTGCGGGTGCTTCCTCGTCTTGTAGTAGAGGATCACCGACATCGAGATGATGTTCACGCCGTAGTTGGCAATGAGGGGCCAGTCCAGCTTTGGCAGGACATAGATGAACATGAAGAACTCTCCCCCACCAAGGAGGATGATCATGTTCCAGGGCATGTGGGTGTGCTTACGCCTCACGGCGAGAATAGCTTCGGGGATCGCGCACACCATCAGCATGGCGCTCCCGAGCCAGCCGATGATGTCAAGAGCAATGCTCATCATACCGTTCGTAGATGGCGTCGATGAGCAGGTCACGCTTCGGGTGAGTGACAGGAACCACCTCCCGCGTCCAGACGTCCAGGCGGCAGTTCACCTCCAGGAGGGGAATCGGATCGTCTTCGAGCGTCTCCAGAAACTGGTCAAAGAGCTCAGTGGCTTCGGCTGCGATGGTCTTGGTCATGGCCCATTATATCACATTAGAACTCCATGGTCGTCGAACGTGCGGCCTTCTTTGCGACGTGCAGCGCCTTTGTTTCTTCACGGTGCTCAGAGTTCTTGCCAGAGTTGGAGAACAGCGGTACGAAGTTGGTGACCTCTTCGCTGATCTTCTTGAGGCCGTACTTGCCGCAGAACTTCTGGAAGTGGAATAGGCTGAAGTGACCGTGGTCGATTGCGCTCTCGTTGACGGTGCGGAACATCTCATCACGCACGTAGTCAGGCTGCCGTGAGAGGTTCATGAGCTTGTGGTTCTCTTCGTAGAGGTCACCGACACGGAAGATGCGTTCCTCGCCCGTCGATGGCTCATTGAACGTCCAGCTTTCGTTCAGCATGTTTGTCAGCTCGAAGTGATCCGTGAACGCCTTCTTCAGGCGAGTCGAGCGAACTCGTGGATACGCTGCCATGACATTGTCGCCCGAATCTCCGCGAAACGCCTTCTCGAACATGAAGTACTCTGGGTCGATCTTGTTGCCATCCTTGTCGGTGTGGCGATCGGCTCCCAGCTTGTCTGGGTTCAGAAGCGTGAAGTTCGGGTACTTGATGAGCTGCACGAAGTCCTTGTCGCCTGAGAGACCGACGACTTCGTCGCCCTCACCCGTGTACTTCTCGACGTAGGCCGCGAACAGGTCGTCGCCTTCACAGAGTGGGTTCGACAAGCAGACGAGTGAGGTGTGTTCGCGTGCGAGTTGTTCGAAGGCCTTGATGAGCTCGAAGAACGGAATCATTGAGTCGTCCTTGACTCGGTTTGCCTTGTAGATCCGTTTCGATACGCACTCATCTGACTTCGTGTAGGTCTTGCGCCAGTTGTTCGTACCTTCGAACGTGAGGGCAACCTGGTCTGGCTTGACGCGGTTGTAGTGCGACTTCAGGGTTTGGAGAGCCATGTGGAGGGCCAGACCTGCTTGGTCTTCCGCTGAGCCGCCTTGATTATACTTTCCATGAGCTGACGCAACGCGAAACAGAATGTTCGCGGTGTCAACAACCATACGCTTCTTCATAGCATTCCTTCTAGTAATTCTCTTGGATCGATGCCCATTTGTATAATTCTAACATGCGACGCCTCAAGAAGGGGCTGCCAGTGAGGTAGGTGTTCCTTGTAGCGCCAGCTGAATCGAAGGTAGCTGACGAGGCGTTCGATGTGCATCTGCTCCGCGTCAATCTCGGCCAGGCGTGCATCAAGCGCAGCAAAGTTCAAGTCATCGTTGAAGGAGCGGAAGATGTCGTGGCACTCTAGCAGGCCCCACACATCATCGAGGACCTTTGTGTATTCCTCAATGTCCAGTTCGGTTTCGTACATTTTAGTCCAGATCGGAAGGTGTCTGACAGTGCCAGCAGGTCTGCGTAAAGGGTTCGCCGTTGTCGTCGCTTGCGTTCTTCAGCATGAGCCCACCGTAGTCGAAGCAGAACTTGCATTCATATTCTTGACCCTCACGTGGCTCAATCATCGCGACCCAGTCATCTTCGATTTCCATCACGTCCTCAGCATGTTCGTGTCAGCTGACAGGTTCGGGTGGCCACTAGAGATGGCCTCACCTGGATCTACAGAGTCCATCTCGGTTGGACGCGCTTGCGCGGTGTAGAAGAAGAGCTGGACGCTCTCTTCTGGCGTTTCAGCCTGGAAGCCAAGCGCGTGGATCTTCTTGATGAAGGCGTCGTTCCAGTTTGTGGAAACCTTGATGCGACCATCAGGCTCGAAGCCCATAATCTCGAAGGAAGCCCATGGATCTGTAGACGCGTTGTGACGCCAGTTAAGCGCCTTCTGTAGCAGGTTCTTTACCACTTGCCGGCTCCTGCTGTCGCCTGCACCCCTTGTTGCATGCTCTTCACCTGAGGCTCGATGACAGTGCGGAGACGGTCACGAACGAGGTTGGCAAAGACAGAGTCAAGCACCGCGTTAACCAGCGTTGCAGTGTCTACCTCGGCGAGCGATGAGTATGGCAGCTGCACGGTCATGTTGTGGCCGCCGAAGGACAGCGTGAGACGACCTTCGTTGTTGGCAGGATCGAGAACGGTGGCGACGCGAGGCTCCCACTTCTCGATGAGCTTGAGCTCGGCGACTTCACGCTGCAGCGTCTGGTTGATCAGCTCGATGCGGGTGACGTACTCGACGCGCGACTTCTCGAAGTCTTGGTTCATTCTTCTTCTCCATTGATTTGCGGGAACACGATGAGCTCGTGACCACGCGCGGTGGTTGTGATCGAGCCATCTGCACCAAGAATGAGGCTGATTTCTTCAGCGTCCTTGGCAGCTGCGTCCAACACGTCTGTGAGAACGTTCGCGATGTACGAGTGAACGGCGCTGTCGGCTTCGTCCATGTAGTCGGCCTGCTTTGCTAGCTCGATCTCAAATCGATCATTAGAACTATCTACGCATTCCAACCTGACGTTTCCGTCGCGTCCAACCTGCAGAAGTAGACGGTCCGACTTCAGGCTCTTCGCTGCCTTGGATGCCTGCTGAGCTTCAGCTCGTGACAGGTACACGACTGCGAAGGCTGGGTCGTTGTTCTTTTTCGGGTACTTCATCAGCGCAGCAGAGGTGCAGCGGAACTGAACCTTCGTCTTGCCTGAGGTGATGGTGAGCAGGCTCACGTCACCAGCATCGGAGACCTTTGCATCAATTTCGATGGGGCCAGAGAAGAGTGCGAGACGCTTCTCAAGCTCATCAACACGACCGACACCGAGTCGATACTCGGGATTGAAGTCCATGCCAGATGCTGAAATGATGGCCGCATCAAGAGAGATGCGGGCACCCATGACCTTGCCGTCGTTGAAGACAATGCCTTCAACTCCAACAACCTTGGTCGCTGAAAGGGCCGACCTCAGGCCCTCAATGTCTTTTGGTGTTAGCTTCATGAATGAATTGTAACATGTGAGGCCACTCTCTCGGACCTAACAACTGACTCAACGGCAGCGTGAATCTGTTCTCGGGTCCGGTGCGTTGGCTCAAGAGGAGTATCGTAGATGACTCGAAAACCGGATGCATCGTCGCCGAAGTCGATGTAGTTGACGTCGACGCCTTCGACTGTCCGTCGAAGGACCTCCTCAAAGTCGGCTTCCATCAGCTCCTCGAAGATCTCGGGAACAACAACGTCAGGGACAGGGTTACTCGCAGGGTGTGGCCAGTTCTTTGGGGCTTCTGGCTTCTTCTTGTTACGAGTGGTGATCTTCATTTTAAAACTCCAGCATCTTCTTAACGAACGTCTTCTGTGGCGTAGGGATCTCCCAATTGAGTGCCTCAAACGTTCCTTCAAGCTTGTTGTCAATCATCTTCTGCTCTGTCAGTGGCTTGTCCAGCCGGAAGTTCTCCGTGAACCAGTCAGGGAAGCGGTCGATGTCCGCGGGGAAGGCGATCGACTTGAGCTTAAAGTCGTTCGGCTTCAGGTAGAACACGAGACCCTTGTCACCAGCTCGCATGAGCTTCTCACCCGTGTTAAACTTCTGCACCATCTCGTTGTAGTTGATGGCGGCTCGTACGTGGCCTGGGAGTGTCACCTTTCCCTTGCCGATCTTCTCAGTCCTCTGCCATTCGGCGTAGAGCGAGTCGAGGTTGTTGATTGACTTCGCGGTACCGAGTGCGACTGGGTTCTCGATCTTCGTGATGAGAACTCCTCGCTGCTCATTGACATACTTCTCGACGTCAGCGTACGTGCCACCGTCTAGGATGATGTCCATCATCGTCTTCAGGAAGTCTTGAATGACCTTCGGTGTATCGGCCTTCTTCATCTCCGAACCGACGGTCTTGAGCTTGCCGCCCTCGATGTCGAAGCCATCGAGGTTCATCACCTTGATGGTGTACTTCTTCTTCGCGTTCAGGAAGAGGCCACGTGAGCCAACGATTTCACGGCCTGCCTTGATGAGGTCATCATGGCCTGGCTGGCAGTTGAACCACTTTCGCATGGCAGCAGGGAACATGTCGTTCACCTCCTCGGCCACAGCATCAGCGACCTCGATCGCCTCCTGCTTCGTGGGTGCCTGCGTCTTGAAGTAGCATGAGTCAGTGTCAGAGAGCAGAATGACCGGGTTGTTGGACTCGTAGAGAACACCGTTGTGGTCGTTGTGTTGACCTTCATCGTCGTGCGCTGAGCCCGCAGTCTTCTTCGGCTTGATGATGGCGAGAGCTCGAGCCCCACCCTTCACCACGACTTCCTCGTACCGTTGCTCCTGCGTGATCTCCTTGCCGTCGATTGTTGACCGGTAGCCCGCTTTCGGGTTGTACGGGTCAACGAGCATGGTGCGAATGATCTTCGTTGGCTGGCCTGTGACAAGCTCGCCAATCCACTGCATCATGTTCGTCGTGATCTGACGACCGCAAGCTGTAACAGACGCACCCATTTCCTTGCGACCCAGGCGGAAGTGTGGAGACAGCAGAGCACCGTAGGTGGAGTTCAGCTGAATCTTCTTCGTGAGCTGGAGCAGGTCGTAGTGCTCGACGAGCTTCTTCAGACGAGACTTCTCTACGTCGTCGGTACACTCCTTGAGCAGGACCTGGTACTTCTTCTTTTCTGCTTGAAGACGCTTACGTTCCGAGTACCAGAAGGCGATAGCTTCTGGGACGATGCCGAGACCCTGGCTCTGATCGAAGACGGTGCCGAACGCGGTGATGACGTACTTGCGCTCGATGAGCCACATCCACCACTCTTCGCCCGTCATGGACAGCGGTTCACCGTCACGAGAGACGAAGTTGAACGTCTCTTCAGACATCTCCATGATGCCGCGCCACGCGTCACCTTCACGTTCGAACTGACCACGGAACATCTCAGGCGAGATGTTGAGTGCTCGAATGACGGATGGGTACAGCGAGTTGATGTCGACCGAACCGAGCCAGTCGTGGAGACCAACCTTCGGTGAGAGGACAAGGGCACCTTCAACAGGAATGCCGTCGTTCAGAATCATCTTGTCTGGAACGCGGAGACCGTGAACGTAGTGGGCACGATTCGTGATGCCCGTTTCAACGTAGCGCACCGTGCCCAGCATTGCTGCAAACGGAACGGTGTTCTCGTGGGCCATCTGGTTCACGAGGGCGATGAACTTGAACTTGTCGTCGAGCTTCACCAGAACTTCAACGTCTCGGGCGTTGTACGCCACGAAGTGGGCAAAGTCACGGTTGTAGAGCTGCTCGAGGGTGCCATCGTAGTGCAGCTTCGGGATATCGAGCTCGTCACCTGCGATGTTCGCGAGGGAGTAGGACGTACGACCTTCGAACGTGAACTTCTTGAAGAGGTCCAGGTAGTCGAGGTGGGTACGGCCATTGAGCGCGTAGACGATCTGCGGGGAACCAAACCTCTCAACCGTTGACATGCGAGCAGGGCGGCAGCCAATGAAGTTCATCTTGTGCATCAGCTTCGGCAGCACGATCTCGAGCCGCTTCATGATGTACGGAAGGTCGAAGAACTCTGAGTTCCAGCCTGAGATGATGTCCGAGTCTTGAATGTCTCGGATCATGTACGTTAGGAGCTGCGCCTCGTCTTCACACAGCACGACCTCTGGCTTGAAGCCAAGCTTGTGCTCTTCCCAGAGCTTCGCGATGTCGGCACTGAACGTCTCACCACCCTTCCACTTCTTCGGCGGGACCGCGTACGTGATGTAGCGCTTCGACCACGACTGGTAGATCGTGATGGCGTTGATGGGCGCGTATGGGTTCTCAGGTGATGAGAAGCCGAGCTTCGAGTTGTAGTCGACCTCAATGTCGAGGAACGCGTAGTGGACGACGGGGGTTGGGAGATCGTAGTACTCGTCCATGAGCACGCGAAACATCGGGGCGATGTCGCTCTCGTAGCGATCACGGCGATCGTACTGCTTCGTGGCTTGGTTGAACTCGTCCTTGTTGTCGAACACCAGCTTCTTCAGCTTGCGGCGGTCGATCGCGGTGTACTCACCGTCTTCATCAGGGACGTAGAAATAGTAGGGAGCGTAGTAGGGCTTGACCGAGCGAACACCATTCTCATCGCGTTCCCAGATCATCACCGCATCCGTGTCCCAATCGTAGTAGGATCCTACGTAGTTGGCTTGTGTCATTCTTCTCCAGTGTGCAGCCTTTTAAGGCGCTGCGACCATGCTTGAACGTGCTTCTCGCACGTGTGTATTTACGACCGTTTGCGCGCGAGTTCAACCACGGGCCAAATCGTTAGTCCTCGTCTCCAAGAGACGAGCTTTGCATGACTTGGATCATCGATCCGAATCACAGTGAGCTTGTTACTGATGTACGTGAAAGCGTAGTGGAATGTCGAACCTGTAAACCAATCCTCAAGATTCTTGTAGATTGGCACGACGTCGTCATCCTTTGGACGAGCAGCGAGCTGCCTCTCAGCTATGGTCCAAAGTTCCTGGAAAGTGTGGTCGCGATATGCTCCGAGGCGCATGACGCGTTCAACGATTTCACCACGGTCCATCATTCCACCCTGCTCGTTCGTCTACCTGTTCCTGCTTCTGCTGCTCCTGCCTCTCAATCTCTGCCACCGTGGTCCAGATGTTCTCGCCGCAGTCGAGGCAGCACTCCGTGAAGGACTGCATGTTCCTGTGCTGGCAGTGCAGGTAGCGGAACGCGCGTCCGCTCAGCTCCTTAGGCATCGAGATCTTCTGCGCGAACGACGGTTAGACCGTGCTTCTCAACAAAGAAGCGGGCCTTTTCCTCGATAGAGGGACGCTCGTAGCCGACGAGCTTGGCAATGTCCTCCATGAACTCAGCCGTGTCCATGCGGAAGGCCACCTTGCCCGACCCATCTGGATTCTCAGCTGCCACCATCAGCTTGATGGTCGTTCCTGGATTCTGTTCACGCACGTCATCGATGGCCTGCATGATGTATGGAATGGCGCCACGGATCTTGGCTTCGATTGCAGTCTTGTCAGTCATGTGATTCCTCAGTCGTCGGCACGCGGGCCAGGTAGTAGGTTGTTCTCTTCCATGACGTAGTCACAGAGGTCGATGAGCTCTTCGAGCTTGTCCTTGCGCTGGACGTAGTCGTTGTTGTAGACCATCGCGACATACGCATTGAACACCGCTGGCTTGAGACCCAGCTGATCGAGGGCGTTGTCACGCAGTCCCTTGATGCTCTCCTGTTCGTGAGAGATCTTGTGCTTGCACTTGACCGCTTCATCGACGAAGGAGCTAAGGAGTGCCTTCATCGAAGGCTGCTCCATGATTTCCTTGATTTCACGGAACTTGGTTGACTGTCCAGTCAGGTCTTTTGCCATTTTGTCCTCTTGTTGGCTGGTTGATTGTTACATTGTACCATGACACAAACCTGTGGAAAGTGTGTATAATGAATCATGAACGAAACCCTCATCCAGCAAGCGCGAATCTCCTGTGAAGAAGCCTGGCGCGAAGCCTGGTGGGATCGGATCTCGCACACTCAGGTCGCGCAACACTACATCGTGTGCGGCGGTCTGGAACATACTTCGGTTCTTTGGAGTTTCTGATGCAAGGCATGCACCCTGTCCACGCGCTCGCTTTCTGGAAGACGAAGGCAGCCGAAGTCAAGCAGATGGAAGAGCTTTACGACGCAATCTGTGGAGACAGCCTGGAGCGACGGAAGCAGCTCGATGAGCTCATCGCCTGGGCCCGTGAAGAGGCGGTCTCTGACGAGATCTACAACTCGCAAGAATGATCAGTTGATCGTTACGCTGTCGATCTTGTCCATCGCGAAGATGCGAGCTTGACCAACCGCGTGAATTGCCAGCTTTCCTTCGAAGCTCTTGTCAAAGAGCCAGAGGCGCGCGACCTCATCGTCAGCCCAGTCCTTTGAGCGGGTCTCAACACCTGTGTGGGCTGGGTTAATCTCGCTGGTGACAGCGAACTCGATTGTTTCATTGCTTGCGGCTCGTGCCACGTCTTCCATCAGGTGCTTGACGCTGTTGGCGCACTCGACGTAGGTGGAGAAGGTGCGAGAGTTCAGCGAAACATCCGTCACGCCAGGGAACAGGGCCAGCGCCTTTGAAGCACCAACCTCACTGATCTTGATCGTCGCGTTGTACGCGAAGTCGAACTGCGTGATGTCCATCAGTTGAGCCCCTTCGTTTGACCAGCAATGATGTCCTCGTAGGACGGCAGCTCGAACGGCTTGCAGGCAACCTTGGCCTCAAGCACGCCCTGGTCGTTCGACGTCAGGCTGGTCGTCTTGAGCGTGAAGGGGTTGCCATCCATGCCGGTGAACTTCAACGTGTCCGACTTGAAGTCGCCGTCAAGCACGTCACGAATGGCGTCGGGACCAGAGGGAATGTAAAGAGGATTCATCGTGATCAGCTCCTCAACTTCACCCATCAGGGAGTTCTTGACATTCAGCACGGCGTTGTCCATGCTGACCTCCGCTGCGATGTCGTTGGAGAAGTCCTCAGAGATCATGACGGCTTCGCGAATGTCAGAGAGCGTGCTTTCCGAGAGCGTGCTAGCCACGTACTCAGCAGCTTCACCGTGAAGCTGAATGACAAAGAAGCAGTCGGTTGGGGGATTGATCATGCGTCTGGTCCTGTGATGACCGCACCGTCGATGGTGATCTGCTCCGTAACTCCTGGGAGTTGGGTCTTGATCGTCTTCTCGACAACGAACTTGCCGAGTGTCAGCGGTGGGTAGATCGTTGAGATCGCGGTTTGTGTGACGCGAGCAGTGGTGACGGAGTTCACGGCATAGAACTTGATGTAGTCGCGTTCCTCATCCATGCCTGACAGCTCAACGACGAGGTCCGTGTAACGATCGAGCGTGCTGTACGGTGAGCGTGCCAGCAGGAAGATCGCATCGGTGTTCGTCGACGGTGAAACGAGAATGGAGTTCAGCGACAGTTGGGTTGCCGTGTCTAGGTCAAGGTGGAAGAGGTAGTAGCGGCGCTGGTGCGGAGCTGCCAGCGTTTCATCGAAGCGATCGACGTACGAGACGTTCTCGTAGGCGCCGGTTCCTACACGCGATTCATCGAGCGCGTTGCGAGTGAACGTGAGCGTAACGTCGTTCGACGCCTGCTCCTTTGAGACGATGACGTCGACCTGTGTGATGCCTGCCTGAACGATCGAGGAGTTGAACTTGATTGTGTTTGGCAGGATGCCGTTCGAACCGTTGTACACCTGGTAGTCGTCGGGTCCTGTGCCTTCAGCGCGCTTCACGCCGTTGACGTAGACCTCGACCAGGTCTGGGTTGGCGCCGTAGGCGGTGAACCGCAGTGACTTCTTCTCCAGCCCGCTCTCAACGCCAGCGACTGAGTCGAACGACTGGTCCATGCGGTAGACATACTGACGATAGGCCTTCGGTGTGTCAGCGCGAACTGAGAAGGTCACGTTGTGTGTGGCACCTTCACCAGGATCAGAGGCAAGAGCTACGCCCAGCGTAAGCTGCTTGAGAGTTCCCGTCTCCAGTGCGATCAGGTTTGGATTCGTGTCCGTCGGTGAGTTGAAGACCTTCGTGCCGCGTGGACGCCAGTCGGTGACACCGAGGGCTGGCGCGACGGCAATCTCCGCGTTCGAGCGGTACTCGATCGGAAGCAGGCGACCCTCGCAGTTGAGGGTGATCGTGCATTCGTCAGGCGCGTAGTGCGTCAGATCGACGAGCTTGTCGATGCTGCGCTTGCAGATGGTGCAGGTAAGTCGAAGGTACTTTTTCACTTGGCGGTTTTGTACCGCCTCAGGGTTACGTTGACGTCATTGCAGTTGAAGGCCTGGCCGTTCTCGAGGTTTTCGACCTTGAGGCAGGTACCAGCGGCGTCCTTGTAGACCATGGGCAGCATTCGGTAGTCCATGTACCAGGTATTTATGGACACCAAGACTGCGGTTAGAAGCGACATGAGGATCGCCAACATGAACAACTGGACGGCTGTGAGGTTGGTATAACGTGTCATACCCCCATTATAAGCCACTCTACCATGGCCGTGTTCACTGAATTCGGAACAGCGCAGCCAGGTTGACCCACTTCTTCCATGTGCCTTGATCTTGGTCAAGCGGGGTGATTTCGTGCATCACCGCCTTCTTTCCACCAGGCAGGTCCTTCGACGCGGTACGGCCCGTCGTCTTCACCTCGAGGTCATCGTAGATGTAGGTGTCAGTTGGGGTGTCGTCAGTCATAGAGCGGGCCAGCCCAGTCGTTGTCATGGATGTAGTTGATCTTCGCCAGCTCTGCCGCCTTCTTCACACCTTCATCGATCGTGTCGTAGAGTGGAATGCCGAAGCGAGCTGCAGTCTCCTCGATGTTCGTTCTGCGCCAGAAACCTGGAGGGCAGACGACTACGAGCTTCCGTCGTGGAGCCCGGGCATACAAGCCAAACTCGAGCATACTAATCGGCGAGAGGGTGCCAGGCTGAAGGTAGATCAGGACTGCGTCGCTCTCTTCAAGAGCAGCTAGTTCCCAACGGATCTGAGCACGAATGAACTTCTCGTCTGCAAGTTCATCCCATTCCTGCCGACGTGGGTTGAAGAGGAGAATGCTCTCGTCCTTCAACGATTCAGCGACGGCGTCCTGCCAGAACTCTGCCTTGCCCTGCTCAATAGAGCCGCCAAGAAAGAGAGTTGGCCGTGGCTGAACGTCCCACCCACTGCGTGTAACTCGGTACTTGTGGATGTCTTCAGGTGCTGTGATGAGTTTCATGGTCGTAGAAGCCAGTAGGTGACGCCGATCCCCACGAGAAGACCGGCCATGAAGGACTCGAAGCAGAGAATGATGATGTCGTAGATCACTGGGTCTCTGCGATGTTGATGGTCTCGCTGATGACGTTCAGCGCGAAGCCTGAAGCGAGAGCCTCAGCAACGCACTGGTCGCGAATCTCCTTCAGGTTGAAGGCAACGATTTCAGGTGGGCAACCAATCAGGCCCTTGATCTTCTTGCAGATTTCAGGGTGGATCTGGGACTCGGGCGCCTCACTGATCGTAGTGAGGAGTTTGTTCAGCGCGTTCATTTGTCGAGGATCTGAAGAATACCCATGCCAACAATCACGCCAGCAAGGAAAACGAAAATGAGGAGCAGAGTTACGTGAAGCATCAGCCGTTCTCCAAACCGACCGCGAAGATCGCCTTCATGTTGCGCACGACCTCTAGGGCCATGTGGGCATCTTGAAGAGCGTTGTGCTTGCCTTCACGTACCTCACCGAGGAATGCCTCAAACACGTCGTTCGAACGATAGACACCAGCCAGAATGAAGGCCGTGCCTGACGTCTCGAGCTTGACGTGGTGGATCTGCAGCTCGATGCCATGATCGTTAGCCAGTTGAACCGTGAAGTCGATGTCAAAGTCCACGTTGTGGCCAAGGAACATGATCTTGGACTCGGTGCCGATGTACTGCATCACGAGCTCAAGGAGGTCAACGAGCGCCTCCTCACGAGGAACACCATGTTCCTTCAGGTGCTCACGCGATAGGCCATGGATCTTCTCGGCTTCGTCTGACCACTTGTACTTCTTGTCATCGAAGTGCAGCTCGCGGTAGAGCTCAGCAACCGGTTCGAAGGTCGTGGTGTCGAAGATGATCGCGCCGAAGGCCAGCCCCTGGTAGTCCTTCGAGGAGTCCCCGCCGAAGTTGGAACCGCTGGTCTCCCAGTCGATCGCCAGCCCGAACTTGCCCGGGTGGGCTCGCGTGTATGTTGTCTTTCTTGTCATGCGGATTTCCACCATTCCTTGAATTTCTGCCAGAGAGAAAGCTTCTCCCACCTGGCCTGTTCTCGTTCTTCTGCAAGCTCGCGTTCGATTCTTTCCTCGACTCTACGTCGCCCTTCAGCGATACGCGCGCGGTGCTCGGCCAACATGCGGGCTTCTTCTGCCCACTTGGGACGAAGCTCTTCTAACAGTTTGTTCGTGTCAGTCTGAAACTTGGCAATGGCTGCATTGATCTTCTCACGCCGCTCAGGAGACATGGGCTCGCCAGTTCGCTCACCTTCAGGCTTCAGCTGATAGCAGCCAGGGAGATCTTCAATGGGTTCCAAGTTCTTGAACCGTGTGTAGTCTTCAGGCCTTGGCCACATCATCCACCCCAAGGTTGTTCATCATCGTCGATCTGGTACTCGTAATAGTACGCGTCACCCCAGCCATGGCAGGCTCCCTCTTCAAAGGCGTGCCATTCAGGACTGTGGCGTTCATAGGGGTTCTCAACATGCTCACCTTCGCGAAACGACTTGTGGCCTGCCTTGATCCCTTCCGCGTATGCCGTTAGAGGGTCGACAGCCATTTGTTCACTTGATCAATTCTACCCTGCACGGAGCCCTCAGTGATCCTGAAGACAGGAACGTTCTCTGGGTGCTTGCGCGCAAAGAAGCCCTCGAGCTCATCCGTAATGAACTGCGTGTGCTCCTGCTTGGCGCGGTGCGGGTCGGCCTGCCACTGAACGTGCGGCATGGATGGAAGGTAGATGTTGCCTGAGTAGATGTGTTGAGCGCGTGCACATTCTTGAATGAAGCCAAGCGAGAAGTCAACGGCATCCGCGATCGACCACTTGTTCTGATGTGCGAGCTCCCAGCACCAGAGCTGTGTGTAGGCGGCGATGTCAGCAAACGTTCGCTCTGTCAAGATGTACTTGACATCTTCACGCAGCTTGTTCTCTTTCTCGCGCGCGATCTTCTGCTCGAGAATGGCAGTTTGGAACTGCTTCATCGTGACTGGATCTTCCAGCACGTTCTCGAGAGTTGACCAGCCGAGCTGAGCCTGAACCGCACGGGATACCTTGAAGTCATCCACGATAATGTTCTCGCCTGCAAGGCCGTTGAGAAGCGTGGTCTTACCGCCACCTTGTGGGCCGCTCAGCCCGATTACGTCAGCCATTGATCAACCTCTTGAGTTGCTTCATGTCACGTTCAAGCTCCGCCTTGGTCAGGTCCTTGGCATAGTAGCCGAGCTCTGACACTGGAAAGGTCATGAAGTGGAAGGTCATCACCTGCCTTGGCTCGGTGTTCAGTGACATGATGGGCGCGGTGGCCCACAGGTTCTCCTCGCGTTGCACAAGGGTAGCCGAGACGTCACGTTCGATCAAGAAGGCGGAGATGAAGTCGAGTAGAGAAACACCGCGCTTGAGCGGTACAATGCCACGCCCCAGCTCGGTCTTCATCCTGCCATTCCCGATGCCGGTGATGATGGTGGCGACGACCTTGATGAGGGTTCGTTCTTTCACTGGTCATCCTCTGGGAAGATTGCCGGATCCTCAACCTCGATGATCAGGCCGGTGTCGAGAGCCGCGAGCGCTGCGTCTGTGGCCCAGACCAGGGACGGTACGCCGCGGCGCTTGATGATCTCCATGTTCAGTGGCAGGGCCACGACCTCCTCATCGGTCTGCCACTCTTGTGCTGCCTTCATGTCCACGAGCGGAACCTCGGTAACGAACATCTGGAGGCTGTACGAGAAGTCCTGCTTCGGAGACATTGCTGCACGGAAGCGGCGACCAACGTAGCGCCAGTGGTGGAAGTCGGTCTTGATGCCTGTCTCTTCCGCGATCTCACGTTGAACTGCGAGAAGTGCCGATTCGTTTTCCTCGACCTTGCCACCTGGGGCGTTGAGCTTCCCATTCTGCCATGCCGGACGGTTCTTCCAGACCAGGAGAACGTGCTTGCGTTCCTCGTCGAAGATGAAGCCGATGACGTAGCGGTCCTTTACAGGATGGGGGTCAGGAAGTAGGTCTGACCAGGCGGTTCGAAGAGCCGAGTCGATTTCGTCCTTCGTCACCTTGCAATCTTGAACCAGCTTGACCGCGCCCTCGCTGAAGAGTCCACTTGAAAGCATCGAGTGGCTCAAGAGCTCGATTGCCAGGTCCTTTGATTTACGTGCCATTTATCCTCCGGTTGTTCGTCTTGATGGCTGATTGTAACATTTTGATCACTCGGGTCACTTGATTGTTCAGGACCGATATAAATACCCGCATCTAGAATCCACACACTGGGATCCCAATGACCGTCTCCTTCAAGCAGTTCAACGCCTTCATCGACAACACCGTCGACGCTTCGGCAGAAAAGATCGACGAGGTCTTCGGCAAGATCTTCGGCAGGTCCGAAGACAAGGAAGGCAAGAAGGAGAAGCTCACCCTTGCTCAGCAGAAGCTTGCTGACAAGAAGAAGGCGGATGAAGATCGTCGCAATGCTCTCAAGAAGAAGCGCGACGAAGAATGGTTGAAGGCCAAGGAACGCACAGAGAGGGGCAACGACAAGGGTTACCCACAGGGTGGCTATCCAAGCCTCAACGGTAAGGAGCGCGACGACTACGCCCAGCACCGCACGATGCGTGAGGACCGCCAAACATTCGAGCCAGGTGATCAGCAGACGTGGACAACGCAGGCCAAGGCAGCCGGTTTCCAGGTCAAGAAGATTGCTGGCAACAAGGAAGATGGCGACGAAACTTGGGCCGCCTTCGACGGCGACGAAAAGATGGGTGAGTTCAGCGCCAAGGGCGGCTACCTAGCCGACTAATCCTTACCGCGGATCTTCTTGAAGATCACGCTCACAACGAACGAACGAATGATGTTCAGCACGAGAATAAACGAGCTGAACTCTGCGCTCTTCCAGAAGTCCTGATCTGAGAAGATCATGGAGAGCGCAACGGTGTACGCGAACCCGATCGCGTTCGTTACGACTGACTCGAGGGCCGAAGCCTTCTTCTCAGAATCCACGAAGGATACGCTTGAGCCCTCGAAGTTCCATTCGAGCGGCCTCCTTCATCGCCCTACCCGCGTCAACGACGCAGCGGCAGAGCAGGCATGGCACGAAGAAGGTGATGGCGAAGGTTTTTCTGAACATGGTTCATTATACTCCTGATTCCTCGCAGCGTAAACACTCAGAGGAGTTGGTTACACCTTACGAGGTCGGAGTACGCGGCCTTCATCTCATCACGATTGAAGTTTCCGAGGTCCTGGTTCTCCATGATGAAGAACATCAGGGATGATTCCACGTTCGCCATGAGCTCATTCAGGATATCGCCCTCAATACCGGAGCGGCTGATAATCCGTGGCTCTTCCTTCTTCCAACGCACGACTTCAGCTCCGAGGAGCTTTGTCAGGCGGGCAAGTTCTTCAACAGCGGACGTGATACCTTCACGCTTGATGGCGTCACTTTCGGTGACGACTTCCCCCTGTTCCATGTAGGCGCCTGCAATCTCGATCAGGTCACCGACACCTCTCATCATCTGAATCGCTGCACGGTTTGCCTGATCGATCAGCACCTCGTGCGGTTGGGTATTGTTCATGTGAGTCTCCTTGTCTGCAGGTATTTACGCCTGCAGAGAGGAACCACTCAGAATCGAACAGGCTGGATCAAGGGAATGAATTTCTCTTTGGAGCGCTTGATCTTGAGAACTGGCTTCCCGTTCTTGTCAAGCTCCGCGATCACCGTGAAGATCCAGCCCTGCCCCGCCGTGTCGTGCGTGAGCATCGAAAACTCTGACTTTGGGCCCTTCTTTGGGTCATCCCACTCCAGAACTGGAGTGGCCATTTTGACCGTGTTGCCCTTTAGCTTGGTGAGATTGTCAACCATCACTTCGCCTTGTCAGGCTTGTTCATCAGCTTGATGACGAGGTAGATGGCGCCGATGGACAGCGCAAGGACGATAATCTCAGCGACTAGGATGGACAGCTTCACTACCACGCCGATGATGAAGAAGGCGCAGAGGATCGAGAGAATGGAGATGAGTGCGTATTTCATTTCGAGAAGATGAGGTAGACCCCGTAGCCGATTAGACCGATTCCGAGGGCAGTGAAGAGGAAACCAACGGTGCTCATGAGCCAGGTCTCCATACGCGTGAGACCCCAGCTTCGTGAAGTTCTGGCGCGCGAGCGCGCCTCCCACCAGATGAGGAGGAAGATGCCGCCTGAGACGATGAGCGAGAGCGCCGTGCCGAAGATCAGGACGTAGATTGCGATCCAAAGAAATGCCATCACTCCTCCCAATCTTCGAATTCGTCAACGACTTTTTCGCCAAGCATCTTGGCCATCGCCTCGAACATCTTGCTCATCGAGCGCATGCCCTCTGAGCCAACCTCGTCGTAGGAGGTCCTGCTCGCAATTTCACCATCGATCACGAAGGTGATGTGCTCTTCGTCAGCGCTCATGATCCGCGTGAACTTCATCTCAGTTTCTCGATTCTCAGAATTCGCGGGTCTTTGAGGTTGATCGTCGTCGCCCGTGTCAGGAAGAACGACCCGCTCTCTCCCTCGTAGAGGTTGACGCGGTGCGCTGGGTACCACTTCTCATCGTCCTTCATCATGAGCCACCAACCGCCCAGAAACCAGCGAACTGGCCAGTACTGGTGCAGTTTGCATGGGGTGGTGTCGAGCAGGTCAGTCATCGCTGGCCAGCGCTAGCGCGAAGGTCAATGTAAAGAAGAGAAACGCCGTCGTGGCAGCGGCCATGGTGAGGCCTGGATGGCCCTCCTCACCAAGGTAGCCGGCAAGGAACACGAAGCACACGCCCGTGGTGAAGGCGACCTTCCATGTCCAAAAGTTGAATCTCTTCGGCTTATTCATGGTTCATTATAAGCCGGAGGCTATCCTGCGTGTTCACAGAATGCCGAACCAGCGCACGATACCAAGCGTGTTCATGCCTATGAACCAGAAGTTGATGATGACCTGAGAGCGACTCACGTTCGAGTGAAGCATGATCCAGATAGAGGCGAACGTGCCACCCATGTAGAAGATGTAGCCCCACTTGGAGTACTGTGTGTTCGAGGCGAGCAACAGCGAACCAATGACGGCCCCACCGAGTGAAATGACGTCAAGGAGACTAATGCGACGCAGGTGACCCCACAGCCGAATCACTTCAGCCATTCGGAGACCCCGTCGTTCGGGATCGACGGCAGTCGCGTCAGGTCCTTCTTGAGGTCAACCGGGCCGAAGCCCCAGTTGTACACACGGAAGGTCAGGTTGCCTTCCTCGTTCTTGAACTCGCGGCACGGCGCCCCATTCGGCGCGTGATCTTCCACGTGGTGGAACAGGACCGGCTCCTTGTACTCGGGCATGACGAGCTTCAGCTCATCGATCCCGCCGAAGCCACGGTCGATGATCCAGAGGAGTCCGTTGTTGGCGTAGTCCACGCTGCGCACGAGGTGCGCCGGCATGATCGTCGGCGGTGGCGCATACGGCGGCATGCACGTGGGTTTGTCTTCGCTTTCAGTCATTGAAGATGACGACACGAATGTCGGCCAGGTTGCGATCGAAGGCGAGGTCCGCCGCCGACGGCTTGAATTCCCAGTACTGCAGTTCCTGTTCGGCGTTGCGGCGCTGGTCGGAGATGACAAAGTCGACAGAGCGACCCGTCTGGTGGTTCTCCATGCGGAAGCCGATCTCGCCGGAGTCGGCGTAGAGCTGCGACATGAAGGTGGGGATGCCGTGGAGGTCCGATGCTTCGGTGACGAACTCACCGCTCTTGGGCGAGAAGGTGAAGCGGGAGGTCGAGATCGTGGTGCCGATGAAGGTGTTCATGGATGGACTCCGTTGCGATGAATCCATTATATCAAGACGCGCGCAGGTGTACACTACTCTTTTGGAACGTAGTGAAGGTAGTAGCCGGGCGAGGCAGCCCAGTTCTGTTCCACCATCATTGCGAAGTCGGCAGGGTCGCCCTCGCCTTCGAACTTGTCGTAGTCGTAGATTGCCATCTCGAGGGCGTGGTGCTCCTCGAAGTCACGCACGAAGAGCTTGTTGGTCTTCAGCAGCTCGATCGATTCGAGTGGCGCGCGAATCATCAACGCAAGGTCATGATAGACTGGCGGGTCATCGCTGAGCTCCTCGGTGTCCACCCAGAGGGAGATGAAGTGGTCATCTCCCTGCTGATAGTGGGACATGAGGGGACCATCGTACCACAGGAGGCACTCGACCTCCATCAATTCAGTGGTGATGAGCATCATCGTCGTATCGCTCTCTTATTTCTCGACGGGACTCGAACCACAGGAGCACGATGACACCGAAGAAGGTCAACAGGAAAAGCCCGATCATGGTGGCGATCGAGCAGAGAAGGCACACGATCACGTATGCCAGGAAAGTTGTGAAGCTGATCAATGCGCAAACAGTGCGAAGACGACTGCCCCCACGATTGCGATTAGGATCAGTTGTCCGACCGAAAGCTCAGGACAGACGCTGTCGTCCTTGTCGCCTTCAGGCTGCGAATTTGGCATGGAACTTCTCCAGATCGGTTTCGACATCGCCGAAGCCGCGGCGGCGGCCATCAGCGATCCAACGCACGAGCTGCTGAACCTTTGCCAACGCGTCGTACTTGTAGTGGAACTCCCACTCGGGGGCGTTTTCCCATTCGCGGGCCTTGCTGGTGACGACCCACGAGTTGCGGGCTTCGTCCTTGATCACGGGGTAGTTGGCCTCCATGATCTGCCACCAGTCGGCGCCTTGGTGCTTGGCTTCGAAGGATTTGAGCTTCGCAGCCATTTCGCTGTCCATCAGCGAGTCCGCGACGATCTTCATCTTCTCGATTTGGGCGGCGCGTTCGACGGTGGGATTCGCTGCCTGCATCTTCCGCAGCTTTTCCAGGATTTCGTAGGTTTGGCGAGCGGTTTGCTTGATCGGCTTGGTCATGTTGGGGAACCAGGTTGTTTGGTTGATGAATTCATTATAAGCACATCTCTCCAGATGTACACATCTCCATCAACTGTTACACCTCTCTTGGTAACGGGATTCGAAGCAACGGAGGAACCGGCAGTTCGGGTGGCTCATCGATGAAGAACCACGACGTGTAACGGTCGCGCCACACGTACTTCTTCCCATCAACTACCGCGACTTGGCCGTCAGCGGGATTGGCAGGCAAGCTGATTGGTTCCATTCAGTGCTTTCGAAAGTAGATGAGCCACCAGAGCAGACACCAGCACAGCGTGCAGAGGACCACGCCAATGAGAGCTCCGAAGAGGATGCCTGCCGGACCCCACGCCATCGTGCCAAGGACAGCGCAGATGCCGACAATGATGGTGTAGAAACCTTCCATGTGACCTTATTGAATGTTCGAGAGAGCGATCCGCTTCCACAGCTTCGAGCCTGTGTTGGCGACCTTGATGACGTTGAGCAGCGAGCGAGTCGTCAGCTCCGCCGCCCGGTCTCGGTTCTCGTAGAGGAAGTCGTAGCCCATTTGCTTGACCTCCATCGAGATGCCGGGTGCGAAGCTCTCGCTCGAGAGGAGCTGACGCATGCGTTCGAAAGTCTCCTCGGTCGTGAGCTCGATGTCAGCGCGGAGGGCGCGTGAGACAAGCGGCTGAGGGAAGTCCTGCGACCGGACGTTAGAGATGAAGATGACTCGGCCTTCGAACAGGAAGCTCGTCGGCAGATCGTCGTTCATGTTCTGCTCGACGTTCCACGTGACCCAGCGGTCTTCGTCGGTGTCAAGCGCGGCCTTGAGGATGTTCGCGCCGACTTCGTTCTTCCACGCCGCATCGCAGTCGTCGAACACTACCAGCTTCTTCCGGTTCTCGTACAGCGTGCGGTAGAGACCCTTCGCCGACGAGTAGCCTTTCATGTAGTGGTAGTCGCCCTTCAGCTCAGGCGTATTCTTGACCGTGGAAATATCGTATGTGTGGTAGCGGTCGCCCGGAATCTTGAAGCACTTCGTCATGACAGTCTGCCAGTTCTTGCCATGAGGCGCCTTCGCGGACTCCTTCGGGTGCAGGATGTGGTCGATTTGGTGGGCGATCTCATGAGGCACGACGATCTCGATGAAGTCGTCGAGGTTCTCCTTTGCCAGCGTGAGGTTGAAGCGGTAGGCGTGGGTGCCCGGGTAGTACTGGCCGGCACAACGGCGGTCCTTGATGTCGTCGGACTTCTGGAGGTCGTAGCTAACCTTGCCGAAGTTCAGCTCAAGTTCGAGCTCCTCTTCGGGTTCGTCATCGTCCTCCTTCGACTTCGCCTTCTTCAGCGGCTTGGCGTCCCTGTCGTGCGTCTTGTAGAAGGCCTCGGCGATGTACTTGCACTGGGCCATCTTCAGCTCGATGCGCTCGATGATGTCGCGGTCTTCTTCGGAGAGGGTCTCCTCGATGAGCTTGGCTTCATCGACCGAGACGAGGTTGTGTTCCTTGATCTTCGCCTTCGTGTGGTACGTCTTGCCCAGACCACCGAGGCCGGTGATGATGAGCGAGGTCACGTGGCCTTGCAGCACGATTTCGACACACTCGTCGAGGAGGTCGTAGCGCTCCTGCACGGAGAGCTCGTTGTTCGCCTTCACAGGCTCAACGTACGCTTGGCTGACGGACTTGGCGAGGGGGTTGGGTGCGAAGGCTTCGCGCACGTTGTCGAAGCCGACGATGCCGAGCTTGCGACACTTGGCAGACTTGCCTTGCGTGATGCGCTCGATGATGTACTTCCGTGATGACTCGCCACCGACTGAGCTCATCACCGTCTCACCATTGAAGGTGGCGTACCAGGTGGAAGTTGCTTCGTCGTGGCAGAGGGTCGCGAGGTTCATTCGTACTTTTCCTTAGGTGAGGAGTCGATTATACCACGCTCAATCCGAAAGTACACTAGCGATTCGTGTCTGCAAGTTCCATGATGGTGACATCGACGCGAGGAAATCGGGTGCGGTCGAGCTCGGCAGCATTGCGCTGCATCAGCGTTGCAGTTCGTGGGTCAGTCTGGTGCACGATTGCGTTCGACGTGATGACGCGACCAACTTCGTCGTACGCGACAGTTTGGATGAGCAGGATGATCATGACATGAACGCCGTGTAGTGCCCAATGACCATCGCAACGGCGACGATCCAGAGGACGATGGAGACGAGAATGCCACCAGGGGCGAACGGTACGAACAACAAACCGATCGCAGCGATGGCGGCTGGGATGTACCACCAGAGAATGTGGATTGTGAACGTCATTGCAGCCAGTGTCCTAGGCAGATGCAGAGAGCAGGCACCCACCAAAAGAGACCTGCGCGAATGGCCTGCCACTCTACGTCGGGCCCGGGGCTGCCAAACGGCTCCCCTCCAATGGCCGCGAACACGATGGCACCGATCCCTGCAAGGACTGCAGGGATGATCCACCAGTAGAGATGGAAGGCAATGTCCATCAGAACTTCTTCGTGACGATCAGCTCGAGTGCCTGCACGCCAGGGTTCGGCTTGCGGATGTCAGCGTTGCTGAAGTGCTCGTAGCGCACACCGACGGCCGTCTTGGACGAGAGCTTGTAGCCGACGCCTGCGATGTCCGAGAACTGGAACCGCGTGTTGATCGACGGCGAGGCGAAGGCCGGGTTGTTGAAGTAGGCGATGCCGACGCCGAGTTCAGCGTACAGGTTCGGTGTCACGTAGCCGCGGAACTGGGGATTGATGTTGACTTCCCAGCTGTGGTTGTCGGTGGCGTTGTCGCGCATGTAGCCGAGCGTTGCTTCCGGGACGACCGAGAAGTAGCGGTTGAAGTGGTGTTCGTTGAAGTCGTACGAGACCGCGCCCCTCGTCACGCCGGCGATGTAGCCGGTGGAGAGAGAAACAGTCGGGTCTTGCGTCGACGCAGCGGCGAGGCCAGAGGTGGCCACGAGGGCGAGGGCGATGAGGTGCTTCATTTTTCTTTCATTCGAGTTCCGGATCCCATGTCACTGAGCCATCAGGCCAGCGAATCATGCCATCAGGAACGGGTTCAGGTTTCGGCATTGGTGTGGCCGGAACGGGTGGGGAAACGTGGAGGACGGTGCGGGCGAGGTAGGCGCCACCTTCGTCACGAAGCTTCACGAGCTTCGAATGGAACTTGACGGCTGCGCCGTAGCTGTCGAACTGCCGCATGCGTGCGTCATTCTGCCCCAACTTCGTGCGACGCCACCACTGATGCTCTTGAATCAGGCGGTTGCTGGACGACACCCAGTAGACGACGTAGCAGCCGTCGGGTGATCGATCCTTGTCAGCGAGGAGGGGCCTGACGCTCATGCTTCGAAGCTCTCGAAGTAGTTGGAAACTTCCAGCTCCGTCAGCTCGACGATGAAGCCGTCTTGTTCGCTGGCGGTGAGGATGTTGCCAGCGTTCTTCGGCACGAGGAAGACAGAACCAGCGGGCGCTGGGACTTCTACGTCACCGATGCGGATGGCGTCTGTCAGGCGGAATTCTTCACCGCCCATGGAGCGCTGAACGAACTTTCCGAGCGGGATGTCTCGCGCTCGGATGAACACGGTGATCGTGCGCATGGGAATCCTTGAGGCACCACCCGGTCGGGTAGATGGGCTTGACGAATCAAGTAGGCCCGGGTGGTGCGGTCAGCGGGGATCAGGCCTCGGCGGTTTCGGCGCCGGCCGTCTCGGTGGAAGCAGCGGTCGTGTCTTCCGTCTTCTCGTCGCCGGTGATGCCAGCTTCGAGGGCGGCGGCGACCTTGGCCATGATGGAGTCGTGCGACAGAGCGGCGAGCTCGTCCTTGGTGCCGAGCTTCAGCTTGACGCCTTGCGCGACGAGCTTCTCGGTGTCCTTGACGGTGCCGGCGATCACGGCCTGGTTCCACACCGGGCCGAAGCTGAAGCGCTTGCGGGCGGCCTTCTCGACGGCGGTCTTCGCAGCCTTGACGGTCGCGACGGCGGATTCGGTTGCCGACACGTCGGCCTTCTTGCTGGTCTTTGCCATGGGAAAATTCTCCAAAGAGTTGATGATTTGCGGTTGTTTCACCAACTAACGGCTGTTTGTTGATGATGAATCATTATAACGCTTTGGCGGTTGGTGTACACTCCCCAACCTCATTTTCTCACTTTATTTTCGCAATGTCAGGAGGAAGTTCACCTGCAAGGGTGGCCTTCTCTCGGTTGAAGTCGATGATGCCTCGACGCGCCATGTCCTCGAAGTTGAGGAGGATGATGAGGTTGGCAGACCGTTCGACAGACATGTCCTCGAGGACGACGCCTTCAGCCTGAGCCAGCATCTCGCCAAGAATGACGATTGAGTCGTACTCAAAGTCCATGTCGGTCTTCACTGCAATGCGGTTGCAGTAGCCCATGAGCTCATGCAGGTCCTGTGTGCTGAGCTCGCTCAGGAACGTTCCCACGTCCGTGTAGGTCGCATCAGCCAGCTTGATGGCTGCGTCACGCACCACCGGCGGGTAGTTCGAGGTGATGATCTGTTCTAGAACAACCCAATGCATTAGAGAGTCTTTGAGTTCAGCCACGCCTCGATGGCGTGCTTGAGAATGGGTTTCAGGTCCGCGCGACTGAAGACCACCTCCGAGTCGAAGGTGATCTCTCCATCGAAGGTATCAGACGCGGCGCCTGAAGCGAGAAACGCCTGCATCAGCTCGGCAGTGGCCTCGTCGAGGTGTTCGTCGTAGGACACGCCGTTGCGGATTGGCTGAAGGAAGTCATTGGCCTCAGCAAGCTTGAGGTTCAGGTGGTGCTTCTCGTTGAGCAGCCGATTGATCCTGCGCTCAAGCTTGGCGTTCGCCTCCATCAAGGAAGCACAGGCCGTGTCAACTTGTGTGACAAGTCCATGAAGATCGTCGGCGAGTTCGTACTCACCGTCTGGTCCAATTGCACCGCCAGTGGCGGCCTCAATGATTTCTTGAAGGCGCTCGATTTGGCGTTCTTCGGGATTCATGCGGCTAACGATCTTCATGACACACTCTCCTTAGTCGAGGATGTATCCTACCTGCGGTGTCGTTCCTGGTGGGCAGAAGGCGAGGAGCCCTGAGAGCTCTTGTTCATCGACATCGTTCGGGTTCACTGGTTGAAACCGTTCGATGAAGGTGATGTCCTCTGCCTGTCCTTTGAAACCTACGCCTTCGTAGGAAACTTGGCCTCGATTGTTGCTTGTGACGATCAGGTATTCATTCACCTGGCCATTGTAGTAGAGTTGGCCAGCGAGAATGAGGGGTGACCTGGTGGGGTTCATGTGTGTGGATCTCCGTTAACAAGTCAGCTACCAGGCGGCTGACATGTAACAATTATAGTTCCACGTGGTGAAAATGTACAATTTGAAAAGCTGATTGAACCTTTTACGGTGCGACGAGGAAAGCTGACTTGGAGGTCACAGCTGCTGTCGTGTAGGTTGAAACATTCGGGTAGATCGCCTGGCTGGAGCCGTACGTCGAAGTGTCGCGGATGACCTTGAAGGTGAAGGCGATCGTGCCGTTCATTGCGCCAGTCGACGTGCTTGTGATGGCGACGGTGAAGAAGGAGGCGCCCGCGGTGTACGAAGTCGTCAACGTGTAGGTCGCGCCATTGATCGTGTACGAGACCGTGCCAGAGTTCAGGATGCCGCTCTGAACGATCGCAGCGGACTGAGACGTTGGCAGAGTGGAGGAGAAGGTGCGAATCTTGTCACCAGTCAGGCGCAGTACGCCACGCTGGTCGTAGAGCGCCTTCATGTTCGTGTCACCCGTCAGGGAGCCACCAGTGTCAGTCATCTCCACCTGGATTGCCGAGCCTGCAGCCAAGAAAGCAACGAGATCGCTGTTGGACGCAAACGAGAACTTCAGCGTGACGTTGGCAGTGGTTGAGTTTGCTGCAGCTCCAGACACCGTGACATACGTCGTCGTGGTGACAGAGGAGTCGAAGGCGGTGTTCGTGCCACCAGCACCGTTGATACCCTTGAGCGAGAAACGGTTCGTCACTGCAGTATTCAGCACGTTCGCGGTTTCTTGGAACGTACGGAGCAGTGTCACGATGCCAAAGCGACGGTTTGAGCGACGCTCGAGAGATGGGTAGCGAATGTCAGAAGTCGACAGCGCGGTGAGGGTCGTTGGAGGAGGAAGACCGTCGCTGACGAAAGGAACCGGTGAGATGTCGCTTGCGTAGCCGACGGGCAGCTCGAGGCGGCTGACGGCATACTTCGCTGCTGCGAGGAGCAGGTCCCAGTCGTTCGAGTTCGTGTCTACGAGCAGCTCGCTTGTTGAGTCAGTTGTCGGAACGAGGACGCTTGGATCCTTCGGCGACAAAGCATTGAAGGCGGCCTGCTTCGATGCATCAAGCGACAGGAGGTTATTGACACCCACGATCTTGCCGAGAGCACCTGAGCCGCCAGCAGTTGCTGGATCCCCGATGATCGAGTTGAGCATGCCGTAGAGGGTGTTGTACTCTTCACGACCTGCAACTGTTTCAACTTGTGGCCAAATCTGTTCCCAGCCACCGATCGCGCCAGCGTTTTCTGGGTAGCGACCAAGGCCAGTGTAGAGGTAGAGCACGCCCGAGGCGGTGCCAGTGCGGGAGAACCAGAGGTCACCAAGGGCAGCAGGCGTTGGAGATGGATCACCAGGATTCGTAACTTGAACGCCGCCAAGGGACTTCCACTTGACAGTTGGAGAAACGTCGACGCAGACCTTGAGGATGTTGTTGACGCTGTCGTACCACTCAAGGCCGATTGTTGGGTTATCTGGTGCAGTTGGGCTCGCGAAGTTCTCGAGCATGTGCAGCAGGTTCTGCTGCTGGATGATACCGTAGCTGGCAGCACCCTTACCGGTCAGGCTGATCGGTGCGAGGTTCGAAACGACGGTACCGACGGGCACCGTGAGGGGCGCAGCCTTCGAAGGAATGGAAGGGCTGGTCCAGTAGAGCAAGTACATGAGGATCTCCTGCCGGGTAAGTTGAGGAGCACCCGCCCGGCTGTCTGTATGGGTGTTCCTTGCTTGCTTCTATTTAGTGCTGGACCCCACAACGGGCCCGAAGGCCCGTTGATTATGCTGTGGAAGTTAGGCTGATTGCAGAACTGCGGGAGCGGTGAACTCATGACGAGTGCCACCACGGCGTTTCTCTTGGGCACGCGGCTCAGGAGATTCGAGGTGATGCAGAATGGTCTTCACGATTGCCGAACGAACGACGTCCGAGTTCGTGAACTCAATCACGTTGATCTCAGAGGAGCAGCCACGCAGTTTGCGAGCCACCCAGTCGAGGCCATTCTCAGGCACTCCACGGAGGTCGGTCTGTGATGCGTCACCGTTGACAGCGAACTGCGAGTACTCGCCGATACGCGTGACGAACAGCTTCATCTGCTCGACGGTCGTGTTCTGCGCTTCGTCCAAGATGCAGTAGCTGTTGTTGAACGTGCGACCGCGCATGTACGCGAGAGGCGCAAATTCAATCTTGCCACCGTCGAGGAGCTTCTTCGCCATCGTCGGACCAACGAGATCATTCAGTGCATCAAGGAGAGGGAGGAGGTAGGGTGAGATCTTCTCTTCGAAGGTGCCTGGCAGGAAGCCAAGGGATTCGCCGGCTTCTACGATAGGGCGCGTGATCACGACCTTCGATACTTCACCGTTGAGAAGCTTTTCGACGGCGACTGCCATCGAGAGGAACGATTTGCCTGAACCGGCTGGGCCAGTACCGATCGTCAACTTTGCGTTTTGCAGAGACTCCATGTAGAAGCGTTGGGATTCGCTCTTTGGAGTTGGGCGGAACTTGAGGTGAATGGCGTGGGTTCCTTCAGGGTTGACGGGTTGCGGGTACTTCTGTTTTGCCAAAGCGAGTTTTCTTCCCATTAGATCCTCCTGGAAATGGGATGACAGAGCTCACCTCATCGTGTCATACGTTGTTGCCACGAAGGATGAGAGTGATCCAATCAGAGGAGCTCATGTACGTGTTGTGGAGGGCTGAGTAGCCTGCCGCGATGCAATCGAGGAGGTACGTTGCCAACTTCACCTTGTCGGAGGGGGATAGGCTCTTGATGGACTCTATGGCGCGGGTCGAGGTCGCGTCAGAAGAGAGGGGTGCTAGTCCGTCTGCTGTCAGCGTGGCGAAGTTTTGGCCAGACGCGAAGAAGCCGGATAGGAGTGAAAGTACGTAAACCTGGTAATTGTCTGTTGTGTCGCCAGCAGAGATGATCTCTCCGAGCGTGAGCTCGTAAGGGATTGGGCCCGTCATTTCGGAGATGATTGCGCGGTGTAGCTTCATTCTAGTCTCAGCTGGTGATCATGTCCTATTTATCTGTGGTCCACGTTCTGCTTGTGTTCTGCGCTTAGTAAATAGTAACATCGTCAACAAGGAGATGTAAATGGATACAGGTCTACAGCCAGGTGAAGGTGAGTTCTTCCTCGATCAGGCGCAGAAGCCAATTCCACCACGTGATACATGGCACCAGCTCACCACTAACGAGCTCATCGACGTGAAGTCACAGCTGCAAGAGAAGGCTTGGGCCTTCGCAAAGAACCCTGCAATCTCGAAGGCCCTCAACGAAGGTCTTCAGAAACTGGAGCTCATGCTCCAGGCGCGCTACGCCGGGAAGTCCTGACGCGCTTTGGCTTGACTGGGTCTTGAATCTCAATGAACTCAGTCACCTTGTCGCAGAGGCCGTACTTCTTGCACTCCTGAGGAGTGAGCCAGCGATCCGATGGCGAGAAGAGGATGTCAACGATCTGCTTCTCGTTCATCTTCGAGTGGCGCTTGAAGTGAGTGATGAACGTTTCCTTCAGTCGAAGGTGCTCGTTCGTTACGGCCATGAGTTCATGGAACTTTCCTTCCATGCCGCCGTACCACTGGTGGGCCATGATCTCGGTGTTCTTCGTGATCACGCGGTTCCCCTTGGAGCCAGCTGAGAGAATGAGAAGGGCCATCGAGGCGATCATGCCAGTACCGATGGTCTGAACTGGAAGCCGGGAGGTTTCCATGACGTCGATGATGGCGAAGCCATCTGTGACGTGCCCACCCTCTGAGTTGATGATCAGGTTGAGTGGGTTGCGCGACTGCTGAATCAGGTTCGCCTTGATGATGAACTCGCAGGTCTCATAGGACGTCTGCTGGTCAATCCCGCCGAAGAGCATGTAGGCTCCGAGGGACTGAAGGGTGATCATCTCGTAGGGGATTGCGAGGTCTTCGCTCTCACCCATCAGTTCACGTTTGCGCATTCTCGAGCTCTCCTATAGGATCGTATGGTCCTATTTAGAGGCTCATGCGGCATTCGTAGTAATCGACCGGGTTCTCCCCACAGGCTGCCACGAACAGCGCGGAAAACAGTGGAATTGACTCACGTTTGGCGTAGAAAGCGTTCGCTTTTGCATACCCGCGATCAAGTTTTAAGCGCATTCCGCGCGCAAGTCCCGGAGATGCATCCTTAGCTTGGCACCGCCTGACGAAACCCAGGTCGTAGATTCCAATGGTCCAGGCCCTCAGCATGTGCCGGCCCATGATGTACCAGAGCGAGAACTGCCAGACGACGATCCAGATCGGGTCTAGACCTGCACTGAACCAGACATCGTGCCAGCCTAGAACGTGTACCATGAGCGGGTACATTGAGAGCTGTAGGGAGTTAGCGAAGAGGAAGTTCCCTAGGTCGTGGTTGAAGAAGACAATGATGAAGCCACTGATCGCCAATATCCACGCTCCTAGGAACTGGGTGGCGAGGAAGGCACCTGGCCAGGCCAGAAGCCGAACGAGCCACCACTTACCGCCTGCCATGGTTGCTCGCATCGCCAGCCAGAAGGACAAGGCGCCCATAAGAAGCATGGGCAGGATGACGACCATGAAGATGCCGCGACCCATCTGGTCGTCAGCACCTCCACCATGGCGTTCTTCGGTCACATGGCCTCCGTGTCCTCGTTCTGGACCGACGTCGGGATCACCTCAAGACCGAAGTCATTGATGTGCTCCTTCAGGAACCAGTCCATCCAGTTGATCTCCTGACCACGGAAGAGCCGCATGATCAGACCGAAGTGGGCGTCGCCCTTCAGCGCCAGTGCCATGTCCTTCGGCGTACGGTTCGCCACGCGACCCATCTCGACGAACTCCTCGACGCGTGTACGCACCTTGGCGATCTTCTCCTTGATCTGACGCTCGACCTCAAGGATCGGCTCGATCGAGCGACCCGTCATGGCGAAGGCGCCCTTCAGGTCGTCCGACTTGTCCTCGAGCACCGTGCGGGCCACGTCACGCCAGCGCGTGAACGTCACCGAGTGGTGGAGGTCGCAGTACCACTTGGTCTTCACCTTCCACATCTCACCGTTCTTCGCCTGCACGATCCAGCCTTCGACGCCGGTCTTCGTGAGCTGCAGCGCCTTCATTCGCGGGAAGTCGAACTCCTCCGTGTACGGACCCTCGCCGTTGCCGCCCATCTTCCACGTGAACTGGTCGATGATGTTCTCGATGACCGGGAACGGGCACATGCTCTTGCAGTCCTCTCGAACGCCCCACCAGATGAGGTCCATGTCGTATTCACCGGTCACGTTGTCGCGAACCTGCAGGAGCGTCAGCTCGTCCTTGTCGTACGTCAGCACGATCGGGAAGCGCGGCGATGTCCACTCGAAGGTCGGCGTCATGCCCGACTGCAGGCTGCGTCGCACCCACTCCACGCGTTCCGGGTCCTTGTACAGGAACTCGGTGGCGGCGATGGCCTCGGCCGATGTGAACGTCTTCTTCGTCTTGCCGACGATCTTGCCGTCGATCTCCACGAAGGTGATCATCGAGCCGTCGCGCTTGTCCATGACACGCACGATGTCATGCCACGGAATCAGGTGCTCCTGCGTCTGCTCGTTCTCGCCGACGTTTTGGAACTTGTGGAGCGTGCGCGACGCGATGTTGCCTTCACGATCGAAGGTGATGCCACGGCACTCCTTCGCGTAGGCCTCGTTCTCGCCGATGAACGTGTCCTCGTCCTGCAGCATGTAGCAAACGACCGTGAAGCCGTTCGGCTGCTTCTGGATGCGGAACTGCGGGTTCGATTCGATGAACGGCACGAGGTCGTTCAGGGTGCTGATGTTCGGGAAGTTCACTTCGAGTCCTTCAGGAAACGATGGAGGATGTAGTCAGCGGTGATTTCGGCGTGGTCGTGGTCGAAGTACGAGTCACCGCCGAAGTCGTGCTCAATCTTCATGAGAAGCTGATCACGCGACATCGTCGACATGAGCTTCCACTCGTCAGGGTTGAAGACGAAGTTGCCGACGGACGGCACGCTGATGTAGACGGTCTGCCCAGGCTTGAGCTGAACAGGCTTCTCCTTCGACGCGGGGCGCTCGCCGATGGCGTAGTTCCCCTCAGGATGGGTGATCACGTACTCGATGTGAGTACGATCCCAGACGCCGGGGAAGTGCTTGCTTTCCACCCACAACGCGCGGGCTGCGAGCGAGGGGAAGAGGTACGCGGTGTCTGCGTACGCCTCGATGATGTGGGCTTGAGGGTGTTTCATGAGCCCATTATATCACGTCTGGCGAGACGTGTCAAAGAATGTCGCTCTGCGTCAACTTTCGTGCATCACCACCGTTTCGAACGTAGTCCGAGTGGGTGCGGTTATTGAGGATGCCCCAACTCACTCCAGACCAGGAATCTTCAAAGATCTGGCGGAGGGTCCGCTTGTACGGCGAGTTGATGAAGTACTCCTTCGGCACCCTGTAGGCCCAGTGCTCAAACCTGGAGCTGAGGGCGTAGAGCACCTCGCGCAGGCAAAGGATCACCGTGATCGGCCAGAGCAGAAGCTCATAGGCCACCATGATGAGGGTGATCGGCAGGAGGAGGGTATAGAAGAGGAGCTTGCGCATACGGCGATTATAAGTCGCCGGTGCAGCTCAGTGCAGGTAGAGCGCGATTGAGAGAACGACATTGACCACGAAGGACGCAAGCAGCATTCCCTTCAGGGTGTAGTTGGTGTCTTCTTGCTCTTTCTTGAAGGCGTTGAGCTCTTCCTTGGTTACAACGTGGTCGCTATAGGTCTTCATTCGTATACTACCTCGCCCTTCTTAAGGGTCACAGGAATCTTTGGTGTGATATTGATGGATGTGGTGGCGCGAACTGGAGATTCGTACGTGCCAGATTCAACGAGGTCCTTGTCAAACTTCGCTGCGGATTCCTGAGTCACAGACTTCAACATGTTGATCTTCTGTGGCAGAGGTGTCGTCTGTGTTACGCCTGGCTTTGGCAGCGGTGTCTTGACGCTGTACTTCTTCTTTGGTGGCTTGACGTTACCATCAGACGTCTTGCGCCCATTGAAAGTCGGCTCTGGGCGCTGCTGGAAACCATCTTGACCGGTCTCAGCGTATGGTGTGTTGAACTTCACCTTGTCAAGACGGCGAGGATCTGGAATGACGACCTTGTCGGCCTTCTCAAAGGTCTTGAGCAGGCTCTGCTTCGGAGCGGGCGTGGTCGGTGGATTGACGTGCTCTGGTGGCAGTGGCTTCGGAATTTCCTTGGTAGCTGGCAGTGCACCGCCTTCACCTTCCCACTCGTGGGTCTGATCTGGCGTTTGCGTTGGAGTTGCTGGCTTCGCAGGGATCTGCTCCTCAGTGGCGGCGGCAGGCGTCGGGCTCTCGATCATGACCTTGTTCTTGACAGGTACGAAGAGGCGATTGTTCAGGAGGACCTCGACTCGGAAGTCGTAGGAACCTGGCTGGAAGTTCTCAGGGATCTTGACCTCAGAGAACCAACGGTTCGGTTCATTCAGGACTGGTTCGGCCTTGAAACCAAGCTCTGTCTGGCCAGCACCGATGATGAGCTTGACAGAGGGAGTCGTGGAGGTGCCGCTCACGTTGACGTTGAACTTGACTTCGTTTGCTTGACCGATTTGCAGCATGGTTACATCTCCATTTCTGAGATATTTACAGTGACCTCCTCAGACGCTGGGACGCGGCCGAAAGGTTGAATTTCAAGGTCAGTGACAGTAACGAAGTCGAGACGGTTGTCGAGGTGGATCGTGTCTGTGCCAGAGAAGCCGAGGGCATCGCTGACCGAAACAGAGATGACAGTGGACTCAAGCGGCTGCTGGAACTTGTCTTCATCAGGGCGACGCCACGTTGGCAGCGGAGCACGCGTGGTTGGGAGGTTGAAGCCAGTTGCTGGAACGAAGTCGATACCACCAGACGCGCCGTGACCAATTGGAGGCGGTGCTGGTGGTACAACGATGTCATGGCCTGCTTCCGTAATCAAGCGCGCGAGAATCTTCGCCCTCTGGTTTCCGCAGAAGGTGTTGACTGTCGTCGCAGCGAGAGTACAGAAGTTGATGGACATTAGACAGGATCACCAATCACGTATGACAGCACTGACACTACACTCATTGTGTTTTGCGAGATGAGATAGCTTCCGCCTGTAGGAATGGTCAGTGATGTAACACCAAGATCTGCGAGTGAGAATGAGTCCTTGACGTAGTAAACTGGCAGATTGAACAGACTCAACTTGCCAGAGTCGATGATAGTGAAGGTCTTTGTTAGATAAAAGGTGGTGCCGACGTCACCATCAAAATCCGTTGATTGAATTTCAAATTCAATGTCAACAGATGTTGGGGGTGTTGGCATGGTATCCGACACATACAAAATGCCAACATTAGTTTGCGGTGTTAGGAGGTTGAAAGTCCCACCTGTCACGGTGTAGTCTGTTCCTTCAACAAGATAGCCACTCGCACCTTCAAACACAGGGGAGCCAGTCATTGGAGGAAGAGGATCGCCATCGTTAATTGGTGCTCCAATTTCATAGACTGAAGCAAAGTCAGCAGTTCCCATCAAAGAGATGCTTGAGACATCAAAATCAAATGGTGTTGGGCTTACGAGGATTTGCATGTGTTCCTTTTAAAGGGTTTGGCCAGCCGCCTTGGCTTCATCGTAGGTTTGCGGCCAACCAGTAGTGAAGTCATAGTTTGCCGGATCAGCAGATGCAAGCATCGCTTGGCGATGTTGCTCTGCCACGCCAAAAGCTGTTTGATCGAGCGTGACAGCACCCGCAAAAACCTGTGAGGCAAGTGTTGGCGTCATGTTTACGAATTGACCAGACATCGTCTTCCACATCAGGCCAGAGGGAATGTTTGCTCCCAGAATGACGAGAGCTATTTGTTGTGTTCTAGATGCTTGATCTGAGTGATACCAGTAGTTGCCAACGTGCGAACCGCCGTTCTGCGTCTTGTAGTCACGAAGATCCTTGATGGCTTCCCAGACGCGAGTCTGCAGAAGAGAATGGAGATCTGCGTCTAGCGTCTGCTGATCAGGCAAGGTTTGTGTCGGATCTACCAGAACCAAGTTCCCATAAATTGTCGGATCACCCGTAATCGTGACACTGAGATTCGGATATTTTTCCTCAAGTACGTCAATGTAGTTTGGAAGCGTGATCATGAGAGGATCTCCAAGATACGATATTCAGTATTTGCTGCGCCACCGTAATTACCAGATGTACCGACGTTGTTGACACCTACTGTTGTTGTGTTGCCGGCGGTGCCGTTCAAGTGGCCCACTCGACCTGTAAAGGTGATAGCTGTCGTGTTGCCAGGCTGGTAAACACACTGCATCGTGAGCGGCACAGTGCCGATGCCGAGGGTTCCGCCGACAGCTGGAGTTGAAACGGTTGTCATGCCAATGCACGTGGAGCCAGCAAATACTGCACTGTACATTGCTCGACCTGAAACAGCAAGATAACCTGTAAGAGCAAACTGAACGACGATGCTAGATGATGCAGAGATTGGTGTAAATGCCTGCGTAAAGATTGTTACGCCACCATCGGTTGTCAAAGGAATGGATGTAGATGTCTTAGGGGGTACCGCTGTCGTGGAAAATGAACCAACACTGCCGGCTACGGATTGAAGAACTTTGCCTTCTGGAACCCAAGAGCTACCAGTGTAGATTTCTGTGATGCCAAGAGACGTGTTGAAGCGAAGCGTGCCGATCGAGGGAGTGCCTGAGCGTTGAGCTGTCGTGCCGCTTGGAATCGAGATGCCAGCCGTGCCACCAATGATTGGGTTGTCGGCAATGTCGATGATCGGGCTGGTTGTTCCGGTGACAGTGATCGCGTTCGACGTGCCAGTAACGCCACCTGCCGCGACACCTGTCGTGCTCGTGAGCACGAGATCGCCGTTGACATCAGGGGTGTCAAGGAACGAGATTTTACCAAGATGTGTTGACATTAGAGAACAGGCCTCAAAGAAGTATCGCCATTAGAGTATGTATAGGTCATGACCGTGCCAGCACCGGCCCATGTCAAGTTGCTTGGCGTAGAAGCAAGGTCGATGATGGTGCTGGCGGTTGCACCAGCACCGGCCTCATCGAACTCGTAGTGTGAGAGCAGGCCATTTACGATGCTGTGGCGGAATCCACGTGAGTTGTACATCGTCATGATTTCATCTGCACTCAGAGTTCGGTTGTAGAGCGAAACGCTTTCAACCGTGTGAGTGGAAGTTTCATTCGTCAGCCCGGTCGGGTAGCCGTTGATGTAGAACGTCGTGTACTGACCTGGAAGCAGAGCCGTTGTCGACGTTCCTTGATTCACACCGTTGATGTAGACATTGTGGTTCGTGCCGTCATAGGTATAGGCAATGAACGTCAGTTGGTTGTCGACCATGATTGCAGGTGTAGCGACCATGGCGCCGCCGCCCCACGTCCAGACCTGGCATGTACCGTTCGTCGTGCGTGAGCCAATTTGAATCGCCGTTGTGGGTGTAGCGGGGCCGTACACGCCTACAAACGACTTCGCGGCGGTCGTTGCGGTTGACCAGATTCCTGACATCCAGGTCGTCAAGCTAATTGGACTGCCTGCGCTTGGAAGACCTGCAACGTTTGACGTAAGGTGAGAGTCGGTTGCATTGCAGACCACTGCCATTACGAGAGCTCCACTGTCACTTCCGCCAGCAGGAAGTTTGCAGCAAGGTTTGTACCCGTTGTTCCAGAGACGCGGCGCGTGAGTTCGACTTGATACATGTTGTTGGCGGTCATGCCAAGCGTTGCAAGTGAGATCGTGTAGGTTGCATACTGGAAGTACTGCGTCGTGACTGGCAGTGGGATTTCACCGATTTCGTGGACAGCCGACCAAGCACCGACAGCGGAACCTGAAGGGATGAGACGTTGGTAGATGCGCATGCCTGCAACCGAGGCGGAGGCCGGAGCAGCACCTGCACGACCACGGAAGCGGAAGGTTGCAGTCGTTGCACCAGCCGGAATAGAAAGCAGCAGGCCGACGCCTTGTTCGGTCGTGTTGCTGAACTGGCGAACCGTCAGGGATGGGTACGTTGGGTCAGTGACTGTTGGTGCCAGCGCGTTCACTGCCCAGTCGGAGTTGATTGGCGAATCAAGCGACGCGGCGAAGTACGAGAAGCGGGCGCCGATCGTAACGTTGGTCGTGCCTGAGCCAGCATCAGAGACCGAGACTGCCTGACCTTGGAAGTTCAGTCGAGAGGCGGCCGTCGAGACGTTGACACCTGAGAGGGCGGTCGTGATCGTGCCAGCTGACTGGGTAGCCGTGTTGATCGCAAGACCGTTTGCCACAACGACGATGCGCAGGGTGCGGGTGTTGCCAACAACGGTGACGCGAACCGTGTTCGTGTTCGTCAGAACGACCGAGTCAGCCGTAACGACTGAGTTGTCAGACGTGTCGTACAGCGTGATGACGACGTTGTTCGTTGCCAGGTTGTGAGCGAAGTCAGCGTAGTAGCGAGTTCCTGAAACAAGCGTCCAAGAAGACAGGACACCAGATGCTGAGGAGTTCGTGCCAGACAGGCTGATCGTTGGGTTGCCAGCAACGCCGTCACCGTTCGTAACAGAGAGACCAGAGCCAACTGCGATGGAACGTTGAGCCCATGTGTCGGCGGCGGTGCGAACTGCAAAGCCCGTGGAACCGAGGCCTTCAAGAGCCGCAAGGTCGTTTGCCAGAGCGAGGGTGATCGAGCCAGTCGACGTGATCGGACCGCCAGAAGTGGTGATGCCTGCCGCTGGCTGCGTGATGTTCACCGACGAAACCGAACCCGTGGCGTTGATCGTGATTGTGCCGACACCCTGCGTAACTGAGACGTTTGTGCCAGCCGTAACTGTCTTGTACTCGAGTGCCGTTGCAGCGGCGTTCATGCCAAGAACTTGGTTTGCCGTGCCACCAGCAGTGAGACCCGTACCGCCATGGGTGAGTGCAAGCGTGCCGCCCATGTTCGAGATGGTCAGGTTCGCTTCAGTGACGTCAATCGTTGGATTGCCGGCGATACCAGCACCATTCGTGATCGCGATCTTAGAGGAACCAGCGGTCAGCGTGCGTTGTGCCCACGTATCCGCGGCCGTGCGAACTGCAAAGCCCGTCGAGGCGAAGGCAGCAATTGCTGTTAGGTCAGCATCAAGCGGTTGGGCATCGGTGATGCCGTAGCCCGAGATGGTGGTAGGTGCGCCTGTGATGGTCGACCAGGCCTGCGTCGTCGTGCCCGAGGTGACTCGACCGAACGAGTCCGTCGTTACAACTGCGTACGTGCCAGCCGTGCCAGTAGTTGAGAGTGAGATCGTTGGCGCAGCGGAAACGCCGTCAGCATTCGAGATTGCGATGCCGGAACCAGCTGTCAGGCTACGGGTTGTCCAGGTGTCAGCAGCAGTACGAACTGCAAAGCCCGTACCTGCCAGTCCTTCAACCGCTGCAAGATCATTTGCGAGTGCGAGCGTGATGGAACCAGAAGACGTGATTGGGCCGCCCGAAACCGAAATACCTGCAGCAGGAGCTGTGAGGTTTACCGAGGTGACAGTGCCATTTGCAGTAGCGGTGATTGTAACAGTGCCGGCACCGTTAGTGATCGAGATGCCGGTACCCTGGGTGAGTGTCTTGTACTCGAGAGCAGTCGCTCCAGCGTTTACGCCAAGCACCTGGTTGGCAGAGCCAAGTGTCGTTAGATTCGTGCCGCCGTGAGCGATGTCATTGGTGGTACCAGCTGTTACACGACCGTAGGCATCGGTCGTGACCATGCCGTAGGAGCCCGCGGTGCCAGTTGCGACGAGGTCAAGGGTTGGCGCGCCTGCAACGCCGTCGCCGTTCGTGACAGAGATTCGACCAGAGGTGCCCGTGATCGAGCGCTGCGTCCACGTGTCAGTTGCGGTGCGAGCTGCAAAGCCGGTCGCTGCGAGTCCTTCGAGGGCTGCGAGGTCGTTTGCGAGCGCAAGAGTAGGGTTGCCAGCAGCACCAGAGCCGTTGGTGATCGTGATGCCCGCGGCAGGCGCAACTATCGTGCGCTGTGCCCACGTGTCGGTGCCGGTGCGAACAGCGATACCCGTGGAGGCAAGTCCTTCCAGCGCGGCCAGGTCGTTTGCGAGCGCAAAGACTGGAGCAGCAGAGACGCCATCAGGATTCGTGATCGTGAGACCGGCAGCTGGGGCGGTGAGTGAACGTGTAACGGCCGTACCTGCACCCGTCCGGATGATGAAACCAGCAGTGCCAAGACCAGCAATTGCAGTCAGGTCAGAGTCAACTGGCTGGGCGTCCGTGATGCCGTAGGCGGACAGCGTCGTTGGCGTGTTGACGAGCCTTGACCAATCCAGAGTGTACGACGAAGTAGTGATGCCAGATGTAACGCGACCGTAGATGTCAGTCGTAACGGATTCGTATGTGCCTGCCGTGCCGACGGTGTCAAGCGTGAGCGTTGGATTTCCAGCAGCGCCACTGCCGTTCGTCACGACGATTTGACCGGCGGTGCCGGTGAGGGTACGAGTTGTCCAGGTATCAGCAGCGGTACGAGCTGCAAGACCAGTTGTCGTCAGCGCAGCAAGAGCATTCAGGTCAGCGTCAAGAACCAGTGCGTGGCCGTGGTCGGCTCGCGAGAGACTGTTCGCGGTACCTGTGGAGTTCGTGCTCGTGGCCGAGACCGAGATGCCTGGACCAGTTGTGATTGGGTCAGCACCGTTTGGCAGGTGGCGTGAAGCATGGGCCGACACGTCAACACCGTCAACCAAGTTGACACTCGTTAGGCTGAAGCCACCAAGGTCAAGGTTGCCCGTCATGGAGCGAGCGCCGCTCGCTAGCAGGTACTGAGGGTGGTCGTCGTCAAGCAGACCAGTCAGGTTACCGTGGTCGCTGGTCGTAGAGGTCGCGCTTGCAACGAAGCCAAGACGTGGACGCTCATCAAGGATTTCCGAGATGTGGGTAGCACCCTGCTGGACGATAATCGCAGCGATGACAACGACAGGTGGAACGAAGAACGATGGCGGGATTGGGAGAGGACCAGCAACGGCGTCATTCAGGGTGGCGTACTGCGTGTCACCAAACACGAAGCCGTAGGTCTCGTCAGCGCCGTCTTCGAACAGGTACAGCGCGTGCTTTGTGAACGTACCTGCGGCGAGGGACGTCAGAGTGCCTGCGTTGTTGTACTGCGTGTGGTTGATCGTTGTTGCGGGCGCGAATGTTCCATCTGGTTGGAACTCGAGGAACATGACGCCAGTTCCACCGCTTGGCGAGAACTTGATGCGCGAGTAGTAGTACACGCCTGACGAAACATCGAGAGCGAACGGCGTCGTCGCGTTCTCAGAGACCATCGAACCCGAGACAAAGATCGTACCAAAGGCAGCGCGAAGGAAGTCGTCAAGGTGGGTGGCAGCGTTGTCTGCCTGCAGAGCAGTGCGCGCGATAAAGCCAACCGAACCACCAAAGGAGAGTGCACCACCAAGAATGATGTTCTCGTACGCATCTGGGTCCGTGAGAGTGGCGTGGAAGGTGCCAGTCGTGTCAACCCAAATTGTGTTCGGTGAGTTGTCAATCAGCGGGAAGCTGGTCTGTGCAGTCCACGTAATGAGCTTCAGCTTCTGAGTCGTTGGATCGCGGAGGTAACCGTAGCCGGCGCTGATGTCAACAGACGCCGAAGCCGCGCCAACCGAGATTGCACCACCATTCAGAACACCAACTGCACCGCTTTCGAAGATAGCAGGTGAGATGTTCGTGAGCGTGCTTTGATCGTCACCAAGGAAGAAGTCGCCAGTCTGCGCGTACTCGTTGTGCAGCACGTCTGCGTAGGCAGCCGTGAACAGAGGAGACGCCGAGGCGTTGACCTTCAGTCGATCAGCAGTACCGCCGTTGAGGGTACCGATTGCAGATGGGTGCTCAGTGAAGAGGTCCCACGTTGTGTTGTTCGAAAAGTCAACGGCCAAGATGTTGACCGTCGGCGCAGTGCCCGTGTTTGGAATGTGGACAGCAGTGTCCCAACCAAACATGTGGCCGGCCTTGGCATCAACTTGCGCGCCATCTTCAACGACCAGGGCGGTACCTGTACCGTCAGCACCTTCGAGACCGAAGGCCTGCATGTTCAGGACAGTCTTGTTGCCTGTCAGAATCATGCTTGAGGTAGCGTTTGCAGCGAGACCGTAGGTGTAGAAATTTTCTGCGTTGAGGTACAGCGAGAAGCCATTGGCAGAAGACATCTTCAGGCCAACCTGGGTCGCGTCATTGCTTGCCCAGTCGCAGTACTCGAAGTAGACCGTCGAGTCAACAGAATCGGCAACGAGGTCCCAGCCAACGGAGACGTTCGTCATCGACACCTTGTGCAGGAGGACGTAGTAACCGCAGTTGTGAATCTGGAAACCAGCCTGATCTGTGCCAGTGGCATCGAAGACGGTCAGCGATGCAACGCCAGAGTTCTCGGCGAGCGTGAAGACGGGGTGGGTGCCATCGTCAGGAGTGACGATGATTGCGTATTCTGCGCCAGCTTGACCCACAACCGTGACCCATGGTGGAACATCGATTTGTGGCTCAACATAGCGGCCAGGACCAACTCGAACGATCCATGGCTGAGATTCAGAAGCTGTCGTGATTGCCGCGCAAGCTGCCGCGATGGAGCTGTACTGGGAACCGACTGGAGTCTTGTCAACAACCTTGACAAAGGCGTCGCTCTGAAGACGAGGATCATCATCCAGAACAAGCTGCTGCCATGCACGAGTACCAACGTAGGCCTCGAGCGCAGGAATTGTGGTGTTGTAGCGTAGCTGACCAGCAGCGCCGGTTGGACGCTGAACAGTCGTGCCAGATGGAACAGTGACCGCGCCAGTTCCAGGAAGAACTGCGTTGTCTGCAATTGAGACGGTTAGGTTCGTGCCGTCATCCGTGAGCACGATCTGATTGGTGGTGCCCATGAGAACACGACCAGCCGTGAAGCCTGCGATAGGCGACGTGAGAATGATCGGGAAAGAGGCAGCATCAGTTGATGAAACGGCGTCTGTGATGCCGTATCCAGCGAGCGTGGTTGGATTCGTGCCTGCGGTGACGCGTCCCTTCGCATTCACCGTAACGCTGGTGAAGGTGCTAGCGGCGACACCAGTGTCACTGAGCTTTACATCTGTGACTGCGCCATTCTTAAGGTCCGGTGTATCAACGCTGCCATCTAGGATCTGTTCACCAGGTAGTTGTGTTCTCACTCTAAAGCCTTTCGCGTCCTAAGAATCTGGGCCGGGATCGAATCCCGGCCCAGTCAAGTCGATTACTTGAAGTAGGACACTCGGATCTTGTCACCCGTTTGTGGGTTGAATGTGAATGTGATCGTGTCGCCAGCGATCGAGTAGTCGTTACCGCTACCTGCATCCATCAGGAGGCCGTTGAGGTACACGTGTTCCGTGCCCGTCTTCGGCGTGTTGGCAAGAACGAACGTTGGGTTGGTACCATCAACGGCGCCAGTTGGCGTTTCGCGAGTGATAACGTCTGCAACCTTGACAACAACGGAGCTGTCAACCGTGGCAACACCGGCGTTCGAAACAGTGACGTCACCAGTGATCGCAACCTGTGCGTTGCCAGCGCCAGTACCAACGACGAACTTAGCGTCATCGAGAGCAACGAGCTTGGCCAGCGTGACTGCGCCGTCCTGAACCTTGACGGTAGTGACTGCGTCGTTGGCAATCGTCGTAACGCCAGAGCTGGAGATCGTGACGTCACCAGTCAGGGACGTGTACGTTGGAACGCCAGAGCCGTTTGCAACGATGACTTGACCAGCGGTACCAGAGGCGAGCTTGTCAAGGGAGATGTTGCCAGCGAGCTTTGCGTTCGTGACTGCACCGGTACCGATGGTGAGAGTACCATCAGCAGCCAGGGTTGCATCACCAGAAACAGCTTGAGCAGTTGCAACACCGCCAGCGCTACCGATGAGGATGTTGCCTTCAGCCAGTGAAGCAAGCTTCAGACCGCCTGCGTCAATTGCAAGGGTGCTGTCAGCCAGCGTCAGCGCGATGGCGTCAGCAGTGACGACGATACCGCCGTTTGACGAGACGACGTCAAGCGTATTGCCAGTCTTTGTCAGACCTGCGCCAGGGTTCGTGATACCTGCAGAAGAGAACTGGGTGAATGGCAGTGGGGTCGTGCCGAGGGTTGTTGGACCAGTCGAGGTCAGAACCCAGCCTGTGCCTTGAGCGACCGAGCCTTCTTCAACAAAGGTGAACAGGCCTGGAGTAACGTCAGCGTTCGTTGTTGCGTCTGGTGAGCGTGTCCAAGCACCAGCGGAAACGACGTAGATGCCGTTCTGGACGTTGTTGGTTTGGCCGGCGAGGAGGACGCGGTCACCGACGTTCAGTGAAACGCCGTCGACCGTCTGCGTACCAGACATCGTGACGTTGCTTTGAGCAACTGCTCGAACAGAGGCCTTGACGTCAAGACCTTGAGCAACGCCATCGACGTAGCCCTTCGTTGCGAGCTGGCCGTCTTGAGTTGGCGTGACGCCAGAGACAGGGGAAGTGAAGGCTACCGAACCGTCAGACTTGACCAGCAGGTCACCGTCCTGGATCTTGCTGAGCAGAATGCCATCTGGATTGCTTGCATCCTTGTCGGCGATTTGGGAGTTGGTGATCGACAGGTCAAGAACCTGTGTATTACCGCGAATCTTGGTTAGTGCCATGTTGTCACCTTAGGGTAAGAGTTGAATCGAGCCGTTGCGATATTTATGGGATCTGTCTCTTATGCAACGACGTAATCTACAACTACGTTTTGCCCTTCAGCGATCTGCTCATCTGTGAGAGTGAATTGCAGGCGGAGTTCAGCAGGACCAGATTCTAGGAAGTCAACTCCGCGCTTCTGCCGCACGCCGCCAATGTAGACAGCAGTCGTGTTTGGCTTGTAGGCAGAAGGAAGTGAGACGACCGTTTCAAGGCCGTCTACCGCAGTTGTCACGTCCACATCGATGGCTTGACCACCAGATGTAGGGTTACCGTTCAAGAGGTAGTCAAGGGCCTCCTTGTAAGAGGTCAGGCTCGGCCAGTCTGGAAGGTTCAGGTATTCGTTGTCAAGGCGGTAGAGGGTATCTGCCGTGATGCGGTGATCGACGAGTGTATCGTTGCCAGCCGTTGCAGACCAGGCAAGAGCTTCCGTTCCTTCTGCACCGCGTTCAACTGTGAAGACGTCACCAGAGCGGGCCGTAACGTGAATGATTTCACGAACTGTGGCCGCTTGATCTTCAAGCGTGACAGCAAAGTACTCGTTGGCCTGCGGAGTTGGGAACAGGTCACCGTGACCTGGTAGAACCGTGAGGATCGTATCAGATGGTGAAATGCCCGTCTTGAGCAGAGAAACGGCATTGTTTGAGAAGAGCTGCTTGATGAACATGCTTAGCCCTTGATCTTGCCGTTGAGGCGTGTGACGATTTCAAGCAGCGCGTCCTTTGACTTGCCCTTGTTGGCGTTGAACTCCACCTCGAAGTTCTTGACCTCCGTCAGCGGTACGAGCACCCGAATCTCTTCGATGCCGTGAGTGATGGTGTAGGTCTGGTATGCGGTCTTGCCAGCATTCTGGTCGAGCTCATTGAGCAGGGATTTCATCAGCGAGCACCTTGGTAGTCAGCGTAGTAGGCGAGGAACTTGTCCCTCGAGAACAGATCGTTTCCGATGTCACGCTTCAGGTCGATTACCTGTGCAAGGCGAATCATCACCTGCTCATCAGTGTCTCGATCGGTTCCCATGATGACCAATCCCTTGGCCAGGTCGCCTCGCTTGTGCAGCTTCAGGCTCTTGACAACGGCTTCAGATGAGCCGCCTTGTCCACGGTACGTGACGATGTCGTTAGGTTGGGGGAGCTGCCACTTCCGCTTGATTGGACCAAGCGCCTTGAAGACCTTCGCACCCTTGATGAACTCAACGGGCTTGCCGTTGATCTTGCTGATGTCGAAGAAATAGACGGCGTCAGACGGTACCGCAGGAGTGTGCTCGACGTAAACGGCCGGGCCCTTATCTCGGTAATTGGTGTATGAGAGAACGGTGAAAGAGACACCGTCCCTCGTCTCGATCTTATCGCCTTTGAGTGGTACGACCAGCATTTAGCCATCCTGTGGATTACCACCTATTTATGTGAGGTGGTAGCAGGATGGTTTTTACTCGTCGGCGTCTTCGTCGTCTAGATCGGTGTCGAGGTCTGCTTCAAGCAACTCTTCTTCCTGCTCCCGCAGGTAGTTCTTGAAGGTTACACGACGTGCACGAGCCAGTTTCGGGTCAACGTTCTCGTTGAAACCCTTCTTCTTCTTGCTCTTTGCACGGTTGTCGATGTGTTCGCCCATACTTTCTACTCAAGTCGCCCTTGCCGATGGCAAGTAAATCCGGGCCCATGGTTGGTTTCGGTGGATTCTGTAGAGCCCGATATTCCCTTCGGTCAGCTGACCGAAGTACATCATCATCAAGTTATCCTTGTTCACAACTGCGAAGTTCTTGCCTTGGACTGCGTCCTTGTAAGCCTGCTTTCGCCATCGTGTCACAATCTTCTTGAAGGTCGATATGCTATTATCTACAGCCGGATCGGGAAAATTGAGCACAAAATCCTCAATCCTGTCGCGTAGATCAACCTCCAAAAGGGAAGAGATTACCTCACCATCCAGGTCACAGATGCTCAAGCTTTCCTTGTGGACCATGACTGGAACATGAGACAGCTTCGGAAGCTGAATCTTCTGGTTCAGGTTAGCCTCGAGGAACTTGGCAGAGATTGATGAGGTCCTCATCTTCATCCCGCTCATCTCCTCGTAGGCATTCGCCCAGCTGTAGAGGTCTTGCATGATCTGACCAACTGAGGGATCCCCGTCCTTGGTGATCTTGAAGTTGTCAACCGAGTTGTGCGTCTTGTGAAGTTGGCCTGCCTTGAACTCCGCGAATGGACGGTTGTTCACGAGCACGTCGATGTCACCGTTCCTGCCACCAAGTGTGACATTGTCAAACAGGAACCAGGCGATCATCTCTCCTGGCCCAACACCATCTGGTCGGAACTTTGAGATCTTCTGCGCCTCGAATGGGTACGAGTTCACGAAGCGGTTGTAGTGGCGTTTGAAGGTGGCCTTCGTCGCGCGCGTGAACCACTTGTCCCGAACTGCCTCGAGGAGAGGTTCCGTTTGAGTGAAGCTCGCGTTCTTGATGAGCCAATCACGGCCTGCGTCTTTGTGTGTCTTGTCTGTAGGATCGAACGGGATCATGCTTCATGGCTGATCTCGTGTGGTGCACTTGTTACTCTTTGCCTCTTTGGTTATTTCAGGCGGTCTTCTTGTATTCCCAATACGTATGAGGTATTGTATCAAGCCGGACGTCGATGATCTTCGAAACGATGGACCAGTCACCGCCACCCAGTCCGCAACCGATCTGCGGGTAGTGGACCTCACGAAGAACGACCTCATCGCCCTCCATGACGGTTGCCCATGTTGCTACGTTCCTGAAACAGATGTCCAGCGCGTCATACGAGGTGTAGCGGCCGAACCGCTGCGCGGCTGGGTTCCGGCCGTATGAGCACTGCGAGAAGAGATTGCCGACCCAGAGGTTGTCATCAACTTGAACTGGGAGGAAGCCACCTAGGAGGCTGTCGGCATCAGGAGCGCCACCACTCCATCCATCAAATGCCAACTTCTTGTCAACGTACTTCTTGTACTCTTCAAACACGATGGGCCACTTGTTGCGGATCGCGAGCGCAATACCAGAACCCATCACGCCTTGACAGTTCACCTGGTGGCAAATGATGCCGCTCTTGGCATCGTTGAGCATGAAGCCCGTGTTAGTCTTCATCATAGGAGTCTCGATGTGAAAGTGATTCGTAGCGCTGCGCGATGTTCATGGCCTTGAAGATCTCGATGGCGTGAGCTTCTTCTTGGAGAGCTTGCGCGTGGTTCACGTCAAGTAGGTTGATGGCGTGCGCGTACTGCGGAAGGTGTCTCATCACGTTCGCGATGGACCAGGCAGAGAGGTCCTTCAGGCACCGAACATCAAGCTGGTGCTTCTCCTGCTTCATCACTTCACGACGCGCAATTCCCTTGTGGTACTGCGTGTAGCCGTCAGGAGACTCACTTCGCCAAACGTAGACCTGGATGGAGAAGATGTTTCCATCTTCTTCCTCTACGCAGAAGCAGATGCCAGGAATCGTCGAGACCAGCTTGATCTCGACGTTTTGGCGGTGAGTGTTGTACTCAATCGGTCGAAGGTGGCGGAAGATCATGGAGCTCTTTGAGGTGCTTGATGTGCTTCTTGTAGTGCTTGATGGTCAGCTCAAGTTCCTTTTGGCGGTACTCGTAGGCTTCCTGTTTGGTGTCGAACAACTTCTTGCCATGTCGTGCGATGTACGGGCTCATTGGCATCGTGCCCCACTTCATCTTGATCGTTGAGTGTTTCTTGTCGAACTCCCCAACCTTCATGATGGTCCAGTCATCGGCGACGATGAACTTCCTGGCTTCCTTTGCCTTGCGAACTGCCTCCTTCTCTTTCCAATCAGGATCAGGAGTGCTTTCCATTTCAGCTGCGTAGTGTCCCATCAGTCTGTCCCATGTTCTCGTGTACCGCCGTAGTGCTTCTCAAGCATGTCAAGTACCTCTGCATCGGTCATCGGTGTCGTGGCATCGTAGAGGGCGGGTGGGCCTGACCGTTCTTCTGGGACGATCTTCCATCGGTGTCCGCTCGCCCACTCATCGGCTCCATCCTGAGGATGGGCCTGTCCCTTTTCATAGTCCTGTCTTTCCAGTCGGAGTTCATCCCAGACTAGGTAGACAACGAGGGCCGAGGCGAGCAGAATCCAGATCATACAGCCATGTCCATTTTGATTGCAGGAAGCGGATCGTAGAACTGGAAGTTGAACGAATCCATCGTGAAGTCCTCGAGGTTCTTCACGTCGTCCATCTTCAGCACGACAGGAGTAGGTTCGACCTCGGGGATTTGGTAGCCACGTTCGAGCTGCTCCATCGCACCGATGAAGTGATTGCTGTAGATGTGCACGTCACCGAGGTTCATGATCAGGCGATCAACACCGAGACCACAGACCTGAGCCAGCATGTGGGTCAGGAGAGCGTATGAGGCAATGTTGAAGGGCAGGCCGAGCATCGAGTCGACCGAGCGCTGGTACATCTGACAGGAGAGCTCGTTGTTCGCAACGAAGAACTGCGCCATCATGTGGCAGGGCGGCAGGGCCATCTGCCCGATTTCACCGACGTTCCAGGCAGAGATGATCATGCGACGGTCGGTAGGATTCGTCTTGAGCTTCTTGATGAGCTCTGCGACCTGATCGACAGCGATAGCAGGAACCCACTCATTGCTCAGATCATCCTTCGTGTATGTCTGCCAATCGCGCCATTGCACGCCGTAGACTCGACCAAGGTCACCATCGAACTTGGCCTTCGGCTTCCAGTAGTCGGCTTGGGCGTTCGCGGTCCAAATGGTCTTCTTCTCTGCGTCACGTGTACCGTGCAGAATCTCTGCCAGACGGCGCTCGTCACCAGAACCTTCGAGGAACCAGAGGAGTTCAGACACGACGGGACGGAGGGCCAGGCGCTTTGTCCACGGAATTGGAAAGCCGTTCTTGAGCTTAATGTCAAGCGTGCGGCCGAAGAGGGCTCGCGTGCCGACACCAGTGCGATCGACTCGGTCGTCACCATTCATAAGGATGTCACCGATCAGGTCAAGGTACTGGAACTCCCAGTTGCGAGGACCTTCTTCATGGCAGTCGGGGTCGACTACCTTGGGAACGACAGGTGCCATGAATTCACGAATCATCATTCTTATTTTCTTTCAAAGTACTTGGGGTCAACGTGGTCAACAAGCCACACGTTGTTCTCGGAACGGTAGAACTGGATGCCGTCCTTGAGCATCGCCGCGGTATTGATCTCAAGCACAGTCGTCTCACCCTTCCGGCGACCAGCCACGTCCTGCGCGGTATCGCGATTGGATGACAGGTGCACATGATGGCGGTTCATTGGCTTCAACCCCTCCTTCATCACGCGAGCAATGTTGTCAATCGACGTGCCGTGATAGAGGACTGGTGGAGGGACCGCGCGGTCGAAGGTCATGCGCACAGACTTCGTGCTGTGGCCCTGGTTTGCGCGAATCTTTGTGCCGTCTGGGCTGAAGGAGTAGCGACCCTTCTCGTCAGTGCGAACGATCTCTTGCAGTTCGGCAAGAGTGAACTTCGCGTTCTTGATGAGCGTGGCGACGTCTGTCCAACCTTCCTTGTCAAGGACGAGGTTGGCCTTCTCCGGCTTGTGACGCAGGAGATATGAGAGGAACTTCGATTTTTCTTTCATGTGTCTATTGTAACTCGTTGAGCGCTTCCATGCTCGGCAGTGGAAGGTCATTGACCTCTGCAATCAGGAAGGACACGATGTACTTTGCTGTGACTTCGTGGAAGCGGTCACGCGGACCGAGCTTGTCACGGTTGCCAGCAACGTTGAGGACGCGGATGTTGTGTTCTTTCAGCCACTCGGCAGCTTCCTCAATGGACTTCATCATCCACAGATCTTCCTCAGCCCAGCTGCGGTCACGGTCCGCCTTGAGAATCTTGAAGGGCTTGCCGTTCTCCTTGCAGTACTTCTGCGTGAGGGCGCAGCCTGGTGAGTTCGGGTTGCAGGCAATGATGAGGGTACCATCACTGTCACGGACATTCACCAGTGTCCTCGGAGGGTACGCATAGGACGTGTGTTCGACAAGTCCATAGCGCTCTGCTTGGTCTGGTCGCGGACCCCGGTCGGTGCGAAAGTTCTTCGGGGCGGTACCACCAGTTGGCAGGCCCATGAGCTTTGCACCGATCAGACCACCCTCATCAGCTCCGTCCTGTCCACCTGAGATGACCTTCAGCAGGCCTTGGTACTCGGGCACGTGGAGCTCGAGCATCACAGCACCAGGTCGTCTTCACCGCGTTCTACACCTGCTTCCTCGAACTCTTCCTCAACGAAGTCTACGTCGCCAAGAGTCTCGAGAATGCGGGCACTGAGGTTGTTGCTGAGCGTGAGCTTCGCGTTGAGCTCGCGCACGTAGTCCATGGCCGTGAAGCAGGCATAGAAGATCAGGAAGATGATGCCTGACTCGCCTGGCGTGAGCGTTGTGAAGAGACCCCACAACAGCTGAAAGAGAGCAGCGAACAGACAGTTCACGAGGATGCTGGTGAACTTGTCTGCATGCATGGACCGGGTCTTCATAGGATGCCTTGTATGGTGTTGTATAGCTTTATGATTTTATCACGCTCAATGTTTGCTGGAGCTTTGAAGATAGGTTTGACTTTGATGTAGAGGTCCTTGCGGTAGTTGCCAGGCCGCTTCTCCTCTGGCATCCAACCGTTGTAGCCCTTGTTCGCCACCTTCAGGCGCATCAGTGGGTCGTGACCAGGTGGAATGCGAACGCCAAGCTCCTCACCTAGGAAGTCCTTCACCTTGATCCAGGCACCAGTGATGAGGTCAATGGCATCGACCTCGAGGTCCAGTTCCATGTCACCAGCTGAAATGCCAGCCGTGAAGATCGTGTTGCCGTCACCGAGTCCCTTCACGTGGAAGTTCTCACCTGGGTCCAGACGAATGACAAAGGTGCTTCCATTCGCGTTGAGTCGGTAACCATCAGGAACCCCGGCGGGGAGAGTGACCGTCTTGGCACCACGAACGACCATGCTACAGCCCCTGTGGGCCTCTCGAATGGGCACATACACGACCTCATGGCCGTTGCCATCGCGTACGGGTTCAGGTGGAGCTGGAGGATTGGCACGGAAGTTAGCGCGACGATTGGCCGTCTTCATCTGCTGAAGGATGTCGTCCATCGTCTCTGAGCCCGCGTAGCCACTCGGCTCGGCGTAGCCCGGCTTTGAGTGCTGGTTCCACGGCTTGGCGTTAGGATCACGCCATGTTCCAGCTGGTGGCTCAGGCTTCGTCCACTGTTGCTGGCGACTGTGGCTTGGGCGCGGTGGTGGTCGACCGAAGGAGGAAGGTGCCGGCTTGGGTGAATCCCTCCACCCGCGGTTCTTCACTGCTTCGTAGGCCACACTGAGAGCCTTGAACTTTTCGGCGTCGCCCCCACGGTCGGGGTGGTGCTTCATTGCGAGCTTGCGGTAAGCTCGAGTGATCTCTTTCTCAGTGGGCGTTCCTACCAGCCCGAGTGTTTCGAAGTCCGTCATGGAGCGGATCTTTCATCTTGGCAAGCCGCGCGATTGCTTGCTGCTGAGTGATACGGATTCGGAATCGCTTATCCGTTTCGCCGTGCGCGTATCGCGGGACGCCGCCTTCTGCATGGTTCCGGCCATACATGACGCCTTCGCGCGCAAGGATTGACAGGCACTTTTGCACGTGGCCGCGGAGGGCCTTGTGACTGCCTGACGTATACTGAGATTGGTTGTACTGTCGGCGACCGTCCTCAGTGTACTTGTTGTAGCGGAAGTGGCGCTCGCTTGTGTCGCGTGCGATCCGCTTGGTGATGAAGCTCAGGCCGAAACCTGAGAGTCCCTCCTTGATTCCCTGCTGAAAGTGAGGGTCCCAGTAGGAGGCACGTAGTTCCAGCACCTCACGGCGGACTCGAGGGAGAAGCTCTTCGATGCTGGTGTTCTTCATGGTTCAGACCTGTCCGAGGGAGGAGCCACAGACCACGCAGTGACGCATGTCGTAGGGGAAGCCCTCAGTATCGTTGAAAACGCGGTGATCGCAGTCGTTTCGAAGGACTGCGCGACGTAGCTCCAGGACGTGGAGCTCGTTTCGAATGCCGTGAATTTGTTGGCTCAGTGTAGCCAGCTCTTGACGGACGTGCTCCTCATCTTCTGTGAGAGTTGCAGGCGTGGGGTTTCGTTCGTTGGTAAAACCGGTCGTAGACATCTTGGCCTTGTGGGTGTTGAGATGTATTTACGGTTTCTCGGCGGCCTCGAAGTACCGAGCAGCACGTTTTCCGATGACGCTTGCCACCCCAAGTGCAATCAACGTGGCGAGCAGGTACATGGTGCCGATGATGTACATGCCGAGGTAGAACGTGGCGACGATGTACACGACTGACAGAAAGCGCATGAAGTACTGGTACGGGCCAGGGTAGGCCAGCTTCCGGTAGCTCTTGTCACCTTCTGTCTCGGACTTCGCGAACGCCTCCTGCATTCCTTCGAGGAAGTCCTCATCGCCGGTCTCGACCCTGACCCAGAACAGGGCGACACCCGTGGCGATCCAGAAGAGGAAGAGCAGCGTCGTCAGCACGCCGTAGAGGTAGCGGAAGCCGTCGTTGCCTGTGTAGTAGTACCCCAGCAGGAGGAGCGGGACCGTCACGTAGGCCATGAGGGTCTGGAGGGCCTTGCCCAGCTTGGATTGCTTCATACCGTTTCCTCGTACTTGAATGCCTTCAGCTCACGCTTGTACATGGCGTCGGCGGTGTCGGATTCGAGCGTCTTGAGGTACGCCTTCAGATCGGTCAGCTTCTTCTCGAGCTCGTCGATCTTGTCCTTCGTCAGGTTCCAGATCGCCATGCCGAGCAGACGATCGTAGTCGTCGAAGCCGTTCTTCTGCATCAGCTCGATGAGCTCCTTCTTGCCCGTACCGCTGAACACCTTCGTGTTGGCGAGGTAGAACTTGATGAAGCGAACCACCTCGGACTGGAAGCGGATGGCTTCCTTCGTGTCGGTGATCATCTTCTGCCGACGGATTTCGTAGAAGCCGAGGCGCCATGCCACGAACTCCTCGATCACCGCTTCGGCGGACTCGAACCGCTGGAGACGTCCTTCCTTGTTCCAAATGGTGAAGTTCTCCGTGTCGCGCGTGATCATCTTGAACTTCGTCATGATCCAGTCCATGGACTGGGCCGTCGTCGAGCGCGGCACCTTCACGGTGAAGTCGAAGCTCTCTTCGGTGGAGGCGTCCTCCCAGTCCGAAACGATGTCCTGTTCCTCCAGCTTCTCGAGGTGGGCCTTGTACTGGTCGAGGAAGATGCCGACCGGCAGCTCGGTAATTCGAATCGTCGTGGAGTTGACGACCTGCAGCTTGCCCGTCATGACGACCTGGCCGGTCTCGGCGTTGCGTTCGACGGTTCCCTTGTAGCCGCCGAGTGCACGGAACCACGGGACGAGAGTGCCCGGCTTGAGCTTCTTGCCCTCGAGCAGCTTCACGACCGCGTCGCGGATTTGCTCGGGATGGTAGGACTTGATCTCGCTGGCGTGGCCGGTACCGGTACCCGAGCTGCCGTTGATGAGCATGAGCGGGAGGATGGGGAGGTACAGCTTCGGCTCGATCTGGTCGCCGTCGGAGAAGTTGTAGTCGAGAATCGCGTCGTCTTCCTTCCGCATGAGTTGACGGAACTCGGGAGCGAGGCGGGCTTCGATGTAACGGCCGGCGCCCGGGTCAGGAGTGAGACGAGAACCGAACTGGCCCTTCGACTTGAAGAGGCACATGTTGTTGGAGCCAGCGTACTTGTAGGCTCCCATGCCGGCGATCGTCGAGCTCATGGAGCCGGTGCCGTGGTGGTAGTCGGTGACGGCCGCGATGTGGGCCGAGAGACGTTCGACTTGGAGGAGCGGTGCATTTTCGCCGCGTTGCAGCGTGCCGTAGAGGGCCTTGCGCTGGGACGGCTTGAGGCCGTCAATGGCAGGAATCGAACGCACGTTGTCGTAGAGCGAGAACGACTTCATGGCAGAACCCATGAAGTGCTTCACTCGAATCGAACGACGCGTGTTCGCGTTGTATTCGGAGGTGGTTTGCTTTACCATAGAACGATTATAAGTCAGTTGTTCGGGGAAGTACACTGTGATGCTGAGAGCCCGTAAATAGACGATCTCCAGCAAGGACATATCTATGCGTCTCACCGACCTGTACGAAGCCGACGACGAAAAGTCGACCAAGACAAAAACCAAGAACAAGACCGGACTCGACCAAGATTCCTTCTTCAAGACCGATGACAAGCCACTCGCAAAGAAGGACGATGACAAGTCAGATGACGCTGAGAAGCCAAAGCACGGCTCTCCAAAGGGAGTATCAAAGGCTGAGACCGACGATGCCACCAGCGGTATTCACGTCCACCCTGATGCAGCGAAGCACTTCGCAAATCTCCACAAGAACATGCCAACCGTCGGGCTCGACGACACTGAGCACTCCGACATCGTCGTCCACGTTCCTGCTTCGAAGCTGCCTGCTCACCTTGAGACGGCTCTTGAGAAGGCTGGCCAGATTTCTGTTCGTTGGCACCACGTCGCGAACCTTCCTGGCAACGCAGCTGCTGCGATTCGTCAGCTCGGCAAGGCCCTCTTCGGCGCGTTGACGCAGACGAAGACCGACCAGATCACCATGATCGGTAACCTCGGTGGCCAGGGCAAGCCGAACTCAGAGAAGGAAGTGCAGGCCGTGGCCGCCTACCTGAAGAAGTTCGGTGAAGACATGGGTCCAGGCCACATCGACTTCGACAATGTCATGCCTGGTTACAAGGCGCAGATTCACCACTACGTGGCGTTCGGCACCGAGTTCATGCTCGTCAAGGACTTCGCTGGCTCGTACATCTACGCTTGGCCAGTCGACGACTCGAAGAACGGCAAGATCAAGAAGCTGGCTAACTGACGTCACCGACGGTCCAGTCCGTCGGAACTGCTTCGGCGTTTTCGTCCACCTTGTAGACGTCACCATCCCACACGAAGTACTGGTATCCCAGGTGAAATGCCTTGTAGGCTGCTGTGTCGGGATGGCCGCAGTACTGCTTGTCGGCGTCGACGACGTTGCGCCACGTGAGGTGCTTCGGTGGCTTGCTCATCTCACTCCTTGATCGTCAGTACCGTCTTCACCTCGAGGTGAATTGGGTTGATGCGAACCAGCTGGAACTTCTTGCGGCTGTCGGACTTGACCTGCTGAAGGGCCCAGTCCTCCATCGCCTTCGGCGTTTCGAAGACGATCAGCTTCAGCGCATAGCCCGTGGATTGACCCCCGTAGCCATCGTCATTTGAGTACCACTCCTCGTACAGAGCCGCGTTGAACGGCCCGTCCTTTGGCAAGTCCGACACGGTGGTCGGGTACGAGTGTCCATCATACCATTTCGTAGGCATCAGGCCTCCACGATGAAGTCGTCGAAGTTGTCGGCCGGCGTTTCGAGCCACTCCTTGCGGTCGTCGGCACGCTGGCCGTTGAACGCGAGGTCGATGGCGTCGTCGTCTTCCGCGTTTTCCATGGTGACCTTGAAGAGGTACTTGTCCGTGTTGCTGAGGAACTCAGCGAACTCGTCCGTGTCCCACTTCGCCAGACCCTTGTAGTAGGCCTTCGTCCAGCCGTTCAGCTTCTTGCCGGACTTCTCCTCCCACTCGTGGAACTCCTTCTCGGTGAAGAACTCGAGCTTGGACTTGTCCTTCAGCGTGACGACCACGATCGGCGTCCGGAAGATGTGGACGAAGCCCATCTTCATCAGCTCCGGCCAGAAGTGGTGGATGAGGTTGATGAGGAGGCCGCTGATGTGGAAACCGTCGACGTCGGCGTCGGTCGTGATCGCCAGCTTGCCGAAGCGGAGCTCTGCGAGGGACTTGACCGGCCGGCCGATTTCGAGACCGATGATCGTGAGCAGCTTTTGGATTTCGTTGGGCTCGGCCTTCTTGCCCTTGGCCTCCATCTCCTTCTTGCGATCGAGACCGAGGATGCGAGCGATTTCCTTCTCACGTACGTTGAGCGGCTTGCCCTTCAGCGGGAACGAGCCGATGTACGGGTTCTTGCCGCGACCGCCTTGGATGGACTTGGACGCGCTGTCACCCTCAGCAATGAAGAGCACGCACTTGTGACGCTGAATGCGCTCCATCGCGTCGCTGAACTTGTCGACCTTGCGGGGATCGTACGCCTTCTGCTCCTTGCCGGCCTTGCGCAGTTCCTTGGCCAGCTCAGCTTCTTCCTTCGCCTTCACCCAGTCGAGGATAGACTGGACGATGCTGGTCTTCAGCAGCTTCGCGATGAACTTGTCAGGCACGGTCCACGTGCGCGGCTCCGGCTTGGCGCCGCCGTTGATGCTGCCCTTGCCGCTGTACGCGGAGACCTCGGTGATGAGGTCGTCCTTCGTCTGGCTCGAGTACCGCGGGTTGATGATGCGGCAGTCGATGAAGAGGTGCATGTGGTTGCGGACATCGGCCGGCTTGATCTCCAGCTTGTGCTTCTTCTTGATGTACTCGCGAACGCTGTCGACGATCTGGTTGACGACATACGTGACGTGGGTACCACCGACCTTCGTGTGCGTGCAGCTCACGAACGAGGTGTGTTGGAAGCCTTCCTGCGACTCCATCACGCCGACCTTGAAGTACGGCGTGGAGTCGAAGATGATGTCGGACTCGGGCGTCGGGGCGAACATCTCGATGTAGTCGCGGAACGACTGCGTCACGATGCGGGTGCCGTTGAAGTACACCTTGAGGTGCGTGTTCGTAGCTGCGATCTCCAGCGTACGGGCGTAGAGCATGAGGAAGTTGTCCTCATCGATCTCCTCCATACCGAGGCGTTCGAACTCCGGCTTGTAGGTGATGCGCGTGTAGCCCTTCGAGTCGACTGCCGTGATCTTCGGTTCCGGACGCGTCTGCGAGTTGTCCGTGAAGGTCATCTTGAAGCGGTTCTTGCCGTCGCAGGTTTCGACGGTGAAGTACTCTGAGAAGATGCACGTGAGAGCCGCACCTTCACCGTTCTGGCCGGCGAGGTCAGCTTGATCGTCGTCGTTGAAGTTCGAACCCGCGCGGAGTTCGAAGATCATTTCCGGAACCCACTGGCCGTACTCGGAGTGCTTGACGACGGGGATACCGCCGTTGTCGTACACGGAGATTTCGCCCTTGGCTTGGTCGACTTCGACGCGGATGATGTCGAGGTGCTTGCCCTCGGCCGTACGCGAGTGGTCGGCCGAGTTCGTGATGACTTCGTCGAAGATCTTCAGGAAGCCAGGAGAGTACGTGACCTCCTTCTTCTGCATCTTCTTTGGGTTGTCGAGGACCGGAACCCATTCGACGGCGGTGTGAGCCGCGATGGAGCCGATGTAGCGGCCGGGACGTGCGAGAACGTGCTCGACTTCCGACAGCTTCTTGAACTTCTGTTCGATGGTTTTGCTCATGAGCCTATTATATCATCCTGTGATGTAGCGTGTAAACTGAATTGCGACTCGCGCCGCAACAGCTACTTATGGCTTTTCGGGATGGCAGATGGTGTTGAGCTCGGACTCGATCGTTGCGATCTCTGTTCGCGCCTCGGCCTTCTTTGCTTCTCCCTTAGGATCGCCAGCCATGTGACCGATGATCGCATGCGTGAGCATGTTCTCTGCCATCCACAGCTTGCCGAGGAGCTCGAGCCGTCGTGAGGCAAAGCCTCTCCTCGCCCGACGAAGGCGGTATTTGTCGCTTACCATAGGGTGATTTTATCACACTCACCCCAGAAGTACATACGAAAAAGCCCGCACGGGGCGGGCTTCGTTTGGAGCAGGTTCTGCTTAGCGCACGTTGCGGCGGCAGAACTCTTCGCTGTTGTAACGACGGCAGTCGTTGTAGCGGTAGTCACGGTCGCGCTGTTCGCGATCACGTGCGTCGCGGTCAACAGAGTCGCCGACGACACCACCAACTACAGCACCGGCGACGGCACCACCAGTACCGCCGAGGACGGCGTGACCGACGACACCACCGATTGCTGCGCCCGAGAGGACGCGCTGGTCGTGGTTGCTCATGCCGGCGCAACCGCCGAGAGCGAGAGATGCTGCAGCGAGTGCAGTGAGAACGAGGGAACGCATGTGTGAGAACTCCTTAGTTGCTTGCTGGCTTTGCAGAGCCAGTTGCGTCGTGGTAGACATTCGAGGTCGAAGTTTCTACCTTGTGAACAGCCTGCGTAGGCGTGGTGTTCGTGTACCACATCCAACCACCGATCACGACTACCAAGAAAACGATGATGGCAGCGATGATGCCACCAGAACCAGTCGTGACGACGGTCGGTGCAGCTGGGGTTGGTGCGATTGGCGCAGGTGCTGGCGTGACAACAGTGCGCTCTTCACGGACTACTGGGTCATTTGGGTCGTAATTGTCCATTGCTTTCTCCTTAAATTGGCGCGCTAGCACCAGGATGGTGAAGCGTCTGAATCTTCAGATGAGCGTGGGCTACGGAAATCTGGGGCAAGAGAGCTCTGCCCTCGTGCACAATGAAGAGGAACGCGGCGAATGCAAGGACCGCCACCACAATGGCAGCGATCAGAGGCGCCTTGTCGTTAGGGTCTCTTCCAGTCATGTCAACTCCATACTGCTCATCTGCAGTATGGAGTATTTATTGGACACGACAATCTCAGCTCTGGGCGAGCGGATAGCTCTTGATCAATTTTACAAACTCGAACTGGAGCTGGGAGACGCACTTCATGATACCCATGCCATCTTCGTACGGGTAGTTGACGTAGTACTCCTCCTTGCCGTCCTCGTCGGTGTAGACGTAGGAATCCAGCCCGGCAGGATCAAGCTTGCCGCTGACGAACTTCGCGTCGTAGTAGTGCTGAGGAACGACAATGCCAACTGCAGTGGCCATACCGTCTGCGCTTTCTACGTCCTCGCAGAACATGGCGACAGGCATCTGCATCGGAGACGGCTGCCAGTCGGCGGTCATCGTGAGCAGCTTTTCGTGTAGGCGGCGCACTTCACCGGCCGTCATGGCACTGGCGATGATGATTGTCTTGTGCTTGCGCTGCCACTCACGCAGGAGCTGCTGCTTTTCCATGCGTGCCAGGTTGGCACCGTGGTCCTCGTACTTGCTGTTCAGCTCACCGAGAACGTGAGCCGTCTGCAGGCCGCGCTGCAGCTGCGAGAGGTAGAGGCCGGCGACGAAGGAGTAGAGGCGCATGTTTTTCACCTGGTGGAATGAGGGCACGTCTGCGGTGAACCGCCATGGACGTAGTAGGCCGTCGGACATGGGTCCTTGATCGGCTTGACGAAGAGGAGAAGTGATCCGAAAACGATGCAGATCACGATGAGCGCGAGGAACGCCTTGCCAAAGTCTTTCATCTGTCGTTCCAGCCGCCGCGTTCTGCGAAAGCCGGCTCGCTCTTGATCTTCGTGTTGTCGACCGTTACCTTCAAACCCACGGTGCGGAAGTCAGAACCACGATCGCCGTAGCCAGCGAAGTCCTTCTGCACGAAGTCGATCTTGATCGCGTCAATGGGAACCATCAGGTCGGCTGCGATCAGCTTCGTCAGTTCCTCGAGGCTGAATTCGTACGTGACACTGGAACTCGTCAGAGTGGGCATACATTCTCCATGCGCAGCGCGCGGGTAATAGCATTAGTGGCTAGATAGCGGTTTACAGTGCAATTGTAAGTCAGATAGCGTTCGATGTACACAGGCCCGGGCAAAACAAAGCCCGACGAATCGGGCTTCTTGTTACTTCTTCGGGAAGACGTACTTGAGGACGTTCCCGCTTGCGTGGGCTTCCACCTTCGTTCCCGATATGAGCTGCTCCGGTTTCATGCCCTTAGTGCCGTCCGTGATGGCGAACTCAGCACCATTCGGTGCGACCACGATCATGTTCGGCCCTCGTGAACCGATCACTCCCTCGAACTGCCTGACTGGGTGCTCTGCTGGTACCTGCGGCCCTAGAACAACCGTTGGCTGCTGAAGTGCTGACTGAAGTCGACTTGCGATGTCATTGAAGTCGATGTCCTTGAAGAGGTCCTGCGCTTCCTCCATGCTCGGCAGCTTGTCCATCAGGCTTGGAGGAACCAGCTTCTCGGCCTGCTTCCGAATGGAGCGACCTACAAGGTAGACACCGACCCAGACGCCAAAGCCAAGACACGCGAGGTCGCTAACGCCTACGCCTACAATTTCAAGCAATGTCATTGAAGTACCCATTGAAAGGAGTTGGATTCTTGGTGCGCTGGTTCCGCCATGCGATGCCCTGCTTGAGGTCAGCGATCGCCTTCATGCGGTCCTCACCCGTGATAATGGCATCCCAGACGCTCATGCCCTGCCAGCGCCGCTCTTCACCCATGATCGACTCCATGCGGTTCGTGTGCGTTGAGATGACCTTCTTGATCGCTTCGAAGAGCTCGTCCCCTTGGAACTCATGGCGTCGACGAATGACGTCCTGCATGTCGAGAGAGGTTCGGTGATTCAGGCGCTGAATTCGCACTGGCTCAGACGTGCTGACGAACACCTTGTAGATGCCCCAACCATTCTCCTGACAGAGCTTCTCGTAGATCTTCAGACCTTGCGGCTCAAGGATCACGATTGGCGGACGGTCGCTGGCCATCTTCTTGGCCATCTCGACCTTTGTGACGCCGTAGCGGGTGCCTCGGAACGTGATGAGCTCAGCGAACAGCCCGTCCTGCTCCATGCGAATCGACTCCTCTTCGCTGATGAAGTAGTAGTCCTTACCTTCCTCTTCACCTTCTCGTGACTTTCGAGTTGTGGTGCTGACGATTCGCTCGCACAACCCCTTCACGACGGTGCGACGGTATGGGGTGACCTGATCTGTCAGGTACTCGAGCAGGAACGACTTGCCTGAACAAGTTGGTGCTGTGAGGGTGATGAGAGTGGGTTTGTCAAATTGCATTCTTCTTCCTGATTAGGGCTGCTTCTAGGTCCTGTTGCTCAATGCGATTGAGCTGGTCGCAGATTTCTGTTGCGATCATGAGCCGGCGGTCGGGCAGAAAATTTCCTGACAGCCGAAGCCAGAGGTCATCGTCGTGAGAGTGACTCTCGATTGCGGTGTATTCTTCTGTGTGAATGACGGTGAACTCAGGGACAGGCTTGCCTAGCCACTCCTCGTGCTGGACTCGAAGCTTGGCACGCGCTACCACATCAACGTAGGGCCGCTCTTGGTAGAGTGCCCAGCGATCCTCTTCAACCCTGTTCCGCCAGGCGATTTCTTCTGGACTCGGCAAAGGCCTGTCGATATCGCCAGAGACTGGTCTGCCAGCGATAGAACCTCTTGACCTTCTTTGGGGCCGAGCGGAGCTTTCGCTTCTCTCCGAAGAGGGGAGGGTACTCTTTTCTGAAGGCTCGTTGTTGGTAGGCTGTTCGTTCACGGTACCTCTTCTCAATGCCGAGGATTCTCTTCTTGCGGTTGTTCCGGGCCCAACGCGTCTCTGCTTCCCATTTTGGGCCAGGGTTGCAGCAGTTGCTGCACCTGCATTCCCCTGGAATGTACTTGGGCCCGCTCTTCACACGTGCTTTCCGAACCAGCAGTAGACCATGAACCACTTGAAACCAGGTCCACGTTCATCATGCACTGGATTATGGCTGATGCTGAACCATGGTCGATCCCTGCGGACCTGCCAGTGGTACGAGCCAAAACGGATGTTGAAGAGAAGGTTGCTCATACCGGCTCTGGCAGCTTGCCCTCGAAGTCACTTGTGCAGTCATCGACAGCAGCCTTGTAGTAGTGCACCTTGAAGCTGTCAAACACGCGAATGTAATTCCCACGGTAGTACTCGTCTTCAGGGTAGCTCACGAGTTCCTGAATCATTTGATTGTAGCCGTCGTCTCCGTACTCTGGGTCGATTTCAGCGTCAGCACGAAGATTCGACCACTGGCCGTAGAGCTCTGAGCTGACGTTGATGTCCTTGTACTTCTCAACTACCTCGTCAATCGCAGCGTAGACGTCGCTGAAGTAGTTCTTCTCGCCATTTTTCCAGTGCCAAGCTCCGCCTCCGAACCCTGGGTCTGCGTAGTTGTTCATCGACTTGAAGAGCTTCGCAAGGTCAATGAGGAACCACACGTCCTCGTAGGCCAGGCCGTAGAAGTTCACGTCCTTGTAGCAGTCGGCGTCGTTCTCCCACGAGGTGATCGTGAGTGCGTAGCCAACGGGAATGTCATTCATCATTTTCAGTCCTCTGATGGTATTGTATCACCCGACAAGAAACGACCGACCTGAGCGAGGGTCGAGTTGATGCAGGGCATCATGTCCGTGTACACGTAGCGACCACAGCGGCCGATGAAGTGAATGCCGTCCTTCTTGGCACGGTCACGGTACTGCTTGTAGAGTTCACGATTGGGGTCAATGACATGCGACGTCTTGACTGGGTAGTACCGCTCCATGTTGTTGTCGCGGTAATCACACGGCTCTTCAACAGTGATGGTCGTCCAGTACTTGCTCGAGCTGTATTCATCTCGCGCGTAGTCAGGAAAATCGTGGCCTGGAATCTGCTTCCACTCGGTAGCACGCGTGTGTGGACCGTCGTGCGTGAAGTTGACCACTGGTGCGTCGAGTAGCTTCGGCACTGGCACGTTGTACGTGTGGCACTTGATGGAGCGCCAAGGCAGCTCACCAAGGTCGCAGTTGTAGTACGTGTCGATGGGCTCTGACGTGAACACGGCGTCGAACTTGACGTTGTCCCACCCCGTCGAAATAACGTAGGGGTACTCATAGCTTCCTGCGTACTGCATGAGCTCTTGGCGCTTCGTGCAGAGCTTCACCGTGATGTTCGGGTGGTCAAGTGCCTTCGTGATCAGTGCGGTGTAGCCGTCCTTCGGAATGAACTGGTACTTGTCCTTCGGAAAGTAGTACTTGTCCGAGTCGGTCTTCGTTGGGATGCGGGCCGCTACCGACGTTGGAAGGTCAGCGAGATCCATGCCCCACATCTTCTTGGTGTACGGCGCGAAGAACAACTCGCACAGTCGCTTGCCAACCGATGACTCGACGTGCTCACGGGAGTTTGTCACGGCCTCGTACTTGACCCGCTGCTGCTCCATGAACGCCTCGAAGGCGAGCGGAAGGTAGCCGATGCCGTCAGCAATGTCCTCGTCTTGGTAGGCCCAGTACTCAGGCTTCGACATGGCGAAGTTGTGAAACTCTTGGCCGAAGACCTCCATGATCGTCTTCGCGTTGATTGGCAGCGGCACGTGCTGGCCATCAGGCAGCTGAGCTGTCACGTAGTGCTTGTACGGAACCCACTCTGTGAAACGCGACGCCCATTCCTGCGCGATGTCCGAGTTTCCATGCCAGAGATGGGGACCGTACTTGTGCACGCGAATGCCCAGCTCGTTCACGTAGTCAAAGGCGTTGCCCGCAACGTGATTGCGTGCATCGATGACGAGTACGTCCCAGTCACCTGTATCTGCGAGCTCTCTAGCGACAACGGCGCCAGCAAAGCCAGCGCCGACGACAAGGGCCTTCTTCCTTACTTCGGATCCCCTGGAAGCCTCGGTAGTGGGTGTTGTTTCAGCCATTCTTTTCCCTCTTCTGACGCCAACCAAAGCTTCGCTTGGTAGGTTGGGTCATGTTGTTCTTCGTTGTAGATGCTGCATGCCTCGACCGGCACCTCGACCCAGAACGTGCCAGGGCCGACACTCAGGTAGCCGACACAGAACGTGCCGACCTCCTCGTCGCCATCCTTCAGGTGGATGATCTCACCGTTGAAGCGGGAGCCCTCGAAGACACCATTGGAGTCCTCATCGACGTGAATGTCGAGGAGGCCTTTGGCGCCGTAGGAGTGGCCATCATAGACGCCCACTTGGGCTTCTTTCGGAGGGTAGAGGTTTAGGTCGATCATGCTACCATTGTATCACTTTGGCGCGTCCAGAACCGTCTGAAGCTCATTCACCTGACGAAGTTTGTCGAGTGGATGGTACTTGTAAAGCTGGATCTTCTGGTGAATGGCGCAGTCGTGAAGGTCTTGAGGAGACATGTCAACCAGGTCCGCTGCGACAAGACCGAAGTACTTGTAGTCGTCGCCGTAGTAGACGCGCAGCTCACGATCCTCACCGATCAGGATCGAGTCAGCATCAGCACACTGCAGCGGCCGAGCACGCCACCAGCCAGAGCCAGCGTGTTCGTAGCCAGGCATGAGGCAGCCCCAGTCGCGGGTGATGACGCCAACCATTTCGTCCTCGGTGAGCCGCTTCTGCGTCTCTGCTTTGGAGCCGTAGAGGTCGACGGGCCAGAATGGTGTCGTGTTGGGACCTGCAGAAGGGTACCGACCATTGCCGCGGATCACACCTTCCTCGTCGTTCTTCGGGTTGCCCGTGTAGCCCTGCTTCTTGAGCCACTTCTGTGTCTTCGACTGCACGAGACTGGCGAAGTTGAAGCGCTCCTCCTTCGGAGGACGTGGGCGAGCGGTGTAGCTCAGCGACGATGGCTTCCAGGTCGGGTCTTCTGATCCTTCATGGGCCTCATCGTTCCACATGCGGTTGCGGTGGTACGGGTTCGGGTTGTAGACGAAGAGACGATCACTTGGATACGTGATCTTGTCGAAGAGCAGCTCAGGTCCATGCACGTCGCCCGACACATGGCCGGTTTGGAACGCGCTGATGAGCATGCGGTTCTGCTTCGCGGTGATCACGCTGATCGCCTGCATGAACTGCTGCTCGTACGGCTTGACATCCTCGAGGGTCTTCTTGTTGACATCGAGAATGAACTGAGCGAAGAGCTCGTCAGGCTTCTGGTCGCACTTTGCCACACCCTTGAAGAGGTCAGGAACCTGCCAGTCGTCGAAAGCGAGGATGCAGCCCGGCTTCTGCGAAATGGCCCACAGCCCCTCGTAGACCGTCGTGGCAACCAGCTGGCGTGGCCCCGCGATGAAGACGATGATCTCGTCGTAGCCACTCAGGTCTTCACCGAGCGTTACCTGGCGCTGCTCGACCTCGTGACCCATGTCGACGAGGCAGTTGAACAGCGAGTAGTGCGAAGGCACGACCTTCAGCTGCTGACGAAGGTAGAACTTTCGCGTGCACTGGTTCTTGTTGAAGCCCGTAATCAGGATTTTCATGTTGCTTTCTTGTAGATCATTTGCCACGGGTACGAGATGGATGACACCTCGTCAGCTTCGTCATTCTTCACGACTGTGGTGAATGAGTGTCCCTTCGAGTCTGCTGTGACCTTGAACTCCTGGATAGTACCGTGACAGAGCTCCATGCCCGCGTAGTACCGCGCGTTGATGTACAGCACCTTGTCGCCGATCGCCAGCACGTTGCCATCGATGTCCGTCTGGTCTGGGTTCTTCAGCAGCTCTTCCTTTGCCGCCTTTCGGTCAAACATCTCGTAGATGGTCGGTCCGTTGTAATTCGGCAGGAAGACTGCATCTGCGTCAGGCATCGTGAGTTGACAGCTGTTCTTGCGCTTGTCCCACTTGCAGATGCCACTGAACCATGACCAGTCGATTTCGTACTCATCTGGATCATTCCAGTAACGACGCCGCGCCTTGATTGAGGCACGTGGCTGCACGTATTCATCGCCATCTTTATCATAGCGCGTGTCACGCACCATCCGCGCGATCGAGCCCTTGCGGTCACCAGCGATGAACTTCACGTAGAGCGTGCCATTCACCATGCGATCAAAGAGTTCGTTCCGCGCGGCAACGTACTCGACAGCTTCAGGGTATGCTGGATCGTCGAAGTAGTGCTTCGCTGGTGTGACCAGCCGGAACTCGTCAGGGAACTTCACGTCAGAAGAACAGACCGAGGATTGAGCCGAGCGGTGCGACGAAGATGCCGACGATCCGCAGGATGCCGAAGCCGCTGTCAAGCGGGTGCGCCATGTGGAAGATGTCGATGATGTTCAGGACCCAGCCGATGATGCCGGCAATCCAGAGAACCAGCCAGAGCAGGCCGAGAAGTGATACGCTACGCATGATGCGCCTTTCTTTAGTTGATGGTCGATTATACCCGAGTTTGCCCGGGTCATTCGCCATTTTGTAGGTCGAGCCGATCATTCAGCTCTTGGAGAATTTCTTGCTTGTACCAGAGGTTGGCACCAAGGAAGTGTTCTAGCAGGTCGATGCGGCGCTTGTCATGAAAATCGGTGTAGACCTGCCTGATAACCATGGCAACATCTTGACCAGTCCAGCGGAGCATGTCGATCGCTGCAATCGCCTCGATGAGCTCTACGAGGTTGTCGTCTGGTTCTTCCTCGTCCTCTTCGATGTCGAGCGCGACCTTCAGGTCTTCGTCGGAGAACGGCGCCTTGAAGCCCTGCAAGAGACCGCAGTTGAGGCAGACTTTAAGTTCGATGTAGTCGCCGCCGCCCAGACCTGGAATGGGCGGCGCGTAGCCATCATTCTCGTACTTCAGGTGAGGCACCCTCGTATAGCACATGTCACTGCACTTGCCGCCGAGGCTCAGGAAACGAGTGTAGTTCCCACACTTACAAGTCATGACGGTCTTTCAGGAGTGAAGAAGGTTGATGATCAACACAGCTGGTGAGAGGATGATCAGCAGTCCACCGACGAAGAGTATCTCCTTCGATGGCACGATGCGAGTGGCAACTCCAAGGAGGAGCAGACCGAAAAGAAACATGAGAAGAGCAATCACTGCAGTTCCTTGATAAAGAGAAGTTCGTTGATGAGCGCGTACGGTTCCTTGGAATGGAACCGCTTCGCAAAAGCTGGGTGAAACACCTTCGTGTAGACCGGTGTAGGTGCGACGCATCGCACCCACTTCTCGGCATTGCCGCCCAACACGATGATCTTCGGATTGAACGGCAGGAACTGCGTCACCTTCCCTTGCTCGAGTAGGGTGCCATCAGCGAGGGTAGTGTTGAACCAGGCAAGCCGACGCTCGTCAATGCCGGCTTCTACGAGCTGGGCATTCATCCAGAGACTGGAGTTCTTCGTGCTGTAGAAGGGAGTGTGGTGGTAGTTCGGGTCTTTCGGACGTCCAGGGCCGGGCGTGTCGCCAAGAATGACCGCCTTGACTTGGCTGATCCACTCGAGAGTCGAACACCCGCCCATGAGGCCAGCGTAGTGGCCACGCCTCATGTTCAGGTTGTGGATGAACTGACGCTGAGTCTCGTGACTCAGCTTGTCAAAGGCGGCGCCGAACGTGGATGCGGTCATGCGGTTTGGAAAGAATTGACAGCAGCACGAGCCACTTTGTCATGCAGTGGGAAGCATAGCGTGGTGCTACCATTGAACGTGCCGAGAGCAGAGACCTCGTCATTTTCATTGAAGTTGCTCAACACATTCTCGTCGAGAGGTGCGAGGTATTCCATGAAGACAAGGAGCTGATTGCGCGGCGTAATCTCCGTCTGAATCGGCACCCAGAGACTGATATCCGTGCGAATGCCGCACTCCTCAAGAACCTCTCGCTGGATCGCCCGCTCAGCAGTTTCACCTTCATCGACGAAGCCACCAGGCAGGGCCCAGCCACCAACAGGGGCTAGTTTGCGGCAGACAGTAAGAAGACGAGCCTCTTCAAGGGCATCGCCGACAAACATGACAGCGACTGCAACAGGGGTGGGGTTATTGTATGCCATATTCGTATTTTAGTACACAGTGACCCCAAGATGTTACCACCGTAACAGGTCGACTGTGCTGATGTCCATCTTGAGGAGGTGAAGCTTTTCCTTGAGCTCATCATCTGAGCTGACGTACAGGAAGCTTTCCTCTAGAAGCTCGTGCTTTGGGTCCACGTGATCGTAGATGAACGTCACGTAGCCCATGTCACGAGCTGAAATGAGGCGCTCCCGCGCCTCCTCAGGGGTTGAGATCGCGACGACCTTCATTACTTGATGATGTCCACGCTGTACTCCGTGCCTTCATCCCCAAAGTAGGTGAGCTCGCTGACGCTAGGCGAGGCCAGCGAGTTGCAGTCATTCGTCGCGTCGCACTCACGAAATTTATCTTCCCACGTCTCAAGCTCATCGCTCGACAGACCGACCTGCTCTGCGAATTCATCGAGCCTGTCTTCCCAGTTCCAGCCCTCGCACAGCTCAAGCATGGCAACGTCCTTTGTCAGCTCGTCGAGCCGATCTTCACTGTAGAAGTACTCGGTCTTCGTGTAGGCGTCGGCATCACCGTGCATGAACTCGACGACGAGCTTGTAGACGTTGTGGCATGCGACTTCCTTCAGAGGAGCGCCAATGGCAAGTTTGATCATAAAGTTTGGGTGAAAGTTGTTGAAACGTGGTGCTGCTGACCGTAGGCGTCGTACCAATAGACGGCTACGCTTTCGATGAGCGCGTACGCTTCGTACGAGTCATCTGTGTCATCTGGCTGAATGAAGTCATCGAAGAACTGCTTCAGCTCCTTACCCTTCATGCCAATTTCCTTGGCATACTTCTTCACTATCGGAAAGAGGGTGTCCTCGTGCATGCCCCACAGGCCTGGATGATCGCGCAGCTTCATGAGAACGTAGGCGGCGCGCTTTGCCCGCTCAACAGCACCTTCAGCACCTTCTTCTTGCATCGAGTAGTAGCGCGTCTCGCTGCTGTAGCCGTTCATGTCGCCGTGCATGTGGCGCACTACGATGTTGAACGAGTTGCGCACGAGATCCTGCTCTACAGGATTTCCAATCTTGAAGGTGATGACGATGTTGCTCACGACAGCGCTTCCTCAAGGATGTCTTCCTTGCGTCGGAAGCCACCATCCTCAGCCGTAACGCACACGATCCGACGATCCGGAATGATCGACTTTGCCATGGCATCGAAGAAAAGTTCCTGCTCAGCCTTCCGCTTCGTGTCATCGAAGCTGTCGCCATCAGAGACGAAGTGCTTCGAGTAGTTGAAGTTTTCAACGAGGAGGATGAGGCGAATCGAGTGGACTTCGTCCATCGCGAACATCTTCTCCTGCTTGAAGACGTAGTCACCATCATAGCCACGGTAGAGTGGGGCATAGACAGCTTCGCCGAGGTGCCAGCGATCGAAGATGATCCGCGCACCGGAACGGGCGAGCAGCATCGAGTTGCGGAAGCTCTGCTCCTGGTAGAGCTGGAGAGGGCTCTTGTCCTTCGCTTGCTCGTAGACAGCCAGCTTTTCAGGCTTGCTGAAGTGGATCGTCTGGTAGAAACCACCGCGATCCATGATGCCGCGAATGAGGGTCGACTTGCCGAGACGGTCAAGTCCTTCGATTGCGTAGACTGATTTCATACTTCGATTGCGAACTCGCTAACAGAGAATTGTTCGATGGGTTCGCAGAGGTCATCTACGACTGACATCACTATATCAACATTTTGAACGGCGTCGTCCATAAAAGTCTGATCGAAAACATCATCGAAGAGACCATGGAGGTCGTAGGCCGCGCGCTTGTAGACGCTGCCGTGTTGCCCAAGACGGATTGAATTCACCAGCGCTGCGATGAGCTCGAGCTGGTGGTACGTCATGCGAACCGTGTAGGCGCCCTTCCCGTGAATGGCGCTCTCAGGACGGGTGGTGATCTTCATACGAATCCAAGCCTTGCCTTCTTGACCTTGCCTTCGCTGGGTTGCACGGAGAAGATCTCGGCAAGGGTGATCTTCTTCTTGACGTTGCCGTCCTTGTCGGTAGGCAGCTTGCCAGAACCGGTCTCAGCAATGACGGCCTTCGCCTCATCGATCGTGAGCTCGCGGAACTCGATGACGTCGAAGCAGCGACCCGGACGCATGAGAGCTTCGTCGATGTCGGTGACCTTGTCGAGGTTGGTGGAGAACACCAGCTTCTTGTCTGCCGCGGAGATGAGGCCGTCAGAGACGTTCAGGAACTTGTGCATCATCGTGTTGCCATCCGTGCGGGACTGCAGGAACGCGTCAGCATCTTCCATGATCAGGAAGCGGGACTCGTCGTCGATGAAGCCAGCAAAGAGGCCGTCGCCCATCATGACCTTCTCGTCGTACGCCACCTTGGCGTCGGCGCCGGAACGGTGGATGAGGTTCTTGATGAAGGTCGTCTTGCCGGTTCCAGGCTTACCGATGAGGATCAGCACAGAGGCCTGGGAGTCCAGGTACTGGTCGATGTAGTCGTTCAGATCCATGTCGATCCATGGATACGCGGCCTTGATGGCGGGACGGAAGTTCAGTGGCACGGAGATCGTGTCACCCCGTTCGCTGTAGACCCACTCGATCAGGTTTTCGGCACGGCTAAACTCGCTGTCGAACTTCTCAACGTGGCCTCGAACCCACTGCGGACCGCCGATGACCTCGACCTCCAGCTTCCCACGACCAGACGACAGCTTCATCATGCCGTCTTCCTCCTGCACGATGCAGCGGTTGGCACCGAAGAACGTGAACATCTTCGTGTTCGCCTCGACCCAATCGGCCAGGTCGAACGTCGCCGGTACGATCCAGGTGACGTCACGCTGAACCGTCGGCTGGCCCGTCAGGTGGCGGTACCGTGCTGAGTCTGCGCCGATCCAGTCCTCAGAGCCATACACGCCGAGGAGAACCTCAGATTCAGGAAGGTCGCGAGGGCCGAAGATTGGGAGGTCGTTCATAGAGGTGTTTGCGTACTTGGGGTAGGAGTTGGGCATGTACCGACGAGCCTTGGTGTGGTTCTGTCGACCACGCCGTGGTCTTGGAGCTGCTGTCATGCCAAGCTTCTTGATAAGTCGATTCGTTTCACGGGTAAGCCCGTTCTTTTGGGTTGCGCCACGGTGGGCCATTGGATCGTACCAAAGAAAGATGTTGTCAAGCAGCTCTCGCTCAAACATCTGAACGTCAAAGAAATCGACGTCCTCAGGAGCGTACTTGTAGCTGGCCCTGAAGTGTTCTCGATTCCACTGATCGGCTAACTGCTTTCGAAACTGCTTGAGTCGTGAGGCACGTTCCTTCTCTGTACGAGGGTCTTCATCTGAGTGGAATGCCATGTAGTCATTTTACACACTCAGTCGTCTGCCAACTGTGAAGTGTAGGACGTAGAGAATTCATCGGCCCATGCGTTGTTCTTCGACCACAGTCGCTGAATACCCATGTCGAGGCAGTACGTGGTAGCCCAGTCCTCAGCTGAACGGACCGATCGACCTGCGCCCTGAGTCACCTTCATGAGAGTCGTGAGGGAGTAGATGTCAGGGTAGACGTTCAGGATGTGGGCGACGCGCTTGTCGCCAAGCGAACCGAACGGCGCCTTGCACAGAATCTGGAACCTTGAGAGGTCGCCTGGCAAGTCAATGCCCTCAAAGCCAGAAGGCGTGAGGATAACTGCCGGGCCCTTGTACGCCTTGAACTGCTCAAGCACCTCAGCCAGCTTCTGTCCCCGTTCCTGTTCAAAGATACGGTACTTCGGGTTCATCACACGAAGAGCCGATGCCACTGACTGGAGGATGACGAAGGATGGCGCGAGGATGATGCCACGCTCTCCCTTGTCGGTGTGGTGCTTGACAATCTCGTAGCAGGTGGCCGCCAGCTTCTTCACGACTTGGGGGTCCTTCATCGTGTTGTAGTTCAGGTTCTGCGCCTTGTAGAAGATGACCTTCTTGTTCTCAGGCGGGAACTGAGGTGGCAGCTTGATGAACTTCGTTGTGCCAGGCAGGGACATGGTCCGCTTGGCCCAGAGGTCGGAGATGGTGGCTGACATGAGCAGGTTGTGGTCTGCGTTGTCGAGCGCCTCGAACATCTCACCCACGAAGATTGGCTTCACCGAAACCTCGTGGTCGTTCTGGAACTTTGCCTTGTCCTTCTCCTTGTACTCGAACACGTGCGGGTACTCAAAGATCTCCAGGTCGTCGATCTTGCAGCCGAGGTTGAAGAACTTCTTCGACAGACGGCTCAGGTCAAGATACCTCTTGTGGTTGTGGACGTTTCGATCCGCTTCCTTCGAGGCTGCATCAGAGATGTCCTTGTACGTCTGCAGCAGGATGTGCAGGTACTTCTTGTAGTTCTGGTCGGTGATCTTGCCTGCCGTAAGGTGCTCACGCAGCATCTTCAGGTTCTTGAAGATTTCCGTGTGGCTCACCTTCAGGTGCTCACTCACCTCTTCTGCGAACCCAATCAACCGCTTCTCCGAGAAGAAGATGGCGTTGTGCTCAACGAAGAGGTCGTTCAGCAGGTGCGCCTCATCAAAGACGCAGACAGTACGCTTCTCCATTGGCTTCGTCGAATACATGCGGTCGAGGAAGTACCACGAGTAGTTCGTGATGAGGTGGCGTGCGAAGGTCTTCTTCGAGCGAGCGCGCTGGAACTCGCAGCGGTCACAGTAGGTGTTGATGAGCGAGTCCATCGCCTGCTTGCGGAACATGATGATCGAGCAGGACTCGGCGTTCTGCGGCTCCTCGGCAGTGGAAAGGGCCTCACACGCGTAGTTGCCGGCACCCTTGATGATGTGGAACAGGTCGTCGTCAGGCGACTCGTCATCGATGAAGGTGTCGTGGTACTGGTGAGCCAGCACGTTTGTGGCGGTCAGGAGGAAGCTCGCACCTGCGTTCTGGCCTGGGTGCTTGATCTCATGGACAACGTCAGCCACAATTGCGGCAATGATAGACTTACCCGTGCCGGTTGGAGCGGACAGGATGATGTTCTTGTAGCCTTCGTCAAGCATCGCGATGATGATCTGATCGATGGCTTCCACCTGGCCAGGGCGAGGCGTAAACTCAATCCGCTTGTAGGCTTCGAGGATCTGCTTTTCGTATCTCATTCTTGTTTCTTCGAGATGGCCAACAGCTCAGCAAGGATCTCTGCATCGATTTCCTTGGTGATCTCTTCCGCCAGCCTATCTATGATTTGCTTCTCCACCTCATGCCACGGCGGTTGATTCTCGTGGAAAGTATGGCAGCGGCCGCACCACGTGAATCCCTCAGGTTGTACCTTGGGTGGCCGGGGCGAGCGCGAGTCTTCGTGCTCAATGATGCTATTGTAACACTCCAGGAACCTGAGTTCATCCTCTGTGTCGTAGAACCAGATGTAGTCCCATGGGAAGTCGTCCTTCGACCACATGGAGCGGTAGACTTGCTTTGTGACTCGAGGGGCTGAACGTGAAGGTTCGGACTGCGTGTACAGCGACTTGTAGAAGGCGTTGTAGTCATCGCCCATTCCGCGGACGCCGTAGACGTTGCACTCCTTCTCATCGTTCCAGTAGGAGAGGATTGTTAGGCTCATAAAAGACTCAGTTCGGCGAACATTGCAGCGATGTTGAGCTCAGGATCCATGAGCTGAACGAAGGCGTGTTGGAATTGGTACTTGGCGATGATGACCACTGCCTCGTCTTGATTCAGCTTCTTCGCGCGGTGAATGTTCTGGTACATGAAGCGGAAGACGTCGACGAGCTCCTCCTTCCCAGCAGTTTCGCACACGAGCTTGCGACACGCGGAAATGTTGCCTGCTTCGATCATTGGCAGGAGCTCTAGCTTCCAGTCATGGGTTGCGCCACCACCATCGAGGACGAGCCTGCCGCCGATCGAGTTCTTCTGTGCCAACTGGATGATGCGACGAAAGTCGGGCATGCCGGCTGTGATGAGCTTGTCAAGGTCCTCGATCTCGAACTTCACCTTCTCTGCGTCGAGGATGTCTGCCACCTTGATGGCAACCTCAGTCACGCTGGGGTTCGCGAACGTGTAGTCCTGGAACCGGGAACGCAGAGCTGGCGTGATCTTGTTGATGTAGTTGCAGGTCGCGATGTATCGGCAGTTCCGCTCAGTCGACTCGATGAGGTCGCGAAGCAGGGCCTGCGCGTCGTGGCCAAGGTAGTCGAACTCCTCAAGGCGCACGACCTTGAACTTGCCCATCGCCATGGTGTTCGCGAAGTTCTTCACCTTGTCCCGCATGGCATCGATCTTCTCGTCCGAGCAGTTGATCTTCAGCACGTCGCTTGGGTCAACTTCGAGATCACGTACGAGAGCGAGAGACATCGAGGTCTTGCCCGTTCCTGGCCCACCGGAGAGGAGCAGGTTCGGGATTTCACCTGTTGAAACGTAGTGATCGAAGGCAGCACGATCACGGTCATCCTTGACAATGACGTCCTTGACGTGCTTAGGCCGATACTTCTCTACCCAGATCTTGGAGACAGTCGATACCTTTGGAGGTAGAGCTCGTGTCTTGATTTCTAGTGTAGGAGCTTCAATCGTAGCGGTCATTCGTCGTGTTCCTGTCCAAACATTGCGTGCATGGCTTCCTCGTCCTTGAAGAACATCGCCTTCACGAGGGTCTGCCAGTACGGGGTCAGCTTGCTGTAGTGTGCGTGGAAGGCATCGTGATCGAAGTCTTCCGGTTCTTCAGCGTCCATCGCGTCTTCTGGGAAGCCGTGTTCGCGCCAGACGCGTTCGACACCGAGGAGCGCCTCTTGAATCTCTGTATCGAAGCGATCCATCGGGATCATCTCGAGGTCATACGCGGTCGGGTTTGCGATGATCTTGTCGGCCATCTCGTAGTGCAGGTCGTAGAGGTGCATCGAGCCCGCGTTGTGGTAGTAGTGGCCGAGCTCGAGGTCTGGGTAATACTCGCGAAGGTTCACGAGCATGATTTCCTGGAGCATCGTGAACTGGAAGACGTCGTTCGTGAAGCCACGGATGATGTCGTTCGAGCGCATGTTGACGACGAGGTGAAGCTTGTTCTCGCGAATGAACCACTGCAGGGTCAACGTGCAAGGCACGTCCTTGTTGCCGAAGTGACGGTCACCTGGAACGTGGATGTTCATGATCGCCTGACGTGTGTCCTTGTCTCGACGCAGCAGCGAGATGGTTTCAGTCCACTGGTTGAACGGGCCTTCACGATCGGCGAAGGCATCGATGTGTGCGTGGCCGAAGAGACGGTTGCCGTAGTTCGAATTGATCGTGTCCTTCGGGTAGCCATCGTACTCGCCCGAGTTCACGATGTTCGTCCAGAACTTGGAGTACGGGAGAATGCCCTCGATAGTGTTGTCACCACCAAGGTACCAGCACAGCTCCCCGAGTAGGTACTTCGTGCTTGTCTTGCGTTCTGGAAAGGTAATGACGCGGTTACGTGGGCTACGAAGGGTGATGTTGTAGTTCAGGATCTCCTTCGTCTCGGAGCCGCGAGGTGCCGAGGTTGTTCCGTATTCCACCAGCTGAAACAGGGCGGTGCGGAAGTCGTGATTGAGGAATCCGGTTTGTTCTTGTGTCATGTGCGCTCCTACTTGAATGAACAATTGTAACATCCAACGTTCTTGTCTCGAACCCATAAATAGGTCCGTAAGCATCCCTGTCCAGGACAAACACATGAACAAAAATCTCACGGGCGGCTCGATCATTCCTTATGGTCCCGCTCTCCCAGCAACTTCCACCGCTTCGGATGGTGAGCTGTTCTACCTGACGACTGGAACAGGTCAAGGTCTGTATCAGTTTGGCTTCAACCAGGATTCCAATTCTCTTGCCTTTGGCGACCAAGTTTCTCAGACCTGGAACCTGATCCAATCTCCTGGCGTCTACGTCGCGAAGGCGGGCGACACGATGCTCGGCCAGCTGGAAGTGCCAAGCTTCCTCCGCATCACTGCTACGTCTGGCAACCAGCGTCTCGTTATTGGCAACCAGGATTCCGGTGGTGTCAACAAGCCTGTCATCTTTGACGGCAACAACGGCGTCGCAACGATTGGTACGGGTTCGACCTGGACTGGCAACGGCGGCTCGCTCACGACTGGTCTCTCGATCGACCCATCCTCTACAACTGGCCTCCGCTGGCTTGGCAACACGGTTTGGGCAGCGAACAACGACGGCTCAGGTTCTGGCCTTGATGCTGACCTGCTTGATGGTCGCGATGGAACGTACTACCTGACCCTCGCGAACCAGACGGGTCAGCTGACAACTGGTCAACTTCCATTCATGCCTGTTCAGCAGGGCGGCGGCACTAGCCAGCTCACGAACAAGATCTACGTCGGTTGGTCTGGCACGAGTCAGCTCCGCGTTCAAGTCGACAGCACCGACTTCGGCACCACTTGGCCAATCAACATCAACGGTTCTGCAGTCAGCGCCAACACCGCAAACTCAGCAACGAACGCTACCGAGTCGGTCAACGCACTCTGGATCCGCAGCGGTCAGACGACCGGCGGCACACAGCTCGGCTTCAACAACTCCACCAATAGCGGCCAGCCTGGCGTCGTTTGGGGTCTTGCGAACTCTGGTTCTACCGTCGCCACGATGTACAACCCGTTGAACTTCACGGTTGCAGCGGCAACAACAGCCAACAGCGCCAACTCAGCTACGCTCGCAGCGAAGGCGTCGACGCTTGCACAAGCGGGCGGCAACGGCACCGCCATGACGTTTAGCTACTCTGGAAACGGCGGCACTCCTGCCTGGGTCTGGGGTAACAACGGCGACGGCGTCACGATGCAGGTCTGGAACCCAGCGAACTTCGCTGTAGCTTCTGCTGCCTCTGTTCCTTGGACTGGTGTCACTGGCAAGCCAACCATCATCTACGGCACAGTTGACACGTGGCAGACATCTTCTGATGGCGCTAATCGCCTGCGTTTCAATTCAGGCGGCAGCACGGTCTTCGGAACAGACTCGACTTTCGAATGGCACAACGTTAGTGACGCCACCGCCCTAAGTCTCGATTCTGCTGGCAACCTTACTGCAACGGGCAACGTCACTGCCTACTCTGACCGCAACCTCAAGGAAAACATCGTTCTAATCACGAACGCGCTTGACAAGGTTGACGCGCTGAATGGCGTCACGTACACGCGCAAGGACGATGGTCGTGCTGGCACTGGTCTCATTGCTCAAGATGTTCAAGCCGTTCTTCCAGAAGCTGTCCAAGAGAATGAGAACGGCCTGCTCTCACTCGCATACGGCAACCTTGCCGGCCTGATGGTCGAAGCGATCAAGGAACTGCGTGCTGAAGTTGAGTCTCTAAAGGCGCAGCTCGCGGAGAAGAACTAAATGAGCGTCAAGACAAGCGGTTCACTCAGCCTCGCTGAGATTGCTGCCGAGTTCGGTGGTGGCCACCCGATTAGCTTGAACAACTACCACCGCGGTGGCTCGCATGTGCCAAGCGGAACTGCCGCAGGCACCGGCTCGAAGACGACGACACCACTGTCTGCAACGTCGCCCGCTCAGATCTCGACGTCCTCCACGATTCAGATCTCGATGTTCTACGGTACGTCGAATCAGGTCTTCACGTATCCAGCTCAAGGCAACACGTACTCAGTTGCTGGCAGTGCGGTCATTGGCGCAACTGCCAATGGCAACGCGCAGATCAGCCTGAACAACGACGGCGGTATCTATGGCTCGTCTGACTCTGGTGCTGGACTTTCCGGCAGCCCTCCAGTCTGGTTGACTTGGTCTGGTGTCAGTGGAACCGGCGCTTTTGAAATGCTTTGGTCTGGCAACAGCGACAACTTCGCAAACGTCTATGACAATGGCCCTGGCAATCCACCTGTAGGTGGCGGAACCTGGCACAATATGGTCAACGGTGTTACGTTCCACATTCCGGCGATCGATGATGCCGTTCCAAACGCTGGCAACTTTGCCAACTTTGCCATCTCAATCAGAGATGTCGCGACACACACGGTCAGAGAAACCTTCACGCTTTCAATTACGTCTGGTTCGTACCCTCACGAAGGCTCTTAATCCGCAGCGCGGTACTTCTCAAGTTCTGGTGGTACCTCAAGGCCTGAGTCCTTGAGGTCGTCCATGGTGTTCTTGAAGATCTCCTCGGCGTCATGTCGCTTCTTGATCAGGTCGATGATCTGCTCAACTGACATGGCGTCCTTTGCCTTCACACCCTTACCAAACATCAGCTCTGCGGCCTGATCGGGATCCACGATGGGATCCGGGTTTGGATCGAACTTGTCCTTGCGACCCATGCGGGTCAGCTCGGCTTGCAGCTCCTCAGGTGTGACCTTCGCTAGCGACTTCGTACGGCCCTTGCCGTCCTTCCGCATCTTCATGACCTTGAACAGGCGCTCAAGACCAACGTCGGCCTTGAAGCTGCGACGTGCTCGTGCCACTGTCTCACCGTTCTCCTTGACTTCGATGTCCTTGCCTGGCTCAAAGACCTGCTTCATCATGTTGACGAGCAGCAGGGAGCGGACAGCCGCCTTGTACTTCGAGGACGGTGCAGAGTGGAAGGACCAGCGTGCCCACTTCGTAGAGGGCACAAACATCAGGTCGACCTGCACCTTGCGCCCACCTGGAACTGGCACCGCAAACGAGAAGACACCAGCACCTGCACGGTGAATCTCATCTGTGCCTGTGGCGTCAAGCATCTTGTGGACGATGTCAATCATCTTGCCATGACGGCCGTTCTCAACAGCGATATCAATGTCACCTGAATCTTCCTGAGCACCGCTCAGCGTCTTGTTGGTTGAGCCAAGCAGGTTCGGCTTGATCTCCTCAATGGGGATCCCGGCATGCTTCGACACGAACTTGATGGCAGATTGGATGTCGGCCTTCGAGGCGCGAGTCGTGCCCATGTCCTTGGTGGACTTGCCACTGGAGACCGGCTCCTTCAGTTCGAGCAGCTTCACTCGTCGTCTCCATCAGGCTGCCCATAGTCATGGTGCGTGATCTCGTCATGCAGAAACTCAGCAAGCTGATCCACAATCTGCCTGACAGATCGACCTTCCCAGGAGAACGAGGTAGATGCTTCGTACTTGTCGCCGTGCTGTGAGGTGTGCAGCTTCATGCTGACAGTGCCCTCTGGCGTGAACTCAACTTCGACATGATCATCGTCGTGGTCAACTGCGGCAGTGAACGAGAAGTCTGTAACTTCTACATCGTCGATGAGCTCGCGTGCTTCCAGCGTGTCAGCAACCTTCTGAACGAGGTTGCCGATCTTGGCATCAATCTCAGCGTGAGCCGCCTTTGCTGCCTTCAGGCCACCCGCTTCGTGTAGATCTGTAAGTTTCATGCGTCTATTTAGTCTTCTTCTTGGCCAAGAACACTTCCCATAAATATCAATTGTAACATACACGCAGTGAGGTCCACATCCTCACGAAGGCCCATGACCACACCTACAACCAATCTCACCATGAGCTCAATCCAAACGGAGTTTGGTGGTTCAAACCCGATCTCGCTCTCGGAGTACTACAAGGGTGGTGCAAATGTACCGTCCGGCCAGTCAACCTCTGCAACTGACGGCACCGCTATTCCATCGTCAGGGACGATTCGAATGGGTGAGTTTCGTGGCATCACCAAGACGTCAGCCAACATTCAGTCCTTCAGCGTGCTAGCTTTCAACACGGCTGCTTCAACTGGTCTTCGATCTGCAACCTTCAGGCTCAATAGCGATGGATCGTCGCAGAGGAGCAATGGCGGATCGCTCACGACCACCACTAATTGGTACAGCCCGACTACAACTTCAATCGGCACGAGCTACTGGGCGAAGGCAACGATTACAACGCCAGCGTCTGGCGGCACGCTCAACGGAAACTATGGCAGCTGGATTCAGCTCACCAGCGGCTCAAGCTGGTCCATCTCAAATTCAAGCACCACGTCTGAGGCTACAGGCGCCATTCAGGTCATCATTGCCGCTTCATCAGGTGGCTCTACTCTTGGCACCATCGACGTGAACTTCGACGCTGGCTACACACCATAACCTTCAAAGGCGAACATGTATCTCGACAACCCATCCATCGTTGAAGGCTCAGCGATCATCAATGCGTCGCTGCCGGTCGGAACAACGTTCCCAACGACACCGAACCAGGGCGAACTCTTCTACTACACTGGACAAGGCCTTTACTCTTACAATGGAACTGGGTGGGACCTCGTGGCAACTGCTGCCCAGCTTGCAGCTCACATTGCCGATCAAACGCTGCACCTGACATCGGCGCAGAACTCCCTCATCGATGCCATCACGGTTACGGCCGCCGACATCAACTCGATTCCAACGCTGGCGTCAAATCAGTCGACGAGCTCCACTGACCTGGCGACCCACATCGCCGACACGACTGTTCACCTTTCATCAGCTCAAAACACGTTCCTTGATGCTCTGAACCTGCCCACACTCACGGCAGCTGCCGTCAACTTCGTTGCGGGTACGACATCGAACATCCAGACGCAACTGAATGCAATCACGACTGTTGATGCGCAGCAGACCTCGGACATCTCGGCGCTTCAGACAACGACGTCAACAACGAACACGACGCTGACTGCCCACATCAACAACACGTCGACTTCACCTGGCATTCACTTGACAACTGCTGAGAAGACGTTGATCGATGGCATCACCGTTCCAGCTACCGACATCAATAAGCTGAACGGCATCGGCACGTTCTTGGGTGCGACAACCCTCTCTGCGTACCTCACTTCACAGAACACGCTGAAGCTCAACGTTGATGGTACGAATGCCATGACTGCGGCGCTGAATCTCGGTGGCTTCAAGGCGATGAATGCGGCTGACCCAACGCTGTCTAGCGACCTAGTCACGAAGGGCTACGTCGACAACTTTGTTCAGGGCCTTCACTGGGTGGGTTCTGTCAAGGCGGCATCGACAACGAACCTCACCCTCTCCGGTCTGCAGACCGTGGACGGTGTGTCACTCGCACAGGGTGACCGTGTTCTTGTCAAGGATCAAACGTCTGCCGCTCAGAACGGTATTTGGCAGGTATCTTCAGGCGCCTGGTCCCGTCCTTCGGATGCATCGAACGCGATCGAGCTGAACAACTCAGCCGTCTTCGTTCTCGCTGGCGGAACCACTCAGGCCAAGACAACTTGGGTACAGCTGAACACGATTGCGTCAGTTGGCACTGACGCAATCGTGTACACTGCCTTCTCCGGCCCTGTCATCAATTCTGCTGGTCCAGGCATCACGCTTGGCGTAGGTGGTCAGGTCTCCGTCAACTACGGTGCTGGACTGACGACAAGCAGCAACGTGCTGATCGCAAACATCTTGGCTGGTGGTGGTCTCATGACCTCGACCGATGGCACGAACCCATCGAACGCAGCAGCCGCTGGTCTGGCTCTCACGAGCGTTGGCACTGCAGGTACGTACAAGTCGGTCACGACGGATGCGAAGGGTCGCGTTACGGCTGGCACGAACCCAACAACTCTGGCTGGGTTCGGCATCACTGACGCTGTCAAGACAGACGGCACTGGTGCAACTGGTACGTGGAACATCTCGATCTCGGGAAATGCAGCAACGGCTACCAACGCCACGAATGCAACGAACGCCACCAATGCGACAACCGCCGCGACTGCGAACTCGGTTGCCTACGCGAACGTGACAGGCACGCCAACGCTCTACTACTCGTTCATCAATGGTCAGGCATCTCCTGGTCCAACGACGTTCCCAAGCAACTCGATTGCGGGCATCGACGCATACACCTCCACTGACTTCCCTGGAAGCTACTACGTAGGTCTTCAAGCCATCGGTCCTGGCGGCGTCCGCTCGATGCAGCTAGCAGCCAACTGGAACGCAGAAGAAGCTGCACCATCTGGTCTCATCTTCCGCGTCAACGACGACACGGGCACGACCTCCGCGTGGGGCGCTTGGTCGACTATCCTGAACAGCGGCAACTACAACTCGTACTCACCAACTCTCACAGGCACCGGCGCCTCTGGCACCTGGTCCATCAACGTCACCGGTTCGGCTGGCTCAGCATCATCTGCGACGCTTGCAACGAAGGCCTCCACACTTTCCCAAGGCGGTGGCAACGGCACCGCAATGACCTTCAACTGGGCAGGCAACGTCGGCGGAAACCAGCCAAGCTGGCTCTGGGGTGGTAATGACGGTGTCAATCACTACGTCTACAACCCATCCAACTTCTCAGTCAACTACGCAACGACAGCAGGTTCTGCAACAACCGCCGGTTCGGCGACATCGGCATCTTCTGCTTCGACAGCGGGTACGGTTACCCACAACGCGGGTCGCACGGACTCGACTGCCTATCCAGTTGGTTGGTTCTCGGGCGCTACATCGCCGGCATACTCATGCTCAGCGGTGACAATTACGTCCTCTACTGGCACCCTGTCGGCATCTGCGCTCTACTCGTCTGGTGACATCACTGCTTTCTCTGATGCTCGAATCAAGACAGACCTCGTGCCAATTCCAAACGCGCTTGACAAGGTTGGCCAGATCACAGGCTACACCTACACGCGTACAGATGAAGAGCACAAGGGCAAGCGCCAAGTGGGCGTGATCGCCCAAGAGGTGCAGGCCGTGCTGCCTGAAGTCGTGAAGGAAGACGAGAACGGCATGCTGTCTGTTGGTTACGGCAACATGGTCGCTCTCTTGGTTGAGGCTGTGAAGGAGCTGCGCGCCGAGGTGGAGAAACTCAAGCGCGAGAACGCTCGCCTCCGCTAATCGTCCTCATCCTCGAGCTCGTCAAAGACGGCGTCGAGGATGTCCAGAGCTGCAGCCATCACCAGCATGAAGATGACGAGGCCGAGGATCTGACCCACCGCCCCAGCGAGGGCGATGAGCAGGAAGATTGCGGAGATCGGGTTCATCAGAAGCCCATGTCGTAGGCCATCGTGAGGGCGTCTTCGAACTTCATCTCGTTGAAGATGTGTTGGACGCCGTCGGCCTTGAGGCGCTTGATCGAGGCCTGCGCGCGATCCGATTCGATCGGCTCGACGAGGGTGATCGTGTAGATGGCCTTCGACTTGATGAAGACGATCTTCTTCTTGAGCATCGCGGTGAGCCGCTTGGCGGTGATCGAGCGGTTGACGATCTCGTCCATCGCGATGTCGACCGTCGGCCAGTAGGAGAAGTCGCCGCTCTTGTGCTCGACCTTCGGCAGCGTGTTGAGGATCGCATGGAAGCGAGCTTCGTTGACGGTCATCGTGCGCTTCACGAGGGTGTCTTCACCGAACTGGCGCATTTCGCCTTCGACCTTCGGGCCCTTGTAGTCGAGCCAGTGAACCATGATCGGGCCGCCGTGAGCGTCGTCGATGACTTCCGCAACCGCCTTGCCGTTCAGGCAGATCGTGGCGTTGTAGCCGCGACCTTCCATGCCGTTGAACGTCTTGATCTTGGTGGCCGTGTAATCCATGAGAAACTCCGATTGGGTTGGTATGAGTTCATTATACCTACATCTCCCGAGATGTACACTACTTCTTACCAACCGCTCCCATTCCACTTGTCTCGACGTTCGATCCTGGCCTTAACGCTTGCGAGAGGATCGTCCGATTCCGAGTCGGGTTTCCTGTCGTCTCCGAGCAAATGTGCGAGCAATAGCACGATCAAGAACGGAGCCGCGCACGCGAGCAGGACGAGTAGATTCCAGAAGATATTCATCTTGAGCCTCCTTACGGCCTACGGCATAGCCGCACAAGAAGATGCACAGCAGACCGTAGGCACCGAGGAACCACCACACAACTGACATCAGCAGTTCAACTCCACTTGGTAGCCCCAGAGCATGTCGATGTAGTCTGAGACCTCTTCGGCTTCCGCGACGTCGAGCTGACGGCCTTCGTACGGCATGTACTTCAGCACGAGGGTGCGATCCCCTTCCATATCAGCGCCGATCACTGCGATCTGCGGCACGTGGTTGATGCGCTCCATGCTCTTCGCGAGGGCGTTGCGGATGTTGCGGTAGCCGACGTCATCATGAATCTCGGTGACGATGCCAGGGATTTCATCGTCCTCATCACCACCATCTTCTGGGTACGAGAGCTTGACCGTGAAGATCTTTAGGTCACGAATGACCTTCGGTGACAGGTACTGCGCCACGAAGCCATCGTCACGGTGTTCGAACGCAGCTTCCTTCACTGCATCCTGCCAGCGCTTGCCGATTAGCTGAGGGAACCACTCCTTGTCTTCCTCGGTTGGGTTCTCGCAGATGCGCTTCACGTCCATCAGGATTTCGAAGCCGAGCTTGTACGGGTTGATGCCGCTGTACCACTTCTGGTAGTACTCGGGCTGGTAGATGACGCCTGAGTGGGACTCGAGGAACGCCATCATGCCGTCGGGAGAGATGAAGCCCTTCTCCTCGAGACGCGTCATGATGTAGTAGTGGACGAAGGACGCCATGCCCTCGTTCAGGTTCTTCGTCTGACCCTGCGGGTAGAAGTACTGGTTGACCTTGTAGACGATGCGCAGGATTTCCCGCTTCCACTGAGGCAGCTTCGGCGAGTTCTTCATGATGAAGTAGAGAAGGTTCTCCTCTTCCTCGATCTCGTCATCGGCATCGTGCTCGCTGAGGTCCACGTCAGGCTTGATCGACGTCCGCTTCAGGATGATGTCGAGCTCGCGCTGCTTCGTATCCTCTTCCTCCAGGAGCTTCTGCAGACGGGCTTCCTCGCTGAGGCGAGGCTGGTGCTTGCGCTTGAACTTGTCCACGCCGTGGGCAGCCAGTGCGTGGGCAGCATCGAGCGTGAGCTCGACCTCTTCCTCACCGTACCGTTCCTCGCACTGACGGATGTAGTCACGCGCGAAGATCATGTAGTCGACGATCGAGCCTGCATTCGTCCACTGCTTAAAGCACTCGTTGTTCTTGAAGACGGTGTTGTGGCCGAACGCAGCGTGCGCGATGACCATCGTCTGCATGAGCATCGAGTTCTCTTCCATGAGGTACGAGATGCACGGGTTCGTGTTGATCACGATCTCGTACGCCAGGCCCTGACGGCCTGACTCATACGCCTTGGAGCTGCGGAGGAAGTCCTTGCCGAACGACCAGTGGTTGTAGTGGATCGGGAGACCGATGGACGAGTAGGCGTCGAGCATCTGCTCGGCCGAGATGATCTCGATCGAGTTCGGGTAGTAGTCGAGCTCCAGCTCCTCGACAGCGATCTTCTCGATCTCCTTGTAGACCCGAGCGATCAGGTCTGGAGTCCAGTCAGTGTGTGACGTGATGTAGAGAGGTTCTTCAGTCATTTCTTCTTCAGACCTTTCTTGCCGTAGAGGGACTTGAATGCATCGAAGACGGCTGAGTCGTCGTTGATCTTGAGGACGGCCATCTTCTCAGTGGTGTTGGCGATGGACTGCATCGTGTTCCACAGGCTGCCGGCCCAGTTGCTGGCGATGTGGCCAACCTGGAGGTAGACGCAGTGACGAAGCTTCTGGATCAGGCCACCTTCGATTTCCTGCATGACCAACGCGTTGTCGCCGTCCCAGTTGTCGCCGTCACCGGCGTAGGAAACGTAGAGGTTCGTTTGGTTGGCGTCGTACCGTTCACGGATGATCTGGTGGCAGAGCGCCCATGCTGGTGAAACGACGGTGCCGCCTGACAGACGAGTCGTAAAGAACTCCTCTTCCGTCATTTCCTCGGGCTCGTCCGTGTGGGCGATGAACACGAGGTCGGTCTGCGGATACTTGCGCTTGATGAAGGCGTACTGCAGCGAGAAGAACTTGCGAGCTGCCCGCTTCTTGTCCTCGTCCATGGAGCCTGAGACGTCCATGAGCATGAACAGCACGGCATCGGAGGCCTTGACCTGCACCTTCTCCGTCTTGCGGTAGCGGTGATCGAGGTCCTCGTACATCGTGACGCCGTCGATCTTGTCCTTCAGTTCCTGGATTCGGTGCGTGACCCAACCCATCCGCTGCGCCCACTGCGTGACGTCCTGCTCGTGGTCGTCCGACATGAGCTGCTCCAGCTCTGCCTCGAGCTCAGCGAGCTCCTCACGGGACTTCTTCGTGAGTGCGAGGCGACGGGCCTTCGACAGCTTGAACGTGCGGATGATCGCGAGTTGACCAGGGTTGCCGGTCTTTTGGAAGCCGGCGCGCTTGTTGATGAACTCCGGCAGGTCCTTCTCGTGGGTCTCCTTCAGGTCAGGAAGCTCGCAGTCCTCGAAGAAGACGTCGAAGAACTCCTGACGGGAGATGTTGATGATGAAGTCATCTTCGGAATTGCCACCTCCACGACCAGCTCCAGAGCCGCCTCTGCCACCTCCACGTGAGACGGGGAACTCCTCGCCCTTGAGGAAGCCACGATCTCCTTCTTCACCACCGCCTTTGTCGTTGCCGATGAGCACGTACTCGCGCTCACCGTGCTCGCTGTCGTAGTGGAACGTTGGCTCATGGAGGGCGCTGCGAGCAACCTTCACCGGATTGGTGAAACCGCCCGCAGCGCCGGATCCAGCGGTCTTGATGCCGCCTGCGTCAATGTCTTCAGGCTTCGCGTTGCGAATGGAGTCCTTGATCCGCTTGAGAAGCTTCTGCCGGTTGTTCGTTGATTTTCCCCGACCGGTCTGACGACGGTCGACGAAGATGAACGTCGATGATAGTGGTGTCTTGAACATGGACCCTCCTTATGGGCGAACGCCGTTGATGTTGATCCCTGCCATGATGAGCAGGGCCAACGCGGCTATGGCGAAGATGAAGGCAATTGCACAAGCACCGTCGCTGCTCACGTCATCGCTCTGAATTGCCCAGGCAATTACGCCTAGGCAGAGGAGAGCACAGATGACGAGGAACACGCCCATTTTAGGAGCTCTTGCGGTTGTTGGTGTACCACGACACCAGGATCTTCACCTGATTTTCCGTGTAGCCCTTGTCGAGCATGCGCTGCACGAAGCCCTTGTGCTTTTCTTCCGTCTCGGTGTCCTGCTTCGGACCGAACGCGATGACCGGCATGATTTGCTCGGTTGCCGAGAACATGCGCTTCTCGATGACCGTCTTGATCTTCTCGTACTGGTCCCAGCGTGGCGACTTGCCTTCGTTCTTCGACTTGTAACGGAGAACATAGTTCACGATCTCGTTGCGGAAGTCCTTCGCGTTCGTGATGCCAGCCGCCTTCTCAATCTCTTCCAGCTTCTGGTTGAGGATGTCGCGGTTCAGCATCGTGTACGTTTCCGGATCACGGCACTGTTCGTCGTTGATCCACGCTTCTGCGAAGAGGACGTAGCGTTCGAACATGTTCTGGCCGAAGCTGTTGCCCGACTCGAGGTACGCCGTGCGCAGTTCCTTGTCGAGGAACTCGGAGTACTTCGGCTGCAGGAAGCCCTTGATGAAGTCGAGGTACTTCTGGTGCTTCTCTTCAGGCAGCTGTTCCTTCTTGATCACTTCCTCGATGACGAACATGAGGTCGATCGGGTTGGCTTGCTTCTCTTCCGGACGGAGGTCGAACACCGCCGACAGGATCTTGAAGGCGAAGCGGGTCGACATGCCGTTCATGCCTTCGTCGACACCCGCCGCCGAGCGGTACTCTTCGTACGGCTTGGCGTTCGGCATCGTGTCCTTCACGTTGTCGCCGTTGTAGACGCGCAGCTTCGCGTAGAGGTTCGAGTTCTCGTGGTCCTTCAGGCGCGTGAGGATCATCCACTGGGCCAGCATCTTGAGCGTGCCTGGTGCCACCGGCGCCGAGCGCAGGGTGGAGCCGTTCAGCATCTTCTCGTAGATCTTGATCTCTTCGTCGATGCGCAGGCAGTACGGAACGTCGACGATGTACACGCGGTCCAGGAAGGCCTCGTTCGTCTTGTTGTTCTTGAACTGGTGCCATTCGCTCTCGTTCGAGTGCGCGACGATGATGCCTTGGTACGGCATCGCAGGGATGGCTTCCGTGCCGTTGTAGTTGTGTTCCTGCGTGGCCATCAGCAGCGGGTTCAGCGTCTTGATGTTCGCCTTGAACATTTCAGCGAAGTCCATCAGACCCTGGTTGGTGCGGTTCAGACCGCCGCTGTACGAGTAGGCGTACGGGTGGTTCTGCGGGTACTCTTCGAGCTTGCGCAGGTCCGTCTTGCCGATCAGGACAGAGACGTCCTGGTTGTTCTCGTCACCTGGTTCGACCTTCATGACGGCGACCTGGCTGTCCTTGTTCGGCCACAGCTTGACGACCGAGAAGCGGGTGATGTCGCCTTCGAACTCGCGCAGCTTCTGCTGAGCCCAGCCGGAGATGACGGTCTGGTTGAAGTAGCCGAGCGGAATGCCCGAGTCGTTGATCAGCTCGAGGTGGGCTGGGTCGTTGCGGTCGAACAGACCGAGCGGCGACTCGAACACTGGCGAGGTGGCCAGTTCAGGGTTCTTTTCGCTGGCGTCGTACAGCACGTAGATTGGGAACTTCTCCATGAGCGTCTTCAGGCGCTCGACGATGGAGGACTTGCCGCCGCCGACCGGGCCCTTGAGGTACAGGATCTGCTTGGCTTCTTCGAGGTTGGCAGCTGCGTGGCGGAAGTACGCGACGAGCGGTTCGAGGGCGTCTTCAGCACCGTAGAAGTCGGAGAACGCGTCGTACACGCGGATCTTCTTGTTCGAGTGGATGCGACTCAGGCGCGGGTCGCCGGACGTGTCGACCAGCTTCGGTTGGCCGATGGCAGCAACCATGCGTTCGGCGGCGTTCGCGTACGCCATGTGGTCCGTCTTGCACAGGTCGAGGTACGCATCGAGGCTCATCACCTCCGGCTTTGCGAACTTGCTGGCGAATGAGGACGTGAGAGAGGAAAGCTTGCTCATGAGTGCACCTCAGGTTGTGTGTATCGTGTATGGAAGTCTCTGTCGTATTTAGACAGAGCGGAGAAAGGAGATTACTCTGCGCTGGTTGGCAGGTGATCGAGATGGAACATTTGTCCATGCACGATGGCGCCCGTTTCGATCACCAGATCGCGGTAGTAGATCTCGTCGGCATTCAGCGTTGCGCCTGCCTTGACGGCCAGCGTACCTTCAACGGTCAGCTTGCTGCAGTGGATCGCACCAGAAACGATGACGTTGGCTACCTCGATGAGAAGGCCGCCTGCTTCTGGAACCCCGTCACCACCGCACACGAGTCCATTTACGCGCAGCGTGGTCTCGTTCTTCTTGCGCTCGAGCGCGGGGTTCGTGATCTCGTTGATGCGACTTGCGCGCACGACTCCATCGACCTGGAACGTTGAGTTCTGTTCGATGATGAGATCACCTTGGATGCTGCTTCCCTTCCCGATCAGGGAGTCGAAACCGCGGGTACGAAAAATGGTCATTGGGTCTTCTTCAAAGTTGTGAAGTCAAAGCTGAGATCGTCTTGCTTTTGCACCATTCGTTCGTGCATGGTCCATTGTACACCATAAGCGTCCTGGTGGTCAATGAACTTCTCGATGTCATACAGGTCGAACGGGAGCCTCACGCTTGCACCAGACATCATTGCCACACGCGTGACATAGATTTCGTCGACGAGCTTGTGGACGATCGCCTGCATGTAGACCTCGGCTCCGCCGATGATCCACAGGTCCTTCGGGTTCAACCCTTCTTGGTGCGCGCGTACGTAGTCCTGAAAGGTATCCGTGACACGAACTTCTTGGGGCAGCGTGAGCCACCGCGCGGGCGAATTTGTAAACTCATGGACCTTCGCGGCATCAACGCCGAGGAAGGGCGCACATTCAGCATACGACTTCCTTGTGAGGATGTGGTTGGTGCGGTTCGGCAGGCCGTGCGGCCGCCTGAGGGAGATGAAGGTCTTCCATCCCATGAGGACGTCGTGGCCTGTCGTGAGCTCCTTGAACCGCTTCATGTCGGCTGGAATCTTCCACGGCAGCGAGCCGTCTTCCCAACCGATTGCATTGCCCTCGTCAACAGCGAGGATCATCTTGACTGTCATTCTTTGTCCCGAATTGGTACGATCCAGTTGGCGCGAACGTCTCGCTCCTTGATCATTTCGAGCACGTCGGCGCGAAGGTCTTCCCAGCCGCTTTTCATGTACTCGCACCAGAAGTTGTCAGTTGATGTGACATCGCCACACTCGATCGAGTCCATGAGGGTCATGCTCGCATTGCGAATGTGGCGGTCGCACGCGGCAAGGATGTCCTCGAGAGTCTTCGCGACGATCACGCAGTGTCGTTCTTGCGTCATTGATGTGGTGCTTTCAGTTTGCCGTCACGGACCATGTTCTGTCCAATGAGGCGTGCATGCTCGATGCCATCGGCCTCGATTGGTCCATGCCAGTTCGACGTGTCCCATGTAGGAGCTGCCTTCTTCTGCGCTAGAAAGAACTCTCGCTCCTTCACGTAGACGGCGGCCCCGTTGTAGTGGATCATGAAGCGCATGCTACACGATCTCCGAGCGGTGCAGCGCCGTCACCAGCACCTTCTCGCGTTGATCGGGCGGCAGCTCCGTCAGCAGCATTGCGATGCGCAGCTCGACATCCTTGTAGGTGACGAGGTCGCGGAAGCTCTGCGGCAGATCAGGATGCGGTAGAATTGGCCGAAACGGAAGTTCCCAGTTCATTCGTGGTGCTCATGATGTGGTTGATGAGGGTCAGCTGGTTCACGAGCTCCATCTTGGCGTTCTCGTAGATCGCTTCTTGGTGCGGGAACTTGCGGCGTGCAGACTTGATTCGATCGAGGAACTGCTCGATCGTTTCCTTGACGTAGCGCTCAAGCCGCGCCGGCTTGAACACGCCGAACATCGTGGAGACGTTGTTGACGCGGTCGCCAGACTTCACCACTGAGAGGTCCTCGTCAGCGAAGATGGTATCGAGCGAGTAGTCGGGGTTCTTGACGCCAAGAATCTCCTTCGAGATCAGGCGAAGCTTGTTGGCCAGCTCAGGGCCCCAGCGACGAGCCACCTCCTCGAGGGAGACGAACACCTTTTCGCCAGTAGAAGCGTCAGTGCGTGGGTCCTCGACTGCATCGTGCAGGAAGATCAGCTTGTAGACGGTGTGAGGGTTCCGCAGCACCTTGTGGAACGTGCGGATGTGGTGGAAGATCATCAGCTGGTGGATGAACTCGGGGTCGCCGCCGTTGCGAACACCGCAGTGGTGTTCGAGGCCATACTCCATGGCGTCCAACACGCTGTAGTACCGCTCATCGTGTTCAGCCAGGCCGAGGAGCCAGTAGCGTGCTGAGATGCGAAGCTTCTCGAACTTCGTCAGTGAATCACTTTTCATAGATCGATTATAGAACATCTGCCACTCCTCTAGAACCTGAAGTGTAACCAAAGGCGTTACAGGTGCGGTCTGATGTCCGTTTCGAAGTGAACCACCTTGAAGCTGCCGCGCAGTGGCAGCTCGTCCTCGATGAAGATGTCGATCACACCAGCGTGTGGCAGCCCCAGTGCGCGACGAAGAATCGCCTGCATCTCTTCCTGCGTGAGATGGACTTCAGTGGTGCGTTCCATCAGTTGCTGCTCATTGTTGTAGTGCCTCGTATTCCTCGATGAGATCGACGACAGTTCGTCCGAACATGATGTCGATGGGCGACATGTAGTCAGAGGGGGCCGCCAGCGGGTTTCTGCGCGCGTAGGCGATGCAGTCCATCAGGTGGTTCATCGAGGCAGTCCATGAGGGATCGTCAATGTCGTACCCGAAGAAGCAGGCTGCCGTGTCCGCCCGCTGGCGGAACTGATCTGGGTTTTGCGGGAGGGCCATGGGTTGTCCTATCGTTTGATCGATTATAACCTACGGCTCGCGCCGTGTACAATCAGGACAGAGCGCGGATTTCGGTGATGAGGTCGAGGATGTCGTCGAACTCTTCCGGGTCCAGGCCGTAGAAGTGAGTCGCGCACATTTCGAGAATGACGCCGTCGCTGATCGCCTTGAGGGCGGCAGGGTCCTTGAACTGATCTTGAATCCAGAGGTCGATGTCCACTCGGTCCATGAGACCGAACTCAGGACGGACCATCGCGGCACGGTGGGCGACGATGCGGTCAGCTACTTCGAGGACTCCGTTGCGGAAGCACTCAACTTCAGGGATCGTTCCGATGAGGTCATGGTGGATTGTGGCCATACTTGCTTTTCCTTTTGCAGGGTGTTGCCGAATGCGGCGTAAACTCGGTGATGCTTTCCGTTGCCATCGTACTTTGCGAAGCCAACTCTGATCCACTTCTCGAACGGCTGCGGAGTGCGCGATTCGTAGGCCATGGTTGCGAGATAGTCTGCGCGAGCGTTTCCGATGCACTTGTTCGTGTCGTGTCCCTTGACCCACACCACCTTCGCGAAGAGGAAGTAGTCAAAGGCCAGATCGAGAACGCGCTTCGAGTAGTACTTATCGAGTCGGTCGAGGTCCTTGCGGAAGCGGCGGGCGACGCCAGTGCTCATGCGTTCGGACAGAGTTGGCAACATCCACATGCCGGTGAGGCCGATGCAGTCGGTGTAGATCACCGTGTTGAACGTGTTGCCGTTGTGCGCATCTGCGAAGATGACAGCCTCGATGAACGCAAACTGCTCGTGCAGCCCATTGATCGTGCGACCTGTGCGGCGACCAGAGAGCTCAGCGCTTTCATCACCACCGAGCTCGACACGAATGCCGAACGAGATCGTCTGGACCAGTGCTCGCTTCTTGGTCAGTGCGGTTTTGGTCTGATGCGTCTTTTGACCGCCGTCACAGTAGATTTGCATGAGACCATTTTACAACAGTCCCGTGCAGATGTACATCAATCTCGCTTGTCTTGCTCAAGAATGACCGGCGCGAGGTTGTCAGCGACGAAGTCAGCGAACGCGTGAAGCAGCTTTCGCGAAGCTTCAGGGCCCATCATCTCGTTCGAACAGGACCACTTCTCGGTCTCGTGGTCATAGTGGAAGGAGAACTGGCCGAAGCCGCAGCCCTTCCAACCCCAGTCGAAGTAGGCGTGAGCGCTGTGCGCCCAATCCACGACAGGTGGGTTCGCCTCCCTCACCGCCTCACGTTCTGCGTGGTCCATCCGTATTTCCTGTTACAAAAAGAAAGGAGGCCGAAGCCTCCTTGGTTTAGAGCTGTGCGATCAGCTGCGGTGCCGCGCTGTCGAAGCCCGCGATGTCCAGCATGCCGGCATCCTTCGGGTCAGCGAGTGTGAACTTGGACACCGAGGTGCCGATGATCACGCTCTTCGCTGCCACGCCAGACTTTTGACGGTACTTGGCGAGGGCCTGCGACGTGTGCTGCTGGCCGCAGTTCACTTCGTTGTCCGTGATGGACACGAACTTGTCGACCTTGATGTTGTGCGCCGTGGCGTACTCGTAGGTCTTCGACGGGTCGGTGGCGCCACCGTCCCAGTGCTTGTTCAGCGCCTTCAGTGCTGCGTCGAGGCGCATCGACGGAGTCAGGTGCAGGTCGATCAGACGGGTGTTGAAGCCAGTGATCCAGTGGTTCGGCTGGTTGCGCACGATGGCCATGGCCATCACTGCTGCAACTTCAGCGGCCGTGAGGTTCGGAGAACCGTTCACGTTCGCGCCCTGCATCGAGCCCGAGATGTCGACACCCAGCAGGTAGTTGTCGTTCGTCTTCTCACCTAGCGCGAACGCTGCGTAGAAGGCGTCGTCAAGCGACGTCAGCACACGTGCATCTGGCGACCAGGTCAGCGAACCCTTCGTGCCGTGGCCTGACTGGTACTGCTTGAACGCCTGCAGGATCGTGACCGGGTGGACACGAGCGCGCTTCAGCTGATCGATGTCCGAGAGCTTGGCCATGACCAGCTTCGAACCTTCCGACAGCGGTGCGATCACGCCGTGGGCCGAGAGGGCACCCAGCTTGCGGATCATTGCCGTGAGACCCATGTTCGCCAGAAGCGCCATGAGCACGTCCTTGTCCTTCAGGAACTGTGTCGGCACCATTTCCCACGTGAGCAGGTCAGAGCCTTCAATCAGCTTCAGGACAGTCTTCTTGTCCTCAGAACGCTTCAGCGACTCGAAGTCGATGAGCACCTGCGGAACGCTTGCGCCTTCCGGCAGTTCGCCCTTGATCGAGTAGCGGAACACGTTCGACACGACGTCAGACGACGGCTTCACGTGTGCGAGACGCAGCACGTCGCGGTGCGCCCAGCCGTTGCGCTGCTGGTACTTCAGCAGCTGGACGGACAGCTTGTCGATTGGCTTGCTGGTGTACCAGTTCGCCACGCCGCGCTTTGCAGCGGCGTTCCACTTGCCCAGCTTGTCGAGGATTTCGACGAACAGGAACAGCCACGTACCGGTACGTGCGATCTTCGGCAGCGCCTCGTAGGCAGCCGCCACGGTTTCCGGGTTGCCGTACACCGCCGCGAGGGCGATGGCCACGACAGCCGGGTCATTCTTCGGCGCACGGCCTGCGAGCGAGTACTCGAGCGCACGGTTCACGACGCGAACGCCGTCTTCCTTGATGCACTTCTTGACCACGTCGAACGACATGTTGGTCGTTTCCTGCGCACCGACGTAGTAGCCGCCCGACTCGGAGCCGAGCATGAGGAAGCGGTCCAGGATACCCCAGTGCGTGAGCACGAAGGTGAAGCCACCCGTGTTGTTCACAGACATCTCGGCTTCGCGACCCGGCTGTGGCGACGTGACTGGCGTCTTGGCGACGGTCGGCTTGGTCGACTGGGAAGCTGCGGTGTTCGTGTAGATCGAAGATGACATGGGTGTTTCCTTTCTGGAGGTACGGCTGCACACGGCAGCGAATGAGGGTGTCTCACTGACAAACAAAAAATGCGTTTGGAAAGTTCGGAACGGTGGCCCGCTTTCGCGGTTGATTCACCTACATGCCTCAAAAGAAATTCCCGACCGACGGCCAGGCACCTGAGGTTAATGACTTCCTACACCGGGAGATTCGGCTACTGGTGTCCTATCTGATTTCGATCAGCAATATCCTGCAATTCGGCACAGGCACCTAACCGAGTTAACGTATCTCGATGCACGTCATCATCCGAGGACAATGAAAGGTTGCCGTAGAATGGATAACCAAGTCGCGGCGGTTCGTCAGTGAGACGATTGTTTGGGGTTGAAATTAGAACTTGAGAAAAGGGCGACAAAGAGATGTTGGACGGGTAACATGATGTCCGGGGACACCAACGTATCTGCAAGATAATCGTCTAACTTTCGGTCGCTTAGTTCTTTGTGGGTCTCCAGGGACCCACTCAATGTGCTAGCGGTTTCTGCCGTAGCATCAATCTATATATGCATTATAAGCGCTGAACGCGCAGTTTGCATCAACTTTACGCAGGTTGCTGATCGCGCATGTACACGATCCCATCGATGTCAGCGCAGATCTTCCCCTTGGGGCAGACCTTGCCGAAGTCCTGCTTCAGGCCAGCGTACTCGAATCGGCCCTGACCCTTCAGCACTATCCAGTCGTAGAGCGGCTTGCCATCGAAGAAGCCGAATGGCGGTTCGGAGTGCTCCTCGATCGGGTTGATCTGAACCTCCGTGAGTCCTGCCTTCTCCATCAGCTTCAGCAGCTTTTCGTCAGGCTCCTTGATGCCCGTGTCGAGGTACGCGTTGAGTTCGTCGAGAGCATCGGGGTCGAGCTGCTGCACGCGCTCTCGCATTTCCTGCTGTTGCCTCTCGTTCTCATGGAACTCCTCCGCAGTCACCTGCGACGCCAGCACGAGGGTCGCAATGACGAGGGCGGCGTAGTACGTGAGGTAGAAGGCTGGAAGGAGTAGGATCCAAGCCCATGGCGGGCAGAAGCCAATGACGACTGCTGACAGGGCAAGAGCGAAGATGAGCCACAATGTCCGCGTGCGCTCGACGATGGTAGCGATTCGTTGCTCAAGATCCATGGTGCTTCTTTCTAGAAAGGTGAAAACAGTAGCAGTTCAAAATTGCGGTCAAAATGGCCGAAGCCACCACTACACCAAGGCGTTGCCCTGATGCGAAGATGGCTCCGGCAGAAGCGCCGGTGATGGCGCTTGAGATCACTGGTAGAAGGAGTGACGTGTCGGCTTCGCAGCGATTTCCTTGTCCCTCATGTCGTCCCACACCCGCGAGTGGTCTGGGAGGAATGACTTGAGGTACTCCATCTGGCAGGCGAGAACGTTCCTGTTTTCCAGGATGAGCGCTTCAGCCCTGTTCGGCGTGTACGGCACGTACAGGAGCTTCATGCCGATTTCCTCGAGCATGTGGTCGTCCTTCCTGTGGTTGCAGCTCTCGCAAGCTGTGACCACGTTCATCCACGTGTCCTTACCACCCTTCGACTGCGGGATGATGTGGTCACGCGTCAGACGCAGGTCTGAGAAGACCTTGCCGCAGTACGCGCACAGGTGACGGTCACGCCGGAACAGTTCACGGTTCGTAAGCGAAGGAACCTTGTACGCGCGCTTGCCTGTCTCGCCCTTCACGGCGATGATCGGTGCAGTCGTGATCGTCGACGTCAGGCCAGTGATGCGGTTCTCACCGCCACGGTACATGACGTCGCCTTCGCCTTCGCCCAGCTGCCAAGCAACCAGGTTCTTTGCGTGGTAAACGATTGCGTCTTCGTAGGAGACCCACCTGTGTGGCTGTCCCTGTGCGTCAAGTGTCAAGATCCTGCTCATGATGTCCTCACGATATTTTCTAGCTTTTCCACGTACTTCACGTGGTCTCGGCGACCCTTGTTTCGAAACTCCGACAGGGTCATCCATACGACGTATTCCGTCTCGTCGCACCATTTGTCGAAGTCGTACTTGTCGATGATCTCAGCACCATAGACCGCGAGGTCATAGGCGCCCGAATGCAGCGTCACCCGCTCCTCGGCGATCTGCACCAGGTTGCCCCGTGCATTTCGCATCTTGAAGCCGAGTTCCTCTTCCGCTTCACGGACCGCTGCCTCCAGCTTGGTCTCACCCTTTTCGATCTTCCCTTTCGAGATCATCGGACGAGGGCCTCCGAACTTTGGGTCGGAGCTGACCATCATGAGGTAGCTGAGCTGGCCATCTTCCCCACGCATGTAGGGAATCAGCCCAGCTCGGGCTCGCTTTTCGTAACCTGATTCGTCTGTATCATGCATAGTCTGATTATAACCTGAAAGAGAAGTCCTGTAAACAGAAATGGGGTCCTGCCACGTAGAACAGGACCCCATTTCCGGTAGTTGTTCTGTTCTGTATTTATTTTCGAAGGCGCGCGTCAATCTTATCGAAGGCTGCATTCGCCATTGCCTGGTGTGAACGGCGGCCGTGTTTTGCAAATTCTTCCCGCGTGTACCAAACTGTGCGCTCTGTCTCGTGACCTGGTTTGCTGAAGGCCTTCTCATCCTTGACCTGCACACAGTAGACGGCCATCTCATACGTTGCCTGAAGGCCGCCAACCGAGCCAGACCAGCCGAGGAAAGGCTTGCCTGCAAAGTTGCTTGGACGAAGGCCGAGCTCTTCAGCTCCCTCACGAATGGCTGCCTGCACGACTGTCTCTCCCTGGTCAACTCGCCCCTTCGCAATCGCAGGATCTGGCCCGCCGTACGAAGGATCTGACGACACGAAGAACAGCGCGCGCCCATCTGCCAGGAACGGAATGATGCCAGCACGCGTGGCAACCGCTTCTTGGATCATGGCGATGGTAGGGAAGTTCATACGGAGAAGATGAATCGAAAGATGAAGAAGTCTAGAATGATGGAGGTAGGAATGTCTTCCTCTGGAATCTCATCGACGTGCTCAAGCCCGATCGAAAGACCGTTGATCAGAGATATAGATTCGAGACTCATAGTTACTCATTTTCTATTGTATCATCAACTTCGAACTCTACGACCTTCGCGTGACGACGTTCTGGGCCTGCGTAGTTACAGTCATTGCGCCGCGACCTGCGCATGCCTGGAATCTTTCGGGCCCAGGCAAGACACAGGACAAGGGCAATGAGGAACAGCCCCAGGAGTAGGACACCAAAGAAGAAGGGTCCCACGTACATGACTTACTCGGCGGCGTGCTTCGTACGGGAAGCAACGGCGTGTTCGGCCTTTGCAACGTCGTACTCAGCTTGGGCTGCGAACTTTTCGGTCTCGGTCGTTGCGTTCTTGAGCTTCTCTTCGGCGGCGGCGAGCTTGTCGTCGGCCTTTTGCTCAACAGCATCGATCTTGTCCTTGGCTGTGGCTTCTACCTTGTGGGCCTTGTACTCGCCCTCAACCTTGGCCTTTTCAGCCTCGTACTTTGCTTCTACCTTGGCCTCGGCAGCACGGAGCTTGGCCTTGAGGCTGGCGAAAAATGATGAAATGGACATCGTGGTCTCCTTAAGAGGGGTCAACGGGTATCTGTGTATGGCCTATTTATGCTGAACCGTGGGCGCTATCTAGCCACTAATGCTATTACCCGCGCGCTCAGTTTGCAGGATTTGCCGGGTTTGTAGGATTGACCTTCTTGCTTGATGGCAGCACGTCGCGGAAGTAGATCTCGGTCGAAATGTTCAGCGCCTCGGTCTTCAAGTTGATGAGCTCATCTGCAGATGGAACGCGGTTCAAACAGATCGTGATGTAACCAGAGAACTGACCGTAGTATGGTGGGAGCGACGTGCGGCAAACGTACGGGAAGCGGGACTGCATGCTTGGGAACAGGGCAGCGTTGCCGCCCGCCGTGTACTCCGAGCAGGTGAACTCGCCGTTGATCACGCCAACGACACCCTCATTGTTCTTCTCGTCAGACGTGAAGAGTGGAATGCCACCGTACTTCCCGCTGAAGAGGCTGTCGAGCGCCTTTTCAGCAGATGGATCGTCAGAGTACCAGTGAATTGGGACGCGGCGGTTGTTGCGAATGTCGGCGTTCAACACAACCATTGCATTGATCAAGTCATCTGAATCTACCAGTGACTTGATACGCGATTGAGACGCAGCAGAGACTGTAAACGAAGACAGGGGCGCCGTATCTACGGTTGGGCCGTTGATAATGTAGCTGACGATCGCCGTTCGATTCTGAAATGCAGTGAGGCCAACAAGTGCCAAAACGCCGGCTAGGGACCAAAGCGCCACGTTCTTGAGCGAAATGACCCTGACGATCTTGGCGACTAGTGACAACACCCGTTCTTGGATGGCCATTCCGTGTACCCTCTTGTCTAGATGACTATTTAGGGCCAGAGGTGATGGGGGAGTCAGTTCGTCAGGTGTAGAAAACGGGCCTTCGCTGCAGAGGCAGCGGATGCTGCTGAACCTGGCTTCTTGATCACGTCATGCAGGTAGATGTCAACAGCTAGCCGGCTTACTTCCAGGCGGACGCTGTCCATATCACTCGGTTGCAGCTGCTTTCCAATGCCAACTGAAAGAAAACCTACAAACTGGCCTACAAATGGAGGCACTGCAATTCGGCAAATGGTAGGAATCTTGTCCTGCAGTTCAGGCGCGTAGCGGAAGTAGATCGTGTCCTTGTACGGGTCGCAACGGAAGTCATTGCTCAGAATGGCGACCATCTGTTCCGTGTTCTTGGCATCGTAGTCAAACACCGCCTGGGGGAGTGCAACAGCCTGAAGCTCCTCCTGAGACAGCTTGATCGTGTCGTCGTTGATGTAGTAGAAGCGAACGAGCTTGCGGTTCTTCTTCAGGTCCACATCTGTGACCATGACCATCTTCACCGCCGTGGTGTGCGTCAGCTGAACCAGTTGAGACTTGCTACCGTCGGACAGGGTCCAGCTAGCTGGCGGCGATTCGTCAGTAGCGATGACCTGCGGTTGCGTGTAGTGATTCACGATCGCGGTCCGGTTCTCATAGAGAGAAAACAGAACCAGGCCAATCAAGATCAGCAGCGCAGAGAGAGCCAGCCGCCTGAAGGTCAAGGTATCGATCATGTTCTCAACGAACGTCAGAATCGCTTCCTTGTCAACAGATGGCTTCTCTGCTTTTGCGTCGCTAGGAGTGGCGACAGCTGGTGCTGGGATCTCGGCAGGCTTGGCTTCGGGTGAAGTCTTCTCGTCGGGCATTCAGGCTCCTATATCTAGTGCAGATATTTATGGAGCTGAGATGTAAGCGTAACTTGGTTTGGAGCTGATCACCTGTTCAATTGCCTGGTGAAACTTCTCTGCAGTTGCATCCCACTCATTCGCCTTCACTACTTCTCGAGTCAGGAACAGGCGCTCAGCCTTAGCAACTTCCGATTCATTCATGACGTCATGAAGCTTCGCGACGAACTCATCCTTGTCGTGGGCAATCTCGACGGCGTCGCCGTACAGCTCTACCACATCGTGAACTGCGGTGGAGACAACTGGCTTCTCAGCAGCCAGGTACTCAAGGGTCTTCGTTGGTGAGATGAACTTCGTGGCATCGTTTAGCGCGAATGGAAGCATGCACACCTCCCATTCATGGACAAGCTGTGGCAGGACTGCGTAGTCCTGTTGACCAAGCCAGTGAATGTTCGCTCGCTTTGGCAAAGTTTCAGGGTCGATCTTCACGACAGGGCCCACCATGACGAGCTGCCAACGAGGGTCCGCGTCAGCAATGTAGGCGATGAGGTCGGTGTCTAGGCGCTCGTCGATCACACCAAAGAAGCCGAGACGTGGGTGCGCAATGTCGTGTTCCAGTCTATCTTCAAAGTGGTTGTCAGCCTCGCGTTCCTCGGCAGTCTTCGGCGCGAAGTGCGTGCCATCCACGGAGGATGGCAGTGAGAGTGTATCAGGGCGAACTAGCTGCTTGGCACGGGCTAACGATGGGCCACCAGCCGTGACGAGGTCAGCAATCTTGAGCAGCTCAGCCTCACGCTCCTTCAACTGGATTGGTGCGTTCGCAAACATCGACAGTTCGTCCATGACATCGAACACGATGAACTCGTAGTCACTCAGGTAGTCCTTGAGCGGCAGCGCCTGAGGCGTGTAGAACCAGAGACCGTAGCCTGACTGCACTTCATCACGTAGCCAGCTGTGAAGCATGGGGCCAATCACCTCCATTTGTGCGTCGCTGAAGCCGAACTCCTCCACGCCAGTGTGAGGCACGACGACTTGAATCGATGGAGAGATGTGGTGAACATCGAGGGCCACCGGCCCCTTCATTGGCTCTTCGACGAAGATGATGTTGTAGTACTTGGACAGGCGAGTCAGCAGGTGCTGTGGACGTTGAAAGACAAAGTCCCAGCGAAGATGGGAAAGAACAACGAGGGTTTTCATGCAGCTTCCTTAAAGCGCTGTTGCCAACGCCGAATGGTTTCGATCGAGTCCTGGTGCAGGCTTCGATCATAATCGAGTTGAATGATGCCACACTTGATGATCTTTTCGATGTCATGCCAGCATGGTCGGTCAGAGATTGGATAGACGCACACGCCTTCAATGGGAACACCAGAGTCGGTTGCGTCTTTGAGTTCTTTGAAGATGCGATCGAGCCACAGAGCACGAGTGTCGTCCATGTGGCCAGTCTCGGATATAATGAGGGGTCGTCTGTAACGGCCCCAAGTTTCTTCTAGTAGTGCATTGAACGGCAGTCGCCGCGGATCAGGTTCAATCCATTCAAGGTACTTGTCGGTCACAACCTCCATCTGTCCATTGTAGTAGTAGTTCACACCCATGAGGTCAAGCGCTTCAGGGTAGCCACCAAGCTGTGGTTCCATTGTACCACGAAGGAGCTCCCAAACTTGCCACTGGTGTGATCGAATTTCTTGTGCCAGCTCTTCAAGCTCGGGCTTGTCGAACGGCGTAACCATGTGGACGAGGGGCTCGACGTGCAGGAATCGGGCAGCAGGACAGACGTCCCTCACCGCCTCCATCGCCTTCAACACTGCACGCACGAGCCGGCACTTCGTCACAAACCCTTGCCTTGCAGCTTCGCTTCTTGCACCCTCAGGTTTTCCCTGGTATGGCCACATGAAGTTAGTCTGCGAGGTAGCCCACGACAGAAACGAAATCTCATTGATGAGGTTGAAGACAGGCGCGTCATCAAAAGGCGCGAGTGTCTCTGCTACCTTCGTTGCGTATTCCACAAAGTGGTCAACGAAGCTGTCATCAAGAAGACTCACCCCCTCTGGTGTGCCGTAATGCATGAACGTCCAGATCAGTTGAATGTCGTGCTTCTTGGCCGCCTCAGCGAAGGCCACAGCTCTCGACAAGTCAAGGTGCGAATCGATCGTCGGTTGGGAAATTCTCCAACCGACGCTCTCACGAACCGTCTTGATGTCCATCTTTGCAAGTTGCTCGTAGTCACTTTCAACGGAGGCAAGGTGACCGCTCCACGCAACCATGTCAAGGCGTGCGCCCTGCTCATTCACGTGGTCTGCACCTTCAAAGCCGCCCATCCAAAAGGACTTGTACGGGGTCTCTATCATCATCGAATATTTAGGCAGCACAAAGGGCCCGAAGGCCCTTTGTAATTCGGTCACTTGTAAGAGTTACTCGTGATCGTGGTCAGTGTCATGACCTTCATCACCATCGTGATCCTCGTCATCATCGTCTCCGTCGTCACCGAGTTCGCTCTTGAGGTTCTCTTCCCACTCGTCGACATTGCGATCAGCAGCCCATTGAAGGACGGCCTCAACGGCGCCTGAGTTGTCGGCAAAGAAGTCATCGAGGTCACGGTAACCACCCATCACGCGAAGCAGTTCTACGAAGCGCTGCACGCCGCGGTGACCTTCGAAGCTGTACGACTTGTTGCGGTCCTGCCACTTCTCGATGAGCGACATGAGGTCAGAGCGCTCCTGAAGGAGTTCGTCTTCGGAGATTTGCTCAGCCTGTTCTTGCTTGAGGGCGAGGAGTTGTTGGAGAATGGACATGGTCTTCCTTATTTCTTTTCGCCTGGCAGATCGCTCTTGAAGCGTGCGATGAACAGGGTCTTGTGGGCGCCGTCGTACTTCATGAAGCCGGTACGAATGCGGATTGCTGAGCCGTCCTTCGGAACGCCGAGAATGTCAAGCATGAAGGCGACGATGGCGTTGTCGTTGCGAATGCCAAACACCTTGTCCTTGACGTCAAAGCCAGAATCAGAAGGGGAGATCATGACGACAGACGCCTTCGACAGCGAGAGTCGACCTGGACGTTGAGGGGTGACCTCGTCTGCTTCGTACAGCTCTTCGATGGACTCCATGAGGGCTTCGTAAGCTGAGTCAAGACGGTCCTCATTGACCTGAGGTGGGGTGTACTGCGAGAGTTCCTTGAGGATGGACATGAGATTCCTTGAATGCGACACCCTATTTATGGGCCCGGGCAACGAAAAGGGCCCGAAGGCCCTTAGAAGAAAGTCGCTAAGACTTACTTGTTGCTTTCCTTCTTGTCGACGGTCGTCTTCGTTTCCGAAGTAGAACCCTCTGGGAGGGAACCAACCGTTGGCATGGAAGCTGCATCCGAAGCTGCCGAAGCAGAATCAGAAGCGGAGGTCGACGAGTCCGACGGAGTCGTGACAGTCGTAGTGGTGTCGGTCTTGACTTCCGACTTGGCCTTGTGGTCGCAGGCTGCGAGGCCGAGGGATGCTGCCAGAGCGGCAGTGATCAGAACAAATTTCTGCATCTGAATTACTCCTTGATCCAGTGGCCGTGCTTCTTGACGATCGTCGACTTTTCAGTCTTGTCGCCTTCGGTCACGGTCAGTTCCTTGCGCTCATCGTCGCCAGTGCACGAAGCAGAAGCTGACGTGCCGCGAGCGGTCGTCCAGGTCTGGGTCGAGTTGGTTTCGATGGACTTCGAGACCATCTCGTTGTCGTACTTGTCAAAGTGACGGCCGATTTCGCCGCCGATCAGGGCGCCGATACCGACACCAGCCACGGAAGCGAGAACAGAACCGGTACCTGCACCGATTGCAGCGCCGGCGAAACCGCCTGCGATACCGCCGATGAGCATGCCAGTCTGAGCACGGGTTGCGCAGCCGGTCATACCAGCGAGCGCGAGAGTAGCAGCCATTGTAATGGCGCCAAGACGCATTGTCATCATAAGATTCTCCTTCAAGAATACTGTGTTCAATTTGAACAGACGAGTCTATTTACCCCAAGGGTATGGGCTATATGCTGTTCTGGAGATTTGGATATTGTAGGGTCTACAATGAGAACCAAGTGCCATCGTCACGCCGGCAAGCGCTCTGCTTGACGGTCCTAGGACCGTTAACAGCAGTGAAGTCTCGGCAGTCCTCGTCACCTTTCTTGAAAGTGCGGGTTGGTGTCACGATGAAGCGGTATCCATGTGCGTTTGTCCACGCCTCGGGCAAATCCTCGGATCCGCTCTCGAGGGTCCTGTTCGCGTGCTCCTCGTCAGAGGCATCCACGATGGGACCAAACTGGCTCAAAAGGCCAACGTGATGAATAACTTGAGGTGCTGTAGCGCAGGCTGACAGCGCGGTCGCAAGGACCAAGGGACTCAGTTTCATGGTTCTATTTATAAGCGTTGGAAAAAGAAGGGCGCCAGACAGGTCTCACCCTGCTGGCGCTATCGTGTACCTTCATACCGGACCGAGACTTCGGGGCAGGGACCCGCTTAGGCCGCGATAAACCTCGCGTTTGCTCCTTGGTTAACGACGACGTGTCGGCGACGCCGGTGCCCATTAATCAGTGAGCTGCACCCTCACACCTGGTTATCGAGGCAGGTTCTCGGAGTTCTTCTGCTTTGCGCGTTCTTCGTTGTACAGATCGACGAGTGTCCACCAACTCAAGTGAAGAGAGTCCTTCGCCCTTGGCGCCGGTTGCGGCAGGCCCTTGACGTCACGGTACAGCCACGCGATGTCGAGTCCGATCAGCCAGAGCCCGCGACCCAGCAGGTAGATCGCGAGCAGAATGCAGAGAGCTCCGATCACAGCTGCGTCCTCGCGATGTCCTTGAAGTTGCCGAGGCTGCGGTCGATCTTGTTCTTCTTGACTGCCTTCGAAGGGGCTTCAGCGTTCTTCGTGAGGAACACGATGCGGTCGTACTCCTCCTTCTCCACCTGCAGCGCCTCGATCGCAGCGGGCTTGAGCTCGTCGCGAATGAGGTCGGCGTTGGTGCAGATGAACTTCTGCAGACCCATGGCTTCCTTGACGCAGGCCTTCACGAGGTCAGACAGCTTCTCGAAACGATTGAACGGGAACTTGGACATGTCGAGCTCCTTGTTCAGGAACTGGATCTCGTTCTCGCTGAGCGGCACGTCCTCGATAGGGTTCTGCAGCGTGATCGTGATGCCCTTCGTGGCGAGGTGCGACTCGACGAGGTAGCCTTCACCGATGAGCGACAGGACTCGGTACATTCCCACGACGTCATCGAGCATCTTCTCCATGCGGCCCGGAGAGTTCTCCTTCGGCCACCCACCACCGAGGTAGTAGAGGGCATCGACGGCGTGCTTGAAATCGGCGTGCTTCACGAGCGCCGAGAACTGAACGATCTCGCTCAGGTTCTTGTACTGCTCGTAGCGCTCGGTGATTTCACGGCGAACCTCGACCGCTTCCTGCACCTTCTCGAGACCAATGCGAATGGTTTCCGACATCGTACGCTCCGTTAAAAGTTCATTATATCACTTCCGGCGATCGTGCCACCAGCAAAGTGTAACCAACACCGCGTAGAGAACTGCCGCGAGACAGTTCCAGTAGAGGTCAGCGAGTTTAGCCCGCATACAGCTGGCGACGCTCGAGGTCGAGGTTGTGGAGTTGAACGATGTGCTCGGCAGCAGCGCCGAGGTTGAACGCGATGCCGACCTGTCTCTCATGGTTCTGGTGAAAGCCCTTGAGGATGCCGATCTCCTTCGTGAAGATGCAGCCATCCTTGGCAACCCAGTAGACGTTGAGGCGGTCGTTGCGAATGGTTTCGACGGAACGCAAATTGGCCATGAAGAACTCCTTTGGAGAATTCTATCATGGCCAACGTTCAAAGTACACTACTTAGTGCAGGAGCTTGTCGAGGATCGGAACGTGGACGCCAAACGCTGCAAGCAGGTAAAGCACCACGAACAGGGCGATCAATCCCCAGATGATCTGCTTGATCCAGTACACGACTGGAAGCACGTTGACCAACCAACCGACGATGCCGGCGATGATCAGTACTGCGATGAGGGTCACAAGCATGATATCAGTGTCCGAAGAGAACGAACAGGAGGATGATCAGGAACAGGAGGCCGAGACCACCCGATGGACCGTAGCCCCAACCCGACGACCAACCCCAGGTTGGCAGCGAGCCGATAGCGGCAAGCACGAGAATGATCAGAAGAATTGTCAACATACGTTTCCTTTCAACGAGGGCGAGAGGGATTCTCGCGGCATCTACAGTATTTAGTCGGTCTGGGTCTTGGATTGTTCTTCTTGAGCGTGCTCTTCTGCAGCTTTTACAACGATTGCAGGAGCACCGAGCAACACCGCCGTCTTCATGAATGGCCAAAGCAGGATCGCGGTCATGAAGCTGGCGCCTGCAGTTGCGAACTTCGTCCACGCCTCGATCCAGTAGATCGGATACCAGATTGTGATAACCTCCATGATGTGAGTGGTGCCGCACATGAAGATGAACGCAGAAAACAGCACGAAGACCCAGCTGAACTTGATGTCAGGTCGACGATCCAGGAAGGAAAGCAGGGCGAGCGGAATTGAGTAGTAGGACAGTGCAATGACGATGTCAGAGATTACCATCAACCACATCAAATTTGCATCCCACGAAAAGCAGTAGCCGTGCGGGATGAAGCCCTGTGTTGCGATCCAATTGAGTAGTGAGTGGCCCATGCTGTTTCTCGTGTTCTCTTTAGGTCAAGTATTTATGCCCACAGCACATCAATATGACCGCTCATTGCCTTCTCACAGGTTGTCTGTCTGCCAGTCTGGTGGTCCTTGACTTGGTTGTCCTGGAACCGATACGTGCGGATCTTGTCGCCACGTTCACCTGAACCGACCTGCTCCTTACGGTCAAGAGCGCGTGACCGGTGTAGAGCGCTCGCAGCGCCACCGTTCAAGCGACGCAGCAGTTCGGTCTTTGCCTCGTCGAGAGAGTTCTCTCGTGAGCGGCACTGGGCAGTTGTCATTTCACCAGATGGAATGTGCGTGAGGCGACACGAGTTCTGGTGCTTGTTGCGGTGTTGGCCGCCTGCTCCAGTTCCCGAGTACCACTCCACCTTGAAGTCACGCTCGTTGAAGGCGACCTCTACCCGCTTGATGCTGTCCATGACAGCGACGGTTACAGTGGATGAATGGACGCGGCCCCTACGTTCAGTAGGAGGAATTCGCTGAATGCGGTGGCCGCCTCGCTCGTGATTGAGCTCTGTCAGATCTGCGCCGGTGACCTCAATGTGGGTCTCACCGTCACGCTCGTCCAACAGGCGGGTAGTTCAGCCGAGCTTCCCAGCCAGCTTGATGTACGCTGCCGTCAAGTCCTTGACGAACAGCTTGGAGTCTTCGCCGCCCTCAGCGGCCCGAATTTCGATGATCTTCTTCATTTCCTGCTCCTTACACGGAGGGTTCCCGTGCTGGAAGATGCGGTGTCTCGATCTGAACCAGCGCGTCCATATCGCGGTTCACTGAGACAACTGCTCGGCCCAAACGGACCTGTTCCACAGCCCAACGATACACCGACAGTGCCTCGCGCCCGATGTCGTTCGCGTTAAGACTGATGAAATGGTCGTTGATTTGGTTCAGGCCGTGGTTAACTTCGTCCACATAGCTCTGTGGAACGTCTAGCCTGACCGAAGCCATGGTCAATGGAAGAAGAAGTAGAGGATGACGAGCACGACGACAGGAACGCCGAGCAGCCAGCCAATGAGGTACTTGCCCATGATGGACTCCTTGAAAAATCTGGTGCCGCCTGGCTTTGACAGGCTGGAGGTGGTCATCTCAAGCGTTCCGCGAACGGTTCCCATGTGCGAGTAGAGCCTCGGGCAAATTCTGGCGCCTCGTGAGGGATTCGAACCCCCGGCCTACCCTTTAGAAGAGGGTTGCATCTATCCGCTGAGCTAACGAGGCATATTGGTGTAAGTGAATTATACACCATAAGACCGTTTCCGGCCAAGTTTATTGTTGTAGTTTGATCTATTTATCTGTGTGGGTTTGGAAAAAGCAAGATGGCCAAACCAGTGATCGCCATGAGAAGAAGTAACGGGTACAAGGGTGCGCACACCCACCACCAAGACAGCAGCAACACACCTAGTAGCTTCAGCGTGAACATGAGGATGAATGGCACCGTGCAGCATACCAAGAAGACATTGAGCGCATGCTCGCGCTCTGCCTGACGGGCAGCTGCCCTACTGTCCTCGCGAGCCTCCAGTTCGTCCAGGTACTTCTCTACTTCTGGAGTCATGGCTTTACAGGGGAACGTTTTCGCCCAGCGGTGGAGTGTTGTTCATGTCCGTCAGATCGTCAACCAGCTCCTTCTTCGCTTCGGGCGTGAGGGTGCCAGCCGTGAAGTCGTAGATGTCGAGCAGGCCGCGCATCACGAGGAAGCTGACGATCTCGTCGTTGCTCACGCCGAGGGCAGTTGCGACGCCAGTGACGTGCTTGCCAACGAGGGCAGGAAGGGTGATGGTGACACCACCAGTGTTGGATGCGGCAGAGACTTGGTCGGTCATGATCAGTAATTGAAGGAGCGGTGCTCGTTGAGTTGGGTGTCCATGTCTTTCGAGAGGTTGTAGACCTCCATGACACGGGTCATGTTCTGTGAGTTGCTGTAGGCGGCAACACGCGTGCGAACGTCCTCACCTGGCTTCACGAAGACCGGGAAGTCGTCGTAGTCGAACGTGTCGCAGACGACGATCAGGTGTGTGGCGCCCTCAGCGATTCCACGCTTGAACCAGGAAGCGATGTCGGTTTTTGTAGTCATGAGTCATTGTACAACGAATAACTCTGAGCGTGCCAACTTAACCGTGATCGAGCAGCGTTATGATTTCCTTAGCTTTTGCGATATCCTCAGCTGCGCGCTGGCCAGGAGCTTGACGTGACAACCACGCTTGACCTGAATAGATCAATGAGATCTGAGCTGCAAGCGCCGCTATTTTTGCAGTGCTCAGTGCCTCAGCCAGTCCTCTTTTTAGAGGCTCGCTTAGGCTATCAAGACCGAACTCTTCAACATCTCTTTGAAGTGCGTCAAGAGCAATCTGGATCTTGCCGGCCGAAGACGCCGCCGCCCGATTTGACTTCAATCTCTTTGCAGTGGCGATACCGGCACTTAGTCCCATCGTCTGTTCATGTGGGGTCAAACCTGTCAATTTCAGTGGCTTGTGTCCTGTCAGTTTCAGCAGCTTCTGCAAGGCCTTCAGCTTTCCCTCCGCGCTTGCAACATGGGCATCGGCAGCCCCCTCTACATCCTTAAGCGCTTCTTTCAGATGGTGAAATGTCATGGTTCTTCCGCTTCTTTCTCTACTTGTTCGATGACCTCAGCCACCTTGTCAGGTTTGGTGTCGTCGAGGTAGTCCTGCAGCTCAGACGCATCGACACCCATCTTCTTGGCCATTCGGTCGATGACTCGCATCATGAGGGTGTTCTCCTGCTCTGCCAGCAGGTTGATCTGCAGGTCCAGCTTGTATCTCTGATCCTGCGCGTTTGAGATTCGGTTCTGTGCAATGAGCAGGAGAGCCGACAGGAAGATCGACTCAAGCGACACCGTCATCGTCAGGAACGTGAATGGATACGGATCAAACGCGTGCTTGTGCGCGAAGTAGTTGTATGCCATCCACGTACCGAAGATCAGAAAGTGCCAGATGATGAAGGCAACGGAGCCCGCGAAGTTATTGACCTTGATGGCAATGTGTTCGAGCTTTGAGATGTCTTGATCATGCTTGTGATCAAGCTCAATGGCCGTACGAACGTTCTTCGCGGTGATGTCATCTGCTGGCTGGGTCATGCCACTATTTACGCAGCCTGACCCTCCGCATTGGCTTCCATCTGCTTGCGAATGTAGCGCATCATGAACATCGACTTGTCTTCGTCCAGGAACGTGCCATCACCGCAGTCCTCGAGTGGAACGACGAAGTCGAACTTCGTGTCGACCGTGCGGTAGTGCAGCTCACCCTTGCGGTAGAACTGGAACTTGGAGTAGCCTTGGACGTGGTCCTTGATGGTCTTGGACATGATGTGCTCCTATCTGGGGCGGTTGCAAAACGGGCCCAGCCAATTTCTTGACTAGGCCCGGGATTGGAGGTGAATGACTGGACTCGAACCAGTTCTTGCCCTTTATGAGTGGATAACCAATCAACAAGCGGTTCCCGAGGGAACAAAAGGCGTAGATCGATGTTGTTACCGTGCTAACCCTTACACTACATCACCATTTATTTCAAATTACTCCAGGGAGATAATTTCCTGGCGGACCGCGTCGTCAGCACGGTGGCGTGCTGATCGATGATCCTTCTTTTTCTTTCCTGCGATTGCTCGCCGCGCACCATCCCGGCCAGAGAAGCTCGGGCTACAGCCGCCTCTCATCAGAGCCATGGACGTCAGCATGCCGTACTTCGGCCTGCCATCTTCATCCTTGCCCGTGTACCAGACTCCTGGTGGAATCTTGAGACCGCGGTTCTTGCGTCGATGATTCGTCTTCATTCTCCGTACTCCTCCCAACGTTGTGGAAAGTGGTGGCGAAGCTTCAGGAAGTACTCATCTGTCTTGATCTTGACCATGAATTCGTGTCCCTTGGCAATGACGCCTTCGAACACCGGGTACTTCCCCTTCTGAACGTCCATCACGAACTGCTTGTTCAGTGGACCTTCATACACAATCTCCGCAGCTTCCTTCATGTCTCCGTAGAGTTTCACGAAGTCCTTTGCTGGCAGCAGCCCCTTTTGGAAGAGGTAGACGTCGAAGAGGCGAAGCTCCTTCGGGTCTGACTCGACGTGAGAGCCAGCAAAGCTGTTCGGGCCGAAGAACTCGGTGAACGCCGTAATCCGCTGTGGGTTGCGGACAAGCTGCTTTGTTCGATAGACGATCTCGTCACCGAGTCCGTTCATGAAGAGAGGAATTGCCTGAGCGAACTGAAGGTCGGTGTGGTCGAACAGGTGTCGACGCGTACCAAACTTGTGCCAGCCGTTCTTAGGCGTCCACTCCCAGCGGAGGTTAGAGCCGTCGTACTTGTAGAACGCGATGCAGGGTTTATTGAGCGGCGCCTTGGCGCTCCCTGCGATGCTCGGATACTGTTCCATAGATTCCCATGTAGTTGCACTTCGAGGTGATGGAGTGGTACATGGCAGTCATGGGTGAAAAGTCTCCGTTATTTCTTGAGGGGTTTAGGATTCGCAGAAAGTTGCGAGTCCCTTGCCGAGTTTGCAGCATCTTGTGCTGAACCCTCGGCGGAATTGGCAGTGCTTTTAGTTGAGTCGGCGGCCTTTCGGGCCGAGACTGCGGCTTTTGCAGCAGCCTGAGCAGCTGCCTCTGAATCAGAAACAGCCTGTGAAGACGCATCCATGGGCGCCGCGGCTTTAAGATAGTGCGCTCGCACCACAAAACCCTCGGCAATCATGAGGCAGGCGATGATGACCACCCAGTAAACAGTTTTCATAGAGGTCTCCTTGACCTTCTATTTAAGGCTGGTTTAGGTCCTCGATGATCTTCGGGTGAACGTGTTCAGCAGGAACGATGACCAGCCGCTCGAGGAACCCGAGCGAGACCTGCTTTGACTGCTTGCCTGACTGGCCGAACGGCACGTGGGTGTACTCGCGCGTTTCACGGTCCCAGTCGCTGCGAACAGCTTGGTGGTAGTTCCACGTCTCGCAGACGATCTTCGGGATGCTCTCACCCCGCCAGGAGCCCGAGCCAGTCGAAAGCTTCGTCACGCGTCCGACGCGTTGAACAGCTGAACGGCCGTCCACTGCGGCATAGACCACGTAGTCGCCGACCTTGATCTCGCGACCGAACATGTCACGGTATTCAGACACGCATGAACTCCTTGAGGTCGTCACCATTCATGATCAGCGCGATGGCCGACATGTTCGTGTAGTAACGGAAGGTTGACTTGTCGAGGAGGGCCTGGATGTTGCGCGAGGCAACGGCCTGTTCGACTTCGGCGCGGAGGGAAATGGGGAGAACCGCGATGGTCTCCAGCTTTTCTCTCTCGCAGTCGGTGCTGATGGTAGCGCGGATGATTTCGATGCTCATAGTGCATTGTACTCCATGTAGCATCGAATGTAAACTGGCAGGCACCTGTGGGGTTCAACCACAACCTCCGCTGATCACACGGCGCTCTGGCCGGGTCGTGCACGACCCTTTGAGCTAGGTACCTAGATTGGTGCCCAAGGTCAGAATCGAACTGACTCCCACGGATTACGAAACCGTTGTACCACCAATAATACGTCAAGGGCATGAATGTTTGGAGCTCTCTGACAGATTCGAACTGTCTTAAACCTGCTTACAAGACAGGGCATCACCGGCAATGTTTAGAGAGCAATGGGGTGACTAGTCGGGCTTGAACCGACGACCACGTGAATCACAATCACGGACTCTACCAACTGAGCTATAGCCACCACTAAAACTTGGTGCGTCTGAGTGGAGTCGAACCACCGGCCAACGCCTTCGGAGGGCGCTACTCTGTCCACTGAGCTACAGACGCGAATTTGGTACCACGAGAAGGAATCGAACCTTCACATCCACGGCTCGCAACCGCAGTGTCTGATCCACTGACCGTGGTATTAGAGAGCTGCCAGCTGAGCACGCAGCTCCTGCAACCGACGCGTCTTTCCAGGCACGTCGATCTCAGTTGCGCTGGACGACTTCTTCTGAAGAGCAAGCCGAAGCTCGGTCTCCAGTTCCGCGATCCGCTCTTGCAGCTTGGCACGCTGCTTTTCAATCTTGCTCATGCTTCCACCTTGTCTGGGTACTGAGCGTCGATAACGTCGATCGCATTGTGCGGTGACGTACCACGTTCGAGCTCGTGAATCTTGGTGAAGCCAGCTTCCTTCGTGATCATGCTCTCCTTCGGAGAGATGCCACCACGGTACTTGCCGTCACCCTTCTTGTGCATCAGGTTGCCCGTCGCCGGGTCAATCGAGCCCCATTCAGGTGTGTGTTCCGTTTCGATCGGCTCAACGTAGTACGTCCGGCCGGTGCGAGGAGAATATACGATGAAGCGGCCGGTTTCGTCAGTGTTCGTGAGGAACTTGCTGCGGAAGGTTGCATCCATCTTGTATCTCCTGGGTTATGGGTTGAGGGATAACAGCCGGTTTGCTCGACTGTAATTGTTGCCCTTGCCTGACAGGCCCAACTTCAGTAGACCTTGTCGAATGCTTGGTGAGGACTTAAGAGCTGCTAGCAGCTCTTCATCACTTATGTTCTTGGACCCATTCTTGTTTCTTCCACGCCACGTGTCTGTCAACGCATGACAGTTTGGGCAGAGAAATTCTAGATTGGAGCGCTCATTATTCTTGTTGTTGCCGTCTTTGTGTTCCAACTCAAGTGGAATCAAATTCTCCAGCCATTTATCAAGACCACATCGAGCGCAGCAATGATCTTGTTCCATCAGGATCTGTTCGCGACGAAGTCGCTCTGTCAGTTCGTGAAATGGTTTTGTCATTTGGTAGGGCCGTCCGGATTCGAACCGGATCCTGCAGGATTAAAAGTCCAGTGTGCTAACCGTTGAACACCACAACCCCATGGATTGTGGTACGTTTTCGTGACGCGCTAGGCGTCGGAGCTGTGCTGCGCATCGCGCGTCCTTTCAATGTAGCAGATTTCTGGAACACCAAAGCGAACAATGGTGTTGAATACCTTGTAGAGGGAGAAGCCCTCAGCAGGCAGAAGCTTGATTAGATCATCGATCGAGGTCAACTTGACAGTTCGCGCGATCATGATATACCGAATTCCTAGCTCACCGTCCTCAATTGCATCAACAGGACCCTTCATTCTCGGAAGGATATTGATGCCTTGGGCCCTGAGCTTTTCTTCGAGTGCTGAATGTTTCATGGAACATTGTAACACAAAGATGAATGGTGCGGACGGTTGGATTCGAACCAACCCTAGTCTTTTCGTAGAAGATAACCGATTGCGTCCGGTCACTTACGCGACAAAAACTTGCTTTCGACGTTCTGTGCTGTCCACTACACTACGTCCGCATTTCAATGGTGGTAAGGGGAGTGGGACTCGAACCCACTAATGACCTGGTTCAAAGCCAGGTGTCTCGACCACTTCAACTTTCCCCCAATAACTGTTCGATGACATGGGAATTGAACCCATCGGAACCACCACACTGGGTGGAGCGCCAGCAACGATCATACAATCGCTTCAAGGAATCGAACCCTGACATCCTACACCAATCATCAAATTTGGCGCCGCCGATGGGACTCGAACCCACCTACATCCGCTAGACAGGCGGTGGCCCTCCCTGAGAGCTACGACGGCATTGTTTGGCCCCGCGATAATCGTTGCATTCGGCTCGTGAAAGCAAAGTTCAGAAACGCTTTGTGCGGGATTTCTGGCTCCAAGAGATGGAATTGCACCACCGTACCGTCCCCTAAACGGGGCTCGCTCTGCTAACTGAGCTATCTCGGAATTTGGTACCTCGTGTTGGAATCGAACCAACGACCTCCTCCATGTCACGGAGGCATTCTACCACTGAACCAACGAGGCATTTTTGGGGTGTACGACGAGACTCGAACTCGCAACGACAAGGCTCACAACCTTGGGCTCTACCAATTGAGCTACGTACAACATAATCTGGCACCGTCAGCGGGGCTTGAACCCGCATCTTCACCTTGAGAGGGTAACGTCCTAGTCCTGTTAGACGATGACGGCATTTGAAATTGGCTCCGCAGAGAGGCTTCGAACCTCCATATTACGCCCGAAGGCCTTTACGTCTCATTAACAGTGAGGTCTCTTACCAGTTAGAGTACCGCGGAATATTTGGTGGTAATGGTGGGAATCGAACCCACGACACAGAGCTTATGAGACTCCTGCTTAACCATTCAGCTTCACTACCAAGAATGAGTGCAACAAAAAGCGGGGTCGGGATACAACGCTTGCGCGAAGTTTGGATTCGAACCAAAGTTAACCGATAACCGACGTCCTAGCGGTTGCATGTTTTGGAGCGGATGACGGGACTCGAACCCGCATTGACTAGATTGAAAGTCTAGGGTCCTAAGTCCTTTAGACGACATCCGCATGAATGTGGCTCCCCAGGCTGGGATCGAACCAACGACAGGTGCATTAACAGTGCACTGCTCTACCGCTGAGCTACAAGGGAATTGAAAGGTGGGGCGGATAACGATCAATCGGCGGTTCCATAGGGAACGAAAGATCGAGCAACCGAATGGTGCCCCATATTTGGCAAGGGTGGTCAGACTCGAACTGACGCGTTCGTGGTTCAGAGCCACGCTACTCTTCCTATTAAGCTACACCCCAATTGTCTTGGCTGGACAGGCAGGCCTCGAACCCGCGCGCTTCTCATTAACAGTGAGACGCTCTACCAATCTGAGCTACTGCCCAAGATACTGGTGCCTCCTGAGGGACTTGAACCCCCGGCCTTCGCGTTCGTAGCGCGACGCTCTAATCCATCTGAGCTAAGGAGACATAAAACTGGTGCTCAAGCAGAGAATTGAACTCTGTTCTCATCCTTACCAAAGATGCGTACTACCATTGTACTACAAGAGCGAAATCTGGTGGGCCAGGTGGGACTTGAACCCACAACCTATCGATTAAGAGTCGAGTGCTCTGCCAATTGAGCTACTAACCCAGATTTGTGGTGGGACCGGCGATACTCGAAATCGCACATGCCATCTTAAGAGGATGGTTTCTACCACTTGAATTACAGTCCCAGAAACGTGGTAGGTCGTGAAGGAATCGAACCTTCGTCGCCGCCTTATCAAGACGGGATTCTACCATTGAATTAACGACCCAGAATTTTGGCGGAGTAGACGGGACTCGAACCCGCGATAGCCTCATAGACAGTGAGGTACATTAGCCGCTATGTTACTACTCCATGGTCCCCACCCCAGGTTACGCTCCTGGCTCTCCGGATTTTCAGACCGGCGCTTTCACTAGATTAGCTTGGAGGGGTTTTGTTTGGCATCCCGTCAGAGAGTCGAACTCTGCCTAAACGTTTTGGAGACGTTCGTCCGCTGCCCACGGCCGAGATAGAATTTTGGTGGCTGCTATAGGATTCGAACCTATGACCATCGCCTTATCAAGACGGTGCTCTACCAACTGAGCTAAGCGGCCAAATCTGAACAAATGCCTTGCGGCTTGCGATCGAAGGGGGATATCTTAACGGGATAACCTTCAGTTGCGGAACGGTTCAGATAAACTTTGGGGTGAAAGGGGGAATCGAACCCTCGACTTCTCGTTCACAGCGAGAAATGTTGCCACTACACTACTAACACCATTGTTTGGTACCGTGTACGAGAGTCGAACTCGTCTTCTCTGCTTGAAGGGCAGGCCACCTCACCCGAAGTGCAACACGGCATTGAATCTTGATGGCTGGCCAGGAGGGAGTCGAACCCCCAACCGCTGGTTTTGGAGACCAGAACTCTGCCAATTGAGCTACTGACCAATTCCATGTCAAAGAGCACCTCTGTTGCCGACCAACAATGGGGCCGGTGTCCTGCGCTCTTTGAGATGGACCCTCGTTAGAAGGTCCATCAACATTCATCCCTTTCTCGCACTCGGCAGCCTGAAGAGTACTCGGCTGATTCTTAGCGGTCCGGCGTAATTTGTAACCCGCGGTTCCTGACGCGGCGATTTTGTCTCTAAAAGCAAACCAGGGACCAAACTTTCGTAAGGTCCCTGGTTCAAGTGCTGTGGCAGTTGCGTGTTAAGCTACTTGCCTCCCTTGAACCAGGGTCGTATCAATGGTCTTCTCGTTTCGTTCAAACGTGACGACGTCTTGGCGATTTTGCCAATGCATCGTTTGTTTGAAGAAGCGGGTGAAGTTCACGATCAAATCCTAGTGAGGTTGTTTGGGCTACTCAACAGCGGCTTGCTGTTTGAGCGTATGATGTATTATATACAGCGTTTCGCAAAAGTACACAAATTGTTTACAACCTGTGTTCGATGCTTACGTTGTAGACTCTGCATCAACTGACTGAAGATTCATTGTACACTAGGATCGAACCTGCTGTACACTAAATTTTCAACCTGTTTGGCTTCGAACTCGCTACGCTTTGTTCTCAACCGATGAAGCTATTCTACACTACGAACGCTGCTTGTACACAGTCAAAGTGTAACCTGTGTGGTCACTCCTTGACGCGCTGTGGAGTTGGAGCTGGTGCCGGTTCAGGAGCCGGTGTTGGAGCAGGAGCTTCAACCACAGGGGCAGGCTCCGCAACAACAGTTGTAGTTTCTACAACGACCTTCTTCTCTTCCTTCATGTGGTAGTGGCCGAACTCGGGAACACCGAACCCGTTCAGGGTCGGCATGCCTGTGCCGCAGCCAGAGCTGGAGTGTGCAAAGGCGAGAGTCGAAACCAGGGCCAGGCCAATCATCGTAATGAACTGCTTCATTTTACCATCCTTCATCGTAGTGCTGGTCCTCTATTTAGCTGCCTCGGTCAGAACCAACTAAATAGGAGATGGACTTTGGAGCCCCTAGATGATCAGTGACTTCCTACGCCGAAATGCTGCCGTGATGGTTGGCCTTGTTGCGCTAAGCATCGTGGTGTCAGGCGTGCTCATATTCCTGTACGAGGAAGCACGACTGAGGCAGGAACTGCTACTTCAGCGCGTCGACGCGGTACAGGTGAACGGCAAACTCCCTGGCCCGAAGGACGAGCTCAGCGACCGGTCAAAGAAGGAACTGAACGTGATCTTTTCTGAGACGCCCCACATCGTTGGTGGTATCGTTTCTCGACTGACCTACGGCAAGACTGATGACCCACTGATCTACGTTTGGAGTGGCTCTGATCCTTCGATCATTCAGTTCACACAGACCTTTCACGACCTTCAGGTAAATGGCAAGGGCATGTCCTCTGCTGAGGCCGCTTCGTCAAGCAAGCTTTCGCTTCGCAACTCAGATGAGGCGCGTCAAGGGTTGATCAAGTGCGGTCCACTTGATGCAACAAACCTGGCGAAGATCACGCCGTCCATCGCGAAGGTGGCGAAGGGCGCCTGCCGCGCAACTCTTCCGCCGTTCGACCCGAACGTGAACCTCGCAATCGTGGTAGCCGTTGACGTTGATGGTGACACCCAAGACGAACGCCTTGAGGTGGTTCGCCGCGCGCTGCTCCAACTTCAGATCGACATCTTCAACCGCGACTACATGGGTCGCGAGACCTGGCCTCATCAGTAAGGGCGCTTGAACGGCTTTCTTGGCCTGATGAAGTCGTAGCCTTCGTAACCCGCGTGCTCGAAGTCGACGTCCTGTAGCTTGTCGCTGATCGTCTCTTCTGTCTCTGCATCAGGCGTGTGGATCGTGATGATGTCATATTCGTCATGCTCACCACCGTAATCTGAGGTCACGTCGTAGTCCTGACCAAGCACGTGCTCGATGTCCATTTGAATGGCACCGACGTCGCCAGCGCGCTTGTGGCGGCCATGGTAGACTGGCCCGTTCTCATCAGCCCAGTCCTCTGGATTTCCATTGATCAGCTGCAGCTTGAACTCACGGCGCGCCTCTGCCTTGAAGTCGCTGTGGTACTGGCCAAGCTTGCTCTCTACGAGCTGATCACGCTGGTGTTCAGACGTGATGGCGAATGCACGACCCTTCTCACCGACGATGACAAGACGTGCACCGCCGGGCATGCGCACTGAGTAGATGCGACCATGGTCGTCGGAGTCAGACTCTTCGTGGGGCCGCGTGCCAACCAGGGACTGCAGCATCCGTTCTGAGGCAGGCGAGTCACCACGGAGGGTCAACGCTGGATCGCTTGACTTTGCGTCAAGTAGGGTGGCCACTGCGCTCGCGTCGCGGCCCATGACCTTCTCGATCGTGCCTGCTGGTTTCAGCAGTCGACGGACAGCCTGCTGAAGGGTCTCCTCGTGCAGGTGCAGTTCATTCAGCTTCACTCGTAATCTCCAGCGTCGTAGTCTTTCTCGAGCTGTTCCCAGTACTGATCAACGGTTTGACGGTGCACCTTCTTGAATTCCTTCTCGGCGTCCTGCAGGGTAAAGTCCCACTTCTTCAGGAAGGCCTTCAGCTTCGAGTCATCTCCCCACCACCCGTCTGGGAAGCGGCCTGAGATGGCGTTCTCCACCTCATTGGCAAGGTTGTCGCGCGCCTTGCGACGAGCCTCTGCTTGAACAGTGCGCTCGTATGCTGGCGTGCCAACGGTGTCCTTCAGTCGACCAAGCGCGGTCTTCGGACCCTTCCCTGAGTTCTTGAACTTGATTGCCTCAGGCGAATCAGCGTTCTTGAACCTGCGCTCCTTGCCGTCTTTGTTCTTGATGACGGCGACCCATTCGTTGAGGACTTCTTCTAGTTTCATGACGATCCTTTGGTGATCGTCTATTTACTTCGGAATGGCAGCCAGCTGAGCGTTCAGGGTGTGAAGATTGTTGCACGCGATTCGCATCTCTGGCAGGTCATTCACCATGATTGGGCCACCTCCGATGTTTCGACGCCACCCTGGAATTGTCTCCCTCACGCACTCATCTGCCTTTGCAGCAGCGGTGATCTCTGTAGGAGTGGCTGGGCGATTCACCACCTCTGGCGTAACCTGATCAGCTTTCTTGGGTAGCAGCTTGAGCTGTTCTGCCAGAGCAGCAGCTTCCTTTGCGGAGTCCTCGCAGCCATTTCGGGCCCTTCGAATGCCGCGCCGAGTCACAACCCGATTTGAGGCAAGCGCAGAGGAGATGTTGTTGCTCAGACATGCACCCTCGGCCATTGCTGACTTCACGACATCTGCTGGTGCTGGCTCTTCCTGGTAGCTGGTGAGGTACCAAGCACCAACACCAATTCCACCAATGAGGCAGACCATGAAGGCGGTGAAGAACAGCTCTTCGTACCACTTCTTGAAGAAGGCGCCAATTGGCCGAAGGCCAGCGGAAATGGCGTCACCTGCCCGCAGAAATCTGCGCAACCACATGCGTCTTGTGCTCATCGCTTCAGTACCTTTGCTTGTTCTTCCTTTGCGGCATCTTCAGCATGCATCTTGTCGCACGCTGCTTGGACCGAGTAGATGTCGCCGTTAAGGGTCGGGCCATCATCGTTCTTGGTTTTCTTGTGCCAACCTGGCAGGTTGTAGGCGACGCACTCGTCTGCCTTCATGGCCCTCATCAGGTGTTCGTTCGACGCAACACGATCGCTGTAGAACGTCATGAACGCCGCATAGAACAGACAGCCGATGAGGCCTGACAAGAAGCCGATGCCGATCGTGCCGCCGATGCCGATCTCTTTCCACCACCAACTGACCGCCCTCTTGGTGGGATTCCAGATGGCCCCATGAGCTCTGACAATCACGTCACCTGTTCTGAGGAGGCGGCGAAGCCACATCCTCTTCGTGCCAATTCGAAGCGCCCTCATTCTCGTTCTCCTCCGAACTCGACCCACAGACGGAGGCGCTCGTCATGGTCGAACTTTCTGCGCTCGATCACCTCGAGCACGTTGACTGAATTCTTCCTCTCGGCATCGAGTACCTCGGCCTGAAGTGCAGCGATCTTCGCCTTCTTTGCAGCAATCCGCCGAAACTCCCACTCGGTCGCCCAGTAGCGAAGGTCGTTCTGCACGTCATCGGCGTTTGCAATCAGCCACTCAGCGGCATCTCGAAGGTCTCCCGTGTAGCTGCTTGGTGCCCGTTGGTGATTGCCGATGATGTCCCGCAGCATGTACGACACGATGACGAACTTGTCCTCGTTGTAGTGCGAGCGTGAGTCGGTCCACGTGCAGTTCAGCACCTTGATTGTGTGCTGATGGCTGACGATCTCTTCTGGATCCAGGCGGTCATCTTCATCGAAGGCGCCCAAGCCCCGGAACATCTCGCGGCGCCGTGTGGCCTTGTAGGCGTAGCCGAACAAGATTTCAGCGAGTGAGAAGCGCGGTGGCTTCACCGCTTCCAGCGTGAGCAGAGGTCGAGTGAAGAGGTCGGTCATTCGCGTTCAAAGGTGAAGTGGTCGTACGTAGAGCGCAGGAAGCCGTCGATCTCGACGACGCCGAAGGCACCGTAGACAGCCGTGAACTTGCGACCCGTGTCGACATTCGTGTACGGCACCGAGCCCACCGACACGAGGAAGTTCTCCAGCTTGTCGCCACGCTGCTCGAGGTAGAGGTCACGGATCCAGCCGTTGACCGCCAGTTCACCGCCAGAGCCGATGTTCTTGGTGCGGAAGATGTCCCTCCAGAAGTCGACGTTAGGTTCATTGCGACGAACCTGGTCAGCGATGTTCTCGAAGAGCTTGAACAGCTTGGCGAAGTAGATGATCGGGCCGCCGGCATCGATGAAGGTAGCCATCAGGGCACGCGAGCAGTCGGAGAGAGCTTGCCAATCCTCGGCGGTGCCGGTGACTTCAATCTCCGGCAGACCGCAGCAGAAGGTCATGTAGTTGTAGTACGACTGGACCATGTCGCAGAACGTGGCCGCCATGGCAATGTCTTCAGCGGCGAACGCCGTCGACAGACGTGGCAGGAAGGTGTCGAGGTTGGACGGGACCAGCACGCGGAGGTGGCTTATGACGGCTTCGATGTCGAGCTCTTCGCAGCCAGGAACCATGATGTCCACCTTCCCTGCAGACTTCGTGAAGATGCTGCGGTACTTTTCGGAGTTCTTGTTGACCTCCTTCGCCACCTCAGACAGCACGATGAACCACAGATCGTGCGGCTGAATGGTCAGCTTCTCGTGGCGGCTGTAGCAGTCGGCAAGCAGGCCCATGAAGCCGAGCTTCAGACCCTTGGCGTCGATGACGATGTCGGAGTTGATGAGCTGGGCTCCTGAGTACGTCTTCGAACGCCAGTCATACTCGCTCAGGCCGACCTTCACGCCGAGCTCCCTGCCGAAGCTGTCGATGCGTTCGACACTGATCTCAGGTTCGCGAGAGGGGCTCACTTCAAGTGTCGAATCGAGTACAACGCGCATGGGTATCCTTTGTTGATGATAGGTACATTTTACACTGCGGCTGTCCGGATTGACACAGTTCACCGAAGGTCCCCTAAATACCCGATCCAACCGATGAAGGAGCCAACATGGACACCTCAAAGCACGCTCTTGGCCGCCACGCTGACCTGCCCGATCAACGAGATTTCAAATTCTCGCTGTCACGCACCACCGGTGCTGCCCATCCAATTGCCTACCGTGCCAAGAACTTTGGCATCTACGATCAAGGAAACCTCGGCTCCTGTGTGGGGCACGGCGTGACCGGCGCCTTCCGCCAGCTGCTCGCTCATGAGAACCTGCCTGACTACGTCGGCTCGCGTCTCGGTGTCTACTACGGCGCTCGTGAGATTGAGAACACGGTTGCAGTGGATGCTGGTGCATCTATTCGAGACGGCGTCAAGGTCGTCAACAACACTGGCCTGATGCCTGAGATTCTATGGCCATACATTGAGTCGGCCTTTGCGACGAAGCCACCGCCAGCTGCATACGCCGCCGCGAAGAAGCACATCGCAATCCAGTATCAGTCGGTCGACAACAAGGACTACGACGCCTGCTGCCGTGCGATCTACCAGAACGGTAACCTCATCATCGGCATCACGGTGTATGAGTCGTTCGAGAGCGACGTCGTGGCACGTAACGGCAAGGTCCCACTCCCTCAGCCGAAGGAGCAGGTTCTTGGTGGTCACTGCATGCGCGCAATCGGTTACACGCCGAAGAACCTCATCATCGCCAACTCCTGGGGAACCGGCTGGGGCGACTTTGGTCTCTGCTACCTGCCACGCGAGTACGTGACGAACCCTAACCTCGCCTCAGACTTCTGGACTCTGGTCAGGATTTGATGATCTCGGGGAAGTATGCCTCGGTCAACTCACCTGCGATTTCGCGAAGGACCTCGAACTCCTGTTCGTGAATCTCGCCTATGCCTTCGATAACGAAACGAATCGGGTGGGTGCTACCACCCTCGATGGGCTGAGCGATGATCACGTGCTCGAAGGACGACTGATTGTACCAGTCATCCTCATCTCGCATGTAGAAGACCTTGCCGGTTTGTGCGAGGTCAACTTCCCACATCATGACCGTTGGATCGCGCTTGGCGGGCACCATCGTCAGCGTGATCTGGCGTTCTTCGAACGTGACATGGTCCGGGTCAGGAACCCGAAAGATCATGAGGAGGTTCATTTGGCGCCCTTGAGGAGTTCAGCACGAAGTTCTGCTACGCGCGTGTTCACACGAGCCGAGAGCTTCACAGCTTCTTCGACATCGATCTCGTGAATAGCACGGGTCTGCAGTTCCTTCTCGATCAGGTTCTGGAAGCGTTCGTCCGTCAGCGTGTACGTCTTCCGCCAGAAGGTGCCTGACGTCATGCAGAACCCATTGTCAGTGGAGCAGCGGGCCACCATGTCGAGGGTCTTGTCCTCGTTCACGGTTCCCCAGACGTCGAGACTCGTGATGTTCGAGTACCTGCCTTCGCTGTCAAGGGCGTTCAAGTACTCGCTATCACCTTCGGCCTGCCGCTTTGCAGCGTACGGGTGAAGGCTGAACGGAAACAGGGGCTGTCGTTCGGTCATTTTGCAAGTCCGTTGGGAGTGAAGGCACGACCAGCGCGCCAGTGCTTGGTGGTTTGAACGTGACCTGCACGAACGTACTTCGCGACCGAGGACTTGAAGTCGCCGTACTTGAACGAGTCGGCCACGCGAATCACGTAGCCCTCGTCCTTTTCCGGATTGAGACTACGCTCGATGTGACGAATGCGCGGTGCAGACGTGCTGTACTCAGGCATGAAGGGCTTGAGGAGGTCCTCGTACATGCCATCGAAGAGGATCGGCACGGGCGTGATGTTCAGAAGTTCGAAGTACTCGAGCGTTTCATCCCATGACAAGCAGATGTTTCGCTCGTTCCAGATGCTGAAGCCAAGGAAGTACGACGGTAGGTCGTCATAGTGGATCGAATGCTCAGCCCAGAGATTCTCACCGCAAACCCGCCAACCTTCAGGCAGGTTGAAGCAGACGTTATTCACGAGGAACTGCTTGACCCAGGCACGATCTTCACCACCCTTGGAGTCGATCGAACGTGCATGGACGTGTCCATCGCTATATGCTGAGGTGTTCTCACCGTCCATTTTCTTGGTGACGATGACACGCTTGCCATAGAACTGAGAGGCATCATGCAGCGTCTTGTCATCATCGTGAGCGCCTGGGCTCCAGGGCAGGTGGAAGGTACGACCGTACTTCACGTATGGCGTGAAGAGGTCGAGGACACCACCGGAACCCAGCACCTTCTGGACCGACTCATCGTAGAAGAGCTCACCGCGAGTGCGACGACCGTCTTCGAGGACGTAGTTGCCCCACTTGTCGAGCGGTTGCTCAGGGTAGAACTGGTCAGGAACCAGGATCTTGGTGATGCCGGCAGCTTCACGAACTTCCTCAACCGAGAGGATCGTCTGCTCGCACTGCAGGTGGTGCTCCTCACAGACCGTGGCGCCGTTGTCGAGGTAGTACCCGCCGTCGGTCCAGAGCCGACGTTCGAGGATGTGGTGCGCGTCTAGCTTTCCCTCGGGCGTGTCAGCACCAGTCTTCCCGCAGAAGACACAGCGGTGGTTGTCGCGCTTGAAGACTCCTTCACGGAAGTCGTCGCGAGAGAGCAGTTTGGGTTCCATGAGGACATTATATCACAGCTCACGAGCGGCTTGCAGAATTTGTTCTGCTTCGTCAAGCTGCACAGAGCTGAACCAGTGGATGGTTGGCTGGGGGTCCCAGTAGTTCCTTCCATGGCCAGGTGGAATGTATGGGATGATTGGCTTTGTGATGTACGCGACGTACCGCCCGTCTACAAAGGCGCGAAAGCGTGGATAGTGCCCGCTTGTTTCTTGGTGTTCGATCGTGACCATCAGGTGTACTGGAAACCGAGCGCCTCGATGTAGTCCTCTTCGATGGTGTGCATCGACAGGAGAGTCTCGTACATGCCTTCGGCGTCGATGTGGCTCGGGACGTCGAGCGTCCAGCGGTGGCCTTCGTTGGCGCCATCTTCAGGCATGACCTGCTCGATGATCAGGTCGGCACCTGCGCCGTACTCCTTGATGTCGATCGTGACCTTGCCTTCGAAGGTCTCGCCAATGAATGTGCGTTGTGCAGTCATTTTCCGGTGCTCATGAGAATGAATGCCGTGAGAAGCGCGGCCCCACCAAGAACGATGGGTACCAGGCCTAGCACGGTTATCTGGTGACGATAGTAGGCAGACATCGCCTCGCTGTGCTTGATGGCGATGTCGATCTCCTCTTTGCTGAGCGACGATATCTTTCGGCCGGCAAACGGATCTACCGGCTTCGGGTAGAAGAGCTCGTAGAGGTAGGTGAACATTACGCGAGCAGTTCCTTGGCGATCGCAGCAGCTGACTTGCCATCATACTGGCCGTCGAACTCCTCCTTCAGCGCCTTCATCACGTCGCCCTGCTTCGGCTTGACGATCTCGTTGGCGATGATCCTCTTGATGTTGAAGCGCAGCTCTTCCTCGCTGAGCTGCTTCGGGAGGAACTTCTCGAAGGCCTCCACCTCAGCCCATGCCTTGTCAGCGTTGTCGCCATCGCGGCGATCACCGTAGGCGGCAGCCATTTCCTTGGCGTTGGCGACGTACTTGCGAACGAGAGCGGTCAGCTCGCCTTCGGTCAGGGGCCGACCGACGTTCTTGCTCTTCAGCTCCACGTCACCGAGGAAGGTGCCGAGGGTGCCAGCGGTGTCGGAGTCGCGAGCCTTGCGTGCGGCCAGCTGGGCCGCCTTGATTTGCTCGAGGATCATTCTTCGTCCTTGTAGGGGTTGACGCCGTCCCAGTCGTCTGCGGCGTCATAGTGCAGACCGATCGACTGGATCGTGCACTCATCAGGCAGGGAGAGCGTGGTGTAGTGGAAGCCGTCGCCATCCACACCTGGATCGTACTCGTAGTCGGAGTCACCATTATCATGGCGGTCCGCCTGGAACTGGATCCAGTCCTCGTTGAACGTGCCGCTGATGGAGTAGGAACCGTCACCGCCGTTGGAGACGAGGAGATAGAGGGTCTTCATGAGTCACTCGCTGTAGTTGAGTGACCATTTTACACTGCGCCTCCCGACGCGACTCACTTGCGTGTAGGACGACCCCAGAACCCGAGAGCCGCGTAGAGGGCAGAGAACTTCTGGCAGACCATGCCAGTCGAGAGCCAGGAGAAATCGCCTTCGGCCTTGACCGTGGCTTCCTTCACCGCCTGCTTGATGATTTCGTCGTCGCTCATTGGTGGTACGGCATGCGAGGGATGTTACCCGACAGGTCGATGCCGGTCAGGCGCTTGTACTGACGAGCCATGTTCCGCATCTCGTCGAGGTCCTGGCGGAGATGGTACATGCTGCCAGGACCGGAGTCGCCGAACATGTTGATCTCGCTTTGGATTTCAGCGCAGCGTTCGTAGAGCGGCTCGAGCGCTTCGCCAGAGAAGCATTCTTCGACATGTGCGATGAATTGAGATTTGGTATAGGTGGTCATGAGTCATTATAACATGACCACCCGAGATCGTGTTAGATCTTTTTCAGCGCTGTGCCGCACTCAGAGCAGAACTTGGAGTTCGCCTTGTTGATGCGACCGCAGGTTGTGCACTGCGGCTTGTGATCAACGGTCACCGGCTTCTGCACGACCTCGCCTTCCACTTCACCGACAACCCGAAGGATCATCGCGTGGACTTGGCCGTCGGTCAGACCAAAGTGACCCCACGAGAACGACTGGTTGGATTCCGAACCAGCGACCGTGATGCCAGCAACTTCCTCACGTGGCATGGAGGTCTTCTTCTTCGTGACCTCTGAGCCATCGCCGGTGTAGGGGCCCTTCTTGTGGAGGCCCTGACTGTGGCGGCTGCGGAGCGCTCCATTCTGCGGGATGGCACCGCCAGACGTGGCGTTCTGTGCTTGGGCGATGTTGTTCACCGAGGCCGTCACATTCAGCGGAGAGCTGTCCGCAGACGCAGCTCCATAGGTCGAGGTCAGTGTGTCACTGATTCCCGAGGTCGAGCACCAGATGTCTGGGTAGTTGCCGATTCGGCGGGTCCAAGGGTCGCTGTAGTAGAGCGGGGTCGGGATGATCTTCGGTGCTTCGCGTTCGAACTCAAACTCGATGCGGATCAGACCGTCATCGATCTTGTCGCCACGGAAGTCAGAGATTCCCTGCGTCTTCTCGATGAACTTGAATCGGTTGCCTGAGTTCAGGTTCCCGTCCTTGATGAAGCGTTCCAGCTCCAGGGTTTCGTTGGCGTTGATGATCATGCCGCGGGTGCCAGTCATGGCGTCTTGCCCGTCGATCGTCACTCTCACGAGTGCCCGAACAGAGTTCAGGTTCTTGATCATGATCGTGTACTCACAGCCGAATGGCAGGTACACCGTGTCCTTGGCTTCGCGCAGGACCTTGCCGTTATTTTTGATAGCTACGGCTAGCTTGTCGTGGTACATCATTGATTTCCTTTTACTGCTCCCGGACTACGAGCATGGTTGGTTAAAGTCCAGTGTTGACCAACGTGGTCGATTCTATTTATACGTCCTCATGCGTCAGGATGGCGAGCTTGAGGATCGTTAGCTTTCGAATCAGCGCAGGATCAGCACCGTTCTTTCCTAGCTTCTTCAGCTCACCCATCGTCTTCCCAACAAAGAAGTTGACCACCTTCTTCTGCTTGTCCGACAGTGCACGTTCAAGTTCTCCAACCAGAGTGTCATCGAAGTCGTGCTGGATTCCTGTTCCAGGTACAGGCAGCTGCGCCTCGTACTTGAGTTCAAGCTTATCATTCTCAACAGAAAGTGAGCAACCGGGCATGTTTGGAATTGAAGTCATTGCTCATTGTAAAACGTGCACATCCCACGGCCGCCATAAATATAGGTTCTAGAACCAAGAAAGGGCCATGATGCGGTACCTCATTACGTTGCTGATTACCGCCTTTCTCGTGGGATGCTCTGGACCGCCACAGGTTGACACAACCAAGATCCCACTGACCGAGGAGGAGTTGGCCTATATCGCCAGCCACCCGAATGTTACCTGGGCTGCCGAAGATGAACGTCCACCATATGTCCTCCTCAAAGGCGGGGTTTACCAGGGCTTGTCGGTCGCGTACATGCAGATTATCGAGAAGAAGACTGGCTTGAAGTTCAAGGCCATTCGCACAACCACATTCAGCGACTCAATCGACGCGCTCGAAACGCACAAGGTTGACGTAATGCCGGCAGTTCGCCCGACCCCATCGTGGACGGACAAGGGCATGTCATTCTCGTCACCATTCACCTACAACGCGGGCGTGTTCATCTTCCGCGTCAACTCCCTACCACGTTCTCCCCTGACCACCGGCATCCGCAAGAGCGAAGCCGTGAAGGACTACCTGATCACGCGCTTCCCTGACATGCGAATCGTGGAGGTAGAAGACGACGAGGAGGCAATTGCCCAGCTCGAGAAGGGGCTGCTTGACGGTGTCGTCATGGACGCCGCGGCTGCCAACTTCTGGATCAAGCAGTCCGACGTAGGTATGCGCACGGCAACCATCAACTTTGACTACCCATACTCCTTCGCCTACGACAAGAACAACCACGTTCTTGGCTCGATTCTGACCAAGGCGCTGAACTCGATCTCAGCCAAGGACAAGAAGGCGATTGACGCATACCCCTACATCTCGGAAAAGTAATGCCACAACGCATCATCAAGAAGATCAAGAATGACCGCAAGTGGCAGCTTGCCTCAATGGTGCTGGTTGGCATCATCGTGGTCGCAGGTTGGCTGATCAGGCAGGAAAAGCTTGAGCAGGCCAGAGGGGCTCCTCCAAACACCGTCGCAATCACTGGATCTCCACTTGAACTGTCTCCTCAGTCGATTGACGACCTGGTAGCTTTCGGGAAGAAGCACCCGCAAATTGTCGCAGTGTCCGCAGTGACGGTGAACCTGTCAAAGAACACTGTTCACACAACGTTCTTCAAGGGATTGAACTCGCAGATGGAGCTTGCATGGAGCAGCTACGAGGGCCACCGCGCTTCAGCAGTTGCCGCGTACGCATCTACCGCCACCTTGAACGCTCGCGTCACCAGCCTTATCAACGGGAACTTCGTGTGCTCGAAGTTTCAGGACACGCTCAACTTCCGGTTCTTCCCTGATGCCGCACCGTCTTCACCTTGGGTCTGCTCGATTGCAGTACCGCCTGGATTTGACAAGAGCGGTGACTTCGTTGGCTACCTGAACTTCTTCCTGTCTCAGGCTCCAACTGATAGAGATCAAAAACTCTTGGACGGCGATGCCATCATCTTGGCAAGCGCGATCTACAAGAGAGACATCCTCAGCAAAGTAAAATAAGGCAAGACCATGGTCGATCGCATCCCTGATGTCGAACAAGAAGACGCACCGCTCTGGAAGATCATCACGATTGCTCTGGCAATTGCTGCTTCAGCCACGGTCCTGTACTACGGCTGGCAGCAACGTCAACCTCTGTTTGAGAACTTCACGGGCCTGAAGGTTCATGAAGAGGGTTCTCGTGTTCCGAATCCATCAGATGAAACGAAGAAGGCCCTCATGAAGTACGCCGACACGCACGACTACGTGCTTGGTCTGAACGTCGTGAAGGTGGACTTTCGGCTGAACACCCGTGACAGCACCTTCCACTACTTCACCGAGAAGGCCGCAGAAGCTGGTTGGCAGCAGTTCCTGGCGCAGCACGGCAGCGTAGTGCCACTGTTTGGCCAAGACGAGTCAGCCAACCAACGCATGGTCAACATGATGAATGGTCAGTTCAACTGCACCAAGATCGGCGTCACGCCAGCTGGAAAGCTCATTCCTGGTCTATCTGAACGGGCTACGGACCTCTGTCTCGTGCCAATTCCACCAGGCTTCGGCGACTTCGTTGGCTTCATCACGATCTACCTGAAGCGCTCACCTTCTGGGATCGAGGTGTCTCAGATTGAGAAGGACACTGAACAGCTGTCCCTTGACTTCTACAACCGAGACATCTCAAAGACGCACGCGTCGACCGCCACCGGCATGTCAAACCCCAACCCAATCAAGTAATCAGCGGTAGGTGGCTGCCTTGCGGTGGTTCATCGTCTTGTTGTCGATGTCCTCGTTGGTGCCGACGAGGCCGTGCTGCTTGAGAACGCGGCGGTTCGCAACCTTCTTGCTGATGTAGTAGCGGCCACGGGTGAGGTAGCCGTTCGTCCAACGGCTGCCAGGGGCGGCGAGGGGGCGGTAGTCGGGACGTTCCCAGCGACGCAGGCCGGTCTTGAGCTGATCCCCGTACGGCAGCTTGTTCCAAGCTTCGTAGTCGGCGCGCTCGCGGTAGGCGTTGAACGGGTTGATGATGACGAGCTTGGCCTCGGGGATGTCCTCCATCTTGTACTCCATCCAGACACCGTCCTCCTTGTAGAGGTGGGTATCGGCGTCGTGCACGCGGAAGACCTCGTCCTTGGCAGCTTGGCGGCGAGCCGCAGCAGCTTCGTTGTAGCCGGCTTCGTTCTCGACGTAGTTCGTGCAGATGATGCCGGTGACCGGGTGGACGTAGATGTTCTGGCGACGGATGTTGTCGGTCGGCTCGATCGGCTCCCAACCACGCCAGCTCTTTTCGAGGACGACACCATCTTCGCCCATGCGGGTCTTCAGTTCGATGAAGTCGCGGAGGACGTGCTCGTGGACGTGGTAGAGTTGTTGGCTGCGCTTGTCGAAGAGCTCGCAGAGCTCGGCGTAGACGTCGGACCAGAGGCGGCCGACTTGCTTCTGCATGAAGCGGCGCAGAGGTTGGATGTGGTCTCCGAAGGTCTTGCGCTGCTGGAACGTGCGGCGACGCTGCGTCTTCATCGACTCCTTGCCACCGGAAAACTCCTCGTCGAACGTCGCGTTGTTCTTGGAGCGGCGCACTTCGGTGAAGCGCAGGCGGCTGCCACGACGCGGGTCCGTGGTGAGGACGCGGTGAAAATCTTCTCTCATGGTTTCTCCTTAGTTAACCTAATTCGTACACATGAGACCTCCTATAATTTGGGGTGAACGGGACATGATTACATGTTCTCGAAAGCGTAGGTGAGGATGGTGTCCGCAGCTCCGTAGAGCTCGTGATCTTCCTCGTCGTACTCACCACACAGGAACTCGTCGAGGAAGTCGGAGTCCATGCTTGCGAGCTGAAGTTCCGCCGTTCCGATCTGACCGTCAGTGTGGTTGTAGTTGATCTTAGGCCAGATACCAGCGAGGAGCTGCTCCTCGGTAACACCACGGCGGACCAGGCCGTTGTCGTAGGCGATCTCGATGATCGCCTCCTTCAGATTGGGGTACTTGTTGATATCGAGCATAGAGTAATTATAGCACGGGCGGATCCGGCTGTACACTCTTTTTGCGAAAGAAGTCGGCATGAAGGTCCTTGATCGCCTGCACCTCAGCTTCACGGTAGCCCAGCGGATAGTCAGGGTACAGGAAGTGGACAGCTTGACGGCTGTTCACCTTCGGAAAGACCTTGAAGTCGTGCGTCGCGTTGTACAGATCAAGGTAGCTCTCTATTTCATCTGGTGAAAGATCAGGAATGTCGAGGCTCGTGTTGATGATTTTCATTCCATAACCTGTGTTGTTGATGATGATCATCAGTTCTGTCCGATCAGATCGTCATGCAGGAAGCCGAGGTCCTCGCCGAAGTGGGACACCATGCGGTCCCGCTCGTGGTACGTCTCGAAGCGGAGAGCCCAACTCCAGTCGTCATTTCCCTTGAAGAAGGCGATCGCTGGCTTGGACGAGTTGACCATGAAGGACTCGGTCCGATCCTGCACGAACTTCTTCTGCCACTTGTCGCCGTCGAGCCAGAAGTCGGTCTGCTGGTCGTTGAAGAAGACAGGTAGGACCCAGCACTCGACACCATCCACCTTCGCCTTCGAGCAGATGTTCACGAAGCCGTTGTGCGGTGGCTTGTCCCACGTTTTCCAGTCAGGCTCAGCATCCGGAATGGTGATCGTGATGAAGCCGGCCAGCTTGAAGTCCCTGCGGAAGGTCTTGAAGTAGTCGCTGATCTCGACTCGACGAGGGTCAATGAGCATGTTACGCACGTGTCACCCATCCAAAAGAGAGCATGTACATCGATTCGTTCGACCACATCATGTCAACTGTAGTCAAGCTGTGCATGTTGATGTCTGGCCGGAAGTAGACGATACGTCCACCCAGCCAGGACTTGTACGGGCCTGAACAGCGGAACTGGCCCGTGCCGATGCACGGCGACTTCACCGTGATGTTGAGGCGGTGGTGCTTGAGGCCGCTGCTCACTGGATCCACGTGACATGGGATCGAAGACTTGTCAGGAAACTTCAGCAGGTAGAAGTCGAACGTTTTTCCCAGCAGGAGCGGCAGCTTGCTGTACTCGGCCTCTTGGCGACCGTGGATCCATTTCCAGAGTTTCATGGTATGCACAGAATGCTGCGTCCGCAGAAGTTACCTTCAGCCGAAAATTCTTCGACTTCGTAGAGGAGGTCGTAGCGCTCTTCACACCGTCGGCAGCAGGCACTGTAGACGATTCCCCTGCGCTCGTCATAGTGCCAGCCGAGGTCAGCGTAGCCGTCATCGTACATCTCGCACTTCGCGTCCGCCTCAGTTTCAGCGGTGTCGAACTGCTTGATCAGACGGCTCAGAGTCGTCATACTGGAAACCAGAACAGCTTCATGGTTCGTGGGCGAACAGCGCGCAGCTTCTCGGACACGGCAGCCGAGCTGCGGCCGAACGACCAGGCCACGAACGACATGTCATCGTACGAGAACTTCTGGCCCTGCTTCATGTCGACGATGTCGTTGATCATGTCGACCACGTCATCGAGCTCAGCTTCGGTCCACTTGGCACCACCTCGAGGAGTCGGTGCGTACTTGGCCCATTCGCCACCGTCGAGGCAGCGTTCGCGCTGGCGCTCCTTGTCGGCCGCCTTCATCCGCTTGGTGATGGCGATCGCAATTTCTTTGTTTTGGCTGTAGCTCATACGATGTGGAACTTGTTGATGACGTTGAAGATGGCAGTGGGAAGCTGTGAGCCGAAGAGTCCGTGCGTCAGAGACGTGACTCGGTCGATTTCGTACACCTGCACGGTGTACGTGTCCTCCACGTCCTTCATGTCGTAGTTGGCTTCGTGCCAGACGGAGATGGCAAGCTCGCCCAATTGGAGGAAGTCGACGAACTCGAAGGCCTTCGACCAACCGAGGTAGTCGACGAACTCATCCTCTTCTTCAATCTCAGGGAAGTCGAACTCCCCCAAGTGGACCTGATTGCCGTCACCGTCGATGACGATGTACGTGCCATTTTCCTTGTCCTCGTGGAACTTCATTCCTTGATCTCCTTCTCGGCGTCGCGCTTGTTCCGGGCGCGTTCGATGTGGCGATCCTTGCGCTTCAGCGATGCGACCTGCTTGCGGCGGTTGCCGTAGCGCTCGCCTCGTTCCTGCTGCCACTGCGGGCGAAGTTCGGGAGTCATGCGGTGTTCAGGGTCGCGCCCTGCTCCTTGGTGATTTCACGTTCGCGCCGGTGGGCTTCCGCTTTACCGCGAATGGTTTCGAGCACCTCGACCACGAAGGCCTCGGCACCGTGCTGGCGAATGGCCTTGCACAGGGTCCAGTCCTTGTTCTGCGTGAGGGCGCGAGTGACGTGCCGTTGCCAACGGCCAGCGACCGCCTTCTTCGGAGTCATGCCCGAGCAAACGGTCATGCCGATGTAGAGCTCGCCGGTGAGGAGACACGTCAAGCGGTAGATCGCGTGACTGCGATCCGACCGCTTCTTTCGCTTTTGCTTGATGGTGTCCATGAGTCATTATAACAACGACCCATGTAGATGTACACCTTACTGCGTAGGTGGCTTGCGGTTATCGTTCGCAGCAGGCTTCTTTGGAGTGGGAGCTTCAGCTTGAGGAGCGGCCTTGCCAATCACCTCAGCGATGTCTCGAAGTTCGGCCGTCATGTACGGGAACAGGAGGTTGAGCGCCTGAGTGGCGTCACCTGCGCGGTACTCACGCGTGGCCTTGATCTTACGTGACAGCAGGTCAACGAAGTCGCCAGTGTTCAACTCACCCTTGTCGTTCACCGTGATGAGGCGCTTGAAGAAGTCGGCTTCCTTGCGAACGAACTGAGCGAGCTGACGTGGTGGCTGACGGAACTGGTACTTGCGACCTTGACGAACGTATGCGTCAGCCTGGGCGGTCTTGATCTTTCCACTCGCAACCAGTGCTGAGTTGAGCTTCGTGGTCAGACCGTCGATGTCATCAGCCAACTTGCTGAAGACCGCCTTGGCACTTGCCAAGTCATCAGCGCTCTTGATGACCTTGTTGAAGTCGTCGGTTTGGCCATAGAACGGAAACTGAGTGAAGAACTTGCCGAGGTAGTCACGAGTGAAGTCAACGACTGCATTTGACGCGGCCTTCTTCTGAGCTGAGTTCTGCTTCTCAATCGCATCGTACTTCTTGTCGATGGCCGCGCGGCGGGCACGACCATCCGCGATGCCCGCCTTGATCGTGTCGATGATTCCAGCTTCCTGGAGCTCGACCATTTCCTTGAGTACCTTGAAGGACATTATTGACCTGCGTCGTCGCCCGTGCTATCATCGGACGTGTCGTCCATTGACCCCTTTGCAGGTTGACCAGACTTGCCGACCGGTGAACCTGAACCAGATGCACGATCGAACTCACGGTCGATGTCAGTGAGGGCGTCTTCAAGAGACGTGATGGCAGCGATTGCGTCCTTGGCTGGGCCTTCAGTCGAAGAGTCGTTCTGACGATCGAAGGTCTGCATGTAGTCGATCCACTTCGGGTTCTTCATGACCTTCTTCATCTTGTCGATCCACTTCGGGTTCTTC